>Ga0335075_10000011_pt1 | contig 487286 bp, 443 predicted proteins | sample Lox_Sample_24_FD_206723 | JGI IMG/M metagenome (GOLD analysis project Ga0335075, IMG submission 206723) | Soil microbial communities from Loxahatchee National Wildlife Refuge, Florida, United States - Lox_Sample_2.4 | ecosystem: Environmental > Terrestrial > Soil > Wetlands | place: USA...
CGCCACGAAGACGCCGTCGGTGGGATCGAAGGCGAGGCCGCCCCCCCCCCCGGAGATCGATGGCAGATTGGGGGCGCCTGGCGCCCCCGGAGTGCCATTGATCTGCTGAGGTCGGCGTCCCTGGGCGACTAACGGCGTCTTCGTGTTCCTGGGCAACACGAAGACGCCGTCGGTGGGATCGAGGGCGAGACCGGCGCTCCCCCGGAGACCGATTGCAGCTTGGGGTTGCCCGGCGCCCCCGGAGTGCCATCGATCCGCCGAGGCCGGCGCCCCCGGGCGACCAACGGCGTCTTCGTGTTCCTGGGCGACATGAAGGCGCCGTCGGTCGGTCCATGGCGGGGCTCGATGGCCGCCGGGTGCCTGCGGCGACCCCGAGGCACCGCTGGTCGGCGGCTCGCAGGGAACCCGCGCATGTCGCGGGTTAGACGCGACGCGTGACGCTTCGGGCCCGAACGGCGCCCCGAGAGCTGCCAGACACGCCCGAACCCTCGTGGCTCACGGAGATCGCCCTAGCCGGGTCTGATGTCTGGGTGCGAGTCCCTACGCCAGACCACGAAGCGGCGCAGGCACCCGCCCCACACAACAACGGCAGACCAACCCACGCCGGCACCACCAACCCCTGCTCGCCGCTCTCAATGCAAAACCCACCAGCGCCCCGCGCCACAGACCACAGCCCGCACCGGACGCCACAAACGCCAGCCAGCGCCAACGCCAAACCGCCCCACCCCCACCTCACGCCGGCGCGGCCGGGCTCACCGCCTGGGTCTCCCCGAAGGCCACCGAGAAGGCCCCGCCGGTCACGTCGAGCGCGCCCGGCGTCGCGCCGCCCGCGGTCGCGTTGGGCGGCGGTCCGCCGTGGCCGTTCAAGAAGCCGGGACCGCCGCGTGCCTGGGCGCGGAGGACGATCGCCACGGTCGTCCACGTCGGGTCGGCGACCGTGCCGGTGTGCCCGGCCGACGTCGTCGCGCGCGCCGCGCTGAAGCCGGTCGTGCCGAAGTTCGCCAGCGCCGTCTGGCGGCAGTTCGCGTCGCCGATGGTGTCGCCGCTGCAGATCGACGGCGCCTCGACGATCCACTCCGCCGAGGTCTGGTCGACCGTGTCGGCGCGCACGACCCGCGTCTGGCTCGTCCCGCGCGCGAGGTCCGCCAGCTTCATCGTCACCAGCGTGCCGCGGACCTGGACGCTCGCGCGCACCGTGTCACCGGGCGTGACCGTGAGCCGCGACGTCGTCGCCGAGTCGGGCACGACCTCGAACCAGGCCGAGTAGACCTCGCGGCCGCCGCGCGTGCAGTCGGACTCGGTGCCGAGCTGCTCCAGCGCCCGGGCGGTCGGCGAGTAGCCGCCGATCCCGACCCAGTTGGCCGAGGAGCGGCTGACGCCGTCGGAGCAGTCGACCCGCGGCACGGTCCAGGTGCCGCTGACCGTGCGGAACCTGACGCCCGTGCGCCGGACCGCGTAGCCGGCCCAGTTGGCGCTGGTGGTCTGGACGGTCGCCGCCGCGGCCTGCGCGGGGGCGACGAGGGCGGTGCCGGCGGCGCCGCTCGCCGTCAAGGTCAGGGCGGAGACCAGGAGCGCGACGCCGCGACGCGGCGCCAGGGGGCGGGTGCGTTGCATCATCACCCATGGAACACCTCAGGCGCCCGGAAGTCAGCATCTATAAGGGTTCTCTCAGGATCCCGCGCAGCACGTCCAGCGCCCGCTCGCGGTGCGCGTGCAGCTCGACCACGAGCGCGTCGGCGTCGCGCGCGGTCGCCGCGGCGAGGATCGCGTCGTGCGCATCCAGCGACGCGCGGCGTTCCTCCGGAGAGTTGTAGTACATCGCCCGGTAGGCCTCGGTCGAGTCCCACAGCAGCCGGATGACCCGCAGCGTGTGCGGCTGGTCGGGCGCTTCCAGCAGCCCGAAGTGGAAGCGGCGGTTGGCGGCCAACTCGGCCGCGACGTCGCCGCCGGCCGCCGCGTCGACGCACTCGCGCGCGGCGTCGCGCACGCGCTCCAGCGCCTCGTCGTCCAACGCCGGCAGCGCGTGGCGCGCGGCGCGCTCCTCGAGCACCGCGCGCAGAGCGTAGATCTCGGTCAGGTCGGTGACGTTCAGCTCGGTGACGAAGTACCCGCGCCGCGGCAGGTAGGTCAGCTGACCCTCCTGCTCCAGAACGCGCAGGGCCTCGCGGATCGGCGCCACGCTGAGGCCGAGGTCGGCCGCCAGGTCCTCCTGGTTGACGCGCGCGCCCGGCCGCAGCGCGCCGCCGACGATCAGCCCACGGAGGGCGTCGACGGCGTGCTGCTGCGCGGTCGCGACCGGGCTCACCGGAAGGCCTGGATCCCCGTCAGCGCGCCGCCGACGACGAGCGCGTGGACGTCGGCGGTGCCCTCGTAGGTCACGACCGACTCCAGGTTGTTCATGTGGCGGATGACCGGGTACTCGAGCGTGACGCCGTTGGCGCCGAGGACCTGCCGGGCCGTGCGGGCGACGCGCAGCGCGGCGTCGACGTTGGCCAGCTTGCCCATCGAGACGTGCTCGTTGCGCAGCAGGTTGTCGTCCTTCATCCGGCCGAGGTGCAGGGCCAGCAGCGTGCCCTGGTTGACGTCCACGGCCATCGAGGCGAGCTTGGACTGCTGGATCTGCGTGGCGGCGATCGGGCGGCCGAAGGCCTCGCGCGAGAGCGCGTAGTCCAGCGCGGCCTCCAAGCACGCGCGCGCCGCGCCGATCGCGCCGAAGACGATGCCGAAGCGCGCCTCGTTGAGGCACGAGAGCGGGCCGCGCAGCGACGAGACCTCGGGCAGGCGCGCCGAGTCCGGGACGCGGACGTCGTCGAGCAGCAGCTCGCTGGTCACCGACGCGCGCAGCGACAGCTTCTTGTGGATGTCCTGCGTCGTGAAGCCCGGCGTGCCCCGCTCCACCAGGAAGCCCTTGACGCCCTCGTCGGTCATCGCCCACACGACGGCGACGTCGGACTGCGAGCCGTTGGTGATCCACATCTTCTGGCCGTGCAGGATCCAGTCGTCGCCGTCGCGGCGCGCGGTGGTACGCATCGCGCCCGGGTCCGAGCCGGCGTCGGGCTCGGTCAGGCCGAAGCAGCCGATCGCCTCGCCGGCGGCCATCCGCGGCAGCCACTGCTGCTTCTGCTCCTCGCTGCCCCAGCGCCAGATCGCGAACATCGCCAGCGAGCCCTGGACCGAGACCAGCGAGCGGATGCCGGAGTCGCCGGCCTCCAGCTCCAGGCAGGCCAGGCCGTAGGCGGTCGCCGACGCGCCCGCGCAGCCGTAGCCCTCCAGGTGCATGCCCAGGACGCCGAGCTTGCCCAGGCGCGGCGCCAGCTCGCGGACCGGCACCTCGCCCTCCTCGAACCAGTCGCCGACGTGCGGGACGATCTCCTTGGTGACGAACGCGCGCACGCTGTCGCGCATGTCGCGCTCCTCGTCGGAGAGGAGGTGGTCGACGTTGAGGAAGTCGTTGGGCTTGATCGCGGGCGGCGCGGCGGCGGTGCTGCTCATGGCGGCGGAGGCTCCTGACAGATGAATCTTCGAAGATCTAAGATCTTCGCACATGTCGGACGCACTGGACGGCCTCGTCATCCTCGACTTCTCCCGCGTGCTCGCGGGACCGCTGGCCACGATGGTCCTCGCCGACCTCGGCGCCGAGGTCATCAAGGTCGAGCGGCCGGGCGTCGGCGACGACACCCGCGCCTGGGGCCCGCCCTACGACGAGCGCGGCGAGGCCACGTACTTCCAGTCGGTCAACCGCAACAAGTCGAGCGTGGCGATCGACCTGGCTACCGCCGACGGCGCGGCGCACGCCCGTGCGCTGGCCGCGCGCGCCGACGTCGTCGTCGAGAACTTCCGCCCCGGCGTGATGGACAAGGTCGGCCTCGGGTGGGACGCGCTCCGGGCCGAGCGTCCCGAGTTGGTGTACTGCTCGATCACCGGCTTCGGCGGGTCCGGCGCGGGCGCGGCGATGCCGGGCTACGACCTGCTCGTGCAGGCGCTCGGCGGGCTGATGTCGATCACCGGCGAGCGCGACGGCGAGCCGCAGAAGGTCGGCGTCGCGCTGGTCGACGTCATCACCGGCCTGTTCGCGGCGGTCGGGATCCTCGCGGCAGTGCGCCACCGCGAGCGCACCGGCGAGGGCCAGCGCGTGGAGGTCGACCTGTTGTCGTCGTTGCTCGCCGCGCTGGTCAACCAGGGCAGCGCCTACACCTTGGCCGGCGCGGTCGGCGGGCGGATGGGCAACGCGCATCCGTCGATCGCGCCGTACGAGCTGTACCCGACCGGCGACGGCGACCTCGTCCTGGCGGTCGGCAACGACAAGCAGTTCGCGGCGCTGCGCGGGGTGGTCGGGCTGGCGGAGGACCCGCGCTTCGCGACCAACGCGTCGCGCGTGGAGCACCGCGACGCGCTGCGCGACGCGCTGATCGCGGCGCTCGCGACCCGTCCGGCCGCCGAGTGGGTCGACGCGCTGACCGCCGTGCGCGTGCCCGCCGGCGTCGTCAACGACGTCGCGGGCGCCTTCGCGCTGGCCGAGCGCCTGGGCCTGGCGCCGATCGTCGAGGTGCCGCGCGAGGACGGGTCCAGCGCCCGCCTGACGCGCAACCCCATCACCTTGAGCGCGACGCCGCCGCGCTACCGCACCGCGCCGCCGCCCTTGGCCGCCTCGTAGCGCGGCAGGCCGTCGTCGGGGACCGGCAGCCAGGACGGCGCGTCGGCGGCGTAGTTGTGGAACTGCGGGGCGATGCCCGGGTCGTCGTCCAGCGTGCCGAGCCGGATCGAGACCTCCGGTCCGTCGGGCCACGAGCCGCCGAAGAGGCTGGATCCGCAGGCCGCGCAGAAGACCTTCACCATGCCTTGGTCGGGCCGGTAGACCCGGATCAGGTTGGCGCCGGAGAGCAGGCGGAAGGCCTCGCGCGGGACGCGGCCCTGCGGCGAGGCGGCGGCACCGGAGTGCTTGCGACAGCGCGAGCAGTGGCAGAAGTTCGCGCGCAGGAACGGCGCGGTGACCTCGTAGCGGACGCCGCCGCAGAGGCAGCGGCCGCGCACGGGCGCGGCGGGAGACGGTCCGGTCATACCCGGATTCTCCCGCCGCGCCGCGCTCCGCGCGACCGCTAGGCCGACAGCTCGTACAGCGTGCCGCCGGTCGACGACACCCCGCTGACCGCCGTGCCGTGCTGCTCCACCCAGGCGCTGATCGCCGCGGACGAGCCGCCGCCCGGCCCGCCGCCGCTGCCGGAGAGCAGGATGTACTTCAACTCGCCGCTCCTGACCATCGCCGCCAGCCCGCTGACGGTCGGCGCGTCGTCGGAGCCCGAGAAGCCGCCGATCGTCACCACCGCCTTGCCGGTCTGCAGGATGATCGGCGCGGACTGCTGCGAGCCGGTCACGGCGACGAGGTACTTCGCCGAGCCCTGGTGGGCTTCGAGGTAGCTGATGAGCGAGCCGCTGACGGAGCCGCCGCCCATGGCGCCCATGCCGCCGCCGGAGGGCCGCGTGCCGGAGGGACGCGTGCCGCCCGACGCGCCGTTCGGGGCGGAGCCGCCGGGCATCGCGCCGCCGCCGGGGGCCGAGCCGCTCGGCGGGCCGCCGGCGCCGCCGGTGCCGCCGCGCATCGCGCCGCTGCCACCGCCACCGAAGCCGCCCATCCCGCCCTGGCCGACCGACGACGGCCCGGCCAGCACGTTGTTGCCGTTGAGCGAGTGCCCGACGTTGGCGATCGCGTAGGACGCCGGCGCGGCGCCGAGCGCGAAGGCGCCCACGACCGCCGCCAGGGCGGCGAGGCGCCGGCCGCCGGCGCGGACCGCGACGAGCAGCGCGATCGCCACCGCCGCGGCGACCGGGATCGCCACGCGCAGCCACGGCGCGAAGTCCGGCGTGCGGTCCAGCAGGTCGACCGCCAGCCACGCGGTCCCGGCGATCGTCGCGCCGAGCACCGCCACGCCCGCCCACGCCCGCGTCGCCCACCGTCCCATCAGCACGACGCCGATGCCGCTCAGCGCCGCGATCGCGGGCGCCAGCGCGCTCGTGTAGTACGGGTGGAACGTGCCCTTGGCCGTGCTGAAGATCAGGACGTGCACGATCGCCCAGAGGCCGAAGAGCACCAGCGACGCGCGCCGGACGTCGGTGCGCGGGCCGCGGCGCGTCAGCCACAGGCCCGCCACGAGCGACACCGCCGCCAGCGGCAGCAGCCACGCGATCTGCGCGCCGACCTGCTCGTTGAACAGCCGCCCGATCCCGGGCAGGCCGCCGAAGCTCGCGCCCCCGCCGCCGCCCATGCCGTTCTCGTTGCCGGTCAGCCGGCCGAGGCCGTTGTAGCCGAGGATCAGGTTCCAGACCGAGCCGTCGGTCGAGCCGCCGATGTAGGGCTTGCTTCCCGGCCACAGCGTCACCGCGACCGGCCACGCGGCGCTGACGACGACCATCGTCACGCCGGCGACCGCCAGCTGCCACAGGCGCCGGCCCAGCGCGGGCTTGCCCGCCAGCAGGTAGGCGGCGGCGAGCGCGGGCACGACCATCCAGCCCTGGAGCATCTTGGTCATGAACGCCAGGCCGACCATCGCCCCGGCCCAGGCCAGGTGCTTGGTCTTGCCCGACTCGATGGCCTTCTGCGTGAAGAACGCCGAGGCCACCAACAACAGGATCAGCAGCGCGTCGGGGTTGTTGACGCGGGCGATCGCGACGGTGATCGGCGTGGTCGCCAGCACGAGCGCCGCGGCGATCCCGGCGGCCGGGCCGAACGCGCGCTTGACCGTCGCATACAACAACCCGACCGCGGCGACCGTGCACAGCGCGTCGGGCAGGAGCATCGAGGCGCTGCCGAACCCGAAGATGCGCGCCGACAGGCCCATCAGCCAGATCGACAGCGGCGGCTTGTCCACCGTGATGAAGCTGCCGGGATCCAAGGACCCGAAGAACCAGGCCTTCCAGTCCTCGCTCGCGGACTTCACCGCCGCGGCGTAGTAGGTGTTGGAGTTGCCGCTGATCGCGATGTCCCAGCAGCACAGGACGGCGGCGAGCAGCAGGACGCCGATCAGGGCGGGTCGCGCCCAGGCGGGCTCGCCGGCGCGGGGGCGCAGCAGCGCCGCCGGGCGGAGGGCCCGGCGGCGTTGGGACGACGCGGGAGGTCGTGCGGTCGTGGTGGCCATGACCTCAGCATCGGCGGGCCTTCGGGGAGCGCCGTGGGAGGCTGCTGGGAACCTCCTGTGGCGCACGGCCCCAGGGGGGCCGACGGGCTAGCGAAGCTCGCCCACGGCGTCCTGGACCGCCGCGACGATCGTCCCGTCGCGGACGATCCGCTCGGCCGTGCGCAGGTCCGGCGAGAGGTAGCGGTCGTCGCCCGGGCCCGCGACGCCGGCGGCGCGCAGCGCGTCGCGCGCGGCGGCCGTGCCCGCGCCGGGCTCCAGCGGCGCGCGCAGGTCGATGCCGTGCGCGGCGCAGGTCAGCTCGACGCCCAGGATCCGCGTCAGGTTGTCGATCGCGGTGCGCAGCTTGCGCGCCGCGCCCCAGCCCATCGAGACGTGGTCCTCCTGCATCGCGCTGGTCGGCAGCGAGTCGACCGACGCGGGCGCGGCCAGGCGGCGGTTCTCGGCGACCATCGCGGCCTGCGTGTACTGAGCGATCATGAACCCGGAGTTGACGCCCGGGTCGGCCGTGAGGAACGCCGGCAGCCCGTGCGAGCGGGTCGGGTCCAGCAGCCGGTCGGTCCGGCGCTCGGCGATCGCGCCGACCTCGGCGGCGGCGATCGCCAGGAAGTCGCAGGCGAAGCCGACCGGCGCGCCGTGGAAGTTGCCGCACGACTCGACGCGGCCGTCGGGCAACACCATGGGGTTGTCGATGGCCGACAACAACTCGTTGCCCGCCACGCCCCGCGCGTGCTCGACGGTGTCGCGCGCGGCGCCCGTGACCATCGGCGCGCAGCGCAGGCTGTAGGCGTCCTGGACGCGGTCGTCGTCGTAGCGGTGGGAGGCGACGATCGGCGAGCCGGCGAGGATCGTCCGCAGGTTGGCGGCGCTCATCGCCTGGCCGGGCTGCGGGCGCAGGCCGACGAGGTCGTCGGCGAAGACGCGGTCGGTGCCCAGCAGCGCCTCGACCGACATCGCGGTCGTGACGTCGGCGACCTTGAGCAGGTTGTCGAGGTCGGCCAGCGCGAGGACCAACATCCCCAACATGCCGTCGGTGCCGTTGATGAGCGCCAGCCCCTCCTTGGCCTGGAGCGTGAGCGGCGCGATGCCGGCGGCGTCGAGCGCCTCGCCCGCGGGGACGGTGGCGCCGGAGGCGTCGACGACCTCGCCCTCGCCGAGCAGCGCCAGCGCGCAGTGGGCCAGCGGCGCGAGGTCGCCGGAGGCGCCGAGCGAGCCGTGCTCGCGGACGACCGGCGTGATCTGCGCGTTGAGCAGCGCGAGGATCGTCTCGGCGACGACCGGCCGCGGGCCGCTGCGGCCCATCGACAGCGTGCGAGCGCGCAGGAGCATCATCGCGCGGACGACCTCGCGCTCGACCGGCGCGCCGAGCCCGGCGGCGTGCGAGCGGACCAGCGCGCGCTGCAGCTCCTCGCGGCGGTCGGCGGGGATGACGACGTTGGCCAGCGACCCGAAGCCGGTCGAGACGCCGTAGGACGGCTCCGGCGCGTCCAGCAGCCCAGCCACGACCGCGGCGCTCGCGGCCATCGCGCTCCGCGCCTCCTCGGCCAGCTCCACGCGCGCGCCCGCGCGCGCGACGGCGACGACGTCGTCAGGGCGCACGCCCGTCCCGGTCAGCTCCACGGTGCTCATCGCCGCAGAGCGTAGGCCGCGGACGCGGGCGAACGCGAGGGCGTCTCGGATCTCAGACGCAGCGGCCCCACGGCGATGCGGGTCACTGCGGACGTCGCATGGACGTTCGCAGTGACCCGCGTTCGCGTGCCGACGCGCGCTTCGGTACATCCGTACCGGTTTTGGTACATTCGTACCGATGCCGTCCGCCGCCACCACGCGCGCCCGCAACGACGCCCGCCCGCCCCGGGGCGAGGCGCGCCGTGCCGCGATCACGGAGGCGGCGCTGACGGTCATCGCGCGGGTCGGGCCCGACAACCTCACCCACCGCGCCGTCGCCGCCGAGGCGGGGCTGCCGCTGGCGGCCACCACGTACTGGTTCTCCAACAAGGAGGACATGGTCCGCGCCGCGCTCGAGCACGCCGCCGAGCGCGACATCGCCTACTGGGAGCGGCTGCGCGACGCGTCGCGCGGCTGGACCGCCGACACGCTCGCCGACGAGCTGACGACCGTGATCGAGGACTCCTGCACGACCCGCCGCGAGTGCGCGGTCGTCGACTGCGCGCTGTGGCTGGAGGCCGTCCGCCGCCCCGAGCTGCGCGACGTCGCGCAGCGCTGGCTGGACGCCTACGCCGAGATCATGGCCTCGATCCTCGACCACGTCGGCGCGCCGTCCACGCCCGACGACGCCGACCTGCTCGGCAGCGTCGTCGACGGGCTCATCGGCCACCAGCTCGGCGCCACCGGCCCGTTCGACCGCGCGCTGGTGACCTCCCGACTGCGGCGGCTCGTCACCGCTCTGGCGGCGTGATCGCGTGTCGCCCGCCGCTGCCGTCCGGGCCCCTGGGGTCCCGCGCACCCTCGCCCTCGCGCTGCTCAGCCGCGTCCCGCTGAGCGCGATCGGGCTGCTGCTCGTCCTCCAGGTCCGCCACCTCGGCCACTCCTACACCTTGGCCGGCGCCTGCAGCGGCGCCTGCGCGCTGGGCATGGCGATCGGCTCGCCGGTGCTCGGCCGGATGATCGACCGCGCCGGCCAGGCCGCCGTGCTGTCGGTGACCGGCGGCGCCGTGGTCGCGGCCATGGCGCTCTTCACGATCATCCCCGCCGGCGCGCCCGCGCCGCTGTTCCTCCTCGTCGCGCTGCTGGTCGGCGCCTGCCAGCCGCCGGTCGGCTCGTGCGTGCGCGTGCTCTGGCGGCGGATGCTCGACGGCCCCGGCTTCTCCGCGCTGGTCACGCTCGACGCCTCGCTGCAGGAGCTCGCGTTCCTCAGCGGCCCGCTGCTGCTGATCGGCCTGGCCTCCGGGATCGGCGCGGCGGGCGCGCTGGCCGTGACCGCCGCGATCACCGGCGTCGTCGCCGCGCTCTTCGCGCTGCTGCCCGAGACGCGCCGCCTCGGCGGCGTCGAGCCGCGCGACGCGCACGCCACGGAGGCGGCCGAGCGCGCGCTGCACTCCGGCGGCGTGCGCCTGCTGCTGCTCGTCGCCGCGCTGATGGGCATCGCGTTCGGCGCGACCGAGCTGGGCCTCGTCACGACCGCCGACCACCACGGCGCGCGCGGCGCGTCCGGCATCCTCTTCGCGCTCTGGGGCGTGGGCAGCTTCATCGGCGGGATCGTCTGGACCCGCAGCGTCGCGAGCCGCGACCAGGCCGCCGCGATGCCGTGGCTGCTGCTGGTCCTCGGGATCACCTCGGCGCTGATCGGCGCGCTGCCGACGATGGTGCTCGTCGGCGTCGGCATCGCGCTCGCGGGCGCCGCGGTCGCGCCGCTGTTCGGCGTCCTCTACTCGACGATGGGCGACGTCTCGCCGCCCGGCGCGCTGACCGAGGCCTTCACGCTGGAGACCTCAGCGATCACCGCGGGCATCGCGCTCGGCTCGGCCGTCGCGGGCGCGGCGGCCAGCGCGTTCGGCGCGCCCGCGACGTTCGTCTTCGCGGGCGCGGCGTTCCTGGTGGCCTGCGCGGCCGTGCGGCTGCTGGGTCCCGGCGTCAGTCGCGCAACGGCCTGAGGACCGCGAACATGCGCTCGGCGCCGGCGATCGCCGCCAGGCGCCGGGTCCGGCGGCCCGAGAGCCTGCCCGCGCCGACGAGCACGGTCGAGTAGCGGCCCGTGCCGAGCACGCGGCCCAGCCAGACCTCGGCGCGGCCGTGACGGCAGACGACCGTGCACTCCGCGTCGTCGGTCAGCGCGCCGACCTTCTCGCGCAGCAGCAGCTCGGAGCGCTGGCGCGAGTCCTCGGCCCACGGCCGCGGCACCATCATCCAGCCGCTGGCCGCGACCGCCCACCAGAACGGCATCTTCGCCGGTCCCGCCACGGTCACCCGCGCGCCGAGCGCGGCCGCGCGCGCGTAGGCGATCGGCAGCGCCTCCGCCAGGCCGGCGTCGTCCATCGCGACGACGAGCACGCCCGCGCTTCCGCGGTCGGACTGCTCGCCGACCGACCCCCTCTCGGGCGCCCTTACGTTGATCACCAGGTCTCCTCCTCCTCGCTGATCAGGGGCCGAATGTACACCCGCACGCCGAGCGTTGCCTGAGTTTTTCGTCCAGACGTCAAGGTTCCGACGCTCCCGGGGTGAGGCGATCCGGATCCCCCGAACACGGGTCTGCCGGGGGCCGGCGCCACTCCGCTGTCCCTTTGAGCCTCCCCGCTCCCGGGGCCAGTTATGCGGGCGCCGCGGGAGCGCGCCGCCGGCGCCCGTAGACGAGCTGGTCGCCGGCGATCACCGCGACCAGCACCGCCAGCACCAGCAGCGCGAGCACGAGCGCGTCGGCGCCGGGCAGCGCGATGCCGATCAGCACGCAGAGCGCCGCGCCCAGCGGCCGCCGCCACGCCGTGCGCCCGGTCAGCCGCAGGCGGAAGAGCACGTGCGCGAAGAGGTAGAGCGCCGGACCGCCGACGACCGCGGCGACCTCCGCCGAGCCCGCCAGCGGCTCGGTCGGGTGCGCGATGACCAGCTCGTCGCCGACCGCCGAGAGCACGATCGCGCCGACCAGCACGACGTGCAGGTAGGTGTAGGCGTCGCGCGCCACCGACGTGCGATCGGTCGTCAGCTCGTGCAGCCGCCGCTCGGCCAGCTGCGCGACCGCCGTGAAGTACAACCACCACAGCGCCGCCGACGTCAGGAACGCGGTGCCGAACGCGACCGCGGTCTTCGACGTCAGCCCCAGCTCGGAGGTCGTCGCGCCGGTCACCACGATCGACTCGCCCAGCGCGATGATGATGAACAACCCGAAGCGCTCGCTGAAGTGCGCGGTCTCGACCATCCACGTCGACCCCGGCAGGCGCCGCCACCCGGGGACCCAGTAGACGCCCAGCGGCGCGCCGTAGTCCACCATCAGCGCGACCAGCCACAGGATCGTGCGCGTCGCCCCGCCGTCGACCAGCGCGCCGGCCAGCCAGAAGACGCCCGCCAGCAGGAACCAGATCAGGATCCGCGCGGCGCGCTCGCGCTCCACCGAGCCGTCCGGCCAGGACCAGACCAGGAACCCGTGGCGCCCGACCTGGATCGCCAGGTAGGAGCAGATGAACAACAACGCCTGGTCGCCGAACGCGTGCGGGATCGCCACCGCCATCATCAGGCTCGCGAGCATCAGCGCGATCATCAGCAGCCGCACGACCGGCGACTCGGGGTCCAGCTCGTTGGTGACCCACGCCGTGTAGTTCCACGACCACCAGACGACGAGCAGGAGCAGCGCGGACTGCCCGGAGCCCTCCCACGTCAGGTGGCCGAGCAGGTGATGGCTGATCTGCGTGATCGCGAAGACGAAGACCAGGTCGTAGAACAGCTCCAGCGACGTGGTGCGCTGCTCCTCCTCCCCCCGCGGGCGCGCGAACCGGCTGCTCATCGCCGCCAGAGCCTAATGAGCCGGTCCGTCGACGAGGGCGTGGCGGCGCGCCATCGTCACGAACGCGCGCGCGGCGGGGCTCGACGGCCGCTGCGCGGGCGCGGCGATCGCGACCGCCAGGCGCGGGCCGCGCCGGATCGGCACGCGCGCCAGCGGCACGCCGGGCGCCAGCATCATCTCCAGCGTGATCGTGATCGCCAGCCCGTGCGCGACGAAGTCCGCGATGGTCGCGAGGTCGTTGATCTCATAGGCCAACTCGTGCGGCAGGCCGGCGGCGGCGAACGCGCGGTCGTTGGCCACCCGCACGCCCCACGCGGGCGGCAGGTCGCAGAACGGCTCGCCGGCCAGGTCCTTCAGCTCGACCGCCCCGCGCTCGGCGAGCCGGTGGCCGACATGGCAGACCAGCACCATGGCGGGCTCGGCCAGGACCGTGACGTCCAGCCCCGGCAGGTCGCGGTCGGGCAGGCCGAGGAACGACAGGTCCAGCTCACCGGTGCGCACGCGCTCGGCCTGGTCGGCGCTGCCGCCCTGGCGGACCTCGACGGTCACGCCCGGATGCTCGGCGGCGAACGCGGCGATCGTCGCCGCGACGCTGATCCCGCCCGCGCCCTGCGTGGCCTGCATGATCCCCAGCCGGATCGTGCCGCGCAGGCCGCCGCGGACCTCGTCGACCGCGTGGCCGACCGCGGCCGCGGCCTGGAGCGCGGCGCGCGCCGAGGGCAGCAGCGCGCGGCCCTCGGGGCTCAGCTCGACGCGGTGGGTGGTGCGGTGGAAGAGCGTGACGCCCCACTCGCGCTCGAGGTTGCGGATCGTCGCCGACACCGCGGACTGGACGACGTGCAGGCGGTCGGCCGCGCGCGAGAAGCTCGACTCCTCGGCGACGGCGACGAAGCTGTCCAGGTGGCGCAGGTCCATGGCGGTCCGGTCATCACTTTGACAGATGACCATCAGCGCGAACAAGCGTGGTAACAGATCACCCCGCACGCGAGACTGAGAGGTCATGGACCTCTCTCCCCGCCGCCATCGCCTCGGCTTCTGGGCCGTCGCCTTCGCCTTCCTGGCGGTCATGGCGTTCTCCACCCTCCCCAGCCCGCTGTACGGCCTCTACCAGGCGCGCGACGGGTTCTCGTCGTTCACGGTGACCGTGATCTACGGCGCCTACGCGATCGGCGTCGTCGCCGCGCTGCTGCTGGCCGGCCACGTCTCCGACTGGCACGGCCGCCGCCGCGTGCTCGTGCCCGCGATCTCGATCTCGATCCTGAGCGCGATCGTCTTCCTGGTCTGGCGCGACGTCCCGGGCCTGATCGTGGCGCGCATCATCAACGGCCTGTCGGTCGGCGTCGTGGCCGCGACCGCGACCGCGTGGCTGACCGAGCTGCACGCCAAGGCCCGGCCGCACGCCTCCCCGCTGCGCGCGCAGCTGACCGCCATCGGCGTGAACATCGGCGGCCTCGGCCTCGGGCCGGTGATCTCCGGCGCGCTGGCGCAGTGGGTCGGCGCGCCGCTGACCGTGCCCTACGTCGTGTTGTTGGTGGCCTTGGCCGTCGCGGTCGCGCTCGTCGCGCTGACGCCCGAGACGCGCGACCGCCCCGACCCGATGCCCGCCTACCGCGTCCAGCGCGTGTCGGTCCCCGACGAGGCGCGCGGCGCCTTCTGGAACGCGGCCTGGGGCGCGTTCATCGCCTTCGGCGCGCAGGGCCTGTTCACCGGCCTGACCGCGACGTTCCTGGTCGGCACGCTGCACGAGACCTCGCACCTGCTGGCCGGGGTGACCGTGTTCGCCGTGTTCGGCGCGGGCGTCCTCGCGCAGCTCACGCTGGCGACGGCGCCGCCGCGGCGGCTGCTGGTGACCGGCACGTCGCTGATGGTGGCCGGGCTCGTCGTCACGCCGATCGCCGTGTGGCTGTCGTCGCCGAGCTACGCGCTGTTTTTGATCGGCGGCGCGCTGACCGGCGGCGGCGCGGGCGCGGTCTTCAAGGGCTCGATCGGCTCGGTCATCGCGATCACCGAGCCCCATCAGCGCGCCGAGGCGCTGGCGGGCATCTTCCTGGCGGGCTACGTCGGGCTGTCGCTGCCGGTCGTCGGCGCGGGCGTCGCGCTGCAGTTCACCGACGCGCGCAACACGCTGCTGGGCTTCGCGGTGATCGAGATCGTGGCGATCGTGCTCGTCGCGCGGCGGATGCTCGCGCGCGACGCGGCCGCCGCGGCCGCCGACGCCGGCGAGACGCGGCGGGAGCCCGTCACGGCCTGAGCGCGCTCCAATATGCTGTGCGCTCCCATGTATTCGCAGAGAGTGTGCAGCAAGTGACGTCCGCCGACGCGATCGTGGTCGGCGGTGGCCTGGCCGGACTGGTCGCCACCGCCGAGCTGGTGCACGCGGGCAAGCGCGTGATCCTGGTCGACCAGGAGCCGGAGGCGTCGCTGGGCGGCCAGGCGTTCTGGTCGTTCGGCGGGATCTTCCTGGTGGACTCGCCCGAGCAGCGGCGGATGGGCGTCAAGGACTCCTACGAGCTGGCCTGGCAGGACTGGCAGGGCACGGCGGGCTTCGACCGTCCCGAGGACCTCTGGCCCGCGCGGTGGGCCGAGGCCTACGTGCAGTTCGCGGCGGGCGAGAAGCGCTCGTGGCTGCGCAGGCACGGCGTGCGCTTCCTGCCCAACCCGGGCTGGGCGGAGCGCGGCGGCTACGGCGCGATCGGCCACGGCAACTCGGTCCCGCGCTTCCACGTGACGTGGGGCACGGGCCCGGGCGTGGTCGCGCCGTTCGAGAAGATCGTCCGCGACGGCGCCGCGCGCGGGCTGGTCGACCTGCGCTTCCGCCATCGGGTCGACGCGCTGTCGGTGACCGACGGCCACGTCGACGGGATCTCGGGGTCCGTGCTCGCGCCGAGCCCGGTCGGCCGCGGCGAGGCGTCGTCGCGCGAGGTCGTCGGCGAGTTCGCGCTGTCGGCGCCCGCGGTGGTCCTGGCCACCGGCGGCATCGGCGGCAACCACGAGTTGGTGCGGTCGGTCTGGCCGGAGCGCCTGGGCACGCCGCCCGCGCGCATGATCTCGGGCGTGCCCGCGCACGTCGACGGGCGGATGCTGAAGATCGCCCAGGACGCGGGCGCGCGGTCGATCAACCCCGACCGCATGTGGCACTACGTCGAGGGCATCCAGAACTGGAGCCCGATCTGGCCGATGCACGGCATCCGGATCCTGCCGGGGCCGTCGTCGCTGTGGCTGGACGCGACCGGCCGCCGGCTGCCGGTGCCGCTGTTCCCGGGCTACGACACGCTCGGCACGCTCGACCACATCATGAAGACGGGCCACGACCACACGTGGTTCATCCTCACGCAGAAGATCGTGGAGAAGGAGTTCGCGCTGTCGGGCTCCGAGCAGAACCCGGACATCACGAGCAAGTCCATCAAGGCGGTCCTCCAGACCCGCGTGGCCTCGGGCGCGCCCGGACCGGTCGACGCGTTCCTCAAGCACGGCGCGGACTTCGTGGTGGAGCCGACGCTGGAGCGGCTGGTGGAGGGCATGCGGCGGCTGGAGCCCGGCACCGAGCTGACGTTCGCGCAGGTCCAGCAGGAGGTCGTCGCGCGCGACCGCGAGATGGACAACAAGTACACCAAGGACCTGCAGGTGGCCGCGATCCGCGAGGCGCGCCGCTACGTGCCCGACCGCATCGCGCGGGTCGCGTCGCCGCACCGGCTGCTGGACCCGAAGGCCGGGCCGCTGATCGCGGTGCGGCTGTCGATCCTGACGCGCAAGTCGCTCGGTGGTCTGGAGACGGACCTGGCCGCGCGCGTGCTCGGGGACGACGGCAAGCCGCTCGGTGGGCTCTACGCGGCCGGTGAGGTCGCGGGATTCGGCGGCGGCGGCATGCACGGCTACCGGTCGCTGGAGGGCACGTTCCTCGGCGGCTGCCTGTTCAGCGGGCGCGCCGCGGGAAGGGCTGTCGCGCAAGGATAGGCCCGTGCCCGAGATCGACCCCGACCTGGTCGGCCACGCCCTGGAGGAGATCGAGTGGACGTGGACCGACCGCGACGCGATGTTGTACGCGTTGAGCGTCGGGGCGCGATTGCCCGAGGACCTGCCGTTCTTGTATGAGTCGTTCGGGCCGCGCGTGGCGGCGCCGTTCCCGTTGGCGGGCACGACGCTCGCGCTGCCGCCGCTGGTCGACGCGCTCGGGATCGACCTGAGGAACCTGCTGCACGTCTCCCAGGCGGTCGACCTGCCGAGGGTCGTGCCGCCGGCGGGCCGGGCGGTCGTGCGCCGACGTGTGACCGGCGTGTGGGACAAGCAGCGCGCGGCGATCGTGGACGTCGAGGACGTCCTCGCCGACGACGCCGGCGTGCTCGCGGTGGCGCGTTCGTCCTGGTGGGTCGCGGGCGCCGGCGGCTTCGGCGGCGAGCGCGGCGTCCGGGGCGGGACCGCCGCGCCGCCGGCCCACCGACCCGCCGACCTGCGCGTGACGATCCCGACCTCGCCCGAGCAGGCCGCGCTGCATCGCCTCGCCGGCGACCGCAACCCCGTGCACATCGACCCCGAGCTGGCCCGCGCCGCCGGCCAGCCCCGCCCGTTCCTCCACGGGCTCTGCACCCTGGGCGCCGTCGGCCACGCGCTGGACCGGGCGGCCGGGATCCACCGGAGGCTGGTCGGCCTGTCCGGGCGGTTCGTCGCACCGGTCTTCCCGGGGGACACGCTGTTCGTGGAGGCCTGGCAGGACGGGGACGGCGGGACCACGGCGCGGGTGCGGGTGCGGGATGGGGTTGTGGTGGACGGAGTGCGGGCGCGGTATGGGGAGGGGCTGGTGTAGGGGCTGGCGCTGGTGTTTGTGGCGTCCGGTGCGGGGTGTTGGTGGTGGTGCGGGGTGTTGGTGGGTTTGGCATTGAGAGCGGCGAGCAGGGGTTGGCGGTGCCGGCGTGGGCTCGTCTGCCGTTGGCGTGGGGCGGCGGGTGCCTGCGCCGCCGCGGAGCCTGGTGCAGGGACTCGCACCCAGACATCAGACCGGGCAGCAGTGGTCTCCGCGAGCCACGAGGGTTCGGGCGTGTCTGGCAGCGCGCGGGGCGCCGTTCGGGCCCGAAGCGCCACAACGCGGGCTTAGCCCGCGACATCCGCGGGTTCCCGGCGAACCGTCGCCCAGCGACGCCCCTCGGGTCGCCGCAGGCGCCCGGCGGCCATCGAGCCCCGCCATGGGCCGACCGATGGCGCCTTGGTGTCGCCCAGGAACACCAAGACGCCACCGGTCACCCAGCGGCGCCGACCTCGGCGGATCGATGGCACTCCGGGGTCGCCAGGCGCCCCCAAGCTGCCATCGATCTCCGGAGAAGCGCCGGCCTCGCCCTCGACCCCACCAACGGCGTCTTCGTGGTCCCCAGGAGCACGAAGACGCCGTTGGTCGCCCAGGGGCGCCGGCCTCGGCGGATCAGTGGCACTTCGGGGTCGCCGGAAGCCCTCAGGCTGCCATCGATCTCCGGAGGAGCGCCGGCCTCGCCTTCGACCCCACCGACGGCGCCTTCGTGTCGCCGAGGAACACGAAGACGCCGTTGGTCGCCCAAGGGCGCCCGCCGCGGCGGATCGATGGCACTTCAGGGGCGCCGGGCGCCCTCGGGCTGCCATCGATGCGGGGTGGAGGGTGCGCCACCCTGGCCCGGATTCAGGTCTGGATGCGAGTCCCTGCACCAGGCCCCGCAGCGGCGCAGGCACCCGCCCCAAACCACCACGGCAGACCAACCCACGCCGGCACCACCAACCCCTGCCCGCCGCTCTCAATGCAAAACCCACCAACGCCCCGCACCACCAACCCCAACCCCGCGCCGGACGCCACAGACGCCTAGGACTCCCCGTCCCCTGGTCCCCGCGCACGCGACCCGCCAAGATCCCGCGCCATGGACGTCTCCACCACGGTCAGCCGGCGGATCGACGAGCCGCGGGAGCAGGTGTTCGCCCGGTTCATCCCCGTCAGGCTCGAGGACATCCTCCATCGCTATGGCCCCGTGCCGGCCGTCACCGGGACCAGTGGGCAGACCGGGCCGTGGGATGTCGTGGGCTCTTCGCGGACCGTCCACCTCGCCGACGGCAGCCAGGCGACCGAGCGGGTGACGCGGTGTGAGACGCCGAGGGTGTTCGGCTACACGGTCAGCGGGTTCACGAACCCGATCCGGCTGCTCGCCCGGGAGGCCCGAGGGGTGTGGGTCTTCGACCCGGGTGGCGAGGTCCGGTGGACCTACACGTTCGTGGCGCGGTCGCCGGCGCACGCGGTGGTGCTCGTGCCGATCGTCCGCGTGTTCTGGCGTGGCTTCATGCGCCGGGCGCTCAAAGCGCTGGCCGACGGCTGAACGCGCTGACCGCCGCGCCCAGCGCCACGAGCGCGACGGCGGCGATCGCGCCGCCGACGATCCAGTTGTGCAAGGGGTCGGTCAGCACGTCCCAGACCGCGACGCGCAGCGCGCCGTCGGTGCCCGCGTCGTCCAGCGCGCCGCGCCCCACCGCCAGCGCGCCGAGCAGCAGCAGCGCCGAGACGCCGACGCACACGCCGAGGCGGACGAGCCCGCGCGCCAGGCCGCCCGCGGTCAGCAGCACCCCGAGCAGCGCGAGCACCGCGCCTGGGATCGCGATGCCGCGCACGATCCGCACGCGGGCGACCGCGTCATGGGCGTCGCGGACCTCGGAGCGGTCGAGGATCACCACCGGCGCCGGGTCGGCGATCGCGTCGGCCACCACCCCCAGCCCGGCCGCCCGCACCCGCGCGCGCAGCTCGGCCGCCAGCGGCGCCAGGTCGAGCGTCAGCGGGGTCGGCACGTCGCCGGTCAGCCGGTTGGCGAGCTGGCCGTGCGCGGTGCGCTGGACGCGCAACCACACGCGCTTGTAGGCCTCGGTCGCCACCAGCGCCCGCGCGGCCTGGCGGATCCGGGCGCGGTAGGCCTCGGTTCCGCCGGGCAGGCCCGCCGACTCCAGCCGCGCGCTGGCGACGCTCACCAGCTCGTCGACGACCGCGTTCTGCACGGTCGCGTCGGAGGCCAGCGGCGTGGCGGTCCTCATGAAGCGATCGGTGTCGGTCGCGTTCCCGTACGCCCACCACGACCCGACCGCCACCGCGGGCAGCACGCAGCCCAGCACGACGCAGACGATGGCCAGAGCCCGACGCATCCCTACCCGTCGATGCCGGACGCCCGGCCGATCCCCGATGTCGAACCGCTGACAAACGCGCTTCGGCCACGTAGGTTCCCGATACCCGTGCTCACGACGCACCACGGTAGGCGACGTCGACCCCGTCCTCCAGGAACCTCTCCATGCGCATCCTCCGCCCCGCTCTCCTCGGCACGCTGGTCCTCGGGCTGACCGCGGCCACCGCCCTCGCCGGCACCAGCCACAAGGGCTGGCCGCAGATCGACGGCGTCCTGATCATGAACAAGCAGGACCAGAGCCGCCCGATCGACGCCCGTCCCGGGAAGGACCTCTTCGCGAACACCGACCCGTCGTACTCCTGCGACGGCGTGCACGAGAAGCGCTGCGCCGACGCGTCCGGCTCGGTCATCCGCGCCGGCCACAACGAGCTGCTCGGCGGCCACGGCAGCGACACGATCCACGCCGGACCGCGGGGCGACGTGCTCTGGGGCGACTACAAGCCCTCCGGCCAGCCGAGCAAGCAGGTCGACCGCCTCGACGGCGGCGCCGGACGCGACTTCATCTACGCCTCGCACGGCACGAACATCATCCACGCCGGCGGCGGCAACGACTTCATCAAGGCCCACTACGGCAAGGGCATCATCGATTGCGGTGGCGGCGACGACGTGCTGTACGTGTCGCGTCGCGCGCAGAAGTCCTACAAGATCTCGCACTGCGAGACCATCTCGCACAAGTCGGTCGGCTACTGACAGGATGAGGCGATGGCCCAGCGTCGTCGCCCCTCCGAGCAGCGCGCCTGGCTGGAGGGCGACCCGCCCCTGGCCGAGGTCCGCGCGGCGTTCCCGCGCGAGTGGGCCGACGTCCAGCGCGAGCTCGCCGAGGTCGTCGACGGCGACGACGTGGCCGCCGTGCAGGCCTACGCCACCCGCGTCGCCCGGCCGCCCGCCGTGCGCGACGAGCGCGCGGCCCTCTCGGCGCTGGCCAAGCAGCGCATGGCCGCCGCCGCGCTGCGCCAGATGGGCGTCGCGGCGGCCACCGGCGTGTCCTCCGGGACGCTGCGCTTCGGCCTGGTCTCCGGCCGGCTGACCCAGCGGCTGCTGTTCGCCGGAAGCGGGCTGGAGCGCAAGCCGGTGTCGATGGGCGCCTTCCGGACGATCTGGCCGCTGGTGCGTCAGAAGTCCTACCTGATGCCCTTGGTCCAGCCACGCGGCATCTACTGCTTCTACTCCAAGCCGCTCGTGGCCGAGCTCGCGCGGCGGATCGGCGACCGCCCCTGCCTGGAGATCGCCGCCGGCGACGGCACGCTGGCGCGCTTCCTGCGCGACGCGGGCGCCGACGTCGTCGCCACCGACGACTTCTCGTGGACGCAGACGCGACCCAAGGCCGACGCGCCGACCGACGTCGTTCGCCAGGACGCCCACGACGCGCTGCGCGCCCGCCGGCCCGAGGTCGTCCTGTGCTCGTGGCCGCCCGCGGGCAACGGCTTCGAGAAGTGGGTGTTCAAGACGCCGAGCGTGAAGACCTACATCATGATCGGCTCGCGCTCGGAGGCCGGCGCGGGCAACTTCGCCGACTACCGCGCGGGCGGCGGCGGCGACGACGGCGGCGCGTTCTCCATGACGCTCGACGAGGAGCTGTCCAAGCTCGTCCTGCCGCCCGAGATCGAGCCCGCCGTGTACGTCTTCGAGCGACGGGATACAGCCAGGGCATGAGCGACTACGCCATCGTGAACCCCGACGAGGCCGACGACGCCTACGCCGGCTCCGACGTCCCAGGCGAGTTCCGCAGCCTCACCGGCGCGCTGGGCTGCGAGCAGCTCGGGGCGACGCTGATCCGCGTCCCGCCGCACTCGGACTTCGAGCAGGGCACCGGCCACACCCACGACGAGATCGAGGAGCTCTACCTCGTGACGCGCGGCACGCTGACGATGCGCTTCGGCGACGAGGTCGAGCGGGTCTCCGCCCCCGCCGCGGTGCGCGTGGCGGCGAGCACGCCGCGGTCGCACCGCAACGAGGGCGACGAGCCCGTCGACCTCTGGGCGATCTCGCCGCGGTCCGACGGCGACCGCGGCCACAAGATCGACGGCTTCTGGGAGGCCTCGGCCGACGCCGCGCAGCGGCGCTGACCGACGCCTCCGCGGCGGGCCGGCGATCAGGCCGTGCCGGACACCGCTTCGCTTCCGACCATCCCGGCCGCGGCGGCGGACCGGCGCCGGCGGCCGTAGGCCGCCGCCAGCGGCAGCGCCGCGAGGATCGCTCCGATCGCGATCAGGACGATGCCCGCGATCGTCGCCACGGTCGCGACGACGCTCCACCCCCACACGCTGAGCAGCAGGCCGCGCAGCGTCTCGCCCTGGAAGAGCGTGGCCTTCTGCGCCGCCAGCGTCTCGTTCTTGGGATCGGCCATCGCCTGCGCGCTGACCTGGGCGTAGGTCTTGCCCCCGGCGACCTCGGCCAGGTGGCGGTTGATGTACTTGTCGGCGTAGGCCTTGGCCTTGGTCCCGTTGTCCACCGTCTGGCCCGCGTACTGCTTCAGGTCGTCGAACAGGCCGGCCTGCTTGGTGGCGGGGAAGGTGATCTTCTGCGGGGCGAGCTGGTCGTGGACGACCGACCGGGCGTACCCGCCGCCCACGAGGGCGAGGGCGCCCGCGACGACCATGCCGAGCGCGAGGCCGACGGCGATGGCGGTCAGCGAGGTGATGCGGTCGAGGAAGCTGTTCATGATGGTCTCGACGCTATGCCTTCGCCGTGCCGCTGCCAGCCGCAGGAAGCCGCGCGCCGTGACCGGGAGAACTACTGAAGTCGCCGGCGCGTTTGTCCGGCCGTTCGCGCGGAGACCACCCCGCCATGAAGGGCAAGGTCCAGACCGGAACCGTAGAGACCGACATCCCCGCCCGGCTGGATCGGCTGCCGTGGTCGGGCTGGCACTGGCTGATCGTGATCGGTCTGGGCACCGTCTGGATCCTCGACGGCCTCGAGGTCACGATCGTCGGCAACGTCGGCGGCCGGATCGCCCAGCCCGGCAGCGGCCTGGACCTCTCGGCCGGCGAGATCACGGGCCTGGCGGCGTCGCTGTACGTCGCGGGCGCCTGCGTCGGCGCGCTGTTCTTCGGGTGGTTGACCGACCGCTTCGGCCGCAAGAAGCTGTTCCTCATCACCTTGGCCGTCTACCTGGTGGCCACGGCGCTGACCGCGGTGTCGATGACCCCGGTGTGGTTCTTCGCCTGCCGCTTCCTGACCGGCTTCGGGATCGGCGGCGAGTACGCGGCGATCAACTCGGCGATCGACGAGCTGATCCCGTCCAAGCACCGCGGCCGCGTCGACCTGGCGATCAACGGGTCGTTCTGGTTCGGCGCGATGCTCGGCGCGCTGCTGTCGATCGCCGCGCTCAACGAGTCCTGGTTCCCCGGCGACGTCGGCTGGCGCCTGTCCTTCGGCCTCGGCGTCGTGCTCGGGCTGGTGATCCTGCTCGTCCGCCGCAACGTGCCGGAGTCGCCGCGCTGGCTGATCATCCACGGCCGCGAGGACGAGGCCGAGGCGATCGTGTCGGGCATCGAGGAGCGCGTGCGGCGCGAGACCGGCGCGGAGCTGCCCGAGCCCGACAAGGCCATCAAGATCCGCCAGCGCCGCGTGATCGGCTTCGGCGAGATCGCCTCGACGATGGCCAAGATGTACCCCAAGCGCACCGTCCTCGGGATGTCGCTGTTCATCGGCCAGGCGTTCCTCTACAACGCCATCACCTTCGGCTACGCGACGATCCTCATCGACTTCTTCGACGTGCCGTCGGGGCACACGGGCTACTACTACGCGGTGATCGCGGTCGGCAACTTCGTCGGCCCGCTCGTGCTCGGCCCGCTGTTCGACACGGTCGGCCGCCGCCCGATGATCGCCGGCACCTACATCTTGAGCGGCCTCCTGCTGCTGGTCACCGCCGCGCTCTTCCGGGGCGGCACGCTGAACGCGACGACCACGACGCTGTGCTGGACGGTCGTGCTGTTCTTCGCCTCGACCGGAGCCTCGTCGGCCTACCTGACGGTCAGCGAGGTCTTCCCGATGGAGACCCGCGCGCTGGCGATCGCGTTCTTCTACGCCATCGGCACGGCGATCGGCGGCATCACCGGCCCGCAGCTGTTCTCGCGGCTGATCGAGACCGGCAGCACCGGCAACGTGGCCTTGGCCTTCGCGATCGGCGCGGCGCTGATGATCGTCGCCGGCGTCGTGGCGATGTTCTACGGCGTCGACGCCGAGCGCCAGAGCCTGGAGGACATCGCCAAGCCGCTCACGGCGCGCGACGCCGAGCAGGCGGAGGGCGACGACGACGACGGTGGCGACCGGCACGACGGCGGCGCGCCGAAGCGCGCCGACCGGTTCGTGCGGCGCCCGAGCCCTAGCCCGGCGTCACCGCGTCCTTGAGCTTCTGGAAGCGCGAGCCGTCGGACGCGACGTCGCCCGTCGGCGCGTCGGGCAGCCCCGCCTGCTTGCGCAGCCGCTGGGCGATCTCGGCGATGTCCTCGGGCATGTGGTCGGGCGCGAAATGGTCGAGCACCCGGCGGCGCGCGCGCTGACCGGCTGCCTGCTCGTCCGCGGGCCCGCCGGATTGATCGCCGCTCGGCGGCTCGACGCCCAGACGATCGATGCGGGTGATCATGGGCGTCGGGCTCGCCGAAGGCCGGGCGGATGCGGCGTCCTCCGCGCGACGTCCGCGCGACGTCACAGGCCGCCGCTCACGTCGCAGGCTCGCTGCGCGGCGGCGGCGTGGAGCTTGTCGAGGATCTGCCGCAGGAGCCGTGACACGTGCATCTGCGACAGGCCCACCCGCTCGCCGATCTCGCTCTGCGTGAGGTCGTCCTCCATGCGCAGCCGGAGGATCTCGCGCTCGCGGTGGGTCAGCGTGCGCAGCAGCGCGTCGACGGTGGCGCGGTCGTCGGCGCGCGCGAAGCCGTCGTCCTCGACGCCGAGCAGGTCGCCCAGCTCGCCGCCGTCCTCCTCGTCGCCGACGCGTGCCGACAGCGACGTCGCGCCGTGCGCCGCCGCCGCCTCGCGCGCCTCCAGCACCTCCTCGTGCGTCATGCCGGTCTCGATCGCCAGCTCGTCGATCGTCGGCGAGCGGCCGAGCGACCGCTGCAGGTCGGCGGTCATGCGCTCGACCTGCAGCGCGTGCTCCTGGAGCGTGCGCGGCGGGCGCACCGCCCAGCCGCGGTCGCGGAAGTGACGGCGCAGCTCGCCGAGCATCGTCGGCAGCGCGTAGCTGCTGAACGTCGCGCCGTTGGCGGGGTCGAAGCGGTCGATGGCCTTCAACAACCCGAGGCTGGCGACCTGGACCAGGTCCTCGAAGGGCTCGCTGCGCCGGGCGTAATGGTTGGCCGCGTAGCGGGCCAGCGGCAGGTAGCGCTCGACGAGCTGCTCCCGCGTCTGGAGGTCCCGGGTGCTGGCGAAGCGACGCAGCAGGCGGACGTCGGCGGGGGCGTCGCGTGCCGGGCTGAAGACGGCGGTGGTCACGGATGACCTCCTTTGACAGGGGTTCGGAGGGTCGCATGGGCCCCTGTGATGTGGCGTGCTCGCACGCCACATCCTCGTCCGGTTCCCACACGCAGCTCCGACGAGGTGGCCTGCCGGAGGAAAGACCTGCCGCGGCGCCGGTTCGTTCTTCTTCTAACGATCCCCCCGAACCGCCCCAAAGCGAGGCCGGATGTCTGCCCGCTGACGGTCAGGTGCCTGGCGCGCCGCGCCCGGCCCGGCCCGCGACCCCGGGCGGGAGCACGCCGGCCGTGACCACCAACGCGGTCGGCGGCGGGTCGAGCGGGATCGGCGCGGCGACCGCGCCGGCCCTTGACGCGCAAGGGATCGACGGGCCCGCGGGGTGCTCGACGCCGACGGCGACACGGCGCCGCGCGGGGCCTCGCCAGGCCTCCGTCGGGGACCGCCGGACGGCCCCGACGAGGCCGCGTCGCGGCAGCGCCGGACGGCGTCCGGACGCGCCAGAGGTTGGTTGGCAACCTCGGCCCCACCGCCGTGAGGACGTCAGCCCTCCGGCTGCTGGGCCCCGGACTCCGCCCGGAACCCGACCGCCTTGTGCATGCCGTCGCAGAACGGCTTGCGCCGCGAGCGCCCGCAGCGGCAGAGCGCGATCGTGCCCTGGTGGACCTCGATGTCGTGGCCGTCCTGGTCGGTCAGCGTGAACGGCCCGCGGACCAGCAGCGGGCCGTCGCGGTAGGGCGTGATGCGCGCCGCCGGAGGGGCGGAGCCGTGCTCGCTCATGCCCCGACGAGGTCGGCGTGCAGGGCGGTGCGGTCGGCCGCCCAGGCGTCCAGCAGCGCGGTCGCCCAACGGCCGTCGAGCTCGACCAGCGCGCGGGCGCCGAACAGGATGTCGTCGATCAGCCGCGGCTCGGCGCGCGCCAGGCCGCCCGCGAGGTCGACGGCGGCGATGTTCTCGTGCACGGCGTCGGCGGTGACGTGCTCGTCGAAGAACGTCGTCGCGTCGGCGTCGTGGTGGCCGAGGCGGCGCAGGCCGGTCGCGTAGCGCCGGTTGGGGATCGACGAGGTCATCTCGAACAGCGCGAGGTGGCCGACGATCCGGCCGCGGTGGCGGCGGTGGAGCCCGAAGTAGGACATCAGGTTGACGGTGGCCAGCGTGACGCCGGGCAGCTTGTCCAGGTACGCGCCGTAGGTGTCGTCCAGCCCGAGCGCCCGCATCGCGCGCGCGAACAGGACGGCGTGGACGCGGTCCGGGTCGCCGCCGCCGTACTCGTCGGCTTGGACCTCGACGAGCGCGGCCTTCGGCGGCCCGGCGAGGCGGGCGATCGCCCACGAGTGCGGGTCGGCCTCCTTGAGCTGGTAGGCCGAGCGGTGCGTCAGGAACTCGCGGAACCGCGCCTCGGTGCCCTGCGTCTCGAGGTGGCGGCTCAGCGACGGGGCGTCGTCGGCGTCGGCGATCGCGCGCAGCGCTAGGTCCATCGTCTCGGCGGTCGCGGACGGCGGCGTCCAGCCCGCCAGCGCGTCGGCCAGCGCGCCCTCGAAGACGTCCTCCAGCCGCGCGCGCACGGCCAGCAGGCCCGGGTCCCACTCCCAGCGCTCGTCGACGTCGTCGAAGCCGCGGTAGTGCAGCTCGTAGCAGCAGTACAGGGCGAGCTGGAAGTCGTCGTCGGCCAGCGGAGCGGCGACGTCGAGCGGCGGGAGGTCGGCGGGCGAGAGCGCGCCGGGGGAGCTGTGGAGGGCCGCGAGGACGGCGCCGGACAGGGGGCCTCGCGGGCAAGGAGCGTGCGACATGGCGACGTCGATACCCGACTCGGGGAGTCCTCATGTCGCCAGGAAGCGCTCGGCCGCGGCGGCCGCCATGCCGTGCGGCCCCAGGGCACGCGCCGACTCGGCGCGTGGGCGCTCCAGGAGGTCGCGCGCGGAGGCCAGCTCGGCGTCGCAGCGCAGCCGCCGCGCGGCGGGCGCCAGCGCGTCGAGCAGGTCGGCGAGGTGCTCGGCGGTCGGCCGTCGGGCGCCGCCGCGCGCGTCGCTCCAGACGCCGCGGACGCCGTGGCGGCACGCGCTCCAGCGGTTCTCGGCGATGCGCCACGACGGCGCGGGCGCGGGCAGGTCCCCGGCGTCGTGGCGGTCGGCCAGCGTGGCGAGCAGCGCGTGGACGACGGCGGCGATCGCCGCGGTGTCGGCGACCGTCGCCTGCGTGTCGGCGACGCGGACCTCCAGCGTGCCGTGCACCGGATGCGGCCGCGCCTCCCACCACCACCCGGCGTCGGCGAAGCGCCGCTCCGGCCAGCGCAGCGCGGCCGCGTAGGCCGCCCACGACGGCAGCTCGGGCGGGACGCCCTGGCGCGGCAGCAGGTCGCAGAGCTTGGGCCGGACCGAGGCCAGCGCGGTGTCGGCGCCCTCGTAGAACGGCGCGCCGGCGCCGAGCGCCGCGATCGCCGGCAGCTCCTCGCGCAGCGCGTTGTAGACCGCCAGCGCGCGGCGGGCGCCGCCGACGGCGACGTGGACGTGCAGGCCGAAGACCAGCTGGCGGCGCAGCACCGGCCCGTGCTCCGCCAACAACGCGGCGTAGCGCGCGCCCGCGGTGAGCACGCCGACGCCGGACGCGAACGGGTGCACCCCGGCGCCGGCGGGACGGGCCAACCCCGCGGCGGCCCGCGCCAGCTCGGCGCGCGCGGCGGCCAGCGCGCGGGCGCTCTCGGCGACCGTCGCGGTCGGCGGCACGACGATCTCCGCCTGCGCGGCCGGCAGCTCGGGCACGAAGCGGCCGTCGCCGTCCAGCCGCGCCAACACCGGGGCCGCGCACGGCGCGAGGTCGAGCGTCGCGGCGTCCAGCAGCATCAGCTCCTCCTCCAGCCCGACGGTCAGCGGCCGGTCGTCCGAGCCGAAGGCGTTTGCGATGTCGTCCACGTCGGTGATGTCCCCCGTGATGCGCGTCGTCACGCCGCCGGGCGTGTTCCACCCGATCTCGGACTCCTGGCTGCCAGACGCAGGCCGAGGAGCTGGTCGTCGTGATCGGCGGTCGCGCGCCGCTCACGCCATCGAGCCCTCCTCCTGCACGCGATCCTCGCTTCCGGACATCGACGCCCCCGCGAACGTCCCGGGATCCAGCTGCGGCGAGTAGTAGCGGCGCAGCCACGCCGCCAGCCCGTCGAGCCCCGGCATGAGGCTGCGCTCGGTGATCTGCGACTGATCCAGCCGGCGCCGGACGTCGTGCTTCAGCGCCGCCGGAATCCGCCACACGCGCCCGATCCCCGGGTGCTGCGCCAGCCACGCCTCCAGCTCGCACGTCGGATCCGACATGGTGGACAACACGGCCGCCTGGCCGGCGATCCGCTCGTCGAACGTCGGCGGCTCGAAGAACAGCCCGAACGGCCGGCCGTCGTGCTGGAGCTCCTGGAGGTCGGCGACCTCGGGCGCCACGAGCGCGATCTGCTCGGTCGTGAAGACCAGCGCGCCCTCCTCGTCGAGCAGGTCGCGCAGCAGCGGCGGCAGCACGTGGTGGACGCGCGCGCAGTCGACCGACCACAGCAGCGCGTCGCTCTCCGGCCACGACGCGGTCGCGAAGTGCAGCGCGACCAGCGGCGAGAACGTCCAGTCCAGCAGGCGCGTCGGGAGGCCGTGGTGCTGCCCGAGCGCCACCCAGTCCCAGGTGGTCGGACCGGGCGCGGCGCGGTGCGCGTACTTGCGGAAGTTGCGCAGCAGGTGACGCTCCAGCGCCGCGTAGTCGCCGGTCAGCCGCGCGAGGCTCGTGACGTTGGTGTAGTCGGCGCGCGCCAGGCCGCGGAAGACGACGGTCGGCCGCGCCTGCTCGGGATGGCTGCCCCACGACCGGTCGTTGATCGCCTCGTCCAGGGCGCGCCAGGTCTCGAGCGTCTGGATCTCCATGTCGCCGAGGCGCTGCCCGCGCCCGTCCACGGCTAAGCGTCCGGGCCCTTGCCGGCGCGCCGTCGGTCCCCTACGCGGCGCACGGACCGCGGCGCGCGTTGTCCGCGTCAAGCTGCTGACGTCAAGGTACGATTGCCTGACCTTGTCGCTGCGCGCGAACGACCAGCCGGACGGCACCGCGACCGCGACGCTCCGCGCCGGTGGACGCGTCGGCACCGACCTTCTCGCCGTCGACTGGGAGGCCACGCCGCTCGGCTCGCCGGACCGGTGGCCGCAGAGCCTGACCAGCGTCGTCGGCATCGTCCTGGGCTCGCGCTTCGCGATGTGGATGGCGTGGGGTCCGGAGCTGACGTTCTTCTGCAACGACGCCTACCGCCGCGACACGCTCGGCGCCAAGTACCCGCGGGCGCTCGGCCGCCCGGCCGCGGAGGTCTGGGCCGAGATCTGGCCCGACATCGGCCCGCGCATCGAGCGGGTCATCAGCACCGGCGAGGCCACCTGGGACGAGGCGCTGCTGCTCTTCCTGGAGCGGAGCGGCTTCCCCGAGGAGACCTACCACACGTTCTCCTACAGCCCGCTGGCCGACGACGACGGCCGGATCGTCGGGATGCTGTGCGTCGTCAGCGAGGAGACCGAGCGCGTCGTCGCCGAGCGCCGGCTGGAGACGCTGCGCGGCCTGGGCTCGGGGACGGCGTCGCCCGACAGCGAGGCCGAGGCGCTGGCGGCCGCCGCCGCGCGGCTGCGGGAGGGCGCGCGCGACCTGCCGTTCACGCTGACCTACCTGGCCGACGCCGACGGCGTCCCGCGCCTGGCGGCGACCAGCGGCGTGGCGCCCGGCCATCCGGTCGCGCCGGAGGTCGCCCCCGAGGCCTACATCTTGGCCGACGACGACGCGACCGGGACGGCGATCGCGCTGGACGCGCCGGACCTGCCGACCGGCGGCTGGCCGCAGGGGCCGACGACCGCGGCGGTCGTGCCGCTGCTGGCGCGCGGCGGCGACCGTCCCTACGGCGTCCTGGTCGCCGGGCTGAACCGCTACCGGCCCTACGACGAGCGCTACCGCACGTTCGTCGGCCTGGTCGCCGACCAGCTCTCGGCGACGATCGCCGGGGCCCGGACGCTGGAGGCCGAGCGCGAGCGCGCCGAGCAGCTCGCCGAGCTGGACCGCGCCAAGACCGCGTTCTTCACGAACGTCAGCCACGAGCTGCGCACGCCGCTGACGCTGCTGCTCGGCCCGGCCGAGGACGCGCTGAGCGACGCCGCCGAGCCGCTCGGCGACGCGCAGCGCCGACGCGTCGAGGTCATCGACCGCAACGCGCAGCGCCTGCTGAAGCTCGTCAACACGCTGCTGGACTTCTCGCGGCTGGAGTCCGGACCCACCGACGCCGCCTTCGAGCCCGTCGAGCTGGGCGCCTACACGGCCGAGCTGGCGTCGATGTTCGAGTCGGCGGTGCAGCGCGCCGGGCTGGCGATGACGATCGACTGCCCGCCCACGCCGACGCCGGTCCACGTCGACCGCGAGATGTGGGCCAAGATCGTGCTCAACCTGATGTCCAACGCCTTGAAGTTCACCTTCGACGGCGAGATCGGCGTCGCGCTGCGCGCCGACGACGGGCACGTGACGCTGACGGTCTCCGACACCGGCGTCGGCATCCCCGACGACGAGCAGGCGCGGCTGTTCGACCGCTTCCACCGCGTCGCCGGCGCGGCGGCGCGCACCCACGAGGGCTCGGGCATCGGCCTGGCGCTGGTCGCCGAGCTGGCCGCGCTGCACGGCGGCGCGGCGAGCGTCGAGTCGGTGCCGGGCGACGGCAGCCGCTTCCGCGTGACGCTCCCGCTCGGGACCGCGCACCTGCCCGCCGAGCGCGTGGTGCGGGACGCCGACGACGGAACCGCCGTGGCCGACCGCCAGGCGCGGGCGTTCGTCGCCGAGGCGCTGCGGTGGCTGGAGGAGCACGCCGAGGACGACGAGGCGCCCGCGCGCACCGGCCGCCCCCGCGTCCTGGTCGCCGACGACAACGCCGACATGCGCCGCTACGTCAGCGACCTGCTGACGTCCGAGTATGACGTCGTCACCGCGCCCGACGGCGCCGCGGCGCTGCGGCAGGCGATCGCCGACCCGCCCGACCTCGTCCTGACCGACGTGATGATGCCCGGCCTCGACGGCTTCGGGTTGTTGAAGGCCTTGCGCGAGGATCCGGCGACCATGGCGATCCCGGTCGTGATGCTGTCCGCGCGCGCCGGCGAGGACGGGACGGTCGAGGGCCTGGAGGCGGGCGCCGACGACTACCTCGTCAAGCCGTTCACCGCCCGAGAGCTTCGCGCGCGCGTGCGCGCGAACCTGGAGCTGGACCGCGTGCGTCGCGCGCGCGACCAGCTGGACCGCAGCCAGACGCTGCTCGACCAGGCCCAGCGCCTGGCGGCCGTCGGCTCGTGGGAGGTCGACGTCGAGACCGGCGCGATCGACGCGTCGACCCAGTACCTCGACATGCTCGGCCTGACCGCCGACGAGTACCGCGCGCTGGGCCGCGACCAGGCCGCGGCCCAGTTCATCCACCCCGAGGACGCCCCGCGCCTGCGCGACGCGCTGGCCGCCGGCGCGGAGGGCACGCCGCTGGACCTCGAGGTCCGCCTGCTGCCGCGCGGCGGCGGCGAGATCCTGGCGCGCGTGATGGGCGAGCTGTCGCGCGACGAGGCGGGCCGCCCGCTGGTGCTGCGCGGATCGGTCCAGGACATCACGCGCCAGCGCGAGGGCGAGCTGGCGCTGGCCGAGGCGACCGCCCAGCGCGAGGCCGCCGCCCGCGAGCACCGGATCGCCGACGAGCTGCAGCGGAGCCTGCTGCCGCCACGGGCGTTCACGCCCGACGGCCTGGAGGTCGCGACGGTCTACCGCGCGGGCGCCGAGGGCACGCAGGTCGGCGGCGACTGGTACGACGTGATCGAGCTGCCGCGGGGCCGCGCGGCGCTGGTCGTCGGCGACGTCATGGGCCGCGGCGTCCACGCCGCCGCGGTGATGGGCCAGCTGCGCGCCGCGGTGCGCGCCTACGCGCCGCTCGACCTGCCGCCCGACGCGGTCCTGCGCCATCTCGACGGCGTCGTGCAGGGCCTGGAGGCCGACCAGATCGTCACCTGCGTGCACGCGATCTACGACCCCGCCACCGGTGAGCTGTGCTACGCCAACGCCGGCCACCTGCCGCCGGTGGCGCTGCGGCCGGACGGGACGGTCGAGACGCTCGACGGCGGCGGCGGGCCCCCGCTGGGCACCGGCGGCGGGAGCGAGATCGCGGTCGGGCGCCTGGAGGTCACGCCCGGGACGCTGCTGGCGCTCTACACCGACGGCCTGGTCGAGCGCCGCGACGAGGAGATCACCGCGGGCATCGCCCGGCTCGGGCGGACGCTGCGGACCGCGGCGCGGGCCGACGACGACCTGGCGACGCTGCCCGCGCGGCTGGTCGCCGAGCTGTCGCCGGGCCGGCCGACCGACGACGTCGCGATCCTGCTCGCCCGCGCGCGGTAGGACGCGCGCCCCCGCCGCGCGGCGCGCGGCGGTCTACGCCGCGTGCGGCAGCGGCGTGGCCGAGGCGACGCGGTCGCGGCCGGTCGCCTTGGCGTGGTAGAGCGCGGCGTCGGCGCGGCGCAGCAGCGCGTCGACGCTCGCGCCGTCGGCGCCGAGCGTGGCGACGCCGACGCTGACGGTCAGCCGCAGGTCCTCGGCGACGTCCTCGGCGCGCAGCGCGTCCATGACGCGACCGGCGTAGGCCCGCGCGCCGTGGCCGTCGGAGCCGGTCAAGGCCACCGTGAACTCCTCGCCGCCGAAGCGGGCGACGCGATCGTCGGGGCCGGCGGCCGCGGTCAGCACGCCCGCCACGCGCCGCAGCGCCTCGTCGCCGACGAGGTGGCCGTGGCGGTCGTTGTAGCGCTTGAAGTGGTCGAGGTCGACCATGACGATCGACAGCCGCCCGCCGGCCAGCAGCCGCTCCAGCTCGGGCTCGATGCCGCGGCGGTTGAGCAGGCCGGTCAGCGCGTCGGTGTTGGCCGCGTCGGCGAGCGCCCGGCGCAGGATCAGCTCGCGCTCGGACATCAGGCGCACGAGCACGACCATCAGCCCGACGCTCACGACCGTGCCGACGAACAGGTCGGCGCGGTTGACCTCGAACGGGTTGACCGCCGAGGCGACGCCGGTCACCGCGACCATGAGCACGAGCCCGGCGGCCGTCCTCGCGCGCGTGGAGAAGTAGGCGAGGTGCACCAGCGGCCACAGCAGGAAGAACGCGGTCGGCCCCAGCGCGTTGGAGGTCGCGAGCATCAGCCCCAGCAGCGCCACCGAGGTCAGCGCGGCGCCGTGGATCGGCGTCCGCCGCCCCGGCGTGGCCAGCACCAGCACGCCGAGCAGCGCCAGCCCGCCGGACGCCGCGAGCTGCACCGTCCGCGCGCCGTCGGTCAGGTCCGGCTTGAGCAGGCCGCCCACGCCGCAGACCACGCTGCCCACGAAGAACAGCGCCAGCGCGACCCGCCGTTCGAGCAGCGGATCGTCTCGTTCCGGGAACCGCGATCCCATCCTCATCCCGGGCCGGTGATCGACCCCGCTCAGCGGCGCTTGAGCGCCGGCGGACGAACGTTATTTCATATAATCCCGGTCAGGATTTCCCCAAGCTCGCTACCGTGTCCCAGAATTCCTGATCACCGAAGGAGAAACGATGGCTCTGACGATCGGCGACGACGCACCCGACTTCGAGGCTGACACCACCGAAGGCCGGATCAACTTCCACGACTGGATCGGAGACAGCTGGGCCGTGCTGTTCTCCCACCCGCGCAACTTCACCCCGATCTGCACGACCGAGCTCGGCTACCTGGCGTCGATCAAGGACCAGTTCGACGCCCGCGGCGTGAAGATCATCGGCCTCTCCGTCGATCCGCTGGACAACCACGAGAAGTGGGCCCAGGACATCGAGGAGACCCAGGGCGCGGCGCTGAACTACCCGCTGATCTCCGACACGGACTTCAACGTGTCCAAGGCCTACGGGATGCTGCCCAACGACGTCGACGGCGACCCCACGCAGCGCACGGCCGCCCAGAACGCGACGCTGCGCAACGTGTTCGTGATCGGGCCGGACAAGAAGGTCAAGCTCGTGCTCATCTACCCGATGACCACCGGCCGCAACTTCGACGAGGTCCTGCGCGTGATCGACTCGCTGCAGCTGACGGCCGGCCACGCGGTCGCCACGCCGGCGCAGTGGCAGCCCGGCGAGGACGTGATCATCGCCGGGTCGGTCTCCGACGAGCAGGCCAAGGAGAAGTACCCGGACGGCTGGGAGGCCCCGCGCCCCTGGCTGCGCATCGTCCCCGCCCCGTAGTCAGGCGGCCAGCGCTCGGGTCGATGCCGGCGGCGTGTGCGTCGCCGGCATCTCCGGGCCGGGCCGTCCGAGCCCGAAGCCCTGCGCGCCGTCCACGCGGACCGTCCCGCTCAGCGCGCGGACGAGCTCCAGCGCCGCGTCGTCCTCGACGCCCTCGGCGATCACGTAGGCCCCGGTCTGCGTCGCGAACGCCGCGATCGCCAGCAGCGTGGCCCGCGCCCCGGCGTCGGCGTCGGCGGCCGCGACCACCGAGCGGTCGACCTTGACGAAGTCCGGGTGCGTGCGGCGCAGCATCTCCAGGCCGCCGGTGCCCGAGCCGACGTCGTCGATCGCCACGCGCAGCCCGTGGGCGCGCAGGCGCTCGATCGCCGCCGCGACCGCCGCGCCGCGGGCGCCGACGCGCTCGGTCACCTCGATCACGACGCGGTCGGCGCCGACGCCCGACGCCCGCAGCTCGGCCAGCAGCCAGTCGCCGCCGCGGGCCTCGCGGTCCAGCGTCTGGGGCGCGACGTTCAAAAACAGCAGCGCGTCCGCCGGCAGCTCGGGCGCCGCGCGGCGCAGCGCCTCGCGGGTGCAGAGCACGTCGAGGTCGTGGACGCGGCCGATCCGCTGGGCGACGTCGAACGCCTCGGCCGGGCCCTCGAAGCCGTAGCCGGCGGGGAACCGCGCGAGCGCCTCGACCCCGAGCAGGCGGCCGCGGCGCAGGTCCCAGATCGGCTGGAAGACGCACTCGGCGTCGCCGAGGTCCAGCAGCGTGCGCAGCGCGAGCGCGGCCTCGGCGCTGGTCACCGACGTCTCGTCGGCGATCTCGTCGAACGTCACGACCCGGTGGCCGCCGCGGCGCTTGGCCTCGTACAGCGCGGCGTCGCTCTGCTGGCGCAGGGCCTCGTGGTCGTCGCCGGGACGGAGGTCCGCCAGGCCGGCGCTGATCCGCACGCCGGCGGCGTCCAGGCGCTCCAGCAGCTTGGCGCACACCGCCTGCGCGCCGGCCTCGGCCGTGCGCGGCAGCAGCACCATGAACTCGTCGCCGCCGATCCGGAACGCGCGGTCGCCCGCGCGGCCGTCGGCCAGGACGGTGGCGACGTCGCGCAGCAGCGTGTCGCCGCGACGATGGCCGTGGCGGTCGTTGACGAACTTGAAGTCGTCGACGTCGAGCGCGACCAGCGTCAGCTGCTCGCCGTGGCGGCGCGCGCGGCCGACGGCGGCGCGCAGGTCCGAGCCGAACGCCCGCGCGTTGGGCAGGTGCGTCAGCCCGTCGAGCGTCGCGTTCTGCAGCGCCCGGCGGTGCTCGCGCACGAGCGTCCCGCCGAGCGGCAGGAACACGAGCGCGCCGGCCAGCAGGCCCAGCAGCGCGACCTCCAGGACCGTGCGGTCGGCGCGGCGCAGCTGGTCGTCCAGCGCCGACGACGTGCGCGTGATCTCGTAGGCGAAGCGCTCGCCGTCCAGCGTCAGCGGCTCGAGGTACTCCAGGCCGGAGCGGTCGGCGCGCACGTCGGACTCGCGGCCCGCGTACGAGCGGCCTTCGAGGATCGCGTCCTCGACCGCCGGGTCGCGGTCCAGCTCGCCGACCGTCTCGGGATCGCCCGCCGCGACCACCCGGAAGTCGGCGTCGATCACCATCGCCTCCGTGACCCCGGGCCGCGCCCGGACCGCGCGCAGGATCGCCGCGATCTCGCGCAGCGCCTCGGCGTGGTCGGACGCGCTGGCCCCGACGCGCTCGAACGTGCGCGCGTCGGCGGCGACCATCCGCGCGTCGCCGCGGATCTGCTCGTCGCGCAGCCGGTGGTGCAGCAGCACGTAGGCGCAGACGACCGTGACGCCGAGCCCGATGGCCAGCGAGAGCGCCAGCCGCGCCGCGAACGGCAGCCGTCCGCGGGCGCGGCGGCGAAGGTGGTCGGGCAACGAGAACGGCATACGTCACCCTCAGGGTTCGGCAGGTCCGCCCGCTCGGGCCATCCCCATTTCCGGGGGTGGGGCGTCCGAGCGGACGGACGTCCGAGTCGTGCCTTACGCCACGTGCTCGGCGGCCTCCGTCGGCGTGCGCTCGCCGATGTCCTGGTAGACGTCGGGGCGGACCGACCTCAGGATCGCCGCGACCGCCATCCCCACGAACGCGCTGGCGAACAGGGCGATCAGCAGGATGTAGGTCATGCTGTCGGTCTTGGCGCCGATCGTCGACGTGATCAACACGTTGAAGTTGCTCACGCCCAGGACGAGGATCACGACCAGCGCGATGCCCGACAGCAGCGGCGCGAGCAGCGACGCCCAGCGGCCGACGTCGTGATCGGGCTTGTTGTGGAAGAACGCCACGACCGCGAACGACGTGACCGCCATCAGCAGCAGGACGCCGAGCGCGCCGAGGTTCGTCAGCCACGTGAACAGCTTCAGCACGGGGTCGGCGCCGGCGATCGCGAACGTGCCGACGACCACGAGCGCCAGCAGCGACTGCGCCAGCGAGCCGACGTACGGCGCGCCGGTCTTCGGGTGCGTGCGGGCGAACGCGCGCGGGAAGACGCCCTCGCGGCCCAGCGCGAACAGGTAGCGCGCGACCGCGTTGTGGAAGGCCAGCAGCGCGGCGAACAGCGACGTGCAGAACAGCAGCTGCGCGCAGTCGCCCCAGAACAGGCCGAGCGTGCTCGTGCCCTGGCCGATCAGGACCGTCGTCGGGTCCGGCGCCTGGCCGGACGGGTCGGTGAAGCCGAGCTTGACCAGGGCCTCCGGGTTGACCATGTTGCTCGGGCCGATCGAGTTGGCCAGCAGCCACGACGACAAGGCGTAGAACACGCCGATCAAGGCCACCGCGATGAACGTCGCGCGCGCGACCGTCTTCTTGGGGTCCTTGCACTCCTCCGAGTAGATCGCCGCCGACTCGAAGCCGACGAACGACGCCACGCAGAACGTCAGCGACGCGCCCAGCGCCGTGCCGGTCGCCTCCGACGGGCTGAAGCCGACGGTCGACAGGCCCTCCGGCCCCGGCGACGCGATCACGCCGAAGTCGAAGATCGCGACGACGATGACCTCGAGGATCAGCGCGACGCCGAGCACGCGCGCGTTGAGGTCGATCTGCAGGACGCCGAGCGTCGCGATGATCGCGCCGCCGATCAGGCACCACCACTGCCAGTCCAGCGTGATCCCGATCTTGTCGGCCATGAACGCGCTGGTCGCCACGCCGAACAGGCCGTAGATCCCCAACTGCATCGCGTTGTAGGAGATGAGCGCGACGAACGCCGCGCCCACGCCGGGGATCCGGCCCAGACCACGAACGACGTAGGTGTAGAACGCGCCGGCGTCGGCGACGTGGCGGCTCATCGCCGCGTAGCCCACGGCGAAGACGCCGAGGACGATCGCCAGCGGGATGAACAGGAACGGGATGCCCTTGTTGCCCGTGACGAGGTAGGTCGCGGCCTGGCCGCCGGCGACCGCGGTCAGCGGCGCGGACGCCGCGACGATGAAGAACACCAGGTCGGGCACCCCGAGGGCGCGCCGGTGGAGCCCGCCCGCGCCGGACGCGCCGGTCGGGATCGGTGACGGCGCGTTGGCCGCCGGCTCAGCGATGGACATGACTGCTCTCTCCTCCGTGAGCCGCCGACACGGGCGGCCCCTTGTCGTTTGACTCCCCACACCACGCGACCAGGAAGCGCGCGAGCACGCGCGCCACCTCCCCCACCGACGGCAGCGACACGCGCTCGTCGATGCCGTGGATGTCCTCGGCCTCCGGTCCGAAGCAGATGGCCGGGATGCCGCGGGCCACGAAGTGGCGCGCATCCGTGGTGGCCGTGGTCGCACGCAGCGCGGCGGGCGCGCGATGGACCGACCGGTAGGCGTCGCCGAGGACGCGGACGACGGGCTCGTCGGCGTCGACCTGGCAGCCCTCGCAGCGGAAGCCGCTGTAGCGGACGGTCGCGCCGAACGGCACGCGGGCGACGGCCGCCTCGACGCGGCGCTGGAGGTCCGCCGGGTCCTGGCCCGGGTAGAGCGCCAGGCGGCAGGAGAGCGTCGCCTCGGCGGGCACGGTCGAGGCCCAGTCGCCGCCGTGCAGGATCCCCGGGTTGAGGTTGATCGGGTGCTCGTGGTCGGCGTACCACGCGTGGCCGGCGCGCTCGGCGTTCAGCTCGGCCTCCAGGGCGCGCAGCTCGGCCAGCACGCGGTGCACGGCGTCCAGCGCGTTGAACCCCGACGTGCTGGCGCGCGCCGCGTGGGCCGGGACGCCCCTGACGTCGACGTGGAACCACAGGACACCAACCTGGGCCAAGGTGAAGTGGTCGTGGTGGGGCTCGGTGAGGACCGCGGCGTCGGCGCCGGCGCCGCTGCCCGCCAGCAGGCACTGCAGCGCGCCGTTGCCCGTGCACTCCTCCTCGACGACGGACTGGAGCGTGACGTCGCCGCGCAGGGAGATGCCGGCGTCGCGCAGGGCCTTGACCGCGCCGACCATCGCGACCAGCCCGGCCTTCATGTCGCCCGCGCCGCGCCCGTAGAGCCAGTCGCCGTCGCGGCGGGCGACGAAGGGCGGCGAGGTCCAGAGCGTCTCGGAGGCCGGCGGCACCACGTCGACGTGGCCGTTGAGCACCACCGACCGGCCGCCGCCCACGCCGCCGCCTTCGCCCCGCCACGTGGCGACCACGTTGCGCTTGCCCGCGACGTCCCAGGAGAACGGCGAGTGGCGCGGGTCGGCGCGGATCGCCGCCGCGTCCATCGCGATCGACTCCACCTCCAGCCCGCAGTCGGCGAAGGCGCGCGCCATCAGCGCCTGGCCGCCCTCCTCGGCGCCCAGGACGGTGGGCTGCTCGACCAACGCGACGAGCAGGTCCTCCATCCAGGAGGCCTGCTCGGCCACCGCGCGGTCGATGGCGGCCTGGCTCACCCGACGGTGCCCTCCAGGATCTGGAGGGTCTTCAGGTCGGAGTAGAAGTCCAGCGCGTAGTCGCCGCCCTCGCGTCCGATGCCGCTGAGGCCCATGCCGCCGAACGGCGCGGTGAGGTCGCGGACCAGGAACGTGTTGACCCACACCGTGCCCGCGCGCAGCGCCCGGCCGACGCGGTCGGCGCGGCCCAGCGACGAGGTGTAGAGGATCGCCGAGAGCCCGTAGTTGGTGGAGTTGGCCAAGGCGATGGCCTCGTCCTCGGTCGCGAACGCCTGGTAGGTCAGGACCGGCCCGAAGACCTCGTTCTGGACGATCTCGGCGTCGTTGGACGTCGGCGCGATGAGCGTCGGCTCGTAGAACAACCCCGCGCCGCGCGCGCCGCCGCGCACGATCCGCTGCCCGTCCTCGCGCGCCCGCTCCACGAAGCCCTCGACCCGCGCGAGGTGGTCGGGGTGGATCAGCGGCGAGATCGTGGTGGCGTCGTCGCGCGGGTCGCCGAGGACGTGCGCGTCGGTCGCGGCGTGGAACCTGGTGAGGAACGCGTCCAGCACCGGCTCCTCCACCAGCAGGCGCGTGCCCGAGAGGCAGACCTGGCCGGCGTCGTCGTACTGGCCGGCGGCCTTGGCCGCCGCCGCGTCGAGGTCGGCGTCGGCGAAGACGATCAGCGGGTTCTTGCCGCCCAGCTCGGCGGTGAACGGCACGACGTTGGCCGCCGCCGCGCCGCCGATGTGGCGCGCGGTCTCGGTCGAGCCGGTGAACGACACGCGCCGGATCAGCGGGTGGGCGACCAGCGCGGCGCCGGCCTCCTCGCCGATGCCCTGGACCACGTTGAAGACGCCGGGCGGCAGCCCGGCCTCGTCGGCCAGCGACGCCAGCAGCGAGCAGCTCAGGGGCGACCACTCGGCGGGCTTGAGGACGACCGTGCAGCCGGCGGCCAGCGCGGGCGCGGTCTTCCACGTGGACAGCATGAACGGCGCGTTCCACGGCGTGATCACCGCCGCCGGGCCGGCGGGCATCCGCTGGACGCGGTTCCACGTGCCCTTGGAGCGCCAGTCGCGCTCCTCGTAGGCGACGGCGAGGTCGGCGTAGTTGCGGTAGTTGAGCGCGCCGCGCGCGATCACGCGGGCGCGCAGCGAGCGCAGCAGCATCGCCATGTCGGCGCACTCGACCGCCGCCAGCGCCTCGACGTTGGCGTCGATCAGGTCGGCGAGCCGGTGCAGGTGCGCGGCGCGCCCGACCGGGCCGAGCGCGGCCCAGGCCGGGAACGCGTCGTGCGCCGCGCGCACCGCCAGGTCCACCTCGCGCGCGCCCGCGCGCGCGACCTCGGCCAGCGGCTCGCCGTCGATCGGCGAGATGGTGGTGAACGTCCGCTCGCTGCCGACGCGCTCGCCGTTGATGTAGTGGTCGGTGGGGACGTCCACCCCGGCCACCGGGCTCATGCCCCTCCCTCCGCCGCGGAAGCGAGCCCCTGGGCGAGCTTCCGCCCGGAAGCCGAGCCGTCAGGCGAGGCTTTCGCAAGCTCCTTCACGGTCTCCAGGTCGTCCACCGTGTAGCCGAAGGTGAAGCGGTAGCCGCGCGCCACGTCGACCGGGCTCAGGAGCGTGTGCTCCTCGCCCGGCGCCGCGAGCAGCTCCAGCTCCGCGTCGCCCTCCCAGATCTCCGACACCGCGCGGTCGCGCGAGCGCGACCGCACCAGCTCGTGCACCTGCGGGTCGTCGTGGCGGCCGGCGGCCAGGCGCGGGAAGTGGCGCACGTTGACGATCGGCGGGTCGGTGTGGAGCGAGCCGCTGTCGCTCTTGGCCTCCAACGTCACCCGCGCCCGCGCGACCTGGCGGCCACGCGCGTGGCAGGTCGCGCCGAAGGCCGACCCGGCGCCCGTGCCGACGGCGGCGGGCACGTCCAGGTTGTAGGCCCTGGTCATCCAGACCTGCCCGAGCTTCTTCGGGAAGCCCTGGATCCAGCCGCGCGCCATCGCGAAGTCCTGGTCGACCCAGATGAACGTGCAGTAGGTGACCGGCGCGCCGTCCAGCAGCGCGTTGACCACGAGGTAGAACTCCTTGTACTGCGAGCGCGCCGGGTCGGTCAGCTCGTCGCCGCCCTCGCTGAAGGACTGCCAGTCGGCGAAGACCGCCGCGCAGCGGCCCGGGTCGTCGGCGAACGGCTCCAGGCCCTCGGGCAGCAGCGAGGTCGCGGCGTCCGGGTCGGCGTGGAAGTCGACGACCAGGAAGTCGCCGACGTAGTGCCACGGCGGCGGCGGCACGAGGCCGGCGCGGCCCGCCCGGGTGCGGGGCGTGGTGTAGCCGTTCAAGCTCACGCGGTCACCTCCGTGGAGGCGGGCGCCGGCGGGAGCGGGATCCCCTGCATCTCCAGCGAGTCGCGCTCGCTGGCCACCGCCGCGTCGTCGAAGCGGAAGTAGGAGCGCGGCGGCAGCGGCCCCCACGTGTTGGACGAGTAGCGGTCGTCGGGCCACACGCGCGGCTCGTGGTCGGCCTGGAGCTGCTCCATGTCGCAGTACAGCTCCACGAAGCAGGACTCCTCGACGATCCGCACGTAGGACGCGATGTTGCCGCCGACGCCGTGACGGGTCGGGCCCCAGCCCAGCCAGCGGCCGTGACGGCCGAGGTGGTCCAACATGTCGCGCATCTGGCCGATGTCCACCGTGTCGAAGGCGAGATGGTGGAAGTGGCTGTGGCCCTTGTCCACGAAGGCCATGACGTGGTGGTCGCTGTTGACGTGCAGCCAGACGCCGCCGTCGCCGAGCCAGTCGGTCAGCCGCATACCGAGGACGTCGACGTAGAAGTCCTTCTGCTCCTGGATGGCGCCGGTGAGGAAGTTGACGTGGCCGAGCTTGCGCGGGTGGCCGACCGGCAGCCGCGGGCCCGCCGGCCGGGCGTGCGCGACCAGGCGCGAGACCGACTCCCGGTAGGGCAGCAGGTGAAGGACATTGCCTTCGCGGTCCTCCAAGGCGAGCGACTCGCCCTCGCGCGTGAACGGCACGCCGTGCGCCTCCAGGTGCGCGGCCGCGTCGTCGGTCGTGCACCCGCGCGCCAGCTCCCAGCCGACGCGGGCGAAGCCGGGCTCCACCGCGCCCTCCCCTTCGCTCGCGGCGAGGAGGACGAGCGCGCGCGGCTCGTCGTCGCAGCTCAACGTCACCGACGCGTCGTCGCGGCCGCGCTCGGTCAGCCCGAACTGGAGCGCCCACCGCATCGCGGCCTCCTCCAGGTCCGCGACGCGCAGCGCGACGTGGTCCAGCCGGTGCAGCGCGATCACGACGCCACCCGCACCGGCAGGCGCTTGATCCCGTTGAAGAAGTTGGAGCGCAGCCGCTCGGGCGGCCCGGCCAACTCCAGCACCTCGGGCCGGGCCAGCAGCTCCTCGAAGGCGATCCGGATCTCCAGCTTGGCCAGGTGCGCGCCCATGCAGTGGTGGATGCCGCCGGGCCCGAAGGCCATGTGCGGGTTGGGCGAGCGCGTGATGTCGAAGACGTCGGGGCGCTCGAAGACCGTCTCGTCGCGGTTGCCGGAGACGAACCAGGTCGTGACCTTGTCCCCCGCCTTGATCGGCGTGCCCGCCAGCTCGGTGTCGACGGCGGCCGTGCGGCGGAAGTGGTGCACGGGCGTGGCCCAGCGCAGCATCTCCTCGGCGGCGGTCTTGCGCAGCGCGAGGTCGTCGCCCGCCCCGCGCAGCCTCTCCAGCTCCTCGGGGTGCTCCATCAGCGCGAGGAACCCGTGGGTGATCGTGTGGCGCGTGGTCTCGTTGCCCGCCGTGGCCAGCAGGACGAAGTACACGTCGAACTCCTGCTGGGTCAGCGGCTCGAAGGCCAGCTGGGTGATGATGTCGTCCTTGGGGTGCTTGCGCCGCTCCGCGGCCAGGCGGCGGCCGAACTCGAACATCTCCAGCGCGGCGGGCGAGGAGAACGGCAGGTGGCGGTGCGCGTCGTCGTCGGCGACCTTGTATTCCGGGTCCTGGTTGCCGAGCAGGCGGTCGCCGATGTCGATGATCACGCGCCGCTCGTCGTGCGGGATGCCGAGGATCTCGGCGAAGACCTGCATCGGGATCTCCGAGGCGATCTCGCGCACGAAGTCGAAGTCGCCGCCCTCGGCCAAGGCGAGGTCCAGCACTTCCCGCGTGACCGTCCGGACCTGGTCCTCCCACACGTTGACCGCGCGCGGCGTGAAGCGGCGGTTGATGAGCCCGCGCAGCTGGTCGTGGCGCGGCGGGTCCATGTCGATCATCGACTTGCGCGCCTCGACGTGCTCGGGCGCGAGGTCCTCCAGCGAGGTCCCGCCCAGCTCCGAGGAGTAGATGTCCACGTTGCGATGGACGAAGCGGATGTCCTCGTAGCGCGTGACCGCCCAGAAGCCGGGGCCGTCGGGCTCGGGGTTCCAGTGGACGGGGTCGTCGCGGCGCAGCTCCGCGAAGGCCTCGTGCGGCACGGCCTCGAGGAAGGCGTCGTGGTCGGAGAGGTCGATGTGGCTGAGGGTCTTCGACATGATGTTGTACGCCTCGCTCTACAGGTGGTGCAGGTACTCGTCGATCTCCCAGTCCGAGACCCACGCCCGGTGGCGCTCGATCTCGAACCGCTTGACCGCCAGGAACGTGTCGACGATCTCCGGGCCCAGCGCGCCGCGCAGGACCGCGTCGGCGTCCAGCGCGTCCAGCGCGGCCTCCAGCGTGCTCGGCAGCGCCGGCCCGGCCTCGGCGGCGCGGTAGGCGTCGCCGGAGATCGGCGCGGGCGGCGTCAGCTCGCGGCGCAGGCCGTCCTCGCCGGCGGCCAGCACGGCGGCGATGGCCAGGTACGGGTTGGCCGCGCCGTCGCCGACGCGGATCTCCAGGCGCGTCGCGCCGCCGCGCTCGGGCGGGATCCGGATGAACGTCGAGCGGTTGTCCCAGCCCCAGTTGGCGTGCGTCGGCGCCAGCGAGTCGGGCTGGATCCGGCGGTAGGCGTTGATGGTGGGGTTGAGCAGCGCCATCAGCGCGGGCGCGTGCTCCAGGACGCCCGCGTTGAAGCGGTGCAGCGCCGGGCTGACGCCGTCGGGCTCGCCGGGCGCGTCGAACGCGTTGGCGCCGTCGCGGTTCAGCGAGACGTGCAGGTGCGTGCCGCTGCCGCCCTGGTCGTTGAAGGGCTTGCCCATGAACGTCGCGACCAGCCCGTTGAGCGCGGCGATGTCCTTGACCGCCGACTTCAGGCGGAACGCGCGGTCGGCGGCGGTGACCGCGTCGGCGTGGCGCAGGTTGATCTCGTACTGCGAGTTCATGAACTCGTGGTTGACCGCGAAGACCTCCAGGCCGAGCGTCGCCAGGTCCTCGGTCATGCGGCGCACCAGCCCGCCGGGGTCGGCCTGCGGGCCGACGGTGTAGACCATCGAGAGGTGGTCCAGATGGCGCTTGACGCCGTGGGGCGCGCTCTCGTCGCGCGCCACCAGGAAGAACTCCAGCTCGGGGCCGACGATCGGCGCGTACCCAAGGGCCTTGAGTCGCTCCTGGGCCGCGCGGACCGCGCCGCGCGGGTCGGCGATCGGCGCGCCGCCCGCGGCGGGCTCCAGGTCGCTGAGGCACGCGGCGACGCCGGGCTCCCACGGCAGCGGCGCCATCGTCGCGAGGTCGGGGCGCGCGATCAGGTCCGGGTAGCCCTCGTCGCCGCCGACGACCGGCGTGTGGCGCAGGTCGGTGCCCATCACGGCCGAGCAGAAGCAGAGGCCCTTCTCGATGGCGTGGTCGAACTCGCCGATCGGGACGTCCTTGCCGCGCGCGACCCCGTGCAGGTCGGGGTACATCACGCGCACGGAGGTGATCGGCACGCCGCCGGCGACCGCGTCGCCGGGCGCCGGCGCCTGCGTCTCGATGGGCTTGGTCTGCATGGTGGGTCGGGTCTCCTGCCTCATGTGCGCGTCCTCTGCCAGAAGGCGTCGAACAGGTGAAACGCGGCCGCCACGGCGGCCTCCGCATGGCGGCGTCCGCGCTCCAGGCGCGCCTCGCCGTCGTCGATGCCCAGCGCGGCCAGCCGCTCGCGGTCGGCGCGCGCCCAGGCGCTCACGATCTCGATCGTGGACTCGGGGTGGAACTGGACGCCGAGGTGGCGTCCGTGGGCGAAGGCCTGGGGGCCGACCGGCGACGAGGCCAGCGCCCGCGCGCCGTCCGGCACGCTGAAGCGGTGGAAGTGCCACTGCAGCCACGGGCCGCCGCGCACGATCGTGTCGTCCTCGGTCCGCACGTCGTGCCAGCCCAGCTCGGGCTCGGGCGCGGCGTCGATCGCGCCGCCGAGGACCGACGAGAGCATCTGGCCGCCGAAGCACAGGCCCAGCACGGGGACGTCGCGCGCGAGCGCGTCGGCGAGGTAGGCGCGCTCGGCGGCGACCTCGGCGAGGTGCGTGTCGTCGGGGTTGTGCTTGGAGCCGAGCGAGGCGACGAACGGCTGGCCGTTCAGCTCGGGCAGCGGCCCGCGGCCCGCGTGGTGGACGACGTACGGGATGCCGCGCGCGGCGCACCAGCGCGCCAGCAGGCCGGGCGGGCCGGTCTCGCCGTGCTGGAGGATCACCGCGGTGCCGCTCACGCGGCCACCCCGGCGCTCGCCAGCTCGCGCCGGTAGGCGGCGAGCTTCTTGGCGTTGTTGAAGGCGATGGCGCCGACCAGGCGGCCGTCGGCGTCGCGCGCCTCGGCGACCAGGCGCGGCCCGTCCTCCTCGACGACCTCCAGCGTGGCCGCGCGGGCCGGGAAGCCGACGGCCTGGATCTTGACGTCGTACTGGTCCGACCAGAAGTACGGGGGCGCGACGTGGGCGGTGCGCTCGCCGGCGTCGGCCAGGGCGTTGCGTCCGGCCAGCGCGCCGTGCTCGGCGGCGACCGTCCAGTGCTCGACGCGCACGACCTCGCCGGCGGCCAGCGGGTGCGGCCAGGAGACGACGTCGCCGGCGGCCAAGATGTCGTCGTCGGTGACGCTGGTCAGCGTGCCGTCGCAGACGATGCCGCCGCGCTCGTCGAGCGCCAGGCCGGAGGAGGCCAGCCACTCGGTGTTGGGGATCGCGCCCAAGGCCACCAACACGACGTCGGCGTCCACGCGCGCGCCGCCGTCCAGCGTCACGCCGCCCGCGTCCACGGCGGCGACCGCCGTGCCGAGCCGCAGGTCCACCCCGTGCGCGCGGTGCAGCTCCGCCGCGCGCTCGCCCAGCTCCGCGCCGAGCGGCAGCAGCGGGCGCGGCGCGACGTCGATCAGCGTCACGTCGATCCCCGCCTTGCGCGCGGTCGCCGCGACCTCGCAGCCGACGAAGCCCGCGCCGACGATCGCGACGCGCCCGGGCCGCGCGTCGAGCGCCGCCCGCAGCGCCAGCGCGTCGTCGACGTCGCGCAGCGTGTGGACGCCGTCGACCTGGTCGGGCCACCTGCGCGCGCGGGCGCCGGTGGCGACGATCAGGCGGTCGTATCCGACCTCGGCGCCGTCGGCCAAGGCAAGGACCTTGCGTTCGCGATCCAGCGCGACCGCGGCGGCGCCCAGGCGCCACTCCGCGTCCAGCGTCTCGGGCACCGGGAACGCGCAGTCGGCGTGCTCCTGCTCGCCGGCCAGCAGCTGCTTGGACAGCGGCGGGCGCGTGTAGGGCGCGTGGCGCTCGTCGCCGACGACGACCAGCGCGCCCGCGTGGCCCGCGCTCCGGACGGCCTGCGCCGCGCGCAGCCCGGCCAGCGAGGCGCCCACGACGACCACGCGCTCGGGCACCGTCGTCAGCCCTCGATGCGGATGGCCATCATCGGGCACGCGTTGACGGCCGCCTCGACCGCCTCGCGCCGGGACTCGTCGACGTCCTCCTTCCAGACCAGGACGTCGTCGTCCCCCAGCTCGAAGACGTCGGGCGCCGGGAAGACGCACTCGCCGTGGCTCTGGCAGAGGTTCATGTCGACGTGGACCTTCATCGGGTGCGGCTCCCTTCGACCGTGCGCTCGGCCTCGTCCTCGGGGATGGCCAGCGCGACGTGCAACGTGTTCGCGGAGGTCGCCATCTGCTCGCCGGCCTCGGAGAGGTCGACGTCCCAGTCGACGACGGTGCTCTCGACGCGGCCCAGGCCGCTGATCTCGACGGCGACGACGTCGCCGGGCGCCATCGGCCGCGAGTTGGCCGGCGTCCCGGTGAGCACGACGTCGCCGGGCTCGAGCGTGATGAGCCGGCTCAGGTCGGCCAGCTGGTAGGCGACGCCCCAGATCAGGTCGTCGGCCGTCGCTTGCTGGACGACCTCCCCGTTCAAGGTGGTGGTCAACGTGTAGTTGGTGGGGTCGAACTCGCTCGCGGGCACGACCTCGGGCCCGATCGGCAGGAAGCCGTCCTGGCCCTTGACGCGCAGCATCGAGCCGCGGTCGGCGTGGCGGAAGTCGTGCAGCCCGACGTCGTTGGCGGGCGCGTAGCCGGCGACGTGGGACAGCGCGTCGGCGATCGACACGCCCTTCATGCGGCGACCGATCACGACGGCCAGCTCGCCCTCGTAGTTGAGGAACTCGGCGCCGTGCGGGCGGTCGATCGTGCCGCGGTGGCCGTTGAGCGTCGTCGGCGGCTTCATGAAGTACGACGGCGCCGGCGGCGTGTTGGCCCGGTACTCCTCGATCCGGCTGCGGTAGGTCAGGTGGACCGCGAGGATCTTCGACGGCTCCACCGGCGCCAGGTAGCGCGCGGACGCCTCGTCGATGCGCCGGCCGTCCTCCAGCACGATCTCGTCGCCGGCGCGACGGCCCCACACGGGGATGCCGTCGACCGCGACCCGGACTCTCCTCACCTCGGTCACGGCGGGGCAGTTTGGACCTGACCATTTGGTCGATACAACGCCGATTGGCGCACGATTGTGCGCGTGAGGCGATAAATTGCGCACATGGAGCTGCGCCAGCTGCGCTATTTCGTCGCGGTCGCCGAGGAGCTGCACTTCTCGCGCGCGGCCGGGCGCCTGAGCCTCGCGCAGTCGGCGCTGAGCTCGCAGATCCGCCAGCTGGAGCGCGAGCTGGGCGGGCCGCTGCTGGTGCGCTCGACGCGGCGCGTCGAGCTGACGCCGGCGGGCGAGTCGCTGCTGCACGACGCCCGCGAGATCCTGGCCGCCACCGACGACGCGCTGCACCGCACGCGGGCGCTGGCGCGCGGCGAGGCGGGCCGGCTGACGATCGGGTCGCTGGGCCCGCCGCCCGGCGAGCTGCTGGCGCCGCTGCTGACGCGGCTGGGCTCCCAGCACCCCGACGTGCGCGTCGAGATCCGCGCGTTCGACTTCACCGACACGGTCGACGGCCTGCTCGACCGCCACGCCGACCTGGCGTTCGTCTACCTGCCGCTGCACCACCCCGACCTCGTGGTGACGCCGATCGCGTCCGAGCGCCGCGTCGTGGTGCTGCCGAGGTCGCACCGGCTGGCCCGGCGCAAGCGGCTGGCCCCGCGCGACCTGCGCGGGGAGGTCTTCATCACCCAGCCGCCGGAGGTGCCGCAGGAGTGGCGCGACTTCTGGCTGCTGGTCGACGAGAACGACGGCCACCGGCCGCCGATCTCACCGCACATCGGCGACAAGCTGGAGGACTGGCTCCAGCTCATCGCGCGCGGCGAGGGCGTCGACACGGCGCCCGCGATCATCTCCCGGTACTACGCGTGGCCGGAGTTGTCCTACATCCCGCTCCACGACGCCGCGCCGGCCACCCTGGCGCTGGCCCGCCGCCGCGACGCCGAGCATCCGCTGACCGAGGAGGTCACCGCGCTGACGCTCGACATCGCGGCGCAGGCGGGCCTGCGCGCGTCGCTCCCGATCGAGGCCTAGGCCTTGGTCGTCCGCCTCAGGACGACCGTCGGCGGGTCGCCCGGGCCGGGCGTGGTGGCGCACGTCCGGTAGACGCGCGTCGTGGCCAGCGCGGCGCCGACGGCCTTGACCTGGACCTTGACGGTCGCGGCCGGGCGGCCGGCCAGCGACACCTTGGCGGCGCGGGCCTTGGCCGAGACCGAGCGGACGACCTTGCCGTCCACGACGATCTTGAAGCCCTTGACCTTGGCGCCCTTGGGCAGCGCCCAGTGCACGCTCACGGCGCGGCGGCTGACGCACGGCCACGGCGTGATCGTCGCGGCGGGCGCGGGCGCGGGCGCGGCGGCCGGGGCCGGGGCCGGGGCCGGAGCCGCGGTCTCCTTCGTGCCCGTCGGCGCCGGGGTCTCGACGACCGGCGCGGCCGGGGCCTTGACGTCCCAGGTCACCGTGCGGGCGGCGCCGGCCGTGCCCGCGGCGTTGACCATGCGCAGCGCCAGCGTGTGACGGCCGACGGCCAGGCCCGCGACGTCGACCGGCGAGGCGCACGCCTCGTACGGCGCGCCGTCCAGCGAGCACTCGGCGGTCAGGCCCGCGGGCGTGGCGAACCGCAGCGTGGCGACCGTGGCCGTCGAGTCGACCGGCTCGTCCTCGGTGTCCGGGACGTCCGGGACCGACGTGTCGACGGTCCACGAGCGCGTCGTGACGTCGGTGCCGACGTTGCCGGCGGCGTCGACCTGCTTGACCGCGACGGTGTGCGCGCCGTCCGCCAGGCCCGTGAGGCTCAGCGGGCCGGCGCAGGCGGCGTACGGGCCCTCGTCGACCGAGCACTCGAACGACGCGTCGGCCTCGCCGCCGAGCGTCAGCGTCGCGCTGTCGGAGGCGACGACGCCGGACGGCGCGCCGGTCACCGTCGGGGCGTCGGGCGGCGTCGTGTCGACCGTCCAGGTCTTCTCGGTGGCCGGGCCCGCGACGCCCGCCGAGTTCGTGGCGCGGACGTCGTAGGCGTGCGGGCCGTCGGCCAGGCCGGTGAGGCTCGCCGGGGACGTGCACGCCGTCCAGGCGCCGCCGTCCAGCGCGCACTGGTAGCCGACGACCCGCGTGTCGCCGGGAGCCGGCGCGAAGTGCGGGGCCGCGGCGTTGGTGGTGACCGTGCCCGACGGCGTGTTCGTCACCTGCGGCGCCTGCGGGGCGGGCGGGGCGGTGAAGTACCACTGGACCGACAGCGTCTTGGTGGCGCCCGCGGCGAGGGCGAAGTCCCACTCCACGCCCTCGCCCGAGTCCTGGTTGGTCGGGTCGATGATGTCGGGCAGCGACCCATAGCTCTTGTTGCCGGTCGAGCCGTAGTACGGCTCGTTCATGCCGCTGAAGTAGTGCGACCAGGGCGAGACGGCCTGCTCGACGAGGTAGCCGGTGGTGCCGTCGGAGGCGACCGAGCCGATCATGCGGTTCGGGCTGGAGCCCGACATGACGCCGTTGCCGTTGTCGTTCTGGTTGACGTACATGTCGGCGCCCTCGAAGGCCTGGAAGGCCTCGGAGGAGCCGGTGCCGTTGTGGACCGCCCAGGTCGTCGTGAAGCGCGTCGTCCCGGAGACGTGCGTGACCGTCTGCGTGATGTCGACGCCGGCGTGGGCGCGGAACTGGCTGGTGACGACGTAGGGATCGCCGGGCGTGCCGGTGCCGGTCAGCACGGGCGCCGAGGTCTGGGTGAACGGCACGTTGTTGGTGCCCAGCTGCTGGGACGAGTACAGGCCGCTCGTCGTGTTCAGCGCGAAGTTCGCGGCCGTGCCGTCGTTCATCGTGCTGGTGTCGATGCCCCAGTAGAGCGGGCTGTCGACGGCGCTGAAGCGCGCCTCGACGGCGCCGGCCGTGTCGGGCGCGCCGGAGACGCCGATGGCCATGGCGCTGCCGGGGATCACCACGCCGCCGGGGTCGAGGCTGTCGGCCGCCGAGGCGCCCGCGGGCAGGGCGAGCGCGATCGCCGCGACGAGGGCGGGCGACAGGGAACGGCGCAGCCTGGACGCGGCGCCGGGAAGATCAAGAGGCAAAGAGGGTCCTTTTCGGTGATGCGGTACGACACCACCGACATCGGTCGCGGCGGCCGTCGCTTGACCGTCGCCGTCGGTCTCCGCACGGGCGACCGACCCGTCCCGACGCTCCGGCAAGCGGCGCGCCGATGCACCGCCGGGCCTGCTGTCCGATCGGGGGGTCGCGCGCGATCGCCGTTTGCCACGCGCCGTGGGATGGAACGCTGATGTCTACCGCGGGACGACCTCACCCCTGCCAGGTACGTCCCGCCGCGCCGGAGCGGGTCACGTGCGCTCTATGCGGCGCACGCCCCGTTCCGGCGTCCACACCTCGACGATCAGCCGCTTGGCCACCTCGTCGACCTGGACGGTCGACGCCTCGGCGACGTCCAGGCGAAAGAGGTGCGACGGGCCGCCCTGGGCGGCCTCGCCGTTGAGGCGCTCGACCAGCTCGGGGTCGGTGACCTCCTCCACGGTGCCCGCGACCTTGGCGTCGCCGGTCCACGCGGGCGGGTCGTCGCTGCCGGAGTGCAGCGCGTAGCGCGGGTCGCGCCGCAGGTCGTGGGCCTTGAGCGCCTGCCACATCGAGCCGATCCACAGCTCGCCGTCCGCGAACGTGCACTCGGTGCCCGAGACGCGCGGGGCGCCGTCGGCGCGCAGCGTGGCGAGCGTGAGGTGGGTGTGCGCGGTCAGGCGCGCGCGGACGGCGGCGGCCAGCTCGGGGGCGGCGGCCTCGAAGGCGGAGAAGGAGGGCATCGACGGGCGAGCATCGCGCGCCGGTCGGCCGAGCGCCGGCAAGACGTCGAACGCGATCAAGCCCCGGTCGCGGCGGGTCGGCGAAGATGTCGTGGTTGCCCGCCGCGCCCGACCGTCTCCGCGACCTGCTGGACCTCGTCGTCGGCTCGCTCGACGAGCCCGGCGCCGACGGGCGCGCGCTGGCCGCCCGCGCCCACTTCTCGCGCGACCACCTCGACCGGCTGCTGTCGGGCGCGACGGGCGAGTCGCCGGTCGCGCTGCGCCGGCGGCTGCTGCTGGAGCGGGCGGCGTGGGAGCTGCGCGCGCGGGGCGCGACGCCGACGGAGGTCGCCGCGCGCGCCGGGTACCGCTCGCCGGCCGCGTTCTCGCGCGCGTTCGTGAAGGCCTACGGCGTGGTGCCGAGCGCGTTCGCGGACGCCGCGCACGTGGCGGTGTCGCTGCCGGCGCCCAACGGCGTCCGGTTCCACCCGCCGGGCGCGGTGGCGTTCGACGCGCGCGGCGGCGACGGCGGCGGCGGCGCGCGAGCGAGCGGCGGCAACGACGGGCTCGTCGAGCGCCTGGTCGGCCATCATCTCGACCGCGCGCGACAACTGCTGGAGCGCGCCGCGACGCTGCCGGCGGAGGCGCTCGCGCGGCCGCTGCGCCCCGGGTTCGTCGCCCATCCGCTGGAGGGCGAGGAGCCCAGCGCCGAGCTGATGGCCGAGCGCCTCGTCGCGACGCTCGAGGTCTGGAACGCGGCGATCGGCGGCGAGGTGCGCGACGGTCCGGCGTCCGGGACGCGCGTCGAGCGGCTGGACCGCGCGGGCCGCGTCTTCGCGGCGACCGTGCGCGCGCTGCGCGACCGCGGAGCCTGGGACGCGGGCTTCGTCGACGCGCTCTGCGAGCCGCCGCGGTCGTTCACCTACGGGTCGGTCGTCGCGCACGTCATCGAGTACGGCGCGATCCGCCGCGAGATGCTCGCCTCCGTCCTGGCCGAGCTGGGCGCGGGCGACGCCGAGGCGGCCGAGGGCGACCCGATCGCGTGGGAGCTGGAGCGCGGCCACGCGATCCGCCGGCCACGCCGCTGAGCGCGGCCGGCGGGCGCGGGACCGAGGGTCAGCCGTTCCAGAGCGCCGTCGGGTCGCGCGGACGGCGCGGGTCGCGGCCGGCCCAGAGCGGGCCGTCGGTCGGCGCGACCGGGCCGGTGGGCGGCGGCGCGGGGACGGGCGCGTCCGGCGCGCGCGGCGCCTCGGGCGGGGGTGGCGACGCGGAGGCCGTGGCGAGCTGCTCGGGCACGCGCGCGAAGCGCAGCACGACCGCGCCGACGGCGAGCACGACGACCAGCGCGAACGCCAGGCCGCTCCCGTCGCCCGCGGCCGCCAGCGCGAGCGTGTGGACGCCGAGCGCGACCAGCGCCCAACTGCTCAGCGGCCGCAGGTAGGTCCGCGCGAGGCGCACGGTGTCGGCGTCGTCGAGCTGCGCGGCCAGCGCGCCCCAGGCGCCCAGCGCCAGCGCGACCAGGCCGATGGCGACCGGCAGCGAGGCGACGGCGACGTGCTGCATCGCGTCGGTCATGTCGTGCTCCCGTCGAGGCCCGAGCCGGCGCTGGGCGCGGAGGGCGCCGCGCCGGTGCCGCCGTCGTCGTTCATGCCGCCGCCGGCGCCGGCGCCGTCTCCGCGGTGGTGCCAGAAGCCGCCGCCGTCGGGCGTGCCGGGCGTGCTCGGCGTCGACGAGCGCGGTTGCACCGGTTGTTGTCGCTGTTGCTGCGGGCTCGGGCTCAGCGCCGGACCCGGCGTCGCCGGGGTGCCGGTGTCCGCGTCGGCGGGCTGGTGCAGCGCCCCCAGCGCCAACAGCGCCAGGAACGCCGTGACGGCCGCCGCGCCCACGCGGCGGTGGGCGATGCGGCGCGCGTCAGGGGTGGTCGTGTCCGTGTTCATGTCCTTGATCTCTCAGGTCAGGGTGGAGCGGAAGCGGACGCCGGTGCCGAAGCCGCCGAGCAGCAGGACCAGGCCGCCGGCGACGAACGCCATGGTCATCTCCCGCTTGACGGGCTTGGTGCCGATCTTCGAGCCGAGCGTCCGGTAGATCGCGTCGAGCGTGTCGGCGTCATCGGTGTTGTAGGCCTTCCCGGCCGAGGTCGAGGCGATCTCCGACAGCGTCTGCGGATCCGGCGGGACCGAGACCTGCCGCCCGTCGTCGAGCTGCAGCACGCCGTCCCGCGTGCCCAGGGCCACCGTGTAGATCGGGATCCCGAGCTGCTTGGCGCGCCGCGCGGCGGCCACCGGGTCCGAGCCGTCGGTCGTCTGGCCGTCGGAGAGCAGCACGATCGCGGCGGGCGCGGTCTTGCCGTCGGAGCCCTTGCGGGCCGCGAGCTGGTCGAGCGCCGCCTGCAGCGCGTCGCCGGTCGCGGTGCCGCCGTCGGCGTTCTCGGCGGCGATCGCGCTCTGGATCGCGTCGCGGTCGGTCGTCGGCGCGACGTTGGTCTCCACGCCCGAGGAGTAGCCGGCGAAGCCCACCAACAACGACTTCGGCGCGGACTTCAGGAACGACTTGGCGGCCGACCGCGACGCCTCCAGCCGCGAGGGCGAGACGTCGGTCGCGGCCATCGAGCCGGACTCGTCGCTGACCAGCACGACCGACGCCTTCTCGATCGGGACGTTGACCGTGCGCTGCGGCTTGGCGTAGGCGCCGGCCAGCGAGACGGCCGAGGCGCCGACCAGCGCGGCGGGCAGCACGCGCCGCCAGCGCCCGCGCCCCGCCGCGACGTCCTTCATCGCCGACACACCCGGCAGCCGCACGGCGAACCTCCGCCGCCGCGCGCGCGAGGCCATCCACACCAGCACGACCAGCGGGATCGCCGCCAGCGCGGCGAGATGGAGCGGATCGTGGAAGCTCATCGCAGCACCCGCCCCAGCTCGCGCAGCCAGTCCTCGTCGGTGCGCAGCGTCACGTGCCGCGCGCCCGCCGACCGCAGCGTCGCCGCCACGCGGTCGCGCCGCTCGGCCTCGGCCCGCTCCAGCAGCGCGCGCAGCCGCCGGTCCGACGTGTCCAGGTCCACCATGTCGCCCGTCTCGGGGTCGACGAACGCGACGACGCCCGCGTCGGGCAGCGCGTCCTCCATCGGGTCGCGGACCTCGACGGCGATCAGCGAGTGCCGGGCGGCCAGCGCGCGCAGCGCCGACTCCCAGCCCTCGTCGCGGAAGTCGCTGACCACCGCGACCACGCCGGGCGTCCGCGCCAGGCGGCCGACGCGCGTCAGCCCGGCGCCGAGGTCGCCGCGCACGCCGTCGGCGGCGACGCCGGCCTCCAGCGCGCGGCGCAGCGCGGCCAACGCGTGCTTGCCGCCCTTGGGCGGCAGGATCGGCGCCTCGTCGCCGGCGGCGATCGTCAGCGACACCGAGCCGCCGTGGGCCGTGGCCAGGCGGGCGATGACGTCGGCGGCGCCCTCGGCGACGTCGCTCTTGAGGCGCGTCGTCGTGCCGAAGGCCATCGACGGCGAGACGTCGACCACGACCCACGTCGTGATCGCGCGCTCGGGCACCATGCGGCGCACGTGCGGCTCGCCGGTGCGGGCGCTCGCCGCCGGGTCCATCCGGCGCACGTCGTCGCCCGGGACGTACGGCCGCAACTGCGCCAGCTCGGTCCCGTCGCCGGCCGTCCCGCGGGTCGGCTGGTCGCCGGGCAGGCGTCCGGCGACCTTGCGACGGAGCGTGAGCCCCAGGCGCCGCAGCGCCTGCGTGGGGATCGGGCCGGGCCCCTGTCGGGCCGGCGAGGGGCGCCGCATCAGGCCGCGACCTCGACCAGGTGCGACGCGCGCGGCGCGGCGACGGTCTCGACGATCCGCTCCAGCAGCGCGTCGGCGGTGGCGCCGTCGGCCAGCGCGTCGTAGGACAGGACCAGGCGATGGCGCAGCACGTCCTTGGCGAGGTCGGCGACGTCCTCGACCGTGATGTAGGTGCGGTCGCGCAGCAGCGCGAGCGCCTGCGCGGCCCGCACGAGGCCGATCGACGCGCGCGGCGAGCCGCCGAACAGGATCGAGGACCCCAACTCGGGCAGGCCGTGACGCGCCGGGTGGCGCGTGGCGTCGACGAGCTGCACCGCGTAGCGCGCGACCGCGCGGTCGACCAGCACCTGGCGGGCGCGGGCGCGGTGGGCCTCCAGCGCCTCCATCGTCAGCACCTGGCGGACCTCCGACGTCGACGTGACGCCGCGCGCGATCGCGACCTCGTCCTCGACGTCGGGGTAGTCGACCTTCAACTTGAACAGGAACCGGTCGACCTGGGCCTCGGGCAGCGAGTAGGTGCCCTCGGACTCGATCGGGTTCTGGGTGGCCAGCACGAGGAACGGCTGGGGCACGGTGTAGGCCTTGCCGCCGATCGTGACCTGGTGCTCCTGCATGACCTCCAACAACGCGGACTGCACCTTGGCGGGCGCGCGGTTGATCTCGTCGGCCAGCAGCAGGTTGGCGAAGACCGGGCCCAGCTCGGTGGCGAACGCGCCGTGGTCGGGCTGCCAGATGCGGGTGCCGACGATGTCGGCCGGGACCAGGTCGGGCGTGAACTGCACGCGGGAGAACGAGCCGCCGAGCGCCTGGGCGAGCGTGCGGACGGTCAGCGTCTTGGCCAGGCCGGGGACGCCTTCGAGCAGGACGTGGCCGCCGGCCAGCAGCGCGACGAGCACGCGCTCGAGCATCGCGTCCTGGCCGACGACGACGCGCTTGGCCTGCGCGAGCACGGCCGACAGCGCGTGGCGCGCCTCGGCGTCGGGGTCGACCTCGGTCGGTCGATCGGGGAAGAGGGTGCGGTCGTCTGACATGGTCCGCGAGGGTGCCGGGCGGCCCGTCACCTGCCCGTCACCTCGTCGCGACGGGCAGCGCGAGGCGCGCGACCAGGCCGCCCTCGGCGGGCGCGTCGAGCCGCAGCGCGCCGCCGTGGGACTCCGCGATCGCCTGGACGATCGAGAGCCCGAGGCCGGAGCCCGACGCGGTCCCGCGGCGCAGGCGCTCGAAGGGCTCGGCCAGGCGTCGGAGGTCATCGGGCGCGATCGGCGCGCCCGCGTTGGCGACGGTCAGCTGCCCTGAGCGCAGCTCGACGCGCACCCGTCCCCCGGTCCGCCCGTGGCGCAGCGCGTTGTCCACCAGGTTGGCCGCGGCGCGCCGCAGCAGCGCGGCGTCGCCGCGGACGGTCGTGGGCTCCAGGTGCGCGTCGACGCGCGCGCCCGGCGGCAGGACGCCGCGCACGAGCGCCGACAGCTCGACCGGCTCGTCGGCGCGCGTGCCGTCGGTCGCGGTGGCCAGCGCCAGCAGCGAGGACATCAGCCGGTCGGTCTCCTCGGTCGCCGCGACCGTGTCGCGCAGCACCTCGCGCAGGTCCTCGACCGTGACGTCCGGGTCGTCCAGCGCGACCTCGGCCCCGAGCCGGATCGCGGTCATCGGCGTGCGCAGCTCGTGCGAGGCGTTGGCCACGAAGCGCCGCTGCGCGGCGATCGCGCGCGCCAGCGGCGCGAGCACCTCGCCGGAGACCAGCCAGCCGCCGCCCGCCGCCAGCAGCACCACCGCGACGATCGCGACCAGGTACTGCGAGCCCAGCGACGCGACCGCCGCGTGCGCGGTCGGCGCGTCGAGCGTGGCGTCGAGGTGGTTGCGAACGAGGACGTAGGAGGCCAGCAGCACGAGGCCGCTGGCCAGCGCCAGCAGCCCCGCGTAGAAGAGCGTGAGGCGCAGCCGGACCGCGCTCACATGCGGTACCCGACGCCGGGGACGGTCTCGATGACGTTCGGCGCGCCGAGCTTGCGGCGCAGCTTCATGACCGTCATCCGCACGATGTTGGAGAACGGGTCGACGTTGGCGTCCCACACGCTCGCCAGCAACTCCTCGGTGGAGACGACGTCGCCGTCGGCGCCCATCAGCTCGGCCAGGACGCCGAACTCCTTGCGGGCCAGCTCGACCTCGGCGCCGTCGCGGGTCACCGCGCGCCGGGCCGGATCGAGGCGTACGCCTTGGCGTTCGAGGACCGCGGGGCGCGCGCTGCCGGCGCGCCGCGACAGCGCCTCGACACGCGCGACCAGCTCGGCGAAGCGGAAGGGCTTGAGCAGGTAGTCGTCGGCGCCGAGGCCGAGGCCTTCGACGATGTCGTCGGTGCCGCGCGCCGCGGTCAACATGAGGACCTTGGTGTCGGGCCGCTCGGAGTTCAGCGCGCGGCAGACGTCGTCGCCGTGGACCTCGGGCAGGTCGCGGTCGAGCACGACCACGTCATAGGGATGGACGCGGGCGAGGTACAGCGCCCGGCCGCCGTCGGGCGCGACGTCGACCGCCGCGCCGTGGCGGCGCAGGCCGGTCGCGATCGACGTGGCGACGCCGGGATGGTCCTCGGCCAGCAGCACGCGCACCGCGCTCAGACCCCCGGGCGGCCATGCGCGCGGCCGTGGTCGTGGCGCCGCTCGTCGGGCGTGAGGTCGACCTGCTGCTGGGTGATCGCGGGCTCGGTCGAGCGCGCGGGCCCCCGCGGCAGGCCGGAGCCGATCGCGGCCACGCCCGCCGTCGCCCAGCCGAGCAGGGCGCAGCCGACGGCGACGGACAGGAACGCCAGGCGGTTGGAGGGCATGGACCTCAGCCAACCGCATGGAGCTGAAGCCGGCCTTCGCGGAACCTGAGCGGAACCTGAGGAGCCTGCCAGTCCGGTCAGACGAGCCGACCGGTCATCCGCACTCCGGCCAGCGAGCCGAGCAGCAGCACGAGCAGCGCGCCGCCGGCGAACTCGTTGGCGACGTCCTGCTTCTTGTCCTTCTTGGTCAGCTTGGAGCCGAGCCGCTGGTAGACCTGCGACAGCTCCTCGGCGTCGGAGATCATGTAGGCCTTGCCGCCGGTGATCGCGGCGACCTGCCGCATCGTCGCGGTGTCCGGCGGGACCGGGCTGGTGCCCGACTTGGTGGTGATGGTCCCGCTCGCCGTGCCCAGCGACACGGTGTAGACGGGGATCTTGGCGGCCTTGGCCTGGCGGGCGACGGTCAGCACGTCCGAGCCGCGGACCGACTTGCCGTCGGAGAGCAGCACGATCGCCGACGGCGCCTTGCCCCCGCCCTGGAGCAGCTTGATCGCCTGGGCCAGCGCGTCGCCGGTGGCCGTCGTGCCCGCCGCCTCGATGGACCCGATCGCGTCCTTGACGTCCTGCTTGTCGTCGGTCGGGGAGGTCAGGACGGTCGGCGCCTGGTTGAAGGCGATCGCGCCGATCTTGACGCCGTCGGGGACCGAGTCCACGAAGTCGATCGCCGCGTCGCGCGCGGCGGTGAGGCGGTCGGGCGCGACGTCCTTGGCCTGCATCGACCCGGAGCGGTCGGTGGCGATCACCACGCGCGCCTGCTCGACGGGGACGGCGACGGTCGTCTGCGGCCGGGCCAGCGACGTCAGCAGGATCGCCAGCGCGGTCAGCCCGCCGAGGACGGGGACGTGGCGGCGCCAGCCCGCCCGGCGCGGCGTGACCGCCGCGGCCAACGCGGGCGCGACGAGCGCGCGGCCCCGCGCCCGAACCCGCCGCTCGTGGACCACGTAGGCGCCGAGGAGGATCGGGACGAGCGCCAGGCCGGCGAGCAGCGTGGGTGATCCGAAGGTCATGCCCCGCAGGGTGAGGCCGGGGCCGTCACCTGAGCGTCACCGCCGCGGCCGGGGACGACGGCCCGGCCGCGGCAGCGCGCGGAGCGGCGCGCGCTAGGCGCGCTTGAGCCGGCGAGGGCGGTGTCCGGTACCGGGCACCTGGACGGATGGGCGAGCGCGGCGGTCCTCAGGGATCCGCGCGGCGATCGCTGCCCGCCACGCCGTCCCAGATGACCTGGGCGTGGCCGAGCCACTCGGAGTCGCGCGGCTCCTCGACGATCGGGACGCCGGCGTCGGCCAGCGCCGCGTGGGTCGTCAGCGGCACGCCGTCCTCGACCCGGACCGTGTCGTCGCGCTCGCCGAGGTCCATGCCGCCGACGATGAAGCGGGGCGCGTCGACGGCGGCCTGCGGGTCCTCGCCGCCGAGCAGGCGCAGCAGGACCTGGGTGAGGATCTGCGCGTGGACGCGGCCGCCCATCGTGCCCAGCGCGCCGCGCGGCGCGTTGTTGGTGGGGTCGGTCACCAGGACCGGCATCAGCGTGTGCGCGGGACGGCGGCCGGGCGCCAGCTCGTTGGGGTGGCCGGGCGTGAGGCTGAAGAACGCGCCGCGGTTGTGCAGCAGGACGCCGGTCGACGGCTCCAGGATCCCCGCGCCGAAGCCGTGGAACAGGCTCTGGATGAGCGAGACCGCGCGGCCGTCGGGGTCGGTGGCGACGACCGCGACGGTGTCGCCGGTCGGCCGCGGGTGGCGCTGGACGCCGACCGGGGTGCGCTCGGTCACGGCGCGGTCGGCGAGGTCGGCCAGGTGCGAGTCCTCCAAGAACGCGTCGGCGGCGGGCGCGCCCGCGCGCGGGTCGCCGAGCAGCCGGTCGCGATCGGCGGCGCCGAGGCGGAACAGCTCGGCCAGCGCCCGCGCCGGCACGTCGAGGCCGCCGAGCCGGTCGATCGCGCGCAGCGCCTGCGACAGCAGGAGGCCCGAGGAGTTGGGCGGGCTGGTGTGGACGTCGAGGCCCAGCGCCCGGACGGTCAGCGGCCGCGTGACCTCGGCCGCGAACGCGCCGAGGTCGGCGGCGGTGAACGCGACGCCGGGCACCGCCGCCAGCGCCGCGGCGACCGGGCCCTCGTAGAACGCGCGGGCGCCGCCCGCGGCCAGCGTGCGCAGCGTGGCGGCCAGCGCGGGTTGTTGGAGGACGTCGCCCACGGCCAGGCGCCGGCCGCCGGGCGCGAAGACCGCCGCCATGCCCGCGTCGGCCATCGGCGCGTCGGCGATCGCGTCGCCCAGCGAGCGCGCGATCGGCACGCCGCCCTCGGCGTAGGCGATCGCGTCGCGCAGCGCGTCGTCCCAGCCGCGCGCCGCGCCGCGCGCGTGCAGCGCCGCCCACCCCGCGACCAGGCCGGGCACGGTGACGGTGTCGGGGCCGGTGACCGGCATCGACGTCGCCCCGGCCGCCCGCAGCGCGTCGGCGGCGACGTCCGCCCCGCTCCCCGCCGGGCCGCTGCCGTTGACGGACTCGATCGTCCCGTCCGGATGGCGGACCAGGGCGAACAGGTCGCCGCCCAGCGCGCAGTTGTGCGGGTAGACGACGGTCAGCACCGCCGCGGCGGCCAGCGCGGCGTCGACCGCCGTGCCGCCGCAGGCCAGCGCGCGCTCGCCGGCGGCGGTCGCCGCGCGGTGCGGCGTCGCGACGCTCATGGCCGGAGCGCCTCGCGGTCGGCGCGGAACGCCGCGGGCACCGGCGCGCGATCCAGCAGCGCGTCGGCGGCGATGCGGCCGGACGCCGGGCCGAGCGAGATCCCGTAGGCGCCGTGCCCGGCGGCGACATGGAGGCCTTGAACGCCCGGCACCGGCCCCAGCAGCGGCAGGCCGTCGGGCGTGAGCGGGCGCGCGCAGGCGCGCACCGCGACCGTCGTCGCCTCGGCGACCACCGGCAGGAAGCGCGCGGCGCGGGCGAGGATCTCCGCCGCCAGCGCGTCCTCGTCGGGCGTCGCGGTGCTCCGCGACGCGCCGAGCACGACGACGTCGTCCAGCGGCGTGGCCTCGAACTGCACGCCGGACGCAAACGGCCCGTCCCACTCCTCGACGCGGTGCGCGACGCGCCGCCCGGGCGGCAGCGCGACCTGCACGGTCACGCCCCACAGCGCGCCGACCGGCGTCCACGCCCCGCCGGGATCGATCAGCGTCGACGACCACGGCCCGGCCGCGACCAGGACGCGGTCCGACGCATGGTCCTTGCCATCGGCGCCGCGCGCGCCCACGGCGCGGCCGTCACGGACCTCGACCGTGGCGCGCACGCCCTCGACGATCTCCGCGCCGCGCGCCCGCGCCTCCTCGGCCAGCCGCCGCGTCGCGGCCGCCGGGTGCGCCGGGAAGCCGGTGCCGTGCAGCAGCACGCCGCTCAGGCCCTCCGCGGCCTCCGGCTCGATCGCCCGCAGCGCGTCGGAGTCCAGCGCCTCGGCGCGCAGCCCCGCGAAGGCCGCGACCTCGGCCTCGGCGGCGTCGGGCCCGACCGCGAGCAGCCCCGCGGCCCGCTCGCCGATCACGCCGAAGCGCCGGTGGATCGCCACCGACTCCTCGTACAACTCGGCGCGCGCCGCGTCGAGCGGGTGCTGGATCGACCCGGCGTTGCGACCGCTGGCGGCCGCCGCCACGGCCTCGGCCTCCAGCAGCGTCACCGACGCGCCCGCCTCGGCGAGGAACAGCGCCGCCGCCGTCCCGACGATCCCGCCGCCGATGACGACGACGTCGCTCATGCCACCCGCGCGGGCTCGGCCGCCAGCAGCGCCAGCGCGTGCCGCGCGCTCGCCCGGCCCGAGGCGACGGCGCCCGCGATCCAGCCGGCGTGCTCGGCGGCCACGTCGGAGCCCGCCATCAGCACGCGGCCGTGCGGCGCGGCCAGCGCGTCGAGCACGCCCGCCGACTCCCAGCCGGCGGGGGCGGTGGCCCAGGCGCCGTCGGAGAACGGGTCCGCGTTCCAGTTGTAGGTGTCGATCGCCCGCACGCGCGCCTGCGGAGCATAGACCCGCAGCGCGGCCTCGACGGCGTCCCGGTCGGTCGGGTCGATCGCGTCCTCCAACGCGAAGCCGACGACGAGCTGGCCGTCGCCGTGGGGCTTGCCGACCGCGTTGAGCCAGTGCAGCGGCGTCCCCCACCCCGCGCCGATCAGCCCGTCCGGCACGCCGGTGGCCGACATCCACAGCTTGTGCGGGCGGCACGGGTGGCCGGCCTCCAGCGCGACGCTGCGCGGCCGGGTGAAGCCGGGACGCACGTCGATCGAGGCCATGACGTTGATCGGGACCGCCAGCACGCAGAGCCGCGCGCTCAGCGCGGCGCCGTCGGCCGTGCGCACCACGACGCCGCCGTCGCCCTGCTCGATCGCGACGACCGGCCGCGAGCGGTCGGCCGGGCAGCCGAGGTCGGCGGCCAGCGCGGCGGTCAGCGCGTTGGTGCCGTCGGCGAAGACGTGCTTGAGGTGCGTGGCCATCGACCAGACGCCCTCGCCCTCGGCGACCAGCCCCAGCAGCGCGCTGACCGGCGTGACGTCCATCGACGCCCCGCACATCAGCCCGACCCAGCCGTAGATGAAGTCCCTGGTCGCGGCCGTCGGCGCCAGGCCGTCCAGCCACGCGGCGGTGCTCACGTCGGCGGCCGCGCGCTGGGCCGCGTCGGCCTCGGCGTAGCGCCGCCCGGCCGCGTTGATCGCGACGACCACGCGCTCGAGGTCGCCGCCGTCGGCGACCGGCACCGGCAGCCCGGGCCGCAGCGCGCCGTCGGTGAACCAGCGCGGCGCCGCGTAGGGCTCGGCGTCGTCGACGCCGATGTTGTAGCGGTCGATCTCGTCGCGCAGCGGCCGCTGCAGGTCGGCGTCGAACCAGCCGCCGCCCAGCTCCACCAGCGGCCCGTCGCCGGCGAACGGCGCCGCCCAGGCGCGCCCGCCGAAGCGCTCGCGCGCCTCCAGCAGCCGCACGGACCGTCCCGCCGCCGCCAGGTCCCGCGCGGCGACCAGCCCCGCCACGCCGCCGCCCACCACGATCACGTCCTCGGTCATGCCGCCTCCGTCGTCGCCGTCGCTCGCGCGCCGGCTGCCCACCACTGCGACGCCACGTCGCAGGGTCCGTTCCTGCGCACCCACAGCTCGCCCGCGTGGACGTCCAGCGACACCGTCGCCAGCGTCGCCCAGCGGTCGCCCAACTCGGCGCCCTCCTCCGGGTGGCAGCAGACCGCGCCGCTGCCGCCGGTGTGGTTGGCCATCAGCGCCCGCAGCGCCTCGCGGGTGGCCGGCGTGCGCCCGTAGAGCGCGCGGCTGAGCACGTCGTGGCGCAGGTAGCTGTCGGGGCCGACGCGCGGCGCGCGGTCGCCGAGCGCCGTCGCCGGGTCCAAGCAGTGGTTGGTGCGGATCAGCAGCCCGGTCGGCGCGGGCGCCACGAAGCGCGGGCCCTCGGGCACCAGGTCGGCCGAGATCGCGGACTTGCCCGCGTTGCCGGAGGCCACGAGCGTCAGCGCCGAGGACGCCGACACCTCGGCCGCGCCGAGCATCGCCAGCGCGCCGGAGGCGTCCTCGGCCCGGTCCAGCGTCGCGCGCGCGAGCACGTGCAGCGGCACGCCGATCGCCGGCGTGGCCGCGTCGGCGCGGTGGTGCAGGATGTTGAAGTGCAACCCGAAGCCGCGGGAGCTGACGCCGATCTTGCCCAGCATCCCGTACTCGGTCAGCACGTGCACGACGCGGCCGTCGTCGTGCTCGACGGTCCAGATCATCCAGCCGTCGGCGAAGTGGTCGTGCCAGTCCCAGGTCTGCAGCGTCAGCGGCGGCTGGTCGCCGGGGCCGAGCACGACGACCGTCGAGCACTCGCCGCGGCCGCCCGCGCCGAGCAGGGCCAGGATCTCGGTCCGCGCGTTGAGCGCCGCGACGTGCTCGGGCGCCGCGCCCGCCCCGAGCGCGATGCCGCGCACCTCGGCGCCCGCGGCGGGCGAGAACGCGTCGATCGCGCGCAGCGCCTCGCCCCCGAGCACGCCGAGGTCGACCGCGCCGCCGGCCACCGTCCGGAACAGGCGCTCGTAGCCCTCGATCGTCCGCCGCACCCCCTCGGCGTGCGCGGCGCCCAGCTCCTCGCCGCGGTCCCCGGGCGCCATCGGGGCGGAGCGGTGGACGACGAGGCCGTCGGGCGGTGTCTGAGGCATGTTCATGAACATCGACTACGATCGGTCGGCATGGACGGGGAGACGATCTGCTGGATGCCCGCGCGGGCGATGGCGGCGGCGATCGCCGCCGGCGACCTCACCGCGACCGCGGTGCTGGAGGCCCACCTCGATCGGATCGCGCGGGTCAACCCGATGGTCAACGCGATCGTCACGCTCGACGCCGACGGCGCGCGGGCGCGGGCGCGCGCGGCCGACGCGGCCGTGGCGCGCGGCGACGCGCTCGGCCCGCTGCACGGGCTGCCGGTCGCGGTCAAGGACCTCGAGGACGCCGCCGGGATGCGCACGACCTACGGCTCGGCGATCTTCGCCGACCACGTGCCGGACGCCGACTCGCTGATGGTCGCGCGGCTGCGCGCGGCGGGCGCGATCGTGATCGGCAAGACCAACACGCCCGAGCTCGGCGCGGGCTCGCAGACCTTCAACCCGGTCTTCGGCGCCACGCGCAACCCCTACGACCTGGACCGCACGTGCGGCGGCAGCAGCGGCGGCGCCGCGGTCGCCGTCGCGTGCGGGATGGTGCCGATCGCCGACGGCTCGGACCTCGGCGGCAGCGTCCGCAACCCGCCGGCGTTCTGCTCGGTCGTCGGCCTGCGGCCCTCGCCGGGCGCGATCGCCGCCGACGTCGAGGGCGGCGACCCGTGGGAGTCGCTGTCGGTCTACGGCCCGATCGCCCGCACGGTCGACGACGCCGCGCTGCTGTTCGGCGCGCTGGCCGGCGACGACCCGCGCGACCCGCGCTCGGTCCCCGCCCCGGCCGACGCCCTGGACCCGATCGGCGAGGGCCGCGCCGTCGGCGACCTCCGCGTCGGCTGGAGCGAGCGCCTGGGCGACCTGCCCGTCGAGGGCGCGATCCGCGACGTCCTGCGCGCCGCCCGCGCGCGGCTGGCCGACGCGGGCGCGCGGGTCGAGGACGCCGAGCCCGACCTGCGCGACGCCGACGAGGCCTTCGACGTCCTGCGCGCGCTCGGCTTCGCCACGGGCATCGCGCCGCTCGCCGCCGAGCACCCCGGCCGCCTGAAGGACACCATCATCTACAACCTGGAGAAGGGCCTCGCGCTGACCGGCGCGCGGATCGGCAGCGCCCAGCGCGCCCGCGAGCGCGCGTTCACGGCCATGCGCGCGTTCCTGGCCGGCGACGGCTTCGACGTCCTCGCCCTGCCCGTCACCCAGGCCCTGCCGTTCTCCGTCGACGTCCCCTACCCCACCGCCATCGACGGCGTCGAGATGGAGGACTACGTCGCCTGGATGCGCTCCTGCTCGCGGATCACGGTCACCGGCCACCCGGCGATCTCCGTCCCGGCCGGCTTCACGACCGACGGGCTGCCCGTGGGGCTGCAGCTCGTCGGCCGCCACCGGGGCGAGCGCGACCTGCTGGCGGTCGCGCGAGCGGTCGAGCGGACGCTCGATGCCGCCCGCCGACCGCCGCTGGTCGACCGCCGCGCTCAGGACCGGAACAGCGAGTAGTACTTGGACTGGATCGCGGTCAGCTCGGGCGTGTTGATGCCCGAGCTGTACTTGTCCAGCACGTCGTCGGGGATGTCGGTCATCGGGTTCTTGGCGACCGCCGCCGGGACGTAGTCCAGCGCGCCCTGCACCGGGATGTTGTAGCCGACCCAGGTCTGCTCCCCGCCCGCGACCTTGGGGTCCAGCATGTAGTTGATCCACGCGTGCGCGGCGACCGGGTTCTTGCCCGCGGCCGGGATCAGCCACTCGTCGGTCCAGTACCAGCCGCGGTCCTGCGGGACGAAGAACCCGATGTCGATGCCCTTCTTCTTGGCGTCGGTCGCCGCGCGGGCGACGTCGCCGTTCCAGCCGATGCCGAGGTCGATGTCGCCGCGACCCAGGCGCTCGATGTAGGTCGAGTTGATGTTGGAGATCGCGGGCTTGGCCGCGTTCATCAGCTTCATCGCCTGCTGGTAGTCGGCGTCCTTGGTCGACGACGCGTCGAGGCCGAGCGCCAGCAGCGCGAGCGGGATCGTCTCCGCCGAGCCCTCGATGAAGTTGATCGACTTGCCCTTGAGCTTGGGGATGAGCTGCCACCAGCCCTCCAGCGTCGTCGGCGGGTCGGGCACCACGTCCTTGCGGTAGTAGAACGAGGTGATGCCGTAGTCCTTGGTGACCGCGTGCTTGTTGCCCGGGTCCCAGGGGTTCTTGGTGAACTTGGGCTGCAGGTTCTTCAGGTTGGGCAGCAGCGCGTGGTCCAGCGGCCGCGCCAGGCCCTTCTCCACGATCTCGGGGATGTAGCCGCCCGAGGGGACGACGATGTCGTAGTCCGACCCGCCGGCCGACAGCTTGGCGATCAGCTCGTCGTTGGAGCCGTAGCCCTCGACCTTGGTCTTGGGGCCGAACTTCGCGGTGTAGCGCTTGTAGTCGGCCGGGTCGACGTAGTCGGCCCAGTTGGCCATCAACAGCGGCCCGGCCTCGACCTTCGTGCCGAGCTTCTCGGCCCCCGACGCGGCGGCGCTGTTGCCCCCACCGCCGGCGCCGGACTTGCCGCCGCAGGCGGCCAGCAGCAGCGAGGCCATGCCGCCGGCGCCGGCCATGAGCGCCTTGCGCCGGGTCATCGGACCCATGGGGGCGAGGATCCTGATCTCGTCGTCCTTCATGTGTGCGTGCTCTCCTCGGGGGTTCAGGTGATGGAGGTGGTGAAGTCGGAGGCCGACGCCTGCCGACCGCCGAGGCGCAGCGCGAGCGCCGCCAGCAGCAGGCCGACGAGCGTCACGCCGATCATCAGCGTGGCCGCGGCGTTGAGCGTCGGCGTGAGGCCGAAGCGCAGCGCCGAGAGGATGTGCAGCGGCCAGGTCTCGTGGCCGGCACCGGACGTGAAGTTCGAGATCACGACGTCGTCGAACGAGAACGTGAAGGCCAGCAGGCCGCCCGCGAGGATCGCGGGCGCCAGCCGCGGCAGCGTGACCTGCCAGAACGTCGAGATCGGCCCGGCGCCGAGGTCGCGCGCGGCCTCCTCCAACGTGTCGCCCATCGACAGGAAGCGGGCGCGCACGATCAGGATGACCAACGACATGTTGAACACGCAGTGGGCCAGGAACATCGTCAGCTCGCCCAGGTCGAAGCCGACGTTGACGAAGAAGATCAGCGTCGCGATCGCGATGACGACCTCCGGCACGACGACCGTCAGCAGGATCACGACCTCCGCGGGCGTGCGGACGCCGGCCTTGGCGCGGGACAGCGCGAGCGCCGCCGCGGTCCCCAGCAGCGTCGAGACGATCGCCGTCGACAGGCCGATCCGGAACGAGCGCAGGATCGAGCTCGTGATGCCGTCGTCGTGCAGGGCCTTGGAGAACGCCGACGTCGAGAACCCGTCCCAGACCGTGACGTAGCGCCCGCCGTTGAAGGCGTAGATGACGACGATCACGATCGGCAGGAAGAGCCCGACGTAGACGAGCGCGCTGTAGCCGCCCAGCAGCGACGGGACCGCCACCAGCCGCGTCGCGCCGTAGACCAGCCCGACGCCGACCAGCGCGGCGATCAGGCTGCCCACGCCCAGGTCGCCCTTGAGCAGGTCGGCCAGGAAGGCGACGACCGCGACCAGGCCCCCGACCAGCGCCAGCGCGCCGACGAAGGACGACACCTTGCCCAGCACGTCACGCATCGCGGATCTCCGTCGCCCGGGTCGAGAGCCAGATGTACAAGATGAGGAACAGCGACAGCGCGGCCATCAGCACCATCGCGATCGCGGCGCCCAGGGGGTAGTTCTGCTGCTCCAGGAACGCCCGCTGGATGATGTTGCCCATCAGGTCGACCTTGCCGCCGCCGAGGATCTGCGGGATGACGTACTCCCCCATCATCGGGATGAACACCAACAAGGTGCCGGTGGCCAGGCCGGGGACCGCGAGCGGCAGCGTCACCCGGCGCAGCGCCGCGAAGGCGTTCGAGCCGAGGTCGTTGGCCGCGTCCAGCAGCTTCCAGTCCAGCCGGTCCAGCGAGGCGTAGACCGGCAGCACGAAGAGCGGCAGGTAGTTGTAGACGATGCCGATCTGGACCGAGGTGTTGGTGTAGAGGATGTGCAGGGGCTTGTCGATCAGCCCGACGTCCTGCAGCCCCTTGGACAGCACGAAGTGCGGGTCCAGCACGATCAAGAAGCTGTAGGTGCGGATCAAAAACGAGGTCCAGAACGGCACGATCAGCAGGCCGAGCAGCAGGTTCTTGCGGTTGGCGGGCGCGTAGCGGGCCAGCCAGTAGGCCATCGGGAACCCGACGAGGATCACCAGCAGCGTCCCGATCGCGGCGAAGCGCAGCGTGCGGGTGAAGACCTTGATGTAGACCGGGTCGAAGGCCTGCGAGAAGTTCTGGGTGTCGAAGCCGTAGGAGACGTCGCCGTAGCCCAGCGGGGTGGCGACCGAGAAGGCCACCAGGAACCCGAGCGGGACGAGGAAGAACGCGGCGTAGTAGGCCAGCGACGGGCCGAGCAGCGTCAGCGGGTAGCCGGCGGGACGCGGGATCAGGCCCAGGCGCGCGAGCAGCACGCCGCCGCCGACGAAGACCGGCAGCGCGACGACGATCAGCAGCGCGCCGGGCGCCAGGCCGGTGACGAAGCCGCCGAGCTGCGTGTAGAGCGCCGCGGCCAGCGCGACGCCGGCCAGGCCGATGAGCGCGCTCAGCAGGCGGCGGCCGCGCGTCGGCGCCGACGGGACCGCCACGACCTCCTCGTCGCGGGGCGCGGTGACGGTGGCGGCTATGAGATCACCGCCGCCGGGTCGGCGTCCTCGAAGCCCGTGGCCGCGATGGCCCGGTCCTCCCCGCCGTGCGGCGCCAGCAGCAGGCCCGCGCCGGGATGGAAGTCGATGACCAGCGGGTCGCCGGGGCGCAGCGCGGCGGCCGCGTCGTCGGACGGCGTGCGCGCCTGGCGCAGCAGCACCTCGTCGCCGTCGCCGACCTTGGCGATCACCTGCAGGCGGTCGCCGAGGACCATCGCGGTGGCGACGGTCGCGTTGCCGTCGGCGCCGGCGGTCGGACGGAACGTGCCGCACTCGGGCCGCAGCCCGACGCGCACCCGCGCGCCGTTGGCGCACTCGGTCAGCCGGCGGCCGAGCGGGACCTTCATCCCTCCGGGCAGCTCGGCGACGTCGCCGGAGACCGTGCCGTTGACGGTGGACATGTCGCCGATGAACCCGGCGACGAAGCTCGTGGCGGGCTCGTCGTACAGCTCGCGCGGGTTGGCGAGCTGCTCGATGCGGCCCTGGTCCATGACCGCGATGCGGTCGGCCATCGCCAGCGCCTCCTCCTGGTCGTGCGTGACGAACACGAACGTGATGCCGACGTCGGCCTGCAACCGCTTCAACTCGATCTGCATGGCCTTGCGCAGCTTCTGGTCCAGCGCGCCGAGCGGCTCGTCGAGGAGCAGCACCTTCGGCCGCATGACCAGCGCGCGGGCCAGCGCGACGCGCTGCTGCTGGCCGCCGGAGAGCTGCGCGGGCTTGGCGTTCTCGCGGCCCGAGAGGCGCACCATCCCGAGCGCCTCGGCGGCCTGCCTGCGGCGCTCGGCCTTCTTGACGCCGCGCTGCTTGAGGCCGAACGCGACGTTGTCGATGATGTCGAGGTGCGGGAACAGCGCGTACTGCTGGAAGACCGTGTTGACCTCCCGCTTGTGCGCCGGGACCCCGACCACCGGCTCCCCGCCGATGTGGATCTCGCCCTCGGTCGGCTGCTCGAACCCCGCGATCATCCGCAAGGTGGTGGTCTTGCCGCATCCCGACGGGCCGAGGAGGGCGAGGAACTCGCCGTCCTGGATGTCCAGATCCAGCCGGTCGACCGCGGCGACGTCGTCGAACCGCTTGGTGACGCCCCGCAGGGACACCACCGGCTGCGTGTGCTCCATGGAGCGAATCTACGGGCGCCTTCCGGCGATGGCATCGACCGTTGTGTCCCGGACTTCGCGCCAGAGAGTCACACAGTGTCACGTGTGCCGACCGGGGGTCCGAGGCACCTCCGACACGCGGTCGTGCGACGGACGCCGATCAGCGTCCGGCGATGATCCCGGCGAGCTTGGCCGCCAGCGACGGACGGCCGGTGCGGGCCTCGCGCTCGTCGGCGCGGCGGTAGAGGCCGTAGACGGCGTGGACGCCCGCGAAGCGCAGCGGCTCGGGCTCCCACGGGCGCGCGAAGGGGCCGACCCAGGGCAGCCGCGTGAGGTCGGAGTCGATCCCCAGGATGAGGTCCTTGAGGGTCCGGCCGGCGAGGTTGGCGGCCGCCACGCCCTCGCCGACGTACCCGCCCGCGTGCGCCAGACCGGTCGTTCGGTCGAGCCCCACGGCGGGCGCCCAGTCGCGCGGAACGCCCAGGACGCCGTGCCACGCGGCGTCGATGCGGACACTCCGCAGGGGCGCGAACAGCTGGCCCAGCCGGGCGCGCAGCTCGGTGACCGTGCGCTGCGGGACCGGGCCCTCGCGGTCGGTCTTGGAGCCGAAGCGGTAGGGCACGCCGCGGCCGCCGATCGCGATGCGGCCGTCGACCGTGCGCTGGGCGTAGATGTAGCGGTGGCGGCCGTCCAGCAGCGTCTCGGCGTCGTTCCAGCGGATGGCCTCCCAGGTGGCGGCGTCCAGCGGCTCGGTGACGAGCATCGACGAGGTCATCGGCAGCAGGTCGCGGTGGTGGCCGGGCAGGTCGGCGGTATAGCCCTCGGTCGCGCGGACGACGTGCCGGGCGTCGACCTGCCCCTGCGGCGTCGTCGCCCGCCCGGGGGCGATCCCGGTCACCGGCGACTGCTCGTGGATCGTCACGCCGAGGCGCTCGGCCGCCTCGGCCAGGCCGTGGACGAGCTGGGCGGGCTGGACGCGGGCGCAGCACGGCGTGTACCTCGCGCCGACGACGCCCTTCACGGCGACCCGCTCCGCCGCCGCCCGCGCGTCGAGGAGCTGGTTGTCGTCGTCGCTCCAGCCCCACGCCCGGTCGTGCGCGACGCGCGCCCTGACCTCCTCCAGCTCCAGCGCGGTCTGCGCGACGTGGATCGAGCCGCCCTTGCGCAAGCCGCACTCGATGCCCTCGCGCGCGACGACTTCGCCGACCTCGTCGACGGTGTCGCGGATCGCCTGGCCGAGCGCGACGACCGCGTCGCGGCCGGACCGGGCCGCCCACCGGTCGCGGTCGCCCGCCAGCTCGCCGACGACCCAGCCGCCGTTGCGGCCCGAGGCGCCGAACCCGACGGTCCGGGCCTCGAGGACCACGACCTCCTGGGACGGGTCGGCGCGCTTGATCTCATAGGCCGTCCACAGGCCGGTGTAGCCGGCGCCGACGACGCAGACGTCGGCGTCGCGGACACCGGCGAGCGCCGGGCGCGGCGGCGCGGTGCGACCCGAGGTGACGTCCCAGAACGAGATCGTGGTCATGGCCATCACCTTGTCAGGCGCGCGGGCGGGGGTCTGCCGACAGGACGTCACACGGTGGGCGCGAGAAGGCGACGGCCTGTCCGTTGTGGGCGCGCCGCGCGCTCGCGATGGTTGGGGCATGAGCGGCAACGCAGACGGAGCCATCCTCGGCGCGTCGATCCGGACGATGGACCCCGGCGCTCCGATCGCGAGCGCGATCGCGTGGCGCGACGGGACGATCGTGGCGGTGGGCGACGACGCGGCGGTGCGGTCGACGGTCGGGCCGGGCACGGTCGTGCTCGACGGGTCCGGCGCGCACGTGACGCCCGGGCTGGTCGACGCGCACATCCACCCGTTCCACGGGACGATCGCCACGCGCGGCGTGGACCTGCGCGAGGCGACGACGCTGGAGGAGGTCAACGCGCTGCTCGCGCGGGAGCGCGCGCGGTGCGGCCCGGACGCGTGGGTGCTCGGGCACAGCGTGCGCTACGAGCCGTTCCACGCGTCGGGGATCACGGCGGACGCGATCGCGGCGGCGGTCGGCGACGTCCCGGCCGTGTTGGGGTTCTACGACGGGCACACGTCGCTGGCCTCGCGGCCGGCGCTGGCGCTGGCGGGGATCGACGGGCCGCGCGCGTTCGCGGAGTTCGCCGAGATCGTCTGCGACGCGGACGGCAGGCCGACGGGCGCGCTGCTGGAGAACGGGGCGCAGGACCTGGTGCGGGCGGTGACGCCGGCGCTGACGCGCGACGAGGCGCTGGACGCGTACGCCGAGACGCTGCGGGCGTTCAACCGCGTGGGGTTGACCGGCGCGCACGCGATGCTCGGCGACCCGGACCTGCTCGACGTGGTGCGGGCGCTGGAGGCGCGCGGTGACCTCGGCGTCCGGTTGTTGATGCCCATGCATCAGCCGCCGGGGATCACCGACGAGGAGGTCGCGTGGCATCTGGGCGCCGTGGGCGAGCGCGGGCGCCGCTGGCGGGCCGGGACCGCGAAGTTCTTCCTGGACGGCGTGCTGGACAGCGGGACGGCGTGGCTGGTCGACCCGGGCCCGGGCGGGCTGAACGCCGATCCGTTCTGGCCGTCGTTGGCACGGTACGAGGAGCTGGTGGCGCGGTTCACCGCGGCCGGGTTCTCGTGCATCACGCACGCGGTCGGCGACGGCGCGGTGCGCGGCGCGCTCGACGCCTACGAGCGGGCGGGCGCGCCGACGCGCGGGCGGATGCACCGGATCGAGCACCTGGAGACCGTGATGGACGAGGACCTGCCGCGCTTCGCGTCGTTGAACGTGGCCGCGTCGATGCAGCCGCTGCACATGGAGGGGCTGGACGATCCGTCGACCCCATCGTCCTGGTCGGACGGGCTGTCGGCCGGCCGCCTGGAGCGCGGCTTCCGCGCGGCGGACCTGGCCGCGGCGGGCGCGCTGATCCCGCTGGGGTCGGACTGGATGGTCGCGGACTTCGACCCGCGCGTGGGGATGGCGTGGGCGCGGCTGCGGCGCAAGCCGGGCCGGCGAGATCTGGTGCCCTACCGGCCCGAGCAGGCGCTGAGCGCCGAGCAGACGTTGTTGGGGTACACGGTCTGGGCGGCGGCGGTCGAGGGGCCGGAGGCGGGCTACGGGCGGCTGGCCGTCGGGATGGCCGCCGACGTCTCGGTCTTCGGCGCCGACCTCGTGGCCTACGACGCCGACGAGCTGCCCGACGTGCCGGTGCTGGCGACGATCGTCGACGGGGAGGTCGTCCACCGCTCGGCGGAGGTCCGGTCGTGAGCTGACGTGTCACAGCGGCGGTCGCCGTCTTGTCATGGAGGGAGGCAGGGTCGATCCTTCGAGCGAGGCGGTGATGATGCGGGTCTTCGTAGCGGGCGCGACGGGCGCGATCGGGCGGCAGCTGGTGCCCCGGCTGGTGGCGGCCGGGCACGAGGTGCACGGCATGACGCGCGGCGAGGCCAAGCGGGAGCTGCTGTTCGAGCTGGGCGCGACGCCGGTCGTCGCCGACGCGCTGGACGCCGAGCAGGTCGCCGAGGCCGTCGGGCGCGCGCGGCCGGACGTGATCGTCCACCAGCTGACGGCGATCCCGGCGTCGATCGACACGCGGCACATGGAGCGCGACTTCGCGGCGACCAACCGGCTGCGGACCGAGGGCACCGACCACCTGCTCTCCGCCGGGCAGGCGGTCGGCGTGCAGCGGTTCGTGGCGCAGGGGCACGTGGCGGCCTACGCGCGCGTCGGCGGCGCGGTCAAGGGCGAGGAGGACGCGTGGGACGCGGCGCCGCCGCGGGCGATGCGCCCCAACCTGGAGGCGATGCGCCACCTGGAGGACGCGGTGCTCGGCGCGTCCTGGACCGAGGGGATCGTGCTGCGCTACGGCTGGTTCTACGGGCCCGGGACGTCGCTGGCGCCGGGGAGCGAGATGGTGGACATGATCCGCCGGCGCAGGTTCCCGCAGGTGGCCGACGGCGGTGGCGTGTGGTCGTTCGTCCACGTGGCCGACGCGGCGGACGCGACGGTGGCGGCCGTGGAGCACGGCGAGCGCGGGCGCTACAACGTGGTCGACGACGATCCGGCCGCCGTGGCCGACTGGCTGCCCGCCCTGGCGTCCCAGCTCGGCGTCAAGCGGCCGATGCGCGTGCCGCGGGTGGTCGGGCGGCTGTTCGCGGGCGAGGCGGGCGTGGTGATGATGACCGAGCTGCGCGGGGCGTCCAACGACAAGGCCAAGCGCGAGCTGGGCTGGGCGCCGGCGCACCCGACGTGGCGCGGCGTCCTGGCGACGGCATGACCGAGCACGAGCACCTGCTGGACGAGCTGCGCCCGGTCGCGTTCGGGATCGCCTACCGGATGCTCGGCAGCGTCTCGGAGGCCGAGGACGTCATGCAGGAGGCGTTGTTGAAGGTCCACCAGGCGCTGCGGGGCGGCGAGCGGATCGCGTCGCCGCGCGCGTTCGTGGCGACCGTGACCACGCGGCTGGCGATCAACGAGCTGCGCTCGGCGCGGGCGCGACGCGAGCGCTACGTCGGCGACTGGCTGCCCGAGCCGATCATCACCGACGGCGACCCGGCCGAGATCGCCGAGACCGCCGACGCGCTGTCGCTGGCCATGTTGGTGGTCTTGGAGAGCCTGTCGCCCGAGCAGCGCGCGGCGCTGCTGCTGCACGACGTGTTCGACTACGGCTACGGCGAGATCGCCTCGATCGTCGGCAAGAGCGAGGACAACGTGCGCCAGCTCGCCACCCGCGCGCGGCGCCACGTCCAGGAGCGCCGGCCCCGCTTTGCCACCACCCGCGAGCAGCGCGACGAGCTGGCGCGCCGGTTCTTCGCGGCAATCGAGCAGGGCGACGTGGCCGGGCTGGAGGCGCTGCTGACCGCCGACGTCCAGCTGACCGGCGACGGCGGCGGGAAGGTCCCCGCCCTGCGGCGGTCGCTACGGGGCCGTGCGGTGGTCGGCGAGATGCTGGCGTGGTGGCTGTCCAACATGCGCCGCGCGCCCGGCGTCACGCTGTCCGCCGCGTCGGTCAACGGCGACCCGGGCGCGGTGTTCCGCGACGCCGAGCAGCGCCTGCTGGCCGTGTGGTCGCTGGAGATCGAGGACGGCGCGATCCGCGGAATCCGCTCGGTGGTGAACCCGGACAAGTTGGGGCACTTGGGGCTGGTGGGGGACTTCGCGTCCGCGGTGCGGGCGGGGGTTTCGTAGGGCGCCTGTGGCGTCCGGTGCGGGGTGTTGGTGGTGGTGCGGGGCGTTGGTGGGTTTTGCATTGAGAGCGGCGAGCAGGGGTGGGTGGTGCCGGCGTGGGCTCGTCTGCCGTCGTGGTCTGGGGCGGGTGCCTGCGCCGCTTCGTGGTCTGGCGCAGGGACTCGCACCCAGACATCAGACCCGGCCAGGGCGGTCGCTGTGGACCCAGGGCTGCCGTGGGCGTTGGTCGGCGGCACGCGGGGCATCGTTCGGGCCCGAAGTGCCATGCGAACCGTCCTTCGTGCGCCGACCGATGGCGTCTTGATGTCGCCCAGGAACACCAAGGCGCCATTGGTTGCCCAGGGGCGCCGGCCTCGGCAGATCAGTGGCACTTCGGGGTCGCCAGGCGACCCCGAGCTGCCATCGGTCTCCGGGGAGCGCCGGCCTCGCCTTCGATCCCACCGACGGCGTCTTCGTGTCGCCGAGGAACACGAAGACGCCGTTGGTCGCCCAGGGGCGCCCGCCGCGGCAGATCAGTGGCACTTCGAGGTCGCCAGGCGCCCCCAAGCTGCCATCGATGCGGGGTGGAGGGTGCGCCACCCTGGCCCGGATTCAGGTCTGGATGCGAGTCCCTGCACCAGGCCCCGCAGCGGCGCAGGCACCCGCCCCAGACCACGACGGCAGACGAGCCCACGCCGGCACCACCAACCCCTGCCCGCCGCTCTCAATGCAAAACCCACAGCGCCCCGCACCACCAACCCCAACCCGCGCCGGACGCCACCAACGCCGCCCCTCACTCAGCCGGCCCGCAACCGTCCATCATCCGCTTCGCCCGCAGCGCCAGGTGGAACCCGAGGCGCGTGTCCTCGTCGTACAGCGACGTGTCCAGCAGCTCCTCGAGCCGCGAGATGCGGTGGTAGACGGACTGGCGCTCCAAGTGCAGCGCACGTGCCATCCCCGTCTTCTGCCCGCACTCCACGACGAAGGCCTCGAGGGTTGGCAGCAGCTTCAGGGACCGACCGCGGTCGTGGGACAGGATCGGCTCCAGCCGGCGTTGGACGAAGGCGCGCACGTCCGGGTGGTCGCGGAGCTGCCAGAGGAGGCGGTCGAGGTCGGGGATCGAGGCGTCGCGCCAGCCGCCGTCGGGCGCGTCGCGGCGGAAGGCGGCGGCGTCGACGACCTCGCGCAGCTCGTCGGCGACCTTTGTCCAGGAGGCGATCGAGGCGCCGACGTGGAGGGTTCCGGCGTCGGCGGTGCCGAGGTGGCGGCGGCAGGCCGCGGCGAAGACCCGCGCCAGCTCGTCGGCGCGCGCCGGGCGCTGGTCCACGGAGGCCAGGCCGACCACGCAGGCGATCTCGTGCCCGCCGGGCAGCAGCCCGCCGATCGCCGGCACGACCTGCGCGGTCAGGTGCTGGCGGACCTCCTGCCAGACCATCGTCCACGCGATCTCGTCGGGCCCGTGCTCGGCCCCGGTCGGTGCGCTGGGCACCATCACGCACGGCAGCAGCTGCGCCACGCCGGCCGGGAAGCCGAGGATCGTCAGCTGCCGCGCGATCTCGGCCTCGCTCAGCTCGCACGACATCAGGTTGGCCAACAGGTCGCCGCGGGCCCGCGCCTGCAGCACCTCCTCCTGGCGCGCCTGCCGCGTCGCCAGCGCGACCAGCCCCGCCGCGCGCTCCAGCGCCGGGCGGGTGATCTCCCGCAGCGGCCCGTCGATCGCCAAGGCCACCAACCTGCCCTGCGCGCGCTCGCGCCCGGTCGGGACCGAGACGGCGCACGACGGCGGCGCGCTCGGCAGCCCGCGGCGCACGGCGTCCCACTCCCCCACGACCGCCGCGCGATCCCGCGCGTGCACGGCCTGGTAGAGCAGCTGCCCGTCCTCGCGCTCCAACACCACCGGGTTGCGGATCTCGTCGGCGAGCAGCTTCATCAACTCGGGGATCCCGCCGCCGTCGACCATGATGTCCGTGAAGAGACGGTGCAGCTCGTCGACCCGGCGCAGCAGCTCCAGGTGCCCGGCCTGCAGCTGCGAGTTGATCCGCTGGGTCGCGTCGACGAACGGGACCTCGCGATGCAGCGCGATCACCGGCAGCCCGTGCTCGTCGGCGACCCGCGCCAGCGCGTCGGGCACGCGGTCGATCGCGGTCCCCAGCTCGATCACCAGCGCCGCGACGCCGCGCTCGGCGAGCCCCAGCCCGAAGCGGCGCAGCCCCGCCGCGTCGGTCGGCATCCGGACGCCGGTCGTCATCACCAGCTCGCCGCCCCGCAGCAGCGCCGCGATGTTCGGCACCTCCGACGCGTGCGCCCAGCGCACGGGCGCGGTCAGCCCGGCCCGGCCGGCGACGACCTCGGGCGCGCCCGCCCGCAGCTCGTCGAACCGCAGCACGGCGGCGACCGTGAGCGCTCCCGAACCCCCATCAGGGCGTACAACATCGTCCGCCGGGCGTGAGGCCAGGCGGCGCACCGCATCGATCGGGGCCAAGGAAAACTCCTCCTCCGAACAAGACTTCCGACGACCCGCGCCTACGCTACGCGGCGACGCCCATCGGCGTCAACCACCGCACGGGCCATGCCGCGGTCCCGCGGATCCACCCGCCGGTCAGGGCGGTGAGAACCCCTCAGCTCTCGCGCGAGCGCGCCAGCCGCAGAGCGTCGGCCGCCGCCGGGATCTCGCGCTCGAGGTCCAGCTCGACCGGCCGCCCGTCGGGCTGCGGCAGCCGGTCGCCCAGCTCCTCGGCCTGGTCGAGCTCGGCCAAGAACGGCGACAGGTAGCGGCCGGCGACCTTCGTCGGCGGCCAGAACAGCGCGTGCCGCGCGGTCGTGCCCTCCGGGTCCTGCGCCGGGTCGTGGCGCAGCCAGCGCTGTCCGCGGCCGGTCAGCACGACGCCGCGCAGCACCGGTCGGAACGGCTCGGGCGTCACGTCGGCGCCCGCCCACGCCGCGATCGCCTCCGCGGCCGCGTCGGCCTGCTGGGCCGCCAGCCCGCCCTGCTTGACCGGGAACGCGATCGCGTCGCCCGCCGCCCACACGCCCGGCGTGTGCGCGACGCGCCCGTGCTGGTCGGTGAGCACGAAGCCCAGGCGGTCGCTCGGCAGGCCCGCGACGCGCGGCCCGGCCGCGGTCGGCAGCGCGACCGTGCGGCCGGCCTGCAGCGGCGTGCCGTCGGGCAGCAGCGTCAGGCGCCCGTCGACCTCGCTGGCGTACGCGCCGGTCTCGATCGTCACGCCGGCCTCGTCGAGGTCGGAGCGGATCCCCTCGCCCGCGGCCGTGCCGAAGTTCGCCAGCGGCGCCGCCTCCGGCGTGTAGATGGTGATCGCGACGTCGTCGATCCCCATCCCCCGCGCGTCGTAGGCGGTCATCAGCGCCAGCTCGTAGGCGGGCAGCGGCCACGTGTTGGCGGGCGGCACCACGAAGGCCACCGACTTGGTGTAGCCCTCTTCCAAGTCCCTCAACAACCCGCCGAAGACCTCCGGGTCGCGCTCGGGCGTCCAGGTCGTCGCGCTCGGGAACGCGGTCGCGCTCTCCGCGCCGATCGCCACGATCAGCGCGTCGTAGGACAGGCGGTCGCCCTCGGCGGTCACGACCACGTTCGCGCCCGGCTCGACCGACACCAGCGCGTCGCGGCGCAGCGTGATCCCGATGCGGTTGGTCAGCGCGGCCAGCGGGTGCTTGCGCGCGTGTCCGCGGCCGAACGGCTCGGCGACCGCCATCGGCCGGTAGGAGAACTCCGCCTCGGGGCTGATCATGGTGATGTCCACCAGGTCGCCCGCGAGGTCGCGCAGCGCCAGCGCGGCCTCCAGCCCGGCGACGCCGCCCCCTGCGATCAGGACCTGCTTGCGCTCTGCCATGTCGCTGACCTTAGGTGATCGTCGCTCGGCTCGCCGATCGTCAACCGGTCGGCAACACCCGCCCTGGCGAGGACGTCGAGCACCGGCGGGCGCACGCCGACGAGCACGAACGCCACCGAGCGGGCGCGCAGCGCGTCGGCGATCTCGCCGAGGACGTCGGCGGCCTGCACGTCGAGCTGCGTGTTGAGCGACAGGTCGAGGACCACGCGCCGCGGGCGGACGGCCGGCGCGGGCCGCTCCACGAGCCCCACCACGTGGTCCTGGACGCGCTGGACGTTGGCGTAGAACAACGGCCCGTCGGGGCGCAGCTCCAGCGTGCCGTCCGCGCGCGTGGAGGCCGTGACGTCCACCCCGGCCAGCATCCGGATGATGTACACCAACGCCAGCCCCGCGGCGACGATGAGCCCCTGCAGGACGCCCAGCCCGAGCACGCCCACCAGGGCCAGACCGGTGAAGACGGCCGCGCTGCGGCGCACGCGCGCGATCCGCGCGACCTCGCGCCAGTCCCAGAACCCGGAGACCGCGACGATGACGACCGCGGCCAGCGTCGCCTGCGGCAGGTCGGTGAACGCGCCGCCCAGGAACGCGCCCGTCAAGGCCACCAACACGGCGCAGACGACGGCGGTCAGCGGCGTCCGCGCGCCCGCCTCCTCGGCCGCCGCGGTCTGCGACGCGCCGCCGGACTGCACGAACCCCGACGACAGCCCGCCCAGCAGGTTCGACGCGCCGAGCGCGAAGAGGTCGCGGCTGGCGTCGACGCGCTCGTCGTGCTTGGTCCCCAGCGCGCGCGAGACGCCGATCGACTCGGCGGTCAGCAGCAGGATGCCGAAGGACGGCGCGACCAGCGCGGCGAGCTGGCCCGCCGACACGTCCGGCCAGGCCGGGTCGGGCAGCGCCTGCGGGATCCGGCCGACGGTCCCCACGCCGTGGCCGTGGAGGTCCAGCAGCGCGGAGGCGACGATCGCGCCGACCAGGACGACCAGCGGCGCGGGCGCGCGCGGGACCCAGCGGCGCAGCGCGACCAGCGCCCCCAGGCACGCCGCCGCGACCGCGGCGGTCGCCGCGTGGACGTCGCCGAGGTGCCGCGCCAGCGCGCCGAGCCGGTCGACGAACGTCCCCTCCGCCGCGGGCAGGCCGAGCGCCGACGGCAGCTGCTCCATCGCGATCGTCAGCCCCAGGCCGAACGTGAAGCCGACCATCACGGGCTTGCTGATGAGGTCGGCGATCGCGCCCATGCGCAGCGCGCCCGCGACCATCAGCACGACCGCCGCGACGATCGCCAGCGCCGCCGACAGCGCGGCGAACCGCGCCGCGTCGCCGTCGGCCAGCGGTCCGACCGAGGCGGCCGACACCGCCGACGTCGCCGTGGTCGCGCTGACGATCAAGAAGCGCGACGTGCCCAGCGCCGCGTAGGCCAGCAGCGCGCCCGGCGCCGCCATCAGCCCGGCCGCCGGCGGCAGGCCGGCGATCTGCGCGTAGGCCACGGCCTGCGGCGCGACGACCGACCACACCACGATGCCCGCGACCAGGTCGGCGCGCAGCCACGCGCGGTCGTAGGCGCGCAGCCACGACGGGACCAAGGAGGACGCGGACGCGCCGCTCACGGCCGCACGACGCAGCGGAAGCCGAGGTGCGACGTGGACGTGTCGACGGTCTCGCCCTGGCGCGCCGCGGGCCGGTAGCGCAGGCAGTAGCTCGGCGCGCAGAGGTGCGACCCGCCCTTGATGACGCGCCGCTCGAAGCGCTCGCCCGGCAGCCGCTCGGGCGCGCAGCACGGGTGCGTGCCGCCGGTCGCCCAGCGGTCGGCCGTCCACTCCCAGACGTTGCCGCAGACGTCGTACAACCCATAGGCATTGGGTGGGAACGCGCTCACCGGCGACGTCCCCTCGTAGCCGTCCCGCAGCGTGTTCTCATAGGGGAACCGCCCCTGCCAGGTGTTGGCCATCGTCCGGCCGCCCGGCGTCGGCTCGTCGCCCCAGGCGTACACCTTGCCCTCCAGCCCGCCGCGCGCGGCGCGCTCCCACTCGGCCTCGGTCGGCAGCGCCTTGCCCGCCCATGCCGCGTAGGCCTCCGCGTCCTCGCAGGCGACGTGCGTGACCGGGTGGCGGTGCAGGCCGCGGACGCCGGACCCCGGACCGCGCGGCGCCCGCCACGTCGTCCCCGGCACGTAGGCCCACCACGCGCCCGGACGGCGCAGGTCGACCGGCCCGGCCGTGCGCCGGAAGACCAGCGACCCGGGCACCAGCGCGGACGGGTCCGCGTCGGGGTAGTCGGCGGCGTCCAGCGGGCGCTCGGCGACCGTCACGTAACCGGTCTCGTCGACGAAGCGGCGGAACTCCGCGACCGTCACCGGGTGGCGGTCCATGAAGAGCCCGGCGGCCAGCGTCATCGCGCGGACCGGCGCCTCCTCCTCGTAGAAGCGGTCGCAGCCCATCGTGAACGTCCCGGGCGGGATCCAGGCCATGCCCGGCGGCGCGGCGATCTCGGTGCTCGGCATGCCGCCACCCTCGCGCGCCCGGGCGTGAGCGGGGATCACCCGCGCGGGGTGAACCACCGTCACCCGAGCGCCCCCGACCATCCGGGCACGATGGCGTTCCTCTCGCTGCACGGCTACCGCCGCGCCTGGCTGGCCGGCGACGTCCTGGCCGGCCTGACGGTCTGGGCGGTGCTCGTGCCGGAGGCGTTGGCCTATGCCTCGATCGCCGGCGTCTCGCCGGTCGTCGGCCTCTACGCCGCGCCGGGCGCGCTGATCCTCTACGCCGCGCTGGGCAGCTCGCGCCAGCTCATCACCGGGCCGATGTCGGCGACCGCCGCGCTGAGCGCCGCGACCGTCGCCGCGCTCGTGCCCGCCGCGGGCGGCGACCGCTTCGTGGCGATGACCGCGACGCTGGCGATCGCCACCGGCCTCTGCGCGCTGGTCGCGGGCCTGCTGCGCCTGGGCTTCCTGGCGAGCTTCATCTCCGAGCCGGTGATCAAGGGCTTCATCATCGGCCTGGCGCTGACGATCATCATCGGCCAGGTCCCCAAGCTGCTGGGCGTCGGCAAGACCGACGGCGACTTCTTCGAGAAGCTCGTCGGCGTCGTCCGCCACCTCGGGGACCTCGACGTGCTCACCACCGTCGTCGGGATCCTGTCGCTGGTCGTCGTGCTCGGCCTGCGCCGGGCCGCGCCGCCCGTGCCGGGATCGCTGGTCGCCGTGGTGCTCGGCGTCGCCGCGGTCGACCTGCTGGGCCTCGACCACCACGGCGTCGAGATCGTCGGCCACATCGCCCGCGGGCTGCCGTCGCTCGGGTTCCCCGACGTGCGCTTCCACGACCTCGGGACGCTCATCCCGGGCGCGCTGGGCGTGATGCTCGTCGGCTTCGCCGAGGGCCTCGGCGCGGCGAAGACCTACGCGGCGCGCGAGCACCAGGAGATCGACGCGGGCCGCGAGCTGCTGGGCCTGGGCGGCGCCAACCTCGCCGCCGGCCTGTCCAGCGGCATGGTGGTCAACGGCAGCCTCTCCAAGACCGCGGTCAACGGCTCGGCCGGCGCGCGCTCGCAGCTGTCGGGCCTCGTCGTCGCGGCGCTGACGATCCTGACGCTGCTGCTGCTCACCGGGCTCTTCGAGCACCTCCCGGAGGCGACGCTGGCCGCGGTCGTCATCGCCGCGGTGGTCGAGCTGGTCGACGTCGAGGCGCTGCGGCGCCTCTACGAGCTGGGCTCGCCACCGGACTTCCTGGCGTCGGTCGCGGCGCTGTTGGGCGTGCTGGTCTTCGACACGCTGCCGGGCCTGTTCATCGGCATCGGCGTCTCGCTGTTGTTGTTGCTCTACCGCGCGTCGCGGCCGCACGTGGCGCGGCTCGGGCGTCTGCGCGGCGGCGCCTACGTCGACCTCGCGCGCGAGCCCGAGGCCCGGGCGCCCGCGGGCGTGGCGGTGCTGCGCGTCGAGGGCCCGCTGTTCTTCGCCAACGCCGACGCGGTCCGCCACGAGCTGCTGGCCGCCGGACGCGAGGCGGGCGTGCACGCGGTCGTGCTCGACGCCGAGACGACGCCGTCGATCGACGCGACCGCCGCCGAGATGCTCCGCCAGGTCGCCGGCGACCTGCGCCGCGGCGGCTGCCGGCTGCTGCTGGCGCGCGACGTCGCGGGCGTCCGCGACCTGCTCACGCGGGCCGGCGACGACGACCTGACGGCCATCCACCGCTCGGTCCGGGAGGCCGTCGCCGCCACATCACCCTTGGAGGGTGACGTTCGACCACGCGACCATGCGGGAGCGTCCACGCATGACGTCGTATGAGATCAGCGTGCTCGGCTTCCTCGATCCCGGCATGCTGGAGGAGCTGGGCGTCCGCTCGGTGGAGGAGCGCCCCGCGAGCACGGTCGTGCGCGCCGAGGTCGGCGACGACGGCGGGCTGGACGGCGTGCTCCAGCAGCTGTCCGCGCTGGGGATCGAGTTCCTGGAGGCGCGACAGGTCGGCGACGACCGCGCGCCGGGGTAGGCGGCGATGGGCCGTTCGAGCGTCGAGATCCGGATCCGCGGGCGGCTCGACGACGACGGCCTGCGCCGCCTGCAGGACGCGTTCGGGCGGCTGAGCATCGCGCAGACGGTCATGGTCGGCGACGTCGCCGACCAGGCCGAGCTGCAGGCGGCGCTGGCGCTGCTGCGCGACGCGGGAGCGCAGGTCGTCGAGGTGCGACGCGTCGGCGGCCACGGCGGCCACGGCGGCGGCGGGCGCTAGGAGCGCCCGATCGTCCCGGGGGCCAACAACCCCAACTCGCGCCCGCGCCGGACGGCCTCGCGGCGGCCGTTGACGCCGAGCTTGCGGTACAGGTTGCGCAGGTGGCTCTTGACGGTGTTGAGCGTCACGTACAACTCGCCCGCGACCTCCTGGGCGGAGAGCATCGTCGGCAGGAACCGCAGGACCGCCAGCTCGCGCTCGGTCAGCGGCTCGCGCAGCGGCTCGACCGGCTCGCGGACCGGCTGGGCGGTGCCGGTCGCCGTCAGCTCCAGGACGTCGCCGACCAGCGCGCGGTGCCCGGTGCCGTTGCGCAGCACGCGCTCCAGCAGCGGCGCCGTGTCGCCGGTGGCCAGCGCGAGGCGCAGGCCGTCGGCCTCGGCGAGGTCGAGCCCGCGGCCGATCAGCCGCAGCGCCGCGGGCCGGTCGCCGGAGGCCTCGGCGGCGCGCGCCGCGATCGACAGCGCGCTGACGACCAGCGGCAGCGGCAGGCCCGGCCGGTCGGCCACGGCCTCGGCGAGCGTGCGCGCCGCGTCGGGCTCGCCCAGCGCCAGCGCGGCCTCGGCGCGGCCGGCGTCCATCAGCGGCACGGCGGCGGCGCCCGCCGCGGCGGCCGCGTCGTCCAGCAGCGCGCGCGCCTCGCCGGGGCGGCCCAGCGCGACCAGCGCCTCGGCCCGCAGGACGAGCGCGAGCCGCCCGAGGCGGCGCGGCGGCACCCAGCCGGCGGTCGCGCGCGTCAGCCCGCCGAGCACCGCCTGGCGCTCGGCCGGCGTCGCGGCGGCCATCGCGACGCGGCCGCGGACGACCTCCAGCGCGAGCGTCGCGAGGCGTCCGCCGGGCCGCGCCGCGAGGGCGGCCGCGGCCCGGCGGGAGGCCGCCGCGGCTCCGACGACGTCGCCGCGCTCGGCGGCGACGATGGCGCGGGCCAGCTCGGCGTCCGGCTCGGCCGGGGCGTCGACCGACAGGTCCGCCGCGGCGAGCGCGGCCTGACGCACGTGTCCGTCCAACGCGTAGCACCAGGCGCGCAGCGCGTCGGCGCGGCGGGCCAGCGGCACCAGGCCCGCTCGCCTCGCCTCGACCGCGGCGGCACGGAGGCGGCGCTCGGCGTCGGGGTCGCCGTCGGCGACCCCGGCCTCTCCGAGCGCCAGAAGGGCGACGGCGCGGGCCGCCAACGCGGAGCGGTCCAGCGCGTCGGCCGCGCGCAGGACGACCGCGGCGTGGTGGCGGACGCCGGCGACGTCGCCGTCGCGCAGCGCCAGCAGCGCGCGGACCTGCGCGACCTCGACGCTCAGCCGCCCGCGGCGCTCGCCGGCGGGCAGCGCGTCGTGGCCCTCGGCCTGGCCGACGAGCGCGCGCGCCGCCTCGGGGCGGCCGTCGTCCAGCGCCCGCGCGGCGGCGAACGCCGCCACGAACGGGCGCCGCGCGAGCACGCCCGGCGGGAGGTCGCGCAGCGCCTCGTCCAGCACGGCGGCGTCGTCGGAGGCGCGCAGCAGCGCTCCGTGGTCGCGCAGGAGCGCGTCGACGAGGTCCCAGGCGCCGGCGCGCGCCGCGTGGCGCAGCGCGTCGGTCGGATCGCCCGCCTCGCGGAAGAAGCGCGCCGCGCGCCGGTCCTGCCCGGCGACGGCGTCGCCGCCCTGGCGGCGCAGCTGCGCGCGCAGCAGGTCGCGGAACAGCGGGTGGTAGCGGTACCAGCGCCCGCGCCGGTCCAGCGGCTCGACGAGCGCGTTGCGCCGGACCAGGTCCTCCAGCATGTTCTCGCCGCCGCTGCCCTCGGTGAGCGCGTCGGCCAGCGGGCCGGAGACGCGGTCGAGCACCGAGGTCCGCATGAGCATCTCGCGGACCTCGACCGGCAGGCGGTCGAGCACCTCGTGGACGAGGAACGCGACGACCGCGCGGTCGTCGCCGGCGAACTCGCGCACCGCCTCGCCGGGACGCGGGTGGTCGGTCAGCAGCAGCGCCGCGAGGCGCAGGCCGGCGGCCCACCCCTCGGTGCGGCGCACCAGCAGCGCCAGCTCGTCGTCGGCGAGGACGACGTCGTGGTGCGCGAGCATCGCCCGCGCCTCGTCGGCGGTGAACGCCAGGTCGTCACCGCGGACCTCGCTCAGACGGCCCTCGAGGCGCAGGCGATGCAGGGGCTGGCGCGGGTCGACGCGGGTGCTGACGACGAGGCGCGCCGAGCGGTGCTCGAGCAGCGGAGCCAGCAGCGCGCCCAGCGCGTCGTCGTCGGCCTCCTGGGCGTCGTCGACCACGATCGCCAGCGGGCGGGTTCGGGCGTCGAGCGCACGCACGACCTCGGCCTGCCCGCCGCGGGCCGACGCGCGGCCGGGAAGGGCGGCGGCGAGCCGGCGCCAGAGCGCGCCGGCGTCGCCTTCGTCGCACGGGGGAAGCGCGACCCACGCGAGGTCCGCCCGGGGGTGGGCGGCCGCCCACTGGCGCAGGGCGACGGTCTTGCCCGATCCGGGCGCCGCCGCCACCAGCGTGAGCCCGCCGGAGACCGCGCGGTCGAGCGACGCGGTCACGCGCGCCCGCGGGACCAGGGCGGCCCCTGGGGGAGGGCCGGTGACGCCCCGGGTCCGGCTCGTCCCGCCACGCCGGCGTCCGGCCGGGCGGGACGGCGCCCCTGTGGAGGGTCGGCTCACGGCCGATATTCAGTCAGAACGGGCCCGCGCGCGCCTCAACCGAACCGGATGATCCTCACTCCGGAAAATTGACGCTGCTCAGAGTTGCTGCGCGGTGAGCATGCGCAGCACCCGCGCGCGAACCACCGCATCCCGGCGCGACGAGACGCCCAGCTTCTCATAGATGTTGTGCAGATGCGTGCGCACGGTGGCCTCGGAGACGTGCAGGGCCTCCGCGATCTGCGCGGCCGACAGCTCCGTGGGCAGGTGTCCGAGCACCGTGCGTTCCCGATCGGTGAGCGGGCGGAGGATCTCGCCTTCGGGCACCGGCCGCCCGTCGGAGACGTGCTCGCGCAGCTCCCGCACGAACGCCGCGTGCGACGTCCCGCGCTCCAGGTGGGCGTCCAGCAGCTCGCGCAGGCGGATGCCGTCCTCCAGGAACGGCCGCATCAGGCCCTCGGGCGCGGCGAGGTCCAGCGCGCGCTCCAGCGCCGCGTGGGCGGCGCCGTCGTCGCCCAGGCGCGCGGTCGCCAGCGCGTAGCAGGCCAGGTGCCAGGCCTCCAGGCCCGGGACCGGCGTCCGGACCGCCCACGGGTGCAGCCGGCGCGACGCCGCGTCGGGCGCGCCGCGGGCCACGGCGTGGCGCGCGAGCACGAGGTCGACCAGCGGGCCGGACACCGGATCCGCGCCGTCGGCCAGGCGCGCCAGCAGCGCGTCGGCCTCGGCGTCGCGCCCGGCGCGGCTCAGCAGCCGCGCGCGCAGCAGCTCGATCGTGCGTCCGTGCGCCGGCGGCGACGGGCACTGGTCGCGAACGGCGACCGCCTCGGCGAGGCGCTCGAACGCGCGGTCGTCGTCGCCTTCCAGCTCGAGCAGCAGCGCGTCGAGGAACAGCGCGTGGAACCAGATCTCGGGGCTGCGCGAGACCTCCGCCGCGAGGCGGGCGACCGTCGCCTGCTCGCGCGCGGTCGCGAGGTCGTCGCGGTCGTAGGCGACGTGGCCGAGCGCCAGCGCGCGCCGCGCCCGCGTCTCGGCGCGCGGATCGTCGGCGCCGACCGAGCGCGCCAGCCGCTCGGCCTCGCGCAGGCGCCCGGCGCCCGCGGCCAGCGCCGCGCGGCCGACGCGGGCGCGGGCGAAGACCGCGATCGCGCCGCAGCGCTCGGCCAGCCCGGCCGCGTGCCCCAGGCGCTCGTCGGCGTCGGCGTTCCGGCCCTCGGCGAGGTCGAGCCGGCCGAGCTGCAGCAACGCGTAGGCCTCGAGGCCGACGGCCTCGGGATCGGCGCGCCGCCGCGCGCGCTCGGCGATCTCCTCCAACGCCGCGTGCGCCGCCGCCCGGTTGCCCGCGGCGCGCGCCGAGGCGACCGCCAGCGCCAGCGCCACGCCCTCGTCGACGTCCTCCCCGCGCGCGTCCTCCGGCGCGATCAGCGCTCGGGCGGTCTCGGCGTCGCCGCCGTCGACCAGCGCGAGCGCCGCGGCGGCACGGCCCGCGCGCGACGGCGGCGCGGAGGCCGCCAACGCCTCGGGCGCGGGCGCGACCAGCCGTCCGGCCAGCAGCAGGCTCACCGCGCGACCGGCGAGCACGCGGTCCTCCAGCAGCGCCGCGCCCAGGCCCGGGACCGCGGCGCCGTCGACCGACGGCCGCGCGGCCAGCTCCTGGCGCAGCGCGCGCAGCATCGGCCGCGCCAGACGCCACGTGCCCGCGCGCGCCCCGCGGCGCAGGAAGACGCGCGCGGCGACCAGCGCGCGCAGCCGCGGCGCGGCCTCCTCGGCACTGAGGCCGAGCGCCGCCGCGACGCCGCCCGCGTCGATCTCGTCCAGCGCCGAGAGCAGCAGCAGCTGCTCGACGGTCGCCTCGTCGGCCACGTCGCGCAGGACGTCCAGCGCGTAGCCGCCGCGCAGGCCGGAGCGGCCCGTGGCGGCCGTCAGCCGGACGGCCGCGCACCAGCCGTCGGTCTCGTGGGCGACCGCGCGCGCCTCGGCGGGCCCGACGTCGTCCCAGCCGCCGTCGGCCAGCGCCACGCCGACCTCCTCGGGCTCCAGCGCGAGGTCGTCGGCGTCCAGCAGCAGCAGCGGCCCGGTGCGCTCGAGCTCGATCGCGCACAGGCCGAGGTCGGCGCGCGCGGCGATCACCGCGGCGACGCCCTCGGGCCGGCGGGCCAGCGCGGCGCCGAGCGCGACGCGCCCGGCGCCGTCCAGCGTCTCGGCGCCGTCGGCGACCACCAGCGGCTCGGTGCCCGCGCGCAGCCGCGCGGCCGCGGCGCCCGCGGGGCAGGGCGTCACCGGCGCGCCGCGCAGCGCCAGCCACTGGCGCAGCAGGACGGTCTTGCCGGTGCCCGGCTCGGCGGCGATCAGCGCGACGCCGCCCGCGTCGGCGACGTCGTCCAGGCGCGCGCGCAGGTCCTCGCGGCTCCCGGGCCGGCCCGGCGGGATCGACGTCGTGCTACCACTGCCCGGCTGCTCCTTGATCGCCGCCTCCCTCGTCGTCGCGGAGTCTCGCCCGCCAAGGGTGATGCGATCTCGTCCAAAAGGCAATGAGCATCGCCGACCACGATGCCGCGCACGACCGACGCCACCGACCCGAACGTCGCCAGGGGCTTGGACTCCGCCGCGGCCTGGAGCTGGCGCGTCCTCGTCGTGGCCGGCGCCGCGGCGCTCGGCGTCTTCCTCTTCTGGCAGCTGCGCGCGTTCGCGATCCCGCTGTTCATCGCGGTCCTGTTCAGCACGCAGATGCTTCCCGCGACGCGCTGGCTGGCCGGCCGCGGGCTGCCGCGCGCCGCCGCGATGGTGGTGGTCATGCTCGGGCTGGTCGTCTCGCTCGCGCTGCTGACCGTGGTGATCATCGGGTCGTTCGTCGGGGAGCTGGACGAGATCGGCGCGTTCGTCTCGCAGGCCGGCGACGACATCGCCGACTGGGCCAAGGACCACGACGGCCCGCTGCACCTGGACAGCGGCTCGGTCGACCACGCCGCCGGCCAGGTCGGCCCGGCGCTGGCCGACGCCGGCAAGGTCCTCTTCGGCGGCGTGCTCGGCGGCGCGTCGCTGCTGGTCGAGCTGATCAGCGGCACGGTCCTCGCGCTCGCGTTCCTGATCTACCTGCTGACCGACGGCGAGCGCGTCGGCGCGTGGCTGGTGCGCCGCTTCGCGCCCGAGCGCCGCCCGAACGTCGAGCGGATGGCGCTGCGCGGCTGGCAGGCGCTGGGCGGGTACGTCCGCGGCGTCACGCTCGTCGCGCTGTTCGACGCGGTGCTCATCGGCGCCGGGCTCGTCGTCCTCGGCGTGCCGATCGCCGGGTCGCTGACCGCGCTGGTCTTCCTCGCCGCGTTCGTGCCGATCGCCGGCGCCTGGGTGTCGGGCGCGGTCTGCGTCGCGGTCGCGCTGGCCGGCAACGGCGTCGGCACCGCGGTCGCCGTGCTCGTGATCGTGCTCGCCGTGCAGGAGATCGAGAGCCTCGTCCTCGACCCCATCATCTACCGGCGCAGCGTCAACCTGCACCCCTTGGCGACGCTGGCGGCGGTCACGGCGGGCGGCATCGTCGCCGGGATCATCGGGGCGTTGATCGCCGTGCCGGTCGTGGCGTTCTTCTGGGCGCTGCTGGACGAGCACGACCGGATCGCCGAGGAGCGGTGAGGGCCCCGGCCGACGCCGGTCGGCGCGCCTGCCTCACCCGCCGCGGACGGGGCGGGCTCACCCTCGCGCGGCCGAGGATCGGCGTGGTCCACCCACGACACGCATCGGAGCCATCATCCTCATGAGCGATCTCATCGCCATCGCCTACCCCGACGTCGCCACCGCCCGGCAGGTCGCCGGCCGCATCGGCGAGGCCGCGAAGGGCAAGCTGCTGGACGTCGACGACCTCGTGATCATCGAGCGCCGCGAAGACGGCAAGATCAAGCTGCATCAGCCGTCGCTGGCGGGCGTCGGCGCGCTGGGCGGCGCCGCGTGGGGCGGCCTCATCGGCCTGCTCTTCCTCGTCCCGGTCTTCGGCATGGCGGTCGGCGCGGCGACGGGCGCCGTGGCCGGCGCGCTGAGCGACGCCGGCGTCGACGACAACTTCATGAAGGAGCTGGGCAACGAGCTGCAGCCGGGCACGGCCGCGCTCGTCGGCCTGGTCCGCAACGTCAACAAGGACAAGATCCTGGACGAGATCCACGTGCCCGGCACGCTGATCCACTCCTCGCTGTCCGACGACGCCGACACGCAGCTGCGCGAGGCGTTGGAGAGCGCGGGCGCCAAGCAGCCGGCGTAGGCGTCACCGGTCCTGTCCGTCGAGGTGTCCCAGGCCGACGGCGACGACGCGTCGGCCTGGGCGGCGTCGGAGGGCGGGCGCGCGGGCCCCGACGGCGCCCCCTCACTGGGCGTCGTCGAAGCCGTCCTTGACGCCGTCCCAGAAGCTGTTGGTCACCGAGTCGTTGGTCTTGCTGAACGACTGGGCGCGGGAGCGCAGGTCCTGGATGTCGGACTGCAGCTCGACGCGCGCGTTGCTCTGCGCGGTGGCGTTGTCGGAGGTGATCGCGGTGCGCAGGTTGCCGACCACCGAGTTGAGGCTGTCGCGCTGCGCGTCGACCTGGCCGCGCACGCGCGAGCTCACGTCGTCGCTGACGTCGGAGACCGCGTTGCGGACCGCCGTGACGCCGGAGGTCAGCTCCTGGGCGTTGGTCGCGTTGCTGAGCTGGGCCATCGCCTTGCCGACCGCCTTGCCGTCGCTGTGCGCGGTGTCCTCGGGCGAGGTGCCGCAGCCGGCCAGCGCGCCGCCGCCCAGCAGCGCCGTGACCGCCAGCGTCGCCGTCGTCGTGTGCCGGATGTTCATCGTCCACCTCCGAAGGCCACCATCAACTCGAGCAGGCCCTGGACGATGAGGCTGATCCCCACGACCAGGACGAGCGTGCCCAGCGCGATCTCCGGCGAGGCCAGGATGATGATCCCGGCGGCCGCCCCGATGATCCCCCAGATGACGTTCCACACCCGGGCGGCAGGGTCGACCACGCCGTGGACCAACTGCATCACGCCGAGGAACAGCCACCAGAACCCGAGCAGCAGCGCCGCCGTCGCCACCGAGGCGCCCGGCCGGACGATCAGCGTCAGCCCGAGCAGCAGCCCGATGACCGACACGATGATGTCGAGGAGGCGCAGCCCCACCGGCAGCTCGTGGGCGCCGATCGCGCGCACCAGCGCCGAGACCGCCCAGATCGTGAAGTAGATGCCGAACAGCAGGCCGACGGCCAGCAGCGTCGGTCCCGGCCAGATCAGCGCGGCGACGCCGATGACCACCGACAGGGCGCCGGCGATCGCGGCCAGCCACCGCGGCGGCCCGGAGGGCGTGTCGCCGACGCCGCCGAACGGGTCGGCCGACGGGTAGGCCGCGCTCATCGCACCGGCGCGGGGAGTGAGAGGTGGACGTGCATGGCGCCACCGTGCCAACGGCGGGGGTGACCGGCCATCACACGGACGGGGTGAGGCGTCCTCACCCACGGCGCGCGCAGGCTGGCGACATGAGACGCGCGCTGCCCGTTCTCGCCACCTTCCTGCTGGTGATCGCCGCGCTCGGGGCGTGGGCCGAGCGCCAGCTGCTCGACGCCGACCAGTTCACCAAGGCCGGCGTGCAGCTCCTGCAGCAGCCCGCGATCCAGAACACGACCGCCGCCTACCTCTCCGACCAGCTGACCCAGGGCGACACGGTCTCCAACGAGCTGCGCGCCGCGCTGCCGCCGCGGCTGGCGCCGCTGGCCGGGCCGCTGACCGCCGGCGCCGGCGAGCTGGCCGACCGGGCGACCAAGCGCATCATGCGCTCGGGCGCGTTCCAGTCGCTGTGGGAGAAGAGCGTGCGGCTGCTGCACAACCAGCTGGTCGCGGTCATCGAGCACGGCGACGGACCGTTGGCCAAGCGCGGCGTGACCCTCGACCTGCGCCCCCAGCTCGGCGTGCTCGCCCAGCGCCTCGGCGTCCGCGGGGCGGCGACGGGCCACAAGGCCACGGTCAAGATCCTCGACGGCCACCAGATCGCCACGGCGCGCAAGGCGGTCAACCTGCTGAAGGCCGTGCGCTGGATCAGCGCGGCGCTGTCGGTCGTCGCGCTCGTGGCGATCGTCGCGGTCTGGCCCGACCGGGCGCGCGGGCTGCTCGTCGCCGGGCTGACGCTCATCGTCGCCGCGCTGATCGTCCTCGTCGTCCGGCGCGTCGCGGGCCGCGAGCTGGTCACGGAGGTCACCCAGAACGGCACCGCGGCCCCGGCGGCGACCGCGACCTGGAACGTGCTCACGTCGCTGCTGCGCGAGATCGCCGGCACCGGCATCGTCCTGGGCGCGCTGTGCGCGATCGGCGGCTGGCTGGCCGGCGGCACCGCGTGGGCGGCGAGCGTCCGGCGGTTCGTCGCCCCGGTCGTCGTCGTCCATCCCGAGATCCCCTACATCGTGGTCCTCGGCGCGATCGTCGCGCTGCTGGCCGCGGGCCTGCTGCCCGCGTCGACGCGGCCGCTGGGGATCGTCCTGTACCTGGTCCTCGCCGGCGCGGGCGTGTGGGCGCTGCGGCGCCAGATCGCGCGGGAGACCGAGGCGCGGGCCGCCCCGCCCCCGACGCCGGCCACCCCCAAGGCCGTCACGTGAGGGTGCCGTCGACCACGGCGCGCGCCACGGCCGAGGGCCGCGCGATGGTCGACCGCCTGATCGCCTTCGAGATCGTCGACCGCTCGCTGGTCATCGGCGCGCAGGCGTTCAGCGCGCTGATCCCGATGCTGATCGTGTTCGCGAGCTGGGGCGCGCGCGACGGCGGCTCGATGGCCGACGGCGTCATCCACCGCTTCGACCTCAGCGGCGACGGCGCGACCGCGGTCCGGCGCGCGTTCGCCGCCCCCGCCGAGGGGACGTCGATCACGATCGTCGGCCTGCTGCTGGTCGTCGTCTCGGCGCTGTCGTTCACGCGCCGCGTGCAGTCGCTGTTCGAGCGCAGCTGGGACCAGGACCGCCGCGGGATGCGCGCCACGTCCTGGGGCCTGGGCTGGCTGGCGCTGTTCGCGTTGTACTGGACCCTGTTCCCGCTGGTCAGCGACACGCTGGACGGCGTCGTGCGCTGGGTGATCTCGCTGGCCGGGACGTTCGCGTTCTGGCTGGCGACGCCCTACGTGCTGCTCGGGCGGCGCGTGCCCTGGAAGCACCTCCTGCTGCAGGCCGGCCTGACCGCGGTGGGGATGACCGCGCTGACGGCGGGCGCCGCGATCTACGCGCCGCGCGCGGTCACGTCGTCGGCCGAGCAGTTCGGCGCGATCGGCGTGGCGTTCTCGTTGTTGTCGCTGTTGTGGGCGGGCGGCTTCGTGGTCGTCGTCGCGGCGGCGCTGGGCTCGTACCCGTTCATCTCGCGCGGGGGCGTCACCTCGTGATCCGCCGCGCGCTGGGCACGATCGTCGTCGCGGCGGCGGGGCTGCTGCTGGCCGCCTGGATCCTGCCCGGCTTCGTCGTCGCCTCGGCCGGCGCCGCGGTCCTGGCGGTGATCGTCGCCGCGCTGCTCAACGCGCTGCTGTGGCCGCTGCTGATCCGGATCACGCTGCCGCTGACGGTCGCGACGATCGGCCTCGGCGCGCTGCTGCTCAACGCCATCGTGCTGCTGGCCGCCGCGGCGATCGTGCCGGGCGTCTCGATCGCCACGGTGCTCGACGCCGTGCTGGCGATCGTCCTGGTGACCGTGCTGACGTCGATCGCCGCGTCGCTGCTGTCGATCGACGACGAGGACCGCTTCCGCGGCCACCTCGCGCGGCGGCCCAGGCCGCGCGACCGGATCGAGACCGACGTCCCCGGCCTGCTGATGCTGGAGATCGACGGCCTCGCCCACGACGTCCTGCGGCGCGCGCTACGCGACGGCACGGTCCCGGCGCTGGCGCGCTGGGTCCACGAGGGCCGCCACCGGCTCGTGCGCTGGGAGACCGACTGGTCGTCGCAGACCGGCGCCTGCCAGGCCGGGATCCTGCACGGCGACAACCACGACCTGCCCGCGTTCCGCTGGTGGGAGAAGGACGGCGAGCGCGCGATCGTCACCAACCACCCACGCGACGCGGCGGAGATCGAGGCGCGCGTCTCCGACGGGCGCGGGCTGCTGCACGACGACGGCGCGTCGCGCGCGAACATCCTCTCCGGCGACGCGCCGCACTCGCTGCTGACGATGAGCACCGTGCTCGACGTCCGCCGCGACCGGCTCGGGCGCGACTACTTCACCTACTTCGCCGACCCCTACAACATGGTCCGCACGCTGGTGCTGGCCGTCGGCGACATGCTCGTCGAGCGCCGCGAGGCGGGCCGCCAGCGCCGGCGCGACGTCGTGCCGCGGATCGCGCGCGACTGGTCCTACGCGGCCGTGCGCGCGTTCGCGACCGCCGTCCAGCTCGACCTCCAGGTCGAGACCGTGATCGGCGACCTGGAGGCCGGGCGGCCGACGATCTACACCACGTTCCTGGCCTACGACGAGGTCGCCCACCACTCCGGCCTGGAGCGGCGCGACACGCTGGCGGTGCTCGCCCGCGTCGACCGCCGCATCGCGCGGATCGCCGCCGCCGCGGCGCGCGCCCCACGGCCCTACGAGATCGTCGTGCTCAGCGACCACGGCCAGTCGCAGGGCGCGACGTTCCGCCAGCGCCACGGCGTGACGCTCGAGGAGGTCGTCATGGAGGCCTGCGGGCGCGGTGCCGTCGCGGCCCAGACGGCGGCCGAGGACGAGGCCCTCGGGCGCCTCGGCGCCGGCCTCGCCGAGGCCGCCGCGGGCACCTCGTCGCGCGCCGGCGGCCGGGCGCTGGTGCGGGCCGAGCGCGCGGTGACGCACGCCCCCGATCCGGGTCACTCCGAACGTCACATCGACGTCGGGAGTGACCCGGATCGGGGGCGGCGGGACGCTGAGCGGGCCGAGGCCCCGCCGGAGGTCGTCGTGATGGCGTCGGGCAACCTCGGGCTGATCAGCTTCCCGCGCCGCGCGGGCCGGGTCACGCGGGAGGACGTCGACGCGGCGTACCCGCAGCTGCTGGACCGCCTGCGCCACCATCCCGGCGTCGGCTTCGTGCTCGTGCGCGACGCCTCCGGCGAGGACGTCGTGCTCGGCGCCCGAGGCGAGCGCCGGCTGGGCGACGGCCTCGTCGTCGGGGTCGATCCGCTGGCGCCGTTCGGCCCGCGCGCCGCGCGGCACGTCGCGCGCTCGTCGGCCTTCCCGCACTGCCCCGACATCATGGTCAACGGCGCCTACGACCCGCAGACGGGCGAGGTCGGCGCGTTCGAGGAGCTGGTCGGCTCCCACGGCGGCCTCGGCGGGACGCAGAGCTTCCCGTTCCTGCTGGCGCCCACGTCGCTGCCGCTGCCCGACGAGGACCTCGTCGGCGCCGAGGCCGTCCATCGGCTGCTGCGCGCATGGCTGGCGCGGCTCGGGCACGGGGCGTTCCGCGACGACGACGCGCTCCCGACACCTTCGGCCCCGGCGGCGCCATGAACGACCGGCTGCGCTGGATCGGGCACGCCACCGTCGAGCTGTCGCTCGGCGGGACGGTCGTGCTCACCGACCCGGTCCTGCGCACGCGCGTCGGCCACCTGCGCCGCGCGGCGCCCGCCGTCGTCCCGGACGCCGGCACGACCGACGTCGTCGTCCTCTCCCATCTGCACCGCGACCACGCCGACCTGCCGAGCCTGCGGCGCGTGGGCGGCCACCCGGCCGTGGTCGTGCCGCGCGGCGCCGGGCGCTTCCTGCCCATGGCGCTGCGCGCGCGGGCGGTCGAGCTGGCCGTCGGCGACGGCGTCACGGTCGACGGCGTCGGCGTCCGCGCGGTCCCGGCCCGCCACGACGGCCGCCGCCATCCGCTCGCGCGCTCCGCGTCGTCGCCCGACGCGCTCGGCTACGTGGTGACCCGCAACGGCAAGCGGATCTACTTCGCCGGCGACACCGACCTCTTCGACGGCATGGCGCACATCGGCGAGAGCGGCCTGCACGTCGCGCTGCTGCCGATCGCGGGCTGGGGCCCGAAGCTCGGGCCCGGCCACCTCGACCCCGAGCGCGCCGCGAAGGCCGCCGCGCTCCTGCGCCCCGCGGTCGTCGTCCCGATCCACTGGGGCACGTTCGTCCCCGCGCAGCTGGTGCGCGGCCGCGAGGCGCTGCTCAGCGAGCCGATGCCCGCGTTCGCGAAGGCGCTGGCCGCGCACGCGCCGGACGTTCGCCTGGCGGCGCTGGCGCCGGGCGAGACGCTCCCGCTCCCCGCCGTCTGACGCCGCGGACGACGCCGAGCACGATGCGCAGGGTCTTGCCGTCCTCGTCGGGGTCCCCGAGCGCCTCGCAGAGCGCGATCGCCCACCAGGGCGCGACGATGAGCGGTCGGTCGCCGGCGGCTATGACGTCACCTTGGCCCACGCGCGGATGACCGGGCCTCAGCCGCGTCGGGTGAGCCCGCGCCGCCGGAAGCCGGCCCCCGAGCGGCGGCCCAGCGCCTACCATCGCCTGGACATGGGCCTGTCCCCGACCGCCGGGCTGTGCGAGGACGACGCGGACCTGCGCGGGGTCGTGCGCGACGTGCTCGCGCGCGAGGGCTTCGCGGTCCGCACGACCGCGACCGGCTCCGAGGCGGTCGCGGCCTTCGGCGCCGACCCGCCCGACGTGCTGATCCTCGACGTCGGCCTGCCCGACGCCGACGGGCGCGACGTCTGCCAGGCGCTGCGGGCGCGCGGGGTCGGCACGCCGGTGCTGTTCCTGACCGCGCGCGACGCGCTGCCCGACCGGCTCAGCGGCTTCCACGCCGGCGGCGACGACTACCTCACCAAGCCGTTCGCGATCGCCGAGCTGGTCGTCCGCGTCCAGGCGCTCGTGCGCCGGGGCGCCGCCGGGACGACCGCCGCCGTCGCCGAGGCCGCCTCCGACGCGGCGGCGATGCGCCTGGACCCGGCCGCCCACGCGATCGTCCTCGGCGACCGCTCGGTCCCGCTGACCCCGACCGAGTTCCGGCTGCTGGCGCGGCTGGCCGCCAAGCCCGGCGAGGTCGTCCGGCGGCCAGCGCTGGTGGCCGCGGCCTGGCCCGACGGCGCGATCGTCCACGACAACACGCTCGACACCTACGTCGCGCGCCTGCGCCGCAAGCTGCGCGAGGCCGGGACCGAGGACACGATCCAGACCGCGCGTGGCGTCGGCTACCGCTTCGGGTGAGCTTCCGCAACCGCATCCTGCTGACGTCGCTGGTCATCCTGGCCGCCGGCCTCGGCGCGCTGGTCGTCGCCGGCAACGTCCTGCTCGACGTCCGCGTGCACTCCGAGGCCTCCAGCGAGCTGCGCACGCAGGCCGAGGCGGTGCTGGCGACGATCGACGTGCGCGACGGCCGCGTCACCGTGCGCGCGACGCCGACCGAGGCGTCGCTGGACCGCCACGCCTGGGTGCTGGAGGGCGCGACCGTGATCGAGCAGCCCGACGTCGTCGGCGACGCGCTCGACACGGCGGCGATCGACCTCGGCCGCCGCCAGGCGTTCGGCGAGCACGACGGGCCCCACGACGTCGCGCTGCGGGCCGAGCCGATCGTCGCGCCGGGGCGGGCCGAGCCGATCGGCGCGGTCGTCGTCGCGCTGTCGACCGAGGGGCTGGAGACGCTGCAGCAGCAGGTGGTCGTCGGGTCGCTGGTCGTCGCGCTGCTCGTGCTGGTCGCGGGCGGCCTGGCGCTGCGGCGCGCGATCGACCGCGCGCTGGCGCCGGTCGTCGCGATGACCGACGCCGCCGAGACGTGGGGCGCGCAGGACCTCGACCAGCGCTTCGGCCTCGGGCCGCCCCGCGACGAGCTGACCGGCCTGGCCGCCACGCTCGACGGGCTGCTGGCGCGGATCGCGGCGTCGCGCCGTCACGAGCAGCGCTTCGCGGCCGAGGTCGCCCACGAGCTGCGCACGCCGCTGGCCGGCGTGATGGGCCGCGCGGAGCTGGCGCTGGACGCCTCCGGGCCGGAGGCCGACGCCGAGCGCGAGGCCGCGCTGCGCGTGGTCATCGCGCAGGGACGGCGGCTGACCGAGACGGTCGACACGCTGCTGGCCGTCGCGCGCCGCGAGCTCGACCCCGGCGCCGGGTCGGTCGACCTCGAGGCCCTGGCGCACGAGGTGCCGGGCGCGCGCGTGACCGTGCCCGAGGGCGGCGTGCCCGCGGCCGAGGGCGATCCGGACGTCCTGCGCCGGGCGCTCGCGCCGCTGGTCGACAACGCCCGCCGCCACGCGGCGTCCGCGATCACGCTGGAGCTCTCCTCCGTGCCCGGGCACGTGCGGCTCGCGGTCCGCGACGACGGGCCGGGGGTCGACGCGGCGCTCGGCGAGCGCGTCTTCGAGCCGGGCGTCAGCGGCGCGGGCGGCGGCGGCGCCGGCCTCGGCCTGCCGCTCGCGCGGCGCCTGGCGCGCTCGTGCGGCGGCGACGTCGTGCTCGCCGGCGACGGCCCGGGCGGCTGCTTCGTGCTCGACCTGCCGGTGGCGCTCAGCGCCGGCCCGCGAGCCACGCCGCCCCCAGCACCGCGCTGACGGCCGAGCCGAAGAGGATCCCGATCTTGGCGGTGGCGATCCGCGCCGGGTCGTCGAAGGCGAGCTGGGTGATGAACAGCGAGACGGTGAACCCGATGCCGCCGAGGATCGCGAGGCCGACGACGTGCCGTGTCGTCACGCCCTCGGGCAGCACGCCCCACCCCAGCCGCCGGCCCAGCAGCGTGCCGCCGGTGATGCCGAGCGTCTTGCCGACCAGCAGGCCGACGGCGATCGCCCACGCCAGGCGCTCGCCCGCCGCGGCCGACAGCACGCCGCCGGTCAGGTCCACGCCCGCGTTGGCCAGCGCGAAGACCGGCACGATCACCAGCGCGCTGAGCGGATGCAGCCGGTGCTCCAGCGTGGCCAGGACCTCGCGGCCGCGCACGGGCCGGGCGGGCGTCATCAGGCCCAGCGCGACGCCCGCGATCGTCGCGTGCACGCCGGACTCGTGCACCTCGACCCACGCCAGCGCGCCGATCAACACGTACACGGTGATCCACGGCACGCGGTCGCGGATGGCGTAGGTGATGCCCAGCGTGGCGATCGCGGCCAGCAGCCAGCCCAGCGCGATCGACTCGGTGTAGAAGATCGCGATGATCGCGATCGCGGCGATGTCGTCGACGATCGCGATCGTCAGCAGGAACAGCTTGGCCCCGGACGGGACGCGGCGGCCCAGCAGCGACAGGACGCCGACGGCGAAGGCGATGTCGGTCGCGGCCGGGATCGCCCAGCCCTTGGTGTCGGGCGTGCCGACCGTGAAGGCCACGAAGATCAGCGCGGGCAGCGCGACGCCGCCGGCCGCGGCGACCACGGGCAGCAGCGCGGCGCGGCGGTCGCGCAGCTCGCCGATGACCAGCTCGCGCTTGATCTCCAGGCCGACGACGAAGAAGAACACCACCATCAACGCGTCGTTGACCCAGTGGCGCAGGTCGAGGTGCAGGCCGAGGACGTCGAGCTCGCGGTGCCACGTGCGCTCGTAGCCGCCGACGTCCACGTTGGCCCAGATCAGCGCGACGACCACGCCGACCAGCAGCGCGATCCCGCCGACGGCCTCGTCGTGCAGGTACTCGCGCAGGGCGCCAAGGCGGTCCGGGCGGTCGTCGTCCACCGCCCGCACGCTAGCGGCGCGGGCGGAGACCGTGAGGCGACCCATGGCGTAGGCCTTGGTCCCGCACCAGCTCGCCGAGTAGATGACGTGCACGCGATCGCCGCAGCGCAGGACCTCCGGGCCCTCGTCGATCGCGAAGACGCCCTGCTCCCAGCTCAGCGTCGGGGCTGGAGATCGGGACGGAACGCGGGGCCCGCCGGAGGAGATGAGGTGGTCGCGCCCGCCGACGCTCGGTCGCGACCAGGTTGACGGTGGTGAAGCGCTTGTCCTTCAGCTTGGTCTGGACGAGCGCGCGGATCGCGCTCGGCGCGCGCTTCAGCGCGCGGCTCGCCGCCGCCGGGATCTCGACGTTCCCGTGCAGCGCGCGCGGCCGCGCGTCGAGGAACGGCGTGCGGCGTCAATCTGTCAAGAGGTCTTTCCAGAATGCGAGCGGCGGACCGCTCGGAGACTCCGCCCCGATGCCCGCGGGTCAGCGATACGGCGGCCGCACCGCCGACGAGCGCCGCGCCGAGCGGCGCGAGCGCCTGCTGGACGCGGGCCTGGAGCTGTTCGGCACGCAGGGCTACGCCAACACGTCGATCGAGGCGCTCTGCTCGGCCACGCGGCTGAACCCGCGCTACTTCTACGAGTCGCTCAAGACGCGCGAGGAGCTGCTGCGCGCGGTCTACGACCGCCACACCCGCCTCGCCACGGCCGTCGGCGTCAGCCTCGAGCTGGAGCGCCACCGCCGCGACGTCCTGCGCGGCTTCGCCGAGCTGGTCGAGCGCGAGGCCGACGCGCTGGCCGCCCAGGGCCTGCTGCCCGCGCGCGACCACCGCCCGACCGCGCTCGCGATCGTCGACACGCTCGTCGACCTCTTCCTCGCGGCGTTCCTGACGCCGCCTCAGCCGTAGATCGAGCGCCCGGCGAGCACGGAGGCGTTGGGCGGGTACGGCACGAGGTCGTTCATGTACGCCGGCCGTGACGCGACGCGCCCCAGCCAGCCGACGACCGCGGGGTAGGGCTCCAGCGCGAGGCCCGCGTCGGACGCCACGTGCGCGTAGCCGTAGACCGCGACGTCCGCGATGGTGTAGGCGTCGCCCACCAGGAACGGCCGGTCGCGCAGATGGTCGTCCAACAGCGCCAGCACCTCCAGCGCGGCCGCGTGCCGGGCGCGCGCGGCGGGCTCCTCCGGCGTCAGGCGGCCGGTCATCAGGCGGAAGCGCAGGCCGGCGATCGCGTGGACCAGGTCGGCCTGCTCCCACAGCAGCCAGCGCAGGACCTGGGCGCGGTCGAGGCGATCGTCGGGCAGCAGCGGCGTGCCCTCGGCCAGATGCCACAGGATCGCGCCGGACTCCGGCAGCGTCCGGCCGTCGTCCAGCTCCAGGACCGGCACGGTCCGCGACGGGTTCAGCGCGACGTAGCCGTCGGTCAGCGTCGCGCCGTCGAAGATGTCGACCGCGACGCGCTCGACGTCGTCGCGGCCCAGCTCGGCGAGCAGGAGCCGGACCTTGTAGGCGTTGGCGGAGGCGGCGTAGTCGTAGAGGCGCACGACGATGCAACGCGCCGACGGGGCGCGACGTGAGATCCGTCCCGCGCCATACGCCACCGTATTGACAGCGCGCGCGCCATACGCCACCGTATGGCGCATGCTCGACCTCGCACCGGACCTGCGCCTGCTGCCGTCGCGTCCCGCCTACGCGTTCAACGTCTACGTCGCGGGCGGCACGATCGTCGACGCCGCCACGCGCCACGCGCTGCGCCGGATCCTGCGCGACACCGCGAGCCTGCGGATCACCGCCCACGCCGTCACCCACGGCCACTCCGACCACCAGGGCTCCAGCGCGGCGCTCGTGCGACAGCTCGGGATCCCGTTCTGGGCGCCGGCCGGCGAGGCCGAGGCGCTGCGCTCCGGCCGCGACGACGCGCTGACGCCCCAGAACCCGATCACCCGCTGGCAGGCGCGCCACTGGCGCGGCCCGGCGGTCGCCGTCGACCGCGAGCTGGTCGAGGGCGACGAGCTGGACGCGGGCTTCGTGGCGCTGGAGACGCCCGGCCACTCGCCGGGCCATCTCAGCTACTGGCGCGAGGAGGACCGCACGCTGATCGCCGGCGACGTGCTCTTCGGCCGCCATCCGATCACCGGCCGCCCGGGCCTGCACGAGCCGCCGTCCCGCTTCACGATCGATCCGGCGCGCAACCGCGCGTCGATCCGCCGCGTCGCCGAGCTGCGCCCGGCGCTCGTCGTCTTCGGCCACGGCCGCCCCCACCGCGACCCCGAGGCCCTGCTGCGCTTCGCCGCCGCGCTGCCCGACGACGCGCCCGCGGCGCCGCCCACGCCCGCCCGCGTCTGACACGCAAGTTCCCCCGCTCGGGGGATGCTCGGCGTTGAAGGGATCTGAGCATGATGCCGAACACCGAAAGGTCGGGGCCGAACTCACGGCCCCGCCGCCCGGACGCCCATGCCGCTGACGACCCTCTCCACCGCCGCCTCCGCCCTCGCCCAGCTGGGCGACGTGCACGCCCACTTCCAGCCGATCGTCGACCTGACGACCGGTCGGGCGGTCGCCTACGAGGCCCTGGCCCGCTTCAGCTCGGGGTCCCGTCCCGACGTCGCGTTCGCCCTCGCTCGCGAGCACGGCGTCGGCCCTGAGCTGGAGGCGGCGGCCCTGGACGCGGCGTTCCGCGACCGCGACGGCGGCGACGACCCCGACGTGCCGATCTCGGTCAACGTCAGCGCCTCCGCGCTCGACCATCCCGACGTGCGTCGCGCGCTGCCGCGCGATCTCTCGAACGTCATCGTCGAGATCACCGAGAACGAGCTGGTCACCACCGAGTCGGCGATCGCCGAGTCGCTGGCCGCGCTGCGCGCCCGCGGCGCGCGCGTCGCGGTCGACGACGCCGGCGCGGGCTACGCGAGCCTGCGCCAGGTGCTCGCGCTGGCGCCCGACATCATCAAGCTGGACCGCACGCTGGTCGCCGGCGTCGATCGCGACCCGGCCAAGGCCGCGCTCGTCCGCGCGCTGGTCGCGCTCGGCCGCGACCTCGACGCGCGCGTCTGCGCCGAGGGCATCGAGGAGCTCGGCGAGCTGCTCGCGCTCGCCGACCTCGACGTCGCGCTCGGCCAGGGCTTCCACCTCGCCCCGCCCGGGCCCGGCCGTCCGGCCGTCGACCCGCTGGCCGCCACCGCCGCCCGCTACAGCCAGAGCGCCGCGTTGCGGCCCGCCGACCCGCTGGGCATGGACATCGACGCGGTCGCCCAGGCGCTGGCCGACGCCACCACCGACGACGACTTCGAGGACGCGATCGCGGGCCTGCAGGGCCTGCTCGGCGTCGACGACGTCTACGTCTCGCGCGTCGTCGAGGGCGACGACGGCCCGATGGTCCTGGCCACCGCGGGGCGCCTCTGGCGCGAGGAGCCGGTCCACCGCCTCGCCGACTTCCCCGCCACCGCCGCCGCGCTGGACACCGGCGAGGCCGTGCAGGTCCTCGTCGGCGACCACCTCGACGACCCGTCCGAGCGCGCGCTGATGGAGCGCCAGGGCTTCGGGAGCATGTTGATGGTCCCGCTGCGCTGCCGCGGCCGGGCGGTCGGCATCCTGGAGATCTACCGCCACGAGCGCCACGCCTGGTCGCGCCGGCACATCGTCCGGGCGCGCACGGTCGCCGCGCCGCTCGCGCTGGCGCTCGCCCGGGTCGACGATCCGCCGCGCCACTAGGAGGCGCTGACCGTCGACAGGAGCCACAGGCCCAGCGACGTGAAGCCCACCATGATCGCCAGCATCCAGTACTGCGACCGCACCGCCGCGCGGCCGCGGAAGAGCACGAGCGCGCGGTCGTGCGAGAGCACCAGGCCGCCGACGTGGCCGAGGATCAGCGCGGCGACCTGGACGTACCAGATCGCGTGCGAGGAGATCAGGTTGTAGTCGACGGTCGAGCGCGCGGTGCCGAGCAGGTCGGAGCCGTCGCCGAGCGGGTCGGAGACCAGCGCGGCCATCGCCTGGCCCTGGAAGACGACCAGCGAGAAGTAGTGCGCGACGACGTAGGCCAGCGCGATCGGCGCCATCGTGTGCGCGAAGCGCTCCGGGCGCACCGGCCGCCGCACCGCGTTGGCCATGCCGCGCACGCCGAGCAGGTAGGCGGCGGTGACGGCCGCCACCGCGACCAGCAGGCCGAAGGTCCCCGCCAGCTCGGTGGCCGCGTCGGGCCCGGCGCCGAGGTCGCCGAAGAAGCGCGTGACCGACGGGCCGGCCTGCTTCCAGAGGCCCATGGCCGCGCCGTCGAAGCTCGTCGTCCCGATCAGCACGCAGACGATCGCCACCGTGCCGGGCAGCGCGGGCAGGCTCGTCAGCCCGGTCAGCGGCGGGCGCACGCGCAGCGTGCGCGCCCGGACCTCCAGCGGCGCCAGGCGACCCGCGAGGCCGAAGTAGACGCCGAACGGGTCGGCGCGCTCGCACCACGTCGCGATCCCGAACAAGGCCATGCCTATGAGTTGCGTCACGGCGTAGGCGATGGCCAGCCAGGCCAGCGTCGAGGGGTCGTCGCGGTCGACGAGCACCAGCTCGACCCAGGCGAAGGCCAGCAGGCCGAGCGCCGCGGGCCGGCGCCCCAGCCACGCCGGATAGGCCAGCGGCGCGCGCCGGTCGGGCCGCCCCGCGCGTCGGACGCACCACGCCGCCGCGCGCGCGGTCGCCCGCCACGGGTTCAGCGGCGCGAAGAAGTCCCCGAAGATCGCGCTGAGCACCGGCACCGCCACCCAGAAGACGACGAAGACGAACGTCGGCAGGATGTTGGCCAGCGGCTCCTGCGTGCCGGCGAGGCCCGCGTGGACGAGGCCGACGAAGGCCGCGATCCCGACCGCGCCGGCCAGCGGCTCGACCACGCGCGGGATCCGGAGCACCGGGCGCGAGCGGACCCCCTCCAGCAGCGGCCGCTGCCACAGGACGCTCAGCGCGACGAACGACAGCACGAGCACGACGCCCGCCGCCCAGGCGAAGATCCAGCCGGGGACCGGCAGGTCGGTGCGGCCGGCCAGGCCGTGGGCGGCGGCGACCGGCGGCAGGGCCAGCGGGGCGAGCGCGAGCGACAGCGCGGCGGCCCCCGCGCGGCGGCGGCGGTGGTGTGGGCGGAGCAAGGGTCCTCCTCGGGACGGGTCGGTCAGGCGGCGATGGCGGCGGCACGGCGCGCCGGCGGCGCCCGTCCGGCCAGCCGCCGCGCGACCAGCAGCCCGCCGCCGGCCGTCGCGGCCGCGGCACGGCGCCGGGGCGCCGCGACGGCGTCCCGGTCCCGGCGGCGCCGCGTCGCGCGCCGTCGTCGGCCCCGCGCCAGCGTGGCGATCCGCTCCTCGCCGAGGTAGCGACCCGCCAGCAGCGGCACCATCACCACCAGGAACGGCAGGAGGCCCAGCGTCGTCTCGGCGTCCACGGCCATGCCCGCGCCGGCGATCGCGGCGGCCGCCAGCGAGGCGACCAGGATGCGCGCGACACGGAGGACCATGACCGCGGAGGCTAGAGCCCCGTGGCCCTGCCGCGCGGCACGCTCCCGGTCGTCGGCCCCGGCGGGGTCGACTACTATCCCGTGGCAATGCCCCGTCGAGCCGCGCGTTCGCTGCTGCTCGCCGCGCTCCTGGTGACCGCGTGGCTGCTCTGCCACGCCACGTTCGCCGAGCTCGACGTGGTCTGGCTCTCGCTGGTCCCGGTCTTCGCGCTGGTCCTGCCGCTGATGGCGGGCCGCTACGTCGGCGAGCGGACGATCGCCCGGCTGGCCGACGCCCGCCGCGCCGCGCTCCGGCCCCGCGCCGCCGCCGCGCCCCCGGCGCGCCGACCGCCCGCCGCGCACCACGGCTCCGGCGGCCTGCTGCTCGCCCGCCGCCTGGCCGGGCGCGCGCCGCCGCGCGCCCTCGCCGCGCGCTGAGCCCGCGCCTGCCCGCCGCCGCAGTCCGCCTTCCACGGCAGCACGCATCGCTGCCCCGAACCAGGGAACCCACCCACCCATATGCGTCGCCACCTCGTCCCGCCGCTCGGCGTCCTCGCCGCGCTGGCCCTCGCCGTCCCGGTCGCCTCCGCGCACCAGGGCAACCCCAACATGGAGTCGATCGTCACCGGCGTCACGCCCAAGACGCCGGGGGTCACGCTGCAGGTCCTCAACCGCGACGACCGCTTCGAGCTGACCAACCACTCCAAGCAGGACATCCTGATCTACGGCTACCAGGACGAGCCCTACGCGCGGGTCAAGGCCGACGGCACCGTCGAGCAGAACCTCAACTCGCCCGCCTACTACCTCAACAACGACCGGTACGCCAACGTCAAGGTGCCGTCCAACGCGACGTCCAAGGCGACGCCGAGCTGGAAGGTCCTGGACCGCACCGGCAGCTTCCAGTGGCACGACCACCGGATGCACTACATGGGCAAGGGGACGCCGCCGTCGGTCAAGGACAAGAGCGCGCGCCAGAAGATCCAGGACTACACGATCCCGATCTCGATCGGGTCGTCCAAGGGCGCGATCACCGGCGCCTACTGGTGGTCGCCGCAGAAGGACGGCGGCCCGCCGACGGGCGCGATCGTCGCGCTGGTCGTGCTGGTGGTGGCGGGCGGCGCCGCGATCGTCGTCACCCGCCGGCGGCGGGCGGGCGGCACGCCGACCGACGGCGAGCCGGCGGAGGCCTGGTGAGGCGCGCCCTCGCGGTCCTCGTCGCGGCGCTCGCCGCGCTGCTGGCCGGCGCCGCGGGCGCGTCGGCGCACGCGACGCTGGAGGGCAGTGTCCCCGCGCGCGGCGCGACGGTCGCCCAGGCGCCGTCGCAGGTGGTCTTCCGCTTCGACGAGGCCGTCGAGGGCAACTTCGGCGCCGTCCGGGTCTTCGACGCCAAGGGCGACCGCGTCGACCAGGGCGACGCGTTCCACCCCAACGGCATCGGCAAGCAGCTCGCCGTCCACCTCAAGCCCAACCTGGCGGACGGCACCTACACCGCGACCTACCGCGTGGTGTCGGCCGACAGCCACATCGTCTCCAGCGGCGTCGTCTTCAACGTCGGCCACGCGAGCGCCGGCGGCGGCAAGTCGGTCGAGGACCTGCTGAGCAGCTCGAAGGCCGGCACGGTCACGAGCGTCGCGTTCTCGACCGCGCGCGCGGTGCAGTACGCGGCGATCGCCGTCGGCGCGGGCGCGCTGCTGTTCCTGCTGGTCGTCTGGACCGGCGCGCTGGCGGCGGTCGGGGGCGGCGGCGACGGCTGGCGCGCGGCGTCGGAGGCGTTCGCGGCGCGGACGCGGCGGCTGCTGCTGATCGCCGCGGCGGCCGGCGTGCTGAGCGCCGCGGCCGCGCTGGCGCTCGAGGCCGCCGAGGGCGCGGGCGTCACGTTCTGGTCGGCGCTGAAGCCGCGCCTCGTCGGCGACGTGATCGGCACGCGCTTCGGCACGGTCTGGCTGATCGCCGGGCTGTGCTGGGTGCTGGTCGGCGCGCTGGTCGCGATCCGGCCGCCGGCGCCGGTCCTGCGCGCCGCGACGGTCGGCGCCACCGGCCTGGCGCTGCCGCGCATGCGCGCGGGCCGCTGGCCGGCGCTGGTGCTCGCGGTGCCGCTCGTCTACCTCATCCTGGTTCCGGCGCTGTCGGGCCACGGCTCCACGCAGGATCCCGTCGCGGTGCTGTTCCCGGCCAACGCGATCCACGTCGCGTCGGTCAGCGCGTGGGTCGGCGGGATCGCCGCGCTGCTGGTCTGCCTGCCCGCCGCCACGCGCGCGCTGGAGGCCGGCGAGCGCGGGCCGCTGCTGGCCGCGACCGTCGAGCGCTTCTCGACGATCGCGCTGGCGGGCATCGTCGGGCTGCTGATCACCGGCCTGCTGCAGGCCGTCGTGGAGATCCGCCACCTCGACCTCGTGTTCTCGACCGCCTTCGGCCGCGCGACGTTCATCAAGGTGATGGTCCTGCTCGGGATCGTCGTGCTCGGCGCGGTCAACCGGCAGCGCACGATCCCGCGCCTGCGCGCGGCGGCCGACGCCGGGCGCACCCCGGGCGCCGACGGCCTCGTCCTGCGCCGCACGCTGCGCGCCGAGGCGCTGCTGATCGTCGCCGCGCTGGCGGCGACCGGCGCGCTGGCCGGCTACGCGCCCCCGACCGCGATCGGCAGCGGCCCCTACAACACGGTCACGCACGTCGGCCCGCAGGAGCTGCAGCTGACGATCGACCCGGCGCGGGTCGGCGTCAACGAGCTGCACCTGTACCTGACCGACCCGAAGACCGGCACCCAGCTCGACACGGCCAAGGAGGTCCGGGTCGCCGCGGCGCTGCCGTCCAAGGACATCGGGGCCAGCGAGGTCGCCGCCGACAAGGCGGGCCCGGGCCACTACCTCGTGCCCGCGCTGACGCTCGGCGTGCCGGGGACGTGGACGGTGACGATCACCGTGCGCGTCAGCGCCTTCGACGAGTACACCAAGAAGCTGGAGGTCAAGATCCGATGAGCCGCTCGCCGGTCGTCGCCACCGCCGCCGCCGTGCTGGCGTGCGCCGCCGCCGTCCCCGCGGTCGCCGACGCGCACGTGACGCTCCAGCCCGACACGGCGCCCGCGGGCGCGTTCACGCTGGAGGCGGTGCGCGTCCCCAACGAGCAGGACGCCGCGGTCACCACGAAGGTCGACGTCCAGCTCCCGCACGGCTTCGCCTCCGCCTCCTACGAGGCGGTGCCCGGGTGGTCGGCCAAGATCACCAAGTCGAAGCTCGCCAAGCCGATCCAGACCGACGACGGCCCGATCGACGAGGAGGTCAGCCGGATCACGTTCACGGCCGAGAGCCGCGCCGACGGGATCCAGCCCGGCCAGTTCCGCGACTTCCCGCTGTCGGTGCAGATCCCCGGCAAGCCCGGCGACCAGCTGACGTTCAAGGCGCTGCAGACCTACAGCAACGGCCAGGTCGTCCGCTGGATCGGCCCGCCGGACGCCGACACCCCGGCGCCGCGGATCACGGTCACCAAGGCCGCCGGCGCCGCGGCGCCCGCGGCCGCCGCGACCACGACCGTCGTCAAGCAGGGCGGCGACGGCGCGTCGAAGGGCCTGGGCGTCGCCGCGCTGATCGTCGGCGTCATCGGCTGCGCGCTGGGCGCCGGCGCGCTGATGGCCCGGAGGCGGCCATGAGGCGGGCGCCGCTCGTGGCCGCCGCGGGCGCCGTGGCGCTGGCGGTCGCCGGCTGCGGGGGCGGCGGGTCGTCCACAAGGACCTCCACCGCGACGACCACCTCGTCGGCGGTCGCCACCGGCAAGCAGCTCTTCACGAGCGTCGGCTGCTCGAGCTGCCACACGCTCGCCGACGCGGGCGCCAAGGGCCAGGTCGGGCCCAACCTCGACACCCTCAGGCCGTCGGACGCGGCGGTCGTCCGCCAGGTCACCCACGGCGGCGGCGGGATGCCCGCCTTCGACGACCAGCTGTCAGCCCAGCAGATCCAGGCGGTCGCGCGCTACGTCTCGTCGGTCGCCGGCCACTGACCCAACCCCTCCACCATCAGGAGCACCATCATCATGTTCAAGCCGTCCCGTCCCGTCGCCGCGCTGGCCGTCGCCGGCGCGCTCGCGCTGGCCGCCACCGCCGCGCCCGCCTTCGCCCACGCGCCGGTCAAGTCCCGCACGCCCGCCCCGGGCACGACCCGCGGCGACGTCAAGCGCGTCGCGGTCACCTTCGGCGAGGCGGTCCTCGCCGGCAAGATCGCGGTGACCAAGGACGGCAAGGCGGTCCGCGCCACGTCCTCCGGGCTCAACGCCAAGAAGACGGTGCTCAGCGCGTCGTTCGCCAAGAAGCTCGCCGCGGGCCGGTACAAGGTCAGCTGGCGCGTCCGGGCCGACGACGGCGACAGCGAGACCGGCAGCTGGACCTTCACCGCGCGCTAGCGCCGCACGCGGTGATCCGGCGGAGGGACCGGCACGGTCCGCTTGAGCTTCGCGCCGTTCTGGGCGACGAACGTCACGGTCGCGGACTCCCCGCGGCACGTCGGCCTGTCGGTCTCGAGGATCGAGCGCCGGTCGTGCGGGAGGTCGAGGTCGAACGTCGTGTCGCCCATGAGCGGGATCGTGACGCCCGCGCCCTGCAGGACCACGAACAGCTTGGGCAGCTTCGCCTTCGCCTGCACGAGGTGGACCGGCCCCTTCAGCGGCTGGTCGAGCAGCGGCGTCCGGGCGCGCGCGCCGCCGACCTTCGACGCCGCCGGGCAGGTCAGCGCCTCGGCCTGCGCCGGCGTGCACCGCGTCCCGAGCGTCTTCAACTTGATGAGGAACGCGTACGGGAGCTTCACAGAGACCGACTTCAGGTTCGCCCCGCCCGTCGGCATCCTCAGCGCGACGTGCAGGCCGGCGCCCTTGGCCTTCGTGCTGACCTGGGCCTTGATCGCGATCTTCGGCGCGAACGTCAGGCGCGAGCAGCCGCCCATCGCGAAGCGCGACGACACCCGGCTTGTCGCGCCGGACACCGAGGTGACCGTCGCCTGCACCGCGCTGGGCGCGCAGCTCGTCGGCGGCGCCATGAAGCCCGGACGGTCGAGGATCAGCCCGACCGTCCGCAGCCGCAGCGGGATCCCGTCGAGGACCCGCGGAGCGGGGTCGGTCCGGACCGTGACGCGCGCGTCGCGCCCGACGTCGATCGCCGAGCGGATGACGACCGTGCCGAGGTCGTAGGGGCCGGCCAGCGTGTGGACGACGAGGCTGAGCCCGAACGGCGCGCCGCGGTAGCCCTGCGTGAGGTAGGCCGTGCCGGTGAGGTGGAACGGGTGCGCCCCGGCGCCCGCCACGACGACCACCTGGCCGACACGGGACTCCGGCTGGCAGGTACCCGCCGCCGCGCGGTCGGCGTCGCAGCGCGGAACCGACCCGACGTGCGCGGTCAGGCCGGGCGACAGCGTCACCGAGCTGATCGCTCCGAGCTGCTGCGTGCGGTCGTCGCGCGCGAGCGTCAGCGTGAACGGCGAGTCGCTCCCGGCCGCGCTGGTCGCCAGGCCCGCGCTGAGCACGGGCGCGAAGGGCAGCGCCGCCGGGCAGGCGCCGCCGCCGAGCGTGACCGGGACGTCGAGCTGGGTCGCCGGACGGCCCGACCACGGGTACAGCGTGGCGTGCGCGCTGGTCGTCCCGCACGCGTCGGGCGTCGCCAGGACCGCGCGCGGGCCGGCGTCGAAGTGCAGGCGGAACGCGGTGAACGGCTGCTGCGGCGTCTGGTCGAACGTCGCGGTGATCTGCCCCGTGGTCAGATCGGCCGCGATGTCCCAGGCAGCTTGAGCCGGACGCCCGAGCCCTCGGCCACCGCGAAGATCTCGTAGTGGCGGGGCGACGGCGATCCGCCGAGGTAGATCGTGCCGGCCAGCGGCTTGGCCAGCAGCGGCGTGTCGATCGCGACGCTGCCGATCTTCGACGCGTCCGGGCAGGTCGCCGGCACGGCGTCGCAGCCGGTGATGGCGGGCGCCGTCGCGGTGGCCCGGACGTAGGTGTCCGGGTCGGTCCACGAGGAGACGTCGAGCGTCGTCCGCAGCTCCGCGCCGCAGGACGTCGGGTTGCGCAGCAGCGGCACGCGCGGCACCGCGACCGGGCAGCGCGTGTCGGGCAGCGGCGTGCTCGGATCGCCGTCGTCGGTGGTGTTGGTCAGCAGGCAGCCGCCGCGCTGCCCGTCGTGCGACGCGTCGGCCGGGATGCCCCAGAGCGTCATCGACTGCGCGAAGATCCGCGCGGGCTGGTTGATCCCCGTCAGCTGCGCGGTCAGGCCGGCGTCGCCCTCGGTCCGCACGCGGAAGCCGATCGGGACGTTCGGGATGCTCACCGAGAAGCCGAACACGGCGGGCTGGTCGCCCGGCGGCGCGATGTCGTAGACGGGGTACCACTCGTCCCCGACCAGGCCGCCGAAGCCGAGGTCGACCTTGAGCCGGACGACGCCGACCTGGGTCTCGGGATCGCAGCCCGCGCCGAAGCCGCCCTGGCCGAAGCTCGACTCCGGGCACTGCGGGATGTGGGTCGGGTCGCCGATGAGGCCGGGGGGCAGCGCCAGCCGGACGTTGCGCAGGGTCGGCGTAGATCGGGTCGTCGTCGGTGCCGATGTTGGGCGGCATCGGATCGTCGGCCGGCGCGTCGATGGTGTTGAGGGCGAAGCTCGTCGTGAGGTCGGGGTGCCCGCCCGCCTGCGTGGTCGTCAACGTCATCGTGAAGTCGTGCGGGCCGAACGGCAGGCTCGCCGCCTGGGCGGGCGCCGCGCCGGCGGCGACGAGCACCGCGGCGGGCAGCGCGAGGGCGAGCGCGGCCACGGCGGCGCGCGCGGTGCGGAGGACGTGGCTCATCGGGCGGCCTTCTTCTTGGTGGTCTTGGTCGCGTGCCTGAGCACGAGCGTCGTGCGGGAGACGCGCGGGCTGTCGCCGCAGGCGATCGCCAGGCGGACGGTGAGGCGCCCGCTGCGCGCGAGCGCCCTTGCGCGCGACCGAGGTCGGCCGCACGGTCAGCGTCACGCTCCCGGCGCCGAACCGGTGCGTGCGACCGGAGGCGACCGTCCGGCGCTTCTTGCCCACCTGGCCGCGGCCGGTGGCCGTCAGCACGGCGGTGTCGCTGACGCGCACGCGGACGGCCAGCGTGCCGGTGCGCGCGAAGCGGCGCCGGGCGGCGGCGCCGATCGACGACACCTTGAACGTCGGCGCCTTCAGGTGGGCGCTGCCCGGCGCCTGGTCGTCCGCCGTCGTCGTGCCGGACGCGGGCGGTCCGGGCGGGGTCGGCGACTCGGAGCCGCGGCAGGCGACGCCCGCGCACGGGGCGGGCGCCTCCGGGAAGCCGCCGCCGACGCGAACGGCGTACATGTCGGTGTTGCCGCCGTCGACGTCGGCGGGCACGAGGCCGTCGCGCGTGAGCACGAAGACCGTGTCGCCGTCGGCGCTGTTGTCGATGAAGTGCGTGTCGGTCGCGGTCCCCGGCGTCACGAGGCGCGGGCCGTCGGGGCCCAGCTCGTAGACGTCGGACCGGTCGTCGTCCTGGGCGACGAGCGCCTGGGGCGTCTCTCGAAGAACAGGCGGCCGTCGGTCGTGAAGTTTCGCGGCGCGGTCGGGATCGAGCTCTCGGGGTTGTGCAGCGACGCCATGCCCGCCGCGGGCACGCCGACCGGCGGGCAGGACGCGCAGATGACCTTCCGGGTGGCGTCGTCGTAGACGTACACCTGCTGGACGCCGCCACTTTCGTAGTCGGTGAGGTCGGCCACGCTGCCGAAGGCCAGCCGGAGGCCGTCGGGCGAGACGGCGACCAGGTTGTAGTTCTCGCCGTGGTTCCAGAGCGTGGAGTCGCCGGGGTCGACCGCGCCGACGAGGTGCAGGTCGCTGCCGTCGGTGCGGGCGACCCAGAGGGTCCGCGCCGGTGGGGCCGCCCACGCCGCCGATGGCGGTGCCGGTCTCGAAGTAGACGCGCGCCCCGTCGGGCGTGGTCTTCATGTCGTTGATGTCCGACGACGGCGTGTCGGCGAGCAGGCGCAGGCGGCCGTCGCGCAGGTTGTAGCCGTAGAGCCCGCCGCCCGAGGAGGCGTCGTCGGTCAGCGCCGCGGGGCTGGTGAAGGTGACGACGACGTGGCCGTCGTCGGCGGCGCCCTCGAACTGCGCGAAGCCGGACGGCTCGCCCTCGTGGCCGGCCCGCTGGAAGGCCGAGACCATCACGGTGCGGGTGCCGTCGACGCGGACGTAGAGCTCGCCGTCGACGGTGAAGAAGACGTGCGAGCCGTCGGCCGACACCGCGCGGCGGTTGGGCGCGATCGCGAACCAGGTCGCGCCGCGCCCGGCGCCGAGGCGCGCGTTGGCCGTCGCCGGCGCGCCGCCGACGACCGAGACCAGGCGCGTCGCGCCGTCGACGATCTCGTAGACTTGGTCGGTCCCGCCGGGCACGTCCGGGAGGATCTGCTTGTAGGACTCGAAGACGACGTGGCGGCCGTCGTCGGAGCGCCCGCCGTAGAGCGAGTCGCCGTCCGCCGCCGGGTCGACGCCGCGCGAATGCCACGTCACCCGGCCGCCGACCGTGCTCGCGTAGACGTCGGCGGACGCGTTGGCGTCCTCGGGACCAGCGGCTTGCTGGGAACAGCGGGACGACCCACATCGTCCGCAGGTCGGCCGAGAAGTCCTGCGGCCCGGGCGACGAGGACAGCGACGTGTCGACCGCGTCGGTCTGCGTCGGTCTGCGTCGGTCTGCGTCGGCGACAGCGTCGACGTCGTCCATTCCGTCGCGGTGCGCTCGCTGCGGTAGAACGCCGTGAAGTTGACGCTCGGCGCGCCGCCGAACGTCCCGTAGCTGTTGTAGACGATCGCGACAGCGCGAAGGCGCCGCCGGGACAGACAGCGCGAATGGAGCCTGAGCAACTCTTCCTCCTGCTGGACGGGGAGCTCCGGACGACCGTAAGGGGATCGCCGAAACGGAACGACGCCGTACCGTAAACCTAGACGTTCCTGTTTGGCAGGTGCGAGGCGCAGATTTCTCCCAGGCGCCTCACGGGCGTCCCCAGATGGCCGCCCGGTGGGCCGGCCGCGCGCGTCGCCTCAGGACCGGGCGGCGACCTTCGCCGCCCGGATCTTCGCCCGCACCTGCTGGCCGACCTTCGCGCCGCCGGCCTTGACCGTCACGGTGAACGCCACGGTCGCGGTGCGGCCTCGGAGCCGGCTCAGCGCGGCCTTCGGCAGCGCGATGCGGATCGTCGCCTTCCGGCCGGCGGCGAGGCGCTTGGGCGCGGCGATCGTGATGGTGTAGGACTTGCCCGCGATCCTGATCTTCGCCTTGCTCGGAGCGGTCAGCGCGCAGGTGGTCTTGGCCGCGCAGGTCACGGTCGCCACGGTGGCGGTGCGGGTCGTGCCCAGCGTGTGCACGGCCGTGCCGATCGAGAACCGCGCCGGACGCGCCGTGAGCCGGGTCCCCTCGCCGGCGATCGGGACCGGCGTGACGCCCGGGTCGATCGTGGACGCGGGCGGCGCGACCGGCGCGACCGGCGACGCCGGGACGATCGGCTGCTCGATCACGGGGGTCTCGGGCGCCGAGTCGTCGGCCTGCGGCGTGCCGAAGCGCAGCGCCATCGACACCGGGTCGAACGGCTCGCCGGCCGGGTAGCTGCCGAACGCCTCGGCGCCCTCGGCGGTGAGCTTCGTGGTCGCGTCGCTCCAGCTCAGGCCGACGTCGCCGTCGGGCGTCGGTCCGGCCTGGTCGAGGTCGACGGTGGCGATCGGGACGGCGACGCGCGTCACCGGCTCCGGGTGCTCCATGGTCGCCCCGACGACGTCGGCGTAGATCGTGCCGGTCGTGCCCTGCGCGACGAGCCGCAGGCGCGAGAACGTGGTGTCGAGCTGCGGCGTGGCGTCGCCGGGCACGTGGTGGGCGTGGCCCCAAAACCGCACGGTCCCGCCGAGGCGCACCTCGAGCCGGCCGGTGGTCGGGTCATAGCCCTGGCCGAGCACCGGGAAGCGCAACGCCCGCGAGCCCTCCCCCGCGCCCGGGCACAGGCTGCCCGTGGCCTCGGTGCCGGGCACGCGCGTGACGCCACCGCTGACGTCGATGCCGCCGCGGGCGACCGACCCCACGACGTAGCAGCGCCAGCGGTTGGCGAAGCCCCAGTCGAACGTGCCGGAGCCGAACGTCACCGGCTCGGTGACCGGCGCCCTGACCGTGAGCGTCGCGGCGCGCGTCGTGGCGGTGCCGACCGCGTTGCGGACCAGCGCGCGGAACCGCGTGCCGTCCATGTCGCGGTTGACGGCCCTGACCGTGAGCTTGTTGTCGTCGACGGCGACGTCCCCGTCCGCGGCGTCGACCGCCTGCCAGAAGCCGCCGACGCGGCGCTGCCAGGTGATCTCCGGCGTGGGCGAGCCGTTGGCCAGCACGTCGAAGGTCACGTCGTCGCCCTCGACGCCGCCGCGGTCGACGACATCGTAGGTGACCGTCGGGCGGTAGCGGACCTCGAGCCTGGCCGGGTCGGTCGCCAGCTCGCCCGCGGCGTTCTTGGCGACCGCGCGGTAGGCCGCGCCGTTGTCGGCGGCCGCCGCCTGGACGGTCAGCGACGCGCCGACCTGGCCGGCGAGATCGGCGAAGCGTCCCGAGCCGGGGGCGCGGCGCTGCCAGCGCAGCTCGGGCGCCGGCGTGCCGGTGCTCGCCGCCGTGAACGTGACCGCGCCGGCGGCGCCCGGCTCGACGGTCACGGACGCGTCATCGGGCTGCGCCGTCACGCTCGGCGCGTAGCCGAGGTGCGCGAACGTCGCGATGCCGGTGTCCACGCCGAAGATCCCGGCCGGGCTGCCGGCGCTGGAGGTGAACCACAGCGTCTGGTCGCCGAGCACGCCGATGTCGCGGATGGCGTTGACCGTGTTGACGATCGTGGGCTTGAGGTCGGCGACGACGCGGCCGTCGCGCACGGCCATCAACCGCTGGGCCTTGCTGTCGTTCTGCCAGACCGTGCCGTCGACCGGATCCATCGCGTAGGCGGCGAGGAACGTGACGGGCATCTCGCCGATCCGCGCGTCGGGCTCCAGGACGCCGTCGGCGTAGCCGTAGTGCAGGACCTTGGTCGGGAGCGCGCCGCTGCCGGCCGTCACGAGCGCCAGGTGGCGCTCGCTGACGAACGCGGACCGCCACCCCTTCAGCCCCGAGAAGGTGGTCCACGGCACGGCGGAGCCGGGCACGTCGGCGACGGTCGCGGTGTCCGTGCCGTCGTCGAGCGTCACGCGCGGCAGGGCGATCGTGGCCGGCGGCGTCGCGCCGTCCTGACCGGCGATCGGCTGGCGCAGGTCCACGAACGAGCCGTCGGGCAACACCTTCAACTCGCCCGCGTACCAGTCGGCGTTGAACCCGGCCGGGCCGTCCGGGAGCGCGTAGGTGCGCTCGGCGAACGCCTCGTCGTCGCCGCGCGTGAAGGTGTGGACGGTCCAGCGGTAGTGCTCGTAGTCGGCCTCGGCGACGTCGTCGGGGCGCTCGCGGACGAGCTGGATCAGGCGGCCGCGCCGCGCGTCCCACCCGTTGGCGCGGGCGCGGGCGTTGTCGACGATCGTGAACGGATGCGCCAGCGCGCGCCGCTCGTAGCCGGTCTGGCGTCTGAAGCTCAGCGCCGTGTCGACCGCGCCGTTGCGCACCGACTGGTAGTACAACGTGCTCGTCTTGGGGTCGTTGACGATCGCGTTCTGCATCTCGGTGGTCAGCGGGATCGGGTCCTCGACGTTCCGGCCGGCGACCAGGTCGAAGGCCTGCGTGACGGTGGCGCCGGCCTCCGTGCGGGCGGTGTGGTGGACCAGCCCGTTGGCCTCGTCCTTCCACCAGTCCTTCCAGGCGTTGGTCTCGCCGTAGGTCTCGTTGGTGGCCTGGGCGACGCCGGTCCCGCCGGGGATCGACCAGCGCTCGGCGAAGTCCGGCGCGCCGCCGGGGCCGACGTAGGTGAGCGAGACGGGGTCGACGGAGACGCCGGCCTCGTACATCGTGGGCATCTGGTCGCTCCACGCGACCGGGAGCTTGGTCCAGGTCGTCCGGTCGCCGGCGACGGTCGGCGTGCCCGCCGACGCGTCGACCTCCCCGATGACGATGCGGCCGTAGTCGATCATCTCCCACGTCGCCAGCAGCCGCGACACGACCTCCACGGTGAGCACCGAGCGGTCGCGGCCGATCGTCAGCTCGGGGTCCTTGAACGTGACGTCGAGCTGGAAGATGTCGCGCGAGCCGGTCCAGCCCGGCGGCACCGGCATGTGCTGCTCGAGCATCCACGGATGGCCCTGCCAGTGGACCGAGCCGCTGCCGCGCACGACCGTCGTGCGCGCGTCGGGGTCGTAGGTCCCCGACGCGATCGGGAAGTTGTAGGCCCCGTCCTCGCCCTGGGTCACCCCCGGGGACATCGTCCCGCCGCCGATGTAGGTGCGCCACGTGCCCTTCACGCCCCAGGACAGCGTGCCCTCGGCGATCGGGACCGGCTCCGCGGCCCGCGCGGACCCGGGCGTCGCGACGAACCACAAGCACGACATCAGCGCGGCGCCGAGCAGCGCGATGGACGGACGAGACGGACGAGACGGACGAGCGCAGCGCAACAGGGACGGCATGCCGACGGGACCTCGCGGGATGAGTTGGGAGAGCGCCGGAGTTAGGGTGCCCTAACACCGGGAGTCGCGACTCTAGCGGCCGGCCGGCCACGATGCGTCGCGGATGCGACCGAGCCCTCGACCGCCGCCCGGCCGCATGTGCCCCAACAACGAGAAAGCCCCGCTCGGAGGCGGGGCACAGGACCTACATCTTGGCTTGGGGATCGGGGCCGGCGCGCGACTCCCCGCCCCTCAAGAGTATCCCCACCAGGGGGCCTTGTTTCAAGCCCCCGGGCATGCCCCATAATCGCCCGCCGCACAGCGACGACGGGAGCGACACGATGGGCAGCGGGCAACACATGGTGATTGGGTTGGACGAGGTCGACGAGCGGCAGGTGGCGCTCGTCGGCGGCAAGGGCGCGGGCCTGGGAGCGCTGGCCCGGATCGACGGCATCGAGGTGCCGCCGGGCTTCTGCGTGACGACCGACGCCTTCCGGCAGGCCAGGGCGCGGATCCCGGAGATCGGCCGCCGGCTCGACGAGCTGGCGCGCCTGGGCGCCGACGATCGCGACGCGATCCGCGTCCACGGCGCGGCGCTGCGGACGGCGCTGGAGCGCGTCGCGATCCCCGACGCCGTCGCGGCGGCGATCGTCGCCGCACTGGCGCGCCTGGGCGAGGACGCGGCCTACGCGGTGCGCTCCAGCGCGACCGCCGAGGACACGCCGACGGCCTCGTTCGCCGGCCAGCACGACTCCTACCTCGACGTCGTCGGGCGGGACGCCGTCCTCGAGCACGTCCGCCGGGCGTGGGGCTCGCTGTTCACCGAGCGGGCGATCGCCTACCGCCTGCGCAACGGGATCGACCACCGCGCGGTCGACATGGCGGTCGTCGTGCAGCGGATGGTCGACGCGCGGGCCGCCGGCGTCCTCTTCACCGCCGATCCGGTGACCGGCAACCGCCGGGTCGCCGCGGTCGAGGCGGTCGCGGGCCTCGGCGAGGCGCTCGTCTCCGGCGCGGCCGACCCGGACCGCTTCGCGGTGCGCGACGACGCGGTCGTCGCCCGCGCCGCGCGGCAGGACCGACCGGTGCTGACCGACGCGCAGGCGCTCGCGCTCACGCGGCTGGGCCGGACGATCGAGGCGCGCCTCGGCCGCCCGCAGGACATCGAGTGGTGTCTGGCCGACGACGGGTTCGCGTTCGTCCAGAGCCGGCCGATCACGACGCTGTTCCCGATCCCCACGGCCCCCGACGCGTCGCCCCGCGTCTACGTCTCCGTCGGCCACGGGCAGATGATGACCGACGCCATGGCGCCGCTGGGCCTCTCGGTCTTCCAGCTCACGGCCAAGCCCGTCATGCACGAGGCCGGCAGCCGGCTGTTCGTGGAGGTCACCGACCGCCTGGCCTCCCCCGCGACGGCCGCGGCCACGGTGGCGGCGCTCGGACGCTCCGATCCGCTGATCGGTGACGCGCTGCGGACGGTCGTCGACCGCGGCTTCGTGCCGACGATCGCCGACGACGACAGCGACGACGGCCCGGCGCACCGTTCGCCCGGCCCGCCGCCCGCGCTCCCGGAGCCCGATCCGGCGCTCATCGCCGAGCTGGTGGCCGGCGCCGAGGCGTCGCTGGCCGACCTCGCGCGCGCCGTCGCGCCGCTGTCGGGCCCCGCGGTGCTCGACCTCATCCGCGACGACATCGTCGAGCTGCGGCGCGTGACGTTCGACCCGCGTGGCATCCCGCTGATCCTGGCGGGCATGGAGGCGGCCTGGTGGCTGAGCGAGCACCTCGGGTCCTGGCTGGGCGACAGGGGCGCGGCCGACACGCTCGCCCAGTCGGTGCCCGGCGACGTCACCGCCGAGATGGGGCTCGCGCTGCTGGACGTCGCCGACGCGATCCGCCCCCATCCCGAGGTGGTGGCCTTCCTGCGGGAGACCGAGGACGAGAACTTCCTCGCCGCGCTGCCCACGCTGCCCGGGGGACCCGAGGCGCGGGCGGCGATCGAGGCCTTCCTCGACCGGTACGGGATGCGCTGCGTCGGCGAGATCGACCTCACGCGGCCGCGCTGGAGCGAGCGCCCCCGCGCGCTCGTGCCGCTGATCCTGGGCAACATCGGGAACTTCGCGCCCGGCGAGGGCGCGCGGCGCTTCGAGCGGGGACGCCAGGAGGCCGCCGACAAGGAGCGGGAGGTGCTCGAGCGCCTGCGCGCGCTGCCCGACGGAGCGCGCAAGGCCGACGAGGCCAAGCGGATGATCGATCGCGTCCGGACGCTCAGCGGCTACCGCGAGTACCCGAAGTACCACATCATCTGCCGCTACTTCATCTACAAGAACGCCCTGCTGGCCGAGGCGCGCCGGCTCGTCGCCGCCGGCGTGCTCCACGAGGCCGACGAGGCGTTCTTCCTGACGTTCCAGGAGCTTCGCGAGGCCGCGCGCACGCACGCCGTCGACCACGCGCTGACCGCCCGCCGCCGGCGGGCGCTGACCGCCGACGCGACGCTGACCCCGCCGCGCGTGCTGACCTCCGAGGGCGAGGCGATCGCCGGGTCCTACCGGCGCGACGACCTGCCCGACGGCGCGCTGGTCGGCCTGCCGGTCTCGGCGGGCACCGTCGAGGGCCGCGCCCGCGTGATCAGGGACATGGCCGACGCCGAGGTGCGCCCCGGCGACATCCTCGTCACCGCGCACACCGACCCGAGCTGGTCGCCGCTGTTCGTCGCGGTCGCGGGCCTGGTGACCGAGGTCGGGGGCCGGATGACCCACGGCGCCGTGATCGCCCGCGAGTACGGGCTGCCCGCGGTCGTCGGCCTCGACCGGGCGACCGAGCTCATCCGCGACGGCCAGCGGATCCGCGTGCACGGGACCGACGGCTACGTCGAGCTGCTGTCCTGAGCGGCTGCCCCGCCGCCGTGGGCGGCGGCGGGGCATCGCCCTTGGGGTGTGTGGGTCCTACTTCTTCTTGGTCTTGATCGTCACCGTCTTGGTGACGCGCTGGGCCTTGTTCGCGCCCTTGGGGGTGAACGTGGCGGTCAGCTTGACCGTCAGCTTGCCCTTGCGGGCCAGCGTCTTGCGCGCGGTCGCGGTGAGCCGGGCGGTCAGCGAGGCGCCGTGGGCGCTGGCGATCGTCCGGGACACGGCGGTCACGCCGCTGCCGCTGAGCTTGACCTTGCCGGCGCCGAGGCCCGCGAGGCGCAGCGTGATCGAGCGGCTGCTGGTGGTGGTCTTGGCCACCGACAGCGAGCAGTCGGCCAACGACATCAGGCCCTTGCTCTTGACCACCTTGCCGGTCTGACCGGTGAAGGCCGCGACCGAATCGTCCTGGGCGGCGCAGATGTTCTCGTTGCCGACCAGGATCCCGTGCGCCCCGCCGGCCAGGTCGAGCTGGAAGCTCGTGACCGGAGCGTCGGGGATGTCGTCGAACGTCGTGACGAGGTGACCCGCGTCATCGACGGTCGAGCTGGCCCAGAGGTCCAGCGACACGCCCTCGCCCTCGAGCTTCAGCCAGAGGTTGGGGAACGTCTTGCGGACCTTGCCGGTGGTCGTCGTCCGCGTGGCCTCGACGAAGTACACCGGGCCGGTCAGGGCCTCGTGCAGCGCCGGGGTCCGCACCGTGGCCTGGCCGACGATCGAGCCCTCCGGGCAGGCCTTCGCGGCCGCCTGCTCGGGCTTGCACAGCGCCTGGGCGTTGTCGGGATCCAGCGACATCGACAACGGCAACGTCACCTTCACGTTGCGCAGGCCCGACTCACCGGACTGCTGCGTCAACCCGGCCACCAACGCCGGATGCCCGCCGTCCTTCAACTCCGACCTGCCGCTCAGGCCGAGCGTGAGCTTCGGCGCCAACGGCGTCGAGGCGCACTCGCCCACCTGGTAGCGCGTCAGGACCGGAGCGGCCTGGCCGGCGGCCGAGGCCACCGTCGTGCCCACGCTCGTCGGCGCGCAGCTGGTCGGGTTGATCATGAACCCGGGCCGATCGACGGTCACGTTGATCGTCCGGTACTGCAGCGGGAAGCCCTTCAGGATCTGCGGCAGCGGATCGCTCTTGATCGTCACCTGCGCCTTGTTGGCATCCACGAACAGCGCCGCACGCACCACGACCGTGCCGAGGTCGTACGGACCGGCCTGCGCCGGCACCACGATGCTCAACGAGAACGGCGCACCCTTGTACGGACCGCCCAGGTACACCGCCGTCGGCGCCTTGCCCGCCTGCGGCAGCGTCACCGGGTTGGCACCCGGGCCCACCGAGACCGTCGTGTGACCGATCTGGCTGTCGGCACCGCACGTCCCCGCCGCGGCCTGCGCCTCGGCGCACAGCGGCACGTCGGACAGACGGGCCAGCAGGCCCTGCGGCAGCGCGACGTCCAGCGACTGGATGTTCGGCTGGCCGTCCGGCTTGCTCACCGACAGCGTGAACGGCGACGAGGCGCCCGCGACGCTGCTCGCGTTGCCTGCCGTGACCGACGGCGTGAACGCGCCGCCCTTGTCACAGGCCTGGTCGACCGTGATCGGCGAGGTCCGCGCCGTGGCGTCGTCCGACGACCACGGCGTCAGGGCCACCGACGCCGACGAGGTGCCGCAGGCGACCGGGTTGCTCAGGACCGCACGGGGGCCGCCCGTGAAGTTCAACGAGATCCTGCTCGACGCCAGCGGCGGCAGGTCGTCGAACGTCGTCGTCACCCGGCCGGTCGCCGGATCGGTGTCGACGCGGCCCACCATCTTCAGCCGCACGTTGCCGCCCTCGACCACGAGGAACAGGCGCACGAGCTGATCGGCCGTCGGCGTGCCGAGGTAGATCCGCCCGGTCATGTCGTCGGCCAGCAGCGGCGTCTTGATCGACGCCGTGCCGATCTCCGACGCCCGCGGGCACGTCGCCGGGTCGTTGTCCTCCAGCCCGAGCTGCGCGTCGGCGCAGCCGACCAGGCCGTCGGCGGCCGACGGCGACAGCGTCATGCCCTCGGGCAGCGTGACCACCGCGCGCTTCAGCGGCGGCGTCGCGTTGGCGGACGCGTCGGTGGTCTGCGGGATGTCGATGTCGACCCCGAGCCCCGTCGGCGCGCCGGCCTCCGAGCTGCCGGGACGCACGCTCACCGTGGGCGTGAACTTCTCCTTGTCACAGCCCGTCAGCGCCGGGATGTCGGTGTCGAACGTCCGGAACTCGTCGACGTGCGTCCAGCTGTTCATCGTGAACTTCGCGCTGGTGGCCACGCCGCACTGGGACCCGTTGTTCATGAACGGGCGCAGCCCCACGCCGCTCTTGAAGCCGGCGGCCGGGAACGGGTTGAACGGGTCGGTCGTGCTCTGGCAGCCGCCGAGGTAGCACAGCGCGGTCCGCTCCGTGTCGTGGGCGGGCGACCCGGGCGTGCCCCAGAACATCATGTCGACGCCGAGCAGCGGGATGACCTGCGGCGTCTGCGGGATGTCCAGCGTCAGCCCGTGGTCGTCGGGACGCAGCGAGGCGGTCAGGTGGATCGGGATGATCAGCGCGGAGAACCCGAACTGCGCGATCGTCCCCTGCGCGGGCTCCATGTTGTAGACCGGCGTCTGGACGTCGCCGTAGAACACGAGGCTCAGCGTCACGGTGCCGACCTGCGTGTCCGCCGGGCAGACCGGGAACTCGATCGGCTTGCACGTCGGATAGGCCTGCGGGTTGCCGATCAGGCCCGGCGGCAGCTCGACCTTGATGTCGCGGACGTTCTCGTTCGGCACGTCGGTCGGCATCCCGCCGAAGTCCCCGGGCCCCTGCTCGAAGCGGAAGGCCGTGCGGACGTCCGGGTGCCCGCCGGCCTGCGTGGTCGACAGGTCGACGTGGAAGCTGCCGGGCTCCAGGCCCCAGTCGGCGGCGCGCGCCGAGCCGGCCAGCAGCAGCAGCAGCAGCGCGGCCAGCAGCGCCAGGCAGGCCGCGGCGATCCCGCCGCGCGTCGCCCGGGACATCCAGGTCATCGTCTTCTCCTCCGTCAGCGCGATGGCGCTCTGGTTCGTGTGAGCGGTCATCAGCGCGCCGCCTTCTTGCTCGTCGCCTTCTTGGTGGCCTTGGCGAACTTGAGCTGCACGCTCGCCGACGCGGCCCGGCCGTCGACGGGCGTGAACTGGACCTTCAGGGCCGCGGTGATGCTGCTGTGACGGGCCAGCGACCGCTGCCACGCCTTGGTCAGCGCCACGCGCACCGAGTAGGTCCCGGCCTTCAGCACCGTGCGCTTGGCCGTGCCGACCCGCGCGCCGCTGACGCGGATCACACCGCCGCCCGGCACCTTGGCCCGCACGAGCGCGCTCGTGCCGCGGACGGTGCCCGAGGGCTTGCTGACCTTCGGCTTGCTCGACACCGGCGCGGCCTCCGCCGGCGGCACGAGGTTGCCCGGCCCGGCGAAGCTCACCGTGGCGATGACCGGCGGAGCCGGCGGCGCCGTCAGCGGGCCCTGGCAGGCCGTGGCGCACGGATCGGGCGTCCGCGCCACCGGGAAGCCCCCGCCGATGCGGGAGGCCCAGAGCTTCTGGTAGGGGTCGGTCGAGTCGGGCGACAGCGCGCCGCCCTGGGTGAAGAAGATCGTCGACCCGTCGAGGCTCATGCCGCGCGACACGCCGGGCGTCGGCTCCGTGCCGCTGGAGAGCAGCACGCGCTTGCCGTCCTCCCAGGCATAGGTGTCGGTGATCCCGTTGGTGTCACGGGGATCGAGCGCCCCGGTGGTCTGGAAGACCACGGTCTGGCCGTCATCGCTGATGAACGGCTCCCGGACGCGGTGCCGCCGGAACGAGCCGCCCGAGTCCGAGCCGATCGACACGCCGAAGGCGTAGATCGGCAGCGGCGGCGTGACCGGCGCCTCGACCCCGCCGGGCGGCGCGCACGTGGCGCAGACCACGGTGCCGTCGCGGCTGACCCGTCGGATCTCGACGCTGGTGTTGGTGCCGGCCACGGGATCGAAGCTGTCCCCGTAGGCCAGGTAGCTGCCGTCCGTGGTGAGCATGCTCGCGAAGGCGCTGCCGCCGTCTCCGGGCCGCAGCCTCGGCGCGATCTTGTAGGTCCCGACGAGGTGCAGGGCGCCGTCGTCCCAGAGGAAGATGTTCGGCTTGCCCGGCTGGCCCGCGCCGCCGAGCGGCTGGTCGGCCTCGAACCAGACCGTCGAGCCGTCGGGCGAGACCTGCGTCTGGTCGGCGGTGACGACGCCGTCGGTGATCCGGGTCAGCTGCCCGTGGTCGGAGACGTAGAGGTCGGTGGCGCCGTTGGTGTCGCTCGCCTGCAGCTTGGCGTCCGTCGTGAAGAACACGCGCGAGCCGTCAGGGCTCATCCCGATGTACGTGGCGGTGCCGTCGGCGCCGCCGGAGACCGGCGTCGTGATGTCGGTCGACGTCCCGTCGTGCCACAGCACGAGGTGGCTCGGGACCGGCGTCGCCGGCGAGCCGACCGCGCAGGCCGGGGTCGCGACGACGACCGTGCTGCCGTCGGCCGAGACGCCCATCATCCCGTTGTCGGCCAGGCCGATCGTCGAGAGGTCCTCGCGGCTGAAGTCCGTCGAGGGGTCGTCGGCGCAGTCGGCGCCGGCGTAGCGCGACATGTCGACGTCGATGGGCTCGAAGCCGCCGGCCACCGACCAGCGGAAGAGGCCCGTGTTGCTCTCCAGGCCGGGGACGGTGCCCGTGGGCACCCGCAGGACCAGGCGGCTGCGATCCGCCGATCCGGCGAGGTAGAACGGGCGCTGCGGCCGGTCCAGGCCCGAGTCCCAGGTGATGATCTTCGTCGTATGGCCGTCGTGCTCGGTCAGGAGCCCCTCGGTGTAGCCGGGCGTCGGGTCATACGGCGAGCCGTCCTCCCAGACGACCGTCGACATGTCGGGCGACACGTCCCGGAAGACGACGGTGCCGTTGTTGATCCCGCCGTCGATCCGGGTGACCCTCCAGCCGTCCGCCGTGCGCGTCGAGAGCTTGAAGTCCAGCGGGAACGTCTCGTCGAGGTAGATCGCGTGGTTGCCGTCGAGCGAGCCCCACGCGACGCCGCTCCAGGAGGGGGTCGCCAGCTCGGTGCCCTGCGAGTCGGCCGGCGAGACCGGCTCGATGCCGCGCTCCGCGGCCTGGGCGATCCCGGGCACGGCGAGCGCCCCGGCCGCCGCCAGCGGGACGAGCCCGCGAATCATCGCGTGCCTCATGCGACGCCGCTCCCGTCATGGCGCCCGACGGCACGCCGACGGCGCGCGGCCGCCCGCTGATGCTGCTTCATCGACTTTCCTCCTCCACAGAGACAAGAGCCACCGGCCATCCAACCCCTAACGGCCTTCAGAAACGCGGGCGGCCCCCAGTGCGCCAACCGTAAACACAACGGTTCCTATTCGTCAAGCTCACCCATCGGACGACCGTTGGGAAGCTGAGGAAATCCCTGCAAATGAGCTACGAATCCACCGGCGGGAGCACCCTTCCCCGCCGGCCTGGAGTGCGTCGAAGACGCTCATCAACGGAGCCGCGGACGCAAAAATCCCCGCGTTCGGCGACCCCGGCGACGGCATCCGCCGCCGGGCTCAGCGGGTCTTGGTCGTCCGCGCGAGGCGGTGGCCGCGGCGGTCGTAGGCGCTGATCGACGCCACGGCGCTCGTCGAGGTCGCCATCAGGTCGCCGCCGAAGTAGCGGACGTCCATCTTCAGCACGTGGCGCCAGCGCTTGGGGCCGGACCGGACGGGCAGCTTGAGGTGCTTGCCGTCCTTGAAGACGACGCGGATCTCGTGCGCCTTGGCCGTGACGATGCCGCCGATGACGGCGCTGGTCGGCGTGTCGCCCGCGCGCGCGGTCGAGACCAGCGGGAAGAGCCCGTGGTCGACGCGCAGGCTGCCCGCCGCGCAGCCCGACGCGGTCCCGCCGGCGGCGCCGGCGGCGGCCGGCTGGACGTCCAGGTCGAGGCAGACGCCCGCGACCGGCCCGATCTTCTCGTGGCGGATCGACAGCTTCCACGTGCCCCCGGCGGCCACCGAGCCGTGGAGCAGCTGGGTGTCCTGGGCCGAGGCGCTGCCGGCCACGGCGAGCGGCGCGGCCAGCGCGGCGCCGACGAGGAGGGTGCGAAGCGTGGGGAGGGTGGGGAGGGTGGGGAGCACGGCCCGAACATAGCCAGGATCGGCGGAGCTGAATCCTGGGCCCGCGGCGCGTTCGCGACGCCACGCCCCGGCGCGCGCTCCCGTCATCGGCATGCAGTTGGTGGATGCAGGTTCTGCATGCAGTCCGATGCTACGGTGGTCCCGTGAGCGAGACCGGCGACGTCTACGCGGCGATGCGGCGCGACATCGCGCTCCTGCGCCTCCTCCCCGGCGCGCGGCTGGCGGAGCATCCGCTGTCGGAGCGCTACGGCGTCAGCCGCACGCCGATCCGCGAGGCGCTGCGGCGCCTGGAGGCCGAGGGGCTGATCGAGACGCAGGGCCTGCGCCGCCGGGTGCGCCCGCTCGACGTCGCGGAGATCGAGGACGTCTACCGGACGCGCACGGCCCTGGAGCGGCTCGCGGTCGCCCAGGCGTGCGAGCGCGCCGACGAGGAGGCGATCGAGCGGCTCGCCGCCGACGCCGAGCCGCCGCCCGACGCCGGCGAGGACGCGTTCGCCGCCGACGTCCGCTTCCACACCGGGCTCGCGGCGCTGTCGGGCAACGCGTTCCTGATGTCCTCGCTGGACCGCGTCAACGACCGCATCGCGATCGTGCGGATGGTCGACTTCGGCCACGCCGAGCGGATCGCCGTCACGCGCCGCGAGCACGAAGCGATCCTCACCGCCGTGCGCCGGCGCCGCGCCGACCGCGCCCAGCAGCTCGTCGCGGCGCACATCGAGGGCGCGATGCGCAACGTCCGCGCGCTGCTGGCCGAGGCGCTCACGCGCATCTACCTCGACGCGCCGGCCGAGCCGGTGGCCGGCGCACGATGAGCGCGCTGATCCTGACCGGCGCCGTGACGGCCGACGGCGCGCGCCGGGACCTGGAGGTGCGCGACGGGCGCATCGCGCGCGTGGCCGCGCCCGGCGCGCTGGGCGCCGAGGCCGGCGCCGGCGCCGGCGCGACGCTGCTGGACCTCGGCGGCGCGGTGGTCCTCCCCGCGTTCGTCGACGGCCACATCCACCTCGACAAGTCGTTCGTCGGGACGTCGTGGCGCCCGCACGAGCCGCAGGAGACGCTGGCCGGGCGGATCGCGGCCGAGGCCCGCGCGCTGCGGGAGGTCGAGCGGGAGCTGCCGCTGGCCGAGCGCGCGCTGCGCCTCGTCGATCGCGTGGTCGCGCACGGCACCGGCGCGCTGCGCTCGCACGTCGACGTCCACCCCGACGTGGGCGTGAGCGCCGTCGAGGCCGTCGTCGACGTCGCGCGCCGCTGCGCGGACCGCGTCGACGTCCAGGTCGTGGCCTTCCCCCAGCGCGGCGTGATCGCGAGCCCGGGCACCGCCGAGCTGCTCGACGCGGCGCTGCGGGCGGGCGCGGACGTCGTCGGCGGCCTGGACCCCGCGGGCTTCGACGGCGACGTCGAGGGCCAGCTGACGACGGTCTTCGACCTGGCCGAGCGCCACGGCGCGATGGTCGACATCCACCTCCACGACGACGGCGCGCTCGGCACCTTCCAGCTGCGCCGCATCGCCCGGCACGCCGCCGACCGCGGGCTGGCGGGCCGCGTCGCGGTCAGCCACGCCTACGCGCTCGGCGCGGTCGACGCGGACGAGCTGGCGCGCACGGCCGAGCAGCTCGCCGCCGCCGACGTGGCGATCATGACCAACGCGCCGGGGACGGGCACGATGCCGCCGGTCCTCACCCTGCGGGCCGCCGGGGTCACGGTCTTCGCCGGCAACGACAACGTCCGCGACGCCTGGTGGCCGTACGGGTCCGGCGACATGCTGGAGCGCGCGATGCTGATCGGCTACCGGCAGGGCCTCTACACCGACGAGGAGCTCGGGGTCGCGCTGGCCATGGCCACCACCGAGGCCGCCGGCGTCCTGGGGCTGGAGGGCTACGGGCTCCACGAAGGGGCCCGCGCGAACCTCGTCGCGGTCGACGCGCGCACGCCCGCCGAGGCCGTCGCCTGCCCCGGCGCGCGCCTGCTGGTGCTCCACGACGGCCGCGTCGTCGGCGGCACGCGGGCCGCCGACGGCGCGGGCCTCACCCGGTCCGCGCCCGCAGCGCGTTGAGGATCACCGCGACGTCGATGCGCGTCGTTGACGCCGTCGCCGACCATCATCACCGGCCGGTCGGCGGTCCCGCGCACCACGTCCAGCTTGCCCTCGGGCGTGCGGTCGGCGTGGACGGCGTCCAGCCCGAGCGCGGCGCCGATCGGCTCGGCGATCGCCGCGCGGTCGCCGGTGACCATGGCGACGTGGGCCACGCCGGCGTCGCGCAGCGCCGCCACCAGCGCCCCCGCGTCCTCGCGCACGTGATCGCGAGCGCATGCCTTCCGGCCGTCACCGCCGCTCGTCCCCGTCGGGCAGCGCCCGCTCGATCGCGTCCAGGCGCCGTCCGAGCGCGTCCAGCCGATTCATCACCTGTCGTTCGAACTCGTGCTCGTGGTCCCACTCCGGGCTCTCCTCCTCGCGGACGAGCAGCGAGGCGATCGCGGCCGTGGTCAGCGTCATCAGCGCGAAGCCGGAGACCATCAGCACGGCCGAGAGCAGCCGCCCGCCGGTCGTCTGCGGAGACCCGCCGACGAAGCCCACGGTCGTCATCAGCGACAGCGCCCACCAGACCCCGCCCCAGTACGTCGACACCGTCCGGCTCTCCAGGGCCACGAAGCCCCCGCCGGCCGTCAGCACGATGACCGACGCGAGCACGAGCAGGAACGCGACGCGATGTCGCCGATGGCTCACCATGGCGCCCCGTCCTGCGCGGTCCCGGTCATACCGTGACCTTGCCCCCGCGCCCCGCGCGCGACAACCCACGCCGTCGATGTGGGCGCCTACGGAGGAGCGACGCGCCCGTCGTCAGTCACGCACCGGCAGCATCCGGTCGACGAGGTCCCAGTTGTAGGACGCCGTCTGCTCGGCGCTCAGCGAGGCCGGCGGCCGGACGTTGCCGCCGAAGCGATCGCAGATCGCCGCGACCGCGCCGCTGGCCACCAGCAGGCGCTTCTCGGACCGCCAGCCGGTGCGCGCGCGGATCAGCGCTTCGAGGATGCTCGCGTAGTGCGACCGCATCGCGCTGATCCGGTCGGCGTCCTCCGCGGCGAGGTTGTCGATCCGCTGCTCGTCGAGGAGGATCAGCTCGTTGGTCCGCGCGAGCTCGGGATGCTCGACCTGGAACAGCGTGTGCCGGCGCACGATGCCTTCCAGCCAGTCGCCGGAGGGCTCGTCGTCGAGCGGCCCGAGCACGGCGTGGAAGAAGCGCCCGAACGCATAGAGCACCGCCTCGGCGAGGATCCGCTCCTTCGAGCTGAAGTGGTTGTAGAGCGACGGGGCCTTGATGTCGGCGACCGCGGCGAGGTCGCGCATCGTGCAGGCCTCGAACCCCTTGCGGCCGAAGAGGTCGATCGCGGCGATCACCACCTGCCGGCGCGTATCGGTGCGCAGGCCGTTGACCGGCTCCAGGTCGTCCCCGAAGCCCTCGAGGATCCGCGCCCGCGCGGTCAGGATCTGCGAGCGCGCGCGTGCGGGCAGCTCGCGCCCCGGAGACTCCGACGAGCCGACATCCCGAGGCTCACCGGATGGTCCGCTCAGCGTCGACGTCATGGCGTGCATCTTGCCACGTCGCGCCGACGCGGCGCCCGACGAGCCCCGATTCGCCGTCGTCCCTAGGAACGAACGATTGTTAGTCTACGCGGCGCATGTCCACGCACTCCGCAGACCTGTCCTGGTTCGCGCTGCGCGACCGCCTGGCCGCCGGCAGCCCGCTGATCCTCTCCGTCGGCTCCTTCGAACAGCACGGACCGCACCTGCCGATGGCCACCGACTCGATCATCGTGGAGGCCCTCGCCACGGGCGTCGCCGAGGCGGTCGGCGGCATCACGCTCCCCGTCCTGCCCTTCGGCGCGCCGTCGCGCCCGCGGTCCGGCGGCGGCCCCGCGTTCCCGGGCCCCGCGCTGCGGCTGCCCACGCTGCTGGCCGCCGTCGAGCAGATCGCCACCGACGCGCTCGCCGTCGGCGCCACGCGCCTGGTCGCGCTCTCCTGGCACTGGGAGAACGCCGCCATCCTCTGGGACGCGCTGCACGGCCCGCTCGCCGGGAGCACGACGGCGCGCGCGTTCCTGTTCGACGCGCCCTGGGACTACCTCACGCCCGAGCTGGTCGAGGAGCTGTTCCCCGGCGAGGAGCCCGACTGGCCCTCCGACCACGCCGGGCACCTGGAGACGGCGATCATGCGCCACCTCGCGCCCGACCTCGTCGGCGAGCCGCCGGCACCGGTCCCGTTCGCGCCGCGCCGCGGCTACGACGTCCTGCCCACGCCGGCCGACGCCGTGCCCGGCACCGGCGTCGTGCTCGACGCGCGGGCGATGACCGCCGCCACCGGCGAGCGCTGCGTCGCGGCGATGGTCGACGGCATCGCCGCGGCGATCCGGGCGGAGGGCTGACCCTAGGGGTACAGCCCGCGCGCCCGGTGCGCGTCGACCACGCGCTGCACGGCGAGGCACAGCGCGCCGGTCCGCAGGTCGACGCCGTAGGCCGCCGCGCACGCGACGACCGCCTCCAGCGCGGCGACCAGCCGCGCCTCCAGCCGCTCGGCCACCTCGGTGGCCGGCCAGGACATGGCCTGCAGCCCCTGGACCCACTCGAAGTAGCTGACGATCACGCCGCCGGCGTTGGCCAGGATGTCGGGCACGACCATCACGCCGCGCTCGGCGAGGATCGCGTCCGCCGCCGCCGTCGTCGGGCCGTTGGCGCCCTCGACGACGACGCGGGCGCGGACGTCGTCCGCGTTGCCCTCGTCGAGGACGCCCGCCACCGCGCACGGCACGAGGACGTCGCAGTCGGCGACCAGCACCGCCTCGCGGTCGGTGGGCGCGCCGACCGGCGCGTCGGCCAGGGCACCGCCCGCGTCGAGCCACTCGCCGAGCGTGGCGATCGCCAGCCCGTCCGGGTCCACGCGGCCGCCGCCGGCGTCGGCGACCGCCACGACGCGCATGTCCGGATCGCCGGCCAGCAGCTCGGCGACCGTCCGGCCGACGTTCCCGTAGCCGCTGATCGCGACCCGCACCGGCGGCGCCTGCCCCGCGAGCGTCGCGGCGCGCCGCAGGCACGTGACGATCCCCGCGCCGGTCGCCGCACGCCGAGGCGCGGTGCCGCCGACGATCGTCGGCTTGCCGGTCACCGACGCGCCGACCGGATGACCCATCGCCGTCGAGTAGGTGTCCATGATCCAGGCCATCTCGCGCTCGCCGGTGTTCATGTCCGGCGCGAGGATGTCCTTGTCGGGCCCGATCAGCGGCGCGATCTCGCTGGCGTAGCGGCGCGTCAACCGCTCCAGCTCGGCCGCGCTCAACTCGGCGGGATCGCAGCGGATCGCGCCCTTCGCCCCGCCGTAGGGCAGGTCGACGAGCGCGCACTTCCACGTCATCAGCATGGCGAGCGCGCGCACGTCGTCGACGGTCGCGCTCGGGTGGTAGCGCAGGCCGCCCTTGCCGGGGCCGCGGGTCGTGCTGTGCTGGACCCGCACCCCGGCGTAGGTGCTCACCGACCCGTCGTCACGACGGATCGGCACCGCGACCTCGAGCGTCCGGCGCGGGCGGCGCAGCATCTCGTGGGTCCCCTCGTCGAGACCCAGGATGGAGGCCGCCCGCGCCAGCTGCAGCTGGGCTTCGTCCCAGGCGCTAGCGGAAGACCGCGTCGATGTCGGCACGCTGGAACGTGGGCTCCGAGTCGAGGACGCGATCGCTGATCACCTGCAGGATCGCCAGCGCGGCGTAGCGCGCGGTACGCCCGCCGCCGACGTCGTACTGCGGGATCATCTCGGCGACGTCGAACGCGCCGACGAGCTCGAACTCCGGGATCACGCCGATCGCCTGGAGCACGTCGCCCGAGCTGAGGCCGTCGACCGAGATCGAGTGGGTGCCCGAGGCGAACGCTCCGTCGGTGCAGTCGATGTCGAACGTGACGTACACCGCGTCGGCGCCCTCGGAGGCGATCTCCAGCGCCTCGCGCATCGTCTCCACGACGCCGCGGCGCCGGATCGAGTCCACCGTGTAGGCGGCGAAGCCGCGGTCGCGGCAGAGCTCGAGCTGGTCGGGCTCCATGACCCGCGACCCGCTGATCCCCCACCACACCATCTTGCCCACGGCCTCGTGCTCCGAGATCCGCCGGGCGAACGTGCCGTGGTTGTAGCGGCCCATGTCCTTGAACTCGTCCCAGAGGTCGAAGTGGCCGTCCAGGTTGAGGAAGCCGACCTTCGCGCCCGGCTTGCGCGCCTGCACGCCGCGGACGAACCCGAGGAACGAGGGGTACGGGATGTAGTGGTCGCCGCCCAGGACGACGGGCATCGCGCCGTTGGCGGCGATCTCGGCCACCGGGTCGGCGATCGCCTCGGTCTGGGCGTGGACGTCGTCCTGGTGGAGGCGCACGTCGCCGGCGTCGAACAGGCGCGGCTCGTCCGGGACCTTCCAGACGTTGCCGGTCGCCACGTCGACGTAGCCGGACTGCCGGGTCTGCAGCCCGTAGTAGCCCGCGAGGTACAGCGACGCCTCGCGGATGGCCCGCGGGGCGTAGCGCTGGCCGTTGCGGCCCAGCGTCCGGGAGTCGATCGGCGCGCCGAGGACGACGGCCGATCCCTCCGGCGCGTCCTCCGGCCGGATGGCCGGGGAACGGTAGAACGTGGTGGGTCCGGCCCACCAGTGCACGGTGTCGCGCTGAGGCATGTTCGCGATCTCCTAGCGGACGAAGAGCTCGACCGGGACGTTGTTGAGGATCTCGGGACCGTGCTCGGTGATCAGCACGTTGTTGCCGAGGCCGATCGTGACGCCGTCGGCGTAGGACAGGCCCGGCTCCATCGTGATGACCTGGCCGGCCTCGATGACGTGGTCGTCGCCCTTCATCAGGCTCAGGCCGCCGATCCAGATCGGCGGATAGGAGATCTCCATCGAGAAGCCGAAGCGACCCCACGTGTTCTTCTCGTAGCCCGAGTGCAGCTGGGCGACGAGCTCGACGAGCTCGCCGACGGTCGCGCCCGGCACCATCGCCGCGGTCGCCTCGTCGAGCGCGCGCTTGGCGACGTCGTAGATCTCCTTGGTCTTGGCCGGCGGCTCGCCGATGATCGCCGTGCGCGAGATGTTGCAGTGGTAGCGGCGCTTGACGCCCGACACCTCCATGTAGATGGTGTCGCCCGGGCGCAGGATCTTGCCGGTCGGCGTGCCGTGCAGCGTGCCGCGGGCGTCGACCAGGAACGGGTAGGCGGGGAACTCGCCGCCGTTGAGCGCCGTCGCATGCTGGATCGCGGCCATGACCTCGAAGTCGGTCACGCCCTCGCGGATCGCGTTGATGCCGGCGGTCACGCCGAGGTCGGCGATGTGCGCGGCGTGACGCAGATGCTCGATCTCGGCCGGGCTCTTGACGAGGCGCAGGTCGTCGACGACCTGGGTGACGTCGACCGCCTCGGCGTCGCTCAGCGCCGCGCGGATGTCGAACGCGAACTGCGGGCGCAGGTGGTAGGACATCAGGTTGAGGCCGACGCGCTTGGGCTTGTCGAGCCCGCGGTCGCGCAGCGCGTCCATGGTGTTCTCGGTCTGGTCCTCATGGGTCCAGACGACGCGCACGTCCTCGACCCAGCAGGTCTCGTCGCACAGCGCCAGCTCCGCCTTGTTGCACAGCAGCGTCAGCGGCTCGCCGTCGTCGGCCGGGACGATCAGCGTCTGGTGGTAGAAGACCGACGTCGGGTCATAGCCGGACAGCCAGTTGTAGTGCTCGGGCTGGTTGAGCAGCAGGAGGTCGACGTCGTTGGCGTGCATCCACTCGCGCGTCTTGCGGACGCGGTCCTGGTACTCCTCCAGGGAGACCGCCATCCGGGGCGCGATGCGCGCCCCCTTGGGCGCCTGGGTCAGGGCTTCGATGCTCATGGGGTCCTTCTCGGTCGTGGGGGTGGTTCGGGTTCAGGCGACGATCGTGCGGCTCTGCTCGCGCAGGAACTGCGGGACGTAGTACGGGCCGAGCCCGCCCTTGCCGGTCGTGCCGCTGGACTTCCAGCCGCAGAACGACTGGGTCCCGGGCCAGGCGCCGGTGGTGGCGCCCGCGCCGCGGTTGACGTAGACGATCCCGGCCTCGATGCGGTCCAGGTACTCGTCGATCTCGGCCTGGTCGGTGCTGAAGAGCCCGGCGGTCAGGCCGTAGTCGGTGGCGTTGGCCTCGGCCAGCGCGTCCTCGAACGAGGCGACCCGCGTCACCGTCACGAACGGCAGGAAGAGCTCTTCGCGGGTCAGCGGGTGGCCGTACGGGAGGTCGGCGACGACGGTCGGCTCGACGTAGTGGCCGTTGAGGTCCGGCCGCCCGCCGCCGGCGACGATCCGGCCGTCGCGCTCGGCCGCGGCGACCGCGCCCTCGTAGCGCGCGACCGCCCGCTCGTTGATGACGGGCCCGACGAACGAGCCGCCGTCGAGCGGGTCGCCGACCCGGCCGAGCCGGCGCGTCGCCTCGGCGAGCGCCGCGACGAACGCGTCGTGGACGGCGTCGACGACGATCGCCCGCGAGCAGGCCGAGCACTTCTGGCCCGAGAGCCCGTAGGCCGCGCGGGCGACGCCCTCGGCCGCCTTGGCGACGTCGGCCGACGCCGTGACGATCGCCGGGTTCTTGCCGCCGAGCTCGGTGAGCGCGGGCCGCGCGTACGGGCCGGCGTGCATCTTGGCGACGATCTCGCGGCCGACCTTGGCCGACCCGGTGAACGCGGCGCCGTCGACGTCGGCGTCGACCAGCAGGCGCCCCGCGTCGGCCCCGCCGTGCACGAGGTTGAAGGCCCCGGCGGGCAGCTCGCCGGCGCCCAGCACGTCGGCCAGCAGCGCGCCGGTCCACGGCGCGTCCTCGGACGGCTTCAACACCACCGTGTTGCCCGCGACCAGCGCGGCGACGCTCATCCCCAGCGTCAGCGCGAACGGGAAGTTGAACGGGCCGACGACCGCGAACACGCCGAACGGCCGCAGCGTCTCGGTGTTCCTCTCGCCCTCGACGTAGGACGCCAGCGGCTCGGTGTAGCCCTCGTTGTCGGCGACGTGTCCGGTGTAGGTCCGGATGAGCTCGATGCCCTCCTGGACCTCGAGGATCGCCTCGGTCCGCGTCTTGCCGGTCTCGAGGCTGACGACCGCCGCGATCTCGACGTGGCGCTCCTCGATGGCGTCGGCGACGCGGCGCAAGCGCCGCACGCGGTCCTCCCAGCCGGCGCGGCGCCACGGCGTCGCGGCGTCGCGCGCCGCGGCGACGGCCCGCGCGACGACCGCGACGGTCGCCTCGTGCGCACGGCTGGCGATCACGTCGAGGTTGGCGGGATCGCGGCGCTCGAAGATCTCGCCCTCGGCGATCGGCTCGCCCGCGATCAGGTGCGCCAGCAGCGGCGCCTCCCGCTCGCGACCCGCGGCGAGGCGCGCCTCGAACTCCCCGTCGAGCTGGGCGTCGATCGCGCCGCTCGTGTATGTCAACCGCACGGCCATGTGATGCCGGCCCCTCCTGCGTCGGTGTACGAACTAACGCTCGTTAGTCTTCCACAGCGCGCGCTGGATCGTCAAGCCGACGACCGAGCGCGTCAGGAGCCGGCGCGCAGGCCGCCGACGACGAAGTCGGCGTAGATCTCGCCGATGCGCTCGGGCGAGAGCGCGCCGCCCGGCTTGAACCAGACGTCGACGCCGGTGCACATCGTCGCGATGCCGAAGCCGACGACCCGCCGGTCGCCCATCGCCCAGGCGCCGGCGGCCTCGCCCTCCTCCAGGAGGGAGAGGAGCACGGCCTCGTAGGCGTCGCGGACCTCGAGCACCGTGCGCCGGTTGGGCTCGGTCAGCGCGTGCAGCTGGTCGTCGGCCACGCGCGCGGCGTGACGGTGCTTGGCGTGGAACTCGACGTGCCAGCGGACCAGCGCGCGCAGCCGCTGCTCCGGACCCGCGCCGGCGGGCATGCGGCCGGTGAGGCCGTCGGCCAGCGCCTGGGCGGTGTCGAAGCAGATCCGGAAGAGGATGTCCTGCTTGCCCGGGAAGTGGTTGTAGAGGCTGCCCGCCTTGACGCCGACGCCGCCGGCGATGTCGCGCATGCTCGTCGCGTGGTAGCCGCGCTCGTAGAAGAGACGGGTCGCGACTTCGCGGATGCGCTCTTCGGTGGACATGGGTTCAGCGGTCGCGGTCATGGTAGCAATGCGAACTAACAGTTGTTAGGATAGCGGCCCGCCACCGGTCAGCGCGACCGGACGTCAGAGGCGGCAGCGACAGGGGCAGCGACATGACGATGCGAGACGACCAGCGAATCGGGGTGGCAGGGCTGTTCGCGGCGCGCTCGATCGCGGTCTTCGGGGCCTCCGACCGCAGCCTGCTGCACCGCACGACGCTCGAGAACCTGCTGGCGTCCGACCGCGGTCCCGTGCTCGGCGTCAACCCGCGGCGCGCCGAGGTCCTCGGCGTCCCCTGCGTCCCGCGCGCCGCGGACCTCCCGATCGTCCCGGACGCCGCCCTGATGCTCGTGCCGGACGCCGCGCTCGAGGGCGCCGTGGACGACGCGTTGGCCCACGGCATCCGCACGTTGGTGGTCTGCGGGCTGGACGACGGGCCACGGCAGCTGCCGGTGGTCGATCGGATCGCCCGAGCGGTGCGGAGCGCCGGGGCGCTCATGGTCGGCCCCAACTGCGTCGGCGTCGCCGCGCCGGGCGGGCTGTCGCCGTGGATCGGCTCGATCCCCGCCACGGTGACCCCCGGACCCATCGCCGTCCTCTCGCAGTCGGGCGCCGTCGGCGAGGCGATCGTCGGGCTCGGCCCGCGGCTCGGGCTGCGGATGGTCGCGACGCTCGGCTACGAGGCCACCGTCGACGTCGCCGACTTCTGCGCGTTCCTGGCCGACGACGACGCCACGCGCGCCGTCGGCCTGTTCCTGGAGACCGTGCGCCGGCCGGACGCGCTGGCCGCGGCCGCGTCCCGCCTCGCTCGCGCGCGCAAGCCGGTCGTCGCGCTCAAGGTCGGCCGGTCCGCGGCCGCCGCCGCGTCCGCGCGCGCCCACACCGGGGCCGATGCCGGGACGCCCGAGGCCTTCGCGGCGCTCGCGCGCGCGTCCGGGATGGTGCTCGTCGAGGACTACGCCGAGCTCGTCGAGGCGCTCGCGCTGCTGGACCGCGTCGGTCCCCTGCGCGGCAAGCGCGTCGGCGCGGTGACGTACTCCGGCGGCGAGGCCGCGCTGCTGGCCGACGTCGCCGAGCGCGTCGGCGTGCCCTTCGCGCCGGTCGACCCGGGTCTGGCCGCGCGCCTGCGCGACGCGGGGCCCGCCGGCCTGAGCGGGGCCAACCCGCTGGACGCGTGGTGCAGCGAGGACATCCTCCCGACCTTCCGCCGCGCCCTGGACGCGATGGCCGCCAGCGGCGACTTCGACCTGCTGGTCGGCCAGGCCGACCTCACGCCGCACATCGGCGAGATGGAGCGTCGCAACGCCACGCTGATGGCGCAGGCGCTCGCCGAGGCCGGCGCCGCGCACGGGATCCCCGGCGCGCTGCTCTCGATGCAGGCGTCCGAGCCGCCGCCCGAGGTCGACGCGATCGCCCGTCGCGACGGCCTGGCGCTGCTGCGCGAGCCGCGCGCCGCCCTGCGGGCGATCGGCGCGCTCGCCGACTGGCGACCCGCGGAGGTCCCGTCGGCCGTGCCCGTCGCCTGAGCTACCGCGGCGGCCCGGCCTCGACCCGGCGCCGGTGGTCGGCGAGCGTCGTCAAGACGGGGCCGAAGTCGTCCTGCAGGACCTCCAGCCACCACGTCGCGCCCGCCGCGGCGTAGCGCTGGGCCAGCGCGCGCGCCGCCGCACGGTCCGGCGGCGAGATCCCCGCGTGGACGACGTCGCGCGCACCGGTCGTCACGGCGACGCGACGGACCTGCTCGGGCGTCAGCTCGTGCCCCGCGCCCCAGCCCTCGCCGATCAAGAACGCTCCGTCGTGGCGCCCCGCGCGCGCCAGGGCGCCGGGCTTGTCGTGCGTGCCGCCGACCCAGATCGGCACCCGCACCGGCGGGTCGATGAGCCGGGCGCCGCGCAGGCGCCACGTCCCCGCGTGGTCGACCGCCTCCCCGGCGAGCAGCCGGCAGACGAGGTCGATCCCCTCGTCCAGGCGCCGCCCGACCTCGCGCGGGGTCGGGCGGTCGCCGAACGCCCGGAACTCCTCGGGCACGCCGCGGCCGACCCCGAGCACGGTCCGGCCGGGGGCCAGGCGCTCCAGCGTGGCCACCTGGTGCGCGAGCTCCCACGGCCGGCGCCGGGCCACGGGGACGATCAGCGGCCCCAACACGATGTCCTCGGTCGCCGCCGCGACCGCGCCGAGCGTCGTCCACGGATCGGCGGTCGGCTCGCCCTCGACCACGACGTGGTCGTAGAGGAAGAACCCGTCCCATCCGGCCCGCTCGGCCCGCCTCGCCAACCCCACCAACGCGGCGGGGTCGGCGAGCGAGCCGTAGCTCGCGCAGTACACGGCGTGCCGCATGGCGCCGATCCTACGCCGCGGCGAGGGCCTCCCGACGGGGCGCCAGGCGGGCGCCGTCGCCGATCGCGCGCGGCTCGCCGTGCAGGATCCAGTCGGCCGCCAGCTCGCCGAGCACGGGCGACAGCTGGATTCCCGAGCCGCCCGCGCCGCCCGCCACGATCACGCTGTCGTCGCCGGGCGCCGGGCCGACCTGCGGCACGCCGTCGGGGCTGATCGGGTACAGGCCCGCCCAGCCGTGGGCGAGGCTCGACTCCCGCAGGCCGGGCAGGCGCGACGTGATCTTCTCGGCCACCTCCTCCAGGAAGTCCGGGCTCGCCGAGCGCGCGTAGTCGTTCGGGTCGGCCGGCTCCTCGTTGGCCTCTTCGGTGTGCAGGCCGGCGATCAGCTGGCCGGGTCGCTCGTGGCGGAAGTAGAGGCCGGTCTCGCCCGAGTGCGGCGTGTAGTCCATGACCGACGGCACCACGTAGGGCAGCGGCGCCGCGAGGTGCACGACGACCGCCTCGTGGCGCTGGGGCATCAGCGGCATCTCGGTGCCCAGCAGCCCCGCGACGCGGGCGCCCCAGGCGCCGGCCGCGTTGACGACGACGTCGCACGCGAACTCGCCGCGCGCGGTGATGACGCGATGCCCGCCGCCCGGCTCGTCGGCGACCTCGCGCACGGCGTGACGCCCGAGCACCTTGACGCCGAGCGCCTCGCCCAGCTCCACCAGCAGGCCGCAGTAGAGATGGCCGTCGATGAAGCCGTCGCTCGGCCCGTAGAGGCCGCCGTCGACGTCGTCGACGCGCATCTCCGGGATCATCCGGCCGATCGCCGCGCGGTCGAGGACCGTCGCGTCCGGGACGCCGAGCTCGTGCTGGATGCGGACGGACTCCGCGAAGCCGGCCAGCTCCTGCTCGCGATGCGCGAGCCGCAGGTAGCCGTTGCGCGTGACGTGCAGCCCGTGCTCGCGCTCCAGCTCGTTGAAGAAGCTCATCGTGCGGACGCGCAGCTCGATGTCGAGCGGCGTGACGTACTGCGTCTCGATGATCCCGACCGACAGGCCGGACGAGCCCGCGGCCGGATGCTCGGCCTCGAGGACGGTGACGTCGGTGACGCCGCGGCGGGCGAGGTGCAGCGCCGTGGCGAGGCCGACGGCGCCGCCGCCGATGATGCAGACGGAGGGGTTGGACATGATGATGAACTACTCCTGGTCGAGGGATTCGAAGGCGTCGGCGACGGCGGCGGTCGTGTCCTCGTCCATCGGGGTCGAGAGGCACAGCAGGCCGTTGACGGAGATGAGCACGCCCTTGGCCCACAGCCGCCACCACAGCGCGGTCGCGTCGGGGACGTGCACGCGCAGCAGCGAGCCCTGGCCGGTCACCGTCCAGCCCTGGGCGGCGAGGCGCTCGCGCAGCGCGTCGCCGAGCGCGTTGAGCCGGTCGATCGCGGTGGCGTCCAACAGCCGCATCGCGGTCGTGCCGGCGGCGAGCGTGACGGGGTTGGCCGAGAACGTGCCGCCGTGCCCGACGGCGTCGTCGCGCCGCGGGTCGAACGCGTCCATGATCTCGGCGCGGCCGCCGATGGCGCCGACGGGCAGGCCGCCGCCGATGATCTTGCCGAGCGTCGTGATGTCGGGCTCGACGCCGTACTGGCCCTGCAGGCCACCGAGGCCGGCGCGGAACGTCAGCACCTCGTCCCACAGCAGCAGGATCCCGCGCCGGGCGGTCTCGGTGCGCAGGAGGGTGACGAACGCCGGGTCGGCCGGGCGCAGCCCGGCCCGGTTGGGCATCGCGTCGAAGACGACGCACGCCAGGCGGTCGCCGTGCGCGTCGAGCGCCGCCACGAGCGCGGCCTCGTCGCCGACCGGAACGGTGACGACGTCGTCCTTCACGCCCTGGGGCACGCCCCGCGCGCCGTGCTGGACGACCGCGTCAGCGCTGCCGTGGTAGCACCCCTCGAAGCGCAGGATCGCGTCGCGGCCGGTGACCGCGCGGGCCAGCCGGATCGCGACCATCACGGCCTCGGTGCCGGAGTTGGCGAAGCGCCAGCGATCGGCGATCGCGACGCGTTGCGAGAGCAACTCGGCGAGCTCGATCTCGTGCTCGGTCGGCAGGCCGAACGACGCGCCCGCGTGCAGCGCCCGTGCCGCCGCCTCGGTCACCTCCGGGTGCGCGTGGCCGTGGATCAGCGACGTGTAGTTGTTCTGCAGGTCGATCACCTCACGCCCGTCGGCGTCGCGCAGCACGTGGCCGCGGCCGCTCGTCGCGTAGGGCGGGTGGGGCGCGACGAACAGCGTCGTGCGGGAGTTGCCGCCGGGAAGGTGGCCGAGCGCGCGGTCGTAGAGCGCGTCGGCGACCGGCAGCGCGGGGATGGTGCTCGTGCTTGCCATGGGCGGAGTGTAGACTAACTAATGTTCGTTTGTCAGGTTTGGACGACATCCCACCCAAGGCCGCGATCGGCTACGCGCTCGCGCTCGGCGGCTCGATGCTGTCGGGCCTCAACGGGTCGATCGGCCGCTACCTCACCGACGACGGGCTGAGCCCGTGGCGGCTGACCGAGCTGCGCTCGGCGATCGCCTTCGGCGCCCTGGCCGTCGCCGTCGCCGCGTGGCGGCCGCGCCTGCTGGCGATCGGCCGCGGGCACTTCGGCGCGATGCTCGCGATGGCGCTGGCGATGACGACCGCGCAGGCCGGGTACTTCTACGCGACCACGCGCATGGCGATCGGCGTGGCGCTCGTCGTCCAGTACCTGTACCCGCTGCTGATCCTGCTGTGGCTGACCGCGGCGCACGGCCGCCGGCTCGCGCCGTCGCTGTGGGCCGCGATGGCCGTCTGCCTCGTGGGCAGCCTGCTCGCGGTCGGCGCGATCGGCGGCCACGTCGACGCGGTCGGCGTGCTGGCGTCGGTGGTCTCGGCCACGGCGTTCGCCGTCTACATCGTCGCCGCCGAGCGCGCCGGCGACGACCACCACCCCGTGACCACGACGCTCTGGACGTTCGGGATCGCGACGCTCGTGTGGTGCGTGGTCCAACCGGTATGGACGTTCCCGGGCCACGTCCTCGGCCACGGCCACTGGGCGCTCGGCGTCGCCGTCGGCACCGTCGGGACGCTGCTGCCGTTCGCCTCGATCGCCGCCGCGGTGCGCTTCGCGCCCGCCGCGCGGATCGCCGTGCTGCTCACCGCCGAGACGGTCTCCGGCGCGGCGTTCGCCTACATCTTGCACGGGGAGCGGCTGAGCGCGATCCAGCTCGCCGGCGGCGCGCTGGTCGTCGCCGCGCTCTGCTGGGTCCAGCTGCAGCCCCAGGACGCCGTCACCGAGGCGGTGCCGCGAGCGCGGCGACGTGGATGACGCCGTCCGGCGCGGGCAGGATCGCCAGCCCGCGCCGCGCGCCCTCGCGGCGGCGCAGCAGGTCCGCGAGGCTGACGACCAGTCGAGCGCCGCTGACGCCCTCCGGATCGCCGATCGCCAGCGAGCCGCCGTCGACGTTGACGCGCCCGGCCGCCGCGCCCAGGCGCGTCAGCCAGCGCGCCGCCTCGGTGCCCGACGGCTCGTGCAGCTCGATCAGGTCGACGCCGTCCCAGCCCCAGCCGAGGCGGTCGACCAGCGCGTCGAGCGCGTCCTCGCGCAGCGTCTCGACGGCGACGACCTCCGCGAGCGGCGCCGCCGCGGGCACCGTGCCCGGCGCGGCGAGCAGGACGGCGGCCGCGCCGTCGGCGAAGCCCCCGGCGACCGGATGCTCGTCGTGGTCGACGCCCGCGACGGCGATCACCTCGCGCGCGAACGCGCCGCGATGGAACGCGGCGATCCAGCGCGTCTGCGTGGCCTCCAGCGCCGTCGCGGCCTGCGCGCTGCCGTCGTCGCCCGGGCGGTCGGGCACCGGCGCCCCGGACATCCGCGCCACGGCCACCGCCAACGCGACCGGCGAGCTCCCGGCGGCCACGGCGCGGGTCGCCGCGGCGACCGCGTCCATCCCGCCCGCGAACGTCGCGGCGACCGCCTCGCGGGGCACCCCGGAACGTGACAGCAGCGGGTCCACCACGCCCTCCACGAGGGCGGCGGCCTCCACGCCGGCCAGGCCGCCGCCGCGCGCCCCGAACGGGGAGCGCGCGGCGTCGAGCACCAGCACCGGCGTCGTCGCGTCGCCGGCCATCAGCCGGCGCTGATCGGCCAGAACACAGGCTGCTGGTCGTCGTAGGTGGTGTAGCCCGTGAGCGACTTGGAGGCGATGAGGTCGGCGCCCAGCGCGAACATCGGGATCATCGGGCGCTCGCGCGTCACGATCTCCGACAGCTGGGCGTACTCGGCCGTGCGCTTGGCCTCGTCGGTCTCGGTCCGGCCCTGCTCCAGCAGCGCGTCGACCTGCTTGTTGCAGTACTTGGTCCAGTTGAAGAGGTTGCCGCACTTCACGAAGAACCCGAGGAAGTAGGCCGGGTCGTTGAACGGCGACCCGTCGCGGATCAGGTAGGCCTGGGACTTGAAGCCCGACACGCGGTCGATGAACGCGGAGGCCCCGAGCGTGTGGATCTTCATGGCGATCCCGATCTGCTTCAGCGACGCCTGCAGGATCGTCGCGACCTCCTGCTGGAACGCCTCGCCCGACTTGACGTCGAGGGTGAACGACGAGCCCTTGGCCCCGGCCGCGGCGACGAGCCGCTTGGCCTGGGCGACGTCCGGCGGCCCCGGCTCGAGCTTGGGCGAGTAGGGCATCGCCGGCGGCATCGGGCCGTCGAACGCCTCGACCTGGCCATAGCCCAGCTGCGCGACGAGGGCGTTGCGGTCCAGCGCCAGCGCCACCGCCTGCCGCACGCGGACATCGTCGAACGGCTTGACCGCGTTGTTCATCCCCAGGTAGATGAAGAACGGGCCGATGTCGTCGACCAGCGTGCGGCCCTGGCTGATCGACTTGGTGTCCTTGGCCGGGACGCCGTAGGCCATGTCGAGCTCGTTGGCCCGCACGAGCGTCTCCAGCGTCGTCGGGTCGGTCACGACCTTGATCGACACCCTGTCGTTCTTGGGCGTGCCCTGCCAGTAGCCCTTGCGCGCGACGAGGTCGATCTCGCTGTCCGGATCGTCGCCGGGAGCGATCGTGTAGGCGCCGGTCCCCGCGGTGTGGCGCGCCAGCCACGCGTCGCCCGCCTTGCCGAGGCCGCCGTGCTGGGTCAGCAGCTTGCGGTCGACCGGGCTGAGGCCGGTCTGGGTGAGCTGGCCGAGGAAGATGGGGTTCTTGGCGGCCAGCGTGATCCGCACGGCGTACTTGCCCAGCGCCGCGATCGACTTGACCGCGGCCTCGTCGCCGAGGGTCAGCACGTAGGCCTGACAGCCCTGCTTCTCGAGCACGCGCTCCAGCCCGTAGACGACGTCGGCCGACGTCATCGGGTTGCCCGACGCGAACGTGACGTCGTCGCGGAGCCTGAAGGTGTACCGCAGGCCGTCCTTGCTGACCGACCACGACTTGGCGAGGTCGGGCACGATCTGCCGCCGGCCGTCGGCGCCCTTGCTCGCCGAGTACTGCACGAGCGTGTCGTAGGTGTTCTTGACGACCGCGTACTCGTACTGGGTCGTGCACGCCAACGCGGGGTCGTAGGTCGAGATCCCCGAGCTGATCGCCACGCGGACCGTGCCCGCGCCGCCGGCGCCGGAGCCGCCCGCCGCGTCGGAGGCTCCCCCGACCGGCGTCGTGCCGCCGCATCCCGCGGCCGCCAGCGCAGCCGCCATCATGACCGCGCAGACCGCGGCCCCGCTTCTCCTCGCCATCGCCTTCTCCGTCTTGTGAGGTTCAGTATTCGTTGACCCTGAGCCACTCGGCGTACTCGGCCAGGCCGCGCTCCAGGTCCCACGCCGGGCGGTAGCCCAGATCGCGGGCGGCGGCCTGCAGGTCGACCGCCGCCACGCGGTGGTCGCCGAGCTGGTCGAGTGGGAGGTCGCCGGGCCCGACGTGCAGATCGGCGCCCGGCACCAGCGCGGCGACGCGCTCGGCCAGCTCGCCGAGGGACGGCCACTCGGGACCGGCGACGTTGTAGGCCGCCTGCGTGACCTGCGCGGCGGGCGCGTCGGCCGCGAGGATCCCGGCGGCGGCGACGTCGCGCACGAAGACCATCGGCAGCGGGTGGTCGGCGCCCTGCTGGAGGCGGAACGGGCGGCCGTCGAGCGCGGCGCGGACGAGGTCGTGCGTGTACTCCTGCATGCGCTGGCCCGGGCCGTAGACCCAGTGCACGCGCAGCGAGAGCACGTCGAAGCCGTACAGCCCGCGGTAGACCTTGCCGAGCAGGTCGCCGACGACCTTCGACACGCCGTAGGGCGTCGTCGGGTCCAGGACCGCCTCCTCGGAGACGATGCCGTCCTGGAACCCGTAGATCGAGGACGACGAGTAGTTGACGACGCGCTCGACGCCGGCCAGACGGGCGGCCTCGTAGAGCTCGACCGTGCCCATGGCGTTGGCGTGGATCGTCGCCACCGGCATCTCGACCGAGACGTCCGGATGGGAGATCGAGGCGGTGTGGATGATCTTGCCCACCCGCTGCTCCTCGATCACGCGCGCCAGCCGGGTCGCGTCCTGGAGCTCCCCGTGAGCCGCGATGACGCCGGGCTCCCCCGGCCACCAGTCGCGGTCGTAGGTGACGACGGGCCGCCCGGCGTCGACGAGCTGCCGGACGATCCAGCGGCCCACGTAGCCGCGGCCGCCGGTGACGAGGACGCGATCGCGATCAGCCATGGGACACCCGGATCCGTGGGTCGGCGACGCCGTAGAGGACGTCGGTGGTCAGCGAGAGCAAGCTGTAGGTCAACGCGCCGAGCAGGATCGCGCCCTGCACGGGGGCGAAGTCCTGGGCCACGATCGACTGGGCGACGTAGCCGCCGATCCCCGGCCAGTTGAACACCGCCTCGACGAGCAGCGAGCCGGCCAGCAGCTCGCCGAAGTACAGGGTCGACAGCGTCAGCACGGGCAGCAGGGCGTTGGGCAGCGCGTGGCGGAACAGCACGCGGCGCTCACCGGCGCCCTTGGCGCGGGCGGTCCGGATGAAGTCCAGCCGGTACACGTCCACCGTCGAGCGCCGCACGATCCGCGACAGGTACGCCGCCAGCGGCACCGCAAGCGTGATCGCCGGGAGGACGAGGTGCGCGACCGCGTTGCCGAAGGCGGTGAGGTCGCCGTGCAGCAGCGCGTCGATCGTCAGCAGCCCGGTGACCTTGGGCGGCACGGGGATGTTGCCGTCGAGGCGCCCGAACGGCGCGGGCGCCCAGCCCAGCCAGGTGAAGAACACCAGGATGAGCACGAGCCCGAGCCAGAACGGCGGGGTCCCGAGCCCGAGCACCGCCCCGGCACGCGACGCGCGGTCGACCCACCGCCGCCGCCCGGCCGAGAGGACCCCGACGGGGATCGCGATGAAGATCGACAGGAAGATCGCCGCCAGCGCCAGCTCGAGCGTCGCCGGGATGCGGTTCGACAGCTCCGCGCTGACCTGCGTGTGCGTGCGCCAGGACGTGCCGACGTCGCCGTGCGCCAGGTCCGACATGTAGTTGACGTACTGGACCGGCAAGGGCTTGTCGAGCCCCATCTCGGAGCGCAGCGACGCGACCGCCTGGGCCGACGCCTGCGGGCCGAGCACCTGTCGCGCCGGGTCGCCGGGCGACACCCGCAGCAGCAGGAACGCGATCAGCGACGCGAAGAAGAGGACCGCGAGGGTCGCCCCGATGCGGCTAATAATGAATCTTGCCATAAGGATCGAAGTAGTCACGCATCCGCTCACCGAGCGCGACGCTGAGGCTGACGAGGACGAGGATCCCGACGCCGGGGATCACGGAGATCCACCACTGGCCGGAGGTGAGGTAGGTGCGGCCCTCGGTGATCATCGACCCCCACTCGGGGCTGGGCGGCTGGACGCCGAGGCCGAGGAAGCCGAGGCCCGCGATCGCGAGCACCGCGTAGGCGACGCCCAGCGACGCCTGGACGCTGACGCCGCCGAGGACGGACGGCAGGACGTGGCGTAGGAGGATGTGCATGCGCGACGCGCCGAGCGCGCGCTGCGCGTCGACGAACTCGCGCGACTTGAGCGACAGCACCTCCGAGCGGACCACGCGCGCGTACCAGGGGATGCCGGTGATCGCGACGGCCAGGCCCGCGGGCAGCGCGCCGGGGCCCATCGCCAACGCGAGCGTCATCCCCATGATGAGCGCCGGGAACGCGAGCAGCCCGTCGAGGAAGCGGCTGATGACCGAGTCCGGCCACCCGCCGTAGAAGCCGGCGAACGCGCCCACGAACGTCCCGACGACCGCCGCCCCGAGGACCGACGTCACGCCGAGCAGGAACGAGATCCGCGCGCCGCCGAGGAAGCGCGCGAGGACGTCGCGGCCGAACTCGTCGGTGCCGAAGGGGTGCGCGCCGCTCGGGGCCTTCAGCGCGTTGGAGAGGTGGACGGTCGACGGGTCGGCCCGGTAGGCGAAGGGGCCGAGCACGGCGATCGCCAGGAAGAGGCCGAGGCCGATCAGCACGCCGCGGAATCCGGCGTCGTGGGCGGTCGCCCAGGCGAGCGCGAGGCGCCGCGGCCGGCGGCGGGCGGGACCGGCGGCGGCCCCCGTCACGGGGTCGAGGACCTGCTGGCTCATGAGGCGACCTCCGCCATCGCGATCATCGCGCCGTCGGGCAGGTGCCGGGCCTGCTCGTCGGTGAAGTGGCAGGCGGCCGCGTGACGGCCCCCGTCGGTGGCGCGCAGCTCGGGCCGCGACGCGGTGCACGCCTCCGGGTTCCCGAGCCGCTCGCGCAGCCAGCAGCGCGTGTGGAACGGACAGCCCCGCGGCGGATCGGACGGGCTCGGCGGATCGCCGTGCAGGACGATCCGCTCGCGCGTGCGCTCGCGCTCGGTGTCCGGGATCGGGACCGCCGACAGCAGCGCGGCGGTGTAGGGATGGCGCGGCGCGCGGTAGACGTCCTCGGCCGGGCCGTGCTCGACGATCCGCCCGAGGTACATGACGGCCACCTCGTCGGCGATGTGCCGGATCACGGCCAGGTCGTGGGAGATGAACAGGTAGGCGACGCCAAGATCGCGCTGCAGGCGCTCCAGCAGCGCGAGCACCTGCGCCTGGATCGAGACGTCCAACGCGCTGACCGACTCGTCGAGGACGATGACGTCGGGCTCGACCGCCAGCGCGCGGGCGATGCCGACGCGCTGACGCTGACCGCCGCTGAGCTCGTGCGGCAAGCGGCGCGCGAACGCGGGCGTCAGGCCGACGAGCGACAGGAGCTCCTCGACGCGGGCGCGGCGCTCGTCCTCGCTCGTGACGAGGCCGTGCAGCTCCAGCGGCTCGGACAGGATCCGCTCGATCCGGTGGCGCGGCGTGAGGCTCGCCTGCGGATCCTGGAAGACGATCTGCAGCCGGCGGCGCACCGGGCGCAGCTCCTTGTCGCTCAACGACGAGACCTCGGCGTCGCCGACGGTCACCGTGCCGTCGGTGGGACGGGTGAGCTGGAGGATCGCGCGGCCCAGCATGGTCTTCCCGCAGCCGGACTCCCCCACCAGGCCAAGCGTGGTGCCGGGCGCCAGCGCGAGGTCGACGCCCGCCACCGCGTGGACCGAGCTGGTCCCGCCGAACAGGCCGTCGCGGCGGCTGAACGTCACCTCCAGCTCGCGCGTGCGCAGCACGGGCTCGCCGGCCCCCGCCCGCTCCGGCACCACCGCCGGCGCCGGAGCGAGATCGGGGCTCTGGGCGGGCGCCGCCGCGCGCCGGCGCGCGTCGCCCGACAAGGGGTGGTGGCAGGCGACCCGCGCGTCCCGGGGCGTCGCCCCGGCGACCGGCGCCAGCGGCGGGCGCCGCGCGCACGCGTCGGTCGCCGCACGGCAGCGGGGCGCGAACGCGCAGCCCGCGACGACCTCGTCGGGCAGCGGCGGCGTGCCGTCGATCGGCCGCGGGCTCCCGCCCCCCGGCAGGTCCAGGCGCGGCAGCGAGGCCAGCAGCCCGGCCGTGTAGTGGTGCGAGGGGTCGCGCAGGATCTCGGCCGTCGGGCCGGACTCGACGATCCGTCCCGCGTACATGACCACGACGCGATCCGCGACGCGGCTCACCACGCCGAGGTCGTGCGTGATCAACAGGACCCCCATGCGCAGGTCCCGCTGCAGCGACTGGATCAGCTCGAGGATCTGCGCCTGGACCGTCACGTCGAGCGCCGTCGTCGGCTCGTCGGCGATCAGCATGGGCGGGTCGGCCGCCAGCGCCATCGCGATCATCGCGCGCTGGCGCATGCCGCCGCTGAACTGGTGCGGGTACTCGTCGAAGCGCTTGGCCGGGTCCGGGATGCCGACCTGCGTGAGGCGGGCGATCGCCATCTCCTTGGCGGCCGGCGCCGACATCGGCGCGTGCAGCCGGATCGCCTCGACGATCTGCTCGCCGACGCGCTTGACCGGGTTCAGGCTCGACAGCGGGTCCTGGAAGATCATGCCCGCCGTGGCGCCGCGGAGCGCGCGCAGCTGCTCCTCGTCCACGCTGGTGAGGTCGTGGCCGGCGAGGGTGCCGGCGTCCATGCTGATCCGGGAGCCCGCCGGCAGCAGGCCGAGCGTGGCCAGCGCGCTGACGGTCTTGCCGGAGCCGGACTCGCCGACGAGGGCGACGACCTCCCCGGCGGCGACGGAGAAGCTGACGCCGCGGACGGCATGGATCGGCGCGTCGGCGGTCCCGAAGTCCACCTTGAGGCCGTCGACGGAGAGCAACGTCTCTCCTTCGGCGGCGTTCGGGACCGGGTGACGCGCAGGGCTTGAGGGCTCGGGACGACTGGGCATCTCTCGTGGTCGCATCAGACTAACGAACGTCCGTTAGTCTACGCCGCGGATGGTCCCAGCGTCAAGCTCGACCATCCGCGGCGCCGTTTCGCCTGCTACTTCGTGATGTCGAAGAAGTGCGCGGTCTGGTCGTCGTAGTACGTGTAGCCCTTGAGCTGCGGGTCCACGACGATCGTGTGGTTCTTGGCCATGACCTCGATGTACGGCGCGTCCTGGATCAGGCGCGCGTCGATCCGCTTGTAGAGGTCGCCGCGCCGGGCGGCGTCGGCCTCGAAGCGCGCCTGGGCCAGCTGCGCGTCGACGCCCTTGTCGCAGTAGCGGACCCAGTTGAACGAGTCGCCGCAGCGCGCCTGGTAGCTGAGCAGGTAGCCCGGGTCGTTGACCGTCGGGCCGTCGTCGATGATGAACGCCTGCGCCTTGTAGTTGTACACCTTGTCGGTGAACGCCGACGAGCCCAGCGTCTGGACCGTCAGCGTCACACCCACGTCGCGGTAGGCGTCCTGCAGCACGGTGGCGATCTGCTCGTGCGTCGACTGCCCGCTCTGGACGACCAGCGTCAGGTGCAGGTGCGACGCGCCGGCCTCGGCCAGCAGCCGCTTGGCCTTCGCGGGGTCGTGCCCCAGCCCGGGCAGGTTGGGGTAGAACGGCATCGCCGGCGGGATCGGTCCGGAGAACGCCTTCGCCTGCCCGTAGCCGAACGCCTCGATGATGTCCTGCGCCGGGAACGCGTAGCTCAGCGCCTGGCGGACCCGGACGTCGTCGAGCGGCTTCTTGTCGGCCACCAGGCCGATGTAGGTGACGAACTGGCTCGGGAACGACAGGACCTTGCCCCCGGCCGCCCGCAGCGACGCCAGGTCCTTGGGCTGGATCCCGTAGGCCATGTCGACCTGGCGCGAGCTCGTCAGGAGCTTCAGCGTCGCGGGGTCGGTGACGATCTTGATGTCCACCTCCCCCGGCTTGGGCGCGCCCCGCCAGTAGTCGTCGCGCGGCGCGAGCACGATCTCGCTGTCGGGCTCGTAGGAGGCCAGGGTGAACGGCCCGGACCCGGCGGTGTGGGTCGCCAGCCACTTGGCGCCCTGCTTGCCGGCGCCGCCGTGCTGGTCCAGCAGCTTGCTGTCGATGATCGACGCGGCCCGGGAGCTCATCGTCTCCAGGAAGATCGGGTCGGCCTTGGCGAGCGTGATCTGGACCGTCGTGTCGTCCACGGCCCTCACCTTGGTGATGTTGCCGGTCAGTCCACCGGTGACGACGAACGCGGCGCACGCGTCGAGGTCCAGCAGGCGCCGCAGGCTGTACTCGACGTCGCGCGCGGTCACCGGGTTGCCCGAGGCGAACCTGACGCCCGTGCGCAGCGTGAAGGTCCAGACGCGCTTGTCGGCGCTCGACGTCCAGCGCGTGGCGAGCATCGGCCGGACGTTCGAGCCGTCCGCCTGACCGCCGGGCGCCGGCGCGACGAGCTGGTCGTAGGTGTTGCGGATGATCGTGTAGCCGAACTGCTCGCAGGCGTAGGCCGGGTCCAGCGTCGCGATGCTGGTGTTGAACGCGACGTTGATCGTCGGATGCCCACCGCCTCCCCCGCCGGCCGGCGCGGCCGCGCCGTCGCCGGGCGCCCCCGTGGGGCTGGTGGCGCCGCCGCAGGCGGCGAGCGCCAGGGCCACCACCGGCGCGGCGAGCGCGATCATTCGTCGCGTGACGTGCATGTGCTCCTCCTCCGTTGCTCTATGAACTAACGATCGTTAGTCTCGCCTTGCGCGTCGCCCGATGTCAAGCGGCGCACCCGACCAAGGAGTAGGAGATGGACCCCAAGACGCTCGTGCGCACGTACGTCGAGCGCGTCTGGAACGGCGGCGACGCCGCGGCGGTCGACGAGCTCGTCGCCGAGGACTACGTCGCCCACGACCCCGCCGACCCGGCGCCCGTGCGGGGCCGCGAGGCGCTCAAGGCGCTGGTGCGCGGCTACCGCGCCTCGTTCCCCGACCTCGTCAACACGATCCACGCGCAGGTCGCCGAGGGCGACCTCGTCGCGACGCGCTGGTCGTCGACCGGCACCCACCAGGGCCCGGCCTTCGGCCTGGAGGCGACCGGCCACCGGCGCGACGTCACCGGGATGATGTTCATCCGCATCCAGGGCGGGCAGGTGGCCGAGGAGTGGCACAACTGGGACACGATCGGACTGTTGCGCCAGCTCGGCGGCCTGCCGGCCGGGACGCCCGGGACGCCCGGGACGGAGGCCTGAACCGCGAGCCGGCCGCCGTCCGGACGACGGCGGCCGGCGCCACGGCTCCCGTGGTCCCGCGTCAGCCGCCGACCGACATGGTGCGGAACAGCGGCTGCTGGTCGTCGTAGTAGACGTAGCCCTTGAGGCCGGACGCCGCGACGACGACGTTGTTGGGGGCGAAGATCGGCAGGTACGGCGCGTCCTGGTCGACCTCGGCCGACAGCCGGGCGTAGGCCGTCTTGCGCCGCTCGGGGTCGAACGATCGACGGCCGGTCGCCAGGTCGGCGTCGACCTTCTTGTTGCAGTACTTCACCCAGTTGAAGGCGTTGCCGCACGCCACGAAGTACCCCAGGAAGTATGCCGGGTCGTTGACCGTGCCTCCGTCCTTGATGATGTACATCTGCGACTTGAAGCCGTCGACCTCGTCGCTGAACGCGCTGGCGCCCAGCGTGTTGATCTTGATGTCGATGCCCAGCGGCCGGTACGCGTTCTGCAGGACCGTCGCGATGTCGGACTGCAACGTCTCGCCGGATTTGACGTCGAGCGTCACCGCCGCGTGCGCCACCCCGGCCTGCCGCAGCAGGGCCTTGGCCTTGGCCAGGTCGGGCGGCGACGGCTCCAGCTTGGGCGAGTAGGCCATCGCCGGCGGGATCGGCCCGCGGAACGCCTGCGCGTAGCCGTAGCCGAAGCGGTTGGCGAGCTCCTGCGCGGGCAGCGCCGCCTGCAGGGCCTGGCGCACCCGCACGTCGTCGAACGGCGGCTTGCCGTTGTTGAGCCCGACGTAGATGTAGAACTGGCTCGGGTCGGCGAACACCTGCTTGCCCTGGGCCTTCATCGTCTTGACGTCCTTGAGCGGGATGCCGTATGCGAGGTCGACATCGCCCGAGTTGACCAGCGTCTCCAGGGTCGTCGGGTCGGTGACGATCTTCAGCGAGACGTGGCTCGCCCTCGCCGGGGCGCCCCAGTACCCCTTGCGGGCGCTGAAGTCGACCTCGGTGTCGGGCTCATAGGACCGCAGCGTGTAGGCGCCGGTGCCGGCCGTGTGCTTGGCCAGCCAGCGGTCCCCGGCCGCGGAGTCGCCGCCGTGCTGCTCCAGCAGCTTCTCGTCCACGACGCCGTTGCCGGTCTGGGCCAGCAGCTGGAGAAACAGCGGGTCCGGCTTGCGCAGCGCGATCCGGACGGCATGGTCGTCGACCTTGGTGATGGCCTTGATCGCCTTGGGGTCGCCGGTGGTCAGCACGTACTGCTGGCAGCCCTCCTTGGCGAGCACGCGCTTGAGCGAGAACACCACGTCGTCGGCGGTCATCGGGTTGCCGGACGCGAACGTCACGCCGGTGCGCAGGTGGAAGGTGTAGGTCCTCTTGTCGGCGCTCAGCGTCCAACGGTCGGCCAGCGCCGGCTCGACCCGGGCCGTCCCGTTGGCGTCGCGCCGGGTGCCCAGCGTGACGAGGTTGTCATAGGTGTTCTTGACGACCACGTAGTCGTAGGTCGTGCAGGCGAACGCCGGGTCGGCCGTGGTGATCGCCGAGTTGACGGCCACCGAGAGCGTGTCCCGCGCGGGACCGCCGCCGGCCGTGCTGGTCGAGCCGCAGCCGGCGGCCGCGAGGGCGGCAGCCAGCGTCACGGCAGCGGCGAGCGCCCCGCGTGGAGCCGCGGATGGGAACGGCATCTGTCTCTCCTCTGGGTTGGTGAGCTACGAGCGCAAGCGCTCGACCTCCGCGCCCGCCCGCAGGACGGTCGCGTCTTCGAACATCCGGCCGACGAGACCCGCGCCGACCGGGAGGCCGTCCACCGAGCCGCACGGGACCGAGAGGCTCGGATGGCCGGAGACGTTGAAGGGTGCGACGTTGTTGGCGCTCTCCAGGCCGATGGCCAGGAGCAGGCGGTCGTCGGCGCTCATGCCGCTCGGCTTGGCCGGGGCGCGCATCGGCGTGGTCGGCATCAGCAGGACGTCGACCTCCTCGAGCGCCGCGTCGTAGGCGCGCGCGAGCACGCGGCCGAGGTTCTGCGCCTGCGCGTAGTACCGGATGCCGTGGTGGCGCGTCAGGTACTCGCCGGCCAGCATCGTGACCTTGACCGTGTCGGGCAGGCCGGCCGCGGCCTCGCGGCGCAGCGCGTGGATGCGCTCGGCCAACTCGAGGTCGAACTCACCGCGGTGGTTGGTCCCGGCCTCGTCGGCGAGCAGCAGCGCCGTGAGGCCCTGCAGGCAGACGCCGTTCCAGATCGCCATGCCGTCGCGGTGCAGCGGCACCGAGACCTCGCAGATCTCGTGCCCGGCGTCGGCCAGGGGCTCGGCGATCCCGCGCACGAGGTCGTCGACCTCGGGCTCGGAGGCGCCGGGGATGCCGAAGGCCTCGGTCAGCAGCCCGATGCGCAGCGGCCCGTCCTGGCTCAGCGCCGCGGCGTGGTGCCAGGCCGGGACCGCGCCCTGCCGAGGGTCGCGCCCGTCGCCTCCCGCGATCGCGTCGAGGAGTGCCGCGCAGTCGGCGACGGTGCGCGCCATCGGCCCCACCGAGTCGAGCGTCAGCTCGACCGGGAAGATCCCCGTGTAGGGCACGAGCCCGAAGGTCGGCTTGAGCCCGACGCAGCCGCACCACGACGCCGGGATGCGGATCGAGCCGCCCTGGTCGCCGCCGAGCGCGAGGTCGACCTCGCCGGCCGCGACGACGACCGCGCTGCCGCTGGAGCTCGCGCCGGGCAGGCGCGACCGATCCACCGGGTTCTCCGGCAGCGGCTCGGGGTAGCCGATCAGGCCGGCGCCCTCGCAGCAGAACGCCGGCACGGCCGTCTTGCCCGCGATCCTCGCCCCGGCGTCGAGCAGGCGCTCGACGACGGTCGCGTCGCGCGACGGGCGGAAGCCGTCGAGCAGCGCCGAGCCATTGAGCAGCGGCGCGCCCGCGAGCGAGATGTTGTCCTTGAGCGCGACGGTGCGCCCGGCCAGCGGCCCGCCGGGCCGCCCTTCGATCGCGCAGCGCCACACCCACCCGTGGTGCGGGTTGTCGGCCGGCGCGGGGACGGTCCCGCCGCGGCCGTCGACCGGCGTCGGGACGGGCGCGTGCTCGGCGGCCAGCGCGTCGAGGCGCTCGCGGTCGGCGAGCAGCTGCTCGCCGACCGAGGTCAGCACGCCCAGCGCGTCCGGCCCGAGGCCGAGCCCGAGGTCCTCCGCGATCCGCGCGAAGGCGGCTCCCACGTCCTCGCCCATGTCAGTCCGCGCTGTAGCCGATGGTCATGCCGCCGTCGGCCATCAGCTCCGCGCCGGTGACGAACGCGGCGCGATCGCTGCAGGCGAAGGCGATCACCTCGGCCACGTCCTCAGGACGGCCGAGCCGGTTGAGCGGGCTCTGCGCGGCGGCACGCGCGCTGGACTCCTCGAGATCACGGTCGTTGGTGTACACCTCGCGCAGTCCGGGCGTGTCGGTCGCGCCCGGGATCACGACGTTGGCGCGGACGTTGTCGGCGCCGTGGTCGACCGCGATCGACCGCATCAGGCCGACGATCGCGGCCTTCGAGGCCACGTAGGCGGCGGCGTCCCGGCACGAGCGCACCGCGCAGTCGGAGCCCAGGCCGACGATCGCCCCGCCGCCGCGCGCGATCATCGACGGCAGGACCGCGCGCGCCATCAGGTAGGTGCCGCCGACGTTGGTCTGCAGCGAGAGGTCCCACTCGAACGGCTCGGTGTCGAGCACGCCGCCGCACGGGTGCAGCGTGTGGTTGGCGACGAGCACGTCGACGCCGCCCCAGCGACCGGTGACCGTGCCGACCGCCTCCGTGACGGCCGCGGCGTCGGTGACGTCCACCTGGACGCCGACGGCCTCGCCCCCGCCGGCGCTCACCTCGGCGGCGATCGCCGCCACGCCGTCGCCGTGGCGGTCCAGCAGCGCGACCTTCGCGCCACGCGCGGCGAGCAGGCGCGCGGTCGTCTCGCCGATGCCGCGACCGGCGCCGGTGACGATCGCGACCTTGCCCGCGAACTCCTGCACTTCACTCACTTCGTCGTTCTCCTGGTCTGCGTGGGAGGGGTCAGAGGCGTACGGCGGCCAGCTCGCGCTCGAGCGCGTCGGCGTACACGGCCAGGCCGCGCTCGACGGTCCACCGCGGCTCGTATCCGAGGTCGGCCCGCGCGGCACCGAGGTCGATGGCCGGCAGCTGGTGCAGCGGCAGCGGCCCGGGACCGATCTCGATCGTGGCCCGCGGATAGCGCGCGCGGACCAGGTCGGCGACCGTGCCGAGCGTCGGGACCTCGGGGCCCGCGACCGTGTAGGCCGGCCGCGCCGGGCCCTCGGCCAGCAGCGCCCGCACCGTGCCCTCGGCGGCGTCGTCGATGTAGATCAGCGGCAGCGGGTGGTCGGTGCCGGACTCCAAGGTGTAGGGCTTGTCCGTGATCGCGGCGGTCAGCATGTCGCCGACGAACTCCGGCATCCGGTTGCCGGGGCCGTAGGCCCACGTGAGGCGCAGCGAGCGGACGTCGAAGCCGTGCAGGCGCGCGTAGACCTCGGCCAAGTGCTCGGTGGCGAGCTTGGTCACGCCGTAGGGCGTGAGCGGCCGCAGCGGCACGTCCTCCCGCACGACGCCCTCGACGTGGCCGTAGACCGACGAGCTGGAGAAGTTGACGATCCGCGTCACCCCCGCCAGGCGCGCCGCCTCGAACAGGTGCACGGTGCCCATGACGTTGGCCTCGAACGTGGCGATCGGCGCGACGAGCGACACGTCGGGGTGCGAGATCGCCGCGGTGTGGACGATCGCGTCGACCGCGTGCTCTCGCAGCGCCCACAGCAGGCGCGGCGTGTCGTAGAGCTCGCCGTGGACCGGGACGACCGGCCCGTCGGAGACCCAGTGGTCGCGGTCGTAGCTGAAGACCTCATGGCCGAGGGCGACCAGGCGGTCGACCGCGCGGCGGCCGACGTAGCCGCGACCGCCGGTGACGAGGACGCGCATCAGGACCCGACGACCAACAGCACGAGGCCGACGACCACGGCCACCACGACGACCGCCGCCAGCACGAGCGGGCTCCCGAGGTCCACGAGCTCCTCGTCGTCGGCACGGACGGGCACCGGCAGGTGCGGGCTGGCCGTGTGCAGCCGCCGGCGCTCCTGCTCCTTGTGCGCCTCGTTCATCATGCGTTCGAACATCTCACTCCCATTGGCTAACGAACGTTTGTAAGCCCAGCATATTCCGACCGCGCCCGGCCGTCAATGACGAAACTAACGCTCGTTAGTCCAAGGCCCCGCTCAGGCCAGCGGGAGGACCGGCTCGGGCCGGACGCCGATCGCGGGCGCCTCGGCCTCCGCCGCCGCGCACGGGACCAGCCGCGGGCCGCGCGGCCCGAACACGTGGCGCGGCTCCGGGAACGCGAGGAGCAGCGCGAGGTAGACCGCGCCGGACACCGCCAGCGACGCGAAGAAGCTGAGGTCGACGCCGCCCGCGACGTTGCGCAGCGGTCCCGCGACGAGCGTCGTGTTGGCGAGCAGCAGGCCGGTCGCCGCCCCCAGCCCCCAGGCGGCCAGCGCGCGCGCGTTGAAGCCGCCCGTGAACCAGTACGCGCCCCCGCGCTGCCCGCGGTTGAAGACCTGGAGGTCGTCGGCGAGGTAATGGCCGCGCCGCGTGAACGCACCGATCAGCATCACCGCCGTCCACGGCGCCGAGAAGATCAGGATCAGCGTGGTGAAGGCGTCGACCGTGTCGACCATGTTGAACACGAATCGGCCGAGGAACACCAACATGATGGAGACGGTCCCGATCGTGAGGGTCGCCTGCAAGCGCGAGAACGCCGGAACGACCGACGAGAAGTCCAGCCCGGTCCCATAGAGCGAGGCGGCGCCGCCGGCGATGCTGCCCGCGAACACGACCACGACCAGCGCGACGACGTACCAGTCGGGCGCCGCGCCGACGAGGCCCGCGACGTAGTTGGCGGGATCCGGGACGAGCGTCGCCGTCGCCGCGCCGAAGACGAACGGGACCAGCGAGGCGAGCTGCGACAGGAACGTCGCGGCCATGAGCCGGCGCGGGGACTCCGTCTCGGGCACGTAGCGCGACCAGTCGCCGAGGAACGGCCCGTAGGAGATGCCGTTGGCCATGACGATCAGCAGCGCCGCCGTCCACGTCGCGGCGAACCCGCCGACGGCGTAGCCGTGCGCCGAGGGACCGGCGCCGAGGTGGAAGTGCCCGGCGAACGCGGGCACGCCGAGCAGCAGCAGCGCGGCGAACAGCGGCGCGATCAGGCGGCTCGCGGCCAGCAGCCAGCGGTAGCCGACGACGCAGATGGCGAAGATGCTGCCGCCCGTCAGCGCGTAGCCGGCCGCCGCGGTCCAGCCCGAGCGGAGCCCGGGCGCGAGCCGCGCCAGGCCCGCGGCGAGCGCGTCGCCGCCGACCCAGACCGAGATCGTGAAGAACGTGATCGCGATGAGCAGGGAGAGGAACGAGCCGACGATCCGACCGGTCACCCCGAAGTGCGCCCCGGACGTCACGGCGTTGTTGGTGTGCGTGCGCGGGCCGAAGATCGCGAGCGGCATCAGCACCACCGCGCCCGCGACCACCCCGAGGACGATCGCCGTCAGCGCCGCCCGGAAGCTGAGCCCCATCGCGACCGGCAGCGTGCCGAGCACGACGGTCGTCGTCGTCATCGTCGCGCCGACGGCGATGCGGAAGAACTCGCCGGCGCCCGCCGTCCGGTCCCGGACAGGGATCGGCTCGACGCCATGCTCCTCGATCGCGCCGCGGGCAGCCCTCGTCTCCTCGTCCATGTCGCCTCTCCCCCGAGTCAAGCCATACGAACGCGCGTTAGCGTAGGCGGCGCGCCGGGTCGGCGTCAATCGCCGGGCTCAATCACCGCCGTAGGAGAGCGTCATCCCACCGTCGACGATCAGCTCGGCGCCGGTGATGAACGACGACCGCGGGCCGCACAGGAAGCCGATCGCCTCGGCGATCTCGCCGACCTGGCCGATGCGCCCCACGAGGCTCTGGTCGGCGCAGGCCCGCAGGCTCTCCTCCAGCGTGCCGCGGGCGGCGAAGGCCGAGCGCAGCAGCGGCGTGTCGGTGACTCCGGGCGTCACGATGTTGGCGCGCACGCCGTCGGCGCCGTGGTCGACGGCGATCGAGCGCATCAGCGCGTTGAGGGCGGCCTTGGTGGCCACGTAGGCCGCCGCGTCGCGGCAGCTGCGCACCGCGCAGTCCGACGAGACCCCGACGATCGCGCCGCCCCCGGCCGGGACCATCACCCGGAGCGCCTCCTGCGCGCAGGCGAAGGCGCCCGTGAGGTTGACCGAGAGCGTGAGGTCCCACTGGTCCAGCGTCGTTTCGAGCACCGAGCCCGCGCCGTGGACGGCGTGGTTGATGACGAGGCCGTCGATGCGGCCGAGGAGCTCGACCGCCTCCGCGAAGGCCGCGCGGACGCGCTCGGCGTCCCCGAGCTCGGCCACGACGCCGTGGACCTTGGCCCCCGCGTCCCGAAGCGCGGCGACCGCGCCGCGCAGCGCGACGGCGTCGCGGTCGAGCAGGACGACGGCCGCGCCGCGCCGCGCCATCAGCTCGGCGGTCGCCTGGCCGATGCCCCGTGCGGCGCCGGTGATCGCGATGACGTGGCCCCGGAACTCCTGGGCGTCGTCCGTGGTCGGGTGCGAGATGATCGACATGATCGAAGACTAACTATCGTTCGTTCGTCTTGCTGGGCCGCGCCGCCGATCGCGAGACCGCGACGCTCGCGACGACCACCAGGACGACGCCGGCGGTCGCGCGGGCCCCGACGTGCTGATGCAGCAGCAGCGCGCCGAACAGCGTCCCGACCGCCGGCTCCAGGCTCACCACCGTCCCGTAGGCGCGCGCCGACAGGCGCCGCAGCGCCTCGAACTCCAGGCCGAAGGCCACCCCGACGGTGATCGCGCCCCCGGCCGCGGCGAGCAGCAGGTGACGGGGCGCGAGCAGCGCGGCCCCGGCCGACGCGAAGCCCACGGGCGCGACGAGCACCGCGGCCACGGCGACCGCCAACGCCAGGCCGGTCCGACCCGGCAGGCGCGCGCCGGAGCGCTCGGCGACGACGAGGTAGGCGGCCCACAGGATCGCGTTGCCGACGGCGAACGCGTAGCCGCCGAGCGAGCCCTGCCCCACCTGCGCGGGCGTGACGCCGACGACGAGCGCCACGCCGGCGAAGCCCAGCAGCGGCCACGCCGCCGCACGCGCGGTCCGCACGCCGAGCAGGCTCACGCCGAGCGGGCCCAGGAACGACACGGCCAGCGCGACGGCGAGCGGCAGCCGCGCCACCGCCTCCATGAAGCAGATCGTCGTGCCGGCGACGAGCAGGCCGAAGCGCAGGACGTGCAGCCGGTCGGCGCGGTCGAGAGCGCGCGGCGCGGGCCGCGTCGCGGCCAGCAGCACCGCGGCGCCGGCCAGCACGCGCACGCCGGCGGCGCCCAGCGCGCCGACCGCCGGGACGACCTGGATCACCAGGACGTTGCCCAGCTGGATCGCCACTATCGCCGACACGGCGAGACCGAGGCCGGCGGCCGCCGCGCCCGGCGGCCCGCCGCCCGGACCGGTCATGCCCGCAGGACGACGGCCAGCCCCTGCCCGACCCCGATGCAGATGGCCGCCAGGCCGTACCCGCCGCCGCGGTCCCGCAGCTCGTGCGCGAGCCGCCCGACGATGCGGGCGCCGCTGGCGCCGAGCGGATGGCCGATCGCGATCGCCCCGCCGCGGACGTTGACGATCTCCGGGTCGAGCTCCGGCCAGTCGCGCAGGCAGGCCAGCGCCTGTGCCGCGAAGGCCTCGTTGAGCTCGACCGCGGCGAGATCGCCCCACCCGATCCCGGCGGCGCGCAGCGCCTTGCGCGCGGCCTCGACGGGGCCGATGCCGAAGACGTCGGGGTCGACGCCGTGCCCCGCGCGGGCGACGATCCGGGCCAGCGGCTCGCGCCCGAGCCGCCCGGCCGCGGCCTCGTCGCCGAGCAGGAGCATCGCCGCGCCGTCGTTCAGCGGAGAGGCGTTCCCGGCGGTCACGGTGCCGCCGTCCACGAAGGCGGGCTTCAGGCGGCCGAGCCGCTCCAGCGAGCTGCCCGGCCGGATGCTCTCGTCGCGCGGGAGGTCGGCGCCCGGGACGGCGACCACCTCGCCGTCCAAGACGCCCGCGTCCCAGGCCTCGGCGGCCAGGCGGTGCGAGCGCAGCGCGAACGCGTCCTGCTCCTCGCGCGAGATGTCGTAGATGTCGGCGAGCTTCTCGGCGCCGGCGCCGAGCGAGATCGTCCAGCGCCGCTCCATCCGCGGGTTGACCATCCGCCAGCCGAGCGTCGAGGAGTGCAGCGTCTGCTCCGCCGCCGGGAAGCCCTTCGCCGGCTTGAGCAGGATCCACGGCGCGCGGGTCATCGACTCGACGCCGCCGGCGACGACCACCGATGCGTCACCCGCCGCGATCGCGCGCGACCCCTGGATCGCCGCCTCCAGCGAGGACCCGCACAACCGGTTGACCGCCACGCCGGTGACCGACGTCGGCAGCCCCGCGAGCAGGACCGCCATGCGGGCCACGTCGCGGTTGTCCTCGCCGGCGCCGTTGGCGTTGCCGAGAACGACGTCGTCGACCTCGGCCGGGTCCAGCGCGGGCGTGCGCTCCAGCAGCGCCTTCAGCGCGTGGGCGGCGAGGTCGTCCGGGCGCACGCCGGCCAGCGCGCCGGAGTAGCGGCCGAAGGGCGTGCGCACGGCATCGATGATGTAGGTGTCGCTCATCGGGCGATCAGCTCCTCGAGGGCGGCGCGCTCGGCGTCGGTGGCGGGCGCGGTCTCGGTCAGGCCGGCGGCGACCCGGAGGTCCCAGCCCGTGCTCTGGCGCACCTGGTCGACGGTGACGCCCGGGTGGATCTCGGTCAGCGTCAGCTCGCCGTCGGCGCCGTCCGGCTCGAGGACGCCGAGGTCGGTGATGACCGCGACGGGCCGCGCGTCGGTCGTCAGGAAGTCCAGCTTCTCCACGAACGTGCGCTCGGAATGCGGCGCCACGACCATCACCCGGCGGCAGCCCCGTGCGATCTCGGGGGCGCCGCCCGCGCCGGGCAGGCGCGTCCGCGGCGCGTCGTAGTCGCCGATCACCGTGGAGTTCAGCGCGCCCCGGGGGTCGATCTGGGCGGCGCCGAGGAACGCGACGTCGATCCGCCCGGGCTGGATCCAAGCGTTGAACATCTCGGTCACCGGCACCACGAGGTCGGCCGTCGCGGCCAGCTCGCCGTCGCCGATCGACAGCGGGACGCGCCGGGGCTTGGCCCCGATCGTGCCCGACTCGTAGACCAGCACCAGCTCCGGGTTGACGATCTCGCGCGCGAGGATCGCCGCCGTCGAGGGACGCCCGACGCCGATGAACACCGATTCGGCGTCGGCCAACCGCCGCGCGGCGACGATCGTCTGCAGCTCGCCGCTCACAGGACGTCCTCCTCCATGTAGGCGCGGAACGCGTCGCGGTCACGCGATACCTCGTCCCACCGCTTGTAGAAGTCGTTGTCGCGCTCGCCGATGCCGTGCGCGTAGGACGGGTAGGCGCCGCCCGGGACCTCGCTGACGGCGTCGACGACCCATGCCGGGATGACCACGCCGCCCGGTCGCGGCTCCAGCTCGTCGACGATCCGCTCGACGGTCACCAGCGACCGCCGGGCGGCGAGCACCGCCTCCTTCTGGACGCCCGGGATGCCCCACAGCTGCACGTTGCCCCGGCGGTCGGCCTCCTGCGCGTGGACGATCGCCACGTCGGGGTTCAGGGCCGGCACGGCCGCCAGCTCCTCGCCGGTGAACGGACAGATCACCGACGTCACGTTCGTCCGTCCCACGAGGTCGGTCCCGGAGTAGCCGCGCAGCACGGCGAACGGGAGCGCCGCGGCCCCGGCGGCATAGCGGTTGGCCATGCCCGCGTGCGAGTGCTCCTCGATCTCCACCGGCGTCGGCCACCCGTGCTCGACCACGTCGCGGATGCGATGCAACGAGCCGACGCCCGGGTTGCCGGCGTAGGAGAAGACGAGCTTGCGCGCGCAGCCCATGCCGACCATCTGGTCGTACAGCACGTCCGGCGTCATCCGGATCAACTCGAGATCCCTGCGGCCCTGGCGGATCACCTCGTGCCCGGCCGCGAACGGGATCAGGTGCGTGAAGCCCTCCAGCGCGACGGCATCGCCGTTGTGGACGAGCTCGGCGATGGCTTCGGAGAGGGAGACGATCTGCGTGCGACTTCGCGCGGCGGGCAAGCGGAGACCTCTGGCGATGGGGAAAATCGGATATGAACTAACGATCGTTAGTCTACCCGAGAACGCGGGTCATCGGGAGGCTGGACCCACAAGGGACCCACGCCGGCGCTCAGAGCAGCGGCAGCCCCTTGACCACGTCGACCTGGATGACGCGCGGCCGGTCGTCGGCGATCGCGTCGCGCAGCAGCACGCGCAGCTGCTCCAGGTCGGCGGCGTGGTCGCTGTGGACGCCGTAGGACGCGGCGGTCGCGGCCACGTCCAGGCCGGGAAGATCCAGCCCGGGGACGCCGTGGACCTGCGCCATCGAGGCGAACCACTTCAGGATCGAGTACTCGTCGTTGCGCAGGATCAGGAACGTCACCGGGATGTTGTAGGCCTGCGCGGTCCACAGACCGGTGATGGCGTACTGCGCCGATCCCTCGCCGAGCACGCAGACGACCGGACGCGACGGGCTCGCCAGCCGCACGCCGATCGCCGCGGCCAGCCCGAACCCGAGCCCGCCGCTGGCGCCGAAGTAGTAGCTGCCCGGTCGCGCCAACCGGACGCGGTCGCGGAAGAGCAGCGTGCTGGACGGCGACTCGAGCACCACGATGCCGGAGTCCGGAAGGACGTCGGCGAGCGCCTCATAGGCGTGGGCGGGATGGAGCCGACCGTCGGGGTCGCTCTCCTCTCGGACGCGCTCCGCCGCCGCTGGCGCCGCGATCGTGGTGGCGCCCCGCGGCGGGAGCGCCGCGAGCAGGGCGGCGAGCGTGAGGCCGACGTCGGCGACGATCGCGTCCCCGGCCGGCGCGCGCGCCGCCTCGTCGGGGTCATCGGTCACCGCCAACAGCTCGGTGCCGGCGGGCAGGGCCTCGCCCGGGATGTAGGGGTAGTACGGGAAGACCGACGAGCCGAGCACGAGCACGAAGTCGTGCCGGCCCAGCACCTGGCCGGCCGGCCCGATGGCCGGCGGCAGGACGCCGCGAAACCGCGGGTGGGACTCGGGGAACCCGAGGCGACCGCCGCCCGGCGCGGGCGTCGCCCAGACCGCCATGTCCTGCTCCTCGGCCAGCCGGATGGCGTCCGGCCACGCGTTCGCCGCGTCGATGCCGGGCCCGGCGACGAGCATCGGCCGCTCCGCTGCCGCCAGGCGCCGCGCGAGGTCGGCCACCGCCGCCGGGTCGGGTGTCGCGCGCCCGGTCACACGCCGGGCGACGAGCCGCCCGGCGGTCGCGGGATCGACCGGCTGCGCCCAGTCGTCCATCGGCACCGAGACGAACGCGGGCCCGGCCGGCGGCAGGCTCGCGAGGTGCAGCGCGCGAGCGAGGGCCGCGGGCACGTCCTCGGCCCGCGGCGGCTCGAAGCTCCACTTCACGTAGGGCTGGGGAACCTCCGTGGCGCGGTAGTTGGTGAGGTTGGCCTGCAGCGTCTGGTACGGCCGCACCTGCTGGCCGGCGGTGATGAGCACGGGCGACTTGTTGGCCTTGGCCGTGAAGATCGCGCCCATCGCGTTGCCGACCCCCGGCGCGGTGTGGAGGTTGGCGTGCGCCACCCGCCCCGACGCCTGCGCGTAGCCGTCGGCCATGCCGACGACCACCGCCTCCTGCAGGCCCAAGATGTAGCGGAAGTCGTCGGGGAAGTCGGCGAGCATCGGCAGCTCGGTCGAGCCGGGGTTGCCGAAGATCGTCGTCATCCCATGCGCGCGAAACAGGTCGAACGCCGCCTCGCGCACGGTCAGCATGCGGCCACCCACTCCTCGACGATCCGGCGCAGCGTGGGCAGCGGCACGGAGCCGCGGTCCAGCAGCACGGCGTGGAAGCGGCGCACGTCGAAGCGCGATCCGAGCCGCGCCTCGGCCAGCGCGCGCAGCTCCACCAGCTCCCGCCGCCCGATCGCGTAGCCGAGCGCCTGGGCGGGCGCGGCGATGTAGCGGGCGACCTCGGCCTCGGCGAACGCGGGCGGGAGCGGGACGCGACGCAGCAACTGGCTCGTCGCCTCCCCGCGCGACCATCCGAGCGCGTGGAGGCCCGTGTCGATCATGAGCCGCGTGCTGCGGAAGAGCCGCAGGACGAGCGCACCCAACCGCGCCTCCGTGGAGGAGTAGAGGCCCGCCTCGTCGGCCAGCTGCTCGGCGTAGAGCGCCCAGCCCTCGCCGTAGGCGGTGATGAACCCGAGGCGCTGCAGATCCGGCAGGTCGGTCAGCTGCTGAGCGCGCGCCATCTGCAGATGATGCCCGGGAACGGCCTCGTGGAAGGCCAGCGCCTCCAGGTTCCAGCCGCTCCCGGTCTCAGGCATGTTGGTGTTGAACCAATAGGTGCCGGGGACGCTGCCGTCCAGGCGCGGCGGCGTGTAGTGCGGCGCGTGGCCGGCGGCGGCGAGATGCGGCGCCATCGCGGCGACGTCACAGCGGCCGGGGATCGGTCCGTCGACCCACGCCGGGATGGCGTCCTGCGCGCGGGCGACGGCCGCGCGCGAGCCGGCCATGGCGGTTTCCGCGGGCACGCCCGCTCCGGAGCGCAGGAAGGCGGCCATGATCTCCTCCATCCCGTCGCAGCCGATCTCGCGGCCGAGCGCGACGACCTCGTCGGTCACCGACTCGACCTCGGCCAGGCCGAGACGGTGCACGTCGCCCGGAGCCAGGTCCAGCGTCGTGTGCGCGCGGATCAGGTTGATGTAGTCCTTCTCACCGTCCGGGAGATGGCAGAGGCCGCACCGGTCGTCGGCGCGCACCGGCAGGCCGGCGACCGCGTCGCGCCAGTCGGCGAGCGCCGGGCGGACCTCCGTCTCGACGAGCTGCCGGAGTCCGGCCCGCCAGCGCGGCTCCCGGTTCCATCCGGGTGGCGCCGGAACGCTGAGCAGAACCCCTCCCGCCTCGTCGGCCAGGTCCTGCTCGACCTGCGCGATGGCCGCCCGGACCAGGGACCCGACCGGCCGCCGGCCCGCCTCGGCTCCGGCGCGCAGCCGCTCCACGTGCCGGCGCAGGTAGGCGGACATCTGCCGGCAGCGCTCCAGGTAGGCCTCGGCCTCCTCCGGACGGGCGGGCGTGGTCCGCCCGGCCGCCGTCAGGATCGCCGACGGCCCTTCGACCATGCTCGTCGACACGACGTGGTCCAGCCCGTCGCTGGCGAGCAGGCGCGCTTCGCGATCGGCCGTGGCGAGCACGACCTCGCGCGTGATCGACGCGTGCGGCTCCAGGCCGTCGGCCGGGAGCACCCGCGCGCGGACCGACAGCTCCTCCAGGGCGGCGCGATAGCGCTCCTCGGCCTCCGGCGACAGGTCAGGAACCCGGTCGTCGTAGGTCGTGAGCCCGTCCTCGCCGGCCAGGAAGGGCCGGTGGTCGCGCCAGAGGCGGTGCAGCTCGTCGGCCAGCGCGGCAGCGGCGCTCATCGCACGACCGCGGCCGTCGCGAGGGCCTCGCGCGCGTCGTCCAGCGCGACGACCAGGGGCGTCTTGCCGGTGTCGGCGGCCCGGGCGAAGACCCCGTCGAGCCGGGCGCCGATCTCGCGCACCCGCGCCATCGCCGTGTCCTCGGGCAGGTCGTCGAGCGTCACGCCGACCTCGAAGACGACGCCGCCGGCATTGACCACGAAGTCCGGCGCCCACGTGATGCCGCGCGCCTGCAGCTCATCGGCCCAGCGCTCGTCGACGAGCTGGTTGTTGGCCGGGCCCACGATGGCCGCGCACCGCAGCCGGTCGATCGTCTCGGCCGACACGACGCCGCCGAGCGCCGCCGGGACCAGGACGTCGACCTGCGCGAAGCTCGCCTCCGCCGGCGCCAGCCACCGCGCGCCCAGCTCGTCCGCGACCGCCCGCTTGCGCGCGTCGATGTCCGAGACGACCAGCACGGCGCCCTCGGCCGCCAGCATGTGCGCCAGCGGCAGGCCGACGTGCCCGAGGCCGACGACCGCGAACCGGCGGCCGCTCAGATCCCCCGAGCCGAACGCGTGGCGAGCCGTCGCCCGGATGGCCTCCAGCACGCCGACGGCCGTCGGCTCGGGCCCGCCCGCGCCACGCTCGACCCGGGGCCGGGACGTCCAGCGGGTCCGGCCGCGCACGACCTGGATGTCCTCCGGGCCGGTGCCGACGTCCTCGCCGACGTAGTACTGGCCACCGAGCCGCTCGACCGCGTCGCCGAGGTCCTCCATCACCGCGACCCGGCGCGCCGGGCTCAGCTCGGCGCCCGGCGGCAGCGCGATCACGGTCTTGCCGCCTCCATGGTCGATGCCCGCCGCGGCGCACTTCAGCGACATCGCCGACGACAGCGCCAGCGCGTCGGCCAGCCCGTCGCGCCAGTCGGGATAGCTCCACAGGCGGCAGCCGCCGACCGCCGCGCCCAGCTTCGTCGAGTGGACGGCGATGATGATCGGCAGCCCCGAGGCGCGGCCGCGCTCGACGACGACCCTCTCGTGCTGGAGCCCGGTGTCGCTGCTCATGCTCTCTCTCCCGCTTCGACGATGGCCTGCATGACGTCCCGCCGGCGCTCGAAGCCCACGGTGTGGGCCGCGCCGTCGACGATGTGCTCGTGGACCTCGGGCAGCGCGCGACCGACCGCCCGCGCCACCGCCAGCGGCACGTTGACGTCCTCGGTCCCGTGCCAGAGATGGGCCGGCGTCGCGACGTCGGCCAGCCCGAACCCCCACGGGCGCGCGAACAGCGCCAGCTCCTGCGCCGCGGCGCGGGTGCCCTGCCGGAACGCGTCCGGCACCGCGTCGAGCCGCAGGCGGTACTCCGGGTCGGCGGTGGCACGCCGGTCGGCCGGCGGGCCCGTCGCCTCCATCCGCGCCGCCAGCCGCGGGCTCATGCTCGCGCGGCGCATCACGCCGAGCGGCAGCCGCAGGGTCACCGGCACGCAGCGGCTCAGCCAGAAGAACATGACGTTGCTGCGCCGCATGCCCTTGCGCACCCAGCGCTCGTGACCGGGGCCCATGGCCGCCAGCAGGACGAGCGTCGTCAGCCGGTCGGCCAGGACGAAGCCGAGCGCCAGGGCGTGCGGGCCGCCGCCGGACTCGCCCACGACCGCGAAGCGTCCCACGCCGAGGTGGTCGGCGAGCTGGGCGACGTCGTCGGGCCAGTCGCGCAGGGTCCGCCCCGGCGCGAAGTCCGAGTGGCCGTACCCCGGCCGGTCGACCGCGATCCACCGCACCCCGCCTTCGGCGGCGGCGCGGTCGTAGCAGCCTCCGGCCAGGCCGGACTCGGGCGTGCCCGGCATGTAGAGGCACGGGACGCCGTCCGGGTCGCCGAACTCGTACCACGCCAGCTGCCGGCCGTCGCGCAGCCGCATCGTCGCAGGGTCCGGCCTCACGGCCGGCGCGACCGTGGAGGTCATCGGCGCAGCCGCACGCTCATCGGCAGCACCCCGTAGTAGTTGGTGTCGAGCTCCGTCTTGGCCGTGCCCCAGACGGGGTAGTCGGAGAACGCGAACGGCACGACGTCGGCGTCGCGGACGAGCGCCGCGTCCGCCTTGGCCCACAGCCCGCAGGTGGTGGACGCGTCGGCCTTCAGCGCCTGAGCGGCGGAGGCGGCATAGGTGGGGTTGCCGATCGAGGCGAAGTTCTGACCGCCCTTGGCCGGGATCGGGCCCGCGAACGTCGGATAGGTCTGGGACGGGTTCTGGCCGTCGACCGGCACCCAGGCGATGTCGAAGTCGCCGGCCTGGAAGACCTGGCGCAGCATCTGGGTGTCGGTCTCGCCCTTGGCGACGACGTCGACGCCCGCGGCCTTCCACTGGCGGACGGCCAGCTCGGCGGCCGCCGCGGCGCCGGGGCCGAGCTTGGAGAGGTACAAGAACGTCAGGCGCTTGCCCGCCAACCCCGTCAGCGCCGTCTTCGCGGCCGCGGTGTCGGTGGCGGGCACGTTGCCGGTGACGGTGTCCTGCCCGCACGGCGAGACGCCGGTCAGACGGGTCGGCGCCGTACCCAGCCCCGAGGTCGACGCCTTCCGCAGCGCCGGGAGGTCGAGCGCCTGGGTCAGCGCGCGGCGCACGGCCGCGGGCTGCGTCGGCCGACCACCGGCCTGGTTGAAGAACAGCTCACCGAACATCGACAGCATCGCGTGCCGCGACAGCCCGGCGGCCTTCACGCGGCGGGAGTCGGGACCGGCCACGACGGCGGCCCCGAGCTCGCCGCGCAGCAGCAGGTTCGCCGCCGTGGTCTCGTTGTTGATGACGTCGACCTCGACAGCGGCGGGCAGGCCCTTGACGGAGGTCGAGGCGCCATCCGGGCCCCAGGCGTAGCCCGCTCGGCGCCGCAGCTGGTACTTCGATCCGGGGACGACCGAGCCGAGCACGTAGGGTCCCGTGCCGTCGGCGCCGCGGACCAGGCGCTTGGGGTCCTTGAGGCCCTTGGCGCAGACGATCGGCAGGTTGGCGACGCCCTGGAGCAGGAACGGCGCGGGCTGCGAGAGCTTCAGCGTGACCGTGCCGCCCTCGTCGTCGGCGGTGGCACGCGTGCCAGGCGGGACCGTGATGCCGATCAGCGGCGACGCGCTCTCGGGGTCGGCGACCTTGTTGATGTTGTCGGCCACCGTACGGGCGGTCAGCGCAGCGCCGTCCGAGCAGGTGACGCCCGGCCGCAGATGGAACTCGGCCGTCGAGCCGTCGACGCTCCAGCGATCGGCCAGCCCGGAGACGAAGCCGCTGCCGTGCTCGTGGATCAGCGGGTCATAGGTGAACAGCCCGAGCTGCTGGACGACGCCCAGCTGGCTGGCGTGCGGGTCGAGGCTGCCGGGGTCGGCGTTCAGCGCGAGCTTGAACGTGCCGTCGGTCGCCAGGTCGCCGGCGCCGGCGCCGGAGGCCGGCGCGGCGGTGCCGCCCCCGCCGCAACCGGCGATCGCCAGCGCCGCCAGAGCGGCGAGGCCGGAGATCGGCGTCAAGCGCCGCAGCGGTGGTACGGATGACAGCATGGAGACCTCCTAGGTCGCCGGTGACTGGGAAGGCACGGCGGGCGCCGACGGCGCCGGCGCGAGCCGGGGAACGGCGGCGATGAGCGCCGCGGTGTAGGGGTGTTGCGGCGCGGCGACCACCGCGCGGGCGTCGCCCTGCTCGACGACCGCGCCCAGATGCATCACGGCGATGCGCCGGCTGATGTGGCGCACGGCGGCGATGTCGTGGGTGATGAACACCATCCCGAAGCCGCGCTCGCGCTGGACCTCGCCGAGGAGGTTGAGCATCGCGCCGCGCGCGGAGACGTCGAGCGCGGAGGTCACCTCGTCGCAGATCAGGAAGTCCGGCTCGCTGCCCAGCGCGCGGGCGAGCGCGACGCGCTGACGCTGCCCGCCGGACAGCTCGCGCGGGCGGGCCTGACGACGCACCGCGGCCAGGCCGACGGCGTCCAGCAGCTCGCCGACACGCCCAGGGCGCGCGCTTCGCGCCACCCCGGCCGCCGCCAGCGCGTCGCCGAGCAGCTGCTCGACCGAGAGGGTCGGGCTCAGCGACGCGGCCGGGTCCTGGAAGACCAATTGGATGCGGCGCAGCGCGTCGCGTCCGCGCCGACGTCCGAACGGCTGTCCGTCGAGCTCGACGCGCCCGGCGGCCGGCGGGACGAGGCCGGCGAGCGCGCGGGCGAGGGTCGACTTGCCCGAGCCCGACTCGCCGACGATCCCGAGCGTCTCCCCGCGCGCGACCGCGACGTCGACCCCGTCCACCGCGACCACACGGCGCCGGCGGTGGCCGAACGCCACGGTCACGTCGATCGCGGCGAGGCGGCTCACGCGCCGACCTCCCGCGCCGCGGCCGGCGCGACGGGCCCGCGCACCTCCTCGTCGCGATGCAGCCAGCAGGCCGCGCGATGGGCGGGGCCTACGGGTTCCAGCGGCGGGGCCTGCTCGGCGCAGCGCACGTGGACGTGCGCGCAGCGCTCCGCGAACGGGCACCCCCGGTGGTCGTCCGCCGGCCGCGCGACGCCGGGAATGGTCGGCAGCGGCGTGCCCGGCTCGCGGTCGAGGTCGGGAAGGGTCGCGAGCAGCGCCCGCGTGTACGGGTGCTGGGCGCCGTCGGGCAGCGCGGCGACCGGGAGATCCTCGACGACGCGCCCCGCGTACATCACCAGCACCCGGTCGCAGACGCTCGCCACGACCGCGAGGTCGTGCGAGATGAACAACAACGCGCAGCCGGTCTCGGCCACGGCCTCGCGCAGGACGTCGAGCGTCGCGCGCTGCACCGTGACGTCGAGCGCGGTCGTCGGCTCGTCGGCGATCAGCAGCTCGGGCTCGGCGGCCAGCGCCATGGCGATCATCGCGCGCTGCTGCGTGCCGCCGGAGAGCTCGTGCGGATGCTGGCGCAGGCGCAGCGACGGCTCGGTGACCTTGAGCGCTCGCAGTGCCTGCTCGGCACGTTCGAGGCGTTCGCGGCGCCGCGGCGCGCGCACGGCCTCGGCGAGCTGCGTGCCGATCCGCAGCACCGGGTTCAGGGCGCGTCCGGCGTCCTGAAAGACCATGGCGGTGGGCGCTTCCGCGACGGTCGCGGTGCTCCCGACGTGCAGCGCGTCGGCCGTGACGTGGCTCTCCGGCGGCGCGAGGCCGGCGAGCGCCAGCGCCGTGAGGCTCTTGCCCGACCCCGACTCGCCGACGAGCCCGACGCGCTCCCCCCGCGCCACCGTGAAGCTGACGTCGCGCACGACCGTCAGCGGCCGGTCGTGCTCGTCGGCGAAGCCGATCGTCAGACCCCGCACGTCGGCGACGAGGCCCGGGTCGCGCACGGCGGCGGCGCTGAGGACCCCTGCGCGGCTGGAACGACGGCCGGCGGAGCGCGGTGCGGTCGCCGTCGCCCGCGCGCGATCCCGCCCGAGCGTCTCCCCCAGCAGGTTGAAGGTCAACCCGACGAGGAGGATCGCGGCGGCCGGCCCCAGCGCCGCGGCGGGCGACGTGTAGATCTCGGGGAGCCCGGCCTGCAGCAGCTGACCCCAGTCATAGGACGGCACCTGGACGCCGACGCCGAGGAACGACAGCTCCGAGAGCACCACCAGCGAGCCGCCGGCGGCGAGCGTGAGGCTCACCAGCAACGGCGCAGCGACGTTGGGCAGGACGTAGCGCGTCAGGATCCGCGCGGGTCGCATCCCGAGCAGGCGTGCCGCGCTGACGTGGTCGGCCGCCACGACGGAGGCCCCGAGCGTCTGCACCAGGCGACCGAAGATCGGCCCCATCGCGAAGCCGACGGCGAGCATGGCCCCCACGGCGCTCGCCCCGAAGATGACCGCGAAGAACAGCGCCAGCAGCAGCGAGGGGAAGGCGACCAGGACGCCGAGGAGCGCCGCGAACGGCGCGCCGAAGCGCTGGGCCAGCGACGCGCCCCCGAGCACCACCCCGAACGCGGCGCCCACGGCCGTGGCGCCGAGGGCCAGCGCGAGCGACAGGCGTGTCGCCACGAGCACGCGCGCGAAGATGTCGCGCCCGAGGTTGTCGGTGCCCAGCGGATGGCTGAGCGACGGGCCCTCCAGCAGCGCGTCGACCCGCGGGCGGTCCGCGGCGTGGCCGGCCAGCAGCGGCCCCAGGATCGCGGCGGCCGCGATCACGACGACCAGCGCGAGCCCGACCCGCTCGGCCGCCGAGCGACGCCGCGGATCGATCGACGGGCGCCTCATCGATCCGCCACGGTCGTCCGCGGGTCGATGGCCGCCAGCGCGACGTCCACCAGCAGATTGGCCAGGAGGATCACCGCGCCGTAGACCAGGACGATGCCTTGCACCAAGGCGTAGTCCTTGCCGGTGATCGACGTCACGATCGTCGCGCCGACTCCCGGCCAGGCGAAGACGTTCTCGATGACGACGGTGCCCGCGATCAGCGAGCCGAGCAGCAGGCCGCTGACCGTCAGGGCCGAGGTCAGCACGTTGGGCAGGACGTGCTTGAGCAGGATCGTCGTGGAGCGCAGGCGCTTGCCCCGCGCCGTGCGCACGTAGTCGGCGCGCGCCGCGTGCTCGGTCTCGCTGCGCACCAGGCGCGCGACCACCGCGGTGGGACCGGCGGCGAGCGCGGTGACGGGCAGGACGTAGGAGTCGAGGCCCCCACGCCCGGCGACCGGGAACCAGCGCCACGAGACGGCGAACACGTACACCAACCCCACCGCGAGCAGGAGCCCCGGGAGCACGGCGAAGAAGCTGGTGGCCGTCGAGAAGGCCAGGTCGGCCGGCGACGCGCCGCGACGTGCGCGATGGGCGCCGGCGGCGAGGCCGAGCGGCACGCCGAGCAGCAGCGTCAGGAGCGCGGCGGGGATCGCGATGCCCAGCGTCGCCGGCACGCGGTCGGCGAGCACGTCGGCGACCGGCTGGCGCATCGCCACCGAGGTTCCGAAGTCGCCCGCCAGGACGCCCTTGACGTAGTCGGCGTACTGGCGCGGCAACGAGCGGTCCAGCCCCATCGACGCCCGCGTCCGGTCGACGACGGCCTGGGAGGCCGTCGGGCCGAGCGCCGCCCGAACGGGATCGCCGGGCACGAGGTGGACCATCGCGAAGGCGGCGGTGACGAGCACCACCAGCGACAGCAGGAACCGGCGCAGGCGGCGCACGACGAACCGCGGCCCGGCGTGGTCGCCGAGGCGCCAGGAGGAGGGCGCGCGAGGCGACGCGACCGAAGGCGGGAGCGGGGTCATGCGAGCCATCGAGATAATGCGATTACGCAGATGATCGCGTTACCGTAATCCCGCTATGCCAAGATGTCAACCGTGACCAGACCCTCCCCCGCGACCCGCCTGTCCCGCATCGAGACCCAGGAGGCCAACCGCCGGGCGCTGCTCGACGCCACCCGCGAGGTCGTGGCGGTGGGCGGTGCGGCGATCCGGCTGGAGGTGGTCGCCGAGCGGGCCGGGCTGACGACCGGCGCGATCTACTCGATCTTCGGGAGCAAGAGCGACCTGCTGGTCGCGCTGCTCGCCGACGAGCTGTCGCGGGTCGACGAGGCCGCCCCGTTCGAAGCCGATCCGTCGCTGACGCTGGCCGAGGTCATCATCCGCTATGTCGAGGCGTGGCAGGCCGCCTACGCGGGCCCGTCGAAGGGCACGACGGCCTTCGAGCTCCAGGTCTTCCTCTCGGCCCTGGAGGACGAGCGCCTGCTGGCGCAGCTCAGGGAGGCGCTGGACGCCGACCTCCAGCGCCTCGTGGGGTTGCTGGTCGACCGCGTGGTGGACCCGGCGTCATCTCATCGCACGACGCTCGCCGAGGCGACGGCCGTCGCGACCGCGATCAAGGCCGTGCTCACCGGCTTCGGCCTGCGCCGGCCCGTCACCGGCGACACGGACGCGCTGGCCCGGGACGCATGCGTCGCGCTGGCGGGCCTCGTCGGCTAGGACTCCAGCCGCCGGCGCAGCGCGGTGAGGAACTGCGCTGCGTAGATGCCGTCCAGCGCCCGGTGGTCCCAGCCGAGGATGGGGTTGGCCATCGGGCGGATCGCGATGCTCTGGTTGCCGTCAGCGTCGGTGACGACGACGGGGCGCCGGACGATCGCCTCAGGCTCCAGCTGCTTGGCGCGGGCGCGCCTGGCGAGGTCCTCGACCTGGCCGGCGCGGGGCACTCGGTGTCGACCTTCTCGGTGGAGACCTCGCAGAGGGTCTCGTCGACGTCGACGTCGACGGCGTCGCCGACGGGCCGTCGAGGTCGTCGAAGGCCTGCTCGGCGACCTGCGCACCGAGGCGCATCACCATCATGAACCGCAGCAGCGCGACGCGGTCGGCATCGGCAAGGGCCACGTCCGGCCGCGACGCCACGCTGAGCGCCGTCACGCGACGCCGCTCTCGCGCGCCGACGCCGCGCCGCCCGTGATCCGCGCCTCCGCGTACTCGACCGCCAGGTCCAGCGGCGTGCGGCCCACCGCCAGCGCGTCGTCCAGCACGCTGTCCGTACGCCGTATCGCGTCCACGACGAGCCGCTCCACGTCCTCCTCCGCGAGGTCCTGCGCCTCGCCCGCGACGTGGATGATGCCGCCGCAGTTGGCCAGGAAGTCCGGCACGTACAGGATGTCGCAACCGGCGAGGCGGTCGGCGACGTCCGTCGCCTCCAGCTGGTTGTTGGCGGCGCCGGCGACGACCGCGCAGCGCAGGGAGCGCACGTTCGCGCGGGTGATGGCGCCACCGAACGCGCACGGCGCGAGCACGTCCAGCTCACGGACGACGAAGTCCTCGGGCTCGACCGCCCGAGCGCCATGGGCGACGGCGACCCGGGTCGCGCGCCCGGCGTCGACGTCGGTCAGCGTCACGTCGGCGCCCGCCTCGACGAGCAGCGCGACGAGCGCCTCGCCGACGTGGCCCGCCCCCTGGACGCCGACGCGCACGCCCGCGAGGTCGGGGCGATCCAGGCGCCGGCGAACGCCGGAGACGATGCCCCCGAAGACGGTGCGCGCCGTGACCGGCGAGGGATCGCCGCGCCCGCCGAAGTCCACCGGGAGGCCGGCGACCCAGCGCGTCGCCGACCGGACAGCCCGCATGTCGGCGGTGGTCGTCCCGACGTCCTCGGCCGTCGTGTAGCGGCCGCCGAGCTCCTCGATGACGCCTCCGACCGCGCGCATGCGCGCCGCACGGGCGCCCGGCCCCGACCACCCACCGTCGTCGATCAGGACCGCCTTGCCCCCGCCGAGATCGAGGCCCGCCGCGGCGTTCTTGAGGCTCATCGCCCGTGCGAGCTCCAGCACGTCGGCGCAGGCGTCGCCGAGCGTGGCGTACCGCCGCAGGCGCAGGCCGCCCATCGCCGGGCCGAGCGACGTCGAGTGGATGGCGATCGCCCCCGACGCTCCGGTCTGGGCATCGTTGAAGATGACCACGCGTTCGTGCTCCACAGCACCGCTCTCCTCGAACATGACCCGAGGCTACGGGCGGCCCGCGGCGCCCGGACCCGCATCCGGTCGCCTCTCCGGGATGCCCGGCTCGACAGCCGTCGAGCGCGGCGCCCCGGCCGTCAGCGATCGCGCGGAGCGCCGCCCATCCGCCAGAGCCGCAGGCCGAGGTGGAGCTCCAGCCGGTCCGCGCCCGAGCGGACGTCGACTCCGGCGACCTCCTCGATCCGGCGCAGGCGGTTGTAGAAGCTGGAGCGATGGATGTACAGCTCGGCGGACGCGGCGGCCACGTCACCGGCGTGCTCGAGGTAGGCCTCGAGCGTGGGAACCAGCGACGCCGCGTCGGGATCGGCCACCAGCCGGCGCACCGCCTCCGGGATCAGCGACGCCGGGTCGCGGTCGCCGACCAGCTCGCCCAGGAGCCGCGTCACGCCCAGCTCGCTCCAGAGCACCAGGCGCCCGAGGTCGGGCATCGACGCACCGAGCCGCGCCGCGCGTCGGGCCTGTGCCGCGGCTGCCGGCAGAGGCTCGATCGACCCCATCAGGTCGCTCACTCCGACCGCCACCGACACGCCGTCGAGGTCGGCCAGCTCGGCCTCGGCCGCGGCCAGCAGGGCCGCGGCGTGGCGTCGGATCTCCGCCGCCACGCCGGCCGAGAGCACGATGCGCGCGCCGCGATCATCGATCAGGGCCATCTGATGCCGCGGGCCGATGCCGCGTCGCAGCTGGTCCACGGCCTCGGTCATCCGCACGTCGACGCCCGGCGGCAGGACCGCGCCCGGCGCCACGAAGACGTCGACGACCAGCACCGCGTAGAGCGCGTCGGGTGCGATCCCCGGGGGGCCGGGGACGGGGCCGCCCGGCGCGCGGTCCAGCGCCTGCCGCACCCAAGCCGCCTCGCGGCGGCGCTCCTCGTTGGTCTGCTGGCGCTCGCGATAGAGCTCCTGGGCGAGCTCCGCGACGACGCGGCGGGACAGCTCCAGCTCATCCTCGGTGAGCGGCGCGTCGTCCTCGAGCAGCCACAGGAACCCGAGCAGCCGGTCGTGGAAGCGCACCGGGATGCTCACGCGCCGAACCATCTCGAACTCGGGGTTGGCCGGCACGTGGACGACGTCGCGCGCGTCCATCAGCCCGAGGCCCTCCAGCCACCGGGTGACGGCCTCCGGCGCCTGGCGCCCCAGGATCGAGGTGCGCCGGACCGAGTCGACCTCGTGCGTGTGCGAGCTGTAGGCGATCGCGCAGAACCGCCGGTCGTCCACGCCGACGGGCCGCTGCAGGCGCTGCGCGAGGCTGTCGACCAAGGTCTGGATCTCATTCACGAGCGACCGTCCCACTCGACCTGATCCGCCGCGGCGCCGCCCGGCAGGATCATCGGGAAGCACGCCTCGCCCGGATCGACGCGGACGTCGAGCACCGTAGCGCGATCGGCCTCCAGGGCCGCGGCCAAGGCGTCGCGCAACTCGCCCTCGGTGTGGACGTCGTGACCATGAGCGCCGTAGCCGCGGGCGATCGCCGCGAACGACGGCATTCCCGGCCGCAGGTCGGAGTGCGAGCGGCGCTGGTCGTAGAACATGGTCTGCCACTGGTCGACCATGCCGAGCTGCCCGTTGTTGAGGATGATGACCACCACCGCGATCTCGGCCGCGACGGCGGTGCCCAGCTCCTGCAGCGTCATCTGGAACGAGCCGTCGCCGTCGATCGCGACCACCGTCGCGTCGGGGCGGGCGAGCTTCGCGCCCAGCGCGGCGGGCAGGCCGTAGCCCATCGTCCCGAGGCCGCCCGAGGTCAGGAACGAGCGGGGCGCGTCGACGCCCAGGTGCTGCATCGCCCACATCTGGTGCTGACCGACGCCCGTGGTCCAGATGACGTCGCGGCGCGCGGCGGTCGCGGCGGCCGCGATCCGCAGGACGTCCTGGGGCTTGAGCGGTCCGCCCGCCACGCCCGGCGCGTGGCGGAGCGGGTGGCGGCGCTGCCAGCCTGCGAGCTCCTCGCGCCAGGCCTTCCGATCGGCACGGGCGACCGGCCCCAGCCGCGCGGTCATGGCGCGCAGCACGCCGCCGAGGTCGCCGTGGATGGCGACGTCGGCGTGGCGGATCTTGCCCAGCTCGTGCGCGTCGACGTCGATGTGCACGACGCGAGCCCCGGGGGCGAACGCGTCGACGCGGCCGGTGACGCGATCGTCGAAGCGCGCGCCCGCGGCGATGATGAGGTCGGCATCGTGCAGCGCGCGGTTCGCCGCGCGGGTCCCGTGCATGCCCGGCCAGCCGACGAAGAGGCGATGGCGTTCGGGGAAGGCACCCTTGCCCATGAGGGTCGTGACGACCGGGACCTGCGCCCGTTCGGCGAGCGCGCGCACGTCGTCCGCGCAGCCCTGCGCGCCGCCGCCGACGTAGAGGACGGGCCGCCGCGCCCCCGCCAGCTCGTCGAGCGCGCGGGTGACGGCGCGGACGTCGACGTCGCCGGGCGCTGCCGGGCTCGCCCCGAGGCCCGCGGTCGCCGTTGCGCCGGCGACGCGGCCGAGCACCGCCTCCTGGACGTCGCGTGGGATGTCGACGAGCACCGGTCCCGGCCGCCCGGCGCACGCCAGCGCCACCGCGTGGGCGATCGTCGGACCGACGTCAGCGACATCGCGCACCGGCCAGGCACCCTTGACGAGCGGCCGGACCACCTCGACGATGTCGCACTCCTGGAACGCGTCGGTGCCGATCAGATCCGAGCGCACCTGCCCCGTGAGGCAGACCAACGGCGTCGAGTCCATCCGTGCGTCGGCGATCGGCGTGACGAGGTTGGTGGCCCCAGGCCCGGAGGTCGCCAGCACGACGCCCGGCCGGCCCGACGCACGCGCGTAGCCCTGGGCCATGTGGCCCGCGCCCTGCTCGTGGCGAACGAGGACATGACGCAGCGTCGTCCCCCGCGCCAGCGCGTCGTAGATCGGGAGGATCGCGCCGCCGGGCATGCCGAAGCAGACCTCGACGCCCACCTCCTCCAGCGTGCGCAGGACGATGTCGGCCCCGCGGAGGCCGAGGGACGACACCCGCGCCGAGGCGGACGGTTCAAGCATGGGTCGAGAAGGCAAGGCAGAGCATCCCTGTTTGGGCGTGAGCGGATCGACGAACGAGCGGCGACGGCGAGGCGATTGATCGCGTGTCGCGAACGAGGAGCGGGCGCGGATCGGCCGCGTCGAAGCGATTCCCCTAGCGGGGAATTCGGCCCAGGCGCGAGAGCACCGACGTAGCGGCCATCGCGACCCTCAGCGCGTTGGGGCTCTCGGAGCGCATGCCCGGCGCAATCTACGCTCGGCACGGCGACCGCGGAGTCGACAGCTGTCGATGCGCGACCGGCCGGCGATCGTCAGGTGTTCCGCCGCGTCCCGCGGCTCCACCGCTCGAATGCCCTCAGCGGCGACCGCAGCGGCCCTCGGCGTCCGTCGGCGTTCAAGCCGTCGTCGCGCGACGAGCCGGTCGCGCTGGGTCCGCCGGCGGCTGGTGCGACGGGGAGCATGCGCGGGAGAAGCGGGCCCGGGCGACGACCGCTCTGCCGCACGCGATCGAGGGTCCCGATGGACCCTCGCGGACCCTCAGGCCCGCGCTGTCGTGGTTGGCGGACCGGCCCGCCAACGAGAAATCCCCGCCCAAGGGCGGGGATCTGAAGTCCTACAACCAGAGCCCTCTGCCGGATTCGAACCGGCGACCCCTTCCTTACCATGGAAGTGCTCTGCCAGCTGAGCTAAGAGGGCGTGGGGAAGCGGAGTTTACCGAGAACCTGCCGGTTGGCAGGGCGCGGAGACGGAGATGGGCGGGCGTGCAGAGCAGGAGACACGCCCGCCCATCTCGTCCTGCGGCACGAGGAGGTCCAGAGCAGGGAAGACCGCCTCGCTGATGTGGGACGAATGTGGCCGACGCACCAGAGGGGACCTGGTGAAGGGGAAGTGTCGGTGGGGGCTTCGTCCGTTGTACTCAGAGAATCGGCGCCGCCTAACGGCGTCCTCATCCCCCGGTCGAGGGAACTTCGCGCGGCGCGGCGCGCGCTCACTCGACCAGGCCGCGGCGCATGCCCTCGGCCACGGCGGCCGCCCGGTCGCTGACGCCGAGCTTCTCGTACACGTTCTTGAGGTGCGTCTTGACGGTCTCGGGGCTCAGGTGCAGCTCGCGGCCGATCGACGGCGCGCTCTGGCCGCCGGCGGTCAGCCGCAGCACCTCGAGCTCGCGCGGCGACAGCAGCGGGCGCTCCCAGACCGGCTCGGCGACGTCGACCTGCAGCCGGTCGCCGCGGGCCGCGGCGGCCACCGCGTCGCAGATCGCGTCGCGGTTGACCTCCTTGGACAGGTACGCCATCGCCCCCGCGGCCAGCGCCTCGCGCGCCTCGGGCGGCAGCACGGTCGCGCTCAGCAGCACGACCGCGGTCGGCAGGTCATCGCGCTGGACCGCGCGCAGGACCGTGTGCCCGTCCAGCCCCGGCATCTTGACGTCGAGCAGCGCGACGTCGGGCTTGAGCACCCGGATGTCCTCGAGCGCGGTGCGTCCGTCGTCGGCTTCGCCCACGACTTCGAACTCCGGCCTTCGCCGCAGCGCGAGCACGACGCCATCCCGGAAGACGGGATGGTCGTCTGCCACATAGACCCTGACCCTGGTGCCGTTGCTCATGGCGTCCCTGCCGCCTCCCACGACGGCACCCCCAGGATTCTAGAGCTGTCGGTCAACCCTCCGTCAGGCGGGGGTCGCCGAGCGCTCCTTCGCGGTCACCGTCGTGACCGGCAGCCCCAGCCCGCCGACCTTCGACGGCAGGTCCAGATGCAGCCACTTCGACACCCGCGCGGGCAGCGTCGAGATGATGATCTCGTCGAAGCCGTGCAGGTTGACCGCGTCCTGGACCGCGTTGAGCGGCTCGGGAACGCCGATCAGGCCCGTGACGGGACCGCCGGCCGCCTCCTCCAACAACGGCAGCGCCAGCTCGAGCACCGCCAGGGCGGCGTCGTCGGGCTGGTCCTCGGCGTCGACGACCCGGTGCAGGCCGCGCGCGGTCTTGGGCACCAGCAGCGTGAACGCCGCGGGCCCACCGGCGGCCCGCTCGCGAACCGCGTCCAGGAGCGCCGGGGTCGCGGCCGTGCGGTGGGCGACGACGAGGACTCGGGCCGGCGTGGAGGACTCCATCAGGAACTCCTTGTGCTCGCGGGTGTGGACGGGAGCCATGGTCCCACCGCGAGGGCCCGCGCGCCAGCCGGAAGCGTCGGTCGCTCCGGTCCCGGCGCGCGGGGTGCCGCGAAGACCCGCTAGGAGCCCTTGGAGACCTTCTTGAGGTCCACGACGAAGATCAGCGGCGCGTCGGCCGGGATCGTCGGGGGCGAGCCCGCGGAGCCGTAGGCGAGGTCCGACGGGATGACCAGCACGCGCCGGCCGCCGACCTTCATGCCCGGGACGCCCTGGTCCCAGCCCTGGATGACCTGGCCCTGGCCGATCGTGAACTCGAACGGCGTGCGGCCCTTCTTCCAGGAGGTGTCGAACTCCTTGCCGTTGCTGAAGAGCGTGCCGACGTACTGGACGGTGACCTTGTCGCCGTCCTTGGCCTCGGCGCCCGTGCCGACGACGACGTCGGAGCCCTGCAGCTCCTTCGGCGCCGCGCCGGTCGCCTTCGGGACGTCGGGCTTCTTGCCGAGGTCCGTGCTCACGCCGGTGACGCTCGTCTGCGCGGGCAGCGGCTCGCCCGGCTGACGGGTCTTGATCGACGACTTCGTCGACGCCAGCTCGGCGGGCAGCGTCGTCGCCGGATCGCCGTCGATCTTGGAGCCGTCCTTGCGGAAGCCGTCGCTGTTGTCGCTGCCGCCGCAGCCGGCGACGGCGCCGCCGGCCAGCGCGAGCACGCTCAGGGACAGTGCGATGTTGCGGATTCTGGTCATGAGGAAGGCGGCATGCTAACCGCAATTTCTTAAGGGAAGGTGGTCGGGCCGATACCTTCTGGCAGGTGTCCAACGAGGGTCGGACGATCGACGAGCCGCCGCCGGCGCCCGAGCATCGCGTGTTCGACCAGGACGGCGACGCGACCCGGCGCACGTGGCTGGCCAGCGAGCGGACCGTCCTGGCCTGGCTGCGGACCGGCCTGACCGCGACCGCCGTGGCCCTCGGCGTCGGCAAGGTCGTCCCGGACCTCAGCGCCGGCGGCGTCCAGTGGCCGTTCATCGTCCTCGGCGCCGGCTACGCGGTGCTGGGCGTGCTCATCGTCATCTACGGCCTGTGGCGCGGGCGCGAGGTCGATCGCGCGATCCGCGCCGGCGAGTACCTGCCGATGGACGCGCGCGTGATGTGGCTGATCGGGGCGCTCTCGATCGGCATGGGCGTGCTGACGACCGTCGTCATCATCGCCGACACCTAGTGTCCGGGGCCCGCCTACGCCGCGGCGTCCGGCGCCGGCCACGGCGCGCGCACCGTGCGGAACCGCCCCCAGCCCGGCACCTGCGCGTAGGCGTCGCGCGCGTGGTCGGCGTCACGGTCCACGGACGCGCCGTGCGCGGCCGCGACCGGATCGGCCGGGTAGCGCACGAGCTTGTCGGGCGTCCGCGCGCCGACCATCAGGATCGCGCACAGCTCGTCGCCGGCCGCGCCGACGAGGATGTGCCGCGTGCCGGGCGGGCAGTGCAGGTAGTCCCAGCGCCGCATCGGACGCTCCTGGCCCTCGACGATCGCGACGCACGCCCCGGAGAGCACGAGGAAGCCCTCCTGGTCGCTCTCCCAGTGGTAGAGCCCCGGCGCCTCGCCGGGCGGCAGGACGTGCACGCCGATCCCGAACTGGCCGAAGCGGCCGTCGTCGGGCTCCAGCAGCGACCAGGTGCCGGTGCCGCCGTTGTCGTCGGTCTGCCACGCCGCGTCGGCGACGTTGAGGATGAACCAGCCCTCGCCCTCGGGACGGAGGCCGGCGTCGGTCTGCGCCAGCGGTGCCTCTCGCATGACGCAGACCGTAACGGCCGAGCGGGCCGGCTCCGTCTACCGGTAGACGACCCGGCGGGTGATGTGGACGCGTCCGTAGACCGTGGTCGCGGGGGCGATCGACGAGCCCGCGAAGTGGATCCGGATGCGGTAGTAGCCCGTGCGCTTCTGCTTGAACGACTTGGTGAACGTGCCCTTGGAGGAGACGTGCACCGAGCCGATGGACTTGTACTTGCCGTAGCGGTTGTGGGCGCCGCGGCGGGCCATCGCCAGCGTGATCTTGCCGCGGATCTGCGTGTCGCGCAGGTAGCCCTTCATGGTGTACTTGGGCCCGATCGAGTCCGGGAACGACACCGAGCTGAGGTCGAACGGCGTGATCACCCGGACCGTGACCGGCGTGCTCCACGGCGTGGCGTACTGGCCGTTCTTCGCGCGGGCGACGATCGTGTAGGTGCCCGGCGCGCTGAACGTCAGGTCCAGCATGCCGGTCGTCGAGTTGACGTAGCCGGCCGACGACGCGCCGCTGATCGAGCCGTCGGGCGCGAGCACCGCGCCGGCCGCGTACTGGACGTCGTAGCCCGTCGCGCCCGGGTTGAGCGCCACCGGCAGCGAGAGCGTGTTGGTCGAGTAGGAGTTCGGGCTGCGGCGCAGGAACGGGCCGGAGGGCCCGGCGATCGCGGTCGCGCCGTTGATCGCGAACACGAACGTCTGCGTCGACGTCGGCGACTTGCAGCTCGTGTCGGCCTTGGCGTAGTTGTTGACCGTGACCGTGTAGTTGCCGTTGCCGCGGTAGTCGAGGTACCGCGTGTAGTTGTCGTTGAGGTAGCAGTTCAACGGCGTGGCCACCGAGACGCCGTCCGGCCCGGCGACCGAGAGCGTGAAGTAGCCGTTCTTGTCCGCGAACCCGACGCCGACCGTCGGCGACATGTTGCGGATCGGGGTCGCGGTGCCCGCGGCGAGCGCGACCGGGTTGTTGTCGTCACCGGTGACGGTGACGGCGGCCGTCGCGGCGTGCGCGGCGGCGCTGCCCGTGAGGGCGAAGAGGATGGACGTCGCCGTGGCGGCCATGCCGCGGCGAAGACGCGAGTACTGCAATTCGGGTGCCTCCCTGTCTGGACCAGTGCGGGAACCCCTGTTCCCCGTCAGACCCGAAACCGAACCAACGTGTTCGAGTTTCGGTGCCCGAGGCGCGAAGGCCTAGGCAGGCAGCAGGATCAGCAGCACGCCTGCCCCGGTGTGGTCCAGCGCAGCCAGCGCGTCCGGATCGGCGTCGACCAGCGCGCGGAACGGCGCCAGCTCCTCGGGGTGCGAGAGCGCGTTGTCGCAGGCCAGCAGCGCCGGGCGGCGCGTGACGCGCTTGAGGTCGTCCCAGTAGCCCGGGTACTCGGGACGCTCGGCGTCGAGGAAGACGACGTCGGCGGTCGCGTCGGGCAGCTGGGCGAGGACCGCGCCCGCGTCGCCGATCTGCAGGTCGACGAAGTCGGCCAGCCGGGCGCGCGCGAGGTTCCTCGCCGCCTGCGCCGCGCGGGCCGGATCCAGCTCGACCGACGTGACCCGGCCGCGGTTGGCGGCGACCGCCTCGGCCAGCCAGATCGTCGAGTAGCCGTTCGACGTCCCCAGCTCCAGGACGGCGCGGGCGCCGAGCGTCCGGACCATCAGGTTCAACAGCGCGCCGGTCTCCGGCTCCAGGTTGCGCAGCCGCAGCAGCCGGTCGTCGTGCTGGGCATCGTGCTCGCGCCCCTCGCGATGGAGGTCGTCGAGAAGCTGGAGGAGCCGGTCGTCCATCGCTGCGAAGTGGCGGGAGAAGGATTCGAACCTTCGAAGGCGTAGCCACCTGATTTACAGTCAGGCCCCTTTGACCGCTCGGGTATCCCGCCAGAGCGAGGGCGAAGTTTAGCCCACTGAGGCGCAACCTTCGGGCGCGCCCTACGGTCATAGATCCCGATGGCCGCCGCCATCAGGAAAACCACCTGCCCTCCTTCCTCCTCGGAGCTTTCGCCCTGATGGCCGTCGACGCACTCCCCCCTGCCCTGCCGCCCTCGATGCTCGCCGGGATGGGCGACGACACGCTCGTCGGCCTGATCGCCGCCGGCAGCGACGACGCGTTCGCGGCGCTGGACGAGCGCTACCGGCGGCGGCTGGTGCGCTTCGCGCGCGGGTTCGTGCCCGGCGGCCAGGCGGATGCCGAGGACGTCGTGCAGGAGGCGATGGTCCGCGCGGTGCGCGCGCTGCGCAACGGGTCGCGGCCCGAGTCGCTGGGCCCGTGGCTGCACCGGATCACGCGCAACTGCGCGCTGGACCTGACGGCGTCGCGCCGTCGCCATCCGGTCGTCGAGCTGGCCGACCACGCCCACCCGCCGACCGAGGACGCCGAGGCGGCCGTCGAGCGGTCGATGGGCGTGCGCGGCCTGGTCGCCGACGTCGGCCGCCTGCCCGACACGCAGCGCTCGGCGCTCGTGCTCCGCGAGCTGGAGGGCCGCTCCTACGTCGACATCGCCGACGAGCTGAACGTGACCGTGCCCGCCGTCAAGTCGCTGCTGGTCCGCGCCCGCGCGGGCCTGAAGCGCGCGCGGGACGACCGCCGCGTCGCCGCCTGGATGCCGCTGCCGCTGCTCGGCCGCCTGGTCGAGCGCGTGAGCACGCTGTGGGAGCCGGTCGCCGCGTCGGCGACGCCGAAGGTCGCCTGCGCGGCGGTCGTGGTCGCCGGGTCGCTGCCGGTGGTCTCCGGCGGCACCGCCGCCACGCCGCACGCGCCGAAGTCGGCCAAGACGCCCGCCGCCACCGCCGCGGTCGTCCACCGCGCGACCGCGACCGCCGCCGCGCCGACCACGCCGCCGCCCGCCAAGACCACCGAGTCCTCGGCGCCGGCCAAGGCGCCCGTCGCCCACGACGCCGCGCCCGTCACGATCCCCGACGGCCTGCGTCAGGACTGCGCCGACGGCACGATCGACCAGCACTGGTCCCAGGCCGTCCTGCGCGCCGCCATCGCCCGCTCCGGCTCCTGGACCGGCGAGTACGGCTCCTGCCGCCAGGCGCTGCTCCAGGCCTCCTGGGGCGACTGACCCTCGAAGCCGCTGCGCGCGCCGGCGCGTCGCGGCGCGGCGCGAGCCGTCGCTTAAAAGTGAGAGGCCGCGCTCCCCAGCGCGGCCTCTCGGGAAAGTGAGGGATGCGCTCCCCAGCACACCCCTCTGACCCCTCTCCTCCTCCGGGAAAATTCTCCCCGGACTACGAGGCGTCCCTAAGGCGCTGGGCCTCGGGGAGCGACTCGAGCTTTTTCAAGGTGTGGTTTTCGATCTGGCGAATTCGCTCTCGGGTGACGTTGAAGGCGCGACCGACCTCCTCAAGGGTACGCGGTCGACCCCCCGTGAGTCCAAAACGCATTTCGATGACCTCGCGCTCGCGCTGCGGCAGGGCCGCCAGAGCGCGGTGCACGTTCTCCTTGCGCAGGTTCTCGGCGGCCAGCTCGAACGGCGATTCCGCCGTCTGATCCTCGACGAAGTCGCCCAGCTCGGACTCCTCCTCGTCGCCGATCGGCTTCTCGAGCGAGATCGGCTGCTGGCTCATCCGCAAGATGTCTCGCACCTCGCGCGGCGTGCACTCCAGCTCGCCCGCGATCTCCTCAGGCGAGGGCTCGCGGCCGAGCGACTGGACGAGCTGGCGCTCGACGTGCACGACCTTGTTGAGCTTCTCGACCATGTGCACCGGGATGCGGATGGTCCGGCCCTTGTCGGCGATCGCGCGCGTCACGGCCTGGCGGATCCACCACGTCGCGTACGTGGAGAACTTGTAGCCGCGGCGGTAGTCGAACTTCTCGACCGCGCGGATCAGGCCCAGCGACCCCTCCTGGATCAGGTCCAGGAACGTCAGGCCGCGGCCCAGGTAGCCCTTGGCGATGGACACGACCAACCGCAGGTTGGCCTCCACCATCGCCTGCTTGGCCGCCATGTCGCCGCGCTCGATGCGCTTGGCCAGCGACACCTCCTGCTCGGCCGTCAGCAGCGCCACGCGGCCGATCGAGCGCAGGTACAGCCGCAGGGAGTCCAGGGACGGCTCGACCGTCAGGTCGATCTCCGGCTTCTTGCGCGTCTCGGTCGAGCCGTTGTTGTTGGACTGCCGTGCCTCGGCGGCCGCCTCGGCACGCCCGCTCTCCGACGTCACCGGCTTGCCGTCGGCCGTGACGATGGAGATCCCCTGCTCGTCGAGATGCGCGTGCAGCTCGCTGAGCTGCTCCTTGGTGATCTCGACCTCTTCGAGCGTGGTGGTGATCTGCTCGATGGTGAGGAACCCGCGCTCTTGCCCTTCGTGGATGAGCGTCCGGAGCTCGTCGAGCTCCGCGATGGGTGCCTCGTCAGCGAGTAGAACGTCGGTCTTGGTGCTCAACCCGATCCTTGTGGACGTCGTTCCCGAGCCCCGCGCCCCCAAGCGCCGGACCCCTCTCCTCTTCCCTGTACTGCGAACGCGGAACGCACCCCTGGGTGCAACGTGCGGATGCAGACCCGCAAAGGCTGAGCCATAGGTCCTCTTCGTGCTCTGACGGAGGGGCTCGTAGCCGACGCCGGGATTGTTAGCACAGGTTAGGACGGGCAGGGAATCCCAAAAACTGGTGGCGATAGGCTGAAAAGCGTCATGCAGCCGACCTCGAGCGTCGTTCCCTCCCCAGACGTCCAGGCCCAACGGCCCACCGTTCACGTCTCGCTGTCCCGCGTCGGGGTGACGAACGTGGAGAAGGTGATCCGCATCGCCCGCGACGGCGAGGAGCAGTTGTACTGGGCCAAGCTCGACTGCTTCGTCGACCTCGGACCGCTCCAGAAGGGCGCGCACATGTCGCGCTTCGAGGAGACGGTCAACGACGCGATCGGCGAGGTGATCCTTGGTTCCTCCGCATTCCGGGCCGAGGAGCTGGCCCGCCGGATCGCCGAGCTCGTGCGCGACCGCCAGGACGCCAAGCGCGCCGAGGTCACGATCGCCGCGCGCTACCCGGAGCACAAGCCGGCGCCGGTCAGCGGCATCCAGACGCAGGAGCTGTACACGATGTTCGGGACCGCCGTGGCGACCGAGCGCGGCACGCGCCGGCTGATCGGCGTCGCCGCCCAGGGCATGACCGCCTGCCCGTGCGCCCAGCAGCTCGTTGCCGGAGCGGCAAGGCAACGTCTGTCGGCGGACGGCTTCGACGACGACCAGATCGCCCGCGTCTTCGAGCACGTGCCGGTGGCGACCCACAACCAGCGCGGCCTCGGCACGCTGCACATCGGCTGCCCCGAGGGCTGGACGGCCGACATCGACGCCGCCCGGCTGCTGCGCATCGTCGAGGACTCGATGTCCTCGGAGATCTACGAGATGATGAAGCGCTCCGACGAGGGCGCGGTCGTCGAGAAGGCCCACCGCCGCCCGCGGTTCGTCGAGGACTGCGTGCGCGAGATGGTCAAGGGCGTCGTCGAGGGGCTGGACGGCCTGGCGCCGGGCGCGTTCGTCTCCGCCCGCCAGGAGAACCTGGAGACCATCCACCAGCACAACGTCGTCGCCGAGCGCTTCGGCCTGCTGAGCGAGCTCACGCACGAGCTGGAGTCCGGCGAGCACGCCGAGCGCCACACGACGATGCGCGAGTGGCTCGACGGCCTGAGCTGAGCTGACGCGGACGGCGGCGCTCAACCCGCCGCCGGGGATGCCGACGTCCCAGGTGTGGGGCGCCGCTCTCAAGGACAACTCCTGCGCATCGTCGCGGTCGCGGTCGCCTACGCGGCCGCCGTCCGCCTCGCGCTGGCGCTCCCGGTCCGCAGCGAGCTGATCGCGGTCTGGCCCGCCGCCGGCGTGGCGCTGGGCCTGCTGCTGCGCGGCGGCCTGGGCCTGTGGCCCGGCGTCCTGCTCGGCGCCTTCGCCGGGAAGGTGACCACCGACGGCGCCGCCGCCACGCTCGGCGGCGCGATCGCCCCGACGCTGGAGGTCGTGCTGGCCGTCGGGCTGATCGAGCGCTTCGTGCGCCCGGCGATGGCGCAGCGGCCGGCGCTCGGGCGCTTCGTCGCGGTCGTCGTGCTGAGCGTCTCGGCGCTGCTCAGCGGCGCGCTCGGCCAGACCGCGCTGGCGCTGGCCGGCCACCTGCGCAGCCCCTGGCCGGACGCCGTCGCGCGCTGGACGCTCGGCGACCTCTGCGGGATGATGCTCGTCGCCCCGCTGATCCTCGCCGTCGGCCGTCCGATCCCGCGCCCGCGGCCGCTGCGCGTCGCCGAGGACCTGCTGGCGGTCGCCGTCCTCCTGGCCGCCGCGCACTCGATCTTCTCCCGCGGCCACGGCCAGATCTGGCTGCTGATCCCGCTCGGCGTCTGGCTGGTGCTGCGCGGCTCGACCGCGTCGGTCGCGCTGGGCTCGATCGGCCTGACGCTCATCAGCGTCCCGATGACCGTCAACCACCAGGGGCCGCTGGCCTTCGGCGGCGACGCCGACGTCCTGCACGCGCAGGGCTTCGCGGTGCTGATGTCGGTCTGCCTCTACCTGCTCTCCGCGCTGACCACCGACCGCCGGCGCATGCTGGCCGAGCACGAGCGCATGTCCTCCGAGGCGGCCGCGCTGCGGCGCGTGGCGATCGCGGTCGCCGGCGGCGCCGGGCTGCGCGACGTCGCCGAGCTGGCGGGCCGCGAGATCGCCGAGCTGATGCGCCTCGACGTCGGCGTCGTCGTCGCCTTCGAGCCCGCCGGCGACCGCGTCCACGTGATCGGCCAGGGCGCCGCCGACGGCGCGCCGATGCCCCACCAGCCGGACTTCGTGACGATCCACCCGGGCAGCGCGATCGACCGCATCCGCCGCACGCGCCGACCCGAGCGCTTCGACGAGCGCGCCGCGCTGACCCTGTCGATGCCGCCCTTCCAGCAGCGCGTCGCGGCGCCGATCGTCGCCGAGGCGCGCCTCTGGGGCGCGCTGATCGTCTGCACCGCGCGCACCGACGACCTGCCGTCCGACACCGAGGCGCGGCTGCTCGGCTTCGCGGAGCTGATGGGCATGGCGATCGCCAACGCCGACGCCCGCGCCCGCCTCGTCGCGCAGGCGACGACCGACCCGCTGACCGGCCTGGTCAACCACCGCGCCTTCCACGAGCGCCTGCGCGAGGAGACCGCGGTCGCCCGCCGCCAGGGCCACGACCTCTCGCTGGCCGTCTTCGACCTCGACCGCTTCAAGCAGGTCAACGACACGCTCGGCCACGTCGGCGGCGACGTCGTCCTGGCCGAGACCGCGCGGCGCATGGCCGGCGCGGCGCGCGCCGGCGAGATCGTCGCGCGCATCGGCGGCGACGAGCTGGCGCTGCTGATGCCGGGCGTCGGCGGCGACGCCGCGCACGCCGCCGCCGAGCGCATCCGCCGCGCGGTCACCGCGCGCCCGTTCGACCTGGCCGGGGCGATGACGATGTCGGCCGGCGTGTGCGACCTGACCCAGACCGACGACCCCGAGGAGCTGCTGCGCCTCGCCGACGGCGCGCTGTACTGGGCCAAGGCCCACGGCCGCGACACCTGCGTGCGCTACTCGCCGCAGGTCGTCGAGGAGCTCAGCGCGGCCGAGCGCGCCGACCGCCTGGAGCACGCGCGGGCGCTGGCCGCCCTGGGCGCGCTGGCCCGCGCGATCGACGCCAAGGACCCCGCGACGATCCGCCACTCCGAGCGCGTCGCGGCGCTGGCCGGCGAGCTGGCCGGCGAGTCCGGCTGGCGGCCCGAGGACGTCGCGCGCCTGCACGACGCGGCGCTCGTCCACGACGTGGGCAAGATCGGCGTGCCCGACGCGGTGCTGTCCAAGCCCGGGCGGCTGACCGACGAGGAGTACGAGACGATCAAGCGCCACGCGGACCTCGGCGCGCGGATCGTGGCGGGCATGCTCGACGTGCAGCAGACCGCGTGGGTCCGCGGCCATCACGAGCGCCACGACGGCCGCGGGTACCCCGACGGCCTGGTGGGCGACACGATCGCCGAGGGCGCGCGCCTGCTGGCGCTGGCCGACGCGTGGGACGCGATGACCGGCGCGCGGGTCTACTCGGAGGCGATGTCGCCGGCCGACGCGCTGGCCGAGGTGCGCCGCAACGACGGCGCGCAGTTCCACCCCGACGCGGTGGCGGCGCTGGAGCGCGTCGCGGCGCGCGGCGGGCTGGACGACCTCTCGGCGGCCGCGGTCACGCCTGCCGCCGCGGCGTAGGCGCGGGCGCCGCCTGCGGCGGCACCGCTCCGGCGGACGGCGTGGCGGAGGCCTTGGCCTCCACGCGGCGCCGCCGCTCCTCCTCGGCCTCGCGCAGCATGCGCCGCAGGCCGAAGAAGTAGTCGATCCCCGAGATGACGGTGATCGCGACCGCGGCGTAGACGAGCAGGTCGACCCAGACCGGCGTCGGGTCGAAGGCGATCAGGAAGAAGATCGCCGCGACCTGCACGATCGTCTTCACCTTGCCCCAGCCGGCGGCCGGGATGATCACGCCCTGGGCGGTGGCGACCATGCGCGTGATCGTCACGGTCAGCTCGCGGGCGACGATGACCATCGCGATCCACGCCTCCAGCCGCCCGAGCGAGACGAGCGCGAACAGCGCGGCGACCACCAGCAGCTTGTCGGCGATCGGGTCCATCAACTTGCCGAACGAGGTGATGGAGTTGCGGGTGCGCGCGAGGTAGCCGTCGAGCGCGTCGGTCGCCGACGCGGCGGCGAAGACGATCGCGGCCAGCACGTCGTTGCCGGTCTCCCCCAGCAGCGCGACGACCAGCACCGGGACCAGGAGGATCCGGACGACGGTCAGGACGTTGGGCAGGTTGAGCGGGAGCATGCGCGGGCGAGCCTCGCCGCCCAGTATCGCCGAACCGCGCGCCGGCTACGCCTCGGGCGCCGCCGGGACCATCCGCGAGACGCCGACCGACGCCGCCACGACGAAGCCGATCGCGACCACGTCGCGCGCGCTGAGCGACTGGCCGAGCACGATGAAGCCGGCGAGCCCGGCGACCGCCGGCTCGATGCTCATCAGCACCCCGAAGACGTTGGCGGGCAGCCGCCGCAGCGACTCGGTCTCCAAACTGTAGGGGATGACGCTGGACAGCAGCGCGACGCCCGCGCCGAGCGCCAGCCACTGCGGGTGCAGCAGCGTGACGCCCGCCTCGACGACGCCGGGGACCAGCGGCACCAGCGCGCCGACGACCATCGCCAGCGCGACGCCCTCGCTGCCGTGGAAGTCCGCCGTCGCGCGCTGCGCGATCAAGATGTAGGCCCCCCAGAACGCGGCGGCGACCAGCGCGAGGAGCAACCCCACCGTGTCGATCCCGGTGCCGAACGGGTTGGACAGCAGCACGATGCCGATCGCCGCCAGCGCGGCCCACACGAGGTCCAGCCGGCGCCGCGACGTGACCACCGCGACGGCCAGCGGCCCGGCGAACTCGATCGTCACCGCGACGCCGAGCGGGATCCGGTCCAGCGCCTCGTAGAACGACAGGTTCATCGCGCCGAGCGTCAGCCCGAAGGCGAGGATCAGCCGCAGCTCGCCCGCCGAGCGGCCGCGCACGCGCGGCCGGAACAAGGCCATCAGGATGATCGCCGCGAACCCGAGCCGCAGGACCGACACGCCGGCCGGCCCGAGGTCGTCGAACAGCGTCGCGGCCAGCGCCGCGCCGAACTGGATGGACGTGACCCCGCCCAGGACCAGGCCGATCGGCGGAACGCGACCGAGACCCGGCAACCCCTGGGTGGGAGCTGTCTGAGACCCCGGCTCCACGCCGGGCACGGTAGCGCCGCCCACGCCGGCGTGGCCGCGGACGCGGGCGCCCGCGCTCGACGAGCCGGGATGGCGCGGTCGCCCCCCGGCGCGGAAGACGTCGATCGAGATCGCCGCGTCGTCCTCCAGATGCCGGCGCAGCCCGGACCCGACGAGGAGGGAGTCCGTCCCGCGGCCACGACCTTGACTTGGAGCGCGCTCGAAGTCCTACCGTGCGGGGCATGGCCACGTCGATGACGATCTCGGAGGCCGCGGAGGCCTCCGGGCTCACCGCCCACACCCTGCGCTACTACGAGCGCGCGGGCCTGCTGGACCCCGTCGGCCGCGAGGCGGGCGGACGGCGCGTCTACGACGACGCCGACCTCGCGCGCATCGCGTTCCTGACGAAGCTGCGCGCGACCGGCATGCCGATCCGCCAGGTCCGCGAGTACGCGGACCTCGTGCGCGACGGCGAGGGCAACGAGCGGGAGCGCCTGGCCCTGCTCGAGGAGCACCGCGACGCCGTCCGCGAGCGGCTGGCCGAGATGGAGCGCCACCTCGAGCTCATCGACTTCAAGATCGACCTCTACCGGGAGAAGCTTTGACCGACATCATCAAGAAGCGTGAGCTGGGCGACCTCGAGGTGCCCGCCCTCGGCCTCGGCTGCATGGGGATGAGCGCGTTCTACACCGGCGACCGCGACGACGAGGAGTCGGTCGCGACGATCCACCGCGCGCTGGACCTGGGCATCACGTTGTTGGACACCTCGGACATGTACGGGCCACACACCAACGAGGAGCTGGTGGGCCGCGCGATCGCCGGGCGCCGCGACGAGGTCGTGTTGGCCACCAAGTTCGGGATCGTGCTGAACCCGGACGACCCGGGCGCGCGCGGCGTCAACGGGCGGCCGGAGTACGTGAGGTCCTCGGCCGAGGGGTCGCTGCAGCGCCTCGGCGTCGACGTGATCGACCTGTACTACCAGCACCGCGTCGACCCCGACGTGCCGATCGAGGAGACCGTCGGCGCGATGAAGGAGCTCGTCGACGAGGGCAAGGTGAGGTACTTGGGTCTCAGCGAGGCCGGGCCGGACACGATCCGCCGCGCGCACGCGACGCACCCGATCGCCGCGCTGCAGACCGAGTACTCGCTGTGGTCGCGCGACGTCGAGGCCGACATCCTGCCCACGCTGAAGGAGCTGGGCATCGGGTTGGTGGCCTACTCGCCGCTGGGCCGCGGGTTCCTGACGGGCGCGATCAAGTCCTATGACGACCTGCCCGAGGACGACTACCGGCGCACGAGCCCGCGCTTCACGCCCGAGAACTTCGACAAGAACCTCGAGCTGGTCGCCGTGGTCGAGCGCCTGGCCGCCGAGAAGGGCGCGACGCCCGCGCAGCTGGCGCTCGCGTGGGTGCTGGCGCAGTGGGACGGGATCGTGCCGATCCCGGGGACCAAGAAGCGCTCGCGGCTGGAGGAGAACGCGGGCGCGTTGGACGTGGAGCTGAGCGCCACCGACGCGGACGCCATCGCCGCCGCGCTGCCCGAGGCCGCGGGCGGGCGCTACGGCGAGGCGATGCTGCCGCTGCTCGGGCGGTAGTCGGCAGTCGCTAGCGTCGCGCGGGTGCCCGTCGCGCCGCCCGCCACCTTCGCCGAGCTGCCCGCCACCGCCGCCCGCGCCCTGCGCGACGGGCGGCGGCGCGTGGCGGTCGTCTTCCTCGACGCCTTCGGCTGGACGTTCGCGCGGCGCCACCGCTCGCACCCGTTGTTGATGCGGTTGGCGAGCGACGGCGTCCTGGCGCCGATGGCCTCGCAGTTCCCGTCGACCACGGTCGCGCACGTGACGACGATGCACACCGGGCTGGGCGTGGGCGACCACGGGCTCTACGAGTGGCAGGTCTACGAGCCGGGCGTCGACCGCGTGATCCGCCCGTTCGTGGCCAAGGACCTGGTCGACGTCGACGTCCGCGGCCTGCTGCCCGAGGGGTCGAGCTTCTACCAGCGCCTGGCGACGACCTCCGGCGTGCCGTCGCGGGTCTGGCAGCCGTTCCCGCGCTCGGTGTACGACGAGGCGGCCGTGCGCGGCGCGCCGACCGAGCGCTACGACGGCCTGGCCGAGGGCGCGCGCTCGCTCGCGTCGGCGCTGGCCTCCTCCGACCGCCTCTACGCCTACCTCTACTTCGACGGCATCGACGCCACCGGCCACGTCCACGGCCCCTCCTCGCCAGAGTTCGACGACGCCTGCCTGCGCGCGCTCGACGCCGTCCACGCCGCCTTCTTCGGCCCCGACGCGCCGCCGCTGGACGACACGCTGCTGATCCTGACCGCCGACCACGGCCAGATCGACGTCTCCCCCGACCGCATCGACGACGTCGACCTGCTCGTCCCGGGCCTCGCCGACCGCCTCACCGCCGGCCCCGCCGGCTCACCCCGCGACCTCTTCCTGCACGTCGCGCCGCGGGACGTGCAGCGCACCATCGCCGACCTCACGACCGCGCTCGGCGACCGGGCGACCGTCCACCACGCGCCGGACCTCTTCCCCACCGCCGGCCCACGCCTCCTGCGCCGCCTCGCGCCGATCTGCGTCCTCCCGGCGCCGGGCCGCACCGCCTGGCTCTCGACCCACCACGGCACGTCCCAGACGTTCCTCGGCCACCACGGCGGCCGGACGCCGGAGGAGGCCACCACCACCTTCGGCGCGCTCGTCCTCTGACGCGCGCCGCCGGTGGAGCGTGCCCCGAGAACGACGAAGGCCTCCGCGCTCGTCGCCGAGTGGCGCCTGAACTCGCCACTCGGCGACGACCACGGAGGCCGTCGTCCAAAGAACGTTCTAGCGTGCGACCGCCACGGGGAAGGGCCGGAAGCCCGGGTGGCGGCCGGAGTCGACGACCAGCATGTCGACCCGGCAGGACGCGCGCCAGCGCAGCTCGCGGGCCAGCGAGGTCCATCCCGCGGGCACCACGATCAGCTCGGCGTCGTGCTCGCTCGCCACGGCGCAGAGCGCCGCGACCAGCCCGCACCGGCGGACGTGGCCGTTGACGGTGAGCCCGGCGGCGCTCAGGGCACCCTGGACGTCGGCCAGGACCGCGTCCACCTCGGCGCGCCGGCCCAGCGTCCGTGCCAGCTCCTGCGCGCGTGCGCCCGGCGGCTCCCATGCCGCCACGACGTGCACGGTGCCGCGACGCGCCTCGGCGACCGCGCCGGCGTACCAGGCGGCCGCTTCCGCAGCCGGTGAGCCGTCGGCGGGGACGACGATGTTCGAGGTCATGATGGCGGTCTCCAGCATCGCTTCAACTCTTCCGTGCACCGGCTAGGCGTTCACTCCGACGGAACGGCGTTCATCGGGCCCACGGAACAGCTGGTTCATCGCTCTCAGCGGTTGTGCGCGGCGGCTGTGTCCAATACGGTCGCGCCCCGTCATGGAAGGCCAAAGCACCGGACGACGGAAGGTCGCGATCCTCGGCGGCGGCGCGGGCAGCCTCACGGCCGCCTTCGAGCTGACCGCCACGCCCCAGCTGCGCGAGACCTACGAGGTCACCGTGCACCAGCTCGGCTGGCGGCTGGGCGGCAAGGGCGCCAGCGGGCGCCGGAACGTCGGCGGCGCCGAGCGCATCGAGGAGCACGGGCTACACGTCTGGTTCGGCTTCTACGAGAACGCCTTCGACGTCATGCGCCGCGTCTACGAGGAGCTCGACCGCCCCGCGGACGCCGCGCTGCGCACCTGGCGCGACGCGTTCCACCCCTGCGACGAGGTCGTCCTGCTCGACGACACCGACAAGGGCGGCCGCTGGATCCCGCGCCGCTTCCACTTCCCGCCCAACGAGGGCACGCCGGGCCTGCCGACCACGCCGCCGGACCTGCACCGCCTGCTGCACGACGCGATCCGCCAGCTGCGCCTCGTCGAGCCGCCCGAGCACGCCGCGCTGAGCCTCAAGGCGCTGGACAAGTTCTTCGACGCGTTCCTGGCGGGGCTGGAGAAGCTGCTCGGGGCCGGCGACGACTCCGACATGGCGGACCTCTTCGAGCGCTTCCTGAAGTTCGCCAAGCCGATCCTGCACCTCGGCGACCACGACGGCCACGGGCCCGAGGAGCCGCTGGTCTGCAAGTTCCTGCGGATCCTCACCGACGTCATCTGGGCGATCACCGACGGCGACCGCTACGCGATGACCTTCGACCTCACCTCGACGGTCTTCCGCGGCATCCTCACCGACCACCTCGACGACCGCGAGGCCGGCGGCTTCGCCCAGGTCAACGACATCGAGTTCACCGCCTGGCTGGCGCGCCACCGCGCCCGCCCCGAGACACTGGCCGAGTCCCCGATCCTGCGCGCCTTCTACCAGCTGTGCTTCGCCTACGAGGACGGCGACCGCGCCAAGCCGTGCGTCGCCGCCGGCAAGGCGCTGCAGGCGATGCTGCGCATGTGCCTGGGCTACCGCGGCTCGATCATGTGGAAGATGCAGGCGGGCATGGGCGACGCGATCTTCGCGCCGATCTACGAGGCCCTGAAGGCCCGCGGCGTCAGGTTCGAGTTCTTCTCCGAGGTGACCGACATCGGCGTCGGCGAGGACGGCGCGCTGGTCGACTCGATCACCGTGCGCCAACAGGCGCGGATCGCCGCGGGCGCCACCGAGTACGACCCGCTGCTCCCCGACGCCGGCGGCCTGCTGTCGTGGCCCGCCGAGCCGCTCTTCGCGCAGCTCGACGGCGACGAGGACGAGCTGCGCCAGATCCGGTTCGAGGCCTGCGAGGCCGTCCCGGACGCGACCACGCGGACGCTGCGCCGCGGCGAGGACTTCGACCTCGTCGTCTGCGGCATGTCGATCGCGTCGCTGCCCGGCGTCACCGACGCGATCGCCGCGACCGACCCGAAGTTCGCCGCCGCCATGGAGCACGGGCACACGGTCGCCACGCAGGCGCTCCAGGTCTGGATGAAGCGCGGTCCCGAGCAGCTCGGCGTCAAGCCGCTGGGCATGGTCTCCGGCGGCTACGTCAAGCCGCTGGACACGTTGTGCGACATGTCGCACCTGCTCCCGCGCGAGGCGTGGCCGGAGGAGACCGGCGTGACCTCGATCGGCTACTTCTGCGGCACGATGCGCCAGCCGCCCGGCGACACGCAGGAGGCCGCCGACGAGCGCGCCTACGACGAGGGCCTGGCGCACCTGCGCGAGCACGCCTGCGTGCTGTGGCCCGGCGCGGCGTGCGGCGACCCGTCCGGCTTCGACTGGGACCTGCTCTACGACCCCGAGGAGCGCGACGGCGAGGCGCGCGGCCGCGCGCAGTACTGGCGCGCGAACATCTTCGGCAGCGAGCGCTACGCGATCACGCCGCCCGGCTCGGTCGAGCACCGCATCCGCCCGTCGGAGGCCCGGGCCGCCAACCTGGCGTTCGCCGGCGACTGGACCCGCAACGGCGTCTGCGGCGGGTCGGTCGAGGCCGCCGTCACCTCCGGCAAGCTCGCCGCCCAGCACCTGTGCGGCAGCCCCGCCGTCGTCCCCGGAACCGAAGGCTGGCTGGAGTCAGACTGATGAGCGACACCCTTCCCGACTACGTCGAGTACGGCGGCCTGGCGGTGGCGCCCGGCCCCCTGCAGTGCGACGACACCACGTTGTACGTCTTCGGCCTGCAGGCCGACCACGCCAAGCTCGACGCGCTCTGCCGGCGGGTCTTCCGCGCGCCCACCGGCGGCGCGGTCGACTACCGCCCGCTCGGCGACCAGGTGATCCTCACCTTCGGCGTCGTCGGCGCCATCCGCCCCACGCTGGAGCCGTGGCACTCGATGGGCGCCGTCCGCGAGCCGCAGGTCGGCTTCTGGATCCCGGTCGCGCGCGTCAGGCACGAGGGCGACAAGCTCGTCGGCCAGGACTTCGGGATGTTCTGCGCGGCCATGATGTTGGACAACCCGATCTCGCTGCTGAGCGGCCGCGAGGACTACGGCTACCCCAAGACGATGGGGTGGCAGTCGATGCCGGGCGACGACGATCCGGCCGCGCCGTTCACGCTCGACGTCTTCGGCATGAACTTCGGCGGCGACGAGGCGCCCGAGCGCCGGCGCCTGATGGAGCTGGCGCCGGTCGGCGAGGAGCTGAGCGAGGCCGAGCTGGCGATCGGCGACATCCACGCGATGGCCAAGTGGTTCAAGAACCTGCTGTTCGACCAGCCGCAGGTCGACCTCGGCCTGCACTTCGCCTACGAGTTCGGCAAGGCGCTGCACGACAGCACGGTCAACCAGGTCTTCCTCAAGCAGATCCGCGCCACCGAGGACGGCCGCCGCGCCGACATCCAGCAGGTCGTCGTCGCGCCCGCGGTCACCAAGAACATCAAGGTGACCCAGCTGCGCCACGACTACGAGTGCGTCATCCAGCACCTGGACAGCCACCCGCTCCACGAGGAGCTGGGGATCGTGCGACAGCAGCGCGTCACGCTCGCGCTGCGCATGCACTTCGACTTCCTCATCAAGGCCGGCCAGGTGCGCTGGAGCGCGCCGGGCACGACCGACGGCTAGCGACGTCCGAGGCCGCCCACCACCGTGCGAACGAGCCGCCAGGCGCGTTCGCGCCGCGAAACGAGCCCTCTGGGCGAGGCTTCGCCTAGCGCTCGACCGTGACCCGCCACGAGTCCGGCCCCGACGGGCCGGGCTCGTAGGCGCAGAAGACGCCGGTGCGGATCGAGCGCTCGAGGTGGTGGCCGAGGCGCGCGTCGTGCTCGGCGATCGCCTTGACCGCGCCGCGGATCGCCCGCGTCACGTTGACGCGGGCGCGCTCGGCGGCGCTGCCCGCCTTGCGGTCGCGCCCGCCGAGGCCGACCGCGCGGGCCAGCTCCTGGCCGATGAACTCCAGCTCCTCGCGCAGCCGCGCGGCGCGCTCGACGTCGTGGAAGCGCTCGGCCTCCTCGAGGTCCTCGCGCAGCTCCTCCAGCCGCTCGCGGTAGGCGGCCTTCGCCGCGGCGTCCAGCAGCTCGCCCGCGTCGCCGCCGGCGGCGCCCAGCGCGACGTCCTGCCCGCCGGCCGACCGCCCACGCGCGGCCGCGTCGACCGGTCCGCCGACGAGGTCGATCGAGTGGACCTCGACGTCGGGGCGCTCCAGCAGCGTCGCGAGGTACTGCAGGCCCTTGCGGTTCTTCAGGCGCACGGTCTCCGTCCCGGTGACCGTCCAGAACTCGCCCTCCAGGCGGAAGGTCGCGCTCGGCGCGGCGGGCGCGGCGGGCTCCGGCGGGACGGCCTCCGCGCCGCCCGCCCCGGTGGGCGGCGGCGTCCGCGCCGCACGCGCGCCGGGGTTGGGCATCACCGGGATCGGGAGCGCGCTCAGCGCCTTCTCGTAGCCGAGCAGGCCCGCGGCGCGGCGCGCCAGCGTGGCGCTGCCCAGCCGCTGCGCCGCGGCCGCCGCGCGCTCCAGCAGCGCCCGGCCGCGCTCGCGATCGCCCGGGCCGTCGCGCAGCAGCAGCAGCCGGGCGGTCGCCAGCTCGGTGCGCGCGACCCAGATCGGCGCGCGCAGCTCGGCGTTCAGCTCCGCCGCGCGGCGCAGGTGCTCCTCGGCCTCGGCGTACCGGCCGATGACCGACGCGGTCGCGCCGAGGTGGTGGTCGACGCAGCCCCACGCCGAGATGCCCGAGTAGACGACCTGGCCCGCCCACGGCTCCAGCAGGGCGTACAGGACCTCGGCGGCCGCGCGGTCCTGCAGGTGCGCGGCGACCTCGGCGTAGATCGCCAGCCCCGGCAGCCACGTCACGTCGGGCGGCAGCTCGGAGAAGTTCGTGGACGTCTCGTGGCCGAGCAGGCGGCGCGCCTCGTCGTCGAGGTCGCCCTCGCAGCAGGCCATCGCCAGGACCGCGCGGAACGCCGGGATGCCCGGGTTCTCGGCCACGACCTGGGCGATCAGCGGCTGCAGCTCGGCCAGGCGGCCCTGCTCGTAGCGGATGTTCGTCAGCTGCGAGGTGAAGAACGACAGCGCGTCGGGCTGCGCGGAGAGCGTCGCGATCTGCAGCGCCTCGTGCGCGTGGTGCTCGGCCTCGGCCAGCGACCCGGCGATGATCTCCAGGTTGCCCTGGTCGTAGGTCGCCAGCCAGCGCATCGTCGGCTGCCCGAGGCGCTCGGCCAGCGCGGCCTCGTGCTCGACGTCGCGCCAGGCGTCGGTCAGCCGCCCGGCCTCGACCAGCGCGGCCGCGCGCCAGTGCACGGCGTGGAACTCGGCGACCGGGTCGCCGGTGCGCCGGGCGGCGCTGACGTTCTCGTCGCTGTTGGCCAGGCGCTCCTGGAGCGTCTCGGGCATCCACAGCGTCACGAAGCGCAGCGACAGCACGCGGCTCAGCGCGGCCGGGTCGTCCAGGCGCCGCGCGAGCGCCAGCGCCTCGTCGCTCAGCGCGACGCGCCGCGGCCGGTCGGCGGGCGAGAACGCCAGCTCGGCGGCCAGCGTCGCCAGCAGCACCGCGCGCTCGGGCGAGTCGGGCTCGCCGACGGCCTCCAGGGCCTCCTCCAGCGCGTGCAGGCGCTCGTCGTCCACGACGCCGGACGCCGACACGAAGCCGCGCGAGTTGGCCAGGACCGCGCGGATCAGGCCCGGGCCGTCCTTGCGGCGCCGGGCCAGCGAGGCGGCCTCCAGCAAGGTGGTGCGGAACTCCGGATCGCCGGACTGGCGCTGGGCGTCGCCCAACCCCACCAACAGCTCGAAGCGCACCTCGTCGTCGGCGCCGGTGACCTGGTCGAAGAGGTCCAGGCCCTGGCGGTACCAGTCGACCGCGTCGTCGGGCGCCAGCTGGCCGACCGCGTGCTCGCCGGCCCGCTGCGTGTAGCGCAGCGCGCGCTCCAGGTCGGCGGGCTCGGCGTTCAGCCAGTGGCGCGCCAGCTCGCCGACGCGGGAGCCCGGCTGGGCGGGCGCGCCGTCGCCGTCGGTGAGCATCGCCTCCAGCGCCTCGGCCGCCCGGCGGTGCAGCCGCGCGCGGCGCGCCGGGCCCAGGCCCTCGTAGAGCGCGGTGACGATCAGCGCGTGCGCGAAGGCGTAGCGGTCGCCCGGACGGCGCGGCGGGATGATCAGCGCGGCCTCCGACGCCGCGTCGACGGCCTCGGCGACCGCGTCGGGCCCGCCGTCGACCATCTGGCCGACCAGCTCCAGGTCGAACTCCTGCCCGACGATCGCCGCCGCGGCCAGCGGGTCGCGGACCGCGTCGCCCAGCCGCGCCAGCCGCCGCTCGAGGACGTCGCGGACCGAGCCCGGCATCTGCGCGGTGGCGAGGTCGTCGCCGTGGTGGCGCAGCATCTCGGTGACGAAGAACGCGTTGCCCGACGTGCGGCGCTGCAGCGTGCGCGCGGCGTCCAGGCCGGCGGCGTCGAGCGCGTGTCCGGTGGTCTCGCGCGCCAGCTCGGCGACCTCGCCCGCATCCAGGCCCGTGAGGTCCACGCGCGCGACGTCGGGCTCGCGGTGCAGGTCGGCCAGCAGCTTGGCCAGCGGATGGTCGTCGTCCAGCTCGGTCGAGCGGAACGTCGCGATGATCGTCAGCCGCAGGCGCAGGTCGGAGGCCACGAGGTGGCGCAGCAGCAGCAACGTCGGCGTGTCGGCCCACTGGACGTCGTCGAGGAACAGGACGACCGGCCGCTGGGCCTGCTCGGCGCCCAGCAGCCCGGCGACCGCCGAGAACAGCAGGTAGCGCTCGGTGTCGTTGTCGACGCCGCGCGGCGCGGGCGCGTCCGGGCGGCGCCGGCCCAGCGCCGGGACCAGGCGGCACAGCTCGCCGCCGTGCTCCTCGACGTGGCGCTCCAGGACCGCGTCGGCGGCGTGGTCGACCAGGTGCGACAGGGCCTCCACGAACGGCTGGTAGGGCATCCGCAGGTCCTCGTCGCAGCGGCCCTGCAGGACGGTGGAGCCGCGCGCGTGCGCGGCGACCGCCAGCTCGCGCGCGAGGCGCGACTTGCCGATGCCGGGCTCGCCGCCGAGCAGGATCACCTGGCGTCCGCCGTGCGCCGCGCGGGCGACCAGCGGCTCCAGGCGGCGGCGCTCCTCGGCGCGGCCCACGAAGTGCTCGGGCCGCGCGACCTCCAGGCGCACCGGCAGCGGCACGACCGGCTCGGGCAGCGGCTCCCAGCGGATCTCGGCCGCGGCGTCGGGACCACCGAGGCGGCGCGGCTTCTCCAGGTCGAGGTCGTCGTGAGGGCGCAGGCGCTCCCACAGCGGCGCGTCGACGAGGATCTGCCCGGCGCCCGCCAGCGCGCAGAGGCGATCGTCGCGCCCGGGCTCCAGGGCCGCGGCGATGCGCAGCACGCCCGGGACCGCCGCGGTGCGGTTGTCGGCCTCGATCCGCTGCTGCAGCTCGATCGCGCACAGCGCCGCGGCGTGCGCGTCGGCGAACGCGACGCGCAGCGCGTCGCCGTCCGGGCGGACGTCGGTGACCGCGTCGAAGGTCGCGACGACGGCTTCGAGCAGCGCGAGCTGGCGCCCGCGCGCCTCGGCACCGCCCGCGAGGGCCGCGCTCAGCTGGATCGTGTGGTGCTCTGGCTGCTCTGGGTCTCCCATGCCCCCGGCTCCGTGACGGGCCGTCCGACGCCCGCATCATGACGAAGCCGAGGGGCATGAGAGAGGTGCGGCTCGGAATGTCCGGAGGAGGTGTCCATCCCGGGTCCGTCCCTGGACTGCTCGGAGCGCGTCATCCCCGCCGCGCTCCGAACCGCTGTTCTGTCGTCCTACGCCCCTCTGGCGTGACGTCGCGTGGAACGCCGTTCAAGCGCGACGAACAGCTCGGGACGGACGGATGAACGACGCCGAAACGCAACCGCTAGGTTGTGGGCATGCCCATGGTCCCGATGGTGATCGAGCGCACCGCCCGCGGCGAGCGCGAGTACGACATCTACTCCCGGCTGCTCAACGAGCGGATCATCTTCCTCGGCTCGGCGATCGACGACCAGATCGCCAACCTGGTCGTCGCGCAGCTCCTGCACCTGGAGTCGTCCGACCCCGACAAGGACATCTCGATCTACATCAACTCGCCCGGCGGCTCGATCTATGCCGGCCTGGCGATCTACGACACGATGAACTTCATCAAGCCCGACGTGTCGACGATGTGCGTCGGGATCGCGATGTCGATGGGCTCGCTGCTGCTGATGGGCGGCGCGCCGGGCAAGCGCTACTCGCTGCCGAACTCGCGGATCCTCATCCACCAGCCGTCCTCGGGCTTCGAGGGCCAGTCGTCGGACATCGAGATCCACGCCAACGAGATCATCAAGACGCGCAAGCGCGTCGACGAGATCTACGCCAAGCACACCGGCCAGCCCGAGGAGAAGGTCCACACCGACATGGAGCGCGACCGCTTCTTCAAGCCCGAAGAGGCCGTCGAGTACGGCCTGATCGATCGGGTCATCGAGCACCACTAGCCGGGTCGCGTTTGCGCGCCGCCCGCCCGCGCCTGACGGCCCCGACCGGAGCTTGACGGGCTGGCGCCCGCCTGCGCTCGCCCGGGACCGTCAGCCACGACCGTTCGGGGCGCAATCGCGACCCGGTAGCTCAACCCCGAGGGCCTCGCGCAAGCCTGCGCGGCCCTCGTCGGTCACCCGCAGCACGCGCTTCTTCGGCTCGGGGCGGGTGACCCAGCGGCGCTCCAGCAGCTCGCTGAGCAGCGCCGCGCCGAGCGCGCCGCCGACGTGCGGTCGGCGCTCGGACCAGTCGATGCACGCGCGCGCGGTGGCGCGGCGGGCGCCGAGGACCGCGTCGACGTCGAGGCCGAAGGCGCCCAGGCGCTCCGCGCCGCGCGGGGTGATCGCGAACGCGCCGTCGCCGAGCGTGACGACCTCCGCGGCCACCAGCCCGTCGGCCAGCGCGACGCCCGCCTGGCCCGCGAGGTGGTCGTAGCAGGAGCGCGCGGCGCGCAGCGCCTCGCCGTGGTGCCACTGGCGCAGCGTCGTCGGCCGGCGCGGCGGCGACAGCGCGGCCAGCGCCTCCAGCGCGCGGCCGACCTCCGGGCCCGCCAGCCGGACTTCGCGGCGGCGCCCGACGCGCTCGGTCACCACCAGCCCGCCGCGCTCCAGGCGGTCGAGGTGCTCGGTGGCGGTCGACGGCGCGATCGACGCGGCGACGGCCAGCTCGCGCGCGGAGTGGCGGCCGCCGTCGAGCAGCGCGTCGAGCATCGCGGCGCGCGACGGGTCGGCGATCAACGCGGCGGTGGCGGCGAGGTCGACGTCCATGCGTCGCAGGCTACGCCCGCGACGCATCGGCCTGGGCCGAAGCGTCGCCCGCCCGCGTCGCCCGCCGGCGTCGCCCGCCGCGCCGCCTCAGCGGCGCCGCGTCAGGCCGTCTTGCAGGAGGCCGGACGCGGGTGCGACTTCAGCACCTTCTCGAACGCCACCGGCTGCGCGGTCATCACGCCGTCCACGCACCAGTCGATGAGCTTCTTCCACGTCGTGGGCGACTCGCCGTCGTCGCTCAGCCACGTGTGCCACGCGTAGCCGGCCTGGTGGGCGCGCAGGACGTTGCCGGCGGTCGTGACCTCGAGCGTCTGGCCGTTGAGCTCGTAGGTGATCGGCAGCTGGAAGGCGACCACGCCGTCGCCCGGCGACGTGCCGCCGAGCAGGAAGTTCGCGCTGCCGCCGATGCCCGGCGCGACCGGGATCGCCGGCGCGAGCTGGTGGAAGCGGTCGACCGCCTCCTGCTTGAACGACACCACGATCAGGTCGCGGCGCTTGGAGGACTTCAGCAGCGCGCCCAGCACGTCGGCGTTCTTGAGGTACTCCTCGACCGCCTCGGCCTTCGTGCGCCCCTTGATCTCGATGTTGATCGGGGTCTTCGGGAACGCCTTCAGCACGGCCTTCAGCGTCGGGACGCGGAAGTCGGAGGCCTTGTAGCCCTTGGGCGCCTTCCTCTTGCCGGTCGCCACGCCGCGGAACGTGTAGGACTTCGCCTTGCGATCGTGCCGGTAGGCGTTGGCCGTCGACGCGTGGAACCAGTAGGCCCCGTCGAGCTTCTCGACCTGCGCCAGCGTGTGCGACGCGATCGTCCCGCTGCCGTTGGTGACGCGGTCCAGCGTCGTGTCGTGCATGACCACGACCTGGTCGTCCTTGGTGACCCCGACGTCCAGCTCCAACATGTCGGCGCCCGCCTTCAGGGACTGCTTGAAGGCGTACATCGTGTTGGACGGGAACTCGTCCTCACCGCCCTGGTGGGCGATGTTCAAAGGCTTGGCCTCGATCCAAGGGTTGGTCGCGGCGCGCGCCCCGGCGGGGACGGCGAGCGACAGCATCAACAACAGCGGGACGGCGACACGGCGATGGGACATCGCGCCGCAGTCTGTCACATGGCGACGTCGGCGATCGCGTGCTCGATCGCGCCGAGGCCCTCGATCTCGATCCGGACGCGATCGCCGCCCGTCAGGAAGCGCGGCGGGTCCATCGCCTGGCCGACGCCGGGCGGGGTGCCGGTGAGGATCAGGTCGCCGGGCTCCAAGGTGATGGCCTCGCTCAGGAAGTCCACCACCTGCTGGACGCCGAAGATCAGGTCCGACGTCGAGGAGTCCTGGCGCGGCTCGCCGTTGACCCACGTCCTCAGCGCCAGCGCGTGCGGGTCGGCGACCTCGTCGGTGGTCGTGATCCACGGGCCCCAGGGGCACGAGCGGTCGAAGCCCTTGGCGCGCGTCCACTGGCGCTCGCGCTTCTGCAGGTCGCGCGCGCTGAGGTCGTCGGCGACCGCGTAGCCGGCGACCGCGCCGCCCGCGCCGATGACCACGGCCAGCTCGCCCTCGTAGTCCAGCCGTCGGACGACCGCGGGGATCGCGACGTCGTCGTTGGGCGGCACCGAGGACGACGGCAGCTTCATGAACACGATCGGCGCCTCCGGCACCTGCTGGCCGGTCTCGGCGGCGTGCGCGGCGTAGTTGAGGCCGATCCCGAAGATCGCGCGCGGGCGCGGCACCGGCGCCAAGAGGCGGACGTCGGCGAGGTCATGGGTCGGACCGTCGGCGGGCGTCCGATCGCCCGAGGTCAGGCGATCCAGGACGGTGGTGCCGTCGGCGAACGCGACGATCGCGTCCCCGCGCACCTCCCCGGCCAGCGGCGTGTCGGATCCGGCGGCGACGAACGTGGCGAGCTTCATGGGCCCGCGGACCCTACCCGCCTGGCGTCCCTCTCAGGCCGCCGGGCGGGCCGGACGACCTACGAGGCGCGTGCCGCGCGACGGGCGCGACGGCGCTGGGCCGCGGCGGCGCGACGACGATCGGCCGGGCTGGCGGTCGCCTCGTTCTCCTCACGACGCTTCGCCCACTTGGCGCGCTCTTCGTCGCTCATCTTGCGGATCGTCAGATCCCCCGAAGAGACCTGGTCCTTGATGCGCTCGAGCTTCGCCTCGCGCGCGGCCTGATCCCGCTCTCGCTGCGTCTTTGCCATGCCTACAGGGTACCCCGCCGAAAGCGGCGTTAGTGACGATGGTCGCTAACGTGCGTTCCCACCGGATTCGCGCTCAAGTTCCAGGCTCCACGGCCGATCGACCGGGGGAGATGAGCTGGTGGCGCCGCGACACCGAGGAACGCGTGCGCGTCCTCGTCCCGCGGGTGACGACCGTCGAGGCGATCGTCGTGCGCGCCGTCGAGGGAGCCGCCGAGCTCGCGCTCGCGCAGACCAGCGACGTCCCGCCGCGCTTCCTGCACCGCCGCCGGGCGACGATCGTCCCGCTGAGCGGCGACGGCCGCGTCGACGGCCGGCTGCTGGCCGTGCCCGGCGCCGGCGGGCGCGTCCGCGACGACCTCCTGCACTTCCTGCAGGCCGTGGTGCCGCTGGCGCCGCCGCGCACCGAGCCGCAGCGCCGCGACGACGCGCGCGTCGACCTCGTCCGGCCCGTGGCGATGATCCCCGAGGGCTTCAAAGTCGGCTGGCTGAACGGCTTCACCCGCAACGTGTCGGCCGGCGGCGTGCTCGTCGCGGGCGCCGACGCGCTCGGCCCCGGCGACCGGCTGCGGCTGCGCTTCGAGCTGGACTCCGAGGAGGACCTGATCGACCTGCTCGCGCGCGTGGTCCGCGCCGACGACGCGTGGGGCCTGCGCGGCCTGCGCCTGGAGCGGCTGACCGACCGCGAGCGCGAGCGGATCGTCAAGTTCGTCTTCGCCCGTCAGCGCCGCGCGCTGGCGGAGCTGCGCTCGCGGTCGGCCTGAGCGTCGCGCCTACCGGCGGTCGCGCACCTCGTCGGGCGCGGGCTCCGACTCGCGCTCGCGCACGAAGCGGCGGTGGTCGCCGGGGAGGTCCTCGTCGGCCAGCCCCTCCTCGTGCAGCGCGGCGCGCGACTCGTGCAGCTCGGCCTCCGCGCGCTGGGCGCGGGCCTCGCGCTCGGCACGATCGGCGTCGGCCATCCGCTCGCGGGCGACCTCGCGGTGGGCGCCCGCGACCTCCTCGCGACGGCGGGTGATCTCGCGCTCGCGCGAGCGGGCGCGCATGCGCGGCATCGCGACGGCGAGCAGCGCGATGATGACGACCGCCACGACGACGATCGCGATGATGAGTCCGGTGGACATGAACTCCTCTCCCGTGGGACGTTTGACTGCCCGTGGCGTACCCGGAGACCGCCGATGCGAAATCGGGCGCGTCCAGCGTCCACCTTCTAGGGTGGGCGGCGCATGCACGGAATGCTCGGGACGATCCTCGCCGCGGCCGGCGGCGGCTCCAGCGGCTTCGGCGGCGGAGGCGGCGGTGGTGGAGGCGGCTTCGGCGGCGGAGGGGGCGGCGGCTTCGGCGGGAGCGGCGGCAGCGGCGGGTTCTCGCCCGTCATGTTCCTGGTGATCGTCGTCATCGTCCTGCTCGTCTTCGCCTACTCCGGGCTGAAGACGATGCAGTACCGGGCGCGCCGCGCCGCGCGGGAGCGCGCCACCGTGCGCGCCGCCGCCGAGGCGGCGACCGACGACGCCGACTTCGATCCCGACACCGTCCGCACCGAGGCGTCGCGGCTGTTCCTGGCGATCCAGCGGCGCTGGTCGTCCAACGACATCGAGGGGCTGGAGCAGCTCGTCGGGCCCGACCTGATGGTCGAGTGGCGCCGCCGCCTGGAGGACTTCCGGCGCAAGGGCTGGCGCAACCACTGCAAGCCGCACGGCGCGCCGAAGGTCGAGTACATGGGGTTGGTCAACCGCGAGGGCGAGGACGAGGATCGCGTCGTCGTCCGGATCACCGCCTCGATGGAGGACTACGTGGTCGACCAGCGCGGCGACGTCGTCAACCGGACCGGGGAGCGCAGCACGCGGACGACGCTGGTCGAGTGGTGGACGCTGCACCCGCCCGGCGACCGCTGGCGCCTGATGTCGATCGAGTCCGACGCCGAGGGCCGCCACAACCTCGACAGCCCGCTGATCGCGACGCCGTCGGCCGACGCGCGCGTGGCCGACGAGGCGGTCGTGGAGCTGGCGACCGCCGACGCGGTGACCAGCGTCTCCGACATCGCGCCCGCCGAGCTGGAGGAGGACGCCCGCGCCGCCGCGCTGGACCTCGCGCTGGCCGACGGCCGCTTCGCGCCCGACGTCCTGGAGGTCGCCGCGCGCCACGCGGTCGAGGCCTGGTCGGAGGCCATCGACGGCGCCGACGACGCGCTCGAGGCCCTCGCCGAGCCGGCCGCGGTCGCCGCGCTGCTGCAGACCCAGGGCAACCGCCGCCTGGTCGTCCGCGGCGCGCGCGTCGAGCAGCTGCGGATCTCCGGGCTGGACCCGCACGCCGAGCCCGCGACGATGACCGCCAGCGTCGTCATCAAGGGCATCCGCTATGTGGAGGACCGCAACTCCGCGGCGGTCCTGAGCGGCAGCAAGACGGCGCCGGCGACGACCGCGCAGCGCTGGACGTTCGCGCTGACCGGCGACGAGCGCACGCCCTGGCGCCTGGTCGGCGTGGCCTAGGCGGCGGCCATCAGCGCCGCCACCAGCTCGCCGGACCCGGAGGCCATGAGCGCGCCGACGAGCGTGCCGATCAGCAGGCCGCGCACCTCGTCGCGCGTGAGGTCGTCGTGCTCGATCCAGTCCAGGCAGGCGCCGTCCATGAACCACAGCCAGCCGCGCACGGCGGTGCGCGCGCCGGGCGGCACCGGCGTGCCCGCCCCCACCACGCCGGCCATCAGGCGCTCGGCGGTGGCGCCGCGGACGTCCTCGACCATCGCGCGGATCTCCGGCACCTCGCCGGCGGTGATCATCAGCTTGGCGTAGGCCTCCGCGTGCTCGCCGATCCAGCCCAGGTAGGCGTCCAGCGAGCGCTCCAGCTGCTGGGCGGGCGGCAGCGACGGGTCCGGCCGGGTGCGCGCGACGAGGTCCTCGGCGGCCGCCTGCAGCGTGGCCTCGAAGTAGGCCTGCTTGGACGGGAAGTAGTGGTACAACAGCGCCTTGGAGATCCCGGCCTCCTTGGCGATGCGCGCCATCGACAGCTCCGAGTACGCGGCGCTGGTGAACAGGCGCTCGCCCAGCGCGACGAGCTGCGCGCGGCGCTCGTCGACGTCGAGCCTGCGGTAGGCGGGGCCATCGGGCACGATCCCGACGCTACTGCGTCACACTGCGCGCAGTGCGCCCGCGTCACGTCCTGCTCGCCGTCGCCGCGGGCCTCGCGCTCGCCGACGCGTCGATCGTCACGCTCGCGCTGCCCCAGCTGCTGCGCGAGCTGGACACGACCGTCGAGGGCGTCGCCGCGATCCTCGGGGTCTACACCGTCGTGCTGGCCGCCGCGCTCGTGCCGGTGGAACGCGCGCAGCGCCGGATCGGCGCGCCGCGCACGGCGGCCGCCGGCCTGCTGGTCTTCGGCCTCGCCTCGCTGGTGGCGGGCGCCAGCTCGTCGCTGGGGCTCCTGCTGGCCGCCCGCGCCGTGCAGGCGGTCGGCGGGGCCGCCGCGCTGGTCGCCGCGTTCGCGCTGCTGGAGCCGTCGGGCGCGGCGGGCGAGCGCGGGCGGCGCCTGTGGCTGGGCGCGGCGGTCCTGGCCGCGGCGGTCGGCCCGGCGCTGGGCGGCGCGCTGACCGAGGTCTTCTCGTGGCGGGCCATCTTCTACTTCCAGGCGCCGGTGGCCGCGGTCGCCGCGGTGGTCGCGCTGGCCGAGCCGCGCCGGGACACCGCCCCGCGCGAGCGCGCGCAGCGCCTCGCGCTCGGCCCCGCGATCGCGCTCGCGCTCGTCTCGGCGGCGCTGACCGCCGTCCTCTTCCTGTTGGTGTTGCTGCTCGTCGCCGGCTGGGACGTGCCGCCGCTGCGGGCCGCCGCGACCGTCACGGTGATCCCGCTCGGCGCCCTGCTGGGCTCGCGGCTGGGCGGCAGCGCCCGGACGCGCGCGACCGCCGGCTGCGCGCTGGTCGGCGCCGGCGTCCTGGCGCTGGCGTTCCTGCCCGACGCGCACCTGTGGTGGACGTTCGCGCCGCAGGCCGCCGCCGGCCTGGGCATGGGCCTGGCGCTGCCGGCGCTCGGCGGCGACCTGCTGCCCGAGCGCGACGCCCGCGACGCCTCGCACCTGCTCGTCCTGCGCCACGTCGGCATCGCGTTCGCGCTCGTCGTGCTGGCGCCGATCGTCAGCCACGACCTCCAGGCCGCGACCGAGCGGGCCAAGGAGCGCGGCGTCGCGGTCGTCCTGGACGCCAAGCTGCCGCCGACCGAGAAGCTGCGCCTGGCGCCCGACCTGCTGGCGGGCGTCGACCAAGAGCAGCCCCGCCACGGGCTGCGCGCGGCGTTGGCCGCGGACCGGTCGACGATCGACCAGCAGTACGCCAACGCCTACCACCAGCTCTCCGAGCGCGTCGACGACACGGTCGTGCTCGCGGTCGGCGAGGCGTTCCGCACCGCGTTCCTGGTCACCGGCGCGCTGGCGCTGCTGGCCGCCGTGGCGGTCCTCCCGCGCCGCCGGCCGAGCCAGGTGCTCGCCGCCGCCGCGGCGAGCGCCGTCCTGCTCCCCGTCGCCTACGCCGAGCTGCACGCGGTCTTCGCGCCCAAGCCGGTGCGGCTCGCCGACCCCTGCCACCCGCGCCCGCTGCCGGACACCGGCGGCATCGAGGGCTTCATCCAGGACCGCGCGCTGGAGCTGCTGGACACGACCGCCTGCAAGGCGGGGTCCTCGCGCGAGCAGCTGGTGCTGGCGCTGGCCGACAAGAGCGAGCGCAAGCGCTTCGAGCAAGAGCATGGGGTCGATCCGCGCTCGCTGAGCGGGATCCTCCAGACGCTGCTGGGCTAGGCGCCCAGGAAGCGCGCCACCGCCGGGCGGTCGTCGCCCGCGCGCACGAGCACCTGGACCTCCGAGCGCGCACGGCTGCTCAGCGGCACCGCGACGACCGTCGCCGGGCGGATCTCCGCCGCGCTGGCGGGCGCGATCGTCACGCCGACGCCCACCCCGACGAGGTGGAAGATCGTCACCCAGTTGGAGGCCTCCTGGACCACGCGCGGCTCGAAGCCCGCCGCGCGGCAGGGGTCGAGCAGGTTGCGCCGGTAGGCCAGCGCGCCCGCGCTGACCGGGTAGAAGACGAACGGCTCCTCGCGCAGCGCGCTCGGCGACAGCCGCCGGCGGGCCGCCAGCGCATGCCCACCGGGAAGCACCGCGACGAAGCCCTCGGTGGCCAGGACCGTCGTGTCGACGCCGTCCAGCGCCTCCGCGTCGCGCACGATCCCGACGTCGACGTCCCCGGCCATCAGCCGCCCGGCGATCTGCGACGTCTGCCCCTCGTGCAGCCGCGTGTGGACGTCCGGGAAGCGCCGGCGGAACGCCTGCAGCCGCTCGGGCACGCCGAGCGAGATCGCCGAGGAGACGAACCCGACGTCGAGCGTGCCCGCCTCGCCGCGACCGATCCGCGCGGCCTCGTCGACGCCCTCGCGCGCCGCGTCCAGCAGCCGCCGCGCGCGGACCAGGAACGCCTCGCCCGCCGCGGTCAGCGCGACCGACCGCGACGTCCGCGCCAGCAGCGGCGCGCCGACGATCTCCTCCAGCCGCCGGATCTGCTGCGACAGCGGCGGCTGGGCCATGTGCAGCCGCCGCGCGGCGCGGCCGAAGTGCAGCTCCTCGGCGACCGCGACGAAGTAGCGCAGATGGCGCAGCTCCAGCTGATCCATATGCGGACGATATCGATGGCGTCACATCGAGATATTGGACATCTCGCCGACCGAGGCGGAGCATCCTGTTCGTGACCGTGATCGCCATCGACTCGATCGCCACCCCCGAGGACGCGGCCGCGTTCGCGCGCCTCAACGAGGAGTGGATCACCACGCACTTCGCCCTGGAGGCCAAGGACCGCGAGACGCTCGCCGATCCGTTCGGGCGCTACGTCGCGACCGGCGGCGACGTCCTGCTGGCGCGCCACGGCGACGAGGTGCTCGGCTGCGTCGCGCTGGAGCCCGAGGGCGACGGCGGCGACTTCGAGCTGTCCAAGATGGCCGTGGCGCCCGCCGCGCAAGGCCATGGCCTCGGCCGCCGGCTGCTGGAGGCCGCGATCGCCCGGGCCCGGGAATTGGGCGCGTCGGCGCTCTTCCTGGGGTCCAACCGCCGGCTCGGGCCGGCCGTCCACCTCTACGAGTCGGTCGGTTTCGAACACGTCGCGCGCGAGGACATCGGCCCGATGCCCTACGACCGCGCGGACGTGTTCATGCGGCTGGAGCTGGAGCGGCCCCGGCCCGAGGAGGGCTAGTGTCGTGATTCATTCATTCGGTCGCAGCTTTCCGGGATGCTCGGCCCCGTCAGGCGGTCGTCGATGACCGCAGGCGACCCCTTGGGTCGTTGAGGATCGGCGACGAGCGCATGGCGGCGGCGAGCGCCCGGAGGCGGCCAGCGAATGAATGAATCACGACACTAGAGCAGCTCCGGCAGCGCTTCCTGCGGGTCCCCGTGCAGCAGCCAGCCGTTGTCGGTCCGCTCGACCAGGCCGCGGCGCGTGAGCACGCCCAGCGCGGTCGTCACCGACGGCCGGCGCGCGCCGACGAGCTTGCCGATCGTCTCGTGGGTCAACGAGAGCGGCACGCGCACGCCCTGCGGCGAGACGCGGCCCCAGCGGTCGGCCAGCAGCCACAGCAGCACCAGGACGCGCGCGTCCACGCGCGGCACCTGGGCGATGGCCCGCTGCACGCTCAGCTGCCGCGAGCGGCGCACGGTGCGGCCGACGAGCGTGTCGAGCATCGACGGCCAGCGCCCGGCGACGGCGGCGAAGCGCCGGTCGAGCACCGCGACGCGCGCGGGCTCGAGCACCGACCACGTGACGCTGCCGGGCAGCGGCTCGAGCGACAGCTCGTCGTCCCACGGGCGGATGACGTCGCCCTGGCCGAGCAGCTCGGTCGTCGAGCGCTTGGCCAGCTCGACGTCGCGGGTGATGAGCCCGTCGAGGACCAGGAGCCCGATGGCGGGCGCCGCGCTCTCGCCGTTGGGCGAGGGGAACTCGAACGGGCCTGTCGGCAGGGCGTGCACCGCGGCGACGGCATGTCGCCGGGCCAGGTCACGCGCGTCCCCGCTGAGGCCGGCCCCGAGCTCCGGATCGGCGTCGAGGATCGAGATCAGTGGACGTGAGGTCATTGTCTGACTGGACACCAGGACTCCGGTCTTCCCCGTCTGATCCGAGACAAACACGGTTGCGGGGTGGTGAAGCGGACGACGGCAGAGAACGAACCGGAAAACCGTTCGCTGTCGCTTGGTTTCCAGAGCTCACCAACCGATGTCCTTCATCGGACATGTAGAACAAGCGACCCCTAACCACCATAGGGCAGTTCGGGAGCGTTGCCGAGCTTTGAGCGCCCCGGGGTCGTCGGAGAGCGTGGCACCATGGACGTCCCATGGACTCGCTGCAGGGCCAGCTGCTGATCGCCGCGCCGACGATGTCGGACCCCAATTTCGCGCGCACCGTCGTGGCGATCGCCAACCACGACGACGACGGCGCGCTGGGCATCGTCCTCAACCGGCCCTCCGACACCGAGGTCGTCGAGGCGGTCCCCGAGCTTCAGGGCGTGGTCGACACCGACGAGGTCGTCTTCGTCGGCGGGCCGGTCCAGCCCGCGTCGATCGTCGTCCTGGCCGAGTTCGAGGACCCCGAGGAGGCCGCGTTCCTGGTCGTCGAGGGGATCGGGCTGGTCAGCGACCGCACCGGGCTGGACCGCCTCGGCACCGCCACCGCGCGGCGCCGCGTCTACGCCGGCTACACGGGCTGGGGCCCGGGCCAGCTGGAGTCCGAGCTGGAGCGCGAGGACTGGATCGTCGAGCCCGCGCTGCCGCAGGACGTCTTCGACGACGACCCGCTGGACCTGTGGACGCGCGTCCTGGAGCGCAAGGGCGGCCAGTTCCGCCTGCTGGCGCGGATGCCGATCGACCCGACGGTGAACTAGACCCCCAACCGCCCTCAGCTCGCCAGCAGCGCGATCACCACGACGGCGACGATCCCGACGCCGATCAACCCGTACACGATGGTCTGCGCCGGCCAGTTGCGGGCCCAGTGCGCGGCGTCGGCCTGGTCGCGCGTGTGGTGGCCCTCGGGCGGCGTGCCGACCCAGTCGTCGTCGTCTGCCATGTGCGGGTTGTACCCCGTATCGTCCGACATCGTGGCCAAGAAGAAGCCCGCACGTCCCACGCGTCCCAAGAAGAGCGCCGAGCCGACGACGGCCCAGCTGCGTCAGGAGTACTACGCCCGCCGCGCCGCCGAGCAGGCGCTGGAGGAGCTCGGGCTGCGTCTGGAGGATCGAGAACCCGCCAAGGGCGACGCCCACTGGTGGGGCGCGGCGCGCGACGCGCTGGACCGCCTGGAGATCATCCACGCCGCGTGGCGCTTCGCCGGGCTCAACGGCTACGCGCCCGAGCCCGAGGACTTCGACCCCGACCGGGGCTGGCCGACGGCCGAGGAGGTCGAGGCGGTCTTCGGGTCGTGGGACAAGATGCTCGACGAGTCCGGGCTGGACGGCGCGATCTTCAGCGTCATCGTCGAGAAGGCGCTGAGCGCGCACGAGCAGCTGCAGGCGCGCGAGAAGGAGCTGGAGCTGCGCGCGGGCAAGCTCGAGGCCGAGGCCAAGAAGATCCCGGAGCTCAAGCGCCGCGAGGAGGTCGCGCGGGCCAAGCGCGACGAGGCCGACGACGCCCGCGCCACGGCCGAGGCGGCGCGCGACGCGCTGACCCGCGAGCGCGACGCCGCGCAGGCGCGGGTCGCCGAGCTGGAGGCCGAGGTCGCCGAGCTGCGCGCCGCCGCCGCGGCCGCCGAGGACAGCCCGCCCGCCGAGGGCGAGCTGCTGGAGGAGATGGAGCGCGCGCTGGCCGACGCGGCCGCCACCCAGCAGGCGCGCGACGAGCTGCACGACCGCATGGAGCGCCTGCGCGCCGAGCGCGAGCAGGACCGCCGCGCGATCGCCGAGCTGACCCAGCTGCTGGCGCGCGTCGACGCCGAGGGCGGCGAGGCGCCCGACGGCGGCGCCGTGGCGGGCGCCGAGGACGAGACCCCGCCCGCGACCGTCCTGGAGGCGGTCGAGCGCGCGGCGGCCGAGAGCAAGCACCTGCGGTTCGCGCCCAAGGCCTTCGAGACCGCCGCCGAGTCGCCCTTCCGTCGCCCCGGCCTGGTGCTGCGGACGCTGCGGTCGCTGGACGACCTGGCCGGCCGCTACGCGGAGGGCGACATGGGCAAATCGCTGGTCCAGGCCGCCGCCGAGCACGGCATCACCCAGTACAAGCACGACATCGCCGAGACCACGCGCAAGCGCTACGAGGACGACTACTCGTTCTTCGTCGACGGCCCCGGCTCACCCAAGCTCTGGGTCGGCCCCCACATCGGCCTGGGATCGGGCAGCGGCGCGCAGTTCATCGCGCGGATCTACCTGCACGTCGCGGACGGCAGCGACCCCGAGGTGCCGCGGGGGATCTACGTCGCGGTCGTGGGTCGGCACCTGCCGGACACGACGACGTAGGCGGTGGCGCCTGTGCGCCACCCCCTCCCACCCTCCGGCTAGCCCCCGAATCGCTCGTGCACCGTCCCCGCCGTGGGTACCGTGGCGCGCGATGAGCCGGACCGCCGCCGTGATCGACGAGGATCTCCGCCCGCTGCTGCGGGGCATGTCCCACGCCTACGCGTTCTGGGTGGCCTTGGTCGCCGCCGTCGTCCTGACGGCGATGGTGCCCAGCGGCACGGCGCGGGTCGGGGCGGCGGTCTACGGGATCGGGCTGTGCGGGTTGTTCGCGGCCAGCGGGACGTATCACCGCTGGCGCTGGGATCCGCGCTGGCGGCCGCTGCTGCGGCGGATCGACCACTCGACGATCTTCGTGTTCATCGCCGCGAGCTACACGCCGGTCGCGCTGCTGGCGATGCACGGGACGCTGCGCTGGGTGATCCTCGGCGCGGTCTGGGCGGGCGCGGTCGGCGGCGTGACGCTGTCGGTCGCGTGGATCGACGCGCCCCGCGCGCTGCAGGCCCTGCTCTACGTCGCGCTCGGCTGGACCGCGCTGGTCGCGATGCCGCAGCTGATCGACGCGCTGGACGTCGCGCCGCTGCTGCTGCTCGCCCTCGGCGGCGTCCTCTACTCCCTCGGCGCCGTCGTCTACGCCACCCAGCGCCCGGACCCCTGGCCCCGCGTCTTCGGCTTCCACGAGGTCTTCCACGCGCTGGTCATCCTCGCCGCCGCCGCGCAGTTCACCGCGCTGGCCGGCTGGGTCTTTCCGTAGACACGCGGTGATTCCGCGCGACCTCGGTGGTGGGGTTGCGCGGTGGCCGCCGACCATCAGCGCAGCGTTCCGGTGTTCGGACCGTTCTGCCGTCTGGAGGCGCCCAAGGGCCAGGACGCAAATACAGTCGTCCTTCAGGTCCTGTCGGGCGAGATCTGGGGCGAGGAGGCGCGTGCCGGCGACGGTCCCACCGTCCAGGCCTACGCGCGCCCGCTCCGCGCGGGAGAGCGTGGCATCGAGTTCTGGGCCTTCCAGGCGCCCGACACCCTGTTCGGCCCCCGTCCGAGCTGGCGGACGCCGGGTTCCCACCTGGTGATCGAGTCGGAAGGCGGTCGCGAGGTGGCCAAGCTACGGGTAGCCTTCGTCCGAGTCAGCCAGGATCTCCTTCATGCCTCAACCGCCCTCTAGCCCCGTCACCTGGGACAGCCGGCCGCGGTTCTTCCGCGCGAATCCGGACGCGACGATCGCGTTCAACCGCGTGGGCTGGCAGCGGCTCGGCGCGGCGTTCGCCGAGGAGGACGACGAGATGGGCGGCGTCGCCTGGCGCGCCACCGGCGTTGCCGAGGACGAGGCCGGGACCTTCCGGTTCGCGGTGATGGACTACGACGAGGACACGACGTTCCTGCTCGTGGCGCCGGACGGCGACGAGGCCGTCGAGCACGTGCTCGCGGCGCTCGAGCGCGCGGGCGTCTCGCCCGCCGCGGTCCTCGAGCGCCTGCCCGTGGCGCAGCCGCCGTCGCTGGAGGAGCGCGTCGCCGAGCTGGAGCGGTCGATGGCCGCGCTGGTCGACGGCGCCGCGGGCCCCGCGCAGACCAACTGAACGCCACCGTTCCTACTTCCTGGTAGCTTTGGCCGCATGGCCAGCACCGCCGAGACCCCCGACGCCACCCAGGCGCCCGCCGAGCCGAAGTTCTCGCTCGCGCTCAACCAGGATCAGAAGGACCTGAGGGACTGGGTCCACGGGTTCGCGGAGGGCGTCGTGCGCCCGGCCGCGGAGGAGTGGGACGAGAAGGAGTCCACCCCGTGGCCGATCATCCAGGAGGCCGCGAAGATCGGCCTCTACGGGTGGGAGTCGATGCAGCAGTTCGCCGCCGACGAGAGCGGCCTGACGCTGCCGATCGTCCAGGAGGAGCTGTTCTGGGGCGATGCCGGCATCGGCATGGCGATCATGGGCACGGGCCTGGCCGCGGCGGCGATCGCCGGCCAGGGCACGTGGGAGCAGGTCATGGAGTGGGTGCCGCGCTGCTACGGCACGCCTGAGGACGTCAAGGTCGCCGCGTTCTGCGCCTCGGAGCCCAACGCCGGCTCCGACGTCTCCAACATCCGCACGACGGCCAAGTACGACGCGGCCTCCGACACGTGGACGCTCAACGGCCAGAAGGCGTGGGCGACCAACGGCGGCATCGCCGACGTGCACGTGATCATCGCCCAGACCGACAAGGAGCTGGGCTCCCGCGGCCACGCCGCGTTCGTCGTCCCGATCGAGACGCCCGGCATCGAGCAGGGCGCCAAGGTCAAGAAGCACGGCCTGCGCGCGTCGCACACCGCCGACGTCCACCTCGACGACTGCAAGATCCCCGGCGCCTACCTGCTCGGCGGCAAGGACAAGCTCGACGAGCGCCACGCCCGCATCCGCGAGGGCAAGAAGGGCAAGACGCAGGCCGCCATGCAGACCTTCGAGGCGACGCGCCCGATCGTCGGCTCGCAGGCCCTGGGCATCGCGCGCGCCGCCTACGAGTACGCCCTGGCCTACGCCAAGGAGCGCGAGCAGTTCGGCAAGAAGATCATCGAGAACCAGTCGATCGCCTTCGCGCTGGCCAACATGAAGATGGAGATCGACGCCGCCCGCCTGCTGGTCTGGCGCGCCTCGTGGATGGCCCGCAACGGCATCCCGTTCGAGAACGCCGAGGGCTCGATGTCCAAGCTGAAGGCCGGCGAGGTCGCGGTCTGGGCCACCGAGCGCGCGATCCAGATCCTCGGCGGCAACGGCTACACCCGCGAGTACCCGGTCGAGCGCTGGCACCGCGACTCCAAGATCTACACGATCTTCGAGGGCACCAGCGAGATGCAGCAGCTGGTCATCGCCCGCGCGATCTCCGGCATGCGCATCTCCTAGGCGGCCGACCGCCACCACCTGATGTCACGCGCGAGGGCGGCGCATCTGGGACCCGAGCTGCGCAGGCCGCTCGTCCTGGACGCCGCCCTGCCGCTGTTCGCCGAGGACGGCTACGACGCCGTCTCGATGCAGGCGATCGCCGACGCCGCCGGCGTCTCCAAGCCCGTGCTCTACTCGTGCTACGCCTCCAAGGAGGAGCTGTTCGACGAGCTGATGCGCCGCGAGGAGCGCAAGTTGTGGCACATGGTCGAGGACTCCGTCCCGATCCCGGGCGCCCTGGGCGAGAAGGAGGACCTCCTGCGCCACGGCCTCGCCGCGCTGCTGCGCGCGGTCGCCCAGGCGCCGGACGCGTTCCGCGTGCTCTACCTCCAGCGCCACGGCGAGACGCGCATCGAGCGCGGCCGCGAGCACTGGGAGCAGCGCATGTCCGAGGTGCTGGCGGCGTGGACGCGGCTCCCCGACCGCGAGACCGCGCTGCTGGGCCGCATGTTGGTGGCCTTGGCCGAGCTGGGGTTCCGCGTCCAGCTCGAGGAGCCGGGCCAGTGGGAGCCCGACGCGCTGGCCGCCTACCTCGCCCGCGTGGTCGTGCGCGGGATCCCGAGGTCGGACTGAGCGCGCGACGCCGCCCGCCGGTCAGAGCGCGTCAGCGATCCGCGCCGCCACCGCGTCGCGCGCGGCGTCGTCGGCGTACTTGGTGCGCGGCCAGAAGAACCCGCGCAGCCCGTCCTTGAAGTTGCGCGGCACGACGTGGCAGTGCAGGTGCGGCACCGACTGGCTGACGACGTTGTTCATGGCCACGAACGTCCCGGCCGACCCCATCGCGTCGGGCACCGCGACGCTCAGCCGCTGGACGAGCGCGAAGAACGGCTCCAGGCGCGCGGGCGGCAGGTCGGCCAGCGTCTCGACGTGCGTGCGCGGCACCACGAGCGTGTGGCCCTCGAACAGCGGCCGCGCGTCCAGGAACGCGACGTGGTCGTCGTCGGCGAAGACGATCGCGGCGGGCAGCTCGCCGGCGACGATCCGGCAGAAGACGCAGTCGTCGGCGGGCATCGTCCATGACACCCTATGGGCCGATGTCCGGTTCCGCGTCCCACGAACGTCACCGCCAGGAGATGACGTTCGACGCGATCCTCACAGAGCAGGCCGGGCCGCTGACGCGGCGCCTGGCGCGGATGGTCGGTGATCGCGAGACCGCCGAGGACCTGCGCCAGGAGACGCTGGCGCGCGCGTGGCGCCGCGGTCCGCGCGACGCGTCGCCGCCGGTCGTGCGCGCGTGGCTGCACCGGACGGCGACGAACCTCGCGCTCGACGAGCTGCGCCGCCGCAAGCGCCGCGAGCACGTCCCGCTGCGCGAGACGCTCGCCGCCGCGGGCGGCCACGACGGGCAGCGCGACCCGCTGCTGGCCGACGCGCTGGCGTCGCTGACCGCCCATCAGCGCCTGGTCCTGCTGCTGCGCTTCGAGGCGGGGCTGTCGCTGCGCGAGGTCGGCGCGCTGCTGGACCTCGGCGAGGACGCCGCGCGCAAGCGGGTCGCGCGGGCGCGCGCCGCGTTCCTGGAGGCCTACCGCCAGGCGGGCGACGACGACCCGCGCCCGACGATCCTGCTGCTGCTCGGCCGCGAGGACCCGGCGCCCTACGAGGCGTGGCTGCGCGCGTCGGGCGCGCGCGTGCGGACGGTCGCGGGCGGCCAGGCCGGGCTGGACCTCGCGGGCGCCGACGGCCTCGTGCTCGGCGGCAGCGAGACCGACGTGCACCCGAGCCTGTACGGCGAGCCGGTCGGCCCGCACGTCGGCGCGACCGACCTGACGCGGCACCTGCGCGACCTCGCCGCGCTGCGCCACGCGCTGCGTAGCGGGCTGCCGGTGCTCGGCGTCTGCAGCGGCACCCAGTTGTTGAACGTGTTGCACGGCGGCACGCTGCACCAGGACCTGCCCGCCGCCGGGTGGGACGCGCTGGACCACCGCGACGAGCATCCGATCGCCACCGCCGACGACACGCTCGCGCGCCGGCTGATCGGCGGCCGCCCCGGCGTGGTCTCCGAGCACCACCAGGCGGTCAAGCGCCTGGGCCGCGGCGTGCGCGTGACGTCGGTCGCGCCCGACGGCCTGGTCGAGTCCCTCGAGGTCCCGGACCACCCGTTCGCGCTCGGCGTCCAGTGGCATCCCGAGCGCTGCTCAGGCGACGTCGGCCGCCGGATGGCCGACGCGCTCGTGGCGGCCTCCGCGGCCTAGTAGCGCCGAGCAGGCCGACCGACGGCGCCTTCGTGTCGCGGAGGAACACGAAGGCGCCGTTGGTCGCCGGGATGTCCGGTCGAGGCGCGCGCGTCGTGGTGGGTCGACAGGTCGACCCGCGGGATCGCGGCGGGCGCGGTGGACGCGAGGGCGGCGCAGCACGCGAGCGCGATGACGGCGGCGAGGACGACACGACGGCGGACGGACATGGCCGCGCGACGCTATGGCGCGCCCGCGGCCGGCCGTGTGAACGAGATGGGGCCAGGGCGTGAACGACCCGAGAAGGTCGCCCGGCCTCCTAGGCCCCGCGCGGTGCCACCGGCTCGCCCGCGTGCGACGTCTCGGCGCCCGCCGGCGTCCCGGTCGCGCCCGACCGCGTGTTGCGGTCGGTCAGCCGCTCGACCGGCAGCACCGGCGCCACGTCCGGCGCGCCGAGGCGGGCGGCGTCCGCGCCGAGATCGTCGTCCTGCTCCTGGGACTGGCGCTCGGCCCGCACGCGCGCGGTGTAGTGCTCGACCTCGCGCGCGACGTGCGCCTCGTCCCAGCCCAGCGGGCCGGCCATCAGGCGCGCGGCGGGCTCGGCGGCGCTGAGGCCGCGATCCCAGGTCTCGATCGACGTCCGCGTCCGACGCGTCAGCACGTCCTCCAGGTGCGCGGCGCCCTCGTGCGTGGCCGCGTAGACGACCTCGACCTTGAGGTAGTCGTCGGAGCCCGGCAGCGCCTCGCCCAGCGACGGGTCCTCGGCGATCAGCGCCAGCAGGTCGTCGATCAGCGCGCCGTAGCGCCGCAGCAGGTGCTCGATGCGCGCGACGTGCACGCCGGAGGACTCGGCGATCCGGTGGCGGGCGTTCCAGCGCGCGAGGTAGCCGTCGGCGCCGAGCAGGCCGACGCGCTCGGTGATCGAGGGCGAGATCTCCTCCTCCAGCCCATGGACGGCGGCGTCGACCGCGTCGGCGGCCATCACGCGGTAGGTGGTGTACTTGCCGCCCGCGACCGCGACGAGCCCCGGCACCGGATGGGCGACGATGTGCTCGCGCGACAGCGCCGACGTCTGGTCGGACTCGCCGGCCAGCAGCGGCCGCAGCCCGGCGTAGACGCCCTCCACGTCGTCGTGGCCCAGCGGCGTCACGAGGTAGCGGTTGACGTGGTCCAGCAGGTAGTCGATGTCCTTCTTGGACGCCGCCGGGTGCGCCTTGTCCAGCGTCCAGTCGGTGTCGGTCGTGCCGACGATCCAGTGCCGGCCCCACGGGATCACGAACAGCACCGAGGTCTCGGTCCGGATCGTCAGCGCGGTGTCGCCGTGGATGCGGTCGCGCGGCACCAGCAGGTGCACGCCCTTGGACGCCCGCACGTGGAACTGCCCGCGCGCGCCGACCATGTCCTGGGTGTCGTCGGTCCACACGCCGGTGGCGTTGATCGTCTGGCGCGCGCGCAGCTCGATGATCGAGTCGTGGTCGCCGGACTCCAGGTCCACCACCTTGACGCCGGTGACGTGCTCGCCCTCGCGCAGGAAGCCGACGGCCTGCGCGCGCGTGGCGACCTGGGCGCCGTAGGCCGCCGCCGTGCGCGCCAGGAACATCGTGTGGCGCGCGTCGTCGACCTGCGCGTCGTAGTACTGGATCGCGCCGGTGAAGCTGTCCTTCTTCAGGGCGGGGAACTTCTTCAGCGTCTGCGTGCGCGTGTAGTGCTTCTGGGCCGGGACGCCGCGCGCCCGGCCCAGCGCCGTGCCCATCGTGTCGTACAGCACCAGGCCCGCGCCGATGTACGGGCGCTCCCAGCCGCGGTGGCTGAGCAGCGCCAGGAACGGCAGCGGGTGGACGAGGTGCGGCGCGATCCGGTCCAGCAGCAGCGCGCGCTCGTGCAGCGCCTCCTTGACCAGCGCGAAGTCGAGCTGCTCCAGGTAGCGCAGGCCGCCGTGGATGAGCTTCGACGAGCGCGACGAGGTGCCCGACGCGAGGTCGCGCGCCTCGACGAGCGCGACGCTGAGCCCGCGCGTGGCGGCGTCCAGCGCGGCGCCCGCGCCGACCACGCCGCCACCGACGATCGCGACGTCGAACTCCTGCTCGTGGAAGCGGCGCAGCGCCTCGGAGCGGGTCCGCGGGTTGATGGCTCCGCCGGCTGAGTCAGACATCGTCATCCAGGCTAGTCGGGAATCACCCAGCGTCCGGAACGCTGCAGCGCCCGGCGCCAGTCGCTCAGCAGCGACTGCCGTTGGTCGTCGCCCATCTTCGGCTCGTAGCGCTTGGACTCCGTCCACAGCGACCGGACGTCGTCCTCGGTCCAGAGGTCGGTCGCCACGCCCGCCAGGTAGGCCGCGCCGAGCACGGTCGTGTCGGCGATCTCGGGCACGACGACCGGCACGCCGAGCATGTCGGCCTGGAACTGCATCAGCCAGCCGTTGGCGGTCGCGCCGCCGTCGGCGCGCAGCTCCTTGAGGCGGACGCCGAGCGCGGTGTTCTGCGCGCGGACCGCGTCGACCGACTGGTAGGCGATCGCCTCCAGCGCGGCGCGCGCGATGTGCGCGCGGCCCGAGCCGCGGGTCAGCCCGACGATCGTGCCGCGGGCGTAGGGATCCCAGTGCGGGGAGCCCAGGCCGGTCAGCGCCGGGACGAAGTACACGCCCTCGTTGGAGTCCAGCGAGGCCGCCATCTGCTCGGTGTCGGCCGCCTGGTCGATGATCTTCAGGCCGTCGCGCAGCCACTGGACGCCCGCGCCGGTGACGAACATCGACGACTCCATCGCGTAGTCGACGCGGCCGCCGATGCCCCACGCGACGGTCGTGATCAGGCCCTGCTCCAGGACCGGCGGCCCGTCGCCGGCGTTGGCCAGGAGGAAGTTGCCGGTGCCGTAGGTGTTCTTGCTCAGCCCCGGCTCCAGGCAGGCCTGCCCGTAGAGCGCGCCCTGCTGGTCGCCGACCATCGCCGCGACCGGGACCTTGCCGCCGAACTCGGTCGTCTCGCCGAGCACCTGGGCGTTGGGGACCGGCTCGGGCAGCGAGCCGATCGGGACGCCGAGCGTGTCGCACAGCTCGCCGTCCCACGCCAGCTCGCGGATGTTGAACAACAACGTCCGGGAGGCGTTGGAGTAGTCGGTGGCGTGGCGGCCGGTGAACTTGAACAGCAGCCACGAGTCGATCGTCCCGAAGGCGGCGTCGGGGGAGACGCCGCCCTCCTTGATCATCCACTCGTACTTGGTCCCGCTGAAGTACGCGTCGAGCACCAGGCCCGTGCGCTCGCGGAACATCGACTCATAGCCCTCGGCCTTCAGGCGGTCGCAGCGGCCCGCGGTGCGCCGGTCCTGCCAGACGATCGCGCGGTGCAGCGGCTCGCCCGAGTCGCGATCCCACGCGACCGCGGTCTCGCGCTGGTTGGTGATCCCGATCGCCTTCAGCTTGGACCCGTCCAGCCCGGCCTCGTCGAGCGCCTCGTGGCAGACCTTCTTGGTGACCTCCCAGATCTCGGCCGCGTCGTGCTCAACCCATCCGGGGCGCGGGAAGAACTGCTCGAACTCGGAGTAGGCCGAGGTGACGACCTTGCCCTTCTCGTCGAAGATGAAGGCACGAGAGCCGGTCGTGCCCTGATCGATCCCCAGGATCATGTGGTGCTGCTCCTTCTCTCCGGATCCTCGGCGAAGCGCGTCTTCTCCTCGACGGTCTCCGCCCCCACCTCGACGTCCGTCGCGGGCGCCACGCCCCGCGCCAGCAGCACGTCGCGGATGAACACGTCATAGATGATCGCGCCTATCAGCGCGCCGACCAAGGGGGCGACGATCGGGATCCACATGTAGCTGGACAGGTGGACGTAGTCGCCGGGGACGGCGTTCTTGCCCCAGCCTGCGGCCCAGGCCAGCAGGCGCGGCCCGAGGTCACGGGCCGGGTTGATCGCGTAGCCCGAGTTCGCGCCGAACGAGATGCCGATCCCGACGACGAGCAGGCCGACGATGAACGGCGCGACGTTGGCCTTCGGCGGCTGGTTGCGCTCGTCGGTCAGCGCGAAGATCACGCCGATCAGCAGCGCGGTGCCGATGACCTCGTCGAGGACCGGCCCCCACCAGTTGTGGAAGTACGGCGCGGGGAACGTCCCGAAGATGCTGTAGGTCGTGATGCCCTGCGCGCCGCTGCGGCTGGCGATGTGGTTCGCCGCGTTGTAGGAGTCGATCGCGACGTGGTAGTTGAAGTACACGATCGCCGCGCCGACGAAGGCCCCCAGGAGCTGTGCCGCGCTGTAGGGCAGCACCTTCGACCATGGGAAGCCCCGTCGCACGGCGTTGGCCAGGGTGACGGCCGGGTTGAGATGCGCGCCGGTGACTCCACCGGCGACGTAGACGCCGAGGGCGACCGCCAACCCCCAGCCCCAAGCGATGAGCAGCCAGTCGCCGCTGGCCTGGAAGATCTCCGTGCCGCGACCGGACTGGTTGAGCGCGGCCACTGCCATTGCCACAGAGCCCGTGCCGAACAGGATGAGGACGCAGGTGCCGAGAAATTCGGCGGCCAGCTCTCCGGGGAGGGTTGCCCGCCATCGGGCCGTTGGGCCCGTAGGTGGATGACTGGACACCGTGGTTGGGTGCCACGGACGGTCCGCCGGCAAACGCCGGCCGCGCTCATGCGGCGCGCAGACGTCGTTCGGGACGCTCGTCGGCGTCGGGCTCGACGCCCGTGATCGCGCGCAGGGCGGCGACGCAGCGCGCGTCGAAGCCGGTGCCGGACTCCGCGACGAGCAGGCTCATCGCGCGGCCGGGCGTCCAGGCGCCGCGGTAGACGCGCGGCGAGACGAGCGCGTCCCAGACGTCGGCGACGGCGAGGATCCGCGACTCGAGGTCGATCTGGTCGCCCCGCAGGCCGTCGGGGTAGCCGCTGCCGTCGAGGCGCTCGTGGTGGCCGCGGACCGGGCGGCGGATCCGCTCGGGGTGGCCGAGCTCGCGCGCGAGCTCGTCGCCGTGGACCGGATGGCGCTTGATGACGTCCATCTCGGCGTCGGTCAGGCGGCCGGGCTTGGTGAGGATCGCGTCGGGCGTGGAGAGCTTGCCGATGTCGTGCAGCAGCCCGGCCAGCGCGAGGTCGCGCAGGCGGCCGGGCGCCAGCCCGAGGTGCTCGCCGATCTGCACCGCGTACTCCGCGACGCGGCGCGTGTGCTCCTCGGTCGAGACGTCCTTGGCCTCCAGCCGCGCCATCAGCACGCGGACGCGGGCGCCCAGGAACGCCTCCTCGGCGGCGACCAGCTCGGCCGCGGCGAGATCGCCGACGAGCGGGTGCGACGGGCGCCCGCGGTGGACGTCGAGCGCGACCGGGACGCCGACGAGCGTGATGCCCAGGAACTCGAGCGCGTGGCCGGTCCACCAGATCCACGTGCCCTGCTGGAGCATCAGGACGGGAACCAGCGCGAAGCCGAGCCAGACCGTGCCGACGACGACGACCAGGTCGGCCGTGCGGCGCGTCAGGGCGTAGGTGCGGACGGTGCGCGTGGCGACGATCGCGAACAGCAGCTCGCCGATCGCCAGCAGCGCGATCGCCTCGGGCGAGTCGTAGCCCGGGACGGCCGGGATCCGGTCGGGCATCGCGAACGCGATGCCGCCGACCGCCGCGATGCCGACGAGGATCGTCACGAGCGCGACCGTGACCCGGCGCAGGTGCTCGGGGCCGCGCAGGGACGGCAGCGCGGCGACCGTGAGGATCGCGCCGCCGACCGGCAGCGCGAGGCCGCCCGCGACCTGGACGATCCCGTTGGGGCCGATGACCACGCCGGGCGTCGCGAGGCCGTGGACGAGCAGGATCAGCGTCATCGCGGCGAACGCGCCGCCGGCGATGACCGCGCGCGTCTCGCGCCGCCGGAAGCCGGCGACCATCAGCGTGACCGAGCACAGGCCGGCGACCAGCGAGCCGACGGCCATGATCCCGAGGTGCTCGCGGGCGGTGATGGGCGCCTTGTCCTCGCTGACGAAGAAGTGCATGACCGCCGCCGGGACGGCGGCGCTCGCGGCGATGAGCGTGAGGTTCGACCCCAGGCGGCTGCGCAGCAGTCGGTCCACCACCGGGTGTGTCGACCGTGGTCGGACGGCCTTGAGGTCCGACGGCGCGTGGTCAGCGCGTGGCGGTGAAGCGCAGCGTTCCGGAGGCGCAGCGCTGACCGGTCGCGATCGACCCGACGACGCGCACGGTGCCGGTGATGCGGTGGGTCCGACGGCGCAGCACGCCGCGGACCGTCACGCGCTGGGCCTCCTCCCCCGCGCGGAACGTGAAGCGGCCGTCGGCGCCGACGCGCGCCCGGCCGGCCTCGCGGACGACCAGCGGGCCGATGTCGCCGAACGTCCGGCACCGGTAGCGCGCCAGGCCCGCGCGCACGGCGACGACCGACCGGCCGGCGACGTCCAGGACGATCCGCCGGTGCTCGGTCGTGTGCCCGGTGTAGGGGACGGCGTCGGCCAGCACGGCCATGCAGGGTGGCAGACGCTCTCGACCGGCGGTCGGACGGCCGGGCGCCCGGCCGCCGGGCGCCGCCGCGGCGCGAGGCGACGGTCAGCCCGCCAGCGCCTGCTCCTCGACCATCCGGCGCTGGACGTCGCTGAGCGGCGGCAGCGGCTCGCCGCGCTGGAGCCTGGCGGCGGCCGCCGCGAGCGTCAGCCCCGTGCCCGTGAGCACGGAGCCGACCAGCGGCGGGACGTCGGCGCCGCAGACGCCCGAGACGCAGTCGGGGTCCCGCGGGTCGCTACTCGACGGGCTGCCCATTGGCGGTCAGCGTCACGGGGATGTTGCCCCGGGTCGCGTTGGAGTAGGGGCAGACCTGGTGGGCGGCCTTGACCAGCTCGACCGCGGCGGCGTCGTCCACCGACGGCAGCGAGACGTCGAGCTGCACCGAGAGGTCGAAGCCCTTGCTCTCGTTGGGGTGCAGCGACACCTTGCTGTCGATCGACACGTCGCCGGTCTCCGCCTTCGTGCGCCGCGCGACCGCGCCCAGCGCGCCCTCGAAGCACGCCGCGTAGCCGACCGCGAACAGCTGCTCGGGGTTCGTGCCGCCGCCCTGGCCGCCCATCTCGGTCGGCAGGCGCAGGTCGACCTCCAGCGCGCCGTCGGTCGTCTTGCCGTGGCCCTCGGCGCGACCGCCGGTGATCGTCGCCTCGGCCGTGTAGAGCGTCTTCGCCATGACCCGACCATAGCTCGCGGCGCCGCGCCTCCCCGCGCGCGTGGCTCAGGCCGCGGGCGCGGGCGAGACCACGATGTCGCGCTCGGCGTCGAAGCGCGCCAGCGCCGGGAAGGCCACCACGATCAGCGCCACGCCGGCGATGCACGCCAGGCCGCCGGAGATCACCGACGCGCGCACGCTCGTGAGCGCCGCGACCGAGCCGGACTCGACATCGCCCAGCCGCGGCCCGCTGGTCACGACCATCGTGAACACCGACGACATCCGGCCGCGCAGGTGGTCGGGCGTCACCGACTGGTTGATCGCCGAGCGGCAGACCGCGCTGACGCTGTCCGCCGCGCCCGCCAGCGCGAGCATCGCCGCCGCGATCCACAGCGACGACGCGATGCCCGCCAGCGCGATCGCGACGCCCCAGGCGACGACCGCCCAGATGACGATCAGCCCCAGGCGCCGCGCGTGGCTGAGCCAGCCGGTCGTCAGCGCCGCGACCGTCGCGCCGGCGGCGACCGAGGCATACAACAATCCGGTGCCGCTGGCCCCCGTGTGGTAGACGCTGACCGACAGGACCGCGAAGAGCGCGCGCGGCATCCCGAACGTCATCGCCACCAGGTCGATCGCGAAGGACCCCATCAACGCGTGGTTGCCGCGGACGAAGCGCAGGCCGTCGCGGATCGACGCCCACACCTTCTCGGGCGCGGCGGCCGCCGCCTCGGCGCTGATCCGCGGCGGCTGGGGCGACATCATCCAGACCGCGCCGAGGATCGCCGCGCAGCTGGCCGCGTCGATCGTGTACGCCGCGCCGAGGCCCAGCACGCCGATCAGCACGCCGCCCAGGCCCGGGCCGACGACCATCGTCAGCGTGTTGAGCCCGTAGTTGAGGGCCAGCGCGCTGCGCAGCCGCTCCGGCGCGACGAGGTTGGGGACGATCGAGCCCGCGGTCACGTTCTGCACCGCGCCGAAGCCCGCCATCGCGGCGCCCAGGACGTAGAGCAGGACGAGCGGCGGCGAGCCGACGTAGGCCAGCGCCGCCAGCGCGGTCGCGCCGAGGATCAGCGCGGCCTGGATGCCCAGCAGCATCCGGCGCCGGTCGTGGCGGTCGGCGAACGCGCCGCCCAGCAGCGCCATCGTCATCAGCGGCACCAGCTCGACCGCGCCCAGCAGGCCGGTCAGGAACGCCGACCTGGTCTCGACGTAGAGCTGGTAGGGCAGCGCGACGAGCGTCGCCTGCGTGCCCAATCCCGTGACGAGCTCGCCGGCCAACAGCAGGCGCAGGTCACGGGACTCGCGCAGCGAGGAGGTGTCGACGGCGATGCGGGACGGCACGGGCGGCCCGCCACGATACGCAGAGTCGTAGCCTTCAAGCCGTGAAGCCCGAGATCCACGTCCTCGGCCTGTCGATCAAGACCTTCGGCCTGTTCTTCGCCCTCAACTTCGCGGCCTGGGGGCTGCTGGCCGCACGGCGGCTGAAGGAGCTCGGCAAGCCCGTCGACTGGGCCTACGAGCTGGTGACGGTCGCGCTGATCGGCGGCCTGGTCGGCGCGCGCGGCTACTACCTGCTGCAGAACCACGACTCGCTGAGCGTCGGCGACCTCTTCGGCGGCTCCGGGCTGATCTGGTACGGCGGCCTGGCCGGCGGCGTGATCGCCGTCCTCTACTGGGCCCACCGCAAGGACTTCCTGTCGCTCGCGCTGGTCGACATCGCGGGCCCGTGCCTGGCGCTCGGGTACGCGATCGGGCGGATCGGCTGCCAGGTCTCCGGCGACGGCGACTACGGCAAGCCGTGGGACGGGCCGTGGGCGATGGGCTACCCGCACGGCACGGTGCCGACGGCGCCGGGCGTGACCGTCCACCCCACGCCGATCTACGAGACGCTGATCATGGGCCTGCTGGCCTTCGCGCTGTGGCAGCTGCGCGACCGCGTCCGGCCCGGGCTGCTGTTCGCCGGCTACCTGGTCGGCGGCGGGCTGGAGCGCTTCCTGATCGAGTTCCTGCGCCGCAACGAGCACGTCGCGCTCGGGCTGACCGCCGCGCAGCTGGAGTCGATCGGGCTGATGGTCGTCGGGCTGATCTGGGTCGCCTACGTCAAGCGCCGCCACGGCTCGCTGATGCTGCCGCGCGACGAGGCCGACGCCGCGGTCGCCCAGCGGCGCGCGCGGTGGGCGGCCGGCAGCGCCCAGGCGCAGCCGGCGTAGGCGTAGCGCGAGCACGCGCGCGGCGCGGGCATCGGGCGCGAGCCCGGACCCGCGAGCCGCCGGAATGTGACCGCGCCGGGGGAGTCTGGGGAGGTTTTCGCGTCGAGGGTGCGCAGAGTCGTTGAGCGCTTCGCAATTCCTGATGGCTCGATTATCGTTCGGCGCGATCGCCGTGCCTTGGACGTCCGCTTGCCCTTCACGCCCTGCCTCGACGTGACCCTGCGCGTGCCCGCCGTGCCCGCGGCGCCGCAGGCGGCCTTGCGACTAGAGGCCGACTTCGTCGAGCTGTCGCGCGATCCGCATCGCTGGGCGTTCCGCTCGCTGCACGCCGAGGTCGAGGACGGCGACCTCGTCGTGCACGCGACGCTGCTGGAGCCCCTCGAGGATCTGTATGGCGTCGACCCCGACGGCGACCAGCCCGAGCAGGCGGCGACCGATGTCGTGTTGGCCCTCCTGAACGCCAACTGCCCCGCGTGGCGGGCGCTCGACGTGCGTGACCAGCGCGTCAGCGCCCACACGCGAAGGGTCCGCCGCCGGTTCTTCACCGCGCCGGCCTGAGCGCCCCAATAGGCTCGGGCGCATGGACGACGAGCTGCTCGACGTCTTCGACGAGCGCGGGTGGCACGTCGGCGTCAAGCCGCGGGCCGACGTGCACCGCGACGGGGACTGGCACCAGGCCTTCCACCTCTGGGTGGTCAACGCGGACGGCGTGCTGCTGCAGCGGCGCGCGCGCGACAAGGCGTCCTGGCCCGGATACCTCGACGCGTCGGCGGCCGGGCACCTGATCGCGGGCGAGGCGGTCCGCGACGGGCTGCGCGAGGCCGAGGAGGAGCTGGGCGCGGCCTACGCGTTCGACGATCTGGAGTCGCTGGGCATGCACCGGGTGGACGACGCGGAGCGCTCCGGCGTCGTCAACCGTGAGCTGCAACACGTCTTCGCGGTGCGCGACGCCCGCCCGCTGGAGACCTGGCGCGACTTCGACCGCGTCGAGTTGGACGGCCTGGTGTTGGTGGGGCATGACGGGTTCCTGGAGCTGGCGCGCGCGCTGGAGGCGGGCACCGATCGCGGCGAGGACCTCGCCGTGCCCGCCCGCGCGTGGGACGGCGTCGCGGTCGTCGACGCGCGGGTCACACCGGGCGAGCTGGTCCCCGCGCCGTACCTGTCGACGATCGCCCCCGCGCTGCGACGCCTCGGTCGTCGTCGCTGACCGCGCACCGGGCCGAAACGGCCCGGCGACACGGACTTAGCGGTGAGTACCAGGAATCTGTGTGCGATTTCTCGCGATTCCCCCCGGTTAAGGGATTGACGCGGGTGGTACGCCTTTGCACAATTCAGGCACGCGAACCTGCGCAGAAACTGCGATCACCGTCGCCGCGCTCGGATAAGGTTCGCTCGTACCGCCAATTACCTGAACGAATCTGGACGGACAGTGAAGCCCATCACAGCGATTGATGACCCCCGCTACGTCAAGGCGATGAGCCATCCGGTGCGGGTCCGGATCATGGCCATGCTGCAGGAGCGGAAGGCGTCGCCGAACGAGCTCTCTCAGTGGCTCGGCACGACCCTCGGCGCGACCGCGTACCACGTGCGCACGCTCCACAAGCTCGGCCTCATCGAGCTCGTCGACGAGACCCGCGTGCGCGGGGCCGTGGAGCACCACTACAAGGCCAAGGCTCGCCCGAAGGTCACGCAGGAGAACTGGTCCAAGGCGTCGCCCGTTGCAAAGCAGGCCGCGGTCGGCTCGCAGCTGAAGATGCTCGAGGACTACACCAACGCCTCCGCGGCGGCCGGCGGCTTCGACCGCAACGACGCGGTGCTCGAGCGCAAGACCGCGCGCCTGGACGAGAAGGGCTGGAACGCCCTGACCGCCGAGGCCGCCAAGTTCCTCGAGCGCATCGACAAGATCGAGGCCGACGCCGCCAAGCGCATCGCCAAGGCCGGCGACGACGGCGCGCTCGACGCCGGCGTCGTCCTGCTCGGCTTCGAGTCGGTGCCGCTCTCGACGCAGATCCCGGAGTCCACGAAGAAGCGCACGCCGATGAAGAGGACGCGCCGCGCGTCATAACGCCGAGCGGCAACGCGCCACCCTTGGGGCGGCCTCGCGCCGCCCCTTCGGAAGTTCTTCAGCGCGCCCCCGGAGACGCCAACGGCCACAGAGCCGGCGTCACCGGGGGCGTCGCTACATCGGTGAGGATCTACTCACCAATGTCCTGCCCCGGACGGGGCGGTGCCTAGGCCAGCGTGAAGCGGCCCACGAGCTCCTCGAGCTCGGTGGCGGAACGGGCCAGCTGCTCGGCCGAGGTGGCGATCTCGGTGGCCGACGCGGAGGTCTCCTCGGTCGACGCGGAGACCTGCTCCGCGGAGGCCGACGACTGCTCGGCGACCGCGGCGACCTCGTTCATGTCGCCCTGGACGCGCGTGGCGGCGGCGTCGATGGCCGTGATCGCCTCGTCGATCTGCTGGACGCGCTCGGTCATCTCCTCGATCGAGCCGCCGATCGCGACGAACGACTCGCGCGCCTGCTCGACCGTCTGGGCGCCGTCGTCGGTCCGGGCCTGGCCCGCCTCGACGACCTCGACCGCGCGGCCGGTCTCGGACTGGATCTCGCCGATCAGGCCCGCGATCGACGCGGCGGCCGACTGCGACTCCTCGGCGAGCTTGCGGACCTCCTCGGCGACGACCGCGAACCCGCGGCCCTGCTCGCCGGCGCGGGCGGCCTCGATCGCGGCGTTGAGCGCGAGCAGGTTGGTCTGCTCGGCGATCTGCGTGATCGTGTCGATGATCCCGCCGATCTCGCCGGACTTCTCGCCCAGCGCGCGGATCGCGCCGGTGGCCTCCGAGGACGCCTCGCGCACGGCGGACATCGCGTCGGTCGCCTGGCGCACGGCGTCGGCGCCGGCGGTCGCCAGCTCGCGCGCCCGGTCGGCGGCCTGAGCGGTCTCGTCGGCGCGGCGCGTGCCCTCGGCGGTCGCCGCGGTCATCTCCTCGGTGATCGCCTTGGTCGAGCCGACCGCGCGCACCTGGCGCTCGGTGCCCGACGCGACCTCGCCGACCGCGTGGGCGATCTCGGAGACGGCGCGGCCGGTCTCCTCGGAGGTGGCGGCCATCTGCTGGGACGCCGACGAGACCGTCGACGCGGTCCCCGCGACCTGGCCGATCAGCCCGGCCAGCGCCTCGCGGGAGGCGTTGTAGGAGGTGATCGACGCGCCGGTGGTCTCGCGGACCGCGTCCACCGCGCGGGCCAGCTGGCCCAGCTCGTCGGAGGAGGTGTCGGCCAGCGGCTCGGTCGTGGGCGCGATGGTGGCCGTGAGGTCGCCGGCGGCGAAGCGGTCCAGCGCCTCGCGCAGGTCGGTGGTGTCGCCGTCGCGCAGCTGGCCGAGGCGCTTGACGACCGCGCCGATGCGGGCGGCCATGCGGCCGGAGATGACCCAGGCCATCGCGAAGGCGAGCAGGAGCGCGAGCGCCAGGCCGATGACGATGTTGCGCTTGGCGGCGTTGGCGTTCTGCTCGGACTTGGCCGCGAACGCGGCGGCGGCCTTGACCTGGGCGGTCTGCCACGCGGTCATCGCGGCCTTGACCTCGTCCCAGACCGGGTTGTCGATCGCGGCGGCCGCGGCGTCGAGGTGCCCGGCGTTCTGCAGCTTGACGAACGGCGCCGCGGTGCGCTTGTACTCGTCGACGACGCGCAGGAGCTTCTGGGCCTGCGCGTAGGTCGGGTCGCCCTTGCCGATCTTCCGGTAGAGCGCGGCGATCGTGTCGTCGTCGCCCCGCAGGTCGTCGAGGACGTCCGCGCGGTCCTTGGGCCCCACCAGCAGGTAGTGCATCTGGTCCTTGCGGATCTTGTTGGTGACCGTGGTGACCTCGCCCATGCGCTCGGTCGACGGGACGGTCTTCTGGCCGAGGATCTTGACGTCGTCGCTCACCTTGCTCAGGCGGGTGAGGGCGAGGCCGCCGATGGCGGCGGTCAGGAGGAACATCGCGGCGAAGGCAGCAAGCAGCTTGCCGCGGACGGAGAAGCTCATGACCGCTGGGGTCGGCCGGCCTTCGCCCCCGTTGATCCCTCGGTCGGGGGACGGACCTTCAAGTGGGGCTTGAGCGTTCCGGATCTTACGCCGACCTGGCGCCGAGACGCTCTCAGTCGCGCGGCACGAGACGCACCTTGGGCGGCATCTCGAACGGCTTGGGCGGCGGCGCGTCGGCCGGGCGAAGGCGCGTGCGGCCGGCACGACGCTCCAGCGAATGGCCCGCCAGCTCCACTTCGTAGAGGGCCTGCGCGGGCATCTGCAGGCCCTCCCGGCGCATGTCGGCGACGGTGAGCCCGTCGTCTCCCGCCTCCTCCAGGAGCCTCAGCGCGAGACGGCCGTCGGGGGTGGTCAGCGGGCGAGCGGTGGTCATGCGGACAGGCAGGCTAACGCCCGTCCCGGCGCACCCGCTCTCGAGGCGCCGCGGGCGCCGGACGCTCGGCGAGCTCTCGTCCGCCGTTGAGGTGGCTTTCAGGTTCGCGCGCTGAAGTGCCTGCCATGACCCCGATGACGACCCTGCCCGAGGCCGCCGTCGACGGCCGCACCGCGGTAATCGACGCACTTCCCCGGGTCTCCTACCGCGACCGACGCCACGGCGTCGCGGCCGAGCGTCCCGCCCCCGGCCGGTACCTCGAGGTCGACGACGGCGCCGAGCGCCTGCTGCTCCCGCTGCGGCACGGCACGACGCACGTCGGTCGCTCGTTCACCGCCGACGTCGTGCTGGACGACATGTCGGTCTCGCGCCGCCACGCGATCGTCCACCAGCGCGCCTCCGGCGTCCGGATCCTCGACGACCGCAGCGCCAACGGCACGTTCGTCAACGGCCGGCGCGTCAACGAGGCCGACCTGCGCGACGGCGACGTCGTCGTGCTGGGCCGCGTCGTGGTGACCTACCGGGACGTGGCGGTCTAGCGACCGCCGCGCTCAAGGCGCGCGCGGACGGGACCGACCACCGGGGCATGTCCCCGGTCCAGACGACGGCGCACGCGCGCGCGATCGAGCGGTTCGAGGCGGGCGCGCCCGCGGAGGCCGCGGCGCTGCTGCGCGACGCGATCGACGCGGGGCCGCTGAACGACCTGGCGGTGATGCTGCGCGCGGCGGGCGACCACGACGGCGCCCGCACGGTGCTGGAGGCGGCGCGGGTCGTCGCTCCCGAGGATCCCGACGCCGCCGCGAACCTGGCCGCGCTGGCCGCCGAGCACGTCGACGCGGCGCCGGACGCGCGGCGCGCCGCGCTCCTGCGGGTCGTCGGCGAGGCGGCGCGCACGCACCTGGCCGACAACGTCGACCACCTCTTCGACCCGTGGGGAGCCGCGCTGCCGGATCCGGCCGGCGAGGGCGAGCGGATCGCCCGCCAGCTCGCGGTGCTGGACCGCTGCGACGTGCTGTGGGACCGGATCGGCGACGAGGCCTCGCGCGCGCTGCTGCTGCGCTTCCTGGCCTACCGTGCGCTGGGCCCGGCGCACGTGCGCCTGCAGCTCGATCCCGTCGAGTACCGGCGGGCGGTGATCGGGATGACCGCGAAGATCGTCCGCGGCGTCGGCCTGGCGGGCATGCCGGGGATGCCGTTCGAGTGGGCCCACCACCTGTATGACTTCACGCCGACCGGCACGCCGCTGGTGCTGTCGGGGCCGCCGCTGCCGCTGGCCTCGACGATCGTCTTCTCCCAGTACGCCTACCGCGACGAGGCGGCGGCGCCGATGGCCCGGCCGCGCGCGGGCGACGTCGCGCTGGACGTCGGCGGCTGCTGGGGCGAGACCGCGCTGTGGATGGCGACGCTCGTCGGGCCGTCCGGGCGCGTGCACTGCTTCGAGCCGGGCCGCTCCAACCTCGGGCTGCTGGCCGACAACCTGGAGCGCAACCCGGGGCTGATCTCCCGCGTCAGCGTCCACACCGATCCGCTCGGCTCACGGGCCGGCGAGGAGGTCTGGTTCGACGACGCGATCGCGGCGTCGACCAAGGCCCACGCGTCGGCCGAGGGCGCGCGCGGCACGGCGACCCCGGCGACGACCGACACCATCGACGCGATGGTCGCCCGCGGCGCGCTGGACCGCGTCGACTTCATCAAGATGGACGTCGAGGGCGCCGAGCTGGAGATCCTCAAGGGCGCGGCCCACACGCTGCGCACCCAGCAGCCGCGCCTCGCGCTGGCGACCTACCACCGCCCCGACGACGTCGCCGTCTTCCCCGCCTTCCTCGCCTCGCTGGGCCTCGAGTACCGCTGGTACCTGCAGTGCTCGACGATGACCGACGTGGACACGATCGTCTTCGGCGTCCCCGCGGCGGCGTAGCGCCGCGCTCCCCCGCCCCATCGACGCATGACACCCCGCCGTGGGCGCGAGTCCGCGCGCGCCCAGTTCTTGACAGCCGAACAGTTACGATATATCGTGATACTCGTTCGATAGGTCATAGACAGACGAAAGGAGTCACCACATGACCGGTGCCTCATACGCAGCGCCGCATGGGCGCTGCCACCACAAGGGCCGGGGGATGGGCCGCATGGCGTTCCCCGAGCTGATGGCGATGATGGGTCCGGGTCGCGGGCCCGAGGGCCGTGGCGGCCCGTGGGGCCGGGACTTCGGCTTCGGGCCGTTCGGCCCCGGCGGGCCGGGTGGTCCGCGCGGTCGCGGTCGGCGCGCCCGTCGCGGCGACATCCGCGCCGCGATCCTGCTCCTCCTGGCCGAGGAGCCGCGCAACGGCTACGGCCTGATGCAGGAGATCGAGGAGCGCAGCGGCGGCGTCTGGCGTCCGAGCCCCGGCTCGGTCTACCCCGCGCTGTCGCAGCTGGAGGACGAGGGCCTCGTCCGTGCCACCGAGCACGAGGGCCGCAAGTCGTTCGCGCTGACCGACGAGGGCACCGCCCACGTCGAGGAGCACCGCGAGCGCTTCGGCACCCCGTGGGAGACGGTCGGCGAGGGCGCCCACGACGAGCTCCACGACCTGCGCCGCTCGGCGCAGGCGCTGGCGATCGCCGCGATGCAGGTCGCGCAGACCGGCACCAAGGACCAGCTCGGGGAGGCCAAGGCCATCCTCGAGGAGTCCCGCCGCCGGCTCTACCGCCTCCTCGCGGGCGACGCGCCCGCCGAGGGCGACGAGTAACCCGCTCGCCCCGCCTCACCCCTCTCCCCTCCGCGGCATCGCGACGGCCCGCCTCCCCGGCGGGCCGTCGCGCGTCGGGACTACACCACCAACTTGCCGGGGTTCAGGACCCCGGCCGGGTCCAGCCGCCGCTTGACCGCGCGCAGGACCTCGACGCCCAGCTCGCCGTCCTCGGCCACCAGCCAGGGCGCGTGGTCGGCGCCGACGGCGTGGTGATGGGTGAGCGTCGCGCCGGCCGCGGCCAGCGCGTCCATGACGGCGGCCTTCGCCCGCGTCCACTGGCCGACGGGGTCGTCGGCGTCGCGGCGGGCCAGGACCGTGAAGTACAGCGACGCGCCCGCCGCGTAGAGGTGCGAGACGTGGCAGGCGACCAGCGGCGAGTCGCCGTCGAGCGCCTCGCGCAGGACGTCGCCGACCCGCGCGTGCAACGCCATCAACTCGCGCCACGAGGTCGCGGTCTCCAGCGTCTCGAGCACGAGCCCGGCGCCGAGCAGCTCGTCGCGCAGGCGCGGGGCGCGGAAGCGCCCGTGGCGCCAGGACTCCGCGGCGGTCTCGCCGAGCGGGACGGCGCCCGCCGCGTCGAGGATCGCCGACGCCGCGGCCGCGCGGTGGTCGACGTCGCTCGCGAAGCCCTCCCAGCCCAGCAGCACCAGGCAGCCGCCGGCGTGATCCTCGCCGCCGCCGCCCGTCGCCACGCCCATCGCGGTCTCGACCTCGTCGCTCAGCCGCGCCAGGTCCGGCCGCGGGCCGCGCTGCGCCAGCGTCCTCAGCACCTCGACGCCGGTCGCCAGGTCGGCCACGCGCCAGCCCTCGTGGCGGCGCGCCTCGGGCACCGGGCGCACGCGCACGGTCACCGACGTCACGACGCCGAACGCGCCCTCGGAGCCGAGGACCAGCTGCTTGAGGTCGGGCCCGGCGGCGCTGCCCGGCGCGCGGCCGAGGTCGAGGTCGCCGGCCGGCGTCGCGACCCGCACCCGCTCGACGAGCGCGTCGAAGCGCCCCCAGCCGGTCGACAGCTGCCCGGCCGAGCGGGTCGCCGCGTAGCCGCCGATCGTCGCCCGCTCGAAGGACTGCGGCACGTGCCCGAGCGTGAACCCGTGCGCGCCCAGCAGCTCCTCGGCGCGCGGGCCGGTCAGGCCGGCTTCGAGCGTCGCGGTCCAGGAGACCTCGTCGACCTCGACGAGCCGATCCAGCCGCCGCAGGTCGAGCGCGATCACCGCCGAGTACCCGCCGCGCTGGGGCGCCACGCCGCCGACCACGCTCGTCCCGCCGCCGAACGGCACGACCGCGACGCCGTGCTCCGAGCAGGCGGCCAGGACCGCGGCGACCTCGTCGTGCGTGCCCGGCAGCACGACCGCGTCGGGCGCCCGCGGCGGCTCGGCGGAGCGCCGCACGAGGTCCAGGTAGGACATGCCGTTGGCGTGCGCGGCCCGCGCGGCCTCGTCGCGGACGACGTGCGCCGCGCCCACCGCGGCGGTCAGCGCGCCCGCGGCGGCGTCGCCCAGCGCCGACGGCCCGACGTCGAGCGTCACGGCGGCCGGGGACGGCGCGGGCGGGGACGTCGCCTCGACGCCGAACGCCTGCGTCAGCAGCGCGCGCAGCTCGTCGCCGACCAGCGGTCGGTCGTCGGATGGGGCCCACGCGGACGCGGGATCGAAGGTCTGCTCGCTCGTCACGACGACCGATGTTACATTGACGGACGAAATGTCACACGGCCTGCTCAACGAGTCGCAGCGCACGGCGGACCTCATTGCGCTGCGCGAGCCGCGCGCACCGCTCGACGTCCTGGTCATCGGCGGCGGCGTCACGGGCGCCGGCGTCGCGCTGGACGCGGCCTCGCGCGGCCTCAGCGTCGCGCTCGTCGAGCGTCGCGACCTCGCCCACGGCACCAGCCGCTGGTCGTCCAAGCTCGTCCACGGCGGCCTGCGCTACCTGGCCCAGGGCGCGTTCGGCATCGCGCTGGAGAGCGCGCGCGAGCGCCACGTCCTGCTCACGCGCACCGCGCCGCACCTCGTGCGCCCGATCCGCCAGGCGATCCCGCTCACGCCGCAGGTCGACGCGCGGGCCGAGCGCGTCACGCGCATCGGCCTGTCGCTGGGCGACGGCCTGCGCCGGATCGCCGGGACGTCCGCGGGCGAGCTGCCGCGCGCCCGTCGCGCCGACGCCGCCGAGATCCTGCGCTTCGCGCCCGGCGTCTCCCCGCGGGGCCTGCGCGGCGGCCTGATCTCCCACGACGCCCAGCTCGAGGACGACGCCCGCCTGGTCGTCGGCCTCGCGCGCACCGCCCACCTGCACGGCGCGAAGGTCGTCACCCGCTGCTCGGCGCTGCAGGCCACCGGCTCCGGCGCGCGCCTGCGCGACGAGCTGACCGGCGCGACCTTCGACGTCGACGCCCGGCACGTGATCAACGCCACCGGCGTCTGGGCCGGCGAGCTGGCCGACGGCCTGCGCCTGCGCCCCAGCCGCGGCACGCACCTCGTCGTCGCGCTGGAGCGCCTCGGCGGCCTGGCCGGCCAGGTCAGCGTCCCGGTGCCGGGCGAGCGCAACCGCTGGGTCTTCGCGATCGCGCAGCGCTCCGGCGTGGCCCACGTGGGCCTCACGGACGAGGCCGCACCCGGCCCGATCCCGGACGTCCCCGAGCCGCCGGCCGCCGACGTCGAGTTCCTCATCGACACGCTCAACGCGACGCTCGCCACGCCGCTGACCCACGACGACGTCCTCGGCGCCTACGCGGGCCTGCGCCCGCTGGTCGAGGGCGACGAGTCCACGACCGCCGACCTCTCGCGCCGGCACGCCGTCGTCGCGGCGCCCGACGGGCTGATCAGCGTCGTCGGCGGCAAGCTGACGACCTACCGCAGGATGGCCCAGGACGCCGTCGACCGCGTGACCGACCGTCCGTGCCGCACGCGCGACCTCCCGCTGGTCGGCGCCGCGCCGCGCGACGCGCTGGCCGCCGTGGCGGCGCCGGCGCGCCTGGTCGACCGCCACGGCACCGAGGCGCCTTCCGTCCTCGCCCTCGCCGGCGGCGACCCCGCGCTGCTGGAGCCGGTCCTGCCCGGCGGCGACGTCCTCAAGGTCGAGGTCCTGCACGCCGCCCGCGCCGAGGGCGCGCTGGACGCCGACGACATCCTCGATCGCCGCACCCGGATCGGCCTCGTCGCTGCCGATCGTCAGCGGGCGCGTCCAGTCGTCCAGGCGCTGCTCGACGAAGGTCGTCAAGCTTCCGCGGCGTGAGCGACGCCACGACCGACGCCATCCTCGACGCCACCCGCGCCTCGATCCTCGACTTCGGCATCCGGCGCACGACGCTGACCGACGTCGCGCGCCGCGCCGGCGTGAGCCGGATGACGGTCTACCGCCGCTACCCGGACGTCGACGCGGTGCTGCGCGACCTGATGACCCGCGAGTTCCGCGCCGGGATGGAGGAGGTCGCCGCCCACCTGCCCGGCGCCGACGGCCGCGCCCGGGTCAAGAACCACATCTTGGCCTCGGTCGCCGCGTTTCGCGCCAGCCCGCTGATGGCGAAGGTCATCGAGGCCGAGCCCGAGCTGCTGCTGCCCTACATCCTGGGCCGCATGGGCGAGACGCAGCGCGCGGCGATCGGGCTGCTCGGCGTGGAGATCGCCGACGGCCAGATCGACGGCTCGATCCGCGCGGGCGACGTCCGCGTGCTCGCCCAGTCACTGCTGCTGATCGCGCAGTCGTTCGTCCTGTCGTCGGGGATCGCCGAGGACGTCCCCGAGGCGGCGCTGCGCGAGGAGCTGGGCCGGATCGTGGACCGCGTGCTGGCGCCCTGAGGCGCCCTAGCCCAGCGCCTTCACGAAGGTGATGAACAACACGAGCAGGACCAGCAGCGCGAGGATCGCGGCGATCCGCGCCGCCCAGTCGGCCCGTGAGGACTCCTGCGCGTGCTCGCGCGCCACGCGCTGGACGGGCACCGGCGCCGCGACGCCCGCGGGCCGGGCCAGCGCCCGGTCGCGCTCCGCCTCGGCGTCGGCCAGCCGCCGCCGGACCTCCTCCAGGCGCGCGTCGGCCTGCTCGCGCTCGCGCCGCGCGGCGTGCTCGGCCGCACCGTCCCGCTCGGCCCGCGCGGCGTCGCGCTCGGCCAGCGCCTCGGCGACCGCGCGCTCGCCGTCGCGGCGCGCCCGCTCGACCGCCGACTCGTTCTCGCGCCGCGCCTCGTCGCGCTCCTCCAGCGCCTGGCGGCGCCGGTCCGCCGCGCCCTGGGCGGCCTGCTCGCGCTCGCGCAGCTCCTGACGCAGCGCGTCGCGCTCGCGGAGCGCCCGATCGCGCGCCTCGGCCGCCGCGTCGCGCTCGGCCCGCGCGGCGTCCCGCTCGGCCAGCGCCTCGTCGCGCTGGCGCAGCTCGCCGCGGACCGCGTCGCGCGAGGGCCGGGCGGCGATCTCGCGGCGCGCCTCCTCCAGCTCGGCGGCGAGGCCGTCGCGCTCGGCGTGCGCCTCGTCCCGCGCGACCCGCGCCTCGTCGCGCTCCTGACGCGCGGCGGCCAGGCGCTCGTCGTGGTCGGTGATCCGGCGCGCGCGGCCCTCGCGGCGCGGCGCGGGCGCGCGCTTGGCCCGGGGCGCGGGCGCGGGCGCGGGCGCGGGCGCGGACGCGGCCGTCGGTGCCGCCGTCGGCGCCTCCTCGCCGCCCAGCGGCACGACGATCGACGGCGTCACCGCCAGCTCCAGGGACGCGACGTCGGGCGCGTCGCCGTGCCACGGGAACGCCGCCTTCCACGGGCGGCCGTCCTCCGCGGGCCACGGCTTGTGGTCCAGCGTGGCCAGCAGCGTGCGGTCGCGGTCGGACGCGTCGCGGATGACGAGCGCCGGGCGCACGAAGCGCACGCCGCGGACCCCCGACCAGGTGCCCTCGACCTCCAGCCGGTCGTCGCCGACCGCCTCGACGCGGGTCAGCGCGAACTCCGGGCTCATGGCGCCCGGTATGCCCGCTTCGCGCGGGACGCTACCCCCGGGCCATGTGGAAGCCGCGCGCCATCACGCCGTCCAGCTGGTCCTCGGACAGCGGCCCGGGCTCCAGCGGCGTGTGCCGGGCGCGCAGGCCGTCGAGCAGCAGCGTGAGGTAGCGGCGCCAGATGTCGGGCGAGACGTCGTGCGCGTACTCCATGACCGCCGTGACCATCAGCTGCAGCGTCGGCAGGTCGGTGACGTCGACGTCGTCGCGCAGCTGGCCCGACGCGCGGGCGCGCTCGAAGAGCCTGTCGACGGACGGCTTGATCCGCTCGCGCGCGCGGGCGACGCGCTCCTGGCCGTGCGCGGTGCTGAACACCAGCTCCTTGAGCGCGCGGTCGTGGCAGTGCAGCTCCAGCGCGCGCTCCATGAACGTCGCCAGCGCCTCCCAGCCGTCCTCGATCGACGCGGCCTCCTCGGCGATCCGACGGACCTCGTCGATGCGCTCCTCGAAGAGCGCGTCGACCAGGGCCTCCTTGTCGGGGAAGCGCCGGTAGACGGTGCCGACGCCGACGCCCGCGTGCTCGGCGACCGCGTCGAGCGTCGCGCTCAGGCCGCGCTCGCCGAAGACCTCGGCGGCCGCCTCGAGGATGCGCCGCCGGTTGCGCTCGGCGTCCGCGCGCAAGGGCTTCTGCGGCTCGGGGGTGGTGGTCGTCGTGCTCGACGTCACACAGCGAGCGTACCAAAAGCGGAGATCAGGTCTCCAGTTCTGTGCTAGCCTGTCGATGAGAACGGAGGAAGCATCTCCGCTTCTGAACTGCCACTCCTCTCCCCACTCCCCTTCCATGACCCACGCAGACCCTCATCACGATCGCCGCTGGCTGATCCTCGCGATCCTCGGCATGGCCCAGCTCATGGTCGTCCTCGACGCCACGATCGTGAACATCGCGCTGCCCAGCGCCCAGCACGACCTCGGCTTCGGCGACTCCGACCGCCAGTGGATCGTCACCGCCTACGCCCTCGCCTTCGGATCCCTGCTGCTGCTCGGCGGCCGCATCGGCGACCTCTTCGGCCGCAAGTGGGTGTTCATCACCGGTCTCATCGGCTTCGCGGTCGCGTCCGCCGTCGGCGGCGCCGCCCAGTCGTTCGGCATGCTCGTGGCCGCCCGCGCCGCCCAGGGCGTGTTCGGCGCGCTGCTCGCGCCCGCCGCGCTGTCGCTGCTGGCCACGACGTTCACCGACCCGTCCGAGCGCAACAAGGCCTTCGGCGTCTTCGGCGCGATCGCCGGCTCCGGCGCCGCGGTCGGCCTGCTGCTCGGCGGCGTGCTCACCGAGGCCCTCGACTGGCGCTGGTGCCTGTACGTGAACCTCGTCTTCGCGGCCGTCGCGGCGTTCGGCGCGTTCACCTACATGGTCAACCAGGCGCACCCCGACAAGCCCAAGCTCGACATCCCCGGCACGCTGACCGCGTCGGCCGGCCTGTTCGCCCTGGTGTACGGCTTCTCGCACGCCGAGCAGTCCAGCTGGGGCGACGCGACCACGATCGGCTTCCTGGCCGCCGGCCTCGTCCTGCTGATCGCGTTCGTCGCGATCGAGCGCGTCGTCGCCCACCCGCTGATGCCGCTGCGCGTGGTCCTGGACCGCGACCGCGGTGGCTCGTACCTCGCGATGGGCCTGTCGGCGATCGCGATGTTCGGCGTGTTCCTGTTCCTGACGTTCTACCTCCAGCAGACGCTCGGCTTCACGCCGATCCAGTCCGGCCTGGCGTTCCTGCCGATGTCGGCGGTGATCATGGTGACCGCGACCGTCGGCCAGACCCAGCTGCTGCCGCGCGTCGGCCCGCGTCCGCTGATCGGCGTCGGCCTGACGCTCGGCGCGGTCGGCATGCTCTACCTGACCGGCATCGGCCTGCACAGCTCCTACTGGACGCACGTGCTGCCGGGCCTGATCATCATGGGCGCGGGCATGGGCAACGTGTTCGCCCCGGCGATCTCCGGCGCGACGCTCGGCGTCGACCCGGGCGACGCCGGTGTGGCCTCCGCGATGGTCAACGTCATGCAGCAGGTCGGCGGCTCGATCGGGACGGCGCTGCTGTCCACGCTGGCCGCCAGCGCGACGACCAGCGCGATCGCCGACGCGGGCCGCCCGACGGCCGACGTCGTCGCCCAGGCCGCGGTCCACGGCTACACGACCGCGTTCTACTGGTCGGCCGCGATCTTCGCGGTGGCCGCCGTGGTCTGCACCGCGCTGCTGCGCTCCGGCGCGCGCCAGGTCGACCCGGCCGCCGAGCCGGTGCTGGCCCACTAGGGCCGCCCAAGACGGATCGGGAGAGGATCCGAGGAAGGCGTGGTGGTCGCCGCTGTCCCGACGGCGGCGGCCACCCACGCCGGATCGCGCTCCTAGTGCTGCAAGATGGCCCGCGCGGCGTGCAGCGTCGCCGCGGCCGTCACCCGGCAGACGTAGTACGCGACGGGGACGAGCACCAGGCCGGCCGCCGCGCGCGCGACGTTGGCGCCCAGGCTGTGCGCGTTGAGGAACTCGAGCGTCGCGTTGGGCTGGTCGTCGTTGTCGGGCAGCGACCAGTACCAGGCCGGCGAGGTCAGCAGGCCCAGCGCCGTCGACCAGGCGGTGACCGCGATCGTGAAGCCCGCGATGCCGATCGGGAGCATCAGCAGCCCCCAGAGCGCGTCGCGCCAGGCGCCGAGGTCGGTCGCCGCGGCCTTCGTGCGGGCGATCGGGCCGCCGGTCCAGGGGCGGCGGGTGCGGCTCACCGGCATGCCGGCCTGCGAAGCCCGCCAACGCTCGGCGTCGCCCATCCCGCGCGCGGCGTAGAGCGTGGCGAGCAGGACGGGGATGCCCAGCAGCGTGATCGCCAGGCCGCCCGCGAGCGAGAGCCCGGTGACCAGCACGGTGAACGTGACCACGCCGGCGGGGAGCCCGACGAGGAGGTAGGTCGCGTCGCGCCCGGCGGTCACGGCGTAGGCGCCGAGCCGGCGGCCGCTCGGCTCGATCGGGGCGGTCGGGGAGGAGGAGAGGGTCGTGGTGGCCATGTCCACCATGTTCGCCCCGCGCCGCCCACCACACCATGCGGGGCACCCGCGTCCCCGCCCTCCGGAAATCCCGACTACCGCGCGCGGGTCGTGACGCCGCTAGCGCCCCACCGCCGAGCCGCTGCCGCCGCCGAACTCCTCGCGCAGCTCGCGCTTGAGGAGCTTGCCCGACGGGTTCTTGGGCAGCTCGTCGACGAAGTGCACCGACTTGGGCAGCTTGAACGGCGCCAGGCGCTCGCGGGCGTGCGCGAGCAGCTCGTCCTCGGTCGCCGGCGCGCGGGTGACGACGATCGCGGTGATCGCCTCGATCCAGCGCTCGTGCGGCGTGCCGATCACCGCGACCTCGGCGACCGCCGGGTGCGTGTACAGCGCCTCCTCGACCTCGCGGCTGGCGACCAGGACGCCGCCGGTGTTGATGACGTCCTTGACGCGATCGACGACGAAGAGGTAGCCCTCCTCGTCGATCCGGACGAGATCGCCGGAGTGGAACCAGCCGCCGGCGAAGGCCTCCTCGGTCTCCTCGGGCTTGTCCCAGTAGCCCGTGCACAGCTGCGGCGAGCGGTAGAGGACCTCGCCCTGTCCGGCGCCCTCGATCGCCTGCCCGTCGTCGTCGATCACCTTGACCTCCACGAACAGCACCGGGCGCCCGGCGGAGTCGGGCCGCGCGTCGTGCTCCTCGGGACGCAGGACGGTCGCCAGCGGCGCGATCTCCGACTGCCCGAAGGCGTTGTAGAACCCGACGCCGTCCAGCGCGCCGCGCAGCCGCTGCAGCACCGGCACGGGCATGATCGACGCGCCGTAGTAGGCCTTCCGCAGCGCGCTCAGGTCGCGCGTGGCGAAGTCCGGGTGCTCGCTGATCGCGATCCAGACGGTCGGCGGCGCGAACAGCGCGGAGATGCCGTCGCGCTCGACGCGGGCCAGGATGTCGGCCGGGTCGGGCTTCTCGACGACGTGGTTGGTCGCGCCGAGCATCAGGTAGGGCATCAGGAACGCGTGCATCTGCGCCGAGTGGTAGAGCGGCAGCGGGTGCAGTGGGACGTCGTCGGCGCGCATGTCGAGCGCCACGACGCACGAGACGTACTCGTGGACGAACGCGCGGTGGGTCATCATCGCGCCCTTCGGCGCGGCGGTCGTGCCCGACGTGTACAGCAGCTGAACCAGGTCGTCGTCCTTGACGACGACGTCGTCGAGGTCCGGCACCTCGCCGGTCAGCGCCCATCGCAGGACGTCGTCCTGGCCGTCGGCGCCGTCGCGCAGCGTGCCGATGCGCCGCACGTCGCCGAGGTCGTCGGCGATCGCCTCGACGGCCGCCATCAGCGCCGGGTCGGCGAACAGCCCGGTCGCGCCCGACTGCGTGACGATGTAGGCCAGCTCGCCCCCGACCAGGTTGTACTTGACGGGCACGTGCACGAGCCCGGCGCGGGCGCAGCCGAGGTACAGCAGCAGGTAGGCGTCGGAGTTCGTGCCCAGCGCGGCGACGCGGTCGCCGTGGGCGAAGCCGGCCTCCAGCAGGCGGCCCGCGACGCGGGCGGTGGCGGCGTCCAGCTCCTCGTAGGTCCAGCGGCGCTCGCCGAACACGAGCGCGGTCCGGGTCGGCCGGCGGCGGGCGCTGCGGCGGACGAGGTCCGCGACGGTGCTCGGCATCTCGTGGGACATGCCGAGAACCTATCCGGCCGTGGACCCCCGGACGACCAGCTCGGACGGCAGGACGACGTTCCTGGGGCGCTTGCCCCGCAGGCGCGCGAGCAGGAGGCCGAAGGCGGCGGCGCCGAGGGCCTCGGCGTCGAAGCGCACGCTGGTGATGTCCAGCAGCCGGGCGACGTCGAGGTCGTCGAAGCCGACGACCGCGACGTCCTGGGGGACGCGCAGCCCGAGCTCGCGGGCGGCGGCGACCAGGCCGGAGGCCAGCAGGTCGTCGTCGGCGAAGAACGCGCCGGGACGGTCCGGGCGCTCCAGCAGCCGTCGCGCCTCGGCCATCGCGCTCGGCGCGTCGAAGTCGGCCTCGCCGACGACCATCGCCTCGGGGTCGATCCCGAGCCGGCCGAGGTGGGCGGCCCACCGCGCGCGGCGGCGGTCGAACGTCTGGCCGCCGGCCCGGGACCGCAGGTAGCCGATCTCGCGGTGGCCGAGCTGCTGGAGGTGGGCGAGCGCCGCGTCGGCGCCGGTCTCGACGTCCAGGCGCACGAACGGGATCCGCGGCTGCTCGTACTCGACGATCACGACCGGGCGGCTGCCGGGCTCGCGCAGCGCGCGCGGCACCTTGGCGGCGAAGAACAGGAAGCCGTCGATCGCGCCCTCGGCCAGCGCGACCGCCGAGCTGTCCCGGCCCTCCGCGCCGTAGTTGTCGTCGATGAGGACGACGACGTGGCCGGCCTCGCGCGCGGCGCGCTGGGCGCCGCGCAGCGTGCGCCCGAAGAACGGGTGCGTGACGTCGCGGACGACCAGCCCGACCGCCGACGCCGTGCCGCTGCGCAGCGCGCGCGCCGCGGCGTTGGGGCGGTAGCCCAGCTCCTTGGCCGCGGCGCGGACCGCGTCCTGCGTGGCCTCCGAGACGCGCCCGGGGCCCTTGCCGGAGAGCACGAGCGACACGGTCGTCTGCGAGACGCCGGCCCGCTTGGCCACGTCGACGCTCGTGACCTTGCGCGAGCGCGACGAGGCGGCACCGGAGACCGGCTGGGGCTGACGAGCGTTCGGGGCGATGCCCGGATCACACCACGCCGCGCCGCGACGCGTCGGGCGCGCGCTTGCGGAGCCCGCCTGGCGATGGGTAGTCATACGTAGTACCGTTGTACGTATGACTCCTCTCCCCCTCCCCCGCTCCACCGGCCTTCTGGCCCGCGGCGCGCTGCTCGCGCTGGTCGTCGCGGGCTGCGCCGGGACGGCCGCCTCGCGGGACCGGACGACCGCCCCCGCCCCGGCCCGCACCGCCGTCCTGGCGGGCGCCGACGCCACGCCGGCGGCCGTCGACGCGGCGACCGGACCCTCCGGCGGCGCCACCGCGACGGCCGTCGTGACCGTCCGCCGCGCCTCCGGCGCCCTCGACGCCCAGGCTCAGGCCACCCGCCTGGCCGCCGAGGGCTACGACACGATCGTCGGCGTCGGCGCCGAGGCCCGCGCCGCCGTCTCCCAGGCGGCCGCCGCCGAGGTCGGCGACGCCGACACCGTCTGGCGGACCCGCTGACCGCCCGGGAGGCGGGCCGAGCGCGGCCCGCCCCCCGAAGGCCCTGGGACGCACCACGGGAGGCCCCTTGTAACTAAGGGACGCTTTACCGGCGCCCGCCTTTCGCGCCGGTTCGGGTACGGGCCACCCCACCAGCCGCCTCATTGGGGGACCCCCTGATGCGCCCCCAGCCATGGCGCGACAGCCTGTCGCGACCATGCTCTCCCCCTCCTCCATCTCCCCTCGCGCGGCGCTGCTCGCGCTGGCGAGCGCGGGCCTGCTCGCGCTCCCCGGCGTGGCGTCGGCCGCCACCGTCACCTCCGACGGCACGACCGCGACCATCAACGGCACGGACGCGCCCGAGGAGATCGACGTCCACTACGACGGCGGCCAGCTCACGTTCGGCGGCTCGGTGGCCCCGGGCGCCGGCTGCACCGGCGATCCCGGCAGCGTCACGTGCCACGCGGGCAGCGGCGGCGTCGTCGGCAACCTCGCCGGCGGCGACGACCGGGTCCACTCCTACCTCACCGGCGCCCCCGCCAAGTACGGGCGCTACGACCTCGGCGCGGGCAACGACTTCGCCGAGGGCTACGGCTCCGAGGTCGTCTACGGAGGCCCCGGCAACGACGAGATCGACGGCCTCGACGGCGACGACGAGATCGACGGCGGCCCCGGCAACGACAGGCTCAGCGGCGGCGCGGGCGCCGACATCCTGCGCGGCGGCGAGGGCGACGACACGATCTCCTCGGACCCGATGGAGCACGACAGCCCCGACGTGATCGATGGCGGCCCCGGCCGCGACACGATCGTCGACTGGATGCGCGGCGACCCCGCGACCGAGCAGCTCGTCACGGTCACGCTCGACGGCGTCGCCGACGACGGCTTCCCCGGCGAGGGCGACAACGTCATCAACATGGAGGTCGTCGAGTCCTACGGGTCGCTGCGCTTCATCGGCACCGACGGCGACGACGTCGCCTCGGCCTCCGAGGTCGGCAACCGCGCCGAGCTGTTCGGCAAGGGCGGCAACGACCAGCTCAAGGGCACCGACCGCGACGACGTCATCGACGGCGGGCCGGGCGACGACACGATCACCGGCGGCTACGGCAACGACACGATCGTCGGCGGCCCCGGCCGGGACACGATCATGGGCGACCGCGACAGCCGCTGCAACGAGCTGCACTGCGACATCTCGCCCGGCTCGGCCAACGACACGATCGACGCCGTCGACGGCGAGGTCGACACGATCTCCTGCGGCCCGGGCAACGACACGGTCAAGGCGGACGCGATCGACGTCGTCGCCGCCGACTGCGAGACGGTCATCCGCGCGGGCGTCACGCCGGGTCCCGGCCAGACGCCCGGCACCCCGCCCAAGAACGGCGACAAGGGCGGCTCCAAGGCGGCCGAGCGCCTGAAGCTCTCGGGCAAGCCCACGCTGAAGACGTTCCTCAAGAGCGGCCTGACCGTCACGGTCAGCGGTCGCAAGGCCAACGCCAAGGTGTCGGTCTCGGCCAAGCGCGGCGCCAAGGTCGTCGCCCAGGGCTCGGCCAAGGCCTCCAAGAGCGGCACGGCCAAGGTGAAGGTCAAGGTCACCAAGGCCGGCAAGCGCGCGCTGCGCAAGGCCAAGACGGTGAAGCTCACGATCGTCGCCGGCAGCGACCGCCTCACGGTCACGCTGAAGCGTTGACCGTCAACTCTCACCAAAACGGTGCATTTGTGGCGCGTCGGCCCGAGGACCCCTCGCCAAGGCCGGCGCGCCAACTTCGCTCCGGCGCCGCGTGATCTTCGGCTCGCCGCCGTGTCTCGAGCGCTGGAATCGGTCCGTTCCGGGCCCGTGGAGCGCCCAGCCGCGCCGTCGATTCCTCAGCCCTTTGGACGGCGCGGCGGGGCCTTTGCGCGGACCAGAACTGGAATTTCTTTCAGCGCGGTCATTGCACACAGCAGTGAGTGTCGTTACAGTGGCGCGCCACTCGTCACATCGTCAACATCGCGGCACCACCGCGACCCGGGACGTCATGTCGCTCACCCCGCCTCACCCATCCGATCGCCTCACGCCTCCTCCGGCACCGCAGGAGGAGGCCTCGGCCGTCCGGCCCGACGATCCGGACGCTCGGCTGGAGGCGGCGGTCGTCGCGGCGCGCGAGGCGGCCGTCCGCGCCTTCACCTCCGCGTTGGACGGCGACGGCCGCGGCGCCGCCGTGGTCCCCGAGGTCCGGCTGATGATCACCGCGACGCGCGGCAACCCCTCGGGCGAGTACTCGACCAGCGAGGTCCGCTTCGCGGCGCCGGACGGCGTGGCGATCAGCCACCACGACAAGGTCGCGATGGCGCTGGCGAGCATGAAGGCGATCTCGCCGGAGATCTACTCCACGATGATGGCCGGCATCTCGCGCGGCCGCCGGGTCACCCTCGGGGGACTGCGCGCGTGCCTGAAGGCGGCGGCCCGCTAGTCGGCGGCCGGCTCGCCGGCCGTGGCGACGATCGCCTCGAGCGTCGCGACCAACGTCGGCCAGCCGCGGTACTTGGACGCGAACACGCGTCGCAGCAGGTTCGGGGACGCCTCGGCGGGCTCCTGCCGCACCAACTCGATCAGCCCCGCGGCGGAGAGCGCCCGCATCGCGTGGTTGACCCGGTCGAAGGGCTCGGAGAGCTCGTCGGCCAGCTCGGATGCACTCCGTGGACGCTCTTCGAGCGCCAGGAGGATCGGCAGCCGCACCGGATGGCGGAGCTCCGCCAGCATGCGGGCGGCCTGATCGGACACGACGTCCACGCGCTCGCTCAGCATTTCCCAACGACAGGAGCTTGAAACGCATGGCCTCGGCACGCGAGCAGCAGAAGCGACGCAAGACCCTGCGCCCTCATCCGGCGCGCGACCAGATCGTGGACGCGATGCGCAGCTACGGACAGCCGATCAGCCCGACGCGGCTGGCGGAGGTCACCGGCAACACCTTGGGGTCGATCGCCTACCACGTGCGCACGCTGCTGGCGGCGGGGGTCGTGGAGCTCGCCGAGGAGGGGCGCGTGCGCGGCGCGGTCGAGCACTTCTACGCGTTGGTCCCCGTCAACGAGGCGGAGATCAACGACCCGCTCGTCGGCCTGCAGAAGCTGTGCGGCGTGCTGACCCTGCCCACCGGCGAGAACGGGTACCCGCAGCCTGTCCCGCTCGACGACGAGGCGCGCGCGCAGATGCAGAAGCTGCTGGACACGATGCGCCCGAAGGTGCAGCGCATCGTCCGCGAGACCGCCAAGCGCGCGGCGGCCGGCCGGTAGCCGCGATCCACTCCGCGTCGTCACCCGTTTCCTCCCTGGCCACGCATTCGGAGCATTAGGGCCACGAGGCGCGAAGTTGTGACAAACGCACGACGACGAACTTTGTGACCGACGTTGTCCGAGCACTTGCTCGCGACCGCACCTCGCAAACTCCGGCACTTCCGCGTCCGACCCGACCACGGCCCCTTCTACGATCGGGGGCCGTGCCCGAGCCCGACCGCCATGACCGCGAGCTGGACGCCTGGGTCCTCGCCGCGGTCGCCGAGCTCGACGTCGACGGCCTGAAGCTCGGGCTCGGCGCGCGCGAGCTGCCGGTCCCCGGCGTCGCCGAGCGGGCGGGGCTCGACGAGCGCGTCGTCGGCGTCGTGGCCGATCGGCTCGCCCAGCGGGGCCTCGTCCGCCTGCTCGACCACGCCGACCCCGCGCGCGTCGTCCTGACCCCGGCGGGCCGGCGCGCGGCCGCCGACACGCCCAAGCCCGCGCGGGCCCCGGCGCCCGACGGCTCCCGCTTCGTGTTCCTGCGCCCGGCCGCGCCGCAGGGGCCGGCGGCGCCCGACGACGAGCAGGTCTGCGACTTCCACCCCAAGCGCCGGCGCAAGGGCGTCCTGGACGACGGCGGCGAGCACTGCGACGGCTCGGGCTGGATCGTCGACCCGGCCACGCGCGAGAGCCGCCCGTGCCGCTGCCGCCCGCTGCGCATCGCGCGCAACCGCGACCGGCGCCTGGGCGGTCGGATCACGACCGAGATCCTCAACTACGGGCTGGCGTCCTCCCTGCACCCCGAGCTGCACCCGGCGCTCGTGCCGGTCGTCGCGCGCTGGACCGCCGACGTCGACGCCCAGCTCGACGCCGGTCGCGGCCTGTGGATGACGGTCGCCGGGTGGGACCGCCGCGTGGCCGCCGACGCCCTCGACGAGGACGCGCGCCCGCCGCGCACGCAGGCCGAGTTCGAGGCGGCCGCCGCGCGCGCCGGCCGCCTGCTGGACGCCGACGCGCTCACCGACCAGCGCCACCGCGAGCAGGCCTCGCGCGCCGGCGGCGAGCTGAGCCTGATGGAGGTCCGCAAGGTCGCCGAGACCGCCGCCGGGTCGTCGGCCGCCGCGATCGCCCGCGCCGCCCACCACGCCGGCCGCGGCGTCGCGCTCTACTCGCTGTCCTCGCTGTACCGCAGCCTCGTGCACCTCTCCCGCCACGGCGGCTACCGCGAGCGCCTGGACGCGCTGCGCACCGCCGACCTCGTCGTGCTCGTCGGCCTCGACCACCAGGTCCTGCGGCGCGCCGCGCCGTGGCAGCGCGACTGGCTCTCCGAGCAGCTCGAGCTGATCGCGATCGGCCGCTACGAGCACCTCAAGTCCACCGTGATCGTCTCGACCGGCTGGCCGCTGGAGCACCTCCAGGAGGCGCTGTCGCCGGAGACCTTCCACCGGCTCGCGTGCGCCGCCGGCGAGCCGCTGCCCGCCCGCCGCCCGCCCGCCGCCACCCCGTCCCCCGCCGCTACCGTCACCTGAGGACCGCGATGCTCGACCCCGACTTCGACTGCCCCAACGGCTGCGACGCCAACGGCTTCCTCTTCGACGAGGTCACCCGCCAGGCCTATCCGTGCTCCTGCCGCGAGGAGCGCCTGCGCCGCCGCGCGCACGGCGACATGGAGGCCTCGGTCGGCCGCTACGCGCCGCCGCGCTTCCAGGACCTCGACTGGTCGAGCCTGCCGCTGAGCGGGATCGCCGAGCGCCACACGGCGGCGGCCACGCACGTGCGCCGCTTCGCCGAGCGCGTCGGCGACAACGTCCGGCAGGGCCGCGGCCTCTGGCTGCTGGGCAACAAGGGCACGGGCAAGACGACGCTGGCCTACTACGTCGCCCAGCAGGCGCGCGCGGCCGGCCTGAGCGTGCTGACGCGCAACACCACCGACCTGCTCAACGAGCTGCGCGACTCCTACAAGCCCGACGCGCAGCCGACGACGCGCCAGATCATCGACGCGGTCACGCACGTCGAGCTGCTGCACCTGGAGGACGTCAGCGTCCCCCGCCCCAACGACTGGGTGCTGGAGCAGCTGTACACGATCGTCAACCGCCGCTACGAGCACAACAAGGCGATCGTCTTCACCTCCGACACGCCCTTCGGCCAGGCGCTCAAGCCCGACGCGCTGGCCGACCACATCGGCGAGCGCACCTACTCGCGCCTGATGCAGATGGTCGGCGACCCGATCCTGATGACCGGTCAGGACTACCGCCTGACCGTCGGCGCGTAGGCGTAGGCGTTGGCCTAGGCCTACACCTTCCGGAACACCGAGCGCAGCGTCGGCTGCAGCACGCCGACCGCGTCCTCGGAGGCCAGCGCGCCGGCGCGCAGCTGGTCGCCGGCGGCGTGCATCAGCGCGAAGTAGGTCGCCAGCAGCCAGCCCACGGTCAGGTCATCGCGGAACTCGCCGGACGCCTGCCCGCGGGCGATGAGCGCGCCGATCGGCTCGTGCAGCGCCCGGTGGGCCCGGTCCATCGCGGCGGGCGTCAGCACGTCGGCGGCGCCGCGCGCGATCCCGCCGCCGCGGTCGAGGTGGTCCCACGCGATCGCGGTCAGCCGGTCGAGGGCCTCCAGCGCGGGGCCCTGGTCCAGCCGCGCGTCCTCCAGGGCCGCCTTCGCGCGGTCGATGACGCGCGTGACGACGCCCTCGACCAGCGCCTCCCGCGTCGGGAAGTGCGCGTACAGCGTGACGCGGGAGACGCCGGCCGCGGCCGCCACCGCCGACATCGACGACGGGGCCCCGCGCGTCAGCAGGCCCTCGGCGGCGTCGAGGATCGCCGCGGCGTTGCGCTCGGCGGTCGCCCGGCGGTGGTCGGTGCTCGGCACGGATCCCACCGTACTCAGTGGGCGGCGACGCGCACCCCGGGCGCGGGCCTCACGGCGGGCGCGGCGACGAGCGCCAGCACGGCCAGGGCGCCCGCGATCGCCGCGGCGACGACCATCGCGTGCCCGAACGCGAACGCCGTGCCCGCGGCCGAGGACAGCACCGCCACGCCGAGCGCCGCGCCGATCTCGTGCGCGGTCGACATCAGCCCCGACGCCGCCCCGGCGCCGTGGTGGCCGACGCCGCTCATCGCCGCGATCTGCACGGCGGGCAGCGTGACGCCGAAGCCGACGCCGAGCGCGAGCATCCCGGGCAGGACGTCGGCCGCGTAGGAGACGTCGGCCGCGCCCGGGGCCGACGCGCACAGCGCCGCGCCGACCGCCGCGACCGTCAGCCCGCCCGCGATCAGCACGCGCGAGCCGGCGTGGCCGATCGCGTGCGAGGTCAGGTGCACGCCGGCGCCGATCGCCGCGACCAGCGGCAGCAGCCCGAGGCCGGTGTCGATCGCCGACCAGCCCAGCGCGCCCTGCAGCTCGACCGACAGCAGGAAGAACGTCCCGGCGATCAGGCCGGTCCCGCCGAGCATCGCGACCGCTCCGGGCGCCAGCGCCGGGACGCGCCAGACCGCCGGGGCCAGCAGCGGGCGCGACGCGCGGCGCTCGACCGCCGCGAAGACGCCGAGCAGCGCGAGGCCCACCGCGCCGACGACCAGCGTGCGCGCGGCCAGCCAGCCGTGGTCGGCCGCGCCGGAGATGGCGTACACCAACGCGACCAGGCCGGCGACCGACGTGGCGGCGCCGGGCAGGTCGAGGTCGCGCACGCCGCCGGGCCGGGCGGCGTCGAGGCCGCCGGCGCGGCCCGGGCTCGGGATCACGCGCGGCGCCAGCAGCGCCGCGGTCAGCCCCACCGGCACGTTGACCCAGAACACCCACTCCCAGCTCAGCCACGACGTGAGCATCCCGCCGGCGACCGCGCCGACGCCGATCCCGGCGCTGGCCACCGCGCCCCAGACCGCCAGCGCCCGCGCGCGCTGCTCGCCCGGGTAGGTCGTCGTCAGGATCGCCAGCGCGCTGGGCGTCATCAGCGCCGCGCTCGCGCCCTGCGCGGCGCGCGCGCCGATCAACGAGCCCGCCGACGGCGCCAGGCCGCAGGCCAGCGACGCGCACGAGAAGCCGACCAACCCCATCAGGAACGTCGTACGGCGCCCGACGACGTCGGCCAGGCGCCCGCCCACCAGCAGCAGCCCGCCGCTGGCCAGCACGTACGCGGTGACGACCCACGCGAGGTCGCCGGGCGCGAACGACAGCGACCGTCCGATCGACGGCAGCGCCACGTTCACGATCGCGATGTCCAGGACGACCATGAACTGCGCCACGACCAGCAGCGCCAGCACGTCCCACGATCGCCTTCCCTCTACCTTTACATTCATGTCAAGGCAGGCTAAGCCATGGTTGACAGCGTTGTCAACCCATCGGCGGACGGGCCGCCCGCTACCGTCTGATCGCCATGGCGCTCCTCCGCATCGGCCTGGTCCTCCATCCCGTGCGCGACACCTCGGCCCAGGTCCGATCGATCCTGGACTGGGCCTCGGCCCACGACTGCGAGGTGCTGGTGCGCGGCGCCGACGCCCCGCGGGCGGCGATCGACGGCCTCCGGGTCGTCGCCGACGACGAGACGTTCGCCGCGCAGGCCGACGGCCTCATCAGCCTCGGCGGCGACGGCACGATGCTCGGCGCGCTGCGGCTCGTGGCCCGCGCGCCGGTGCCGGTGCTCGGGGTCAACATGGGGAACTTGGGGTTCCTGGCCGAGGTCGGGCCCGACGAGCTGCCCCAGGCGCTGGAGCGCCTCAACGACGACAACTTTACGATCGAGCCCCACAGCTGCCTGGAGATCCGCTACGGCGACGGAGGCACCGCGACCGCGTTCAACGACGTGGCGATCTCGCGCGTGCCGGGCAGCGGCTGGGTGCAGGCCTCGATGGCCGTCGACCGCCGCCGCTACGGCTACTACCGCTGCGACGCGCTGATCGTCGCGACGCCGACCGGCTCGACCGCCTACTCCTACGCCGCCGGCGGCCCGGTCATCTCGCCCGCCGCCGCCGGGATGCTCGTCACGCCCGCCTCGCCGCAGTCCGGCATCAGCCGCCCGCTGTTCCTCTGCCCGCAGGAGGAGCTGCGCCTCGACCTGCTCTCCGACGCCGGGCGGCCCGCGCTGGAGATCGACGGCGCGGTGTGCGACCGCCTCGGCCCCGGCGACGGCATCGACGTCCGCTGGCGCTCGGACGCCGGGCTCGTCGTCCGCCTCGACGCCGCGGCCCACGAGGAGCGCCAGCGCCTGAAGTTGTCGCTCTTGGACCTGCCGCTGCTGCCCGACGAGCTGCGCGAGCTGGGCCCGCCGCCCACCCCGGTCGACCCGCCGACCGAGATCCGCTGACGCCGCCGCGCCGCGCCGCGGCGCCGCACGCCGCTAGCCCAGCAGCTCCTCCAGCACCGCGGCCAGCGCCTCGCGGTCGGCCGCGGCCACGCGCGGCAGCCCGCCGGTGGCGCGCGTGATCATCACCCCCAACAACGCCGCGACGACGACCTCGGCGCGCAGGCCCGGGTCGACCACGCCGGCCTCGCGCAGCCACGTCTCCAGCGGCGCGGTGACGTAGGCGCGCAGCCGCCCGCCCAGCTCGTCGCGGGTGGCGGCGTCCGTGTCCGGGTCGCTCAGCGCGCGCAGGACCGGCCCGACGCCGTGCTCGTCGACGCGCCGCAGCATCGCGTCGATCACGTGGCGCGGCGAGCGGCGCTCCGCGGGCGGCTCGGCCGCCGCCGCGGCGGCGGTCGCGGACGCGGACGGCGTGGGCTCGACCGAGAGGCGATCCTGGTCGAGCACCGCCTGGTACAGCTCGGCCTTGCCGCCGAAGTAGCGGGCGATCAGCGCCTGGTCGACGCCGGCGCGCTCGCCGATCGCGCGGACGGTCGTGCCGCGGAAGCCATGGGCGTCGAACAGCTCGCGGGCGGCGTCCAGCAGCGCCTGGCGCGTGGCCGCGGCGTCACGACGCCGGGCGGTGGGCGATCCCTCGCTCATGCCGCGAGCGGGGAGGGTAAGTCAGCGGGCGATGACACGGCGCGCCCGAAGGTACCAGGCCCGGTGGCGCGCCCTCGGCGTTCCGACGCCCTCAGCGCAGCGTCAGCGCGCCGCCGCGAGTGCGCAGCGTGGCGTGGTCGCCGTCGACCTCCAGGCCGCCGCCCAGCGCCGCGTCCAGCACGTCCTCCAGCCACGTCAGCACGGCCTCCTCCGGCAGCGACGCGGTGTCGCGCGAGAGCAGGAAGCCGCGCTTGCCGAGCAGGAGCGTGATCGCCCGCGCGTGGGCGGAGACGAGCACCAGCGGCGCGCCGGCCTCGTCGGACAGCGTGAACCAGACGCCCATCGGCGCGCCGGGCTCGCGCAGCTCGATCGACGCGTCGCGATGGCGCGCGACCGTGCGCTCCACGACCGGGGCCAGCCGCGCGCGGAGCTCGCGGGACGATTGCTCGAACTCCTCCGGCATTGCGAGCGAACCTTAGCGGTCGACCGGACCAGAAGCCGGTGCGTTTTGTGAAGGTTTGAGGAACTTCGGGAACGTCCGGGTTTCACACCCGCAGCGCGAGGACCGCGGCGAGGTCGTCGGCCTCGGCGGCGGTCTTGTCGGGGCGGTAGCGCAGCACGCGCGCGAAGCGCAGCGCGACGCCGCCCGGGTAGCGCGGCGAGGTCTGCACGCCGTCGAAGGCGATCTCCACCACCAACTCGGGCTTGACGTGCACGATGTAGCCCTTCTCGGTCGAGACCGCCAGCTCCTGGAGGCGCTCGGTCTGCCAGGCCAGCAGCTCGTCGGTCAGCCCCTTGAAGGTCTTGCCGAGCATCACATAGCCCTTGCCATCGGGCGCGCGCGCCCCGAGGTGCAGGTTGGAGAGCCAGCCCTTGCGCCGGCCGTTGCCCCACTCGGCGGCCAACACCACCAGGTCCAGCGTGTGGCGCGGCTTGACCTTCAGCCAGCTCGCGCCGCGGCGGCCGGCGGCGTAGACCGAGTCGATGGCCTTGACGACCACGCCCTCCTGCCCGGCGGCCAAGGCCTCGTCGAAGTGCCGCTGGGCGACGTCCGCGTCGGCGGTGACCACGCGCGGGACGCGCAGCGCGGCGTCGGGGACCGCGGCGCGCAGCGCCTCGTCGCGGCGGCGCAGCGGCGCGTCCAGGAGGTCCTCGCCGTCGAGGTGCAGGATGTCGAAGAAGACCGGCACGACGCCGGGCGCGCCGGAGGCGATCCGCGAGGAGGTCACCTGGAAGGGCTCGGGGCGGCCGTCGGGACGCAGCGCGATCGCCTCGCCGTCGAGCACGACGCGCTCGACCGGCAGCGCGCGGACGGCGGCCACCACCGCGGGCAGGCGGTCGGTCAGGTCGTCCAGCGAGCGCGAGGCGACGACGACGCGCTCGCCGTCGCGGTGGACCTGGATGCGCGCGCCGTCGAGCTTGTGGTCGACGACGGCCTCGCCGGCCTTCTCCATCGCCTCGGCCAGCGACGCCGCGGGCGAGGCGAGCATCGGCTTCAGCGGGCGGCCGACCTGGAGGTGGAAGCGCTCCAGCCCGGCGGCGCCCTCGCGCAGCGCGGCCTCGGCGACCACGCGCGCGTCGCCGCGCAGCATCGTCGCGCGGTCGACGGCGGCGCGCGGCAGCCCGGTGGCGACGGCGACCGCGTCGGCCATCACGCCCGCCAGCGCGCCCTGGCGGATCTCGCCGGACAGGAGGCCGCGCAGCAGCGCCTGCTCGGGCTCGGTCGCGCGCGCGAAGAGGTCGGTCAGCGCCGCCCGCCGCGCCGCCTGCGAGCCGGCCCCCGAGATCTCCGAGAGCCGCTCCAGCGCGACGTCGACCTCGCCGACGGTCAGCGACGCGTCCGCCGCCGGCTCCGGGAGATCCCGCAGCGCGGCCCAGCCGACGCCGGTGCGGCGCTGGCGCGGCTCGCCGCTGAGGTACGCGACGCCCGGCTCGACCTCACCCGCGTCCAGCCGGCGCAGCGCCTCGCCGAGCAGCTCGGCCTTGCGCTTGCGCGAGCGCGTCGCGCCGACGGCGAGCGAGGTGGTGGCCAGGTCCGCGAAGAGCACCGCGCGGAGGCTAGCCTTCGGCCGCCGCCAGGTGTCCGATCGCCTCCAGCTCGGCCTCGACCGTCGCCATCTGCGCGTCGAGGACGGCCGGGTCGTCGAAGGCGGGGTCGCCGAGCAGCAGCGTGAAGGCCAGCTCGGCGCCGTCGCCGTTGGGCGTCACGCGCAGGAAGGCGCCGCGGCGGGTGTCGCCGGGGCGGATCAGGTCGGCCGTCCCGGCGGCGGCGTCGGCGCGCAGCGAGACCGGGAAGCGGACGTCGCCGCTGGTGATCAGCCAGCGCTCGTCGCCCTCGTGCTCGGCCGCCGAGGCGAAGGCGGGCGCCCACTCCGGCAGGCGCGCGCCGTCGGCGATGACGGCGAAGACGGCCTCGGGCGGCGCGGGGATCGATCGCGTCCGGGTCTCGGCGCGGACGGTGGAGATCGTATGCATGCGCAGATCGTATGCAGACTCCTATCGTATGGCAAGACGTATGCTTCGCCGGTGCCCGCCGACGACCAGGACCTCGCCGCGCTCTGCGCGCGGCTCGGCCGGCGCCTGGCCGACGCCGAGCGCCCGATCCTCGACGCGCACGAGCTGTCGATGTGGGACTACGTGGTGCTGTCGCACCTGGCGCGCGCGCCCGCGGGCACGCAGCTCGCGCTGGCCCGGGCCATCCGCTATGACAAGACGCGCCTGATCGCGCTGCTGGACGGCCTGGAGGCCGCGGGGCTGATCACGCGCGCGCCCGACCCGGCGGACCGGCGGGCGAAGGTGGTGGCCTTGACGCCGGAGGGCGAGGCCCGCCGCGCCGGGGTCCAGCGGGAGATCCGCGCGATGGAGGCCGACGCGCTCGGCGCGCTGCCCGAGGCCGAGCGCGCGCGGCTGCGGCGCGCGCTGGCCCGGGCGGTGGACGCGGTCGGCCGGACCCCGCGCGCGAGCGGGTAGCGTCCGCTCCGTGTTCGACCACGTCACGATCCGCGTCTCGGACCGCGCCGCCTCCGAGGCGATCTACGCCGAGCTGCTGGAGACCCTCGGGCTCGAGGTCACCTACAGCACGCACGCGTTCGCCGAGTGGCGCGACTTCTCGATCGCCCAGGCCGACGAGGCCCACGCGGTCACGCGCAACGTGCACCTCGGGTTCGTGGCGCCGTCGCGCGAGCAGTGCGACGCGTTCTGGGAGGCCGGCCGCGCCGCGGGCCTGGCCGACGACGGCGCGCCCGGCGAGCGCCCGCGGTACGTGGAGGACTACTACGGCGCGTTCCTGCGCGACCCGGACGGCAACAGCGTCGAGGCCGTCCACTACGGCCGCATGCGCCACGACGGGATCGTCGACCACGTGTGGCTGCGCACGCGGGATCTCGCCGCGGCCGCGAAGTTCTACACGTCGATCCAGCCCGCGGTGGGCTACGAGTACGACGACGGCACGCCGGGCGAGATCACCGCGCGCACGCCGGAGCGCGGCGGGTCGATGACGTTCGTGCCCGTCGCCGCCGGCGAGGCGGTGACCGAGCACGTGCACTTCGCGTTCCCCGGCACCGAGGAGCAGGTGCGCCGCTTCCACGACGACGCCACGCTCGCCGGCTACCGCGACAACGGCGCGCCCGGCGAGCGCCCGCAGTACCACCCCGGCTACTACGCGGCCTACATCTTGGATCCCGACGGCCACAACGTCGAGGTCGTCGACCACCACCGGGACGCGTGAGGCCGCGCACGGCGACCGCCGGCCATGTACGGGCGCGCGCCGGAGTGGGTACGCCATCGCCCGATGGCTCCCCGCTCGGTGCACCTGGAGGACGGCGCGCGCGACGAGGGCGCCGACGCGTTCCGCCTCCTGCACGACGCGCTGGAGGAGACCGGGCGCGCGGCGATCGGCCGCTTCACGTTCCACCAGCGCGAGCACGTGGTGGCGATCCGCGCCTACGAGGGCGTGCTGGCGCTGCACACGATGCGCTTCGCCGACGAGCTGGTGGTGCGCAAGGACCTCGACGCGCCGCGCGCCGCGCGCCGGCGCCGCGCCGAAGCAGAAGGAGCTGGACCTCGCCGAGAAGCCGGTGGAGTCGCTGTCGGAGGACTTCAAGCCGGGCCGGCTGCACGACGAGTACCGCGAGGCCGATGGCGCGCGGATCGAGGTCCGGCGCTTCTGCGCCAAGGAGGACGCGGAGGTCGCGCTGGAGGACATCGGCCACGCGTACGAGCTGGACTCCGGCAAGACGGTGGTGTTGACCGACGCCGAGCTGGACGCGGTCGCGCCGAAGAAGACGCGGACGATCGAGATCGCGTCGTTCGTCGACGCGCGGGAGATCGACCCGATCCTCTACGACCATCCGTACTGGCTGCTGCCGACCGGCGACTCGGCCGGGACCAAGCGCGCCTACCGGCTGCTGGTCGAGGCGACACCGCGTCGTTCGCGCGCGGCGGGCGCAACCCGCAGCGGATCCGCGATCCGTCGGCCGGGCCCGCGACCACGGCGCTATGGCGTGCCTGACTGCGGCGACTCGAGCGTCGTGCTCCGGACGCGGTGGTCGGCGTCCAGGTGGATGCGCCAGACCTGGCGGTCGGTCGAGCCGCGGCCGTAGGGCAGGTCGTAGTCGATCTCGGTGAGGCCGTCGCGATCGGGCGGGCCGAGCGTGGCGACGACGTCGGTGTCGGACCTGCCCTGGATCTGGTGGCAGTCCCGCAGCCCGTCGAGCAGCTGGACGCGGCGGTCGTAGTCGGCCTTCGACCACAGCGCGGGCGTGACGCGGAACGTGTCGCAGTCGACGCTGGAGGAGTCGTCGTGGTGGAGGGCCACCAACGCGACGAAGGCGAGCACGACGACCGCCGCCCCCGCGGCGAAGACCGTCAGCAGGCGGCGCGGAGACGATCCGATCACGGGCGCCAGCTTGACAGCCCGGCCCGCAGGAACGCGTCGGCGCGTCCGGCGCGCACCTCGACGACCGACCGCGCGCGCCGGGCGGCGCGGTGGGAGCGGCGCCCCACGTCGCGGTCCACGCGCAGCACGCTGCCGTCGCGCGCCAGCCAGACGAGGTCGAGCGCGAACCGCATGCCGAAGGTGTGCACGGAGCGGGTGCGCGGCAGGTGCAGGCCGACCGCGTCGGGGAGCGCGTCGAGCCCGGCCAGCCCACGCAGGCGCGCCAGCGACGTCGCGGCCTCGACGACGACCAGGCCGTCGTCGAGCGTCGTCGCGGGCAGCCGCGCGAGGCGGGCGGGAAGGTCGACCACGCCGGCCTGCCTAGCCGCGCACGCGGCCCGCCAAACGCGCGCGGTCCGGGGCGGGGGCCACCGGGCCTACGCTGGGAGGCGTGGACCAGGGTCCGCCCACCTCGCCGCCCGTGTCGCCCTCGGCGCCGGGCCAGCCCATGCCGGCGGGCCTGGACGCGCGCAAGCTCGCGCGGCGGGCGGTCCAGATCGCGCTCGCGCTGGCGGTCCTCGTGGCGGTCGCGGTGCTCGCGCCGGGCCTCGGCGAGGTGCGTGACCGGCTGGGCGCCGCGTCGCCCGGCTGGATCGTCGTCGCGGTGGCCTTCGAGGTCCTGTCGTCCTTGTCCTACGTGTTGATGTTCCGACCCACGTTCTGCTCGCTGATGACCTGGCGGTCGGCGACCGAGCTGGGCCTGAGCGAGGTCGGCACGGGCTCGCTGGTGCCCGCGTCCGGCGCCGGGGGCGTGGCGCTCGGCGCGTGGGTGCTGTCGCGCGCGGGGATGCGGACCGAGACGATCGCGCGCCGCTCGGTCGCGTTCCTGTTGTTGAAGTCCTCGATCAACTTCGTGGCCGTGGCCGCCGTCGGCATGCTGGTTTTCGCCGGCGCCATTGGGCCATCGCAATCGGTCTGGCTGACGCTGCTGCCCGCCGCGCTGTCGGTGCTGGCGATCGTGGCGATCGCCGCCGTTCCGAGGATCCCGGCCGGCCGCCCGGCCGCACCCGACGACGGCCGCGCGCGCCGGCTGTGGCGGGCGACGCGCGCCGCGCTGGTGACCGGCACCGCCGAGGCCGGCGTGCTGCTCAAGCGCAGGGACCCGTGGCTGATCGCCGGGATCGTCGGCTACTGGGCCTGGGACAACCTCGCGCTGTGGGCGAGCTTTCGCGCCGTCGGCGACACGCCCGGCGCCTCGGTGATCTTGTTGGGGTACCTGATCGGCCAGCTCGGCGGCCTGCTGCCGATCCCGGGCGGCATCGGCGGCATCGACGGCGGGCTGATCGGGACCCTGATCGTCTACGGCGCCGACGCGTCGACCGCCACCGCCGCGGTGTTGGCCTACCGGATCATCCTGTTCTGGATCCCGCTGCTGCTGGGCGCCGTGGCCTTCGCGTCGCTGCGCAGGTCCATGCGGCGTCCGGCGGGGTTCATCCCCTGCGCGGACTGACGTGCGACTCGACCGCCCGTCCATTCCGTATGTGATCTGAGCATTCGGTGGTTGCGCGCAGCGCGGACGATCGCGAGGATGTCCGCCGTGATCCGCCTGCGAAGCCTCTTTGCCGCCTGCCTGCTGCTGTCGATCGCCGTCGCCGCCCCGGCGCGCGGCGCGACGACGATCGGCGACACCACGACGCCCGTCAGCGCCCCAGGTGGCGGACCGATCATCGTCGTCCAGGCCACGGACCCCAGCGACGCGTCGTACGCCGTGCCAGCGGGCGGCGGCGTGATCACCTCGGTGGCAGCGACCACCTCGAACCCCACGACGTTCCTCGTCGTCCGACCGGGAGGGGCCGCGTCGTACACGGTGGTCGGCACCCAGGCGCTGACCGCGCCCGCCTCGATGACGCTGGCGACCGCGTCCACGCGCATTCCCGTCGAGGCCGGCGACCGGCTCGGCATCTTCGTGCCCTCGGGCTCGGGGACCGCCGCCGCCTCGGACCCCGTCGCGGGCTACGCGACGTTCGCGGCCTCCACCGCGCCGACCTCGGGGCAGACGCTCTCGAGCCCGGACGCGAGCGGGCTGTCCCGCGTGTCGCTGTCCGCCACCGTCGAGCCCGACGCCGACCACGACGGCTACGGCGACGAGACCCAGGACTCCTGCCCGTCCAACCCGGCGATCCACGTCGGGCCGTGCGCGACCGACCTGTCGGTCCGGGCCTCGGTCGCGCAGTCGACGATCGCCCAGGACGACGTGACGACGATCACGGCGCCGATCAGCGCGAGCGACGCCGAGGCCACGGACGTGACGGCGACCCTGAGCGTCCCCGGCGCCCTGGCCGTCGTCGCCGCCGTGGCGCCGGGCGGCGACTGCGAGAACGGCCCGGCGGGCTACGTCTGCCCGGTCGGCGACATCGCGGCCGGCCATCCGCGCAAGGTGTACCTCGTGGTCCGCGGCGCCAACCCCGGCGCGTGGACGGTCGGCGTGAGCGTGAGGACGCCGGTGACCGACACCGACCCCCAGAACGACTCGGCGTCGGTGGGCGTCACGGTGACGACGCCGCCGGCGAGCGGGGGATCGCCGCAGGTGCCGAGCGATCCGGGACCGAAGCTCTGCACGGTCCCCTCGCTGAAGGGCAAGACCGCCGCGGCCGCGAGGACCGCGCTGACCAAGGCCGGCTGCGCCGCGGGCAAGGCCACCGGGTCGAAGGCCAGGAAGGCCAAGGTGAGGTCCCAGACGATCCCGGCGGGCGTGCAGGTCCTCGCCGGGACCAAGGTCGGCTACGGGCTCAAGGCGCCGGCGGTCAAGAGGAAGGCGCCGAAGAAGCGCTGACGCCGCGCTCGCGCAGCAGCTCGACCGCCGTCCGGCCGGCGGTGCCGATCGCCGCGTCCGCGCGCGGCTGCGTGGGCGCGGGCGAGCCGGTCTGGGTGAGCACGCGACGGCGTAGCGGCCGCCGTCCGGGTACTCGACCACCCCAACTTCGTGGCGCATGGTCGGCAGCGTCGCGGTCTTGCCGCTCACGCGCACGTCGTCGGACGGGAAGCCGGACGCGAGCCGGTGGGGCCAGACCTGCAGCGAGAGCACGCGGCGCATCTCCGCGCAGGCCCGCGGTGAGGCCGCCTCGTCGCGCCAGATCGCGGCCAGCAGCGCCGTGAGGTCGCGGGGCGAGGCGCTGGAGGTCTGGTCGGGATCCAGGAAGCGCAGGCTCCGCGGGTCGCCGACGCGCGCCGCCGCGTCGGCGGGGGCTGGCGCCGCCGGTGTCCTCGCGCAACATGATGAACATGTCGCGCAGCGTCTGGCGGACGGCGATCCCGGGCAGGCCGAGCGCGCCCATCTCGACGGTCACGCGGTCGACCCCGACCGCATCGAAGAGCACGTCGGCGGCGGCGTTGTCGCTGACGGTGATCATGAGCAGCGCGAGGTCGCGCAGGCTCAGCGTGGCCGGGTCGGAGGACCGACAGGCCGGTGAAGCCGAGCGTCCGGCCCTCGGCGGCGATCGTCCGCTGGGCGGTCGGGTCCAGCTCGCGCGCGTCGGCCAGGCGGTGGAAGGCGACGAGCAGCGCGACCTTGGCGATCGAGGAGATCGGCACGCGGGCGTCGGGGTCGTGGCCGACCTGACGTCGATCGCGACCGCGATCCCGTCCGCGTCCCAGCGCCTCGCCGCCGCCCTGGCGCCCGGCCAGCGCGGCTGGATCCACGCGCGCGGCCATCGCCCGCTCCCGCGTCCCGGCGCCGCAAGGCGCCGTGGCCCACGCCGCCGCCATGATCGGCCAGGACCGCATCACCGCGACCCCGCTGGCCATGGCCTCCGTCGCCGCGACCGTCGCCGACGGCCGCCGGCGCTCCCCGAGGCTGCTCGCCGACGACCGCTCGGTGACCGGCCCTCCCCTCCCCTCCTCCGAGCTCGCTCCCCTCCGCTCGCTCATGCGCGGCGTCATCACCCACGGCACCGGCGCCTCGGCCCTGGCCGGCGCGGCCGGCGACGTCATCGGGAAGTCCGGCACCGCCGAGTTCGGCGCCGGCGACCCACCCCCGACCCACGCCTGGTTCATCGCGGCCCGCGGCGACCTGGCGGTCGCGGTGCTGGTCGAGCGCGGCCGCTCAGGCGGCGCGGTGGCGGCGCCGCTGGTGGCGCGGTTCTTGGAGGCCTACGGCGCGGGGTAGTGCGACCCCTTCATTGCGAGCGCCACTCGGATGCGCTCAGTAGTTGAAGGAGTTGTGTCGTTGCCAGTCAAGTCGCTGCAAAGCTCAAGGCTTTGCGGACTAGACATGGATGGAGTGTAACCGGGCGGAACGGACTTTGGGACCCAATGTGGCCCCTGAGATTGGGCTGCGGCACCCGAGACGCCTCTGCCGCCGGACGACAACTTAGCGTTCAGCCATGGTACCCGTCTTGTTCTCGATCGAGTGGAAGCGCCAGGTCGAAGACGACATGGCCAGCGGCGAGCGGATGCAGTCGTTGCACGACATGTTGATCCAACTCCGCGACCCGGCGTACGTCGCGTCGGCTGCCATCGTCCCCGCCATCACCCAACGCTGGGGTCACCGCGGCTACGACTGGTATGACGCGGCCGCGGTCGACGAGGTGGCATTCCTCGCCAAGGTCGGCCTACTCGCGATCGCATGGGTGCCGGTCGGCGCCGTCCCCGGCAAGGATCGCGAGCAGCGACTCAACCAGGAGCGGCTCGACGCGATCGCCTCTCCGTTTGGGGCCACCTTTCTCGGCGGCGCCGGCGACAGCGACGGCACGCTCGGATGGGACTCGCCTATTGAGCTGATTCATCAGCAGGGCGACGGCACGGAGCTGCACCTCAAGTACGAGCCGACGAGCATCCCCCTCGAAGTCGGGCACGTCGCCCCGGAAACCGTGCCGTGGCACATCCGATACGAAGGCGGCGTCGCCCGCTGGCCCTATCGCTCCGAGTCGATCGCGCTCATCCTGACTACACGCCGCTATCCGGGACGCGCCGCCGGCAGCGCGCTATACCCCGACATCATCTCGGGCCGGCGGGTTGCGGACGAAGGCTTTCCGCTCGACGCCGGATAGTGGCGCGCCCGCTGCATGCGGTCACTCGGGCTGCTGGCGGTCGGAGGCGACCCGATGTGTCGAAGAACCACGCTCAGGTCGCCGGCGAGCTCAGCTCGGCCAATCGCGATGTCTTCGCCTCGCTCCTTCCGCTATCAAGACGAAAGGCGAATGCGCTCAGCCCACTGCGGTCGAGCGGCGACCGCAGAAGGAGTCACACCGATCGGGAAGGTACGCTGCCGTCCTATGGACCTCAAAGAAGAGATTGACCAGCGTCGTCGAGAGATCCACACAGAGGGTTATCCGATGTCCGTCGGCGAGATGCTCAACGTTTATCGCGACGGCGATCTCGACATCCACCCTGAGTTCCAGCGGTTCTTCCGCTGGAGCGACGCTCAGAAGTCGCGGTTCATCGAATCTCTTCTCCTCGGGATTCCGATTCCGTCCGTATTCGTCCATCAACGCCAGGACGGCGTGTGGGATGTCATTGACGGGCTTCAGCGCCTCAGCACGATCTTTGAGTTCGTCGGAGTCCTGAAGGACGAGGACGGCAGCTCGAAGCCGCCAAGCGTCTTAGAGGCAACCGAGTACCTGCCATCACTTGCGGGCCTCCGATGGGAGGCCGACGCCAGTCACAACGGTCTATCCCCCGAGCACCAGCGTCTCATCAAAAGAGCCGCGATCGACATCAAGATCGTGAATCGGGAGAGCGACGAAGACGCGAAGTTCGACCTGTTCCAGCGTCTCAACACGGGCGGTTCTCAGTTGTCGGACCAAGAGGTGCGCAACTGCCTTCTCATCATGGAGAACCCAGAGTTCTACCGATGGCTGACCACGCTTCAGGCAACGTCGGCGTTCCAGAACACGGTCGCGGTTTCGGATCGCGCGAAGGACGAGCGGTACGACGCCGAACTCGTGATCCGCTTCCTCTCGCTCAAGGACTCAACGACTGAACAGCTCCGCGGCGTCGGCGATATGAAGGACTTCCTAGACCGGCGTTCTCGAGGGTTCGCCCGGGACGAGTCCTACGATCGAGATGCGGAGACCCACTCCTTCGAGCAGACGTTCACTCTTCTCGATGAGGCGCTCAGTGACCAAGCATTCCGTCGCTATGACGCAGCAAGCGGCAGAACGCGCGGAGGGTTCTCGGTGTCAGCCTTCGAGGCAATCACGATCGGTGTGAATACACACCTCGATGAGTGGCTCGCGATGAATGCAGACGCCAGAAATGACGAGCTTGTGAAGCGCTCGCGTCAGCTGTGGTCTGACGCAGAGTTCCGCAACAATTCCGGAAGCGGGATTAGAGCCTCGGGTCGAATCCCGAAGACGATCCCTCGGGGCAAAGAACTCTTCAAGCCGTGAAGCTGCGCAGCCTCCAAGAGTTCGAGGACGCGATCGATCGCGAAACCGCGTGGCGCAAACGCGAGCTGTCAACCGTGCTCAGTCAGGCGCGGGCCGCGCGAACTCCGCTCCAGCCTACGGCACTGCGATCCGGCGTCGCGCTGCTGTACGCACACTGGGAAGGATGGATTAAGCGCGTTGCCGAGATGTACATCGACTTTGTGGGCCAGCAGCGCTTGGCACACGATCAGTTGAGTGCTCCGTTTCTGGCGCTTGCGCTGAAGGTGCGCATTAGCGATCTAATCGAGGCGAAGTCGGTTGGTCTCCACGTTGCGTTCGCTGAGTTCCTCCAAGCCGATCTGTCAACACGAGCGCGGCTAGTCGGCCAAGGTCACGTCCGCACAGAGTCGAATCTGAGCTCTGCGGTTCTTCGCGACATAGTCGATCGGCTAGGTCTCGACTATCAGCCCTACGAACTCCAAAAGCAACTCATTGACCAGCGCATGGTGGAGACTCGAAACCACGTCGCACATGGCGAATACCTCGATGTGTCGCTGGCGGACTTCGAGACGCTCCACGATGAGGTAAGTCGGATGCTCCGTGTCTTCACCGCGGACGTGCTCAACCACGCGGCCTTGAAGAACTATCGAGCGCCGGGCGCCACCATCCCGGTCGGCCCCTAGGCGACACAGTCTGAGCGGCGCTAAGCGGGCACTGAGACCGACGAGGCGTAGACGGTCTCGCCGACCATGTTGCCATCGTCGTCCTGCGCGGTGAGGAAGACCTCGGATGCGGACTCGGGTTCGGCCTGGGCGATGCCGGCGAGGCAGTCGAGGGCGGCGGCGCGGTCGGTGAACGCGTCGAGGAGGTTGCCGGTGCTGTCGAAGATCGAGTACGTCATCGCGTCTCTTGGAGCAGGATAGGGCTCAGCCGGTGGCTTCCACAACATCGGTCACGCAGGTTGCGAGCTGAAGAGGGCGACCCCAAACGGACCAGTGGGCGGGGCCGCCGGTCTTTGCAACGCAGAGGCCGAGGTCCGGTAGGAGATCGATCGCCGCGACGTGGCCGCCGAGCTTCGGCACACGACGGGCGAGTTGGGCGGCAACGTCCGCTGAATCGAACATCGACAGCGCCATGTGGATCACCGCGGCGCGATCCTCTGGACCTCGAGGCGGTCGCCCCTGCTCGTAGTGCGACAGGAACGCTTCGCCGAACCGCTCGTCGTCCCGAGCACGGCTCACCCGATACAGCCGCTGCGGCTCCTCGACGACCTCCACCTCGACTGACCGCAGCAGCGACATCGGACCCGGCATCTCGCGTCACCGTACCGAGCGCCTCGGCGCTTGCAGACCGCAGGCGGCGCCCCGCCCTTCGGAGCCCGCGGTTCCCAAGCCACCAGGACCGGCGCACACACTTGCACTGGGTGCGGAGACGCTGGCCAACGGCCTCAGATTGACCTCCGACACCCGGTTGGCCGGCACCCTCGATTGGGCGCCGGCCAGTGCTCAGGGTCAGTCCCCGAGGCCGAACGTTTCAGCGTGCTCGTAGCCCATCAACGTCTCGCACCAGGCGTTGGCAGCTGCCAGTGCCTCGCGCAGGAGGCGCGGATCGCCGTCGACCTCATCGACGAAGTGATGGACGATGTCACGGAAGCGGTCGACGGCGGTGATCGTCGCGAGGACGATCTCGGTGCCGAGGAGCCATGTCGGTCCGGTCACGATCACTCGGTCGCCTTCGTGTCGATCGGGGTCCGCGAGCTGATCGAGGAGGCGTCGGGTCGCGCCCAACACCTCATCGGGCGTCCGGCGGTCGACGCGTTCGAGGTCGGTGGCGTCGCGGACGGCTGCCTCGGCGTCTCGCAGGCGCTCGCGAAGCTCGACTTCGAGGCCGGGGATCTCGCGCTCGCGGAAGCGAACGGTCAGGTAGGCGGGGCTGCCGCTTCCGGTGACCTTCATCGCGCAGCCTCGCGATCACGCAGATGGATAGCGTGCGAATTGCTCATGGAGTTGACGCTCCTTGGGCCATGCCCCCGGCCGTGTGAGCGGCGCGGGGGCGCTTTTCAATTGTGGAGAGGGACCTCTCCTGACCTCTTTAGGGCGGGGCGAAGGGAAACTCTCCCCCCTCCGGTCCGAACGTGTCCGCCGAGTAACGCGGCGACGCTCGGGTCAGGATGCCGACCGAGCCGCTCGGATGAGGTCGCTCGCCGGCACGCGTGGCTGGCGCCGGTGTTCGGCGAAGACGTGCGCGTAGGTCTTCAGCGTCTCGGTCGGGGAGTGGCCGAGTTGCTCGGCGAGCTCGACGATCGAGGTGTTGCCGTCGCGGATCATCAGCGAGGCGAAGGAGTGGCGGAGGTCGTAGGGGCGTGGGCGGCCGAGGTCGATTGCCTCGGTCGTTGCGTTGAAGCGACGGCGGCGCCAGTTCTTCCAGTCGTCGGGTGTCATCCATCCGCCGTCCGCCCGCCCGAAGAGAGGTGCGTCGCGTTGGGTGATGTCCTTCATGTCGCACCAGGTCATGATGTCGGCGCGAAGCTCGGGCAGGAGGTCGACGGTCCGGTAGACGCGGCCGGTCTTCTGCATCTTCAGCGACCCGTAGGAGACCGCCTGCTCGACCAGGATGGTGTCCTCGCGGATGTGCCGTCGCTCAAGTGCTATGCCTTCGCCTGGCCGGACGCCGGCGTAGGCGAGGACGCTCACCAGCGTGGCGGAGAAGTGGTCGCCGTCCGCGAGGAGCGCACGTCGTAGCCGCTCGACGGTCGCTGGGTCGAGGACCTCGATCGCGCGCGTCCGCCCCTGGCGCGGCTTGCGCACGACCGAGACCGGATTGCGCTCGGCTTCACCCCATTCGACACCGAGCGTGAACATGGCCTGCAACAACACCATCGCTCGACGCACGGTCTCGCGGCCGATCCCGTTGGCCAACATGTCGGCCCGCCACTGCGCGACCGACCGCGGCGTGATCTCGTCCAGCGCCATGTCGCCGAAGCGTGGCGCGAGGTGGCGGGCCCAGCAGCGGTCGTAGCTGACGATCGTCGCCCGGGCCAGCCGCGCGACGGCGTCGGCGCGGTAGGTCGGCCACAGCGCGGCCAAGGTGTTGTCCTTGACCGCGCCGCCGATCGTCCCGTGCTGGGCCAGCTCCAGCGCAAGACGCGCCCGCTCCAGGTCGGCCTCCTCGAACGTGTCGAAGCTCAGCCGCCGGCGGGCGCCGGCCTGATCCGTCCAGCGCACGGTCGGCGTCGTCGAGATCGAGCCGTCGGTGCGACGCCGACGGCGCAGCTCGACGCGCGGCTTGCGCGCATCAGAGGCGACGGTCATGGCGCCTCGCCATCATCGTCGGAGAACAGCCAGCGGTCCAGGTCCGCCGGGCGGATCCGGAACGCGCCACGGGCGGCGTTCGCGCCGCGGACGCGCCCGGCACGCAGCGCGCCGCGGTCGATCGCCCGGCGGATCGTTCGCTCATGGCACCGGACCCGCTCGGCGGCCTCGGCGATCGTGAGGTATCCCGGCGATGACGCCTCTGGCGAGGTCTCATCGTCGAAGGGCAGTTCGAGCTGTGTCATCCCTTCCCTAGTCGAATGAGAAGGCGAAACACCCTCGCCCAATCTCAGACGCGAGCAGCCGGGACAGACCTCGAAGGGACTCCCTGGGACCCCGTTCTGCCCCAACAACCGGGGGTCAGCGGGTTGCGCGGCACCCTCGGTCGGGTGCGAATTCAGCGCATTTGCAGCGACTCCCTGCCGAAGCCGACGATGGGACTCGAACCCATGACCCCTTCATTACGAGTGAAGTGCTCTACCAGCTGAGCTACGTCGGCACTGACGGAGGCAGATGCTAGCGATGAAGGACGGTTCGTGGGGCCTTTGCGACGGGAGATCGTGACAGTTGGCGTTCTGGGTCTGACTCGACGGTGTGGTGGCGCGGTTTGGACCGGGTGTCCGGACAGATCTCGGCGTGGTGTGCCGAATGCTTGGACGTATGCCGTTCAGGGATGGTTCGTCGCAGGCTCTCACCCGCTCCCGGCTGGCCGTCGCCGCCCGGCTGGCCACCAAGCTCGCGCCGCTGGACGACCCGCAGGCGATCGCGCGGACGGCGGTGGACGAGCTGCATCGGGCCTTCGGGTTCTTCCTCGCGGTCATCCAACGGCTCGACGACGAGCACCGCGTGCTCCGGGTCGTCGCCGCCGCCGGGCCGCTGGCCGCCTCGCCCGACTTCCTCGCCCACGAGCAACCCCTTCATGAAGGCGTCAACGGCCGTGTCGCGCGGACGGGCCGGCCGGCGGTCATCCCGGATACGGCCCAAGATCCGGACTACCTGCGCCGCGACCCGCGCTCGGACCCCGGCTCGGAGCTGTCGCTCCCGATCCACGTCGACGGCGCCATCTGGGGCGTCCTGAACCTCGAGCAGCTCGCCACCCACGCCTTCGGCGACGACGACCTCCTGCTGGCCGACGCGGTCGCCGCCCAGGTCGGCGCCGCGCTGCACCGCGCTCGGCTCACGAGCGAGCTGGAGTCCTCCTTCGCCTCCACGCTCGGGATCCTCGCCGACGTCCTGGAGACCAAGGACGCCTACACCGCCGACCACGCCGACGAGGTCGCCGCCCTGGCGTTGCGGACCGGTCGCGCGCTCCGCCTCGACGAGGCCGAGCTGCGCTCCCTGCGCTACTGCGCGCTCCTGCACGACATCGGCAAGATCGGCGTGCGCTCCGAGATCCTCACCAAGCCTGGCCGGCTCACGCCCGACGAGCTGGAGGAGATCGAGGAGCACTCCGCGATCGGCGACGCCCTCCTCAGGCGCATCCCGCTGCTGGCCGGCGTCGCGCCGCTCGTCCGTGCCGTCCACGAGCGCCACGACGGCGCCGGCTACCCCGACGGGCTCCAAGGCAAGGCCATTCCCTTGGCGTCCCGCATCGTCGCCGTCTGCGACGCCCTGCACGCGATGACCTCCGACCGCCCCTACCGGCGCGCGCGACCCCTCCGAGCGGCCCTCGCCGAGCTGCGCCGCTGCGCCGGGACCCAGTTCGACCCGGAGGTCGTCGCCGCGGTCGTCGCTCAGGCCGCCACGGGCGCCTCGGCCCCCGCCGCGGCATCGCCTTCGGCCGCGGCCGCGGCGGCCTCCGCGCGCCGCGCCCGGCGCTCCTCGCGCATCAGCAGCAGCGCCGGGACGAGCGCCAGCAGGATCCCCAGCAGCGACCACGTGTAGGCGTTGGCGAACGCGGCGCCCAGCGGGTCGGCGAAGCGCTCGCGCACCGCCGCGGGCAGCGTCCCGCCGACCGCGCCGTCGGCGCCCCCGCCGCCCGCGACCGACCCGACGTTCGACTCCAGCGAGTTCTCCAACACCACCGTCAACACGGCCACGCCCAGCGAGCCGCCGACGCGCTGCAGGACGTTCAGCATCGGCGTCGCGCGCGGCACCTGCGCGGCGCTGTCGAGCGTCGCGTAGGCGGCGGCCATCGCCGGCATCATCGTCGCGCCCAGGCCGAGGCCACGCACGACCAGCGACCCCATCAACACGCCGTAGGACGTGTCGCCGCCGATCACCGCGTAGGGCACCGTGCCCGCCGCCAGGATCAGCAGGCCGACCGGCACGATCCGGCCCGGGCCGATGCGGTCGGCCAGGCGCCCGGAGATGCTCATGCCGATCGCCGTGCCCACGCCCTGCGGGGCCATCAACAACCCGGCGTGCAGCGGCGACTGGCCGCGGACCACCTGGTAGTACAAGGGCAGCAGGATCATCGAGCCGAACAGCGCGCCGCCGATCAAAAACGTCGTCGCCGCCGCGGCGCTGAAGCCGCGCCCCGCGAACAGCCGCACCTCGACCAGCGGATGCTCGATCCGCAGCGCGCGCACCACGAACGCGGCGACGAGCACGACGCCGACCACGATCGGCAGCCAGGCGCTGATCGTCGCCAGCGTCCGGTGCGTCCCGACCTCGCTCAGGCCGAACACCACCGACGCGACGCCGACCGGCAGCAGCGCCAGCCCGATCTTGTCCAGCGGCGGCGTCTCGTGCCCCGCCTCCGACGCGCGCCCCGCGGCCCGGCCGCGCGGGAGCAACTTATAGGCCAGCACAAGGCCGACGGCGCCGACCGGCACGTTGACGAAGAAGATCCAGCGCCACGACAGGTTGTCCACCAACAACCCGCCGATCACCGGCCCGATCACCGGCCCCATCAGCATCGGCACGCCGATGACGCTCATCACGCGCCCCATCCGCTTCGGCCCCGCGGCCTGGGCGAGCGTGATCATCCCGATCGGCATGATCATGCCGCCGGCCAGCCCCTGCAGGACGCGGAAGCCGATCAGCGTCCCGGCCGACCAGGCGATCCCGCACAGCGCGCTCGTCGCCACGAACGACGCGACCGCGGTCATCCACACGCGGCGCGGGCCGAAGCGCTCGGCCATCCAGCCGGTCAGCGGGATCACCGCGGCCAAGGCCAACAGGTAGCCGGTGCTGACCCACTGGATCGTGGCCAGCGAGACGTCCAGGTCGTCCCGCAGCGTCTGCAGCGCGACGTTGACGATCGTCGCGTCCAGGATCGACATGATGGCGCCGATCACGACGACGATCGCGATCGGCCGGACGTCCTTGGGCAAGCCCTTGCTCACTGCGTCTCCTCGAGTTCCTCGTAGGCCGCCGCCAGCCGCGACAGCACCTTCGCGGCGGCGCGCCGCTCGCCCGGCGACAGCTGCGCGAACAGCGCCCGGCGCCGCGCCAGCTGGCGCGTGCGGTGGCGCTTCAGCGCGTCGCGCCCGGCGGCCGTCAGCGCGATCCGGACCGCGCGGCGGTCGTCGGCGGCGCGGTCGCGCGTGACCAGCTCGCGCTCCTGGAGGCCGTCGATCATCCGCGTCGCGGTCGGCGCGCTCACGCCGGCGGTCCGCGCCAGCTCGCGCAGCCCGAGGGCGCCGTCGAGCAGCGGGCACAGCAGGTCGTGCTGGGACGGCGTCAGGACCGCGTCGGGCTCGACGCGCACGCGGGCGCGCTTGGCGGCGCGGACGAAGTCGTCGAAGGCCTGCGCGAACGCGGCGAGCTGGGCGTCGTCGGCAGCGACGGCGTCGGTGGCGGCGGTCATCAGGTCGTTAGCAGGCTAACAAAACTCGTTAGCGCCCTAACGACCTCGGCGCGACTAGCGTTCGCGCGGAGCCGTGGCCGCCCCCACCTTCGACCTCCAGTCGCACTCGACGTTCTCCGACGGCACGCTGCCGCCGCGCGAGGTCGTCGCGCGCGCCGCGGCCGCCGGCGTCGAGCTGCTCGCGCTGACCGACCACGACACGGTCGACGGCGTCGCCGAGGCCCTCGGCGCCGCGCGCGACCACCCGGGCCTGCGGCTCGTCCCGGCCACCGAGCTGTCGTCGATCGACGGCGACCACGAGGACCTGCACGTCTGCGGCTACGGCGTCGACCACACCGACCCCGCGTTCCTGGACACGCTGGAGCGCTTTCGCGCCGACCGGGCCGCCCGCGCCGACCGCATGGCCGCCGCGCTGCGCGACGACTGCGGCTTCGCGCTCGACACGACGGTCCTGGACCGCAAGCGCGCCGCGGGCCTGCCGATCGGCCGCCCGCACCTCGCGCGGGCCGCGTTCGACCACCCCGACAACGCCGCGCGCATCGCCACCGAGGGCCTGGCGGACTTCGGCAAGCTGCTGGAGGCCTACCTGATCCCCGGCGCGCCGGCCTACCGCCGCCGCACCACGCCGACGGTCGCCGAGGCCATCGAGGCCATCCACGCCGCCGGCGGCCTGGCGGTCTGGGCGCACCCGTTCTGGGACGTCGAGGACCCCGACGAGGTCGTCGCCGCCGTCGAGCGGTTCTCCGGCGAAGGCCTCGACGGCGTCGAGGCCTTCTACGTCACCCACACCCGCGCGCAGACCGAGATCGCCTACCGCGCGGCGCGCGACCGGGGCCTGATCACGACCGGCTCCGCGGACTTCCACGGACCCGACCACCCGCTCTTCCACCGCTTCCGCGCCTTCGACCTGTACGGGTTGACGCCCGCGCTCGGCGACCTGGCGACAACCTGAACGGACGTCGAGCCGGACATCGCCGAGCAGGCCGCGTCGACTAGCCTGCCCCGCCGACCATGGACGCACTCCAGGCCATCATCCTGGGGATCGTGCAGGGGCTGACCGAGTTCCTGCCGATCTCCTCCACCGCGCACCTGCGCCTCGTCCCGGCCTTCGCCGGCTGGCACGACCCGGGCACCGCGTTCACCGCGGTGGTGCAGCTCGGCACGATGGCGGCGGTGCTCCTCTACTTCCGCCAGGACCTGTGGAACATCGCGCGCGCGTGGCTGCGCTCGCTGCGCGACCCGCGGGCCCGCGGGACGCTCGACGCGCGCCTGGGCTGGTACCTGATCGTCGGCACGATCCCGATCTCGATCCTCGGCCTCGCGCTCAAGGACAAGATCGAGACCGACGCCCGCCAGCTCGTGCTGATCGGCATCGCGATGATCGTGCTCGGCGTCATCCTGGAGATCGCCGAGCGCGTCGGCCGCAAGCGGCGCGAGGTCGCGTCGCTGACGATGCGCGACGGCATCCTGATCGGCTGCGCGCAGGCCTGCGCGCTGGTGCCGGGCGTGTCGCGGTCGGGCTCGACGATCTCGGCCGGCCTGTTCCTCGGCCTCACCCGCGAGGCGGCCGCGCGCTACTCGTTCCTGCTCAGCGTCCCGGCGGTCGTGCTGTCGGGCCTGTTCGAGCTGAAGGACGTCGGCAGCGGCGGCGGCGCGGGCGCGGTCCCGACGATCATCGCCACGATCTTCGCGTTCATCGTCGGCTACGCGTCGATCGCGTGGTTGTTGAAGTACCTGGCCCGGCACCCGGTGACGATCTTCGTCGTCTACCGGATCGTGCTCGGCGTCGTGGTGCTGACGCTGGTCGCGACCGGCGCGCTGAACGGCTGACGCCGGCTAGGACAGCACGCGCTGCGTCTTGGAGGCCAGCGCCTCCAGGGCCAGCTCCTCGGACGGGTTGAGGATCTGCATCGTGCGCGCCTCCTCGACCAGGGCGACCGCGTCGCGCAGCCGGTGCGACGAGGCGGCCGTCGTCTCGGCGTCCTTGGCGACCTGCTGGGCGCGGTCGGTGTGGTGGACCAGCTCGGGCGCGCCGTCCTTGACGACCGCGACGTCGCGCAGGTAGAGGCCGACCAGCTGCAGCGCGTGGTCGAGCGTCGCGGCGTGCGCGCGGCGGTGGGCGCGCTTGCCGAGCGTCTCCCCCTCGCGCTTGACGCGCCTGGCCTCGCGGTCGGGCAGCAGCTCGGCGTCGGCCGCGACCTGCTCGGCGACCGCGGTCGCGGCGATGTCCCCGCGGACGCGCGCGAGGTCGAGGATCGCCGTGTGCGGGCGGTCGGCGCCGACCGTGTGGTGCAGCGCCGCGCGGGCGAACTTCTCGGAGGCGTCGCGCAGCGCGGGCCCCTCGGCCAGCGCGAGCGCGATCGCGCGGGTCGCGTCGCCGAGCGCGAGGCGCGCGCAGGCGTCGGCGGTCAGCGGCGGGACGCCGTGCTTGCCCTGGAGGCGATCGCTCAGCTCCCGCGGCGTCGCGGCCTCGAAGCGCACGAGCTGGCAGCGGGAGAGGATCGTCGGGAGCATGTTCCCGAGCTTGTTGGTCAACAGCACGAGGTGCGCGAACGGCGGCGGCTCCTCAAGCGTCTTGAGCATCTTGTTGGCCGCCTGGTCGTTCATCGTGTCGGCGCCCTCGATGACGAAGACGCGGCGACGGGCCTCGAACGGGGTGCGCGACGCGGCGCCGATCACCGGCTCCTCGATGTCGCCGACGAGCATCTCGGCGGCGCCGCTCGGGGTGACCCAGGTGAGGTCGGGATGGACGCCCTCGATCGCCCGCCGGCGCGCGTTCTCCGGGTCGCTCGCGCCCTCGGCCAGCAGCTCGGCCGCGAACGCGCGCGCGGCCTCGCGCTTGCCCGCGCCGGCCGGCCCGTGGAAGAGGTAGGCGTGCGACGGGTGGCCCTGCGGCGGGATCGCCGCGTCGAGGACCGAGCGGGCGTGCGGATGGCGTTGGACGACGGCGAGCATGGCGGCGTCGTCAGGGTACTGTCACGCGCTCATGACGCTGATCGCGGTCGAGGGGATCGACGGCGCGGGCAAGACCACGCTCGCGGCCGGGCTGGCGGCGGCGCGACCCGAGGTGGTGGTGTTGCGCGAGCCGGGCGGCGCGGCGCTGTCGGAGCGGGTCCGCGCGCTGGTCGCCGATCCGGCGCTGGACGTCGACCCGCGCGCCGAGGCGCTGCTGTTCGCGGCCGCGCGGGCGCAGCTGGTGGCCGAGAAGCTGGCGCCGCTGCTGGCGGCGGGCAAGACGGTGGTGTTGGATCGCTACGTCGACTCGTCGCTGGCCTACCAGGGCGCGGGGCGCGAGCTGGGCGTCGGGGAGATCGCCGCGCTGAACGCGTTCGCGACCGGCGGCCTGACCGCGGACCTGACGTTCTACCTGCGCGTGCCGCCGTCGGTCGGCGCGGCGCGCCTGAGCGGCGGGCGCGACCGGCTGGAGCGCGCGGGCGCGGCGTTCTTCGCCCGCGTGGTCGCCGCCTACGACGCGCTCGCGGAGGCCGCAACGGACCGATATGTGGTGCTGGACGCCACCCAACCGCCCGACGCGGTGTTGGCGCAGGCGCTGAAGCACCTGCAATAGCCGGTCTTCCGGCTACGATCGGCAGGCGACGCCGGATGGGCTTCGCGCCCCGTTCATGTCTCCGCGCTTCGAGGTCGAGTCCTTCGAGCAGATCCCAGCAGGCCCCGGCACGGTGCTGCTGCGGATCGCTGGTCGCTGGTTCGGGGAGACGCGCGAGCGGCTGGCGGCCCCGTTGCTGCTGCTCGACGACGGGCGCCGGACGCACCGGCTGACGCCGCTTCCGGGGCCCGACGAGATCGCGCCGCTGTCCGCGCCCGACGGCCCGGGATGGCGCGCGGCGTTCAGCGCGCCGGCCGAGGTCGTCAACGGCGCGCGGGTCGTGTTCGCGCTGCAGGCGGGCCCGCACATCGCCGACCTGTCGCGGCCCACCGGGCGCGGCGGGCGGGTCGTGCCGATCGCCGCGCCGACACCGGCCCCGGCCATGGCGCGGCCGTCCTCCGAGCGCGAGCGCCGCCGCGGACGCGGCCGCCGTCCCGAGCCGCGCTCGGAGCTGGACGTCGGCGCGTTGACGTCGGCCTCCGACGTCGCGGCGCTGCACGCGCACCTGGCCGAGGAGCGCGCGGCGCGGGAGACCGCGGAGCGGCGCGCGGGCGAGGCGCACGCCCTGGCCCAGCAGGCGGCGGCCGAGGCCCAGCGGGCGACCGAGGTCGCGCTGCGCGCCGAGGCGGCGCGAACCGGAGCGGTCGAGGCGCTGACCGAGGAGCGCGTCCGGGCGTCCGAGCGCGCGGCGGCCGAGGAGGAGCGCGCGCGCGAGGACCGCGACCGCGCCGCGCGGGCGGCCGACCAGGCGCGCCAGGCGGTCGAGGTCGCCCACGAGGCGCGGCGGGCGCTCCAGGAGCGCGAGGACGAGGTCGCCGAGCTGCGCGCCGAGGCCGAGCGGGCGTCGCGCGCGGCGCGGGCGGCCGAGGCGCGGCTGGCGGCGGTCGACGAGGCGCGGCGGGTCGCGGAGGAGCGGGCGACCGAGTTGTCGTCCTTGCGCACGCGCGCGGAGTCGCTCGACGAGGAGCGGGCGAGCGCCGCCCTGGCCGCGGGCGCGGCGCAGCGGCGCGCCGAGCAGGCCGAGCAGCGGATCCGGGCGCTCGAGCAGAAGCTCGGCGAGGCCGAGGCGCTGGCGCGGCGCGCCGAGGCGGCCGCGCGCCGGGCCGACGAGCTGACGACGCGGGTGCGCGAGGAGCGCGCGGCACGCCGCGAGGCGGAGGCCGAGGCGCAGCGGGCCGCGCGGGAGACCGCGGACGAGGCGGCCGCGCGGGCGGCGATGCTGTCCTCCGAGCTGCGCGAGACGCGGCGCCGGCTGGAGGCCGACGGGGCCGCGCGGCGCGAGGCGGAGGAGCGCGCGCGGGCGGCGGCGCAGGAGCTGGAGGAGGTCCGGGCACGCGCCGCGGCGGCCGACGAGCGCGCGGCGCTGGCCGAGCAGGCGACGGCCGGGCTCGCACGGCTGGAGGCGCAGCTCGCCGAGGCGCGGGCGCGGGCCGACGAGGTCGACGCGCTGCGCGAGCAGGTTGATGGCCTTGTCGCGCAGCGCGACACGCGCGACGCGGCGGCGGCCGAGCTGCGGGCACGGCTGGAGGAGACGGCCGGCGCCCGCGACGCCGCGCGGGCCGCGCTGGACGAGGCGCGCGCCGACGCCGAGGGCGCCGAGCAGGCGCTGCGCGCCGACGCCGACGACCTGCGCCGCTGGCTGGCCGACGCCGAGCAGCGCGCCGGACGCGCGGCGGCCGAGGCGGCGGCGCTGCGCGAGCGCCTCCAGGAGGCCGAGCGCGCGGCGGGCGAGGAGGCCGAGGCGCAGCGGGCGCGCGTCGCGGCGGCCGAGCGCGCGGCGGCCGCCGAGGTCGAGGTCCTGCGCGAGCGGCTGACGGTCGTCGAGGCGCAGGGCGAGAGCGAGGCCGCGACGCTGCGCGAGCGGCTGGTCGAGCGCGAGCGCGAGGCGACCGCGCGGGTCGCCGAGGTCGAGGCGGCGCTGACGCGGGCGCGCGAGACGGCGGCCGAGGGCGTCGCGGCGACGGAGCGGGAGCTGGAGGAGGTCCGGTCGCGCGGCGAGGCCGAGGTCGCGGCGCTGCGCGCGCGGCTCGACGAGACGCGCGCGGCGGGCGCGGCCGAGGCCGACGCGCTGCGCGAGCGCCTGCGCGAGGCCGACGCCGCGGCGGCCGCCGAGGCCGAGGCGCTGCGGCAGCGGTTGGAGGACGCGGAGGCGACGGCGACCGAGGTCGTCGACGACCTGCAGGCCGAGCTGGCGCAGGCGCGCGAGGACGCCGACGCGGCGCGCGCGGAGCTGGAGACGGCGCGCGCCGAGGTCGACGCGCGGGTGGTCGCGGCGCGGGAGGAGGGCGACGCGCGGGCGGCGGCCGCCGAGCGCGCGGGCCGCGAGGCGCTGGAGGCCGCCGAGACCGCGGCGCGCGTGGCCGAGGCCGACCTGCGCGCCGGCGCGCGCGAGCGGATCGAGGAGCTGGAGTCGCGGCTGACCGCGGCGCGCGAGGCGAGCGAGCGGGCGGTCGCGGCCGCCGAGGCGACCGCCGCCGAGGAGGTCGCGGGGCTGCGTGACGACGTGGCGTCCGCGCGCGAGCGGGCCGACGCGGCCGAGGCGAGCGTCGCCGGGCGGATCGAGGCGCTGGAGGCCGAGGCGGCGGAGCGGATCGCGGAGGCGGAGGCGGAGGGCGAGCGGCGGGCGCAAGAGGCCGATCGGGTCGCGTCCGAGCGCGTGCGCGAGGCCGAGGAGCGCGCCGCGGAGCGCGCGGAGGAGGCCGAGCGCTCGGTCGACACGCGGATCGCCGAGGCGCGCGCGGAGGCCGCGGAGGCCGTCGCCGAGGCCGAGCGGCTGAGCGCCGCGGCACGCCGCCGCGCCGACGAGCAGGTCACCGCGGCCCGCGGCGCGCTGGAGCGGGCGCGGGCCGAGGCGGTCGCGGAGGTCCGCGACGAGCTGGAGGCCGAGCGCGCGCTGGCGGCCGCGCGGGTCGAGGAGGTCCGCGGAGAGCTGGAGGCGACGCGCGCCGAGGCCGCCGCCCGGATCGAGGAGGCCGAGGCCGCCGCGCGGGCCGCGCGGGACGAGGCGCGCGAGGAGGCCGAGGCGGCGCTGTCCGCCGCGCGGGACGAGGCCGACGCGCGGCTGGCCGCGGCCGCGTCGGCGCACCTCGAGGCGCGCGACGAGTTGGCCGGTCGCCTGGCCGACGCCGAGCAGCGCCTGAGCGCGACGCAGGACGCGTTCGCCGTCGAGCGCGAGCGCCATGCCGACGAGCTGGAGCAGGCCCGCGCCGAGGCCCGCCGCGACGCCGAGGAGCGCCTGGCGGCCACGCAGGACGCGCTGGGGCAGGAGCGTCAGGAGCACGAGGCGGAGGTCACGGCCCTCCAGGACCGGCTGGCCGCGGCCGGCGAGGCGGCCGAGCACGACGCCGCGCGGCGCCTCAGCGCCCTGCGGGCCGACCACGCCCGCGAGGTCGCCGCGCTCACCGAGCGCCTCGAGGCCGCCGCGGCGGAGCTCGCGAGCGAGCGGGCGACGCACAGTGATCATCGCTCAACGCTCGAAGACGATGCGGAATCCCGCGTCGTCGCGATCCAGACCGCCGCCGAGGACCGCGCCCGCGCCGTCGAAGGCCGGCTCGCCGCCGCGCACGCCCGCCTCCTCGAACGGGCCGCCGAGGACGACCACGCGTCCGCCCTCGAAGCCGACCTCGCCGCGACCCGCGCCGACGCGGAGCGCCTGGCCGCCGAGCTGGAGGCCGCGCGGGCCGAGGCCGAGGAGCGGACGGCGGCGCACGCGGCGGCACGGCAGGCCGACGCCGAGCGCGCCGCCCTGGGGGCGCGCATCGCCGAGCTCGAGGCCACCGCCACCGAGGCGGGCGACCGCGAGCAGGACCTTCACCACCAGCTCACGGTCGTTCAGGACGCCCTCGCCGAGAGCCGCGAGCGCGAGGCCGACCTCGCCGCGCGCCTCGACGACGCCGCGGCCGGCTCCGAGGACGACGTCGCGCGCCTCGCCGCCCAGCACGACGCGCTCCAGGCCGCGATCGCCGCCGCTGACGCGCGCGAGGCCGACCTGCAGGAGCACCTGCGCGCCGCCCATCAGGCCGCCGACGAGGCCGCCGCGCGCGAGGCCGCGCTGCAAGATCGCCTGCAGGCGGCCGAGACCCACGCCTCCGAGCGCGAGGCCGCGCTGCAGGCCGAGATCGACCAGCTCCAGGCCGCCGCCCGCTCCGCGCGCTCGGCGCCGCCGCCGAGCCCGTCGGACCCCGACCCGTCCGCCGAGCTCGTCGCCTTCGAGCACGGCGACGACGAGGACCGCACGCTGCTGGCCCCCGAGGTCCGGCGCGAGCGGATCATCGTCCTGGCCCTGCTGTTCATCGCGGTCGTCTGCGGCGTGGCGATCGTCACCGGCGGCCTCACTGACGTCCTCCACTAGCCTTTCCCTCCGGATGCGCCGCCGCCGGACGACCCAGGCCCTCGCCTCTGCCGCCCTCGTCGCGGCCCTCGCGCTGCCCTCGGCCGCCTTCGCGCAGGACGCCTCGACCACCGCCCCGGAGACCGCCACGTCGTCGCAGCCCAGCGACTCGGCCACGGTCCCGGACGCGTCGCAGGCCGTCCCGGGCACGACCGCCGGCGAGCCCGCCGGAGAGCCCGCGCCGTCCACCGCCGCTCCCGCCACGACCGCCGCGCCGGCCACGACGGCCGCCCCCGCGAGCGCCAACGGAAGTCCGCCCGCGGACAGCGCCGGCGACAAGACCGCGATCCTCCTGATCGCGATCATCGGCGCCGTCCTGCTGGCCGCCGCGCTCGCCTGGGGCGCCGCCCGCTGGTGGGCCTACGAGGCTCCCTGGTGGACCCGCTGGCGCCATGCCACGGCTGAGGCCGGCTGGCGCACGTCGGCCGCCTGGGCCGAGTTCCGGGACTGGCTGCGGCTCGGCCGCTAGCCGACCGAACGTGGCCGATGGCCGCTCCCCGGGCCTACACTGAATTAAGCCCGAAATAGCGGGCACGCCCCCTCGCGAGGGCGCTTTTCCATCCGCCCGATACGCCACCCTGCTCGACCCACCTTCACAGGTATCTCGAGCAGCGGCGGGCCGGCCGCGAGGAAGGAACACGAGGTCCATGGACACAGCACCGCAGACCACCCTGGCACCGGAGATCACCCCGGGTCGAGCGCTCACGATCGAGCGCTATTTCACGACGTCCGGCGTGGCTCCGTTCGACACCGTCGAGTGGGAGCTCCGCACCGCCGCGGTCGGCTCCTTCCGACAGGACGACGTGGAGTTCCCGAAGTCCTGGTCGCAGAACAGCACCAACATCGTCGCGCAGAAGTACTTCCGCGGCCAGCTCGACTCGCCCGCGCGCGAGCGCTCCGTCAAGCAGATGATCGGCCGCGTGGCCGGGACCATCGCCGACTGGGGCCGCCAGCGCGGCTACTTCGCGACCGCCGAGGACGGCGACGCGTTCCAGGACGAGTTGACCTACATCTTGCTGCACCAGATGGCGGCGTTCAACTCGCCGGTCTGGTTCAACGTCGGCTTCGAGGAGCAGCCGCAGTGCTCGGCCTGCTTCATCCTCTCGGTCGAGGATCAGATGGAGTCGATCCTGGACTGGAACACGCGCGAGGGCAAGATCTTCCGCGGCGGTTCCGGCTCGGGCATCAACCTGTCCAACATCCGTGGGTCGATGGAGCCGCTGACCAAGGGCGGCACGGCTTCCGGCCCGGTCTCCTTCATGCGCGGCGCCGACTCCTGGGCCGGGACGATCAAGTCCGGCGGCAAGACGCGCCGCGCGGCCAAGATGGTGGTGCTGGACGTCGACCACCCGGACATCGTCGAGTTCATCGAGTGCAAGGCCAAGGAGGAGGACAAGGCCGAGGCCCTGCGCGACGCGGGCTTCGACATGTCCATCGACGGCGACGGCTTCAAGTCCATCCAGTACCAGAACGCCAACAACTCGGTCCGCGTCACGGACGAGTTCATGCAGGCGGTCGAGACCGACGCCGAGTGGCGCACGATCGCGCGCACGACCGGCAAGCCGATCGGCGAGCCGCTCCGCGCGCGTGAGGTCATGCGCAAGATCGCGGAGGCCGCGTGGCGCTGCGCCGACCCGGGCGTCCAGTACGACACGATCATCAACGAGTGGCACACGTGCCCGGTCTCGGGGCGCATCAACGCGTCGAACCCGTGCTCGGAGTACATGCACGTCGACGACTCCGCGTGCAACCTGGCGTCGCTGAACCTGATGAAGTTCCGTCGCCCCGACGGCACCTTCGAGGTCGAGAAGTTCTCGCGCGCGGTGGACGTCGTGTTCCTCGCGCAGGAGATCGTCGTCGGGCCGTCGAGCTACCCGACCGAGGAGATCGGCGTCAACGCCCGCGCGTTCCGCCAGCTGGGCATGGGCTACGCCAACCTCGGCGCGTACCTGATGGCCAACGGCATGCCGTACGACTCGGAGGCGGGCCGCGCGACGGCCGCCGCGATCACGGCGCTGATGACCGGCCGCGCGTACCTGGAGTCGGCGAAGGTCTCGGCGGCGATCGGCCCGTACGAGCGCTACGCGGAGAACCGCGAGGACCACAACAAGGTCATGCGGATGCACCGTGACGCCACGGCGCACATCCCGGTCGGCGTCGGCCGCGACGACGCGCTGCTGGCCGCCGCCCGCGAGGTGTGGGACGAGGCGGTCGAGGTCGGCGAGGCCCACGGCTACCGCAACGCGCAGGCGACGGTGCTCGCGCCGACCGGCACGATCTCGTTCCTGATGGACTGCGACACGACCGGCGTCGAGCCGGACTTCTCGCTGGTCAAGTACAAGGAGCTGGTCGGCGGCGGCTCGATGACGATCGTCAACCGCACGGTGCCGCTGGCCCTGCAGACGCTCGGCTACGCGCAGCCGGAGATCGACCAGATCGTCGCGCACATCGACCAGTACGGCACGATCGTCGAGGCGCCGGGCATCAAGGACGAGCACCTCGAGGTCTTCGACGTGGCCGTCGGCTCGCGCGCGATCTCGCACATGGGCCACATCAAGATGATGGGCGCGATCCAGCCGTTCATCTCGGGCGCCATCTCCAAGACGGTGAACATGCCGAACACGGCGACGGTCGAGGACATCGCCGAGGCCTACACCGAGGCGTGGCGCCTTGGCGTCAAGGCGCTGGCGATCTACCGTGACGGGTCGAAGACCGCGCAGGCCCTGCGCACCGACGCCCAGAAGGAGGAGGCCGCCGTGCCTTCGCTCGACTCGGAGGAGTTCGCCGCCGCCGTCAAGGACGAGGTCGCCAAGCAGCTGGCGGCGATCGGCCCGCGCCGGAACAAGATGCCGAAGGAGCGGCAGTCGATCACGCACAAGTTCAACATCGGCGGCCACGAGGGCTACATCACGGCCGGCATGTACGAGGACGGCTCGGTCGGCGAGATCTTCATCACCGACGTCGGCAAGGAGGGCTCGACCCTCCGCGGCATGATGAACTCGTTCGCGACGGCGATCTCGATCGCGCTGCAGTACGGCGTGCCGCTCGAGACGCTCGTCTCGAAGTTCGCCTACATGCGCTTCGAGCCGGAGGGGATCACCCAGAACCCGGAGATCCCGTTCGCGAAGTCGATGCCCGACTACATCATGCGCTGGCTGGCCTCGCGCTTCCTGGACGCCGAGATCCAGGAGGAGCTGGGGATCATGACCCAGGAGGTCCGGGCCAAGAAGATGGCCGAGGACGCGGGCTTCTCCAACGACACGGCCGGCCCGGTGGCCAACGGCAACGGGAACGGCAACGGCTCCGCGCCCACGGCCTCGGCTCCGGCCACGCCGGCTCCGGCGCCCGCCGCGTCGACGCCGCAGCCGCCGACCTCCGCGCTCACCGACACGCCGCCGGTCCGCCCGGCGCGCCTCGTCGGCCTCGAGCTGGGCCCGGCCTGCCAGAACTGCGGGGGCATGATGCAGCGCACCGGCTCCTGCTACACCTGCTCCTCCTGCGGCAACAACACCGGTTGCGGCTGAGCACCAGCTGATCCGCCAGGGTCATCCAGCTCGCTGCCGGCCCGCAGCGAAGCTCGTCGAAGGGGCGCCCATCGGGCGCCCCTTCGCCGTTCTCTCCCCGGATGGCCGTCCGATGTGGCAAGCTGACCGCTGCGCGTCGCTACGTGGCGCGGCGTGGCGCGGCGCTGCGTGCGGTGGCGCGGCGCTGCGCTTCGCCGCGCGGCGCACCGCTTCGCGTCACTGCCCCCTCTCCTTCGGACCGATGCCGATCACGCACGACATGCCGTTCCGCGGTCAGGCCCACCAAGCCGTGGTGGAGCAGCTCCTGGCCGACCACGCGCAGGTGATCGCCGCGGGCAGGCCTCGGCTCTCCGTCGTGGCCGGCGCGCCCGGCGTCGGCAAGAGCCGGGTGCTGCTGGAGCTGTACCGCGCGCTGGCCGCCGACCAGGACGACCCGGCGTACTGGCCGGCGCCGGACGCCGAGTGGAGCGGCTATCCGCCCGACGTCCAGCCGGGCAAGGCGCTGATGACGTTCTTCTGGTGGGGCATCTCCTGCCCGTCGCCGGCCGGGCAGCGCACCGTCCAGATCCTCGGCGACCGGTTCACGCAGGTCGCGGTGCACGGCGAGATCCTGGTCGCCGAGCAGCGGGTCGCGACGACGGCGTCCGGCGAGGTCACAGGCGGCGCGAAGGACCTCGCCGCCGGCGTCCTCAGCGATCTCGTCCCGGGCGGCGCCACCGCGGTGGCGCTCGGCCGCTCGCTGCTGCGGGTGGTCGGCGCCGGCGCGCGCGAGCGCTCGCTGCGCCACCGGCTGGCCGAGGGCGCGGTCCTCGACGCCACCGACGCCGAGCGCCGTGACCTGGTCGAGCGCTCCGTCGAGATCCTCGACCTGCTCGCCGAACGCGTCCCCGTCGTGGTGGCTGTCGACGACGCGCAGTGGAGCGACCCCAGCCTGCGTCGGCTGCTGGAGGAGATCAGCGCCGGCGTCGGGCCGGTGCACGTCGTGCTCGTGCTGCAGGAGGCCGCGATCGACGACCCGTGGCTGGCCGAGCTGATGGCGCGCTTCCCCGCCCGAGCGCTCCACGACCTCGGCGAGCTGAGCGAAGGCGACGCGCTCGCGCTCGTCTCGGGAGCAGCGCCCAACGGGCCGCTTGCGGTCGCGCGGGCGCTGGCCCGCAAGTCGTCGGGCAACCCGCGCAGCCTGTCGCTGCTCCTCCAGCTGGCGCAGATCCACGACGGCGAGATCCGGGCCGGCCTGACCGACGTCGCGGAGATGGCCGACCGCTTCGCCGACCAGCTCGCGGTCGTCTGGGACGAGATCCTGCCGCCGTCCGTGAAGCGCGTCCTCAGCGCGGGCGCGCTGACCGCGACGCGCGCGGGCTCCTTCTACGTCCCGCCCGTGCTCGACGCGCTGCCCGCACTCGACGCGCTGCCCACGCTCGATGGCGAAGCCGCGACCGCCGACGGCCTCCGCGAGGTCGTCGCGTCCGCCACCCGCCGCGGCTGGCTTCAGCGGCAGGGCGACGTGGCGCGGTTCGACCAGCCCCAGCACGGGACCGTCGCCCGCACGCGCACGGTCCTGCTGCGCGACCAGCGGGAAGCCGTGCTCGACGACGTCGCCGGCCGGCTCGTCGAGCTCGGCCGGACCCGCGCGATCGACCGGCTGCCGCTGGACGCCCGGCGCGTCGCGCTGGAGACGCACGTGCGCCTGGCCCGCGACGGCCGGATCGACGACCCGCTGGTCGCCGCCGACGCGGCGTTCGACCTGTCGGCCCTGCTCGCCGAGGCGGGCGACACCACGGCCGCCCTGCCGCTGCGGCGCGAGGCCATCGACTGGGCGCGACGCGCCGGGGTCACCGATCGTCAGCTGCTCAACCTGCGCAGCACGCTGCTCGACCTCCTGCGCCGCGAGGGGCACGAGGAGGAGCTGGACGCGCTGCTGGACGAGCTGGCCGCGACGACCGACGAGGAGACCGCGCCGCTCTGGCAGCTCAACGCGCTCGCGCAGCGCTTGCGGAGCGACGGCCCGACGGCGGAGGGCGTCGACGAGCTGCGCCGCCTCGCGCGGCTCGCCGACGACGAGGATCCGGGCGGTCGCCTCGCGCTGTTCGCGCACGCCAACCTGGGGTACTTCCTCAACCGCCTCGAAGAGCACGACGCGGCGCTGGCCGAGTACGAGACCGTGCGCGATCGGATCGAGCGCGGCGCGACGCCGGGCCCCGAGCTGTCGGTCTTCCGCACCGACCTCAACATCGCCGCGACGCTCCGCTACCGCGACGGGATCGCGGCCTCGCTGGCGGCGTTCGACGCGCTCGACGCCGTCGCCGACGACCGTCAGCGCGAGCAGGCCACGATCGCGCGGCTCAACATGCTCGTCAGCGCGGTCGAGGCCGGCGCGAGCTTCGACGAGGTCTTCGCGCCGTTGGAGGAGGCCTTCACCCGCGCCCGTGCCGAGCTCGGCTCCGGCCGCCGCGCCGTCCGCGGAGCGGTGAACGTGCTCGGCAACCTCCTGCTCACCGCGGGCCGGGTCGAGCAGGCGTTGGACTGCTACGAGCGGTTCCCGACCCGGCTCGGCCTGCCGTCGGCCGACGACGTCGACGCCGCGACCACCTTCAACCACGCCTCGGCGCTCATGCGCCTGGAGCGCGACGCGGAGGCGGTGCCGCTGCTGGAGGGCGTCATGAGCGCGACGATGCGGTCCCAGCCGCCCGGCAGCGAGATGAACTACACGGTGGTCAGCCACCTGGTCCACGCGGCGGCCGAGGCCGGCCGCGACGACCCGCTGACGGCCGCCGTGATCGCCTACGCGCTGGCGCTCGGGAGCGCCGACGCGTGGGGGCAGCTCGCCGCCGAGCGGCTGCACGCCCTCGACGCGACGACCCGCGACCACGGCCACCCCGGCCGCGTGCCGGAGGCGTTGCGAGAGGCGGGCGCGCTGCTGGTCGGGTTGGGCGACCCCGTCGGCATCCTGTACACCGGCCTGTGGGCCGCCAACATGTTCCTGATGGTCGAGCGCTACGACGACGCCGTGCCGGCGGCGCACGCGAGCATCGCGGCGGCGACCGCGCTCGGCCACGAGGACGCGCGTCTGGCCGCGCTGATCACGATCGGCGAAGCCCAGCGCGCGCAAGGCCAGACGACCGCCGCCCTCGCCACGTATCGCGAGATCGCCGACGCCGCCGCGGCCGGGACGCCGCCCGGCGACGTCGCCCGCCGGCGGCTCGCGGAGCTGCGGGGCACCTGACCCGCGGCGGCGGACCGCCCTCCGCCTATCCTCGGACGCGATGCTGGTGATCGCGCGCTGATGGCCGTCTACGTCGACGACGCGTTCGTCCACGCCGACTGGGGTCGGTGGACCGGGGGCGGCCACCTGCAAGCCGATGCGGTCGAGGAGCTGCATGCGTTCGCGGCCGCGCTCGGCCTGCGTCGCGAGTGGTTTCAGAGCCGTCCCGGCCGTCCCGACCGCGACCACTACGACCTCACCCGCGACCTCCGCGACGCCGCGATCCTGGCCGGCGCGATCCCGGAGACGGCACGCGAGGGCGTGCTGCGCCGCCGCGCCCTGCGCCCTCGCCGCGCCGCGCGCTGAACGGCCCGGGCGCCCCGCGATCACCGTCCCGGCTGGGCGGCCTCGATCGCTCGGCGGCCGTGGTCGCTGAGCGACCAGGCGTTGCGGCGGCCGGCGCGCGCGTGGACGATGAGGCGTTCGCGGGCGAGGCGGTGCAGGTGGCGGCTGATCTGGCTCTGATGCCGGACACCGATCGCGGCCGCGACCTCGTCGTTGCTGGCGTGCGGGTGGTCGCGCAGATGCAGCAACGTGCAACGGGCGAGGTGGGTGAGCGCCGGAGGCACCGGCGCGCGGCGCTCCGAGATCCTGCGCCGTGCCGCCACGCGCGCGTGGCGCTGAGCGCGCGCTCGTCCGACGTATGGCGCGAGGACGAGCGTGACCGCGGGGACGGCCAGCCCGTCGAGCTTCCCGCCGGTGACGCCGCCGCGCTCGGCCGCGCGGTGCTGGACCAGCTCCGAGAGCGCGCCCACCGCGCCGATCGCCGCCTGCGCGAGCCGCTGGTCGTCGATCGCGCACGGCACGCCGTCGAGGAAGGCGACGAGCCGCTCGATCAGCTGCCGTCGCGCCCGCAGCGCCCGGGGCATCGCGGTCGGCGGCTGGACGACGCAGAGCCGACCGATCGCCGGCCGCTGCGCCATCACGTCGAGGAACGCCACGACCAGCGCGGCGACCGCGGCTCCCGGGTCGCGAGCCGCCAACGCCGCGCCGCCCGCCCGCTGCTCGAGCAGGGCCCACAGATCCTCGTAGGCCGCCTCCGTGGCACAGGCCAGGCCGTCCTCGGCGCTGACGAACTGCTGGTAGAAGGTCGCGCGGCTCACCCCCGCGCGATGGCAGACGCGCGCGACGGTGACGCCGCCCGTGCCGTGCTCGACGGCGACGTCACCCATCGCGGCGAGGAGCCGCGCCCGTGGCGTTCGCGGCCCGACGAGCCTCGAACGACGCACGCCGCTCCTCGCCCCGTCCGCTCAGCGCTTCGCGGCCGCGCCGCGCAGCACGATCGTCTTGACCACCTTCTTGGCCTTCCCGCCCTTGGGCGTGAAGGCGACGGTCAGCTTGACCCGCACCGCGCGGCCCCGTGCCAGCGCCGTGCGGGTCGCCCGCGTCAGCGGCAGCGCGAGCGTCGCGGCCGTCGCTCCGGCGATCGTCCGGCGCGCGGTCGCCACCCCGTGGCCCGACGCGCTCAACCGGCCCGCGCCGATCCCGCCGACCGTCACGCTCAGCGCCTTCGATCCCTGAGCGGTCTTGACCACGCCGAACCCGCACGGCGAGCCCAGCGTCACCTTCGCAGAGGCGGGCTTCCCGCTCTGGGCGGTGAACGTCGCGTCGGCGACCTGGTTGCGCGTGCAGATCCCGTCGCCGGAGGACACCGCGAGGATGCCGTGCCGGCCGCCGGCGATCGTCAGGTCGAAGACGCTGAACGGCGCGTCCGGCAGGCCGTCGAACGTCGTCACCAGCCGGTCGTTCTGGACCTCGGAGCCGGCCCACACGTCGACGGTCACGCCGTCGGCGGCCAGCGGGATGAACAGCTTGGGCAGCGTGGTGCGCACGCGTCCGCCCGGCAGGACCCGCTCGCCGCGCACGAAGTACACGGGCGTCGTCAGGTCGTGGGCCAGGATCGACCGCGCTCGCGCGGTGCCGACGATCGACGTCGCCGGGCACCGGCGGGCCGCCGCGTCGACCGGCTCGCAGAGGCCCTCCGCGTTGGTGGCCTCCAGCGCGAGCGCCAGCGGCAGGACCACCCGCACGCGGCGGCTGTTGGCGTCGGCGGCCCGCGTGGTCAGGCGGGCGGTCAGCGTCGGGTGCTTGCCGTCCTTGGTCTCGCCCTTGCCGCTCAGCCCGATCGTGAGCTTCGGCGCGTAGCCGAGGTCACCGCACCCGCCGACCTGGAACCGGTTGGCCAGGTCGACCGCGGCGCCCGCCGCCGACGTCACGTGCGCGGCGACCTGCTTGGGCGCGCACGACGTCGGGTTGACCATGAACCCGGCGCGGTCCAGCGTCACGTTGAGCTTCTGGAGCCGCAGCGGGATCCCCTGCAACATGGTCGGGATCGGATCGCTCTTGACCGTCACGTGCGCGTCGGTCGGGTCGATGAACAGCGCCGCGCGCACCACGACCGTGCCGAGGTCCAGCGGACCGGCCTGGGCCGGGACGACGAGCGACAGGCTGAACGGCGCACCCTTGTACGGGCCGGCGAGGTACACCGCGGTCGGCGTCCGGCCCGGCTGCGGCACGTAGAGCGGGTCCGTCCCGGCGCCCGTCGCGACCGTCACGTGCCCGACCTGCGACGCGGCGCCGCACGTGCCGGCCGCGGCCTGCGCGTCCGGGCAGAGCGGGACGTCGCCCACGCGGCCCAGCAGCCCGGCGGGAAGCGTCACGTCCAGGCCGCTGAGGTCCTGCTCTCCGTCGGGCCGCGCCACGGTCAGCGAGAACGCCGACGCCGCGCCGGCCGCCGGGACGACGACGCCCGCCGCCAGCGCCGGCTCGAAGCGGGCGCCGCGGTCGCAGCCGTCGCGCACGACCATCGGGCTGTCGACCGACACCGGCGTGTCCGTCGCCCACGACGTGAACGTCGCGTGCGTGGTGTAGGTCCCGCACGTCCGCGGGGCCGCCAGCACCGCGCGGCTGCCCGCGCGGAAGCTCAAGGTGAAGGTGTCGAACGGCAGCCGCGGCGCATCGTCGATCGTCGTCGTCACCTGGCCGGTCGCCGGATCGGTGTCGATGCGTCCCGGCAGCTTGATGACGATGCCCGTGTCCGGGTCGCTGATCGCGATGTACATCGCCAACAGGTTGTTATAGGGATTGTTCTGCTGCTGCGCGAGGTAGATGCCGCCGCGCAGCGGGTGGTCGACGAGCGGCGACACGACCTCGACCGTGCCGATCTTGGCGGCGTCCGGGCAGGAGGCCGGGCGGTCGCTGCCGAGGTCGACCTGCGCCGGCGCGCAGCCGACCAGCCCGGCGCCCGAGGAGGTGTTGACGGTCACGCCCTCCGGCAGCGTCACGACCGCCTTGCGCAGGTGCGCCGCGGCGAGCCCGTCGGGGTTGTCGTTCTGCGGGACCGCGAGCTGCACCGCCAGGCCCGCCGGCGCGCCGGCGTCGGTCGTCGTCGGCGTCACGTCCAGCTTCGGCGTGAACGGCAGCCGGTGGCAGCCGCTGATCGGCACCGCGCCGGCCGAGGTCCGCGTGGACGTCAGGCCCGGCGTCTGCCACGTGGTCGCCGTGGCGGCGGTCGTCAACGGCGCCGAGCAGGACGTCGGCATCGTCAGGAACGGCCGCCGCGACAGGCCGGTCTTGCACGGGTTGCCGGTACCGGGGCAGGACCGCTCGTCGTCGTGGGACGGGTCGGCAGGGACGCCCCAGAGCGTGACGGTGCTCCTCATCAGCGCCAGTCCCTGCGAGATGTCGGCCAGCCGGGTGTCGAGCCCGTAGTCGCCGCCGGAGCGAACCGCAGCGTTGAGGTGGACGACCTGGCCGAGCAGGTTGAACGCGAACTGCGCGGGGTGTCCCGGCTCCGTCTGCATGTTGAAGAGCGGAAGCTTCTGCGCGAGCTCAAAGCCGGTGAGGTCCATCACGACCTCGGCGGTTCCGACCTGCGTGGAGTTGGGACAGCCCTGGCCGCCCAGGTCACTCCCCAGGTCTTTGGGAGCGCAGGCGCCGACCGCGAAGGGATTGCCCATCAGCCCGGGCGGGAGCGAGACGGTGATGTCCCGCGGGCTGCCAATCGGATGGAAGCTGCCGTTCTCCTCGCGGGTGTTGATGCTGAAGCTCGTGGTGAACGCGTACGGGTGGGCGCCGGCCTGCGCGACCGGCGTGCCGTCGGCGTTCGTCCACGTGGTCGCGAAGGACGCCAGGCCGAAGTCCGCAGCCGACGCGGACGGCCCGCCGACGGCGAGCGCCAGCAGGCACACCCACAAGGCGGCGAAGGCGTGCCCGGGGCGGATGACGGGACGGCGGTGCATGGGGCGGTGGCTCCGATCGGTGGCGCGGACAGGGACGGGGGATGCGGACAGGGCAGCCATCACTTCCCGCCCTTCGACTTGGCGGCCGGCTGGGTGAACGTGATGCGCACGGTCACCGACGAGGCCGCGCCGCTCTTGGGCACGTAGCCCACGCGCGCGCTGACCACGAGCCGGTGCTTCTTGCGCAGGGTCGCCTTCGCCTTGGCGCTGAGCGTCACGGTCACGTTGACCGTCTGCGCCTTGCCCACCGACTTCTTGGTGGCCTTGATCCCCGCGCCCGAGAGCGAGACCCGTCCGGCGCCCGGGACGCGGACCGCCAGCCGCGCCGTCGTGCCCTTGACGGTCTTCGGCTTGGTCGCCGTCACCTTGCGCGCGGCCGCCTTCGGCGTGTCGGGCGCGTCGGGCAGATCGCCCGGCCCGGCGAACGTCACCGAGCCCGCCAGCGGGATGACCGGCGGCGCGGGCACCGGCCCCTGGCACGTGTCGCCCACGCACTCGGGCGGCGCGGGCGGCGGGTTCTGCCCCGCGAGCCCGCCGCCGACGCGGGCGTCGTACATGTCGACGTACTCGTCGCGGTCCTGCGTCACCAGCCGGGCGCGCGTGGTGAAGAACACGTCGTCGCCGGTGGCGCTGGCGTCGGCGAAGGACGCGTCGCTGTCGGTGCGCCCGTCGGACAGGAGGTACGGATGCCCGTTCTGCCAGAGGTAGACGTCCTGGCGGCCGTTGACGTCCCCCGGCACCAGCGCGTCCTTGGACTGGAAGACCACCCGTCCGTTGTCCAGGACGTTGCGCGTCGCGTAGGGCGGCGCGAACGGCGGAAGGATCCCGTCAGACAGCGACGAGGCGGCCTGCGACGCCGCACCGCTGGCCCGGCACGAGACGCACGTGAACGTCCGCGTGTCCGTGTCGTAGCGGTACACCTGGTCGTGGCCCCCGGTGTCGCTGTCCGGCGTGAGCGCCTCGCTGGTGAGCGCGAGGAGGTACTTCCCGTTCGGGCTGATCCACACGTGGTTGGCGTCGTCGGCGCGCACGTGATGCACGACACCGTGGCGGTACACGTACTGCTCGATCGGCGTCGACGCCGAGGAGGTCGGGCTCTCGGTGCCACGGAGCGTGAACACAGAGGTGTCGCCGTCCGCGCTGACCGCCTGCACCTGCACGAGCTGCTGCCGGAAGCCCGGTGCCTCGACGTCGACGCCCGCGGTGATCGTGTCGACATGGCCGTCGGCCGCGTCGAAGCGGTAGAGCTCGGCGCGGTTGGCTTGAGCCTCCGGCGTCACGCTCGCGGTCGAGCTGAAGTAGATCTCGGAGGCGTCGTCGCTCATCCGAGCGAACGAGGCGGAATGGCCCTTGGACACCGACACGCTGCTGCCGTCGGCGTCCCGCAGCCGCAGCTCGCCGCCGTCCTGGTACACCAGGCGACGCCCGTCGGACGAGACCACCGAACCAGAGTCACCGCTCGACGCGACCTGCGCGCCCGGGATCAGGCGCAGCCCGTCTGCGGCGGTCCACGAGTAGATCTGGGTCACGCCCTCGGTCGCGTCCGCGGTCAGCGCGTGCGTCTCGACGAGGTACATCCGGCTGTAGTCCGGTGCCCCGCCGAGGACGGGGGCGGCGGAGACGCCCATCGTGATGTCGGGGTTGCTCCCGAGCAGCGTGTACGCGCCCGTCGCGGTGTCGCGCAGGTAGTAGTGGCCCACGCCCGGCACCGCGTCGGGCGTCAGGGCGAGCACCGAGCTGACGACGGCGTGCGAGAGGTCCGGCGAGACCGCGTGGACGTCGCCGCTGTTGACCGCCGGGGTCACCTCGGCCCGCGGGTCGATCACCCGCGTGAGCCATGCGTCGGCCGTGCGCGAGCTGACCGGGACGTTGAAGCGCGTGGAGGCGTCAGCGCCAGGGAAGGCGCCCACGACGGCGTAGGCGATCGCGCTGCCGGAGGCTGTGGCAAACGTCGCCGCCGGAGCGCCGCCGGTGCTCTCCGGGTTCTGGACGGCGTTGCCGTTCTTCTGCACGGGCGAGACCTGCTCCCACCCGCGACCGTCCGGCAGCCGCAACGCGGTGTCGCCGGTGTCGGTCCTGAACGTCCGGTCGGGGCCGTGGGTCGTCCCCTCCGCGTTCCGCGCGACGACGCGGTAGTGGTAGGTCGTGTCCGGGGCCAGCTCATCGAGCTCGGCGTCCGCCCGATGCTCGAAGCCGTCGCCGGACACCGTGCCCGCCGCGGCGGTGAAGCCGTAGCTCGTGGTCGTCCCGTATTCGACGCTCACCGTCGCGGTGTCAAAGCCCGGATCCACCAAGCCGCGCAGGGTCGCGCCGGTGAGCCCCACGTCGCGGGCGGAGCTCGCCGCGACCTCCGGCGCCATCGGGCGCGACGCCATGATGGCCAGCCGATCCCGCGCACGGTCGACGACGTAGTAGGCACCCCCATGCGTGCCGGGCAGAGAAGCCGACGGGTTGTAGGCGGAGCCGGAGGCATCAGCCACGAGGCCCTCGCCGAACGAGCTCACGCGATCGGCGCCGTCCCGGTCGACCGTCTGGAACCGCGTCTTGCCGAAGCTGGACCATCCGACGAGCAGGACGGCGTGCGGCGCGTCGGCGGCCACGATGCGCGGCGGGGCGGATTGGAAGAGCCGCCCGAGCCCGGTCCCGAACGCGTCGAAGCGGTACAGGCCGCTCGCCGCGCCGTTGTCGTCACTGAGGAGCATGTCGCCGTTGCCGTCGAACGCGACGACGATGGGCCTCGACGTCTGCGCGGGGAAGTCCGTCAGTGGCGTCCCGGACGCGTCGAACCGCAGCGTCTGGCCCGGCGCGGTGACGTAGACGTCCCCGTCGGGGGCGACCTCCAGGACATCGACGCCGGCGACCAGTGTGTTCCCGTCATACGGCGTCCCCGGGAACGTCCGCACGAACGCGCCCGCTCCCGTCAGCTGCGCGATCGTCCCGCTGCCCTGGCTGCCGACGTACACGTCGCCCGTCGTCTGGTTGATCCCGATCCCCGTCGGCTGGTCCATCTGCCCGTCGCCGTCGCCCGCCAGGCCCGCCTGGCAGCCCGAGGTGCAGACCTCCAGCGCCGGCAGGCCGTCGTCGACGCCCCAGCCGATCGCCGAGATGAAGGTGCCGTCGGCCGCGAAGCGCTGGATGCGGTTGTTGTCGGTGTCGGCGACGTAGACGTCGCCGGTGCTCTCGTTGACGGCCACGCCGCCCGGAGCGTCGAACTGGCCGGCGCCCGTCCCGTGGGTGCCGATGGGCGAGTCCGGCATCGCGCTGAGCTCGGCGTGAGCGGCCGGCGCGGCCATGAGAACGACGACCAGCGCCAGCGGCGCGGCGAGCCTCCGCCGCGCGGAACCGAAGACGTATGACACGAGCACCTTCCTGTTGACCTCTGCGAAGACGACGACCCCTGTCGCGGCCTTCGGGGAAACGACGGCGGTGTACGGTTGCGATGCGATGAGCACCACGCGCGTTTCCAGCCCTCGCTCCCCCGGCATGCTCGCGACGACCGGCGGCTCTCCGGCCGCCGGCGGCGCAAAGCTATGCGGGGCGACCGAGAGTGGACAAGCCTCTCGTGCGGATGTTCCAATGCGTAGTGTTCCGGTGCGCAGGATCGTCGCCGCGCTGGCCGCCGCGGCCGCGGCGCTCGCCGCCGGCGCGACCGTCGCCGCGCGGGCCGCCGCGCCCGCCCGGGAGCACGTGTCGCTGTCGCTCGTGCGCAAGTCCGGGACCGACTTCCGGCACCAGGGCACGGCCACCGGCGTCGTGCCCGGCCGCGTGACGTCGCGCATCCGCCTGCGCGCGCTGTCGCTCTCGGGCACGGTGACGATCCGCGCCAAGCGCGGGACCGTCCAGCTCCGGATCGACGGGACCACGCGCTCCGGCGGCGTCCGCTCGCGCTTCGAGGGCAGCGCGATCCTCACCGCCGGGACCGGGCGCTACGCCAAGGCCAAGGGGCGCGGCACGTTCACCGGCGTCGTGAACCGCCGGACGTGGGCGGCGACGATCGACGCGCAGGGATCGCTGACGTATTGACCCGGCGCGGCACGGCAAGGCGGATCGCCCTCGGCGTCCTGGCCGCGGCCGCGCTGTCGGGCGCCGCTCGCGCGGATGCCCCGCCTCGCCCGTCCCACGCGCGGGCCGCCGCCCTCGTCGACGCCGAGCTGCACGTCGCGTTCGACCGTGACGCGCGCCTCGGCCGGCCGACCGGCATCGCGCTCGACCTGCGCGTCGACCTCCGCCACCAGCCCGCGCGGATGACGGCGATCACGATCCTGGCGCCGGCGGGCGTCGACGTGGCCACCAGCGGTCTGGGCCTGGCGACCTGCCGGCCCTCGGCCCACGCGCTGAGCGACGTCCTGGTCCGCGGCCACCGGCTCCCGGCGTGCCCGCGCAACTCGGTGTTCGGCCGCGGCGAGGCGACGGCCAGCCTGCGCAGCCGTCCCGACGAGACCGTCGGGGCGACCGGCGCGGTGCTGCTCGCCAACGGCCCGCCGTCCGGCGACGCGCCGGGCGTGGTCGCGGTCGTCGACACGCGCCATCCGCTGCGCGCGCAGCTCGTCTTCGCCGGCACCCTGCTCGAGGCCCCGTTCCCGTTCGGCCTCGGGATCCACCTGCCGCTGCCCGACATCCCGCGCTCGCCCTTCGGCGCGCCGGTGTCGCTGACCCGTCTGCGCTTCACGCTCGGAGGCAAGGACATCGTCTACTCCGAGGGCTCGCGCCGCTACCGCCCCGGCGGGCTGCCGCTGCCGACGCGCTGCCCGCGCGGCGGGTTCCGCTTCCGCGCGACGATGACCTTCGCGGACGACACGTCGCGCGCCGTGGGAGCGACGATCGCCTGCTCGGCGGTCCGGCGCCCTTGACATCCGGCGACATCGGCGGTGTAAGGTCCAGACACCGCGACGTACCTGAACGGTCACGCCTTTGTCCGCATCAACCCGCTACGCCGTGCTCGGTCTCGTCGCTCGGCGCCCCACCTACGGCTACGCGCTGCTCCAGCAGCTTCGTCGTTGGTCGGTGGACCCCGACTCGGTGCGCAGCTCCTCGGTCTACACGGCGCTGACCCGGCTGGAGCAGGACGCGCTCATCGAACCGCTCGGGCCGGCGACGGCCAGCGGGACCGACCGCCAGCCACGGCTCACCTACGGCGCCACGCCCGCCGGCGAGCAGCGGTTCGCCGAGTGGTTGGCGACCGCGCCCACGTCCTACGACGACCTGCGCCTGCGCATCGCGCTGGCCCGTCCCCGCGACCTGCCGTTGTTGGTGGAGTTCGTCGTGGCCGCCGAGGAGGCGTGCCTGCAACGCCTCCAACAACTCGACGTCCCGTCGCTGGAGTCGCTGACGACCCGGCTGGCGCCGTGGGAGGCCGTGTCCGGTGCGATCCTCGGAACACTCGACACCGCCGAGCTCGCGGGGCGCGCGAAGTGGTTGCAGGAGGTGCGCGTCGCGCTGGACTCCCTGCGCGAGTACCCCGACCCGGCGGGCACGTGACCGCGCTGCTGGCGTTCGAGGCGGTCCGCAAGCAGCACTGGCGGGGTCGGCGCGCGGTGACGATCCTCGACCGCGGCGAGCTGACGCTCGCGCCGGGCGAGCTGGGCGCGATCTGGGGCGGGCGCGGCGCGGGCAAGACGACGCTCGTCGAGCTGGCCGCCGGCCTGCAGGCCCCCGACGAGGGCCGCGTGCTGTTCGACGGCCGCGACGTCGCGCGGCTCAGCCGGCGCGAGGCCAGCGCGCTGCTGCACGCCGACATCGGGATCGCCACCAGCCTCGGCCCGGCCAGCCCGGGCCTGACCGCGCGCGACTGGGTCGGGATGGCGGTCATGGACCGCCTCTCGTCCCGCGAGGCCGCCCGCCGCGCCCATCTGGCGCTGGAGCGCGTCGGCGCGGACGACGTCGCCGCCGAGCCGTGGCGCACGCTGTCGGACGGCGAGCGCACGCTCGTCGCGATCGCGCGCGCCATGGTCCGCGCGCCGCGCCTGCTGCTGGTCGACGACCCGAGCTCGGGCCTCGGCCTCCTGGAGCGCCGGGCGATCATCGAGCTGCTGCGCTCGATCGCCCAGCAGCCGGGCGTCGCGGTCCTCATGACCGTAGGCGACCTCGCCGACGCCCAGGGCGTGGACGTCACCTGGTCGCTGGCCGGCGGCCGACTGACCGGCCGGCGCGCCGGCGGTGCGACCGTCGTGCCGTTCCCGAGCGCCGCCGCCGATGGCTGACGCCAACGGCCACGCCGGGACGCTCGAGCTCCGCGGCCTGGTCAAGCACTACAAGACGGGCACGGACGTCGTCCGCGCCGTCGACGACGTCTCGCTGACCGTCGCCCCCGGCGAGCTCGTCACGCTGTTCGGCCCGAGCGGCTCGGGCAAGTCGACGCTGCTGTCGCTCGCGGCCGTCGTCCTGCGGCCCGACCGGGGCGGCGTCCACGTCGGCGGCCGCGAGGTGTCGGCGCTGTCGGAGCGCGACGCCGCCCGCTACCGCCTCTACGAGCTGGGCCTGATCCGGCAGGCCGCCGAGCTGCTCGGCGGCGCGTCGGCGATCGACAACGCGGCGGCCAAGCTGTGGGGCACGCGGCTGAGCGTGCGGGCGGCGCGCGACCGCGTGACGCCGCTGCTGGAGCGCCTCGGGCTCGGCGACCGGCTCGACCACCGCCCCGACCAGCTGTCGATGGGCGAGCGCCAGCGGGTGATGATCGCGCGGGCGCTGTCGACCGACCCGCGCGTGCTCCTGGCCGACGAGCCGACCGGCAGCCTCGACACCCACCGCACCCACGAGGTGCTCGAGCTCCTGCGGTCGTTCACCAAGCAGCGCTCCGTGGCGACGCTGCTGGTCACCCACGACGCGCGCGCCCTCGCCTATGCCGACCGCGCCTTCACCCTCCAGGACGGCCGCCTGGCCGAAGGGGGGCCCGCCGAGCGATGATCGCGGAGCGCTGGAAGCCGCTGCCGGACCTCCCACCGCCGGGCCGCCTGCGGGTCGCCAACGTCCTCGCGCTCTACCGCGTGCGGCTGCGCCACCGCTGGCCGCAGGAGCTGCTGGCGATCGCCGGGATCGCCGTCGGCGTGGCGCTCCTGTTCGCCTCGCAGGTCGCCAACACGAGCCTCTCGGGTCCGGTCCACCAGCTCACCCGCGGGATCGTGGGCACGAGCCAGCTCGCGGCGGTCGGCCGGGGACCCGACGGCTTCGACGCGGCCGCCTTCGCCGAGGTCAGCCGGCTGCCGGGCGTGCGACGCGCCGCCCCCGTGCTGCAGGCGCAGGCCGAGATCGTCGGGCCCCGCGGCGCGCGGGCGCTCACGGTCTTCGGCGCCGATCCGCGGATCGTGCGCCTGCGCGGCACCCTCCTGCAGGGCTTCAGCGCCGACGACGCCGCGCGGGAGCAGGCGCTGATCCTCCCGGCCCGGATCGCGCGGACGCTCGGCGTCCGGTTCGGCGACCACGTCTCGCTGCACATCGCCGGCCGCACGGTCCGCACGCAGGTCGCCACGGCCGGCCGCGACGCGATCGGCGTGCTGAGCGACACGACGATCGCGCTGGCGCCGCTGGCCTACCTGCAGCGCGTCACCGGGCTGCGCGGGCGCGTGTCGCGGATCCTCGTCGAGGCGCAGCCGGGCGCGGTCGACGACGTCGCGGCGTCCATGCGCCGGATCGCCGGCGGGCGCTTCGCCGTGACGCCCGCCGACCAAGAGGCGCGGATGTTCGAGAAGGCCGCCGAGCCGATCAGCCAGGCCACGACGATCTCCAGCGCCGTCGGCGCGCTCGTCGGCTTCCTGTTCGCGTTCTGCGCGCTGCTGGTGACCGCCGCGAGCCGACGCGCGCTGGCCCTCGACCTGCGCCTGGACGGCTACACGCCGCGCCGCGTCGTGGCGGTGGTCCTGCTCGACGCGGCGATCCTCGGGGTCGTCGCGAGCGCCGCCGGACTCGCGCTCGGCGAGTTGCTGTCCCGGCGCGGCTTCGGCACCGACGTCAGCTACCTGGCCGGCGCGTTCCCGATGGGCGACCAGCGGGTCGTGACCGCGAGCAGCGTCATGATCGCCGTCGGCGGCGGGCTGCTCGCCGCGGCGCTCGGCGTGCTCGCGCCGCTGCGGGCGACGCTCGCGCCGCCCCGCCGGGAGCCGGCGCGCCCCGGCCGGCGTCACCGGCCGTGGGAGGCGGCGACCGGCGTCGCGCTCGTCGCGGCCGCCGCGGCGGTCACGGTCTTCGCCCCGAACGCCGCGCTGGCCGGGCTGATCGCGCTGGGCCTGGGCCTGATCCTGCTCGTCCCGGCGTTCCTGGGGGCGGTGATCGGCGCGCTCACGCGGCTCAACGCGCGCCGCGCCCGCGTCGTGGTCGCCGTGCAGCTCGCGCTGCCGCACCTGCAGGCGCCCGAGTGGCGCGCCCGGACGCTGGCGATCGCCACGACGGGCGCCGTCGCCGTCTTCGGCGCCGTCGCCCTGCAGGGCGCGCGAGCCAACCTCCAGGACGGGCTGTTCGCGGTCGCGCCGGCGCTCGACGACGCCGCCGACGTCTGGGTCCTGCCGCGCGGCGCGGGCGACCTGTTCGGAACCACCGCGGTGCCCGATCGCTCAGCGCTCCTGCGCTCTGTCCCGGGCGTGCGCGCCGTCAACGCCTACCGCGCGGGGTTCCTCGACGTCGGCGACCGTCGGGTGCTCGTCTTCGCACCGCCCGCCACCGACCCGGAGCCGGTGCCGTCCGCGCAGGTCCGGACGGGCGACCGCCGGGCGCTCACCGCGCGCGTCCGCTCGGGCCGATGGGTGACGCTCTCGCGCGCGCTGGCCGACGCCCTGCACGTCGGCGTCGGGGACCGGGTGACGCTCCCCACGCCGCGGCCCGCGACCGTGCGCGTCGCGGCGATCACCACCAACTTGGGGTGGACGGGCGGGGTCGTCTTCCTCGACGCCGCCGCCTACGCGCGGGCGTGGGGCACGCGCGCGGTCGGCGCCTACGAGGTGCGGGTGGCGGGCGGCGCCGCGGGCGCGAACGCCGCGGCGCGCCGGATCGCCGCCGCGCTGGGCCCGCGGTCCGCGCTGCGGGTCGAGACCGCGCAGGCCCGCGCCGTCCGCCAGCGCACCGTGATCGGCAGCGGGCTGTCGCGCCTGCGACAGGTCGCCTCGCTCACGCTGCTGGCCGCCGTGCTGGCCATGGCCGCCGCGATGGCGGGGCTGCTGTGGCAGCGCCGTCCGGCCGTCGCCCGCCAGAAGCTCGACGGCCACGGGACCGGGCTGATGTGGCGCTCGCTGCTGGCCGAGAGCGCGACGCTCTTCGGCACCGGCTGCCTGGCCGGCGCGCTGTTCGGCCTGCTCGGGCAGATCCTCTTCTCGCGCGGCCTGGAGATCATCAGCGGCTTCCCGGTCGAGCTCGGCGTCCGGCCCGGGATCGCCGCGGCGAGCCTCGGTCTCGTGGTCGGCGCGGCGCTGGCCGTCGTGGCCGTGCCCGGCTACCTCGTCGCCCGCGTCCAGCCGTCCCTGCGAGGCGAGGGCTGACCGCCGTGACGCGCGACGTCGCGCCGCTGACGCCCGCCCAGGCCCGCGCGCTGGCGGTGGCGACGGGTCGCGAGCTGGGCTGGGGCCTGCGCGTCGTCCGCCGTGAGGTCGCCGGGTGGCGGCGGGCGGCCGAGCGCGTCGCCGACCCCGTGCTGCGCGAGCACGCGATCGGCTCGCTGCGCCGCAAGCGGACGCTGGTCGACGGCGCCGCGTTCTACTGGACGCTGCCGCCCCGGCGCGATCTCGGCCTCCTGCGCCTGCTCGTCGCCTTCCAGGTCCTCGCCGACCTGCTCGACGAGATCAGCGAGCGCACGGCGGGCACGGGGGACGGCGAGCTCATGGGCGTCTTCGCCGAGGCCGTGGACCTCGGCGTGCCGGTCGGCGACCACGACCCGTACATGATGGCCTTGATCGACGCGTGTCGCGCCGGCTGCGCCGCGCTGCCCGGCTACGGGCTCGTCCGACGCGAGCTGCCGCGGCTGACGCGCCAGTGCGCCGCGCTGGACCTGCATCACATCGCCGAGCCCGGAGCGCGTGCCGAGGCGCTGCGGCGGTTCGCGTCGGCCGAGTTCGGCGCCGAGCACGACGCGACCTGGTTCGAGCAGACCGCGGGCGGAGCGTCGGCGTTGAGCATCATCGTGCTGCTGGCGCTCGCGGCCGACCCGCGGACGTGCGAGCGCGACGTCGAGGCGGCCCTGGCCGTCTACGGCGGCTGGGTCGCGACGCTGAGCATGATGCTCGACAGCTACGTCGACCAACGCGACGACGCGCGCTCGGGCCACGTGAGCTTCATCGCCTACTACGGCGACCAGGACGAGGCGCTCGCGCGCGTCGCCCACCTCCTGGACCGGTCCCTGCGCGGCGCGGCACGGCTGCGCGACGGCGAGCGCCATGTGCTGGTCATCGCCGCGATGACGGCGATGTTCCTGTCCCGCGACAGCGCGACCCACCCCGACCTCGCGTCCGGGACGCGCGCGCTGGCGGCCGCCGGCGGCCGGACGACGCGCGTGCTCCTGCCCGCCCTGCGCGCCTGGCGCGTCGTGTACGGCCAACGGGCCGGCTGACGACGCCGACCCGTCCCCCGCCGCTCGGTGCGGTATACCCGCACGCCAATGCCCCAGGACGTCGAGCTGTACCAGCGGACCTACTCCACGCTTCTGCGATCGCGTGGCGAGACGAAGCTGCGGATCCTCGAGTCGTCGCACATCGCGATCGAGTCGTCCCTGCACCCGCTGGCGGGCGGCGACGACCTCGACCTCGGCGCGTTCCTGTACGCCACCCAGCGGCTGCCGGCCAACATCTACAAGGGCCGCGTCGTCATCCTCGGGCAGGAGGAGGAGCAGTTCGCGGCGGTCAACCTGCCGCTGGCCGACTGGCCGACGACCGAGGCGCCGGCGCGCCGGCGCCAGTGGCACGAGGGGCCCGACGGGCAATATGGGGTCCTTCTCTCCTCGACCTCGGACGTCGACGACCTCATCCCCACGCTGGTCGCCTACCAGATCGAGTGGAACAAGCTGCGGCGCAAGCTCAACGCGATCGGCTGGCCGCGCCCGCAGGGCCTGCCCGGCGCCGCCGAGTGCGCGCGCGTCCTCGGCGGCAGCGTCGAGGACTGGGAGCGCCTGCAGGAGGCGTGGGGCACCGCGTTCGCCCGCCGCCTCGGCGAGGTCGCCGCGGTCAACCTCAGCCTGCGCGTCCGGATGCTCGGCGGCTCGCAGGTCTCCTACGCGCGCCTGGCCCGCCGCTGGTGGGCGCCCGTCGCGCGCACGTTGGACGACAACGACCTGCACGACGCGCCGATCTACTTCGTCTCGTCCAACACCCACTCCTTGGTCAACCTGCTGTCCGGCGACGCCCGGACGCGCGAGGCCGAGCTGGTCGACTGGGTCGAGCGCGCCGGCCCGCACGACCTCAAGGACGAGCTGCGCGCGTTCCGCGAGGAGCGCACCGCCGGATCGTGGAACAACTTCCTGTACTTCCTGGCCCGCGAGCACGCGCAGGCCGGGCCCGGCACGCGGTCGCGCCGCCAGGCCGAGGCGGCCCAGGGCATCGTGCACCGCAACTCCGAGACCGGCCTGCGCGTCGCCGCGCAGGTCATGCCGCTGGCGACGCTCGACCCGGCCCAGCTCGACGACCGCCTCGGCGAGGTCGACGCCGACGCGCTGCGCGCCTCCGACGCGGTCATCGTCAACATCGACTACCCGCTCGGCCTCGCGGCCTACAACATCCTGCGCGAGATCGCCGAGGACCGCGAGAGCCTGCGCGGGATCTACGTGCTCGGCAAGGCCGCGACGCTCAACGCCGACGTCGGCGACGTGATGATCTCCAACACGATCTACGACGAGCACTCCAACACGACCTACTGGCTGGACAACGCGTTCGGCTTCGACGACATCGCGCCCTACCTGCGCTTCGGCTCGGGCCTGGACAACCAGCGCGCGGTCACCGTCCGCTCGACGTTCCTGCAGAACCGCTCCTACCTGGACCGCTACTACCGCGAGGCCTTCACGGTCGTCGAGATGGAGGCCGGCCCCTACTGCGACGCGGTCTACGAGCTGACCGAACCCGACCGCTACCCCAACGGCGAGCAGGTCAACTTCGCCAAGCTGCCGATCGACTTCGGGATCGTCCACTACGCCTCGGACACCCCGTTCACCCAGGCCCGGACGCTCGGCGCGCGCGGCATGTCCTACTACGGTATGGACTCCACCTACGCGACGTCGATCGCGATCCTGCGGCGGATCTTCGTCCTGGAGGGCGCACTGGACTGAGGAAGCCTGACTGCTGGGATGGGCGGATCGATCGCCGCGTTCGCGGACTCGAACATCCATCGACTTTCGCGATCCTGTCCGCGCTCCAACGAGCGCCGACGCGCCCGCTCATCCTCCGATCGGAGGAGCCGACAACGGGGTCGTAACCCCCTCCCCTTCCCTTCCCCGTAGTCAGGAGTCGTTTCTTCGTGGCCTCCCGCCGCTTCCCCATCGGCGCCAAGCTCACCCTGGGCTTCGCCATCGTCCTCGCGCTCGCCGCCGCCATCGGCCTGGGCGCCCTGTCCCGCATGGGCACCATGCACCACCGCGCCGCGGTCGTCGCGACGGCCGACCTGCCGTCCGTCCGCACCATCGACGCCATCCGCCTCGCCGAGGCGCGCGCCCGCTCCAACGCCATGTCGGCCGCGCTCGTCGCCGGCGACCCCGTCCAGCGCCGCGACTCCCAGAAGCGCGCCGACGACTTCGCCGCCGAGGCCACCACCGACTTCAAGGCCTACACCAAGCTCGTGGTCGACGCGCGTGACCGCGCGCTCATGACGCAGGCCGACGCGGCATGGCAGCGCTACCTGACGCTCGCCGACCGCATCGCCGCCCTGACCCGGGCCGGACGCCGCGACGACGCCGCTCGGGTCCTGCTCGGCACCGGCCGCGAGGTCTTCAACGCCAGCCAGGACCAGCTCGAGCGCTGGGCGTCCTACAACTCCAGCCTGGTCGCCACCTCGATCAAGGCCACCGACCGCTCCTACAGCTCGGCGCGCGCGTTCGTGCTGATCCTGCTCGCGCTCGCACTCGCCGTCGGCGCGGTCACCGCCTTCCTCATCACCCGCGCGATCCGCAACGGCGTCAGCCGCGTCGTCCAGCGCCTGACCACGCTGCGCGACCACTGCACGACCGAGCTGAGCGCCGGCCTGACCCACATGGCCGACGGCGACTTCACCTACCAGGCGGAGTCCCGCACCGAGCCGATCGAGCCCACCTCCAACGACGAGCTCGGCGACCTGGCGCTGGCCGTCAACGCCGTCCGCGAGAACACCGCCCACTCGCTCGACGCCTACAACCGCAGCCGCCACGCGCTCGGCGACATGATCGGCCGCGTGACCGGAACGGCGATGCAGGTCGCCTCCGGCTCCGAGCAGGTCGCGACCGCCTCCTCGGAGTCCGGCCGCGCCGTCGAGGAGATCGCGCACGCGATCGGCGGCGGCGGCGCGAGCGCCGACGGCTGCGCCGCCCACGCCGACCGCACGGCCCACGCGGCCGGGGCCGCCCAGGAGGCCGCGCGCCACGGCAGCGAGCTGCTGCGCCAGGTCAGCTCCGCGATCGACGCCACGCACGCGTCCTCCCGCCAGGCCGTCGACGCGATGGAGAAGCTCGGCGCCCAGTCCGACGAGATCGGCGGCATCGTCTCCACCATCTCGGGCATCGCCGAGCAGACCAACCTGCTGGCGTTGAACGCCGCCATCGAGGCCGCCCGCGCCGGCGACCAGGGCCGCGGCTTCGCCGTCGTCGCCGACGAGGTTCGCAAGCTCGCCGAGGAGTCGCAGGCCGCGGCCGCCTCGATCGCCGAGCTGATCGCCCAGATCCAGTCCGACACCGGCGACACGATCGCCGCCGTCCAGGCCGGCGCCGAGCAGACCGAGGCCTCCACGACCACGGTCGCCGAGACCGAGCAGGCCTTCGGCGCCATCGACGCCGCGATCAACGACGTGCACTCGCGCGTCAGCCAGATCGCCGCGACGCTGGAGGAGGTCTCGGCCTCCACCGAGCAGACGTCCGCCTCCACCCAGGAGATCTCGGCCAGCGCCCACTCGCTGGCCACCAACGCCCAGGACCTCCAGGAGCTGACGCAGCGCTTCGTGCTGCACGTGTAGCCCCGCCCGACCGCCCCGGACCGGCCTCCTCCGTCGCGCGGAGGAGGCCGCGCCGGAGGCGTCACCGGCGCGACGCTCCAGGCCGTGGTGTCGTTTGCCGATACCGAGGGCAGGACAGGAGGGCGACAGCACCACGTCCCTGCGAGCCGCTAGCGTCATTCCCATGGTCAACGCCGAGATCCGCACGCTTCACGCCGCCGACGGCACCCCCGTCTGCAACGTGTCGTTCGACCTCTCGGCCCAGCAGCTCGCCGCCACGTACCGCGCGGTCGAGGCGATCCGCCTGCATCGCCACCAGAACGCCGAGCTGAGCACCGACGACGTGCTCGCCCTGCGCGAGCTGACCGGCGTCTCCGACGAGCTGCAGCGCCTGGCCGAGGCCGAGGCCCACGCGACGCTCGTCCTGCCGCTGGCGCGCTTCGCCGCGCTGCACGACGCGCTCACTGAGTGGGTCGCGCTGGCCGACGAGCGCGGATGGATGCGCGAGGACGACGCCGCGATCCACCCGATGGTCGCCGCGCTGCTGGACCCGATGGGCTCGCTGCGCGAGGACGCGCTGCACGCGGTGCTGGGCGAGGACACGCCCGCCCACGCGCACGACCTCGACGCCTGACCCGCGCGGTCGGCGTCGATCGCCTAGGCATCGGGTTGACCCCGCGCGCGGCGCGGGCGTACCGTCACGGCTGGGGGACGCCGTGAAAGGAGGCTCTCATGAGCCGCATGTACATCGACTGCCGCGAGATGCCGAGCGAGAGCGGCTGCGACCTGGCGATGTCGGGCAGCGAGGAGCACCTGCTGGCCGCCGCCGTCGTCCACGCCATGACCGCCCACGGCCACGAGGACTCGCCCGAGCTGCGCGAGGGCATCCGCGCCGCGATGAAGCCGGAGGTGCCGAGCGCGCTGGCCTAGCCCGTGTTCCGAAGGCCGAACGCGATCCTGGGGATCGCCCGACGGCGATTCAGCCGGTGTTCCGAAGGCCGAACGCGATCCCGGTCACCGTCGCGAGGAGCGGCGCGCGGTCGGCGGTCGCGTCGGCCCGCGTGCGCCGCAGCAGCTCGACCTGGAGGTGCGACAGCGGGTCGACCCAGGGGTCGCGGTGCAGCAGGCGCTCCTGCAGCGCGGTCGCGCCGGCGAGCAGGCGGTCGGATCCGGTGATCGCCAGGACGCTCTCCTTCACCCGCGCGTGCTCGGCGACGATCCGCGGCCAGAAGTGGTCGCGCAGCGGCGGGTCGACGAGGCGCAGGTAGCGCTCGGCGACGCCGAGGTCGGTCTTGAACAGCGCCATCTCGAGCGTCGAGATCAGCGTCGCGAAGAACGGCCAGCGCGCGTGCATGGCGCGATAGCGCTCGAAGTCGCCCTCGGCCAGCGCGGTCCCGGCGCCGTACCAGGACGGCAGCAGCACGCGGTTCTGCGTCCACGCGAAGACCCACGGGATCGCGCGCAGCGACTCGATCGTCCCGTCGCCGCCGCGCGACGGCGGCCGCGAGCCGATGTTCAGCTCCGCCAGCGCCTCGATCGGCGTCATCTGGAAGAAGAAGCGCGCGAAGTCCGGGTCGTCGTAGACCAGCGCGCGGTAGGTGTCGCGCGAGCGCGCCGCGAGCCGGTCGAGGTCGGCGCGCCAGTCCTCGGGCGCCGGCGGCCGCGCGATGTTGGAAGCCAACAGCACCGCGCTGAGCGTCTGCTCCAGCGAGCGCTCGGCCAGCTCCGGATGCCCGTAGCGCGCGGTGATCGTCTCGCCCTGCTCGGTGATCCGGATCCGCCCGCGCAGCGAGCCGGTCGGCTGCGCGACGATCGCGCGGTACATCGGGCCGCCACCGCGCGACGTCGACCCGCCGCGGCCGTGGAACAGCTCCAGCTCCAGGCCCGCGTCGGCCGCCTGGCGCGCCAGCTCCAGCTGCGCGCCGCGCAGCGCCCACTGCGAGGCGACGAACGACCCGTCCTTGCCGGAGTCCGAGTACCCCAACATGACGACCTGGCGGTCGCCCTGCTCGCGCAGCAGCTCCCGGTAGGCCGCGTTCCCGTACAGCTTGGCCATCGTCGCGGTCGCGCGGTCGAGGTCGTCGAGCGTCTCGAACAGCGGCACGAAGCGCAGGTCCAGCGCGTCGCCCGCGCGCTGCGCCAGCCAGCGCGCGCCGAGGACGTGCGACGGCTTCTCGGTCATCGACACGATCAGGCAGCGGACGACGTCCGGCCCGTAGGCCTCGGACGCCAGCGCCGCGGCGTCCAGCGCGGCGACCAGCTCGCCGGCGGTCCCGTCCGGGCGCCGCTCCAGCCCGCGGGCGCCCGCGGCGATCGCCTCGGCCAGCAGGCGCTGGCGCTCCTCCTCCCCGGCCTGCGCGAACCCCGGCAGCAGCGCGCCCACCGCGGCGTCGACGACCACCGCGTTCTGGCGCAGGTCGAGCCCCGCGAGGTGGAAGCCGAAGACGTCGACCTGCCACAGCAGCCGCCGGATCGACCCGTGCGCGACGTGCTCGGAGCCCAGCGACCCGCGGACCAGCTCGAGGTCGGCGCGCAGCGCGGCGGGCGAGTCGTAGCCCGCCTGGCCGGCGCCGTCGAGCATGTTGATGATCCGACGCTCGATGAACCCCAACTTGGTCCGCAGCGGCTCCCAGTCGTGATGGGGTCGCTGCAGGACGCGCGCGGTCGGCAGCTCGCGCGCGTCGCGCTGGAGCGACGCGGCCAGCTCCGGGGTGATCGCGATGTGGCGCTCGGAGTGCGAGAAGCGCCGGGCCAGCCGGGCGATCCGCGCGCGCAGCATCCGCAGCGCGGCGCGGCGGTGCAGCTCGATCGTCCGCATGACGGTCTCGGCGCCGACCTCCGGGTGGCCGTCCATGTCGCCGCCCGGCCACGAGGCGTACTCAAGGACCTTGCCATGAGCGGGCAGCGGACCGAGGTCGCGCTCCAGCTCCTCCAAGATGCCCGGGACCGCGTCGTAGATGACCGACTCGAAGACGTACAACGTGCGCCGCACCTCGTCCTCGACGTGCGGACGGGCGCGGCGGACCTCGTCGGTCTGCCACCAGATCGTGAGGATCTCGCGCGCCTCGGCCAGCAGGCGGCGGCGCTGGGCGCGGCCGGTGCGCGGGTCCTCGACGCGGTCCAGCAGCGCGGCCAGGTCCCACTGGTGGTCGAGCACCGAGCGCCGCGACGCCTCGGTCGGGTGCGCGGTCAGGACCAGCTCGACGTGCAGGGCGCGCAGCGCGGCGGCGCGGTCGACGTCGTGCTGGGCCAGCAGCCCGGCGGTCTCGGCCAGCGACTCGCGCTGGACCGTCCCCTCCGCGTCGTAGGCGCGGCGGCGGCGCAGGCGCTCGCGCTCCTCGGCGATGTTGGCGAGCTGGAGCTGCAGCGAGCAGGCGCGGATGATCGGCTCCAGGTCGCCCTCCGACAGCTCGTGCAGCCGGGCGAACAGCGCGTCGCCGGCGGGCGCGTCGCCCTGGCGCACGCGCGCGGCGGTCGCGTGCAGCCACTGCACCGTGTCGGCGAAGTCGCGGCCGCACTGCTCGGTCAGGACCTCGTGGACCAGGCCTTCGAGGAGGTCGACGTCGGCGGCATCCATCACGTTCAGCCACGCTAGTGCCCGAGGGGCCGCGCTTCGATGGGCGGCCGGTCAGAATGCACCCCAATGGACCTGCGACAGCTCGAGTACTTCGCGGCCGTCGCGCGCCATCGCCACTTCCGCCGGGCCGCCGAGTCGCTCTACGTGACGCAGTCGGCGGTCTCGCAGGCGGTGCGGCGGCTGGAGGCCGAGCTGGGGATCGAGCTGCTGCGGCGCGTCCCCGGCGCGCAGCCGCCGGTCGAGGTGACCCCGGCGGGCGCCGAGCTGCTGGCGCGCGCGGAGGCGATCCTGGCCGACGTCGCGCGGGCGCGCGCCGCGATGGACGAGCACGCGGGAACGCTGCGCGGCGGCGTGCGCGCGGCGGCCACGACCGGCGACGCGCTGCGCCTGGCGCCGGTCCTGGCGCGCTTCGGCCGGCAGCATCCGGGCGTCCGGATCGCGCTGCGCCACGGCGGCGCGAGCGAGATCCTGGAGCTGGTCGCCACCGGCGCGGTCGACGTCGCGCTCGCGTCGCTGCCCGAGGGCCTGGCGGCGCCCGACGGCGTCGAGGCGACCGCGCTGCGCGCCGAGCGCCTCGTGCTGCTGACCGCGCCCGACGACGAGCTGGCGGGCGCCGGCGGCGTGCGGCTGTGGGACGTCCGCGACCGCCCGTTCGTCCTGGCCGAGCCGGGCACCGGCCTGCGCGACTCGGCGCTGCGCGCCTGCGCGGCCGAGGGCTTCGGGCCGGTCCCGCTCTTCGAGGTCGGCGAGCCGACCGCGGTCCGGCTGCTGGTCGGCGCGGGCCTCGGCGTGGCGCTCGTGCCCGCGTCCTGGACCGAGCAGGCCGGCCCGGAGGTCGGCGTCGCGACGGTCGCCGGGACCGCCGCGACGCACGCGCCGTCGCTGCTCGTGCGCCGCGACGGCGCCCCGCCGGTCGCGCAGCTGCTGGCCGCGCAGGTCCGCGCGGCCTGACGCCGCGCGCCGCTAGAGCACCTCGGCCAGCTCGGCCTCCAGCTTGCGCCGCGGCCGCGAGCCGACGAGCTTCAGCACGGGCCTGCCGTGCTGGAACACCATGAACGTCGGCATCGACAGGACGCCGTACCGGGCCGCGACGGAGGGGTTGGCGTCGCAGTCCAGGCCGACGACGCGGAGGTCGTCGCGCTCGGCGGCGAGGTCGTCGAGGATCGGGTGCATCGCCCGGCACGGCGGGCACCAGGCGGCCCAGAAGTCGACGAGGACGGGGACGTCGGACTCCAGGACGTCGGCCTGGAAGGACGCGTCGGCGGTCTGGGAGAAGGAGACGGTGGTCATGGCTCCGAGTCTGCGGCGCAGCGCGCCGGCGGTCGACGCCGATCGCTGATCGAGTCCAGTAGCGCACGTCATCGGGTTGACACCCCACCGCGACTCCGGACCCGCCGAGTGGTCCCCTGACGGTGATGTCCTCCTTCCGCCGCCTGCTGCCGCTGTCCCTGCTCCTGGCGCTCGTCGTGCCCACGACCGCCGGGGCCCGCATCCCGATCCGCGTCGGGATCGGCGACCAGGACGCGTCGATGTTCAGCCAGTCCCTGTTCCAGCGCGCGAAGTTCCAACGCGTGCGGTACTTCATCGCGTGGAACGCGATCGACTCGCCGACGGCGCTGCAGAACGCCGACACGTTCATCGAGACCGCGCGCGCCAACCACTTCAGCGTCCTGCTGCACATCTCGACCGACGACTACACCATCAAGAAGGCCAAGCTCCCGAGCGTCGCGCAGTACCGCTCGAAGGTCGGCGCGCTGGTGCGCCGCTACCGGGCGATGGGCGTCAAGGAGTTCGGCGCCTGGAACGAGGTCAACCACGCCAGCCAGCCGACCTACCGCTCGCCGGCGCGCGCCGCGGACTTCTTCCGCGTGATGTACCAGTTGGTCAAGCCGAGCTGCCCCAGCTGCGGCGTCGTCGCGCTGGACGTCCTGGACCAGACCGGCGTCGAGCGCTACATGACGTCGTTCTACCGCCACCTCTCGGCGACCTACCGGCGCCGGGCGACGATCGTCGGCATCCACAACTACGGCGACGTCAACCGCAAGCGGACGACGTTCACGCGCAACATCATCCACATCACCCACCGCTACAACAAGCAGACGAAGATCTGGTTCACCGAGACCGGCGGCCTGGTCAAGTTCGGCCGCAGCTTCCCGTGCTCGACGACGCGCGCGGCGTCCCGGCTGAACAACATGTTCTCGCTCGCGCGGACCTACCGGACGGCCGGCGTGCAGCGCATCTACATCTACTCCTGGCAGGGCCCGGGCTGCCAGGCCCGCTTCGACGCGGGCCTCGTCGGACCCACCGGCGCGGCGCGCCGGGGCTACAACACCGTGCGCCGCCAGCTGTCCAATTACCTGCGCTGAAGCGCGCCGCGTCACAATGGGCGGTCGGATGGCCGACCTTTCGACAGGCAGTGAGTTCGCCGGCTGCCGGATCGAGGGGGTCCTCGGCCGCGGCGGCATGGGCGTGATCTACCGCGCCACCGAGCTGCGGCTCGGGCGGCCGGTCGCGCTCAAGCTCATCGCGACCGAGCAGGCGTCGGACCCCGACGTGCGCGAGCGCTTCGAGCGCGAGGCGCGGCTGACCGCGGCGATCGAGCACCCCAACGTCGTGCCGGTCTACGCCGCGGGCGAGGAGGACGGCCACCTCTACCTCGTCATGCGCTACGTGCCGGGGACCGACCTGCACCACCTGCTCAAGGAGCACGATCCGCCGCGGCTTCAGCCCGCGCGGGCGGCGTCGATCGTCGCCCAGGTCGCCGACGCGCTGGACGCCGCGCACGCCGCGGGCCTCGTCCACCGCGACGTCAAGCCCGCCAACATCCTCATCGGGGGCGACCACGCCTACCTGAGCGACTTCGGGATCACGCGCGTGCAGGCCTCCGACACGCGGATCACCGACAGCGGCAACTGGATCGGCACCGTCGACTTCATGGCGCCCGAGCACCTGCGCGGCGAGCCGACCGACGCGCGCGCCGACGTCTACGCGCTGGGCTGCGTGCTGTACACCGCCCTCACCGGGCGCCCGCCGTTTCGCCGCGAGACCGTCCCGGCGACGATCACCGCGCACCTGCACGACGCGCCGCCGCGGCCGTCGCGCGACGCGCCGGGGATCCCGGTCGCGTTCGACTCCGTGATCGCGCGGGCGCTGGCCAAGGACCCGGCCGACCGCTACCCGAGCGCCGGCGACCTCGGCCGCGCGGCGCGCGCGGCGGCCGCGGGCGAGCGGATGTCGACCGCGCGCGGGTCGGTGGCCACCGGCGCCGCGACGCCCGAGGAGGCCGAGCCGACGCGCATGGCGCCCGTGCCGGGCGCCACGGCGGTGCTGGAGCGCCCGACGACGGCGGCGCCGCGCGACGGCGACGGCGCGGACGCCGATGACGGCGCCGCCGACCGCGACGGCCACGGCTCCCGGCCGCGGCGTCCGGTCGACGTCAAGGTCCAGCGCGGCCGCGGGCGCAAGCAGGCGCTGGCGGCGACGATCGTCGTCCTGCTGATCCCCGCCGTGCTCTTCGTCAACTGGGTGGCGAGCACCGGCAGCGGGGTGAAGACCGGGCCGCTGAGCGCGAGCGAGGTCCGCTCGGCCGCGCAGGCCTTCGCGACCGCCTACACCAACGAGGACCCCACGGCGCTGCGCCGGGTCCTGACGCCGGGCGTGCGCCGCTACGGCACGACGCCCGGGGTGCAGCGCGGGCGCGTCGCGGTCGTCGACACCTACAAGTCACAGTTCGCGGCCGACGAGGTCCAGAAGTACGAGCTGTCGGACCTCGAGACGACCGGCGGGACCGCCGGCCGCGCCGAGGGCAGCTACACCGTCCGGCGCGGCAACGCGGCGCCGATCACCGGCCGGATCGTCTTCCTGATGGTCCGCCGCGACGGGCAGCCGCGGATCGACCTGATCGCCACCGAGCCGCGCCCGGCGTAGCGCCGCGGGGTCGGCTCAGCACTCGCGCGCCAGGTGCACGACCACGGTCGTGCCCGGGCTGACGCTCGTGCTCGCGGCGGGATCGGTGTCGCAGACCTTCGGCGAGCCGCCGAGCAGCTGGTCGAAGAACCCGCCCTTGTCGGTCTGCAGGTCGGCCTTGAGGTTGGCGTCCTGAAGCTGCTTCTGGGCGTCGTCGGCCGACAGGCCGGTGACGTCGGGGACGTCGACCTCGACGACGCGCCGCACGCGCAGCGCGGTCAGCGCCGGGCGGGCGGAGCCCGAGGAGGCCAGGACGTCGACGACGTTGACGCCGGGCTCGAGGCTGACCTGCGCGCTCCACGAGCCGCCGGAGACCGACGCCTTCTTGCCGCGGACCACGACGGTCGCGCCCGACGGCGAGACCGTGCCGCGGATCTCGACGTTGTCGTCGCGCACCGTGTCCTGGTCGGCGGGCGTCGTGACCTGCAGGCGCACGGGCGCCTGGGCCGTGGCGGGCTTGCCGCCGCCGCAGCCGGTCATGAGGAGGGCGCAGGCCGCGCCGGCGAGGAGTCCGATCCGCATGGGTGCTGCCTTGAGTATGCGACAGGCGCAGCGGGCACGATGGCGGCTCGTGGACGGCAAGCGCGTCGAGCGTGTCCTGGTGACGCCCGCGGTGGCGGGCGCGGTGGTCGCCTTCGCCCTCGACGAGCGGGCGCGCGACGCCGCCGACCAGGCCCGCGGGCCGTTCCTGCTGGTCGCCGGGCTGCTGATGCTCGGGCTGGTCGCCGACCGCGACGGCGTCTTCGCGTGGGCCAGCGCGCGGCTGCTGGGCGTCACCGACCACCCGCGGCGGCTGCTGGCGGTGGCGCTGGCGCTGGTGGCGGTCGTGACCGCGCTGCTGAACCTCGACACGGCCGTCGTCTTCCTGACGCCGGTGCTGATCGGCGCGGCGCGCGGCGCCGGGGTCGGCGTCGAGCCGTTCCTCTACGGATCGGTGTTGATGGCCAACGCGTCGTCGCTGCTGCTGCCGGGCGCCAACCTCACCAACCTGATCGTGCTGGCGGGCGAGCCGGTGTCGGGCGCGACGTTCGTGGCCCGGACGCTGCCCGCGGCGCTGGCGACGGCGGTGGTCACGGCGCTGGGGCTGATGGCGCGCCAACGGCGACGCACACGGGAGGAGGCGCGGCGGGACGGCGACCCCGGCGCGCGCGCCACCCGCGGCCCCGAGGCCGACGCCGACCTCGACCGCGCCGCCGTCCCCCGCCCCCGCGCGCTCGGCGTCGTGGCCTGCGCGGTCGCCGCCGTGCTCGTGCTCGCCCTGCCCAACCCCGGCCTGCCGGTGCTCGCGGTCGGCGTCCTCGCCGTGCTCACGCGCCGCGACGTCGGGCGCGCGGCGGTGATCGAGGCGGTCGGGCCGCTGGCGCTGCTGGGGCTGTTCAGCGTCGCGGTCCTGCTCGGGGCCCTGGCGCGCGCCTGGTCGGGCCCGGCCGACCTGCTGGCCTCCGCGTCGCCGGCCGAGACGACCGCGATCGGCGCGCTGGCCGCGATCCTCGTCAACAACCTCCCCGCCGCCGTCCTGCTCAGCGCCACGCCGCCGCCCCATCCCCGCGCGCTGCTGCTCGGCCTCAACGTCGGGCCGAACCTCGCGGTCACCGGCGCGCTGTCGTCCTACCTGTGGTTCAAGGCGGCCCACGCCGCCGGCGAGCGGCCGAGCGCCCGGCGCTTCAGCCTGATCGGCGCGCCGCTGGCGGTCGTCGCGATGGCGGCGGCCCTGCTGACCGGCGCCCATTAACGGCCGAAGCCCCTGCTGGCGCAGGGGCTCCGGTCGAAGGAGGTCAAACAACGAGCTCGAGGAGGAGGTTCGTGCTCACCCCGGTGATCGGCACGCGCCGCCCGGACTTGAGGTCAGTCGGCCGCGACCAGGCGGACGGTCCGGCGGCCGCCGGCCAGCGCGCGCTGCCAGGGGCCGTCGCCGTCCAGGTCGCCGCCGGCGTCCAGCAGCAGCGCGGCGAGCGTCAGCGCGTCGTCGCGCTGCTGGGGCGGCGACGCGTAGGCGCGGTCGTGGCGGCCGGTGAGGCCGGGGCTGAAGCGATCCTCGACGTGGACCGTGTACGACGGCCCGAGCGTCAGGCTGAGCTGGTCGGAACCGGACACGGGGCGGAAGCCTCGCACAGATGCGCGCGACGCCTCCGCCGCGGCCATCCCGCGCGCGTCTCGGCCGCGCGGGACGGATCGGCATGTCCGGTGGTGGCTCGGTGGCCGTCGTCTAGGCCGAGGCGCCGCAGACCGGCCAGGGCGCCGTGCCCTGCGCGGACAGCAGCGCGGCGGCGCGCTGGTCCTGCTCGGCCTCGGAAGCCGCGGCGGGATCGCCGCTGCCGCCCATGGCCTGCCAGGTCGCCCGCGTGAACTGGTACTTGCCGCGGTACTTGCCGTCGGCGGAGATCGCGGCCGGGTTGCCGCCCGACTCGCACCGCGCGATGCGCTGCAGCGTGGACGACCCGGCGCCGGAGGACGCGGCGGCCGTCGACGCGGTCGAGGCCGCGCTCGCCAGGCCCGAGGAGAGCCCGAGCGCCGACGCGGTCTGCGGTCCGACGATGCCGTCGACCGCCAGCCCGTTCCGGCGCTGGAACGTCTTGACGGCCCGCGTGACGGCCGGGGTGAAGCGGCCGGTCGCCTTGAGGCCGAGCGCCGACTGCAGCGCCTGGACGGCGGTGCCCGACGAGCCGTACTGCAGGATCCGCGGCGCCGGGGCCTGCGCGGTCGTCTGGCCGAGGGCCAGCGGGGCGCCGAGCGCGAGCACGGCGGCCAGCGAGGCCACCATGCCGGTCGAGCCACGCCGGCGTCGTCTACGCATCGTCGCCAGCCGCTGGGCGACGGCCGCGCGACGGGCACGCGAGCGCTCCAGGGACGCCTGGCAGGCGCGTTCGAAGTCAGAGATCAACGGTGCTTCCTTTGCTCTTTCGCGCCTACGGGGTTAGCTGCCGGGCTCGCGCTGAAGAGCTGCGCTACGGCGCCGCGATGGCGCCGATTCGCCCCGGGAGCCGCGCGATCGCGACTCCAATGGGTCCCCCGTTCCCGGACGCCGTGGCGACCGGGACTCGGCTGGTGTACGGCCGCAAAGACAAGCACATCCGAGCGCGGCGTGCGACTTCACATAACCGTTCGGCGGCGACCTTTTCGGTGCGTCGGCCAACGCACGGGCCGAAGGCCGCCGTCATGGCTCGTACACTGCGCGCCACCGCATGCCTCCGGAGTCCGAAGCCCCCCGCCGCCGGGACGACCGCCAGCCGACCCCGTGGCGCGTCGAGGGCGCGCCCGAGGAGAAGAAGCAGGGCCCGATGGGCATGCCGCGCCCGCCCGGAGGCCGGCGCTTCATCTACTTCGTCGTCGCGCTGCTGGCGCTGAACTTCCTGTTCGCGTCGCTGGTGCCGTCCTCGCCCAACCGGATCGAGGTCCCCTACACGCAGTTCCTCAACGAGGTCGACGCCAACAACGTCAAGGAGGTCTTCGCCAAGGGCGACAGCCTCCAGGGCACGTTCAAGAACAAGGTCAAGCCCCAGGACTCCGACCACGAGCCCGAGACCAAGTTCACGACCTTCCGGCCGGCGTTCGCGCCGTCCAACGACAACCTGCTCAGCGAGCTGCGCCAGAAGAACGTCGTCGTCACGGCCAAGGCCTTGGACAACGGCCGCTCGATCTGGGCCGACATCCTGCTGTTCTTCGGCCCGACGCTGTTGTTGGTGGGCATCTTCGTCTTCGCCGCGCGGCGCGCCGGCGGCGCGGGCGCGGCGGGCCTCGGCGGCCTGGGCCGCTCGCGCGCCAAGCGCTACGACGCCGCCCAGGCGGCGCGCGTGACGTTCGCCGACGTCGCGGGCATCGACGAGGCCGAGGACGAGCTGGAGGAGGTCGTCGACTTCCTCAAGCAGCCCGACAAGTACCGCGAGCTGGGCGCGACGATCCCCAAGGGCGTGCTGCTCTCCGGCCAGCCGGGCACCGGCAAGACGCTGCTGGCGCGCGCGGTCGCGGGCGAGGCCAACGTCCCGTTCTTCTCGATCAGCGCGAGCGAGTTCATCGAGATGGTCGTCGGCGTGGGCGCGTCGCGCGTGCGCGACCTGTTCTCGCAGGCCAAGGCCGCGGCGCCGTCGATCATCTTCATCGACGAGCTGGACGCGATCGGCCGCCAGCGCGGCGGGTCGGGGTCGATCGGCGGCCACGACGAGCGCGAGCAGACGCTCAACCAGATCCTCACCGAGATGGACGGCTTCGACGGCTCGGAGGGCGTGATCGTCCTCGCGTCGACCAACCGACCTGATGTCCTTGACGCCGCGCTGCTGCGCCCGGGACGCTTCGACCGCCGGATCACCGTCAACCCGCCGGACGTCGAGGGGCGCGAGAAGATCCTGGAGGTCCACACGCGCTCGGTGCCGCTGGCCGACGACGTCGACCTCAAGGGCATCGCCGCCACGACGCCGGGCATGGTCGGCGCCGACCTGAGGAACTTGGTCAACGAGGCCGCGCTGCTGGCCGCCAAGGGCGGGCACAAGAAGGTCGAGTCGGCCGACTTCTACAACGCCTTCGAGAAGATCGTGCTCGGCACCGAGCGGCGGATCACGCTGTCGCGCGAGGAGCGCGAGCGCACGGCCTACCACGAGGGCGGCCACGCGCTGCTGGGGATGCTGGAGCCCGGCGCCGACCCGGTCCGCAAGGTCTCGATCGTCCCGCGCGGCCGCGCGCTGGGCGTGACGTTCCAGTCGCCGGAGAGCGACCGCTACGGGTACGACAAGGCCTACCTGCTGGGTCGCATCGTCGGCGCGCTGGGCGGCCGCGCGGCCGAGGAGATCATCTACGGGTCGGTCACCACCGGCGCCGAGTCCGACCTCCAGCAGGTCACGTCGATCGCCCGCTCGATGGTCGGCCGCTGGGGCATGTCGGACGAGATCGGCCTGGTGACGGTCATCAGCGACGAGCCGCAGTACCCCGGCGCGGGGCCCGCGTCGGAGGCGACGCGCGAGCTGATCGACCAGGAGGTCCGGCGCATCGTCGAGGAGTGCTACGCCCGCGCCGTCGCGCAGCTGCGCGACAACCGCGACCGCCTCGACGGCCTGGCCCGCGAGCTGCTGGTCCACGAGACGCTCGACGAGGGCGAGGCCTACGCGGCCGCCGGCTTCGTCCGCGGCGACGCCCCGGGCGACCGCCCGCCGCACGGCATGCTCAAGGAGCCGTCGGTCACGCCCCGCGCGCTGGGCCAGGCGCCGGCCTCGGAGCCGGAGCGGGACTAGCCAGGGATCCGGGTCACTCTATGACGAATAGTTCGTCATAGAGTGACCCGGATGGCCGGGGTCGAGGTCTGGTTGGGCCGGCCGCAACTTCCGCACCCCCGCGGCCGTTCTCCCCAGTGACGGCCCGCGGGGCGCACTGCAGTCCTCCCGATGAACGCGTCCCGGGGCCGTCCTCCCTCTCGCCATGTCCATCAGGAACGCCCTTGCCGGGGCGGCGCTCGTCGCCGCCGATCCCAACGCCTATGACTGGGGCGGCTACGGACGGCTGATCGACGCCGCGCACGCGCGCGGGTGGAAGGTGATGGTCACGTTCCGCGTGCGTTGGACCGCTTCGGACGGGGCGACGTACGTTGGTCCACCTGTAGGGGTGTACGGCTAGCCGGGGGGCAGGACACGGGGCCACACCCCCGAAGGGGAACCACCGATGCGATTGGATACCCGTAACCCGACGTGAGTTGATCCGTTCCTCGGGTAGAACCCCACCGCAGCGATGCCCACCGAAATCCCGACCATGTACGCCTCCGAAGTCCGTCAGCACCTCCTCCTCCTCGGCGAGGAGCGCGTCCTCGCGCACGAGGCCGGGCTGGACCACGACCGCGCGTACATGGCCGACCTCGACGACGAGATCGCCACGTACCGGTCGGCCTACATGGGCGCGGTCGTGACCGAGATCGCGATGCTGCGCGCCCGCATCGACGGCCCGCTGGTCGGCTAGAGACGGCCTAGGCGCCGGGCGCCGTGGCGCGCAGCGCCAGCGCCAGCTCGAAGCGCGCGTCGGGATCCTCGAGGCGCTCGCCGAAGAGGTCGCGCAGCTGGGCCATCCGATAGCGCACGGTCTGCGGGTGCACGTGCAGGCGCTCGGCGACGCGCGTCACCTGGCCGGGCTCGTCGAGCCACGCGCGCAGGGTCTCCAGCAGGCGCTCGCGCGCGCCGTCGCGCAGGTCGTCCAGCGGCGCGAGCGCGCGGGCGGCGAGGTCGGCGGCCAGCGCGCCGTCGCCGTGCAGCAGCAGGTCCGGAAGGTGGGCGTCGCTGAGCAGCGGCGAGCGCGGCGGCAGCACGCCGCGCTCCTGCAGGCCGAAGGCGGCCTGCGCGCGGTGCAGCGAGATCGCGGCGCGCTCCAGCGGGACGGTCGGCCCCAGCGCGGCGGGCGCGTCCTCCAGCGCCTGCTGCAGCTCGGCGGCGCGGCCGGGCGCGTCGGGATCGGGCAGGAACGCGAGCGCCAGGCCCTGCTCGGTGACGACGATCGCCTCGCCGCCCAGGCGCGAGGCGAAGCGGTCGGCGTCCTCGGCGCGCGTGACGAGGCCCGCCACGGTCTGCGGGCGCGGCCAGACCGCGAGCTGGGCGAGGTCGCGGACCTCCTCGGCGCCGGCGTCGTCGCGCGCGAGCAGGCGGACGAGCGCCCGGCGGCGCCGCTGGCGCTCGGCGAGCGTGACCGACTGCTCGGCGGCGAAGCCCTCGACCGACTCGGCGGAGATGCGGTCGATGTAGTCGAAGATCGCCGAGGCCAGGCGGTAGAGCGTGTCGGGGTCGAAGCCCGCCTTCTGGCCGAGCGCGACGCAGCGCTCCCAGGCGATCCGCGCGCCGAGGCGGTAGGCCGACAGCAGCGCGTCGAGCGAGCGGCCGGCGCGCATCTCGCCGCGCCCCAGCTCGACGTAGACCTCGCGGCGGTCGGTGGCGTCGGCGGCGCGCGGGTCCACCAGCGTGTCGACGAAGCGGCCGAGCGCGCGCTCGACGCCGTGGCGCAGCCCCCGGCCGAACGGGCCCTCCAGCGGGCGGCGGTACTCCGGGACCTCGTGGCCGATCGCGCCGATGATCTCCTCCGCCAGGCTCGGGAGGCCGGGCCGCAGCACCTCGGCCAGCTCTGACGGAAGCCGCTCCTGCATTTGTCATGAGGCTACAGATGCGCCCCGGACAGGCTGTGCCAGATCGATGTATGAGGCGCGCCGTTTGAGGGATAGCCTTCATCCCGCATGAGCCGAGCCCAGCGCAACACCAACCTCGCGGCGGTGATCCTGCCGCTCGTCGCCTTCGTCGTCGCGATCGTCCTGCTGTGGAACTCGTGGGTCGGCTGGTCCGACCTCGTGCTGATGGGCGTGTTGTACGTGTTGACCGGGCTCGGCATCACGGTCGGCTTCCACCGGATGCTCACGCATCGCTCGTTCCAGACTTCCAAGGCCGTCGAGCGGACGTTCGCCGTCCTGGGGTCGCTCGCCGTCCAGGGCCCGGTGATCCAGTGGGTCAGCGACCACCGCAAGCACCACGCGCACACCGACGAGGAGGGCGATCCGCACTCGCCGCACGCGGGCTTCGCGGGCGGCGGCGTGAAGGGCACCCTGCGCGGGCTCTTCCACGCGCACGTCGGGTGGATCCTGACCGAGGAGGGCGGCGCCAACCGCGCCAAGTACGCCAAGGACCTCGTCGAGGACCGCGGCATGAAGCGCATCAGCGACAACTTCCACTGGCTGGTGGTCGTCTCGCTGCTGCTGCCGGCCGCGCTCGGCTTCGCGATCGCCGGCGGCGACTGGAAGGGCGCGGTGACCGGCCTGCTGTGGGGCGGCTTCGTGCGCATCTTCCTGCTGCACCACGTCACCTGGTCGATCAACTCGATCTGCCACTTCTTCGGCACGCGCCGCTTCGCGGTGGACGACCACTCCACCAACGTCTTCTGGCTGGCGCTGCCGAGCTTCGGCGAGGCGTGGCACCACAACCACCACACGTTCCCGCGGTCGGCCCAGCACGGGCTGGCGCGCTGGGAGCGGCTGATGGATCCGTCCGCCGGCCTGATCTGGGCGATGGAGAAGCTCGGCCTGGTGTGGAACGTGGTGCGGATCACGCCCGAGCGCCAGGCGGAGAAGCTGGCGACGGCGTCGCGGAAGACGCCGGCGTCGGTCGGGTGAGGGCGCGAGCCCTCCGCCCGACGGCGAGGGTCGATGGCCCAACGTCCCCGTGCCGCGCCCCGTCGCGCGGCACGGGGGCGTAGCTCCTTCCGCGAGTAGGGTCGCCGCATGCTCATCAGCACCATGAACGACCTGCCCGGCTACGAGATCGAGGAGGTCCTCGGCGAGGTCTTCGGCCTCACCGTCCGCTCCCGCAACCTCGGATCGCAGATCGGCGCCTCCTTCAAGTCGCTGGTCGGCGGCGAGTTGAAGGGCATGACCAAGATGCTCGCCGAGGGCCGCGACCACGCGACCGAGCGCCTGCTCGAGAACGCCCGCGGCCTGGGCGCCGACGCGGTGCTGGCGTTCCGGTTCGACACCAGCGAGCTGGGGTCGACGTGGACGGAGATCTGCGCCTACGGGACGGCGGTGCGGGCGCGGAAGATCGCCTGAACGACGAGGCGTGAGGAGATGTGAGTCCGACGCGCTAAGATCCATGCGACGGTTGCACTTGCAACGGTTTCGCGGACACAAGGATCTTCTCACGTGACCTCTCTCCTCCTCATCCCGCTCGACGACACCGTCGTCTTCCCGACCATGGACGTGACGCTGCCGGTGGACGCCGCCGGCGAGGAGCGCGTCCTGCTCGTGCCTCGCCACGAGGGCGAGTACGCGAGCGTGGGCACGATCGCCACGGTCGCCCAGAACGTCCGGCTGCCCGGCGGCGGCCGCGGCGCGATGCTCGAGGGCATCTCGCGCGGCGTCGCCGGCGCCGCCCACACCGATCACGCCGGGCGCCTGCGCGTCGAGGTCGAGGAGCGCGTCGACGACGTGCCCGTCGACGGTCGCACGCGCGACCTCGAGCGCGAGTACCGCGCCACGGTCGAGGAGATCCTCGAGCTGCGCGGCGACGACGGGCGCATCGCGTCCTGGGTGCGCGCGATCACCGACCCCGGCGCGCTGGCCGACACCTCCGGCTACGCCCCCGACCTGACCTTCGAGCAGAAGGTCCACCTGCTGGAGCAGGTCGACGTGACCGAGCGCCTGGAGCTGGCGCTCCGGTACCAGCGCGAGCGCCTCGCCGAGCTGCAGGTCCGCGCCAAGATCCGCGAGGACGTCGAGTCCGGCGCCGCCAAGCAGCAGCGCGAGTACGTCCTGCGCAAGCAGATGGAGTCGATCCGCCGCGAGCTGGGCGAGGACGACGGCTCGGTGATCGACGAGTACCGCACCAAGATCGAGGCCGCGGACATGCCCGCCGAGGTGCGCGAGCAGGCCGAGCGCGAGCTGGGCCGCCTGGAGCGCTCCGGCGAGCAGTCGGGCGAGGCCCAGACGATCCGCACCTACCTCGACGTCCTGATCGACGTCCCGTGGGGCAAGCGCTCCGAGGACCGCCTCGACCCGACGGCGACGCGCGAGACGCTCGACGCCGACCACGCCGGCCTGGGCGACGTCAAGGACCGCATCGTCGAGTACGTCGCGGTCAAGAAGCTGCGCGAGGAGCGCGGCATCGAGGCCGACAAGCGCAGCGGCGCGATCCTCACGCTCATCGGCCCGCCCGGCACCGGCAAGACCTCGATCGGCGAGTCGATCGCCCGCGCGATGGGCCGCGAGTTCGTGCGCATGTCGCTCGGCGGCGTCCGCGACGAGGCCGAGATCCGCGGCCACCGCCGCACCTACATCGGCGCGCTCCCGGGCCGCCTGGTGCGCGCGCTGCGCGACGCCGGGACCATGAACCCCGTGATCCTCCTCGACGAGGTCGACAAGGTCGGCGCCGACTGGCGCGGCGACCCGTCCGCCGCGTTGCTGGAGGTCCTCGACCCCGCGCAGAACTCCACGTTCCGCGACCACTACCTGGACGTCGAGCTGGACCTCAGCGAGGTCGTGTTCATCGCCACCGCCAACCAGGCCGAGACGATCCCCGGCCCGCTGCTGGACCGCATGGAGGTCATCCGCTTCGACGGCTACACCGTCGAGGAGAAGGTCGCGATCGCGCGCGACTACCTGTTCCCGCGCCAGCGCGAGCGCAACGGGCTGCGGCCCGAGGAGGTCGTCGCCGACGACGGCATCCTGCGCACGGTGATCTCCGAGTACACGCGCGAGGCGGGCGTCCGCCAGCTGGAGCGCGAGCTGGGCAAGGTGCTGCGCAAGGCCGCTGTCCGAATCGCGGCCGACGAGTCGATCGGGGCGGGTGGGGTCCGGGTCATCGACCTGGACGCCGTCCGCGACGCGCTCGGCCGCCAGAAGGTCTTCCACGAGGCCGCGCAGCGCACCGCGGTTCCCGGCGTGGCGACCGGGCTGAGCGTCACCGGCACCGGCGGCGACGTCCTCTTCATCGAGGCCAACGCCACCCGGTCGTCCAAGCCCGGCCTCCAGCTCACCGGCCAGCTCGGCGACGTCATGAAGGAGTCGGCGCGGATCGCGCTCACGTTCGTCCGCGCGCACGCCGAGGATCTCGGCATCGACCCGGACGTCTTCGAGCAGCGCGAGTTCCACGTGCACGTGCCGGCGGGCGCGATCCCCAAGGACGGGCCGTCCGCGGGCATCACGATGACGACGGCGCTCGCGTCGCTGCTCACCGGCCGCCCGGTCAAGCACACGGTCGGCATGACCGGCGAGGTCACGCTGCAGGGCCGCGTGCTCCCGATCGGCGGGCTGAAGCAGAAGGTCCTGGCCGCCCACGCGGCGGGCCTGACCGACGTGATCCTGCCCGAGCGCAACCGCGGCGACCTCGACGACGTCCCGGCCGACGTCCGCGAGGCGATGCGGTTCCACCCGGTGATGACCGTCGCCGAGGTGCTGGAGCTGGCGCTGGAGCCGGTTCCCAAGCAGGCCGAGACGCTGGCCTAGGCCAACGCGCGGGCATAGAGTCGGCGGCGTGGAAGCTTCAGACGACCGCACCGCCGGCTCCCGCGCGCTCCCGCCGGCCATCCTGGGCCTGCTGGCGCGCGTCGCCGACCTGCTGGAGGCGCCGCTGGACGCGCCGGTGATGCTCGAGCGCCTGAGCGGCCTCTTCGTCCCCGAGCTGGGCGACGTCGTGGTCGTCGACCTGCTCCAGGACGACGGCACGCTGCGCGGCGCGGTCACCGCCGCGGTCGATCCCGCGATCGCCGACGACCTGCGCACGCTGCGCGAGCAGCATCCGATCTCGACCGAGAGCGAGCATCCGGTCGCGCAGGCGCTGCGCCTCGGCGAGCCCTATGTGTTGCAGGACCTGCGCAATGAGGTCCACCGCTACGCCGACTCGCCCGAGCATGTGCGACATGTCGTCGGCTTCGACTACGAGTCCGTGCTCTCGGTCCCGCTGGTCGGCCGTCGCGCGCGCTTCGGGGCGATCTCGTTCGTCCGCCGCGCGGGCCGCGACCCGTTCACGCCCGACGAGGTCACGCTGGGCCGGATCATCGGCGCGCGCGCCTCGCTGGCGCTCGACAACGCGCGGCTGCTCGCCGACCTGCGCGAGACCGAGGGCCGGCTGGAGGCGATCGTCGAGAACCTCGGCGAGGCGGTCGCGGCGATCGCGCCCGACGGCACGCTGCGCTTCGCCAACGCGGCCGCCGCCGAGTTCGCGGGCGCCGAGAGCGCGGCGGCGCTGGTGGCCGGTGGCGGCGGCATGGCGCTGCTGGCGCGCTGGAACGTCTTCGACGAGGCCGGACGGCCGATCGCGCCGGAGGACTACCTGGTCGTGCGCGCGCTGGCGGGCGAGACGCCGGCGCCGCGCATCCACCACGTCGTCGAACGCGAGACCGGGCGCGACCGCTGGCTGATGACCCGCGCCGCGCCGGTCGCCGACGCCGCCGGCGACCTCGACTTCGTGGTCTGGGTCGGCGAGGACATGACCGCGGTCAAGCGCCAGGAGATGCGCGAGCGGCTGCTGTCCAACGCGAGCAAGCTGCTGGGGTCGTCGCTGGACGTCGACGCGACGATCGACAAGGCCGCGTGGGCGGTCGTGCCCGAGCTGGCCGACTGGGCGCGCGTCGACCTGCTCGACGAGCGCGGCACGCTGGTGCAGATGGCGATCGCCCACCGCGACATCGAGAAGGTCGAGCTGCTGGCCGAGTGGCGGCGCGACTTCCCGCCGCCGCCCGAGCACGATCGCGGGCCGTTCGCGGTGCTGCGGTCCGGGCGCTCGATCGTGTGGTCGTCGGTCAGCGACGAGGACGTCGCCGCGTACGCCCAGGCGCCGCGCCATCGCGAGTTGATGGAGTCGATCGGCACGCGCTCGATGCTGATCGTCCCGATGATCGTCGGCGAGGAGCTGATCGGGACGATGCAGCTGGCGAGCACCGGCGAGTCGGGGCGGATGCTCGGCGAGGCCGACCTGGAGCTGGCCGAGGAGCTGGCGCGCCGGGCGTCGATCGCGGTCGCGCACGCGCGGCTGCACGCGGCGCGCACGCACGTCGCGACGACGCTGCAGCGCTCGCTGCTGCCGCCGCGGCTGCCGGTGATCCCGGGCCTGACGATCGCGGCGCGCTTCCGGGCGGCGGGCACGGCGTCGGAGGTCGGCGGCGACTTCTACGACCTGTTCGAGAGCCGCGACCGCTGGATGGTGCTCATGGGCGACGTCACCGGCAAGGGGCCGGGCGCGGCGGCGATCACGTCGCTGGCGCGCTACACGATGCGCACGGTCGCCCAGTACGAGGACGACCCGACCGTCATGTTGGGGCGGTTGAACGCGACGCTGGGCAGCGACCCCGAGCGGCGCCAGATCTGCACCGCGGTGTGCGTGGAGGTGCTGCCCCGCGAGGCCGATCCCGCCGACCGGCCCGGCGCGGGCGCCCGGCTGCGGATCGTCTGCGCCGGCCATCCGTCGCCGCTGCTCGTGCGCCGCGACGGCGGCGACGTCGACGCGGTCGGCCGGCCCGGCACCCTGCTGGGCGCGTTCCCCGAGGGCCGCTGGTCGGTCACCGACGTCGAGCTGGGCGACGGCGACTCGCTCGTGCTCTACACCGACGGCGTGACCGACACGCGCGGGCCGGACGGGCGGCGGTTCGGGTCCGAGCGGCTGGAGGAGACGCTGCGCGCGATCGGCCCGGCCGAGGCCGAGGAGATCGCCGGCGGGATCGACGCGGCGCTGCGGGCCTTCGGCGAGCAGCGCGACGACGTGGCGGTCCTGGTGCTGTCGGGGACGGCCTTCGACGACCCGCGGTCGATCGTCGTCGGCTCGACGCCGGAGCCCCGCGCAGCCTAGCTGACCATTCGTTCGGTCCCGACTTGATGGCATCTGCCACGAAGTCGTCCGGAGGATGCGGGATAGTCGCGCGCGCAGCCCTTGACCCGCCGGGCACCGGCGTGGCATTGACCGCTGCAGGAGGGTCATGGACCGCTCGCTCCCCATCTACGCCAGCACCGCCAGCCGCCGCGGACGCGGCCGTGGCTGGTCGCGTCGCCGGCGCCGATGGCTGCGGATCCTGCGCCCCGGAGCCGTCGCGGTGATCCTGGCGCTCCTGGCGGCCGGCGCGACGGCGGCGGAGCGGGCGCTGGGCTAGCGGAGGACCGCGGGCTCGGGCTCGGCGGCGCGCGCGGGGGCCGCCGCGGGCTCGGCCGCGCGCTCAGCGCGTCCGGCGGCCAGCCAGGACCAGAGCAGCGCGTTCCAGGTCAGCGAGACCGCGGAGACGTGGAGCCAGACGGTCCAGGCCGGGTAGGCGAGGATGTGGTACTGGAGCGTGCCGATCGCGCCGGTGATCGCGACCATGACGCAGACCGCGCCGAGCGGCAGCAGGAGGTCGCGGGCGCCGCGGAGGCGGGCGAAGACCCAGAGCGCGACGGCGGCGACGCCGAAGACGGCGGCGATCCGCGCGTGGATCGTGATGATGTTGTTGAAGGTGTCGTCGCCGAAGATCGTCAGGCGCGTCACGACGTCGCCGGTGCCGGAGCCGCCCGCGTAGGGGCCGGAGGCGGTGACCGCGGTCCCGACGAAGACGACCGCGCCGCCGAAGACCGTGAGCACGCGGACCAGGCCGACGAGCAGCCGGTCGTGCGACGGCGTCTGCGCCTGCGCGCGGCGCTCGCGGACCACGCGCCAGACGAGCGTCGTGGCGACGATCAGCGTGCCCATCGACAGCAGGAAGTGCGACATCACCGTGACCGGGTTCAGGCCGGTCAGGACGGTGATCCCGCCGAGCACGGCCTGGACGACGACGCCGGCGAGCAGCAGCGCGCCCAGCACGGTGAAGTCCCGGCGGTAGGGGCGGCGCAGCAGCGCGAAGACCAGGCACAGGACGGCGGCGATCGAGACCGGCGTCGTGACCATGCGGTTGCCGAACTCGATGTAGGCGTGGCCGTCCGACGGCGTCACCGACGTGCCGTTGCAGCGCGGCCATTCGGGGCACCCGAGGCCGCTGCCGGTCAGCCGCACCGCGGCGCCGGAGATGATGATGAGCGTGAAGAGCACGAGCGCCGCCCACGCCGCGTACGCATGGACGCGCGGAGAGACGGGGAACCGCTCGCGGAGGCGATCCAGCCGGGACATGCGACGTACAGGATGCCAACTCCGCGCGCGGGTGCGTGTCAGAGCGCTCGCAGCGCGGCGGCCAGCCCCGCGGCGGTGCGCTCCCAACCCGCGCTGACGCGCTCCATGCCCGCGCGGACGCGGGCGCCGCGGTCGGTCCAGTCGGCGATCAGGTGCTCGGCGGCGTCGGCCGCGGCCAGCGGGTGGGCGGCCAGGATCGCGGTGTCGGGACCGAGCGCCGCGCGGGCCGCGTCGTCGTCGGGCGCGACGACCGGCTGGCCGCAGGCGAGCATCGCCAGCGCGGCCGGACGCCAGCCGCGCACGGGCGGCGCGAAGGCCACGGCGGCCGACGCGAACGCGTGCGCCAGCGCCTCGGCGCCGGGATCGACGCCCAGGAACGGGAACGGCAGCTCGAGGTCGGCGCGCACGCCGCTGACCGCGAAGCTGAGGTCGGCGCCGCGCCGCGCGTGCAGCTCGGCGGCCGCCAGCAGCCCGAACGGCTCCTCGCCGTGGATCAGCACGAGGTCCTCGCGGCGGTGGACGGGCATCGGGACGTAGGCGGCGTCGGCGCCGAGCGGGAGGTCGCCGCCCAGCCAGCTCGGGCCGATCGTGGCGATCCCGTCCGTCCAGCCGGTGTGGGCCAGCGGCGGCGGGTCGGACGTGAGCAGGACCGCGCGGGCGCGGGCGCCGGGGACGACCAGCGTCAGCGGCGCGGCGGTCCAGCCGGCGGCGAGCAGGACGTCGGCGGCCAACAGGCCGGCCGGGGCCGCGGCAGCGCCGTCGTCGTCCGCGGCGCCCGCGTCCGGCTCGGCATCCGCCGCCGGGCGCGCGGCGCTGATCCGCAGTGCCCCGCCCTCGGTCACCTCGGCCTCCGGCGCGGGCGGGCGCGCCAGCAGCTCCTCGACCTCGTCCTCGGCGAGCGTCGTCAGCGCGACCCGCTCGGCGTCCAGCCCGGCCAGCAGCTCGCCCGGCACGCCGGCGTCGCGCGGCGTCGCGTGGCCGGGGCCGAGGATCAGCGTGACCGTGAGCGGATCGTCCGCGGGGCGGCGGTCGCGCAGCGGCGCGGCGCCGTCGCGCAGCAGGCGCCCGAGGGCGAAGGGCACCGGCGGCGGCGCCATCAGCCGCCCCCGCGCTGGGTGTGGGCGATCGCGGCGACCAGGCCCTGCTCGACCTGCTCGGCGGCGTGGTCCCAGGTACGCTGCCCCCGCAGCGCCGCGCCGCCGCGCGCGCGGGCGGCGCGGAGGTCGGCGTCGGTCAGCAGGCGCTCCAGCACGTCGGCGATCGCGATCGGGTCAAGCGGCGCGAAGTCCACCGGCCCGTCGCGGCCGAAGGCCTTGACGACGCTCGGCGCGTCCAGCTCGACGCACGGCAGCCCGCAGCTCAGCATCTCCTGCGCCACGAGCGAGTAGTTGGTCATCGACAGCACCAGCCCGACCGTCGCCTCCGCGTAGTACGCCGGCAGCTGGGCCTCGGGGACGACGCCGAGGTTGCGGTACGGGAAGTCGACGCCGGGCGGGCCGCCGTGGCCGAACAGCCACGCCTCGGTCCGCGGCCGCCGCCGGTGCAGCTCGCCGAGCGCGGCCAGCGCGACCGGCACGCCGCGGCGCGGCGTCGAGGAGCGCGCGTAGGCGACGACGACGTCGGTGCGCCGCGCGATCGACGGATCCGGCTGGTAGCGCTCGCCGTCGATGCCGAGGTCGAACGACGTGGCGGGCAACCCGTACAGCTCGCCCATCGTGTCCGCCAGCCACCGCCCCGCGGTGATGGCGTACACATCATGTCGGTAGGAGTCCTCGGCGTAGGCGCGCTGGACGCTCGTGCCGAAGAACTCCGGCTCATGGTCCTGCACGAGGTACGCCCGGCCCGCCGCCGGCAGCGTCAGCGCGCGCGTGAGCGTCTGCCAGCCGGTGGCCAGCACGACGTCGGCGCCCGCGAAGCCCTCGAAGCCGTAGGTGACGCCCGCCGCAAACGGCCCGAACCAGTCGCGGAAGTCGTCGGCCGCCCGCGCCGGGCCCTGCTTCAGCCGTCGGCCCGGATCGTCGATCCAGATCGAGCACGTGTGGCCGCGGCGCTCCAGCGCGCGGACGAGGTTGGCGATCGTCGTGTGCCCGCCGCTGCCGCGGACGAAGAACGGCACGACGAAGGCCAGCGACAGCTTGGCGCCGACGGCCGGCGCGGGGAGCAGCGCGCCCTTGGGCGCGGCGCGCAGCGCGGTCAGCTCCTGGATCTCGACGTACTCGTCGTTGACGAACGGGCCCGCCAGCTTGCGCTTGATCTTGGTCTTGATCCCGAGGCCCATGAGCTAGCTCATCACCTCGGTCAGCGCGGCGGGCAGGCCGTCCTCGTCCGGCCACGCGCGGGCGGTCGCCAGCGCGCGTTCGCGCAACGACCCCAACCGCTCGCGGTCGCGCGCGAGGAGGTCGAGCAGCCGCGAGGTGCCGCGCTCGTCGTCCCACGCGGTGTAGAGCGCGTTCTCGCCGTCGACGACGTACTCGTCGGCGCCGGAGACCGGCGTCAGGACCGCGGTCGCGCCGTCGCAGAACGCGGCCAGCGGCGCGCGCGGGAAGCCCGCCACGCGCGGCAGGCCGACCCAGACGTCGGGCTCGGCGTCCACCAGCCGCGCGGGCTCGCGCATCGCGGCGACCGCGGCGCGGGCATCGTCGTCGGCGGCCAGGACGCGCAGCGGCCCGTCGTGGACGGGGACGGCGCCGGCGACCGCGCGCTCGCGGCCGGGCCGGGCGACGAGCACCGGCGGCGCGCCGGGCGCGCGCAGGATCGCCAGCTGGTCGGCCATCCAGCGGGCCACCGCGACGACCGGGATCGGCAAGGTGTAGGTGTCGAGCGCGGCGCGGGCGGCGGCGCTGCCCGCGGGATGGTCGCGGTCGTCCATGGCGGTCAGCCAGAGCACGCGGCGGTCGGCGTCGACGGCGTCCAGCAGCGCGGCCCCGCGGGTCCCGATCGCGAGGGCGAGGTCGAAGCGCCGGCTGGGCGTCTCGCCGGGGCGAATCGTCGTGGCGTCGAAGCCGGGCAGGGCGGGCGGCTGCTCGCCGTCGGGCGCGAGCAGCGCGACGGCGGGGCTCGTCGGCATCGAGGCGCAGCGTAACGTATGACCTCCGATGCTCCCCGCCCCGCTCCGCCTCGCCTTCGTCGGCCAGCAGACGTTCTTCCGGGCGTGCGCGTGGGAGGAGGACTCGGCGCGGGCGACGACCACGTTCATCGAGTTCCGGGACGGTCGCGACCCCGAGTTGCTGCGCGCGCGGCTGCACGCCTTCGCGCCCGACGCGATCGTCGTCTTCCGCCCCGACGTGCTGCCGCGCGGCGTGTTGGCGGACTTCGCCGTGCCGATCCTGGGGTTCCTGACCGAGCCGATCTCGCGGACGACCGACGGCGGCGCGGCGGCCGGCCACTGGGACCTCGAGCAGCGCCTGAAGGAGACCGCGCGCATCGACCGCCAGAACGTCGACCGCATCGTCTCGTTCGACCCGCTGATCGTGCCGACCGTCGACCGGGTGATGGAGGTCTGGCGCTCGCTGCCGATCCCGGTCGCCGACCGCCTGTACCGGCCGGTGCGCCGCCGTGATCCGGGCGACGACGGTCCGCCGCGGATGCTCTTCGTCGGCCGCTCGACCGTGCACCGCGAGGCGTTCCTGGCCGACGTCAAGGACCGCTTCGACTGCCTGCACGTCGCGTTCGGCATCCAGGTCGACGAGCTGGAGCGCCTGCTGGACCGCCACGAGATCACCTTCAACATCCACAACGAGCCCTACCCGAGCTTCGAGAACCGCGTGCTCCTGCACCTCGCGGCCGGACACCTGGTGATCAGCGAGCCGCTCTCGCCGACCCACGGCCTGGAGCCCGGCGTCGACTTCGTCGAGGTGACCGACCCGGAGGCGCTGACCGCGGTCGCGGCGGCGGCTCGCGCGGACCCGGCGGCGTTCCTGCCGGTGCGCGTGCGCGGCCGCCAGAAGGCCGAGCTGGTGCGCGCTTCGCGCGTGTGGCCCGCGCTGATGCGCGACCTGTTCGCCGACCTGAAGGCCTTCGGGACGCACCGCGAGGCGACGGCCGGGGCGGCGGCGGCCCCGGGCGCGCTCAGCGCCTGAGGCGGCGCCTGGCCGCGCGCGCGGCGCGGCGGGCGAAGGACGGCGGGTGCGGCGCGGGCGGCGGCGGTCCGGCGTGGGCATGGGCGAGCGCGGCGCGCAGGGCGTCGGCCTCGGCGGCGGCGGTCGCGAGGTCGGCGGCGACGCGACGGGCGACGGCGGAGGCGGGCGGCGGCGGGTCGGCGAGCACCCGCGCGAGGGCGTCGGCGATGCCGGCGGCGGCAGGCGGCGCGGGCGCGGGCGGCGGCGTCAGCTCCGCCGCCCGGGCGACCGCCGCGTCGAGCGCGAGCGTGTCGCCGGGATCGACGAGCAGGCCGCCGACGCCGTGCTCGACCGCCTCGGCGTGCGGGTGCGCGGTCGACAGCACGACCGGCGTCCCGCTCGCGAAGGCCAGCAGGACCGAGTCATAGGGGTCGGCGTCGTCGTGCGCGACGACGACCGCGGCCGCGGCGATCGCGCGCCCATGGTCGGCGTGGCTCGGCCGCGCGGCGGTCGCCGCGGCGACGTCGAGGACGCCGGACCGGTCGGACGCGGGCGGCAGCGGCGACGCGGGCGACACGCTCGTCGGCACCCACAGCGGCACCTGGCCCGGCTGCAGGTCGGCGATCAGGTCGGCCGCGGCGCGCGTCGGCGCCAGGAACGCGAGCGGCAGCGCGGTCGCCGACACGCCGTCGACCGTGTCGTCCTGCACCAGCAGGCACGCCCACCGGCGCGCGTCCAGCGCCAACGCGGACGCGGCCGTCGCGCCGCCGGCGCAGACCGCGACGTCCCACGTCTCCCCCGCCGCCTCGGCGAACGGCACGATCCGCACGTCCTCCAGGCCCGGATAGGCCCAGTGGCGGTGCTCCTGCTCGCGCGCGAGCACGATCGCGGCGCCGTCCAGCGACGCCGCGTGCGCCACGACGGCGCCGACGCCGGGGCGGAGCTGGAGGTCCTGGAGCACGAAGGCGACGCGCAAGGCGACGTATCGTACGGTCGCGTGACGCGAGTGGTCTTCCTCGGGCGGCGGGCGCTGTTCGGCGCCCATGTCCTCAGCGCGCCGGCCGGCGGCGTCCAGCCGGCGTTCGTCGAGGCGCGCGGCCGCGCCGACGAGCGCGGCCCCGACGCGCTGCGCGCCGAGATCGCCGGGCACGCGCCCGACGTGGTCGTCGTCCTGCGCCCCGACGCGATCCCGCCCGGGACGCTCGACGGCCTCGACACCACCGCCAAGGTCCTCGGCGTCGTCGCCGACCCGCTGCACGGCAACGCGTACCACCAGGCCGAGCTGGCGCGCGCCGACGCCGCCGCCTTCGACCGCGTGATCGTCACCGACCCGCGCTCGGTCGACGCCGCCCGCGCGCTCGCGCTGCCGGTCTGGCGCACGCTGCCGCTGCCGGTCGACGACGCGCTCTACCGCGCCCCGCGCCCCAGCGGCCGGCCGCCGCGCGTCGTCTACCTCGGCCACGCCTCGATGCACCGCGAGGAGACGCTGATCGGCCTCAAGCACGAGTTCGACCTGCCGCACTACGCCTATGGGTTGCTCGGCGAGGAGCTGCGCGAGGTGCTGCACGAGGCCGACGTCGGCCTGGTCGTCGGCGACGACGCCGGCCTCGGCGTGCTCGACCACACCATGATGGTCCACCTGGCCGCCGGCCACCTCGTCGTCGCCGAGCCGCTCCACGAGCGCCGCGGGCTGACGCCCGGCGTCCACTACCTCGAGGCGCCCGACCGCGACGCGTTCCGCCGGATCGTCGCCCGCCTGCACGCCGCGCCGGACGCCTGGGACCGCGTCCGCGTCCAGGGCCACCACGCCGCGCGCCGCTGCGCCGCCTCCCGCGTCTGGCCCCGGATCGTCGCCGACCTCCTGGCCGCCTGACGACCGCCGCGGGCGGGTAGGCCAAACGGCAGCTTGACGCCTGGCACCACAAGGGGTCGCTGAGCGCTGCGGGTTCGTCTACGTTGCCCGCGATGACCTACGCGGCAACGTACCTGGGCGAGGTCGCCGACATCGCGGCCACGATCTCCGCCGATCACATGGAGCGCATGGCCCACGGCATCGCGGCCGTGCGCGAGCGCGGCGGGCGGCTGTTCATCGTCGGCGTCGGCGGTGGCGCGGGCCACGCGTCCCACGCGGTCAACGACTTCCGCAAGATCGCGCACATCGAGTCCTACACGCCGACCGACAACGTCTCGGAGCTGACCGCGCGCGTCAACGACGACAGCTGGGAGTCGTCCTACAGCGCCTGGCTGCGGACGTCGCGCATCGACGCCGACGACGCGCTGCTGGTCTTCTCGGTCGGCGGCGGCTCCAAGGAGCACAACATCTCGATGAACCTCGTCGCGGCGATGGACCTGGCCGTCGAGGTCGGCGCGCCGATCTACGCGATCGTCGGCAAGGCCGACGGCCACGCCGCGCAGGTCGCCGACGTCGCGATCGTCGTGGAGTCGCCGGCCGCGCGGCGCACGCCGCACGTCGAGTCCTTCCAGGCGATCCTGTGGCACCTCGTCGTGTCCCACCCCGCGGTCGAGGCGCAGCCCGGCAAGTGGGAAGAGGTCGACGGCGTGGGCGCCGCCGCGGGGTCGTGACCGACGCCCCACAGGCCGCGGTGTTCCTGGACCGCGACGGCGTTCTCAACGATCCCGTCCCGGATCCGGTCGACGGGCGGGCCGAGTCGCCGCTGCGCGCCGCCGACGTCGCGCTCGCGCCCGGCGCCGTCGCGGGCCTCGCCGCGCTGATCGACACCGGGCTGCCGCTGGTCGTCGTCTCCAACCAGCCCGCGGCCGCCAAGGGCAAGGTCGCCGACGAGAACCTGCTCGCCGTCCACGACCGCGTCGTGGCGCTGCTGGCCGCCGAGGGCCTGGAGATCGCCGACTGGCGCTACTGCTTCGACCACCCGCGGGCGCTGGACGTCGCGCGCCGCGACTGCGCCTGTCGCAAGCCGCGTCCCGGCCTGCTGACCGCCGCCGCGGCCGACCACGGGCTCGACCTCGGCGCCAGCTGGATCATCGGCGACACCGACGCGGACGTCGGCGCGGCGCGCGCCGTCGGCGCGACTGCCGTCCTCGTCGAGCACCCGGACACCGCGCACCGGCGCTCACCGGACCTCGTCGCCGACGCGGTCGTCCCCGACCTCGCGGCCGCCGCGGCCTGGGTCGCGGCGCGCGTGGATCGCCATGTGGCGCTGCGCTGAGCGGAGCGGGTCGCGATGACCCTGCGCGTCGGCGTGATCGGCTGCGGGCTGATCGGGCGCAAGCGCGCCCAGGCGCTGGACGGCGACGCGCTCGTCGGCTGCTACGACGTCGACCCGGACGCCGCCCGCGCGCTGGCGGCGGGCTTCCCGGACCACGCGCCGGCCGCGTGCGCGACGCTCGACGACCTCTGGGCCCTGGCGCCCGACGTGGTCGTCGTCGCGGTCACCCACGACCGGCTCGCGGAGCTGAGCGTCGCGGCGCTGGAGCACGGCGCGCACGTCCTGGTCGAGAAGCCCGCGGCGATCTCGGTCGCGCAGGTCGACGCGATCGAGGCGGCCGCCGACGCGGCGGGCCGCCGGGTCAAGGTGGGGTTCAACCACCGCTTCCACCCCGGGATCATGCGCGCGGTCACCGAGGCGCGCTCGGGCGTCCACGGCGACGTCCTGCTCGTCCGCGGCCGCTACGGCCACGGCGGCCGGCTGGGCATGGAGGACGAGTGGCGCTGCGACGCGCGGCGCTCCGGCGGCGGCGAGATCGTCGACCAGGGCATGCACCTGCTCGACCTCACGCACTGGCTGCTGGGCCCGCTGCCGCTGCACAGCGCGCTGCTGCGCACGCAGTTCTGGGACACGGCGGTCGACGACAACGCGGCGCTGCTGCTCGGCGTCCCGGACGACCGGACCGCGCCGTGGGCGCAGCTGCACGTCACGTGGACCGAGTGGAAGAACCTGTTCTCGCTGGAGATCTACTGCCGCGCGGCCAAGCTGCACGTCGAGGGCCTCGTGCGCTCCTACGGCCCGCAGACGCTGACGATCTACAAGATGCGGCCGGAGCTGGGACCGCCGGACGTCGAGCGCCTCGACTGGCCCGACGAGGACGTCTCGTGGCTAGCCGAGTGGCGCCACTTCCGCGCGGCGATCGCCGCCGGGACGCCGGTGCTCGGCGACCTGGCCGACGCGCGCTTCGGCTGGGAGACGATCGAGAAGGCGTATGAGATGAGCGGCTACGCGGGGGCGGTCACGTGAGCCTCGCGCGGCACGTGCTGGTCACCGGCGGCTCGAAGGGCATCGGCGCGGCGGTGTCGCGGCGGCTGGCCGCCGACGGCTGGCGGGTGACCGTGGCCGCGCGCTCGCGGGACGCGATCGCCGCGACGGTGAGCGCGCTGGACGGCGACGGCCACGACGGGCTCGTGCTCGACGTCGGCGACCCCGCGGCGTGGGAGGCGGCGGCGCCGTCGCTCCAGGACCTCGCGGGCGTCGTCTGCGTCGCCGGGACGATCGGCCCGATCGGCCCGGCCGCGGCGGTCGACCCCGGCGCCTTCGCCACCGCGCTGCGCGTCAACGTGCTCGGCACGTGGCTGGCCGCGCGCGCCACGCGCCCGGCGCTGGAGCGCTCCGGCGGCGCGCTGGTGTCGTTCTCCGGCGGCGGCGCGACCGGCCCGTTCGCGCGCTTCGACGCCTACGCCGCGTCCAAGGTCGCGGTCGTCCGCGTCACCGAGAACCTCGCCGCCGACGGGCTGCGCGCCAACGCGGTCGCGCCCGGCTTCGTCGTCACCGACCTGCAGGACGACGTCGTCGCCGCCGGCCCCGAGCAGGTCGGAGACGACTACTACAACAAGGTCCAGGAGGCGGTCGCCGCCGGCGGCGGGGAGCCGCCCGAGGTCGCGGCCGGCCTCGTCGCGTTCCTGGTCTCCGACGCCTCGCGCGGCATCAGCGGCAAGCTGCTGAGCGCCCGCTGGGACCCGTGGGAGGACCCGGCGTTCCAGGAGCGCCTGCGGACCGAGCCCGACCTGGCCACGCTGCGCCGGATCGACGACCAGTTCTTCACGACCACGCCCTCCTCGCCATGAGCCTCGTCTCCGTCGTCGTCCCCGTCTACAACGAGCAGGACACCGTCCCGACGTTCTACGAGCGCGCGGCGAAGATCCTCGAGCGCTCCGGCATGGACTGGGAGATCATCTTCGCGCTGGACCCGTGCACCGACCAGACCAAGTCGGTGATCTTGGACCTCCGCGACCGCGACCAGCGCGTCAAGCTGCTGGAGTTCTCGCGCCGCTTCGGCCAGCCGGCGGCGACGCTCGCGGGCCTGGCCGCGTCGTCGGGCGACGCGGTCGTCGTCATCGACGTCGACCTCCAGGACCCGCCCGAGCTGATCCTGCGGATGATCGACCGCTGGCGCGTGGGCTACGACGTCGTCTACGCGCAGCGGCGCACGCGCGAGGGCGAGACGCTGCCCAAGCGGATCGTCGCCGCGCTCGGCTACCGCGTGATCAAGCGCGTGGCCGAGGTCGAGATCCCGCCCAACACGGGGGACTTCCGGCTGATGAGCCGGCGCGTGGTCGACCACGTCGTGGCCCTGAACGAGGCGCACGGCTTCCTGCGCGGGCTGGTCGCGCTGGTCGGCTTCCGCCAGACGTCGATCCAGTACGACCGCGACGCGCGCGCGGCGGGCGCCTCGAAGTACAACCGCTTCTTCGGGTCGATCTACATCGGCCTCAACGGCATCGTCTCGTTCAGCCGCTATCCGCTCCAGCTGATCTCGATCGCCGGGTTGTTGTCCGCGTTGCTCGCGTTCCTGCTGGCGACGGGCTACCTGGTGGCCAAGCTGGCGGGCGCGAGCTTCCCGCTGGGCAACCCGACGATCGTCATCATCGTGTCGCTCTTCAGCGGCCTCCAGCTGCTGTCGCTGGGGATCATGGGCGAGTACGTCGGGCGGATCTACGACGAGGTCAAGCGACGGCCGAAGTTCATCGTCGACCAGGCCTACGGGATCGAGGCCCGCGCGCCGCGCGAGGGCGCCGAGGACGTGCGCGAGCGCTACGGGCTGGAGGCGTGAACGCGTGAGCCTCGCGCCGGCGTGCATCCTGGCGGGCGGCCTGGGGACCCGGCTGGGCGCCGCGGTCGCCGACACGCCCAAGCCGATCCTGCCGGTCGCGGGCGAGCCGTTCCTGGTCCACCCGCTGCGGCTGCTGGCCGAGCACGGCGCGACGCGCGCGGTGATCTGCGTCGGCTACCTGGGCGAGAAGGTCGAGGCGACGCTCGGTCCCGAGCGCTTCGGGATCGAGTTGCGCTACGCCTACGACCCGCCCGGCCTCGCCGGGACGGCGGGCGCGATCCGGCCGGTGCTCGACCTCCTGGGCGACCGGTTCCTGCTGCTGTACGGCGACACGTACCTACGCGTCGACTACGGGGCGGTCGACCGCGCGCACCGCGCGTCGGGACGGGCGGCCCTGATGACCGTGCTGCGCAACGAGGGACGCTGGGACGCGTCCAACGCGCGCTTCGACGCCGAGCGCGAGGTCGTCATGGCCTATGACAAACGCGCGCCGACCGCCGACATGGCGTGGATCGACTACGGCCTCGGCGTGCTGACGCCGGAGGCGCTGGCGGTCGCGCCGCGGGCCGACGACCTCGCCGAGGTCTACGGCGAGCTGGCGCGCCGCGGCGAGCTGGCCGGCTACGAGGCGACCGAGCGCTTCTACGAGATCGGCACGCCGGCGGCGCTGGCCGAGGCCGACGCGTTCCTGGTCGCGGGGGCGGTGTGACCGCCCAGCAGAAGCGCACGATGGCCTGGGCGCTGGTCGGCGTCCTGGTCCTCTGCTTCCTGGGGCTGTCGGTCATCTCGCAGGTCGGCGACATCAAGGACTTCGACTGGCGCTTCTCCCCCGGCTGGCTGGCGGCGAGCATCGCGTGCCTGCTCATCTTCCAGCTCATGCACGCCGCGCTGTGGACGGGGCTGGTGCGGGCGACCGGCGGCGACCTGCCGCTCGGCGCCGGGGTGCGGATCTTCTCGGTGTCGCTGCTGACCCGCTACGTGCCGACGCAGATCCTGATGGCCGTCACGCGGTTGAGCATGCTCGCGTCGCGCGGCGTGCCGCGCTCGATCGCCGCCGCCTCGTTGGCCTATGAGTTCCCGCTGGCGGTCGGGTCGTCGTTCGCGCTGTCGGTCGCGTTCCTGATCGACCTGCCGGAGCTCGAGCACCACGAGTGGCGCTGGCTCGTGTTGCTGGCGCCGGTCGCGTTGTTGTCGCTCTTGCACCCGCGGGTGGTGGACGCGATCGAGAGCCGCCTGTCGGCGCGCCTGAAGGTCGAGTCCGACCACCTCACGCTCCCGCTCGTGCGCCTCGTGCCGTTCGTCGCCGGCTACGTGACGTCCTTCGCGGTCGCCGGCCTGGGCGTCTACGCCTTCGCCCGCTCGGTCTACCCCGGCGCCCACCTCGACCTCCGCGTGCTGACGTCCTACGCCATCGGCTACAGCGCGGCGGTCCTGGCCTTCTTCATCCCCGGCGGCCTCGGCGCCCGCGACGGCGCGACCGCCACCGCGCTGGCCGCCGTCATGCCGAGCCAGGTCGCGATCGCGACCGCGGTCGGGATCAGGTTGGCGCAGACGCTGATCGAGCTGGCGTACGCGGCGACGACGGAGCTGCTGCACCGGCGACGCGCGCGACTCCGACGATCTGCACGCCCCAAGGCGATGACGGGGCGTTGAGCCGGAACAGCGGCCCGAAGCCCGCCATCGCGACGCGCGCGAGGCCGGTGGGCTCGCCGGCACCGGTCCGGACGTCGTCGACCAGCGCCGCGCCGCGCGCGATGACCAGGCGCCGGTAGAGGTTGAAGAACGGGAAGCCCGCGCCGGTCGTCGTCTCGACCGCGTAGCCGGCGGCGCGCAGGGTCGCGGCGAGCGACCGCGGCGTGTAGTGGCGGCGGTGGCCGATGTGACGGTCGAACGCCGACATCCGCCCGCCGGGCACGGTGACGACCAGGCGGCAGCCGGGCGCCATCAGCCGCGTGGCGGCGGCCAGCAGCGCGACGTCGTCGTCGACGTGCTCCAGGACCTCCGAGCAGACCGCGTGCGTGGCCCAGCGCTCGAGGTCGCCGGGCACGTCGGCGCCCGCGGTCAGGTCCCCGCACACGAACCGCGCGGCGGGCACCTTGGCCTGGGCACGGCGCACCCCGACCGCGCTGGGCTCCAGGCCGAGCAGGGCGGCCGACGGCCAGCGCCGCGCGGCGACCGCCAGGAAGTCGCCCAGGCCGCTGCCGACGTCCAGCAGCCGCAGGGGCGCGCCCTCGGCCTCGAGCAGGTCGAGCGCGACGCGGCGCCGGTAGCGCTGCGCCGGGTTGCGCTCGGCGGCGGCCGCGTAGTCGTCCCAGTGCCGGTCCCAGTCGTCGTGGTGCGCCTCGACCGCGCGGTCCTGGGTGCTCATGCGCCCGCGTCCTCCGGCACCCGGCAGACCGCGAACGTGTTGAGGCCGAGCTTGTGGCGGTGGCAGCGGATGCCGCGCGGACGGAACCCGGCGGCCACCAGCAGCGGCCACAGGTCGCGCGGGTCGTAGTAGCGCTTGTGGTCGTCCATCTCCTCGGCGGGGCTGAGGCCCAGGCGGAACGCCGAGAGCTCCAGGAAGCGCTTGCCGCGCCACGACGGGACGTTGAGCAGCGCCGTGCCGCCGGGCGCCAGCACGCGGCGGATGTGCCCGAGCGCCTCCCGCGGCTCCCACAGGTGCTCGAGCACCGACAGGCACAGCACGACGTCCAGCGACGCGTCGGGCAGCGTCGGGAGCACGTCGGGCAGCGACCCCTCGACGGCGCTCACCTTCGGGATCTCCTTCAGGCGCTCGGCCAGCGCGAGGTCGACGAGCAGCACGGAGGCCGCGTCGTCGACGAGCGTCGACGCGAAGGTGGCGTCGTAGCCGCAGCCGAGGTCGGCGACGCGGCGGCGATGAAAGCTCCCGTGCCGCCGCACCGCGCGCGTGCTCAGCCAGACCCCGAGGCGGTCGACCGGCGTGTGCCGGCGGTGCTGCCCGTAGGAGCCGGCGCGGACGGTCTCGGCCGTCATGGCCGGTCCCGAGTCCGCGTCGCGAGCATGGCGCCGTGCAGCAGCAGCGTGCAGGCGAACAGCATGAAGCCGCTCAGCATCGCGGTGAGGCCGACGACCGCCAGGTGGTTGATGGGGGCCGACGGGTCGTCCAACTTGAAGTCGTTGGTCAGCCAGAGGTGGACGAGCGGGACGACCATGACGACGCCCACGCAGCAGAGCCCACCGGCGACCAGCACCGTGCGCGTGTAGGGCAGGAGCCGGCTCCAGCGCCTTCGCGCCTCGCCGGTGTAGTCGAACAGCACCTGCGCGACGGCGCCCAGCAGCACGCTCGTCAGCCCGATCGTGGTGAGCACGAGGCCCAGCATCGCCACGTACAGCGACAGCGTCACCGGGCCGATCTCGATCGGCCCGCCCGCCAGCGGCAGCGTCAGCAGCAGCCCGAGCGCCAGCAGCACGAGGCCGGGCTTGAACACGAAGAACTCCGACCCGTGGACGAACATCGCGCGGAGGTTGATCCAGGCGGCCTGCCACGGCGAGAACCAGCCCATGCGCTTGTGGTGGCTGACGCGGCCGTCGCGGTCCTTGAGGAACCGCACCGGCACCTCGGAGGTGCGCGCGTGCATGTGCACCGACTTGAGCACCATCTCGGAGGCGTACTCCCAGGACTGCGACTGCAGGTCCATGCGGATCAGCGCGTCCTTGGTGATGCCGCGCATCCCGCAGTGGATGTCGGAGAACTCGCTCGAGTAGAGGCGGTTGAGGATCCAGGTCGTCACCGGCGTGCCGAAGTACTGGTGCAGCCGGGGCATCGCGCCGGGCTGGATCGAGCCCTTCCACCGCGACCCCATCACGTACTCGTCGCCGGCCTGGAAGCGCTCGACGAACGGTCGCAGCGAGCGGAAGTCGTAGGTGCAGTCGGCGTCGCCCATGACGATCCACTCGCCGCGGATGTAGGGGATCGCGTCCATGTAGGCGCGGCCGAGCCCGCGCCTGGGCGTCCGCAGGACCCGCGCGCCGGCGGCCAGCGCCAGCTGCGGCGTGGCGTCGGTCGAGCTGTCGATGATGAGGATCTCACCCGGGACGCCCGCCTCGCGCAGGCCCTCGTGGCACCAGGCCACGAAGTCCTGGATCGTCAGCGCCTCGTCCAGCGCCGGGATGACGATCGACAGCACCGGATCGGGGACGTCGCGCTCGGGGACCAGCAGCTCGATCTCGGGGTCGAGCCGGAGGGTCTCGGCCACCGCGCTCATGAGCGCACCTCCGCACGCGCCTCGACGATGTTGTGGTCGATCGAGTCGACCAGGGCCTCGCGCGACGTGTAGCTCGTGCGCCACCCGAGCGCCCGCAGCCTGCCGGAGTCGAAGCGAACGACCGGCACGTCGCCCTTCCAGCCGCGCGTGCCGCCGCTGAACTCGTAGCGCACGTCGGCCGGGTCCAGCCCGAGGCGCGCGCAGCAGAGGTCGGCGATCTCCGCCACCGTCACGTAGTCCAACGTCCCGGCGTTGAAGACCTCGTAGGGACGGCCTTCGGGACGGTCGGCCATCGACAGCATGGCATCGACCACGTCGCTGACGTGGATGTAGGACTTGCTCTGCCGACCGTCGCCGAGGATCCGCAGCCGCTCGGGGTCGTCGCGCAGCCGGCGCACGAAGTCATAGGTCACGCCGTGCGTCTGACGCGGGCCGACGACGTTGGCGAAGCGGAACACCACCACCTCGATCCCGAACATGTGCGAGTAGGCCGACAACATGGCCTCGCACGCGAGCTTGGACGCGCCGTAGGTCGAGACCGGGTGCATCGCCCCGGCGTCCTCGCGGACCGCCTCCTCGCCCCGGTCGCCGTAGACGCCGGAGCCCGACGAGTACACGATCCGCCGCACGCCGGCGACCCGCGCGGCCTCGATCGCGTTGTTGGTGAGGTAGGTCCCCTGCCAGAAGTCGATGGCCGGCTCGGTGACGGCCTTGGCGATGTCGGGGTTGGCCGCGTAGAGGAACATGCGGTCGCAGCCCTCGATCGCGGCCGTCGTCGCCTCCAGGTCCTGCAGGTCGCCGACGACGAACGTGAGGCGCTCGTCGTCCAGGACGTCGTCGAGGTAGGCCGGCGTGCCCGAGCTGAGGTTGTCGTACACGACGACCTCCTGCTCCGGGTCGCGCAGCAGCGTCCGGGTCATGTGGCTGCCGATGAAGCCGGCGCCGCCGGCGACGAAGTTGCGGGTGGTCGTGCTCGTGCTCATGTCACTCCACGCGGAGGTCCTTCAGGATCAGGAGGATGGGCTTGGTCGGCTGCGCCGAGGGCTTGGCGAGCAGCAGGACCTGCTGCACGCCGCGGCGCAGGCGGAACGTGACGTCCAGCTCGTTCGTGGCCTTGGGCAGCGGCTCGCTCCCGACCCGGCCGTCGGGCAACCGGATGAGGAGGTTCAGCCGCGAGCGGGCAGGGACGTCCGAGCCACGGATCGCCGTCGCCTTCAGGTGCACGTCGCCCGCCGACGGCATGACGATCTTCACGCCGATCGGGTTGGGGAACATCAGCACGTCGATGCCCTGGTCGTCGAACGTCGTGTAGCTGCGATCGCCGCGCTGGGCACCGATCGCGGCGACCTCGCCGATCGTCGGCCCGCCGGATGTCACCCACGTAGCCGCGCGCGAAACCGGTGAGAAGTCGCGCGTGAGCGCGTCCCACAGCTTCGGGTGCGTCCCGCGCAGCGGCTGGTTCTGACCGCTGAACGACAGCGCCAGGCCGATCATCGACCCCCACACGATCGCCGCCACGCCGAGGATCGTCACCCACCGTCGGCGCGCACGCAGCCAGACGACCAGCGCCGGGATCAGCAGGAACGACGCGAAGTCGACCTCGTAGCGCATCGTCGCGCCCCAGAACGCGATGGCCGCCACGACCACCAGGCCGATCGCAATCAGCACGAACGTCGCCAGCACCGCGCGCAGGTCGGGATCGATCCGGCGCCGGAAGGGCACGGCGAGCAGGATGAGCAGCAGCGGAGCGAGCACGAAGATGCCGCCGGTCGGCTCCACGCCGTCGTAGAGCGGCGGCACGTGCCCCGGGTAGGCCGGCGGTGGCGGGAGCAGGACGAACGGGAAGAGCACCGACAGCCGCGGCGGCGCGGCAAGGTAGTACCAGAGGCCGGGCGGCAGGTAGGACAGGCTGAACGCGTCGCGCGCGGTCACGTCGACGCCGGCCAGCTGATAGCTCAGCCCGAACTCCGTGATCGAGCCGAAGCGCGCGTCGTTGTAGGCCGCCAGGAAGGCGCCGACGACGGCGATCGGGGCCAGCAGCGCGGCCGCGAGCGCCCGCCGGCGCTCGCGCGGCGCGCCCCGCAGCAGCCACGCGCTGAGCGCGATCAGCCCGGCGGCGGTGAGGACGTGCGAGGGTCGCGACGCGACCGCCAGCCCGAGCGCCAGGCTGCCGAGCGCGAGCCGTCGCGCGCTCGGCCGCTCGCCGTCCTGCCGCAGCAGCGCGCCGAGCAGCAGCCACGCGCCGAGCATCGCGAAGCAGAGGCCGGCGGAGATCGCGACCTCGTACTTGTCGGGGCGCCGGATCGTGTAGGGCAGCACGTTGGCGAAGCCCAGCAGCACGATGCTCGCGTTGACCTTCCACGTCGCCGCGTGGGGCGCGAACCTTCGCTGAACACTCAGAAGAAGGAGTGTCGAGAAGAGCAGCGCCAGCGTGGCGAACAGCGCGATCGCCAGCGTCTGGGAGAACGCGAAGCCGAGCAGGCGCGCGGGCAGGAAGAGCAGGACCGCCGGCGCCGGGCCCCAGTAGGCGTACAGCTTGCCGTCGTAGAGGCTGAGATCGTGCAGCGAGCCCGTCCCGATCTGGTTCTCCGCCGGATCGTACGGGTTGCCCAGGTTCACCAGCGAGTCGGGCGCGTCGGCGAGCGACAGGCGCCCGTGCAGGAACGCGTCGGCCATCCGGCCGTAGAGGCCGTCGGCGCCCGACGTGAAGCGGATCGGCACCGACGACGACGCCGTCCAGACGTAGAAGGCGCAGAAGAGCACGAGGATCCCGATCCGCAGCCAGGTGCCGCGGCTGACGCCGCGAATCGCGGTTCGCGGGATGCCGACGCGCAGTCCCCGAAGCCGGGAAGGTACGTCGCCGATGACCGGCGCTTCTTGCACACTGCGACCGTAGGGAAGCCGTCCGAACCCGGACCACAGCCAAACGGCCCTGAGACGGGCCCGCCCGTGCCGGTTGGCAGGCCTCACCGGTGGTGCGGCGCGATCTGCCGCCTGTCAACCCGTAGTTCCAAAAGCCGTGATGAGCCGTCCATGATGCAGCCACGATGCTCGACACGATCCAGACCAAGATCTTCGCGGACGGCGCTGATCTCGATGGCATCCTGAGGCTGGCGGCGGATCCGCTGATCGGTGGGTTCACGACGAACCCGACGCTGATGTGGAAGGCCGGTCTGACGGACTACGGCGACTTCGCCAAGCGGTTGCTGGAGTGCATCCGCGACAAGCCGATCTCGTTCGAGGTCTTCGCCGACACCGAGTCGGAGATCCGGCGCCAGGCGCGGCTGCTGGCGAGCACTGGTCCCAACGTGTACGTGAAGATCCCGGTCACGACGACGACCGGCGAGTCGATGGCGCCGCTGGTGCGCGAGCTGTCGGAGGACGGCGTCCAGGTCAACGTCACGGCGCTGTTCACGACCGCGCAGGTCGAGCTCATCACGGCCGCGGTCGCCGACGGCGCGCCGTCGTGCATCTCGGTCTTCGCGGGCCGGATCGCCGACGCGGGCATCGACCCGCTGCCGATCATGCGGAAGTCGTTGGACATCATGTCGGCCGCGCCGCGCGCCGAGCTGATCTGGGCCAGCCCGCGCGAGGTGCTCAACCTCGTCCAGGCCAACGAGATCGGCTGCCACATCATCACGATGACGCACGACCTGCTCCCGAAGGTCAAGAGCCTGGGCAAGGACCTCACCGTGTTCTCGCTGGAGACCGTGCAGATGTTCCGCCGCGACGCGGTCGCGGCCGGCTTCTCGCTCTAGAAGACCAAGCCCTCCATCCAGTGCCAATGCGACGGGCTCTGATCACCGGCGGCGCCGGCTTCGTCGGCAGCACGCTGGCCGACCACCTCCTCGACCTCGGCGTCGAGGTCGCGATCCTCGACGACTTCCGCACCGGACGGCGCGAGTTCGTCGTCGACGCCCTGGCGCGCGGCGCCGAGCTGTTCGAGGGCGACGTCCTCGACGACGCGACGTTGGCCGCCGCCATGGCGGGCGCCGACGTCGTCTTCCACCTGCAGGCCAACGCCGACGTCCGGCACGGCCTCGAGCACCCGCGGCTCGACCTGCGCGAGAACGCGGTCTCGACCTCCAACGTGCTGGAGGCGATGCGCGCCGCGGGCTGCCGCCGCATCGCCTTCTCCTCCACCGGCTCGGTCTACGGCGAGCCGGAGGTCGTCCCGACGCCCGAGACCGCGCCGTTCCCCGTCCAGACCTCGCTCTACGGCGCCTCGAAGGTCGCCGCCGAGGGCCTGATCTCCGCCTACGCGCACGGCTTCGACTTCGCCGCCACGATCTTCCGCTTCGTGTCGCTGCTCGGCGAGCGCTACACGCACGGCCACGTCATCGACTTCTACCGCCAGCTGCGCGCCGACCCGACGCGCCTGGCCGTGCTCGGCGACGGTCGCCAGGAGAAGTCCTACCTGTACATCCAGGACTGCGTCGACGCGATGATGACCGCCGTCGAGCACCAGGGCGACACGGCGGGCACCGACATCTACAACCTGGGCACGGACGCGACGGTCGTCGTCGACGAGTCGGTCGCGCTGATCACCTCCCATCTCGGCGTCGACCCGGTCATCGAGAAGGCCGGCGGCCGCCGCGGCTGGGCCGGCGACTCGCCGCTGATCCACCTCGACACCACCAAGATCCGATCACTGGGCTGGAGGCCGACGTTGACGATCCCCGAGGCGATTGCCCGGACGCTGGACTGGCTGGACTCCGAGCCCGCCATCGCGCTGCCCGCCGAGACGGTGGCGTCATGAGCGTCATCTACTCGCGTGCCCCGCTGCGCATCTCGCTGGGCGGCGGCGGCACCGACCTGCCGTCCTACTACCGCGAGCACGGCGGGTACCTGATCAGCGGGTCGATCGACAAGTACGTGTACATGCTCACGCACACGGTCTTCCAGAAGCGCTACCGCCTCAAGTACTCCGAGATGGAGGAGGTGGACGAGACCAACGACATCATCCACCCCATCTTCCGCGAGGCGCTCAAGCGCCACTGGGAGGGCAGCCCGCTGGAGATCGCGGTCGTCGCCGACGTCCCGGCCGGGACCGGCATGGGCTCCTCGGGCGCGTTCACCGTCTGCCTGATCAAGGCCTTGTCCTTGGCCCGCCGCCGGTCGATCACCGCCGGCGACCTCGCCGAGCGCGCCTGCGAGATCGAGATCGACATCCTCAACGAGCCGGTCGGCAAGCAGGACCAGTACGTCTCCGCCCACGGCGGGATCTGCGCCTACACCTTCCAGACCGATGGCACCGTCGACGTCGAGCCGCTCAACCTCGACGACCGCACGCTGCGCCGCCTGCGCAACAACCTGCTGTTGTTCTACACCGGCGAGGCGCGGTCGGCGTCGAAGATCCTCGCCCACCAGGTCGAGAAGTCGGCGGCCAACGACGACGACATGTTGGAGAACCTCCATCGCACCAAGGAGATGGGGTACCGCAGCCGCGAGCTGCTGGAGGCCGGCGACCTGGAGGCCTACGGCGAGCTGATGCACGAGCACTGGGAGAACAAGCGCCGACGCTCGCCGGGGATGACCGACGAGCACATCGACCGGCTCTACACGCTCGCACGCCGCTCCGGGTGCCTCGGGGGCAAGCTCGTCGGCGCGGGCGGCGGCGGGTTCCTGTTGGTCTACGCCCAGCGCCCGGACGACACGCGCCAGGCGATGGCGGCCGCCGGAGCGACCGAGCTGCCGTTCGACTTCGAGTTCCGCGGCGCGATCGGCAACGAGTCGCTGTAGGGCTCAGCCCTCGCGCGCGCCCTCGAGCTGCGCGACGCGCGCCTCGAGGTAGGCGAGGTCGGCGGCCTGCTCGCGCGCCCGTTGCCGCTCGGCGGCGAGGTCCGCGGCACGGGCGGCGGCGACCGGTCGCAGGCGATGCGCGTCGGGTCCGAAGGCCAACAGGTGGTGCGCGGCGGTGGCGGCGGGGTCGAGCGTGACGGCGCCGAGCGGGGGCGTGGCCGGGTCGTCGTCGGTGACGATCGCCGACGCCCGGACCGGGACCTGGCGGGCGACGACGGTCGCGATCTCGGAGGGCACGAGGCGGCGCAGCTCCTCGACCTGGTTGGGCGACCACGGGACGGAGAGCACGACGGTCGCGCGGTCGGCGACGCCGACGAGCCACTCCATGAGCGGCGCGACGTCGTCCAGCCCGTCGAGGACGTCGAAGACGGTGACGACGAGCCGGGCGCCGTCGGTGGCCGCCTCCTCCAGGGCGGTCGCGGCGGCGGCGACGCCCGCGGGCGTCGCGAGGTCCGCGTCGACGTCGCGGCCCAGGTCGAGCCACGCCGCGCCGTCGCCCAGCAGCGGCGAGATGTAGGTGTTGCGAAGCTCCGCGTCGAGGCCGTCGGACATCGGCACGGCAGGCTATCGGCGCAGGGCGCGGTCGCGCAGCCCGCGGGCCTTCATCAGCCGGCCGCGCAGCGCCAGCGCGTAGCGGATCGCCTTCTGCTCGGTCAGCTCGCCCACCAGCGTCTTCTCGGTCTTCAGCCGCCACGCGCGCTCCTGGGCGTCGGCGGTCACCGAGGCGAGGTCCGACACCAGCCGCGCGCCGGCCGGGGCGAGCGGAGGCGGCGGCTCGGCGGCCACACGTCGCAGCGCCAACGCCATCCGCTGCGAGGCGTGGCGCCAGTCCGGCCACGCGCCCGCGGTCTCCAACGCGCCGCAGCGCAGCCGGTGCAACAGGCGGCGATCCCGCGCCAGCAGGTCCAGCGCGCGCGCCGTGCCGTGGATGTCGTCCCAGCCCACGATCAGCCCGTTGACGCCGTGGGCGACGTATTCGTCATGGCCGGTGACCGGCGTCGTGACGACCGTCGCGCCCATGTGGAAGGCCTCCAGCGGCGGGCCGTACATGCCCTCGGCGCGCGACAGCTTCAACAACACGTGCGACTCGGCGAACAACGCCGCCATCTCGCTGTGCGAGAGCCCGGCCAGCACGCGGTCGACGCCGGCGGGCGGCTCGCCCTGGTGCGGCGAGACCCACGTGACGTGCGCGGGCTCGCGCATCGCGGCGACCGCGGCCAGCGCGTCGTCGACGCCCTTGTGCACGTAGCCGCGCGCGCCCTCCAGCACGACGCGCAGCGGCTCGCCGGGCAGCGCGGGCGTCACGCTCGGCGGCGAGACGAAGACGTCCTTCGGGATCCCGTTGCGCGCGTAGAGCACGCGGTTGCCCGGCTGGTAGTCCTCCAACAGCTCGGCGATCCAGCGCGCCTCGGTGACGAAGCGCACGGGCAAGCCGGTGGTCGCCGCGGCGGCGAGCTGCTCGGGCGAGCGCGGCTCGTAGGTCGAGTCCTCCAACAGCTGGATGAAGTAGGCGTGGCGGTGCGCGCGCAGGTCGAAGAGGACCGAGGTCGTCGCCCACCACGTCGCCAGCGCGACGTCCCACTCGACGTGGAGCGCCTCGTCCAGCGTCAGCACGGGGACCTCGTCCAGCGCGCGGTAGGTCCAGCCCGGCGCCGTCGTGTCGCGCGCCAGGACCAGCTGGGCGTCGATGCCGTGGTGACGGCGCAGCTGCACGGCGTGCTCGACGATCACGCCGACCCCGCCCGAGAGCTGCAGGTCCTGGAGGACGAAGGCGACGCGCACGGGCGACTATCGTACGGCGCCGTGCGCCCCGACCGCCTTCCGTACGCGCTGCCGGCCCCGGGTGAGCCGACGCGCGTCGCCTTCGTGGGCGACCCGGCCGCGTTCGGGCCGCACGTGCTCGGCGCGCCCGCCGGCGGGCTGATCCCGACGCTGGTCGCGCCCGGCGATCACGACGCGCTGCGCGCCGCCGACCCGCACGTCGTGGTCGCGCTGGCGCCCGAGAGCTTCGCGCCCGGCGCGCTGGACGCCGTCGCCGCGCCGGTCCTCGGCGTGGTCGCCGCGCCGCTGCAGGGTCCCGAGCACGACCCGCATCCCGTCTACGCGGCCAACCTGGAGGCCTTGCGCGTGCTGGCGCCCGACAGCGTCGACCGCGTGGTCCTCACCGACGCGCTGTCCTGGGAGTCCGCCGCGACGCTCGGCCTGCCGCTGTGGCGTGCGATGCCGCTACCGGTCGACGACCGGCTCTATCGCGCCCCGCGGCGCACCGCGCGACCGCCGCGCGTCGTCGCCCTCGGCGCGGCGACAGCGCACCGCGACGAGGTCCTCGACGGCCTGCGGCGCGAGTTCGCGCTGTCGCGCCACGCCGGGCCGCCGGGCGCCGAGGATCTCCGCGCCGCCCTCGACGCCGCCGACGTCGCGCTCAACGTCCACGCCGAGCGCTGGGTGATGGCCTTCGAGCCCACGCTGCTGGTGCACCTCGCCGCCGGCCACCTCGTCGTCACCGAGCTGCTGGAGACGCTCTACGGCCTGGAGCCCGGCCTCGACCTCCTGGTCGTCAGCGACCACTATGAGATGGACCTGCGCGTCCACCAGCTCTTCAAGACGCCGGAGATGTACGACCGCGTCCGCCTGCGCGGCCACCACAAGAGCCGCCAGTTCAAGGCCTCCATCATCTGGCCGCGCGTGATCGGCGACCTGCTCGCCGACCTCGCCGCCTTCGGGACGGACCGGCAGCGCCCGGCGACCGCCTGATCTGCCAGGCTTGCGCGCGATGCCCTTCGACCTGATCGAGACCGAGCTCGACGGCCCCAAGCTGCTGCAGCCGAAGGTGTTCGGCGACCACCGCGGGTTCTTCGTGGAGACCTACCGCCGCAGCGACATGATGGCCTTGGGGATCCACGAGGAGATGGTCCAGGACAACCACTCCCGCTCCACGCGCGGCGTGCTGCGCGGCCTGCACTTCACGGTCGGCCGCGGCGCGGGCAAGCTCGTCCGCTGCGCGCGCGGCGCGATCTACGACGTGCTCGTCGACCTGCGCCGCGGCTCGCCGACCTACGGGCAGTGGGAGGGCTACGAGCTGACCGACGAGAACCTCCGCGTCCTCTACGCCCCGCCCGGCTTCGGTCACGGCTTCTGCGTGCTCTCCGACGTCGCCGACGTGGTCTACAAGCTCGACGCCTACTACGACCCGGCGACCGAGCGCGACGTCTCCTACAAGGACCCGCAGATCGGCGTGCGGTGGCCGCTGGGCGACGACGAGCTGCTGGTCTCGCAGCGGGACGTCGACGCTCCGCTGCTGGCGGAGATCGCCGACGGGCTGCCGTTCGAGTACGTGGGCGAGCGCTAGGAGACCGCCGCGGCGTCGCCGCCGAGGCGCGTGATCGTGTCGACCGCGAGTTGGTGGATGTCGACGCGGAGGTCCGGCGGGCGGATCGCGAAGCGCTCGGCGCCCTCGCAGACGATCACGTCGGCGCCGGCGGCCGCGGCGTAGTCCGGGTCCCAGCCGAAGGGGACCCAGCAGAAGTGGACCTCGCGGAACGCGTGCGCGAGGAACCAGGACAGCCCGGCGTAGGCCGGGTTGCCGAGGCTGTAGGAGTCGCCGAAGATCACGACCGTCCGCGCGTCGTCGGCGGTGTCGTTGCGCATCACGGTCCGGGTGCCCACGTGGCCGCCGACGGCGAAGAGCGCGTCGAGGTTGCTCTCCACCTCCTGGGCCCGGCCCCAGCTGTGGTGCTTGCCGGTGACCTCGACCAGCTGCGGCACGTAGCGGCGGCCGAGGTCGCCGACGTGCAGAGCCCGGCTCAGCGGCATGTCCCCGGGCAGGACGTCATCGGGGATCCGCGCGTCGAGCCCCTCCGCCACCAGCTGCCCCAACGCGGCGTTGCCCGCGTAGGTGAGGTGCGTGTCGGTGCGCAGGAACGCGCCGCCGGGCACCGCCGCCAGCTCGGCGACCGGGTAGAGCAGCCCCAGCTCGGGCCGGGCGGCGAGGCGCGCCGCCGGCACGTCGGCGATCCCGGGCAGCGGCTCGGGGAACAGGTCGGCCAGGACCGGCAGCTTGTCGGGCACGATCAGCCCCAGGAACGCCGCGCCGAGACGCTCCGCGCCCTCCCGGCGCTCGGCCATCGCGGCGGCCCAGGCCGCGTCGAAGCCCTCGTCCGGCCCGACCGTGCCCTGGTACTGGTCGAGGATCGCGTTGCTGCCGCCGCCGAGGAAGATCCAGCCGTCGCGTCCGGTCACCGCGACGCCATCGTCCGACCACGTCCCGGGCGCGGCCCAGAACTCCGCCAGGTCGTCGGTGTGCACGTTGACCAGCGGCCGCGCCGGCGTGGCCGCGGCGACGGCGTCGGCCGCGCGGCGCGCCGCGTACTCGTCGCTGGCCAGGATCACCTGCAGCAGCGCGGTGGCCGTCTCGACGTTGCCCAGCTGCAGGGCGATCTCGTCGGGGCGCGGCGTCCGGTCGAGCAGGGCCTCGTAGAACGCGACGACGTCGGCGTCGGTCAGCGCTGCGGGCGTGGGAGGCGCGGGCGGCGTGGGAGGCGCCCCCACCGGGGCCGCTCCCCACCGTGACCGCAGCCGGGCGAGCGACCTGGACGACATGGGGCTCATCCTACGCGGCGCGGGGGCCGCGATGACCGCCGCCGGAGGCACGCAGTAGCGTGCCTGCCGTGCCCTCCGAGCTCTCCCACACCGCCCGCGACGTCGCCGCGGACGTGCTCGCGCTGCGCGACGCGCGCGTGCTCGTCCTCGGCGACGCGCTCCTGGACGTGTACGTCGACGGCCACGTCGAGCGGATCTCGCCCGAGGCGCCGGTGCCGGTCGTCCACGAGCGCGGCAGGCGCGAGGTGCTCGGCGGCGCGGCCAACGTCGCGGCCAACCTCGCCCAGCTCGGCGCGACGGCGATCCTCGCCGGCCGCGTTGGCGCCGACGCCGAGGGCGAGCGCGTGCGCGTGCTGTCGACGGCACAGGGGATCGACGTCGGCGCGGTCGTCACCGACGCGACGGTCCCGACGTCGCGCAAGGTCCGCGTCCTGGCCGGCTACCAGCAGGTCGTCCGCGTCGACCGCGAGGAGCTGGACCCGGTCGCCCCCGCGACGGCCGCCGCGCTGCTGGAGCACCTCGACGCCTTCCTGGCCACCGCCGGCCCCCGCGCCGTCGTCCTGGCCGACTACGCCAAGGGCGTGCTGACCGAGGCGCTGCTGGGCGAGGCGATCGCCCGCTGCCGCGCCGCCGGCGTCCCGGTCGTCGCCGACCCCAAGAGCGACGACCTCAGCCGCTACGCCGGCGTCACGATCCTCAAGCCCAACCGCCTGGAGGCAGTCCGGGCGGCAGGCGGCGCCAACGCCGGGCCGGAGGCGCTCGTCGCGGCGGTGCTGGACGCCAGCCGTGCCGAGAACGTCGTGCTCAGCCTGTCGGCCGACGGCGTCATCGCCGCGGGCGCCGCGCTGGATGAGCCGATGCTGCTGCGCTCCCAGGTGCGCCAGGTCGCCGACGTCTCGGGCGCCGGCGACACGATGGTCGCGCTGCTGGCCGGCTGCGCGGCGGCCGGGCTGCCAATCGAGCGCGGCGTCGTCCTCGCCAACCTCGCCGCCGGGCGCGTCTGCGAGAAGCCCGGCACCGCGACGCTGACGGCCAGCGAGCTGCTGGAGACCTTCGGTCGCGAGCACCAGGACCGCCCCGGCAAGTGGCTGGCCGACCGCGACGTCGCCGCCCGGATCATGGCCGCCGAGCGCGCCGACGGGCGCCGCGTCGTCTTCACCAACGGCTGCTTCGACATCCTGCACGCGGGCCATGTTCGGCTGCTGCAGAAGGCGCGGTCGCTCGGCGACGCGCTCGTCGTCGCGATCAACACCGACGACAGCGTCCGGCGCCTGAAGGGCCCGACGCGTCCGGTCAACTCGCGCGACGACCGCGTCGCGGTGCTCAGCGCGCTGGGCTGCGTCGACTTCGTGTGCGAGTTCGAGGAGGACACGCCGCTGGAGCTGATCCTCGCCGTGCGGCCCGACCTGATCGTCAAGGGGGGCGACTACGCCGTCGAGGACGTCGTCGGCGGCGCCGAGGCGGCGGCGTGGGGCGGGCGCGTCGAGATCGTCCCGCTGCTGGAGGGCCGCAGCACGACGCGGATCCTCCAGACCGAGAGCGGCCTGGTCTAGACGTCGGCGGCGGCCGCCGCGAGCAACGCCGGCGACGGCGACACGTCGGCGACCGGGTCCAGCCGATGGCAGGCCAGCGCGTTGCGCGTCGGCGGCGTCTGGCCGAACAGCGTGCAGGGCTGGCACCAGAGGCCGGACGTCCGGACGATCTCCGAGCCCTCGGCCAACGGGGCCCACTTGCCCTCGCGGCCCGAGGTGAAGATCGTCCGCGTCGGCGTGCCGTGGTAGCTGGCGATGTGCACCGGCCCGCCGTCCATCGTCAGCAGGCCCTCGGCCCTCGCGATGCGGTCGCACAGCGCGTCGAAGCCGTGGTCCTCGCGCGTCGCGCCTGCGCCCAGTTGCGCGGCCAGCTCGTCGGCGAAGGCGCGGTCGATCGGCGCCGCGACGACGGTCAGCGGCCGGCCGGCGGCCCAAGCGCGGGCGATCGCTGCCCACTGCTCGACTCCGAGCGACCGCGTCGGCGACTGCCGCCCGCTGACGGCGACCAGCAGCGTGCCGTCGGACGGGCGGCGCCGCGCGCGCGGCCGCGGCGGCGCGTCGGGCGCGAACGGCAGCCCCCACGCCACCGCGAGCAGGCGGCCGAACGCGACCGTCTCGTGCTCGTCGTAGGCGTCGTAGGGGACGCGGATCGCGGCGCGCGAGCCGCGGTTGGTGGCAAATGCAAACGCGCGGCCGCCGCGCCGTCCGGCCGCCAGCGTCAGCCCCTGGGAGAGCCCGAAGAGCTGCTCGGTGTTGACCACCACGGCGTGGCGCCCGGCCAGCGCCGCCAGCGCGGCGGCGGGACGGTCGTCGTAGGCAACGTGGTCCAGCCCCTGATTGCGCGCCCACGCCGCCGAGCGGCGCTCGACCACCCAGCGCACGTCGGCGCGCGGGTCGCGGCCGAGCTCCTCGACGGCGATCTGCGCGGCGATCAGGTCCCCCATGCCGCCCGGCCGGACGACCAGCAGCCGCCCGTCGGCCGCGCGGGCCGCCGACGCCGCGGCGCCGATCGCCCGCCCGACGACGGCCGCGACGAGCGACAGCGGCCGGTCGACGTCCTTCAGGCGCTCGGTCGCGTAGGCGGGCACCTACGGCGTCAGCTCGCGTAGTTGGAGGGGAAGAGCGAGCGCTCGACGAGCTCCACCAACAGGTGGATGACCACGATGTGCAGCTCCTGGACGCGGTCGGAGTGCACGCCGGCGGGCGTGCACACGTCGACGTCGGCGAGCGCGCCGAGCGGGCTGTCCTCGCTGCCGGTCAGCGCCAGGACGAAGCCGCCCTGGGCGCGCGCGGCCTCGGCGGCCAGGACGACGTTGGCGCTCGTTCCGCTCGTGGAGATCGCGACGAACGCGTCGCCCTCCCGCACGTGGCCCTGCACGTAGCGCGCGAAGACCTGCTCGAAGCCGAAGTCATTGCCGACGCAGGTGAGGTGCGCGGGGTCGGCGATCGCGGACGCGGCCAGAGCCGGGCGCACGTCGCGAAACGAGCCCGACAGCTCCTCGGCGAAGTGCATGGCGTCGCACAGCGAGCCGCCGTTGCCCGCGGCGTAGACCTTGCCGCCGTCGCGCAGGGTGTCCACGAGGCCCGCGCCACCGCGCTCGATGGCGGCGAGGACCGCCTCGTCGCCGGCCACGCGGGCGACGTTGTCGGCGACGGTCGCCAGCGTGCTGTCGATCACGGAACGCATCGGCGCAGACCTTAGCCGCCGGTCCTTCCGCGTGACCTGGAGGCTACGCTGCCCCTTTCATGGCCCATGACAGCCTCGTACGGCCGCCGGCCGCCGACCGCCTGCACGCGACCTGCCCGGTCTGCGACTCCGACGTCCCCGAGCTCCGCCTCGTCCTGCGCGACCACCAGTCCGACGAGACCTTCGCCGCGGTCACCTGCGGGACGTGCGGCGCGGTGTACCTCGAGGATCCGCCGACGCCGGAGGCCATCGGCCGCTACTACGACACGCCGGCGGGCGCGCAGATGCACACCAAGCCGGGGCCGCTGTTCACGGCGATGCGCGACCGCCGCTTCGCCAAGGACCTCGAGCCGCTGCTGACGCGGCTGAATCCCGACGCGCCGATCGCCGACCTCGGCACGGGCGACGGCTCGGTCGCCGAGCACCTGCACCGCCACGGGCGCGCGAGCCTCGGCCTCGACGTCTATGACCCCTCGGCCTGGCGCCACCCCGACGTCCCCTACCGGCAGATCTCGTTCGCCGGCCCCGGGCTCTCGGCCGAGGACCTGGCCGTCGCCGGGACCCAGGCCCGCGGCGCGGTCATGCGCCACGTGCTGGAGCACGTCCACCGGCCCGCCGACGTCCTGGCGAGCCTGCGAGCCGGCGGCGTCACGCACGTCCTGATCATCGTCCCCAACATCGGCTCGCGACTGGTCGGACCATTGGGCAGTTCTTGGTATTACTGGGATCCACCGCGCCATCTGACGTTCTTCACGGCCGACACGCTGCGCCGCTGCGCCGCCCGCGCCGGGTTCCGCGTCGCCGCGTTGGACACCTACGGCCTCGACGAGCTGGCGACATCCGCCCACCGCGCGCTGCTGCTGCGCGGCGGCGCGCGCGCCCACAAGATCGCCCGCGCCCTGCGCCCCACCGGCCCGATCGCCGGCGCCGCGTCGGTCCTCCAGGGGCCCGTCGGCGACACCGTCCTGCACGCCGTCCTGGTCGCAGATGACCGATGACCGTGTGCCGCTGGTCGTCGACATGGACGGAACGCTCTTCTCCTCGGACTCGACGATGCTCATGACGGCGCGGCTGCGCGCGCGCCGGCCGCATCGCGTCCCGGGCCTGTGGCTCGCCCGCCGGCGCGGCGACAAGGCCGCGATGAAGCTGTACCTGCACCGCCACGGCGCCGTGCCGATCTCGTCGTTCACGCCCTACGCGCCGCTGGCCGAATGGCTGGAGACCCAGCGCGGGCGGCGGCCGATCTACCTCGCCACCGGGGCGCCGCAGGCGCTGGCCGACGCGGCCGCGCGGAGCACCGGGATCTTCGACGGCGCGTTCGGGACCGAGCCCGGGCACAACAACACCGGGACGCGCAAGGCCGCACGCCTGGTCGCGCGCTTCGGCGAGCGCGGCTTCGACTACGCAGGCAACTCGGAGGCCGATCTGGCCGTCTGGCGCCACGCCCGTCGCGCGATCGTCTGCAACGCGCCGGCCGAGCTCGCCGAGCGCGCGGCGGAACTCTGCGAGCTCGAGCGCGTCCTGTAGATCGTGGCCTCGCTTCCCAAGACCTCCCGCCGTCCCGTGCCGCTGCTCGTCCTGCAGACGATGCGGCCGCGGCAGTGGATCAAGAACAGCTTCGTCCTGGCCGGCGTCGTGTTCAGCGGCCGGCTGGACCACGTCTCGTCGATCGGCAACGCGCTGGTCGTGACGATCGCGTTCTGCCTGGCCTCGGGCGCCTCGTACCTGCTCAACGACGCGCGCGACGCCGAGACCGACCGCCTCAATCCGCGCACGGCCGGACGGCCGATCGCGCGCGGCGACCTGCCGGTCGGCGTCGCCTACGCGGCGTCCGGCGTGGCGCTCCTCGCGGCGCTGGGGCTGGCGCTGGTGGTCAACCTCGCGAGCGCGGGCGTCGTGGCCGCGTTCCTGGCGCTCCAGTTCGCCTACACGTTGGGGCTCAAGCACGTGCTGTTCATCGACGTGATGGCGATCGCGGCGCTGTTCGTGCTGCGCGCGTTCGCGGGCGTCGTGGCGGTCGACGCGCGGATCTCCCCGTGGCTGCTCCTGGTCACCGGGCTGCTGGCGCTGTTCCTGGCGTTGACCAAGCGCCGCGGCGAGGCGGTCGCCATGGGCGGGCAGTCCAACCCGCAGCGGCCCGTGCTCGACTACTACTCGGTCAGCCTGCTCGACGAGCTGATCGGCGTCGTGACGCCATCGGTCGTCGTCGTCTACGCGATCTACACCGTGCTCGGCGCGTCGACCGACACGATGCTGGCGACGGTCCCGTTCGTGCTCTACGGAATCTTCCGCGTGCTCTTCCTGATGCACCACCGCGACCGCGTCGGGATGACCGAGGAGGTCGACGCGCTGGTTTACCGGGACGCGCCGCTGCTGGCCTGCGTCGTCCTCTGGGGCGTGGCCTGCGCGGTGATCATCCTGACCGCGTGACCGCGGCCTTCTCGGTCCGGCGGCGCTCCGCGCGGTCGTGCGCGGTGACGATCCCGGCGTAGAGCAGCTCGACGCCGGTCTGCAGCAGGCGGGCGATCCCCGCGACCGCGAGCGCGATCGGCGCCGCGATCACGGCGCTCAGGCCGGTCACCAGGCCGAGCTCGCGGGCGCCGAGCCCCCCCGGCAGCGCGAAGCCGACCATGCCGGTGATGAAGCCGAGCCCGAAGGCGGCGACGACACCGACCATGTCGCCGGCGTCCACCGGCGTGATCGCCTGCAGCGTGAACAGCAGCGAGACGCCGGCCAGCGAGAACGTGACGGCGTTGGCGAGGACGAGCACGACGACGGCCCGGAACGGCAGGACCTGGTCCAGCGGCTCGCGGCCGACGCGGCGCAGCAGCCGCGACGTCAGCCGCGCGAACGGCGCCGGGTGCAGCAACGCCACGCCCGCGACCGGCAGCACCGCGGCGATCAGCAGCGCCGCCTCAACCTGCGGCAGCAGCGGGATCGCGGCGACCGACGCGCCGGCCAGCGACAGCGCTATCTCGTACACCAGCGCCACCGACGACGCCTTCTTGGGGACGCCCTCGCGCTCGTTCATCGTGATGCGCAGGGCGAACACGAGCGCGCCGGTCGGGACGTAGCGCGCCAGCAGCGCGAAGCCATAGATCGTGCGGCCGCGCGACGGCTTGATCGGATGGCCGAGGCGCCGGAGCACGGCCAACGCTATCTCCGCCTGCAGCAGCTGATAGAGCGCCAGCGGCGGGATCGCGGCGACCAGCCACAGCGGCTCGAAGCGCAGGTCCGCGTCGGCGACCTTCGACCACTGCGAGGCGACCGCGAGCACCAGGAACACGACGACCAACACGGCGATCGGCAGCTGGAGCCAGCGCGGCAGGAGCGGTCGGGCCGCCGGAGCGTCTTCGGAGACGGGCGTTCCCATCCAGCCTGAGTGTGCCACACGCCATGAGGACTCCGGCGCCCGCGCCGTCTCCGGCGCGGGCGCGGATCAGCTGCCGGCGGTCGAGCTGCCGGTCGTCACCGCATGGCCGAACAGGAACTGCTGCTGCCACCCGGAGGTGGAGGTCCAGGTCCAGTCGGTGGTGGAGTTGAGGTTGGTGGAGTCCACGAAGGACACGTGGACCTGCCCGTTGACGACCGTCGCGCTGGGACTGGTCCCCGCGGCCACCTGGTGGCCGAAGAACTCGGCCTGTTGCCAGGCGCCCGTCGGCGACTTGTACCAGTCGCTGATCGTGTTGCCGTTCTGGGAGTCCACGAAGAACACGTGGACCACGCCGTTGAGCAGCACCGCCGACGGGCTCGTGCCCGTCGCGACTCGGTGGCCCCAGAGGAATGTCTGCTGCCAACCTGCGGTCGGGCTGCGCGACCACACCGTCAACGTGCTGTTGTTGAGCGAGTCCACGTAGACGGCGTTCGGCGTGCCGTTGGCGTCGACCACCGCCGTCGGGCTCGTGCCGGCGACCACCGGATGCCCGAACAGCGGCGTCTGCGTCCAGCCGCCCACGAACGTCTGCTCCCAATTGGTGAGCGAGTTCAGCCCCGTGGAGTCCGGGTAGAACACCATGTAGCGCTGGGCGGTGGTGAGCGTCTGGTCCGCGCCGTAGGTCGTCCACGACCCGTTCACCGCGACGACGCGGTAGTGGTAGGTGCGGTTCACCGAGAGGCCGTCGACCCACCGGCTGTAGGTGTGAGCCCCGGACAGGCCGTCGTTCTCGGCACTCGTCGTCTGGCCGTAGGCCGTGGTGGGGCCGTACTCGAAGTGGTAGGACGTGCCGGTGACACCCTGCCGATCGACGGTCGCGTTCAGCATCGCCGACGTGTCCTTGACCTGGCTCGCCGTGCCCGTGGTCGCCGTCGGGGACGCCACCGGGGCGGGATCGGGCGGGTCGCCGCCCGCGTCAGGGACGCCCGAGACGGCGTGCAAGGGCGGATCGCGGAACCCACCGCCGTTGCGGTCGGTCATGCCGCCGGTGCGCCCGTGATACCCGTCGCCGTAGAGCTTGGTGACCTGCCAGGGATGCTCGGTGTCCCAGCACGGCCACTTGATCTTCGCCGTGCAGAACTTGACCTTCCAGAGCTGGGTGATCTTCCACGATCCGTGGAGGTCGTTGTGCCACGGTAGGAAGCTGGTCGTCTCACCGTCCTTCTCGGGATCGAAGTCCAGCGCCTTGGTGACCCCGAACGAGTCGGTGCGGTCCGCCCAGGCCAGGCGCTCGGGCGTGCCGACGATGACCTGGTCGTGCTGTTCGTAGCACCAGCTGGTGCGCAGGAAGACGGCGTAGAGGCTCTTGTACTGCGTCGCGCCGGTGAGCGGGTCCCTGGTCCGGTACAGGCGGTCCCACCGGTTGGTGATCTCCTTGCATCCGTATCTGCCCGCGGCGCGGCCCACCGCGCTCCCCACGTCCTCGGGGACCGCGGTCTGCTCGGCAGAGACCTGATCGACCGTGAACCCCGCTGGGAGGTACTCGGTGCCCATCGGCTCGTCGAGCGCGTCCGCGATGCCGCAGTCCGACCAGTACTGCCGGGCGGTCACGACGAGATCGTCGAGCTCGGCCGTCGTCATGCCGTACTCCGAGGCCGAGTGCTGGCTCAGGCTGCAGGTGACCACCGACGCGAAGTGCGTGGCGACCTGCGTGGCCGTGAGCGACGAGTTGTAGGTGCTGACCTCGTCGATCGTGCCGTTGAAACGCTGACCGTTGTCGGGCTTGTTGCCATTGCCGACGACGACCGTGTTGGGCACGACAGAGCCCACCGCCCACGCCCCGTCGCCGCGCGGCACACCGTCGACGTAGAGCTTCTGGGTCGCACCGGCGACGACGAGAGCCACCTGATGCCATTTGCCGTCAGCGACGTCGACGTTGCTGTTGACGACGACGCCGGTCGGCAAGTTATAGGCAATCACCTTGCCGGAGGACACGAACAGGCCGAAGCCCGCGCCCGCGAAGACCAGGATCCCGTGATAGCCAGAGCTCGCGTCCGACGTCCGGATCCATGCCTTGCCGGAAACCGACCCATCGGGCAAAGGCCCGGGGGCGCCGCCGAGGACCGCGGCGTTGGCGCCGGAGAACGTCACGGCGTGGTTGTCGGCCCCGAAGAGCCCTGAGGCGCCGAAGGTCGCCGTCCCGCCGGTGAGGGTCAGCGCGGCACCGCCGGTGACCTCGTTCGCCGCCGACGACACCCCGGAGAGCTCGTTCAGACGCCAGAAGCCGGCGGGACTGTCCCCGCGGACGGCGCTGTTGTACACGACGCCGTTGGGATCGGCGGCGTGGGCCGCCGCCAACGCTCGCGCTGGACCGGCGCCACCTGGCTTGGACCGTGGCGCCGGCGGCGACTCTAGACCGCAGGTCCCCCTGACAGTGGACGGATATCCGTCCAACTACTGAGAGGATTCTGACTAGCCCGCGGCCGGCTTGTACCAGTCCAGGTACTTGCCGCAGGCCTGACGCACGGGCACCGTCCGCTCGGTGCCCTTCGGCGTGATCGCCAGGGTGCTCCCGGGGAGCACGACCGTCGGCGAGTTCCAGCGCGGCTCCTCGGGCCGGAGGCGGATCGCCGTCGGGCCGGCGGCGGTCACCGCGATCTCGCCCGCGGGGTAGAACTGGCCCTGGCGGTCCAGGGTCGCGGGCAGCGTGACGTTCAGGCCCGACGCGGTGACGCGCACGCCGGCGCGCCACGCGTAAGCGAGGCTGATGGTCCAGCGGCCGGGCTTCAGCGTGACAGGGAGCGACACCGCCTGGCCCGCGCGCAGCGCCGGCACCGCGACGTACACCGGCGCCGTGCGGACGCCGGCGGTCCCGCCGCCGCGCAGGACCGCGCGACCCTCGTCGGATCGGCAGTCGAGGACCTGCCCGGACTGCCCGTGCTCGCCGGAGAGCGTTCCGCGGACCTCACCGGGGCCGGTGCGCAGCCACAGGCCGAATGGCCCGGAGGTCTTGATCAGTCGGAAGTTCGGCGGCGGCTGGCTGCCCGACGGGTCGGTCGTGCCGATGACGGCGTCGACCTGGTCCAGCGTTCCGACGTAGGTGGTGTCGAAGTCCGTGTTCTGGAGGTAGGCAGGCGCCTTCTCCGGCCGTGCGGGCAGCCCACCGAGCCCGGGCTGCAGGACGCGGGCGCCGCGCAGGTACCAGGAGCCGAACTCGTCGTTGCCCAGGTAGAACACCGTCTTGCCCTTGACCAACGGCCGCAGCTGGGCGAGCTGGCGCTCGTGGGTGAGCGGGCCGACCGGCATGAAGCGCAGGGCCAGGGCGGTCGACACGGACATGAGCGCCAGCAGCGCGACCGCCAGGACGCCGACCGCCGCGCGCGGCGCGAGCACGCGCGGCGAGCGCGCCGGCGGGACAGGCGCGCCGGCGGGCGCGGCGCCGGCGCCGGCGCGGCGCCACCCCAGCAGCCCGACGGCGGCGAGCGCGACCAGGAACGGCGAGAGGATCACCAGGGCCTTGGCGGTCGCGTACGGCGACTGCGTCCGGTCCGACCACGCCCACACCAGCAGGCAGGCCAGCGCCGCGGCGACCAGCTCGGGCTCGCGGCGCGCCAGCAGGCGCGCGGCCCCGGCGACGGCCGCCACCAGGACGACCAGGGCGAAGATCGTCGAAAGCGTCTCCGCCGCCGGGGCGTAGCGGAAGTCCGCGCTCAGCCACACGCCGGTGACCTCGAAGAAGTGCAGCGGGCCCGGCAGGTTGCCCAGGCCCGTGGCGTCGATGCCCGTGCCCGTGCCGCTGCTGCGCATGAACTCCCAGAAGTGGTGAAGCCGCGGCGCCTGTGGGATCAGCAGGACGATCACCGCGACCGCCCCGACCGCGACCGGCCCGACGAGCGCGCGCACCTGCCCCCGCACGCGGCCGACCAGCCCGGCGGGCCGCGAGGTCGCGGCGAAGCCCACGATCGCGAGCACGACGGTCAGGCCCGCCCAGCCCAGGCCCGGGATCGCGTAGAGCGACAGCACGCCCCCGGCCAGGACCGCCATCGGCGTCAGGCGCACGGCGCTCGTCGACGTCGTCGTCCTCGCGTCGCGCAGCGAGACGACGATCCCGACGAGCAGCGCGACCAGCAGCGGCTCCTTGAACGCGCCCTCGCCCATGTACGCGGCCAACAGGTACGGGACCCCGGTCGCGACCGACGCGATCGCGCGCGCCGGGCGCGGCAGGCCGTCAAGCAGCCCGTAGAAGCCGATCGCCACCAGCACCGGCCCGGCGATCGTCATGCCGGTGAAGACGCCGACCATGTCCAGGCCGAGGCACTGCGCCAGCTGCGCCGACACCGCGTGGGGCCCGACCGGGTAGTAGCGCATGAACCCGCTGACGCCCGGATCGATGTACCCGTCCGTGAACGCCGCCGCGATCGGCAGGTGCAGGAACATGTCGTTGTCGAAGCTGACGCCCAGGATCCCGAAGCGCGCCTGAGCCCAGAACGGGATCAGCGTGACCAGCAGCGTCACGACCCCGACGGCCGCCATCAGCGGCGGCGGGCGATGCGCCGGATGTCTGACCATGAGGGCCGCCCCGCCCACGATCAACACCAGCGACGCCAGGCCCGGCAGGATCTCGTGGCCGGGCAGATGCAGCCCCGCCGAGGCGACCAGCATCGCGACGCTGAGCCCCACGGCAGGGGCCATCGATGTCCACCTACGGACACCGCAGAACGAGCACGCGAGCTGTCCGATCAGCGTGGAGCCGATCACCACGATCACGGCTCCGAGGACGGTCGCGGCCACCTACGACCGTTCCCGCATTGGTTGCTGCCGGCGCATCCCGCCACACTCTATGAGGTTGCCCGCCGGGGCGACGAGCCCCGGGGAACGGGCCTTCGACGGCTACGATCCGCCCGGTGAACGTCTGCACCATCGTCGCCAAGAACTACCTCGCGCATGCGAGGGTCCTGGCCCGGTCCCTGGCCGCGCAGCACCCGGAGTCCCAGCTCACGGTGCTCGTCCTCGACTCCTTGGAGGGGTACGTCGACCCCGCCGACGAGCCGTACCGGCTGTGGGGTCCCGACGACCTCGAGTGCGAGCCGTTCGACGAGATGGTCAACGCCTACAGCGTGATCGAGCTGTCGACGGCGGTGAAGCCGTGGCTCCTCAGAAGACTGCTCACCGAACAGGACCACGCCGTCTACCTGGACCCCGACATCCGGGTGGTCTCGCCGTTGGACGAGATCCGCGAGCTGGCCGTCGAGCACGGCATCGTGCTCACGCCGCACAACCTCACGCCGATCCCGCGCGACGGCCGCTATCCGTCGGAGGAGTCGATCCTCATCGCCGGGGCCTACAACCTCGGGTTCATCGGCCTGGGGCGTGGGGACGCCGCCGACGAGCTGCTGGACTGGTGGTCGGAGCGGCTGGCCACCGACTGCGTCGTCGACCCGGGCTCGGGCCGCTTCGTCGACCAGAAGTGGATCGACCTCGTGCCCGGGATCTGGCCCGACACGCACATCCTGCACGACCCGACCTACAACATCGCCTACTGGAACCTCCACGCGCGTACGCTGGAGGTCGACGACCCGCGCCGCCCGACGATCGACGGCCGCCCGGTTCGCTTCCTGCACTTCAGCGGCTTCAGCCCCGACCGCCCCGACGAGCTGTCCAAGCACCAGGACCGGATCGTGCTGGACGAGCGCCCCGACGTGCGGGCGATCTGCGACGTCTACGGCGCCGAGCTCGTCGAGCAGGGCTACCACGAGGCGTCGAAGTGGCCCTACGGGCTGGCGAGCCCGGCGGCGGGCCACGCCGCCGGCGGGGGGCTGGACGGCGTCAACGTCGTCGGCTACCTGACCGCCGAGCTGGGCGTCGGCGAGGTCGCGCGCCAGGCGATCGGCGCGCTGGACGCCGTCGGCGTCCCGACGATCCCGGTCGGCATCCCGTCCGGGGTCAACCGCGAGGGCCACGACTTCGAGCACGCCTCGCACGCCTACGGCCCGTTCTCCACCAACCTGGTGTGCGTCAACGCGGACATGCTGCCGACGGTCGCCGGGCAGCTCGGGCCGGAGTTCTTCGAGGGCCGCGGCACGGTCGGCTGGTGGTGGTGGGAGACCGACGAGCTGCCCGAGCGCTGGCACGGCTCGTTCGACCTGGTCGACGAGGTCTGGGCCGGCAGCCGCTTCGTCGCCGAGGCGCTGGCCAAGGTCTCGCCGGTGCCGGTCGCCCACATCCCGACGCCCGTGACGATGCGCCCGGGCGTCGTGGCCGACCGCGCCGCGGTTGGCCTGCCCGAGGGGTTCGTCTTCCTGTTCTCCTTCGACTTCAACAGCGTCGTCGCACGCAAGAACCCGGCCGGGCTGATCGAGGCGTTCAAGCGCGCGTTCCCCGAGCCGCGCGAGGGCGTGACGCTCGTGCTGAAGTCGATCAACGGCGACCGCCACCCCGAGGCCGTCGCCGCGCTGAGCGAGAGCTTCGCCGGCCGCGACGACATCGTGCTGCGCGACGAGTACCTCGACGCCGAGCTGCGCGACGTGCTCGTCGCCAGCTGCGACTGCTACGTGTCGCTGCACCGCTCCGAGGGCTTCGGCTTCACGCTGGCCGAGGCGATGCTGCTCGGCAAGCCGGTCGTCGGCGTCGCCTACTCGGGCTCGGCCGACTACCTCTCCGACGAGACCGGCTTCGTCGTCCGCCACGAGCTGGTGCGCATCGGCGAAGGCGCCGATCCCTACCCGGCCGACGGCCGCTGGGCCGAGCCCGACCTCGACCACGCCGCGCAGCTGCTGGTCCAGGTCGTCGACGACCCTGAGGAGGCGCGTCGCCGCGCCGAGCGCGGGCAAGCGTTCATCAAGCGCCACCACTCGCCGGCGGCCGCCGGCCTGGCGATGGCCCGGCGGCTGTCGCGCCTGGTCGAGGGCCAGGACGTCGCCGACGTCCTGGACCCGCCCAAGTTCCAGGAGGCCCAGGACGCGCGGACGAACACCCTGAACGCGATCCAGGCCCCGGCCCCGGCGCCGCTCTCGGCCCCCGGCCGGGCGCTGGACCGGGCGACGCAGCGGCTCCTGCGCCGGGCCACGGGCCACCGGCGCGACCTCGACCAGGCGCTGTGGTGGTCGGTGGAGAGCTCGGCGGCGGCCGCGCAGCAGGCGCTCGCCGACCACGGTCAGCGCCTGGGGCGCCTGGAGGCCTACGTCACCGCGGCGCGCCTGGCCGAGAGCCGGCGCGTGGCCGAGCTGCGGGCGCTGCAGAACGGCCTGTCGGGCGAGGTCGCGGCGACGCGGGACGGCCTGGCCGAGCTGGAGGACGCGCTGCGCCCAGGGTCGGAGGTGGAGGACGCGGCGCTCACGCGGTTCGAGGCCGACGGGGCCGGGCGCGTGATCGGCTTCGAGGGCGGCGGCGCGGAGGCGGGCGCCGACGCCGCGGAGGCCCTGCGCGCGCGCCGACGTCGTTACGACACGCTGCTGGAGGGCGTCACGCCGGTGCTCGACGTCGGGCCGGCGCTCGGCGACGGCGACGCGGTCGCCGCGCTGGAGGGCCTGGACGAGGGCTCGCAGGGCGCGGTCGTCGCCCTGGCGCTCGTCGAGCGCCTGGACGAGGACGCGCTGCGTCGCCTGCTCGCCGCCGCCCACCGCGCGCTGCGCCCGGGCGGGCGCCTGGTCCTGGAGTCCGTCAACCCGCACTCGCCGCGCGCGCTGCACGCCTTCTGGGCCGACCTCGACCGCACGCGCCCCGTGTTCCCCGAGGCGCTGCTGACGCTCTGCCGCGACGCCGGCTTCGCCTCCGGCTACGCGTTCGCGCCCGAGGGCACGGGCGACTGGGACGCCGACCGGGGCGACAGCGACGAGTACGCCGTCGTGGCGACGCGCTGACGGCGCGCTACCTAGCCGCGGTGCAGCAGGCGGCGCAGCGCGCCGCCTGAGGGTTGCGGCGGCGCCGGTGGCGCGGTCGAGACGGGCGGCGGGGCGGCCGCCGCGTCCACCTGCGCGCGCAGGGACGCGATCTCCTGGTCGCGCCGCGCGACCTCGGCGTGCAGCCAGTCGACCGTGTGGTGCAGGTCGGTCGCCCGCTTCTCCAACTCGGCCATCGACGGCGCGCGCCCCATGACGTCGGCGCGCTGGCCCAGCGGGCCGAGGTACAGCGGGCGGTCCACGACCCGGCGCAGGCGCTGGGCGCAGGCGACGACCGGGTCGGGGTCGTCGTCGGGCGCGATGCGGATCACCGCGGCGAGCATGCGCGCCTCGCGCTCCAGCGCGGCGTCGAGGTCGAACGCGACGTCGGCCTCGCGCGCGAGCTGCTCGGCCAGGTCTCCGACCGTGGTCAGCCCCTCCGGCCAGCGGCTCGGCGGGCACGCGCCGGCCAGGCGGATGGCGGCCGTGAGCACGCCGCGCTGCAGGACGTCGTCCAAGGTGTAGGAGTCGTCGAACCACTCCTCGTCGATCGCCGCGGTGTCGCCGTCCGGCGTCAGGAGCACGTGCTGGGGCCCGAGCTCGATGTCGCGCGGGGACGCCGGCGCGCGCTCGACGTGGCGGCGCCAGAGGCCCAGGAGCCGGACGCGCTCGTCGGCATCGGCGGCCTCCAGCAGCTCGATGATCGGCGTGCCCGCGACCAGCGGCGCGCGCGGCTTCGGGCGCAGCTGAAGCGTGTCCTCCTGTGCGGTCGGCCCGTCGTCGCGCAGGCGCGCGCGCTCGAAGACGACGCCATCGGGCGTCCGGCGCACCTCGGTCTGCACGGCGAAGAGCGGACGGCGGCGGTGGCCCCAGAACGTCGCCAGGCGATCGGCCGGCCAGAGCGCGTCGGCGCCGGCGCGATCGCCGTCCGGCGTGGCGATGACCAGGAAGGAGTTGGCGAACTGCCCGCCCAGCCCGGCGCGCACCAGGCTGCGCCAGAACGGCTCCTCGGCGGTCAGCGTCGGGCGGAAGTGCGGCGAGGCGCCGCTGGGAAACGACGGCGTCCGCCACGCGACGGGCGCGGTGTCGCCGTCCAGCAGGCCGTCGGAGAAGGCGATCCGCGCGTACTTGTAGTCCGGGAAGACGTGGTGGACACGTGGCGCCAGGCCCGCCTGCGCGAAGAGGGCCTCCAGCGTCGCGCGGTCGAACGTCCGCACCGGGCCGGGCTCGGGGTAGTCCTCCAGGCCGGCGAACGGCCGGGCCAGGTGGTCCTCCGGCGCGCCGGTCACGTACTGCACGCCGAGCCGGTTCTCGATCGCCAGCACCAGCGCGCCGCCGGGCTTCAGCGTCGCGGCGAGGTGGCGCAGCCACGCGACGCGCTCGGCGATCCCGTCGCGGCCGCCGACGTACTCCAGGACGCCGACCACGACGACGACGTCGTAGGTCGGCTCGGCCGGCACCGCCTCGACGGGCCCGAAATGCACGCGCACGCCGTCGAGGTCCGCGCAGCGGCGGGCCGCCGCGCGGGCGCGGACGCGGTCGGGCTCCAGCGCGTCGACGGCCGCCACCGTCTCGCCGAGGTAGCGCGTCACCGCGCCGCAGCCGGCGCCGACCTCCAGGACGGTGGCGTCCGCGGGCAGGTCGAGCGCGCGCATGATGTGCGAGCGCTCCGACGAGAAGTGGTACTCGGTCTCCCAGGTGTGCTCGTAGCCGCGCAGCTCGTCGGAGAGCACCGAGCGGTCCTCGACGCGGCCGAGCACGTCGTAGACCTCCTCCTCCCCGCCGTCGCGCCAGTCGGCGCTCGTCTCCGAGAGGAGGTGGACGCCGTCGACGACGTCGCCACTCAGCTCTCGCAGGGGCGTGGTCACAGCTTCTGCAGGATGCCGAGGCCGCAGCCGTCCTGGTACACGATCTCCCCGGGCCGCGCCGGGTCGCCGACGTGGCGGTTGAGGTTCATGAACGCGACCTCGCCCTTGTGCTTGCGCAGCCAGTCGTCCAGCGCCTTCTGCACGCCGCCGAGGCCGTTGGCGTCCCACGAGCACGCGTAGGCGCTGGTGTCGTGCAGCAGCATGATCGTGTACGGGTCCATGCGCGGCACCCAGCGGTCGAGCTCACGCAGCGTGTGCTCGTACTGATGCGAGGAGTCCAGGACGATCAGCTGCGGCATGCCCAGCAGCGTCGACTCGGAGTCGTCGACCGCGTCCTGCGCGGCCGAGTCGCCGAGCTTCAGGGCCACGTGGCCTCCGAGCCCGGCACGGTCGATCCACTGCTGCGTGAACGCCGTCGCCTTGGGATCGATGTCGATCGACACCAGCTTGCCGCCCTGCCCCATCGCCCGCAGCCAGAACCCGATCAACAGCGCCGAGTACCCGTAGTAGTGCCCGAGCTGCACGACGCGGCTGACGCCATTGCCGGAGATGAGCCCCTGGATGAAGCTCATCGCCGGCACGTTGATCTCGCCGATCGAGTCGGCCGCCAGCGTCGCGGCGTACCAGTCCTCCATCAGCTGCCACTCGTCGTCGGTGAGCACCTGGTAGATCGCGGGCACGTAGTCGGTCCCGTGCAGGTGATGCCACCAGAACCGGCCGTGCGGGTCGTCGCGGAACCGGCGCGAGCGCGCGGCGGCCGCCGTGGTCGAGGACTGTCCGGAGCTCATCTCCAAGGGAGAGTAGTGCCAACGGGTCAGGGGATGTGCCCCGCCGGACGGGACGTCGGCCTCCGGCGCAGGCGCGATCTCGGCCAGACCACCTTGGGGAGCTCAGCAGAGCAGGGGCCCCAGCTCGAGCAGACGCTGGGCCTGGGCCTCAGGGAGAGACCTCGCTGATGGCGGCACCAAGCTAGCACAGCACTGAGATCCGACAAGCATACTGAAAGTCTGTTCGTTGAATACGTTAGTCGAGCTGCGGAGGTTCGCCGCGGTCAGCGACGATCAGCGGCCGCCCGGCGCGCCTCAGCCGCGCTGGCGCCGCAGCCGCGCCGCGGCCCGCGACGGCAGCGACCCGCGCTCGGCGAGTGCCTCGAGGAGCCGGGTTCGCCCATCGGGCTCGGTGAGGAGGTCGCCGAGCTTCTCCAGGAGCACGTCGTCCAGGAGCGGCCGATCGGGGCGGACCAGGCGCCAGGCCTCGTCCTTGATGCCGTCGCGAACGGACCAGTAGTCGTGCTCGGCCCGCGCCAGGTCGGAGGCCAGGCGGGTGGTGGCGGGCGCGGGTAGGTGGATCGCGGCGCGGTAGGCGTCGGCCAGGCCGGCGCCGGTGGCCTCCCACGTCAACGGCGCGCCGGCCTCGCGCAGCGCGGCGACCAGCTCGGAGCGGGCGGCGTCCGAGGTCAGCACCGGCAGCGCGCGGGCCGCGCTGGCGCGGGCGTCCCAGGGCACCAACAACGACAACTCGGTGGGGAGGGTGTCGCGCAGCGCGGAGACCGGCGCGGCCAGGCACGGCGTCCCGGCCGCGGCCGCCTCGAAGGGGATCAGCCCGAAGCCCTCGTAGGTGCTCGGGTAGACGACCGCGGCGGCGGCGCCGAGCAGCCAGGCCTTCTCGGCCTCGCTGACCGCGCCGACCACATGCACATGCCCGGCGTGCTCGGGATGGCGCAGCAGCCACTGGGCGTCGTCGCCGCTGCCGGAGCCGTGCAGGACCTCGGCGCCCGCGATCACCAGGTCGCCGTCCCAGCCGTGCTCGCCGCGCAGCGCGCCGAGCAGCTCAAGGGCGAAGCGGACGTTCTTGTGGCGGAACCGCGAGCCCAACACCAACAGGAACGGACGACCCTCCGGCACGGCGGCGGCGCCGGCGCCCGCGCCGAGCCCGGCCGGTGGCGCGGGCACGGCCGACAGCCTCAACAGCTCGTTGCGCGCGCCCAGCGCGACGACGCGCGCGCGCTCGGGCGCCACCAGGTCGTCGGCCAGCGCGTCGTCGGCCGCCGTCCGGGAGAAGAACACCACCACGGCCGCCAGGCCGAGCGCGTCGCGCGTCGCGACGCGGTAGTCGCGCCAGCGCTCCGCGCTCTCGAAGACCGACGGCGTCCGGTAGCCGATGAGGTCCTGGTTGGTCACCACGGTCCGCTCGCCGAGCCGGTCGAGCTGCGCCATCTCCTCCGCGGACTCGACCTGCCAGGGCCGGTGGACGACGTGCGTGCGCCCGAGCTGGTCGAACGGCGTCCCCGCGTCGGCCAGCTCGATCGTGCCGCCGAGCGAGCCGAGCGCGCGGGCCGCGTCCTCCCCCATCCGCCCCGGGACCAGCGCCCGGACCGCGACGTCGTCGCGCGCGGCCAGCGCGCCGATCAGCTCGACGAGGTGGACGGTCGTCCCGGTCACCGCGCCGCCCGCCAGCGGCCGCGCGTCGATCGTCACGCGCAGCGGCTCCAGCGCGACCGCCGCGGCCAACAGCGCGCGCGCCAGCCCCGAGTGGCGGTCGTGCGCGGCGTCCTCGACGGCGAGCGCGGGCTCCACGGCCGGCGTCTCGCCCGATCCGCGATGGCCGACGTAGACCTCGTCGGCGATCACGTGCGCCAGCCCGGCGGCGGTCGCCCGCGCGCACCACGCGGCCAGCGCGTCGGCGGGCGAGCCGGAGCCGGCGGCCGCGCCGGAGCCGAACGGCCCCACGAGCGCCCGCGCCGGCGCGCCGACGAGCGTCAGGTGCGCCAGCGCCGACGGCGCCCGCGGGTGCAGGCGCGGGGAGCGCTCGCGCACGCGCGCGGCGGCGTCGGGCACGGTCAGCGACGGCGGCAGCAGCGGCCACGCCAGGTTGCGCCGCGGGCCGCTGAGGAACGCCGCGCTGTTGCTCAGCGGCGTGATCGTCGCGGCGTCGGGCTCGTCGGCCGCGACCGCCAGCAGGTCCTCCAGGAACGACGGGCCGACCTCGGTCTGCCCGTCGACGAGCACGAGCGCCGCCTCCGGGTACCGCTCCGACGCCGCGTCCCAGCCGGCGACGACGTCGTCGCCCAGCGCGTGCACTTCCCGCTCCGCCGCCAGCTCGCCCGCCGCGCGCACGCCCTCGGCGTCGCCCGCGACCAGCAGCGGCACGTCGGCGCCCACCGCGGGCAGCAGCGCGGCCAGGCAGCGCGCGACGTCGTCCCGGCCGCCCGCCGCGACGACGATCGCGACCGGCACCTGTGCGTCGACCTCGGCGCGCTCAGCGGGCACGGCGCGGAGCCTAGAGGTCTTCGGCGACCTTCGGGGCCAGGGACCGGAACAGCAGGAAGCCGCCGACCACCGACGCGACCACGATCCCGATCGGGATCAGCAGCAGCCAGTCGCTGGACAGCGCCTGCGACGGCGCCGTCCACGACGGGTCGACGAGCGTGTGGCGCGCGAAGGCCAGGGCCGCGGCGAACGGGTTGCAGAAGAAGATGTCCACCAGCAGCTGCCCGTGCTTCTGGCCGGCGATCGTGTCGACGGTGAAGAACACGCCCGAGGCGTAGAACAGCACCTGCAGGACGACGCTCCAGATCGGCTCGATGTCGCGGAAGCGCACGAACGCGACCGACAGGATCATCGCCATGCCGAACGCGAACAGGATCAGCGTCGCCAAGGCCACCAGGAACAGCAGCCACGAGGCGCGAGGCGTCGCGCCCGAGGCCAGCAGGAACACGATCACCGGCACGAGGTTCAACAGCAGGTTGAACGTCGCCGCCATCACGCTGGCCATCGGCACGGCCAGGCGCGGGAAGTCGATCTTGCGCACGAGCGTCTCGCGCGTCATCAGGCTGCGGACCGCCGCGTTGGTCGCCTCGTTGAGGAACGAGAACAGCACGATGCCCAGCAGCAGCGCCTCGGGGTAGTAGCGCACGCCCTGGTCGAGGTTCAGCCCGAAGCTGAAGACCACGAACAACACGCCGAACAGCAGCAGCGGGTTCATGAGCTGCCAGAGGTAGCCCAGGAACGAGCCGAAGAACTTCAGCTTGAAGTCGGTCGTCGCCAGCGTCCAGGCCAGGCGGAACAGCCGCCGCGGGTCGTCGCCCAGCGCGGTCGGCCCGAGCACGCGGCGCATGCCGTCGGCCGCGGGCAGCCCGGCCTCGGGGCCGGCGAGCGCGCCGCGCGGCTGCTCGGTCGTCGTCTCGCTCACGGCTGTCGGACCTCCGCGGCCACCTGGCGCTGGAGCTCGACGTAGAACGTCGGATCGATCAGGGCGCCCGAAGGATCGGTGGAGGACACGACGACCGAGCGCATCCGCTCGCGCCGGTCCATCCAGGCCGCGCCGGATCCGGAGTGCGCGACGCCCGCGGTCACCCCGTAGCGGTCGGGGGCGAGCACGTTCTCGAAGCCGAAGTAGACGATGACCTCCTCCCCCGCCGCGAAGGACTCGTCGCGCAGCTCCTTGTGCGTGTTGCCCGCGACGACGCGCTCGTCCTCGGAGTTGCGCAGCGCGAAGGCGAACGTCGGGTCGGTCGCGTCCTGGTGGAAGCGCACGTGCATGCAGAACGTGCACCGCTGCTGCGCCTCGAGGACCTCGACCTGCTCGCCGGTGGCGTTCATGAACCACCCGCTGATGACCTCGGCGCTGCCGTCGCCGGCGCGCAGCTCGTCGGGGTTGGCGCCGCGCAGCGCCGGGTTCCCGCTCGCCGCCTCGATCGCCGCCGCGTCGCCGCCCGCCGCCGCCTCCTCGGCCGCGCGCGCATCGCGCGAGAAGTTCAGCTGCAGGTAGTGCATCGACACCGGCTGGGGCTCGCCGACCTCGACGACGTGGCCGCGCTCGAGCAGCATCGCGCGATCGCAGAAGCGCTCGACCGACCCCATGTCGTGGGTGACCAGCACGACCGTCCGGTTCTCCCGGCGCAGCCGCGCGAACTCGTCGAAGCACTTCTGCTGGAAGGCGGCGTCGCCGACCGCCAGCACCTCGTCGATGAGCAGGATGTCGGCGTCGACCTGGATCATCACGCTGAAGGCCAGCCGGACGAGCATGCCCGACGAGTAGTTCTTCAGCTTGAGGTCGACGAACTCGTGCAGCTCGGCGAAGTCGAGGACCGCGTCGACGCGGTTGCGCGCCTCGCGCTGCGACAGGCCGAGCATCGTCGCGTTGATGAGGATGTTGTCGCGCGCGGGCAGGTCGACGTTGAAGCCGACGCCCAGCTCGATGAACGTCGACACGCGGCCGTCGACGTACATGCGGCCCTCGTCGACGCCGTAGATGCCCGCCATGCACTTCAGCAGCGTCGACTTGCCGGAACCGTTGCGCCCGACGATCCCGAAGAACTCGCCCTTGTCGACGTGGAAGCTGACGTCGCGCAGCGCCTGGAACTGGTTGTGGCTCTGGCGCCGGAACGGGTGCAGGACACGCTCCTTCAGCGTGTGGACCTGCTCCTCGGGGATGCGGAACTCCTTGTGCACGCCGTCGACCAGGACGGCGGGCTCGGGCCTGAGACCGGCCGTGCTCATGGGGCGCCATGGTAGGTGGTGGTCACGGTCACGGCTCAGGTGTAGAAGCTCTGGAAGGTGAGCCACATGCCGGCGATGGTCGTGCCGACCAGCAGGCACACGAACGTCGTCGCCACGACCGTCGCGCGCCGGCGCCCGGCGCCGAGCGTGGCCACCGACGCCAGCGCCGAGATCGCGGCGATCGCCGGGAAGACGTAGCGCCCCTGCTCCGGCGTGCCGTCCAGCGGCACGTTGCCCAGGTTGGTGTAGGCGGCCTCGACGGCGAAGATCACCACGACCGGCACGCTGATCAGGAACAGCGTCTCGGGGATCCGCGTCTTGACCGCCTTCCAGTCCACGACCGCCAGCCGGGCACCGAGCGCCGCCGTGCCGACGCAGACGACCAGGATCAACACGTAGGTCAGCTGGGTGAACTTGATCGCGTACCACCCGAAGGCGCCGAACCCCTCGCGGATGTAGATGTCGAAGAACGGCCAGCGCATCACCGTCAGGTCCGTCAGGAACGGCAGCTTGAACGGCACCAGCACCTGCCACATCCAGCTCAGGTAGGTGCGCAGGTCGGTCAGGCCCGCCACGCCGGTCGGCGACGTGCCGCCCGGGGTCGTCAGGACGTCGCGGCCGAAGCTCGAGGCGACCTCGCCCCAGACCAGCGTCACGGCCGCGAAGCCCGCCGCGGCGACCACCGCGCCGATCCAGGTGTCGCGCGCCCGCCGGCCGCGCCAGAGCATGAACGCGACGGCCAGCAGGGTCGACGGGAACAGCTCGTAGCCGGTGGCCTTGAAGATCGGCGCCAGCGCCAGGACCGCGCCCAGCGCGATCGCCAGCCGCCAGGTCAGCCCGCGTCTGAGCCCGCGGATGCAGAGCCAGACGACCGCGGCGCACGCCATGTTGACGCTGTTGTCGTTGTTGACCGCGCCCGCGATGAAGCTGAACATCGGCGCGAAGCCGACCATCAGGCCGCCGGCCACGGCGATCTCGCGCCGGCGCGGGAGCAGCTCGCTGACGGTCAGGAACGCGAACAGCGCGGTGAGGCCGCCGAGGATCGCGTTCATCCACCGCACGGCGAGCAGCTGCGCGAACGGCGAGTGGTTGCGCGCCAGCAGGTAGGCGGGCGACATCAGCGCGTAGTAGGCGGGCGAGTGCGCCGAGACGGCCGGGTGGTAGCCGCCGCCGTCGTTGCGGGGCAGGCCCTTGCCGTGGTTCTTGTCGCGCGCCTGCCAGGCCTTCTCATAGGCCTTCAGCCACGGCATGCGCGCGTCGGGCCGCTCGAAGACCGTCAGCTCACGGGTCGCGTCGATCGCCACGGCCTCCTGCGAGGACCACTGGATCCGGCCGGGCTCGGGCGCCTTGTCCACCGCCTTGCCGGTCTCGGCGAAGTACTGGACGGCCCCGAAGTGCTCGCTCTCGTCCGGCGCCTGGAAGGTCGGCGAGATCAGCGCCCAGGTCGCCGCGGTCGCGATCGTCAGCGCCACCACGCCGAGCCCCGCGCGGCGCTTGGACAGCGACGGGGCCACCGCGAGCAGCCGGACGCCGCCGTAGAGCAGCAGCGGGATGACGCCGAAGAAGATCACCCAGTACGTCCACGGCCCGACCCAGCCCGCGCGCCACATCGACGCGCGCTCGAAGATCGTCCCCAGCTGCGCGAGCATGCTGCGCTGCACGTGGTCCTTGCCCAGGAACGTGAACGAGATCCGGAACGGGATCGTCTTCTTGCCGTCGACCGTCGGCGTGCGGTCGGCGTTGCCCTGCAGCGTGCGGCCCCACGGGTAGATCGTCCCGCTGCGCGGCGTCAGGCAGATGTCGGCCATCGTGTAGCCGTCGGGCGTGTCCGGGACCGCGCGGTCGAGCGTGATGTCGATCTTCTGGAGGCTCGGCAGATCGACGGCCGGCCGGCTGCCGGTCAGCACCTCGCCGCCGGTGCCGCGGTGGGTGCTGGACTCCCACAGCCGGACCTTGAGGTCCATCGCCGGCTTGGGGTCGCTGCGCGTGTCGATGTTGTAGCGGATGCGCTGCGTGCCGTTGGGCACGCGGATCCGCGAGTCGCAGAGGCGCTGGCCGCCGTCGACGACGATGCCCGCGTCGCGTGGGGCGACGGCGTTGGAGCCGATGACGACCTCGCGCGGCTTGAGCAGCGAGACCAGGACGAGGATCCCCATGACCCCCAGGACCACGGCAGCCGTGATCCAGACCCGGCGGTCGCCGGGGGCGAGGCGGGCGATCATCCGCCTCAATGGTCGCGACGCAAGCCGAGGATGCTCAGCAAGAATGACGAGAAGAAGATCTGGATGCCGATGATGACGAGCGTCGCGGCGATGATCGCCAGCCGCTCCTCGGAGAGCGCGCCCGCGCCGTCGGCGATCCACTTGCCCAGGATCACGGCCCCGGCGATCGCTCCGATGCCCGCGACCGCGGTGCCGAGCAGCAGCCCGTCCTCGAGGTTGAAGCGCCGGCGCATCCGGTCGAACCACGGGTCCTTCTCGCCCATGAAGTACGTGCCGTAGGCGTGGGCGCAGAGCCCGAGCGAGACGATCTGCGTGCCGACGACCATCAGCAGCGAGCTGGCGATCATCGTGTGCAGCTGCCACTCGCGCCCGAAGACGTCGATCTGCAGCAGCGAGATCAGCGCGACGATCGTCCCCAGCAGGGCCATGATCGCGCCCGGGATCAGGAACAGGTGCGTCGGCGAGTGGACGAGCAGGAACCGCAGGTGCCGCCAGCCGTCCCGCACGCGCGACAGCTTCGTCTCGCCGCCGCGCGGGTGGTACTGGATCGGGAACTCGCGGATGTCGAGCTTCTCCTTCGAAGCCCGGATGACCATCTCCGACGCGAACTCCATGCCGGTCGTGCGCAGGTCCAGCACGGGCAGGACGTCGCGCCGCAGCGCGCGCATGCCGCAGTGGGCGTCGCGGATGCCGGTCTTGAAGAAGAGGTTCAGCGTGCCGCTGAGCACGGGGTTGCCGACGTAGCGGTTGAGCCAGTGCATGGCGCCCGGCTGGATGTTGTCCATCCGGTCGCCCATCACGAGCTGCGCGCCGCTGTCGAGCTCGCGGACGAAGTTCGGGATCTCGTTGAAGTCGTAGGTGAGGTCCGCGTCGCCCATCACGATGTACTTCCCGCGGGCGGCGCCGAACCCGGCCAGGTAGGCCGAGCCGTAGCCGCGCCGGGGCTCGTGGACGACGCGCGCGCCCGCCGCGGTGGCCAGCTCGGCCGAGCGGTCCTCGGACGCGTTGTCGGCGACGACGACCTCGCCGGCGATGCCGGCCGCGTCCATCGCCTCGAACGCGGACACGACGCACGCTTCGATGTTCTCCTCCTCGTTGAGGCAGGGGATCACGACGGAGACCAGCGGCTCCGCGACCTCGGCCTCGCTACGAGCGGAGGGTGTGTGTTCGATCGTGCTCACGGCGATCTGAGGACTTCAACGGCGCACAGACAAGAAGGTTGCGCCGAACGGCGGCCTGCAAGGCTAGCGGGTCATGCGGATATGCATCGTGTACGACTGCCTGTTCCCCTGGACCGTCGGCGGCGCCGAGCGCTGGATGCGCAACGTCGCCGAGGCCCTCGCGGCGGACGGCCACGAGGTGACCTACCTGACGCGGCGCCAGTGGCCGGTCGACGAGCCGCCCGCGCTGGACGGGGTCCGCGTGATCGCGGTCTCGCGCGAGGAGCCGCTGTACGGGCCCGACGGCAACCGCACGATCGGCGAGCCGCTGCGCTTCGGCTGGGGCGTGCTCGCCCACCTCGCCCGCCACGGTCGCGACTACGACGTCGTGCACACCGCGTCGTTCCCCTACTTCTCGCTCTTGGCGGCGGGCGCGATGCGCCGGCGCGGCGGCTACCGGATCGTCGCCGACTGGCACGAGGTCTGGAGCGACGCCTACTGGCGCGAGTACCTCGGCGGCCTCCAGGGCCGGATCGCGCGGCTGATCCAGCGCGCCTGCGCCCGGGTCCGCCAGGAGGCGTTCTGCTTCAGCCGGCTGCACGCGCGGCGGCTGCGCGAGGAGGGGCTGCGGTCCGAGCCGACGGTCCTGCGCGGCGAGTACGCGGGCCCGGAGGAGCCGTTGACGCGCCGGGCGCCCGAGCCGCTGGTGGTCTTCGCCGGGCGCATGATCCCCGAGAAGCAGGCGCCCGCGGTCGTGGGCGCGGTGGCCGCCGCGCGCCGGCGCGTCCCGGAGCTGCGCGGGATCATCTTCGGCGACGGCCCGCAGCTCGACGCGGTGCGCGCCGAGATCGAGCGCCTCGGCGCCGGCGACTTCGTGCGCGCGCCGGGGTTCGTCGACGCCGCCGAGGTCGAGGACGGCCTGTCGCGCGCGACCTGCCTGCTGCTGCCGTCGATCCGCGAGGGCTACGGCGCGATCGTCGTGGAGGCCGCCGCGCACGGCGTCCCGTCGGTCCTGGTCGCCGCGCCCGACAACGCCTCGGTCGAGCACATCGACGAGGGCGTCAACGGCTTCGTCGCGCCCGACGCGTCGCCGGAGACGCTGGGCGCGACGCTGGCCACCGCCTACGAGCGCCGCGAGGCGCTGCGCGCGTCGACCGCCGCGTGGTTCGCCGAGCACGCCCACGAGCTGTCGATGCGCACGTCGCTGGAGCGCGTGGTCGCGTCCTACCGGTCGACGGCGGAGCCCATCGTCCGCCGGTAGGCGGCGGCGGTCAGCTCCGCCGTCCGCTCCCAGCGGAAGCCCGCCGCGCGCTGCCGGCCCAGCGCGCGCAGGCGGTCGCGCTGCGCGCCGTCGCCCAGCAGGCGCGCCAGCCCGGCGGCCAGCGCGTCGACCGACTCGGGGTCGACGACCAGCGCGGCGTCGCCGACGACCTCGGCCAGCGAGCCGCGGTCGCTGGTGAGGACCGGCACGCCGCGCGCCATCGCCTCCAGCGGCGGCAGGCCGAAGCCCTCGTACAGCGACGGGAACGCGAAGACCTCGGCCAGCGCGTAGAGGCCCTCGAGCTGCTCCAGGCTCACCCACGCCGGGAAGCGCAGGTCGGCGGTCGTGCCCAGCCGCTGCGCCAGCGCGCGCAGCTCGGCCTCGTAGGGCGTCGGGTAGCCGGGCAGGACGAGCACCGGCCGCGGCGCGGGCAGCCGCGCGTGGGCCTCGATCAGCCGGGCGAGGTTCTTGTGCGGGCGCTTGGCCGACACGGTCAGCAGCACCGGGCGGTCGCCGAGGTCCAGCTCGGCGCGCAGCTCCGCCTCGGGCGTGACCGCGACGTCGGGCACGGGGTTGACGCCCAGCGGCACGACGTCGACCTTGCCCGCCGGGACGCGCAGGTGCTCGACGAGGTCGTCGCGCGTGGAGGACGCGTCGACGATCACCCGGTGCGAGCGGCGCGCCGCCGCCGGCACGAGCAACCCCATCACCTTGCCGCGCAGGCCGAAGTGCGTGTCGGGGACCAGCTTGTAGTTGAGGTCGTGGATCGTCGTGACGCGGCGGAACGGCCCGGCCAGCGGGCTCGTCGAGGCCAGCGAGTGCACGAGCGGGATCCTGGCCTTGGCCGCCAGGCGCGGGACGAGGACCTGGTCGCCGTAGACCCACTGCTTGCGGTCGCGGGCGACGACCGGGACGACGACCTCCTCGACGCCCGGGCCCCAGTCGGCGCCGGCCGCGTCGCGGTTGACGAACGCGGTCAGCCGCAGGTCGTCGCGCGCCGCCAGGCCGCGGGTCAGCTGCCGCGCGTAGGTCTCCATCCCGCCCTGCTCGCCGGGCGTGAGGAAGACGAGGTTCAGGCCGACGTGGAGCATGCCCGCTCGTAGACCGCGAACGTCTCGCGCGCCGCGCGCTCCCAGGTGAACGAGCGCCCGTAGGCGCGCGCCGCCTCCGCCCCGCCCCGGAACGGCTCGTCGATCGCGCCGTCCAGCGCCGCGGCGGCGCCCGGCGGGTCGTCGGGGTCGAACGGCCGGACGAAGTCGCCGCCGACCTCGCGCAGCACGGGGATGTCGGAGCACGCCACCGGCACGCCGCGCGCCAGCGCCTCGATGACCGGCAGGCCGAAGCCCTCGGCGCGCGTCGGGAACGCCGCGGCGGCCGCGAGCTTCCAGAGCGCCTCCAGCTCGACGTCGGCCACGCGGTCGGCGAAGCGGACCCGCTCGGTGATCTGAAGCTCGTCCGCGATCGCGCGCAGCTCCACGTCGTAGGCCTCGGGATGGCCGGCGAGCACGAGGATCGCCTCGCGCTCGGCCATCAGCGGCAGCGCGCGCAGCAGCAGCTCCTGGTTCTTGTGCGGGCGCTTGGTCGCCACGTTGAGCACCACCGGCCGGCCGCGCGGCAGGTCGAACGTCGCGCGCACCTCGTCCTCGGGCGCCGCGGGCCCGATCGGCCGCGTGCCGTGGTGGACGACCGTGAAGCGCTCCGGCGCCAGGCCGAGCGTGGCGACCGCGTCGTCGCGCGCGGCCGCCGCGCCGGTGACGAGCGCGTCGGCGTCGCGCACCGAGCCGGTGATCAGCCCGCGCATCGCCAGCGTCGTGACCGCGGCGAACGTCGAGTGATGGAAGAACGTGACGTCGTGCAGCGTCGCGACATGGCGCACGCCGGGCGTCCACGGCGCGCCGGTCGCGACGAGGTCGTGGACCAGGTCGGCGCCGGTCAGGCGCGCGTGGCGGGCCACGGAGACCAGCTCGGCGGCGGCCCGCCGCAGGCGCTGGCCCTCGTCGGCGCGGAAGGTGGTGATGTCGGTCCAGCCGTCGCGTCGCAGGGCGGCGGAGCCCCGTCGCGTGGTCGCGACCTCGAAGCGCGTCTCGGGGAACGCCAGCCGCAGGGCGGGCGCCAGACCACGCAGGTAGGTCTCGGGCCCGCCCGAGACGCCGGGGTCCAAGAACATGGCGTTGAGGACGACGTGTCGCGGGGTCGGCACGGCGCTTGATGCTACGTTCGCGTCGCCTATGGCGTATTTCGACTGGCACGAGCAGCCCGGCTACTTCGCCGACGTCACCCGCCACTTCGCCCCGTCCGCGGAGCTGCTGGACATCGGCTGCGGCAACGGCTGGCTGGCGGAGCACTTCCCCAGCTGGACCGGCCTGGACGGGTCGCCCGACGCGGTGGAGCGCGGGCGCGAGCGGGGCCGCGAGATCGTGCTGGGCAACGTCAACGTCGACCTCCCGTTCCCCGACGCGGCGTTCGACGGCGTCGTCATGAAGGACCTGCTGGAGCACGTCGACGATCCCGTCGCCCTGGTGCGCGAGGCGCGCCGCGTGCTGCGCCCCGGCGGGACCGTCTTCGCCTCCTCGCCCGACGCGCAGCGCTGGGTCTGGAACGACTACACCCACAAGCGCCCGTTCACGCGCAAGGCCTACAGGATGCTGTTCGCCGACAACGGCTTCGCGGTGCGCGAGGCGGGCTACGAGTCGGTGATGCCCGGCACGTCGATCGTCTCCCAGCGCATGCCCGACCACCGGCGCCCGGCGCCGCTGCGCGCGGCGGCGTGGCTGCCGATCGTGCGCCGCAACGTGTACGTGGTCGCGACGCGCCAGGGCTGACCGGCGTCACGCCGCCGGCAGCGGGCGGCCGCACGCGGCCAGGAAGCGCGCGGCCTCGGCGCGGGTGGTGTGCTCGCGTGCCCAGGCCAGCGTCCCGGCGCGCAGCGCGCGCTCCCGCTCCGGGCCCAGCGCGTCGATCCGCGCGCGCAGCGCCGCGACGTCGTCGTAGGCCAGGCAGTTGACGCCGTCGACCAGGCCGTGCGGCGCGCAGCGCGGCGGCTTGGCGTCCAGGTGGCGGAAGCACGGGATCGCCCCGGCGGCGGCGATCTCGTAGTGGCGCAGCGCGTCCCAGCCCTCGCGCTTGACGGTGATCCCGAAGCGCGAGGAGCGCAGGTCGGCGTAGTACTCGTCCTGGGTCTCGAACGGCTTGGCGACGCTGGCGCCGACCGCCTCGGCGACCTCGGGGTCGACGATGTGCGACTGGAAGCGCCGCGGGCGCGGCGCGTCGAGCAGGTCGTCGCCGACCACCGCCGAGGCCGGGATCGAGATCGCGATCGGCCGCACGCCGCGCGTCGCGCCCAGGCGCTCGGCCAGCGCTCCCGGCAGCAGCCCGAAGCAGCGCCAGAACGCGGTCGCGGACGTGACCTCGCGCTTGAAGTACACCCCGCGCCGGTGGGCGCGCGGCAGCGTCAGGCCGCCGGGCCGCAGCCAGAACGCGGGCGCGTAGGGGTACATCTTGGGCGTGTCGGCGCCGTCGACGACCGCCAAGGTGGTGGTGTCGGGCAGCAGCGGCAGCAGGTCGCTCAGCGCGCCGGCGCGGCGCCACAGGTCGCCGATGACCACGAGGTCGAACTCGCCGGAGGCGACGCGCTCGCTGATCCACGTGCGGTCGACGTCGAGGTCGTCCAGCAGCCCGCCGTAGAGCGTGAACGCCCGCCCGTAGCGGCGCGCGCGCCGCTCGGGGCCCTGGTCGCGGTAGAGCTGGTCGGCGCGCGGCTGGTCGACCACGCGCTCGCCGAGCAGCTCGCGCAGCCCGTGCATGAGGCTGTCGGAGACGTAGTCGTCCGAGCCGCTGGTGAGGAAGAGGACGCGCGGCAGCGGGCCGGGCGGCAGCACGGGCTCCCGCCCCGCGTCGGCCGGCCGCGGGCGCAGGCGCGTGCGCAGCGTCGAGGTGCGTCCCATCGGCGCCGGAGGCTAACGGTCGTCGCCCGCCGCGGGCTCGGCGGCGGCCAGCAGGGCCTCGACGTCGCCCGAGCACAGCAGGTCGACGTGCGCCACGACGCGCTCGTCGCTCCACGTCCACCACGCCAGCTCCCGCAGGCGCGCGATCGTCTCGTCGTCGAAGCGCTTGCGCACCTCGCGCGCCGGGCTGCCGACCACGATCGCGTAGGGCTCCACGTCGCGCGCCACGACCGCGCGACCGCCGATGACCGCGCCGTCGCCGATCCGGACGCCGGGCAGGATCAGCGCCTCGCTGCCGATCCACACGTCGTTGCCGACGACGATGTCGCGCTCGGGCCGCGGGTGGCCGTCCCGGTTGGCGCCGGGCAGCCCGAAGGCGGCGCGCAGCGGGTAGGTCGTGACCCAGTCGACGCGGTGGTTGCCGCCGACCGCGAAGGCGACGCCGACCCCGATCGAGCAGTAGGCGCCGACGTGGACGCGCGCCTTGTCGCCCGCGCCCACGAAGACCTGGAAGCTGCCGTAGGTGTGCGGGCCGACCGTCGCGCGGCCCGACGCGACGGCCTCTCGATCGGTGAGCGTTCCCACGAGATCGCCGTCGTGGTCGAGGTGGCGGCCCTGGTAGCGCAGCGCCAGCTTGAGCCGGTCGATGGCGTCCCAGATCCGGGACCGATGGGATTTGACGGCCATCGCCGCAGGAATCTAGCGGCCGCCCGCCGGCCGCAGCCGGCGCAGCGACTCATACAGCTCGGGCGGGACGGCGCGCAGCGCCACCAGCGCCACGAGGAACACGACGCCGGTCGCCAGCGCCGGCCAGATCGGGTCCGAGCCGACGGCCAGCGCCACCGCGGTGCCCGCCGCGGCAGCCGGGAGCGCCGCCGCCCCGATCCGCGCGAAGCCCGAGACGCTCAGCTCGCGGCCCACGCCCGCGCGGCGCAGCAGCACGACCATCGTCGCGCTGAGCACGACGTCGGCCACGAGCGCGGCGATCGCGCCGCCCTGCGCGCCGGCGGCCGGGAGCAGGACCAGGCCGGCGACGATCACCGCGGCCAGCCCGATCAGGTTGCCGCGCACGATGTCGCGCTGGCGCTCCAGCGCGACCAGCAGGATCACGCAGCTCTGCGTGACGAAGACCGTCACGAGCGAGAAGGCCTGCACGGCCAGCACGGGCGCGGCGCCGGCGTAGGCCGAGCCGCCGAGCACGACGACCGCGACGTGCGCGCCGAAGCACAGCAGCAGCGCGCTGAGCAGGCCGAGGATCAGGCTCGACTCCAGCAGGCGCTGGGCGACGTAGCGCAGCCGTCCGGGGTTGTCCCGCGCGGCGACCGAGACCACCGGCAGCGCGACGCTGACGACCAGCAGCGGCAGGCCGGAGAGCACCTCGATGACGCGCGCGCTGGTGACGAGGTAGCCGAGCTCGCGGTCGGAGAGCATCAGGGACCCCATGACGACCAGGATCCGCAGGTAGAGCACCGCGAGCACGCCCGCGATCGCCACCGGCAGCGCGATCCGGACGATGCGGATCCACTCGGCGCGGTCATAGCGCGGCGCCACGAGCGCGATCGCGCCGCCGATCAGCGGGACGGCCACGACCGACGCGACGCCCACGACGGTCTGCACGCCCAGCAGCGCGAGCAGGCTCGCACCGCCCGCGACGAACGCGACGGTCGCCACCAGCGCGACGACCTGCTTGGACAGCTCGAAGAGCGTCAAGCGCGTGTTGCGCAGCTCGACGCCCAGCGGCAGCGTGAGCACCGCCGAGATGGCCATCATCACGATGCCCACGCCGGCCAGCGCCGTGCCCTCCACCAGCACGTTGTCGTAGCCCGCGACGACCGCGAAGAGGATCGCCAGCCCCACGCCGACGATCGTCAGCACGATCCGGATGCCGAGGATCACGCCGGTCAGCGAGCGCCGCTCGGGGCCCGCGGGGATGAGCGCCAGCTCGCGCGTGCCGGCGATGTTCATGCCGCCGTCGGTGACCCCGTTGACGATCGTCATGAGCGCCATGACCGTCCCGTAGCGGCCGAACTCGTCGACGCCGAGGTGGCGCAGCAGGACGATCGAGGTGAGCGCGGCCAGGATGTTGGTCAGCCCGAAGCCGACGACGCGGACCAGGCCGCCCTGGGTGACGCGATGGGCGAGGTCCTCGCCGGCCAGCGGGTCCTCGGCCGCGATGATGTCGGGGTCGGCCATCGCTCACCGCTCCTCGCGCGCCCGCCGCAGCTGCTCGCGCGCGGTGATCGACCGGTCGACGGCGCCGTCGGGGATCGGCAGGCGCCCGCCCCGCGCGGCGGCGGCGCGCCAGCCCGCGATCCGGCCGGCCAGCGGCTCGGTGGCGCGGAAGCGGACCAACCCGTACATCACGATCAGCGCCTCGAAGGCCAGGGCGCGCGCGGCGGCGCGGGAGCGCAGGACGCCGTAGCGGCGCAGCAGGAAGCCGCGCTGGAAGCCGGCCAGGCGGCGCTGCAGCGGCGAGTCGATCCCGGTCGTGGCGCCGCCGAGGTGCACGCCGCGGGCCGCGGGCGCGGCCGCCGCGGTCCAGCCGGCGAGGCGCAGGCGCAGCGCGAGGTCGACGTCCTCGCCGTAGGCGAACAGCCGGTCGTCGAAGCCCCCGACCTGGTCCCAGGCCGCGCGCCGGTAGGCCGCCGCGCCGCCGCTGGGCCCGGCCAGGACGCCGGCGGCGTCGGGCTCCGGGGCGCGGTGGCGCAGGCGGTTGTAGGCGGTCAGCGTCGCGTCCAGCTCGATGCCGAACGCGTCGACGACGTCGGCGCCGTCGGCCGCGCCGTCCGCGCGCGGCTGGAGCGTGAGCCCGGCGACCGAGCCGACGCGGTCGTCGGCGGCCAGCGGCGCGACCAGCGCGTCGACGAAGCCGTCCTCGGCGAACACGTCGTTGTTGACCAGCACGACCGCCGGCCGCGTGCCCGCCGCGGCGCCCGCGTTGGCCGCGCGCCCGAAGCCGACGTTGTCCTCCATCTCGATCAGGTGGACGTCGGGGAAGCGCCGCGCGACCGCGTCCGGCGTGCCGTCCCCCGACGCGTTGTCCACCACGATGAGTCGGTGCCCGCCCGCCGCGCACTGCTCCGCGAGGTGCTCCAGGCAGCGCAGCGTCAGGTCCCGTGCCCGCCAGGTGACGATGACGACGTCGGCGGTCACGGCGCCCCGAGCGCGGCGTAGGCGTCGGCGAGCCGGTCGGCGGCCGCGGGCACCGAGAAGCGCTCCAGGCGTGCGGGGTCGGGCGCGCGGCGCGCGCCGGGCGGCTGGGCCAGCGGCCCCGCCTCCAGCGCGTCGGCCAGGCCGAGCCAGTCGCCGGGCGCGAACAGCGTGGCGTCGTCGCCGACGACCTCGGGGATCGCGCCCGAGCGGGTGGTGACGATCGGGACGTGGCCGCCCAGCGCCTCGGCCAGCACCATCCCGAACTGCTCCTCCCACGACCAGACCGGGATCGAGGCCAGGACCAGGCACGAGGCCTGCGCGTAGAGGCCGGGCATCTCGTCGTAGGGCACGGCGGCGCGCAGCTGGACGCGGTCGCCGAGGCCGAGGTCGGCGACGACGCGCTCCAGCCGGGCGCGCTCGGGCCCGTCGCCGATCAGCAGCGCGCGGACGTCCTCGCGCCCCCGCTGCCGCAGCACGGCCAGCGCGCGCAGGAGGTCCTGATGGCCCTTCTCCCACACCATCCGCGCGGCGCTGAGGATCAGGTGCGAGCCGTCGGCCGGCGGCGTGGCGTCGCGCGCCGCGCCGAAGCGCTCCACGTCGATGCCCGGCGGCGCGACGCGGATCTTGTCCGGGTCGGCGCCCTCCAGCAGCAGCGCCTCGCGCGCCCGCTCGGTCGTGGGCAGGAAGAGGTCGGTCGCGGCCAGGACGTCGCGCCGGTAGCGGCGCGTGCGCACGTTGCGGTAGGCGTCCTTGAACGGAAGCGTCTCCCACACGGTGAGCGCCAGCTTGTACCCCAGCGCGTCCTTGTGGCGCGCGGCCTGCCAGGAGAACCACGTGCCCAGCTCGGCGGCGTGGACGACGTCGGCGCCGCGCAGCGCGTCGGCGAGGCCGAGGTGGCGCTGGCCGACGGCCTTCAGCGCCAGGCCGCGGGCGGGCAGCCGCTCGGGCAGCAGGCCGCCGGTGGTCCGGACCGGGATCGTCGGCAGCGTGAGCGAGCTGATGTTGTAGTCGTTGTCGGGCGGGACGACGACCGCGACCCGCGCGCGGCCGTCGTCGTGCAGCGCCTGCCACGGCCGCAGGTCCCACGGGTTGGCGGCCGTGCCGCGCAGCACGACGACCCGGGTCATGCGGGGTTGTGCGCGCGGACGTAGACCTGGGCGACCAGGAACTCCGACGACCTGCCGCCGGTCAGGCGCGACAGCCCGGCCGAGCGGCCCAGCGGCGGCCAGGCGACCTCGTCGACCGCCCACCCGGCGCCCGCGACCGTGTCGCGGATGTCGCGCGGCGTGAACCAGCGCAGGTGCGTGCGGTCGCGGTGGCCCCAGTCGCCGTAGCCGAACGTGCCCTTGAAGACGAGGTCGCGCACGAGCGAGTAGTGCCGCGCGTTGGGCACCGAGACCGACAGCGCGCCGCCGGGCCGCGCGATCGCGCGCAGGCGCTCCAGCACGGTCGCCGCGTCGGCCAGGTGCTCGAGCACGTCGAGGCACAAGATGGTGTCGAACGTCCCGAGGTCCTCGTCCAGCGCCTGCTCGACCGGGGCGACGACCACGCGGTCGAGCACCTCGGCCGCGCGCGCGGCGGGCTCGGGCAGCACCTCGATGCCGACGATCTCGGTCGCGCCCGCGGCGCGCAGGCCGGGCGCGGTGCCACCCTGGCCGGTGCCGACGTCGAGCACGCGGCCCAGCGGGCGCGGCAGCGCGGCGATGACGTCGCCCCGCTCGTTGGCGTAGTAGCCGGTGTCAGGCATCGCGGGCAGGGTACGTCACGTCGCCGACCGCCCGAGGCCCGGCAGGTGGGCGCGCACCTCGGGCGGCAGCGCGCCCGAGGCCAGCAGCACCGCGCCGTAGACCGCCAGGCCGATCGCGGTCGCGGGCACGCTCGGCAGGCCCGGCAGCGCGCCCGCCGCGGCGCCCAGCCCGGCGCCGGCCAGGACGCGCAGCAGGCGTCCGAGGCCGACCGCCAGGCCCGGGATCGCCCGCCGCAGCGCGACCAGGTAGGCGCCGGCCAGCACCGCCTCCCCCAGGACCGTGGCCCACGCCGCGCCGCGCGCGCCGTGGTGGTGGGCCAGCACGAGCACGGTCACCGCGGAGACCACGAGCGCCAGGAGATTGCTGAGGGCGATCGCGCGATGGCGGTGGTCGGCCAGCAACGTGAAGCCCAGCGCGGCGATCACGAACGTCAACCCGAGGGCCAGGCCCTGGACGCGCAGGACGCCGATCGCGCCGTCGAAGCCGTCGCCCGCGACCACCGCGATGATCGCGGGCGCGCCGAGCGCGCAGGTCAGCGCCGCGGCGCCGCCCAGCGCGGCGGTCGTCCCGGCCAGCGGCGCGACCATCGCCCCCAGGCGCGTGGCGGGCCCACCGTCGGGGTCGCCGTCGCGCTCGCGGGCGGCGCGGGCGAGCACCGGGAAGGCGCCGGTGACCAGGATGCCGGGCACGACCGCGACGACCAGGTACACGCGGAACGACGCGGCGAACAGGCCGGTCTCGTGCGCGGTCGTGACCAGCCCGCAGAGCACGAGCGCGGTGTAGATGTAGGCCTGGCCGCTGGCGGTGGCCACGCCGAAGGTCAGCGCCGGCCGCACGACCCCGCGCCACATCCCGGCCGCCAACCGCGGGCGCAGCGGATAGCGCCCGGCGACCAGCGCGATCGTCGCGGCGAGCACCGCGACCGCGGCCACCGGCGCGACGCCGAAGAACGTCCCCAGGCCCGCGCCCGCGACGACGAGCAGGGCGTACGACCCGGTCGTCACGCCCTGGCGCAGGACGTCGAGCACGGCGAGCGTCCCGAGGCGCAGCTCGGCGCTGAGCGGGACCGTGAGCGTCGTCGCCACGCCGGCCAGCAGCACGCCGGCGCCCTGCAGCGCCGCGCCGCCGACCATCGTCGCGTCGTAGCCGAGCGCGACCGCCGCCAGCACCGTGGCCGGGATCGCCACCAGCGAGAGCAGCACGCGCAGCGTCAGCAGCATGCGCAGGAAGTCCTCGCGGTCGGTGCCGGAGCGGTGGCTGTACTCGCGCAGGCCGAGCGTCGAGATCCCCAGGTCGCTGAGCGCCGCGACGATCGTCGCCAGCGCCACGACGGTCTGGAAGCGCCCGTAGTCCGAGGCCCCCAGATGGCGCGTGACGAGCGCCGCGCCGAGCACCGACAGCGCCGCGCCGAAGCCGTATCCGACCACGCGCAACGCCCCGCCGCGCACGACGAGGCGACCTGCGCCCGAGGCGTCGTGGGTGTCGGCGGGACCGGTCATCGTCGCGGCATTCTCCTGGGCCAGGCGGCTAGGCTGTCGCGCCGATGCCCAAGTCTGCGCTCATCACCGGAATCACCGGCCAGGACGGCTCCTACCTCGCCGAGTTGCTGCTCGAGAAGGGATACGAGGTCCACGGCATGGTGCGCCGCGCCTCGACGGAGAAGTTCGACCGGATCGAGCACCTGCGCGACCGCATCACCCTGCACCAGGGCGACCTGCTCGACCACCGCTCGCTCACCGACGCGCTGCGCGCCAGCAAGCCGGACGAGATCTACAACCTCGCCGCGATGAGCTTCGTGGCGGTGTCGTGGATCCAGCCGACGCTGACCGCCGAGTTCACCGGCGTCGGCGTGACGCGCATCCTCGAGGCGATGCGCGAGGTCTGCCCCGAGGCCCGCTTCTACCAGGCGTCGTCGAGCGAGATGTTCGGCAAGGTCCTGGAGGTCCCGCAGACCGAGTCGACGCCGTTCTACCCGCGCTCGCCCTACGGCGTGGCCAAGGCCTACGGCCACTTCATCACGGTCAACTACCGCGAGTCCTACAACCTGCACGCGACGAGCGGCATCCTCTTCAACCACGAGTCGCCCCGCCGCGGCCTGGAGTTCGTCACCCGCAAGATCACCTGGCACGCCGCCGCGATCAAGCACGGCCTGCAGCAGGAGCTGGCGCTGGGCAACCTCGACGCCGAGCGCGACTGGGGCTACGCCAAGGACTACGTCGAGGCGATGTGGTTGATGCTCCAGCAGGACAAGGCCGACGACTACGTCATCGCGACCGGCAAGACCAACACGGTCCGCGAGTGCGTCGAGATCGCCTTCGACGAGGCCGGCCTGAGCGACTGGGAGCGGTACGTCAAGATCGACCCGGCGTTCCTGCGTCCGGCCGAGGTCGACCAGCTGATCGGCTCGCCCGCCAAGGCCAAGGCCGACCTCGGGTGGGAGCCGCGGACGTCCTTCGAGGAGCTGATCCGCCTCATGACCCGCGCGGACCTGGAGCTGCTGAAGCCCTAGCGGCGGCTACGGCCGCCGCGCGCGCAGCAGCGCGAGGTCCGCGGACACCATCTCCGCGATGAGGTCCTCGAAGGGGATCTCGGGCTCCCAGCCCAGCGCCGTCCGGGCGTGCGAGGGATCGCCGATCGACGGCGTGGCCTCGGGCGGCCGGACGAAGGCGGGGTCGACGCGGACGCGGTCGCGTCCGCCCTCGACGCCCGCGGCGGCGAACGCGGCCTCGACCAGGTCGCCGACCGTGCGGCCGACGCCGGAGGCGAAGACGTAGTCGTCGGGCCGGTCGGCCCGCAGCGACAGCCAGGCGCCGCGCATGATGTCGGCGGCGTGCGACCAGTCGCGCACCGCGCCCAGGTCGCCGAGCGTCAGCTCGTCCTCTAGGCCCAGCGCGATCGCCGCCGCGCCGCGCGTGACCTTGCGCGGCAGGAAGCGCTCCGGTCGGCGCGGCGACTCGTGGTTGTAGGTGATGCCGCTGACCGCGAACAGCCCGAGCCGCTCGCGCAGCACCCCCACCAGCTGGTGGGTCGCGAGCTTGGCGATCCCGTAGGGCGAGCGCGGACGCATCGGCGAGGTCTCGCGCTGGGGCGACTCGCCGGCGTCGCCGAAGATCTCGCTCGACGTCGCGACGAAGACGCGCATCGCCGGGTCGACGCGGGCGGCCTGCGCCAGCAGCGTCCCGGTCGCGCCCGGGATCGCCGCCATCACGCCGGCCGGGTCCTCCCAGGAGGCGGGCACGAACGTCGGCGCGGCCAGGTGGTACAGCTCCTGCGGCGCCACCTCCTCGACCGCGCGCACCAGCGTCGAGGGCTCCAGCAGGTCACCCGGGACGCCGCGCACGCCGGCCGGGACGCGCCCCGGATCGCGCGCCACGCCGGCCACCTCGTAGCCCTGGGCGAGCAGCAGCTCGGCCAGGTAGGAGCCGTCCTGACCGGTGACGCCGGTGATCAGCGCTCGCCGTGCCGTCACGTCGTGTGCCAAAATGGAGTAGACCGCGCCACCGCGGGGCAGCCTACGCAAACCGCGAAACCTCCCGCGCGCAGGCTCGTTCTACCCTCTGCATGCCCGCCTCCGGACCCCTTCCCATCGACGACGCGCGCGCTGCCGACGGCGATCCCGCCGTTCCGCCGCCCACCGTGCCCGTCCTCGGGGTCCCGCTCGCGCTCACCGACTACGAGCGCACGATGGACTGGATGGACGCGACGATCGCGCGGCGGGGCAAGGGCTACATCTGCGTCGCCGCGACCCACACCGTGGTCACCGCGCAGGACGACCCCGAGCTGAAGGCCGCCGTCACCGGCGCCTCGATGGTCGTCCCCGACGGCCAGCCGGTCGTCTGGGCGATGAACGCGCTGGGCCACAACCTGTCCAGCCGCGTCTACGGCCCCGACCTGATGGCCAAGTTCTGCGAGCGCTCCGCGCTGACCGGCGCGCGCATGTTCCTCTACGGCGGCCGCAACCAGGGCGCGCTCGTGCAGCTCGCGCTGAACCTGCGCCGCCGCTTCGACGGCCTGCAGATCGTCGGCGGCTACTCGCCCCCCTTCCGGACCTTGAGCGCGGAGGAGATCGACGCGGTCGTCGCCGAGATCAACCACGCCAAGCCCGACGTGGTCTGGGTCGGCATCGGCGTCCCCAAGCAGGAGAAGTGGATGGCCGCGCTGCGCGACCGGATCGACGCTCCGGTGCTCGTCGGCGTCGGCGCCGCCTTCGACTTCCACGCGGGCCTCGTGCCGCAGGCGCCGTCGTGGATGCAGTCCGCGGGCCTGGAGTGGCTCTACCGCCTCGGCCAGGAGCCGCGCCGCCTGTGGAAGCGCTACCTGACCAACAACCCGCGCTTCGTGCTCGGGTTCGCGCGTCAGTACGTGCACCACCGGCGGGCTTTGGCGCGCGACAGCGCGCGATAGCCTCACGCCGCATGACCGAGGTAGCCGTCATCGGCCTGGGCAGGGTCGGCCTTCCCCTGGCGCTCGCGTTCGCCGACGCCGGGCTCTCCGTCATCGGGGTCGACAACGACCCGACCCGGATCGAGGCGCTGCGCGCCGGCCGGATGCCGTTCGACGAGCCGGGCGCGCAGGCGGTCCTGGACCGCGTCCGCGAGCGGTTGACGCTCGCCGACCGCGCCGCCGACGCGCACCCCGCGCGCCACATCGTGCTCACGCTCGGCACGCCGGCGATGTCGCACATCGAGATCGACCTGCGCCAGATCCGCTCGGTGCTCGACGACCTCCTGCCGCACCTGCGCGAGGGGCACGCGCTGCACCTGCGCTCGACGATCGCGCCCAACACCACCGACTACGTCGCCGGCTACGTCGCCAAGCACCGTGGCTTCGAGATCGGGACCGAGGTCTTCGTCGCCCACGTCCCCGAGCGGATCGCCTCGGCGAAGTTCTTCGAGGAGATCTCGACGCTGCCGTGCATCGTCGGCGGCGTCGGGGAGCGCTCGGGCGCGGTCGCCGCCGAGCTGTTCGAGGTGCTCGGCGCGCCGATCGTGCAGACCACGCCCGTGCAGGCCGAGCTGGCCAAGATCTGGACCAACATCCTGCGCTACGCGAACTTCGCGCTGCCCAACCTGTTGATGATGGACTGCGAGCAGTACGACGCCAACGTCTTCGAGGTCGTCGAGCTCATCAACAAGGACTACCCGCGCGGCGGCATGAAGCTCCCGGGCTTCACGGCCGGGACGTGCCTGCGCAAGGACTTCGCCTTCTCCGAGGAGCGCTCCAACGCGCCGGGGATGCTGCTGGCGGTCTCGCGCGTCAACGAGTCCGTGCCGCTGTTCCTCGTGCAGGGGTTGAAGCGGCGCCTGGACGGGTCGTTGAAGGACAAGAAGATCGCCGTGCTCGGCCTGGCCTTCAAGTCCGACACCGACGACGAGCGCGACTCGTTGTCCTACAAGCTGGTCCGGCTGCTGGAGCGCGAGCTGGCCGACGTCGCGATCCACGACCCGCACGTGCCGACGCCGACGTCGTCGCTGGGCGACGCGGTGCTGGACGCCGAGGCCGTGGTCGTCGCGACCAACCACTCGGAGTTCGCGTCGCGCGACGTGCTGCGCCAGATCGTCGAGGGCGCCAAGCGCGACGCGCTGGTCGTCGACCCGTGGAACAGCTGGGGTGCCGCGCAGGTCTTCGCGCACGCCGACGAAGTGCTCGCGCTGGCCGCTCGATAACGTCCTCCGGCGCATGAACCGTGTTCTCGTCACCGGCGGCGCCGGCACCATCGGCGCGGCGGTCGTCCGCCGCCTCCTCCGCGATCCGCGCTTCGAGGTGCGCGTGTCCGACCAGCGCGAGGCGCCGCAGTGGATGCGCGAGGGCTGCGAGGTCCATCAGGGCGACCTGCGGGTGCTCGACGAGGCGCGCAAGGCCACGCAGGGCTGCACGCACGTCATCCACCTCGCCGCGATCGTCGGCGGCATCGGCAATTTCCACAAGCTGCCCCACACGCTGACCGAGGTCAACAACGCGCTCTACAACGGTGTCGTGCGCGCGGCGCTGGACCACGACGTGGAGCGGTTCGTGTACGTGTCGTCCTCGATGGTCTTCGAGCGCGCGACCGAGTACCCGACGACGGAGGCGCACATCCACGACACGCCGATCCCGGCCAGCGCCTACGGGTTCTCCAAGCTCACGGGCGAGGTGTACGTGAAGGCCGCCCACGAGGAGCACGGGTTCCCCTACACGATCTGCCGCCCGTTCAACGCCTACGGCCCGGGCGAGATGCCCGAGGACGAGCCGGGGATCGCGCACATGGTCCCCGACGTCATCAAGAAGTGCCTGGCGCTGCCCGAGGGCGCGCCGCTGCCGATCTTCGGCGACGGCACCCAGACGCGGACGATCACCCACATCGACGACATCGCCGACGGCATCGTCGTCTCGATGGCCGCCGAGGCCGGGCTGCACGAGGACTTCAACATCTCCGCCGCCGAGGAGATGACGGTCGCCGAGATCGCGCGCGTGATCTGGGAGGAGACCGGCCGCGACCCCGAGGCCTTCGCGCTGGAGCACCTGCCGACCTACCCGGTCGACGTCGTGCGCCGCTGGCCGAGCGTCGAGAAGGCCGAGAAGCTGCTGGGCTGGAAGGCCCAGATCGGCGTCCGCGAGGGCATCCGCCAGACGGCGGACTGGCTGCGCGGCGTCATCCCGGCCGCCTAGGAACGGCCGTTTGCCCCGTTGTGGGCCGGGTAGCGCAACGGGCATGGCCAACCTGAGCATCCGCCGACGCAAGAGCAAGAAGCAGCGCGCGGTGAGCGCCGTCGGCAACGCCGGCTCCGCCGCCTGGACCTTCCTGAAGGCCCGCTTCGCCTGGCTCATGGGCAAGAAGGCGGCCAGGGTCGCCGTGCCCGCCGCCGCGGCCGGCACCGTCGCCGTCGTCGCCAAGAAGCGCTTCAGCCACGACGACCCGTCGTCGCGAACCTCCGCGCCGACGGCCCCCAACGGCGTGCCGACGGCGCCCGCGGGCGTCGCCTAGGAGGACGGCGGCGGCTTGATCGTCAGCAGCTGATCGACCGGGGCGTAGTCGTCGCGCAGCAGCTTCCCGCCCTTGGAGAAGCGCGCCATCGCGTCGCGGTCGAACACGGCCGCGCCGTTCTCGTCGGGGTCGAACCCGCGCCACGTCCGCGGCGCGTCCGATGACAGGATCTCGAGGTTGCCGCTCTCGCCGGACACGTCGCCGGCGGCGTCCGGCACCGCGGCCATCTGCACGTCGCGGAACTGCCGCCGCAGCGTCGCCACCACGGCCCGCGCCAGGTGCATCCGCTCGAGGTCGATCAGGTTGATGATGTACAGCCCACCGGGCTTGAGCACGCGGCGGACCTCGTCGTTGTACTCGCGCGTCAGCAGCTGCCACGGCACCGTGTAGCCGCTGAACGCGTCGCCGACCACGACGTCGGCGCTGTGGCTGGGCACGTCGCGCATCGACACCCGCGCGTCGCCGACCACGGCCTTCAGGGCCTCGGAGGTCCTCAGCCCCAGCTTCTCGCGGTCGAGGTCCACCAGCTTGCCGTCGACCTCCAGGACGCGGACGTGCGAGCCCGGCCGCGTGGCGACCAGCAGCTGCGGGAGCGTGAACGCACCGCCGCCGACGAAGACCGCGTCCAGCGCCGCCGGCGGCGCCTTGACGTCGTCGATCGCGCGGGCGATCCACGCGGTGTAGGGGAACTCGAGCTGGGTCTTGTCCTTGAGGTCGACGAACGAGTTGCTGACCCCGTCGAGCATCAGCTCGCGGCCGTCGGGGTCCTGGGCGTCGAGCACGATGCTCGCGCAGTGGTAGGTCGTGTCCGCGTCGCACGGCGAGTCCCGGGTGGCCGAGAGCGTGCCGAGCCCGACGAGGGCGACGAGCGCGGCCGCCATGACCGGCGGGCCGAGCGCGCGCAGGTAGCCACCGAGCAGCAGCCCGTAGACGCCGAGGCTCACGCCGATGATGAGCACGGCGGTCGACACCGGCACCAGCGGGACCAGCACGAACCCCGTGCCGAACGTGCCGACCAGCGCGCCCGCCGTCGCGTAGGCCGAGAGGTGGCCGACGGTGGCGCCGCTGGCGCCCAGGTCGCGCAGCTGGATACGGGCGATCGTCGGCGAGATCGCGCTCAGGACCGCGGCGCTGGGCACCAGCGACGCCAGCGTGACGCCGAGCGCCGCCAGGTTGCCGTGACCGCGCGCGCCCGGCCCCAGCCAGCGCACGATCGGCACGGTGAGCAGCGCGAGCAGCCCGCCGACGATCAGCAGGCCGACCGCCAGGCGGCGCGGCTCGGTGCGGTCGGCGACCGATCCGCCGACCCACGCGCCCAGCGCGATGCCCGCCAGCACGGCGCCGATGATCGACGTCGTGGTCTCCAGCGTCAGGCCGACGTACGGCGCCAGCAGGCGCACGGCCAGGATCTCCAGCATCAGCACCGCGCCGGAGGCGAGGAAGACCGTCAGCGCGGCGATCGGCGGCGCCAGCGCGCCGGAAGGCGGCGCGGCGGGCGCCGATGCTGGTGCCGCCGCCGGGCGGCGGCGGGAGCGGGTCGAAGGCACCCGGCGACACTAGTCAGGCCCGCTCTTCTCAACAAGACGCTGACCAGTGCCGCCTGGCAGGCGGCGCGGCGCCCGCTACGGCGTCGCGTCGAGCGTGGCGCGCAGGCCGTCCAGCAGCGACACCTTGGCCTCCCAGCCCAGCTCCTCGCGCGCGCGGGAGACGTCCAGGCAGGAGCGCTCGATCTCGCCCAGGCGCGAGTCCTCGAAGCGCGGCGCGAACGCGTCGGCCTGCTCGGGCGCCAGCTCCTTGAGCGCGTCGACGATCTGCAGGACGTTGGTCTCGCGGCCGGTGCCGACGTTGATCTCGCCGGTCACGCCGGACTGCGCGGCGGCCAGCTGGGCGGCGACGACGTCGCCGACGTAGACGTAGTCGCGCGTCTGGGTGCCGTCGCCGTAGATCACCGGGCGCTCGCCGGAGCGCAGCTTGCCGCAGAAGATCGCGATGACGCCGGCCTCGCCGAGCGGATCCTGGCGCGGGCCGAAGACGTTGCCCAGGCGCAGCGTGACGTTGGACTGCGAGTACAGGCGGCGGTACCAGCCCAGGTAGCGCTCGGCGCAGAACTTCGACTGGCCGTAGGCGGCCATCGGCAGCGGCTCGGTGGTCTCGGGCGACGGGATGGCCTCGGCGTCGCCGTAGATCGCGCCGCCGGTCGACGTGTTGACGACGCGCCCGACGCCGCTGACGCGCGCGGCCTCCAGCACGTTGATCGTGCCGACGACGTTGACGCCGGCGTCGAAGGCCGGGTCCTCGATCGACTTGCGCACGTCGATCTGGGCGGCGAGGTGGAAGATGACGTCCGGCGCGACGTCGCCGACCAGCGCGGTCAGCTCGCGCGCGTCGGTGATGTCGACCCGGTGCAGCCGCGCGCCGCGATCCAGCGCGCCGGCCTCGAGGTTGCTCAGCCGCCCGGTGACGAGCGTGTCGATGACGTCGACCTCGGCGCCCTGGTCCAGCAGCGCGTCGACGAGGTTCGATCCGATGAAGCCGGCTCCGCCGGTGACGATGGCACGCATTTCGGAGCGGAGGCTACAAGTCGCCCCGCCGGTCCGGCGGTTCTCTCAGCCCAGGCTCGCGTACAGCTCAGCCAGCCGCGGGGCGACGACGTCGGGCGCGGCGCGGCGGCGCGCGGCGGCCAGCGCGGCGGCCGGCGCGGCGGGATCGGCGATCACGCGGGTGGCCGCGGCGGCCAGCCCGGGCGCGTCGTCGCGGGGCGCGAGCGCGACGTCGCCCCGCAGCTCGGCCAGCGCGCCGACCGCGGTCGCCGCGACGGGCAGCGCGGCGGCCAGCGCCTCCAGCGCGGCGAGGCCGAACGTCTCGTGGGCGCGGCTCGGGACGAGCGCGACCCGGTGGCGCGCGCGCAGCCCGGCCAGCTCGGCGCGCGACACGCGGCCGGTGAACGTCACGTCGGAGTGGGCCGTGAGCGTGCCCAGCGCGTGGCGCAGCGGGCCGTCGCCGCAGATCGTCAGCGGCAGCCCGGCCGCGACCGCCGCGGCGATCGCGACGTCGACGGCCTTCTCGCGCGAGAGGCGGGAGACGACGAGCGCGCCGCGGCGCCCGGAGTGGGTCGGCGGCGGCGCGTCGACGAAGTCCCGCACGACGTGCCCGAGCACGCGCGCCCGGTCGGCCCCCGGCGCGCCCAGCGCGACCAGCCGCTCCCGCGCCGCCGCGCTGGGGACGACGAGCACGTCCGCGTGCTCGACCAGGCGCCGCTGCTGCAGCGCCAGCCCCGCCGCGTAGGTGACGGCCTCCACGCGCGAGCCGCGACAGCCCAGCCGCACGCCCGGCGCCGTGTCGCGTCCGTGGCAGCGCGTGCAGTCCTCGCCGCGCGCGTTCACGCACGTCCCGACCGCGCACACCAGCCGGTAGTTGTGCAGGTGCAGGACGGTCCGTGCGCCCGCGTCCCGAGCCGCGGCCAGGGCGCGCCAGCCGAGCGACGGGTGCAGGTTGTGGGCGTGGACGATCCGCGCGCCCGTGCGCCGCACCGCCGCCGCCACGTCGTCCGGGTCCAGCCCGCCGCGCAGCAGCCCCTTCGCCGCGCGGGAGGGCGGCAGCGCGGCGCTGTCGCGCTCCAGCACCTCGGCGTCCTCGCCCAGATGGCTGCGCGTCAGCCACGCGAGGTCCTCCACGACGCGCTCCTCGCCGCCGGGCGTGCGATAGCGGTTGTGCAGGAAGAGGATCACGGAGCCTGGAACCTATTCCCTACTGTCCGTTCTGTCCGTGCCCGCGCCCGCCGCTGTCATCCTGCCCACCGCCGGGCGCCCCGCGTACCTCGACGTCTCGCTGGCGTCGATCGTGCCCCAGGCGCGCGCGCTGGGCGCCGACGTCCTCGTCGTCGACGACGGGCCGAGCGAGGCGACGCGCGCGGCGGCCGCCCGTCACGGCGCGCGCTACGTCGCCCACGAGCGCTCGCTGGGCCTCAACGCGGCGCGCAACACGGGCGCGCGCGAGACCGACGCGCCGCTGCTGGCCTACGTCGACGACGACGTCCGCGTCCACCCCGGCTGGCTGGCCGCGCTCGTCGTCGCCGACGCCGCGCTGCCCGCCGCCTACGGCGTCCTCACCGGCCCGATCCTCGCGGTCTTCGAGGACCATCCGCTGCCGCTCTGCGGTCGCGAGGACCCGCCGGTCACGCACCTCGACCTCGGCCCGGCCGACCGCGACGCCGAGCACGCCTGGGGCGCGAACATGGCGGTGCGCCGCTCGGCGCTCCAGCGCGTCGGCGCCTTCGACGAGACGCGCGAGCTCTACGGCGACGAGCAGGAGTGGCAGGCGCGGCTGAAGGCCGAGGGCGGGCGGATCCGCTACGTCGCGTCCGCGGCGCTCGACCACCGGCGCGTCGGCGACGACGCGCGCGTGTCCGCGCTGGCCCGCGCCGCCTACCGCCGCGGGCGCGCGTCGCGGCGCTTCGACGTCTACAAGGCGCCGCACCCACCGGCGCCGTCGCCGCGCGCGGAGCTGCGCGTGCTCGCCGGCTGCGCGCTGCACGGCCCGCGCTTCCGCTGCGCCAACGGGCCGATCCTCACCGCCCATTCGCTCGGCCGGATCCGGTCGCTGCTCGACGAGCGCCTCAGCGTGCCGCCGCCCCCGCCCGCCACGCCCGGCGTCGACGACTTCCTCTCCGGCCGCAGCGGCCTGGTCGCCGGCAGGCGCGGCGCGCTGCTGCGCGCCCACGACGCGCTGCTGGACGTCGCCGCCGCCGCGCCGCGCCGGCGTCGTGCCCTGCGCGCCGCCGCCGCGCGGCTGCCGCGCCGGCGCGTGCTGGTCGTCGGCGTCGTGCGCACCGACGTCCCCAACCTGGCCGCCGCCGCGCGCGCCGAGCTGGCGCGCTCGCGCCACGACGTCACGCTCGACCTCGCGGCCGCCCGGCCCGGCCTGGGCAAGTTCGAGAACCTCGACGCGCTGCTGGACCGCCACGCGCCGCTGAGCGCCTTCGACTGGGTGATCGTCGCCGACGACGACGTCGCGTTCCCGCGCGGCTTCCTCGACGCGTTCATGGCCGTCGCCGAGGCCGGCGGCCTCCAGCTCGCCCAGCCCGCGCACCGCCGCCACTCGCACGCGGGCTGGGAGATCACCCGCCGCGTGCCCGGCGCCGACTGGCGCGAGACGACGTTCGTGGAGATCGGCCCGGTGACCGCGTTCTCGCGCGCCGCCACCGCCGAGCTGCTGCCGTTCCCCAAGGACCTCAGGATGGGCTGGGGCCTGGACGTGCACTGGTCGGCGGTCGCCCAGCGGCGCGGCTGGCGGATCGGCGTCGTCGACGCGACCCCGATCGGCCACACGTTGCGCCCCGCCGCGTCCGACTACCCGCGCGAGACCGCCGCCGCCGAGGCGCGCCGCTTCCTCGACGGCCGTCCCTACGTCACCCGCGACGCCGTCCGCACGCTCGCGACGCACAGGGTCGGCGAGCGATGAGGGTCCTCGTCGTCGCCGAGTTCTACCCGCGCGTGGCCGACCCGGTGCTGGGCATCTGGGCCCACCGCCAGGCGCTGGCCGCGCGCGACCACGGCGCCGACGTGCGCGTCGTCGTCCTGCACCGCCCGATCGCGCCCGCCGCGCGCTTCCGCGACCGCGAGGCGTGGCGCGAGCTGCTCGCCCAGCCGCGCCACGTCCAGCTCGACGGGCTCGACGTGCGCTACCTGCGCTTCGTCTCGCCGCCGCGCGGGCGCTCGTACGCCTCGTGGGGCGCGTTCGCGGCGCCCGGGCTGGCCGTCGAGCTGCGCCGGATCCGCCGCGAGTTCCCCTATGACCTGATCCACGCGCACTACGCGGTCCCCGCGGCCGACGCGGTCCTGCGCGCCCGCGACCGCGCGCCGCTGGTGATCTCCGAGCACGGCGGCGACGTCTTCCACACCGCGCGCCTGCCCGCCGGGCGCGAGCGCATCCGCCACGCGTTCTCGGCCGCGCGCCTCGTGCTCGCCAACTCGCTGGGCATCGAGGCCGCCTGCCGCGACCTCGGCGCCGAGCGAACACGCGTGATCCACCTCGGCACCGACCTGACGCCGATGGAGCGCCGCCCGCCCGCGCACCCGACGCTGGTCACCGTGGGCCAGCTCGTCGCCCGCAAGCGCCAGGCCGACGTGATGCGCGCGATGTGGGTGCTGCGCGACCGCCACCCGCACCTGCGCTACCGGCTGATCGGCGACGGGCCGGAGCGCGACAGCCTCGCGGCGCTGGCCCGCCAACTCGGCCTCGCCGAGCGCGTCGAGTTCACCGGCGCGCTGCCCCACGAGGAGGCGCTCAAGCGCGGCCGCGACGCGAGCGTCTTCGTGATGCCGTCGACCGACGAGGCGTTCGGCGTCGCCTACGTCGAGGCGATGGCCGCCGGCCTCCCGGCGGTCGGCTCGCGCGGTGAGCCCGGTCCGGAGGACATCGCGAGCCTCGGCCACGGCATGCGGCTGGTCCCGCCCGGCGACCCCGAGGCGCTGGCCACCGAGATCGACCACCTCCTCGACGGCGACTGGGGCGCGCGGATCGGCTCGGCCGCCCAGGCGATGGTCGTCGAGCACTTCACCTGGGACGCCTGCGGCGTGGCGACCGTCGCCGCCTACGAGGAGGCCCTGGGCCGGTGACGGCCGCCGCCGACGACCGGCCGGTCCTCGTCGTCACCAACCTCGTCGCGCCGGATCGCGCGGGCGCGTTCGCGGCGCTGCACGAGCGCGAGGACATCATGTTGGCCCTGTTCGGCGGGCGCTCGCACCACGCGACCGGCGCCGTCGCGGACCCGGGCGTCCCGTTCACCGCCGTCGCGCAGCGCGACGCCTACACCTTGGCCGCGTCGGGCCGCTTCCGCGCGGTGATCGCGGGCACCGCCGGGCGCGCCGCGCTGCCCGCCGCGCTGCTCGGGGCCCGCCGCGCGCGCGTGCCGTTCCTGCTGTGGACCGCGCTGTGGGCGCACCCGCGCACGCCCGCGTTCGCGCTGGCGGGCACGCCGCTGCTGCGGCTGATCTACCGCAACGCCGACGCGGTCATCGCCTACGGGTCGCACGTCAGCGCGTTCGTCGCGGCCCGCGGCGCGCGCAACGTGCACGTGGCGCCCCAGGCGGTCGACGTCGCGTTCTGGAGCGCGCCCGCCGACGCGCCACGGCGTCCGGCGAGCGCGACCTTCGCCGCGCTCAACGTCGGCCGCGCCGCGCGCTACAAGGGCGTCCCCGAGCTGCTGGAGGCGTGGCGCCTGTCCGGGCTCGGACCGCCCGGCGACGCGCTCACGCTCGTCGGGGAGCGAAGCGACGACGACGCGACCGCCCTGCCGGCCGGCGTCGCCCGCGCCGGACGGGCCGATCCCGAGGCGCTGCGCAACTTCTACGCCGGATCCGACGTCCTGGTCATGTCCGCCATCGAGACCCGCGACTTCCTCGAGCCGTGGGGCCTGGTGGCCAACGAAGCCATGCACCAACGACTGCCCGTCATCGCCACCACCGCCGTCGGCGCGGCCGCCGGAGGGCTCGTCCAGCACGAGCGCAACGGCCTGGTCGTGCCAGCGGGCGACGCCACCGCCCTCGCGGGCGCGCTGCGCCGCCTGCGCGACGACGCGCCGCTGCGCGCCCGTCTGGGCGCGGCTGCCGCGGCCGACGCCGCCGCCCACACGTTCGCCGCGTGGGCCGCCGGCGTCTCCGCCGCGCTGGTGAGCGTCGGCGCGGGCCGGGAAGGGGATCGATAACGTGTCCACCTCGCAGGGACTCCACCGTCACGTCCGCCAGCACGGAGGCCCGCAACGCCGGACCATGCGCCTCCGCCACCGGATCGCAACAGCCCTCGCCCTCCTCGTCGCGCTGCTCGCGCTGCCCGGCCTCGCCTACGCCGGCAGCGGCGACGCCGCGATCAGGGACTGCGCCAACGACGGCAAGCTCGACAAGACCTACACGCAGTCCCAGCTGGCCGACGCGATCGCCCACCTGCCGGCCGACGTCGACGAGTACTCCGACTGCCGCGACATCCTGCGCCGCGCCCAGCTCAACGGCGGGTCGTCGGGCGGCGGGTCCTCCAACAGCGGCGGCGGCGGGACCACCGGCGGCGGCGCCACGGGCGGCGGCGGCGGCGGCACGGGCGGCGGCGGCACGACCGGCGGCGGCAACGCCGACACCGGCACCGCGTCGGCCGGCCCGGCCACCGACCCGCTGCAGGGCGCGACCGACGCCGAGCGCGCCGCGTTCCAGAAGGCGGTCGCCAACGGCGACGCGCCCGTGAAGCTGGACGGCCGCCCGATCACGCCCGGCGCGCTGGGCGGCGCCAAGACCAACGGCCTCTCCGACCTCCCCGCCCCGCTGCTCGCGATCCTCGCGCTGCTGGTCGTGGCCGGGTTCGGCGCTGCCGCCTTCGGAACCCGACGCCTTGTCCACGGTCGCCGCCCCGCCTGACGCACGCATCCTGAGCGGGGACCGGGCCCGGCGGCGCGCGCCGCGGCGGCCCGGCCCCGAGCTGCTCTTCGGCGCGGCGCTGACCGCCGCGCTCACCGCCGTCGCGCTCCGCGGCGGCGGCGGCCTGTCGTTGAACTCGACGACCAAGGTCGAGATGGCGCTCGACGTCGTCGGCGGCCTGCTGGCCGTGCTCGCCGCGCTGGCGGCCGGCGTCCGCCGCCTGTGGGGCGGCATCACGATCGCGCTCTTCGCCGCGCTGGCGATCCTGACCGCGGTCTCGATCACCTGGGCGGTCCAGCCCTCCGACGCGTTGTTGGAGGCCAACCGGACGTTCTCCTACCTGATGGTCTTCGCGGGCGCCGCGATCCTCGCCCGGACGGTCGGCGCGTGGTGGAGCGGGCTGCTCGGCGCGATCGTCGCGACGACCACGCTGATCAGCCTGTGGGCGGTCCTCACCAAGGTCTTCCCCGGCGCGCTGGCCTCCGAGGAGACCTACGCGCGACTGCGCGAGCCGTTCGACTACTGGAACGCGGTCGGCCTGACCGCGGCGCTCGGCGTCCCCGGCGCGCTGTGGCTCGGCGCGCGGCGCACGGGCCACGGGGCGGTCAACGCGCTCGCCTACCCGATCGTCGGCGTCCAGATCCTGACCGTGATGCTGGCCTACTCGCGCGGCTCGCTGCTGGCGGTCGCGGTCGGCTGCGCGTTCTGGTTCCTGGTCGTGCCGCTGCGCCTGCGCGGCGTCGCGGTGCTGGCGGTCGGCGCGGTCGGCGCGCTGGCGGTCACCGGCTGGGTCTTCGCGCAGGACACGCTGACCAAGGACGGCGTGCCGCTCGACGAGCGCGCCACGTCGGGCCACGAGCTGGGCGTCGCGGTGCTGGCGATGATCCTGGTGCTGCTGGCCATCGGGCTGGCGATGGTCTTCGCGGCCGCGCGCCAGGCGCCGTCGCGGGGCGCGCGCCGCCGGGCGGGCGCGGTCATCCTCGTCGGCGTCGCGCTGCTGCCGGTCGCGGTCGTCGTCGCGCTGGCGATGTCGACCAAGGGCCTGGGCGGCTCGATCACCGACGGCTGGAAGTCGCTGACCGACCCCCACGACCAGACGACCGTCCTCAACGACCCCAGCCGCCTGACGTCGGTGGGCTCGGTGCGCGCCAAGTACTGGAACGAGTCGATCAAGATCTTCAGGGCGCACCCGCTCAAGGGCGTCGGCGCCGGCGGCTACGAGACCGCGCGGCTGCGCTACCGCACCGACAACCTCGCGGTGCGCCACGCGCACGGCTACGTCGTGCAGACGGCGGCGGACATGGGCCTGCTCGGCCTGCTGGTGTCCGGGCTGCTGCTGATGGCGTGGATCGGCGCGACCGGCCGCACGCTGGGCTGGCGGGTGCCGTGGCTCTCGCGCCCGGGGCCGAAGGTCGCCTACGGGCCCGAGCACGTCGCGATGGCGACGCTGGCGACGACCGTGCTCGTCTTCGGCGTGCACTCGTTCATCGACTGGACGTGGTTCGTCCCGGGCACCGCGGTGATCGCGCTGGTCGCGGCCGGCTGGGTCGCGGCGCGCGGGCCGCTGCACGAGCCGGCCGCCGAGCCGCGCCTGCTGCGCGAGCGGATCGCGCTCGGCGCGCGCCGCCCCGAGCGCGTCGCGGCGGCCGTCGCCGGGCTGGCGCTCGGCCTGCTGGCCGCGTGGGTGGCCTGGCAGCCGGAGCGCTCCGTGGACGCCGACAACGCCGCGCTCGCCGTGGTCGACAAGGACCCCGCCAAGGCGTTGGCCTACACCAAGACCGCGCAGGACCGCAACCCGCTCTCGATCGACCCGCTGCTGACGCGCGCGGTCGTCGAGAACACCGCCAAGCACCCGGACCGGGCGCGCGAGGCGCTGGTCGAGGCGGTGCGCCTGCAGCCGTCCAACCCGCAGACGTGGGAGTACCTCTCGCGCTTCACGGCCGAGCAGGACCGCGACCCGGTGCTGGCGCTGCGCCTGCTCGGGCCCGCGCTGTACCTGGATCCGAAGTCGCCGACCGGCGCGCAGGACTACCTCGAGGCGCTGCGTCTGGCCACCCAGCAGGCGCAGGAGAAGGCGGATCGCAAGGCCGCCGCCAAGGCCGAGGCCGAGAAGAAGCACAGGAAGAAGAAGGGCTGACCTCCGCGTGCGGCTGCTGGCCGTCTGCCAGGTCGACCGGCCTGGCGGTCCCGAGATCGGGCTGCTGCGGCTGCTGACGCGGCTGGCCGGCCGTGGCTGGGACGTGGCGCTGACCTCGCCCGGGCACACGCCGGCGGTCGAGCTGACCGAGGCGGGCTACCCGTGGGAGGCGCTGGAGGTCGGCGGCCTGGAGCACGGCGCGGGCGCGCGGGCGGTGGCGTCCTGGCCGCGCGCGCGAAAGCTCTCGCGCGAGGTCGACGTGACCTACCTGAACGGGACGGTCGCCGGCCGGCTGCTGCCGGCGCTGCGCGGGCACGCGACCGTGCTGCACGTCCACGACATCGTCGACCGCGTGCCGCGCCACTGGCACGGCGCCGACCTCGTGCTCGCCGACTCGCGCGCGGTCGGGGCGCGGCTGGACCCGCTCGACGTCCACGTGATCGGCTGCCCGGTCGACCTGGACCCGCCGCGGGCCGGGACGCCGCCGTGGCCGACCGACGGGCAGGCCGGGCCGCGGGGTCCGGTCGTCGGCTTCGTCGGGCGGCTGGTGCCGCGCAAGGGCGCGCTGGACCTCGTCAAGGCCGCGCCGGCGATCCGCGCCGCGCGCCCCGACGTCCGGATCGTGATCGTCGGCGACGACCCCTACGCCGACGAGGAGTCCGACTACGCCGCGGCGGTGCGCGCGTCGGACGAGGTCGAGCACGTCGGCCGCGTCACCGGCGCGGCGAGCATCCTCGGCCACCTCGACGCGCTCGTGCTGCCCAGCCGCCAGGAGCCGTTCGGCACCGTGGTGGCCGAGGCGATGGCGGCGGGCACGCCGGTCGTCGCCACCCGCGTCGACGGGCTGCCCGAGCTGGTGGCCGACGGCGTCACCGGCGCGCTGGTCGAGCCCGGCGACACCGCCGCGCTGGCCGTCGCGGTCCTGCGCGTCCTCGACGACCACGCCGCGATGTCCGCCGCCGCCCGCGCCGCGGCCGAGCGCTTCGGCGCCGACGCCTACGCCGAGCGCGTCCACGACCTCCTGGTCGACGTGCTGCCGGGCATCCGCGCCGAGGAGCGCCGCCGCGGGCTGCACGACGGCGCGGCGACCTAGGCCGCTGCCGCCTGGCCTATGGGTCATTTGCACGGTTATGCGCACCGAATGCATGGGGAATCCCCAATGGATGGCGAGGTTCGCCCCAACAGCGCACAGCTACCTGCCGTCTGGCTCGGAGTTCGCCGGACTACGCTCGCGCGATGTCGGCCACCATGCCCGCTCAGACGCCCGCCGGGACCCGACGTCGAAGCGTCCCGCCGATGGCGATCGCCCTGCTCCAAGCACTGGCCGTCCTCGCCCTCATCCTGTTCCTGACGCGGCTCGCGTTCCTGCAGCACAGGCACTTCGCGGGCGACCTGATCAACGACGCCTGGTACATCCAGCACCAGGCCGACGCGCTGCGCACCATGCACGCGCCATCGCTGTACCTGCACACCTCCCTCGCGGCCTTCTACCCGATCTTCGCGTTCTACGGCGGCACGCTCTTCGTCGTCGCGGCCGCGCTCTCGCTGCTGACCGGATCGGCCTACGTCGCCGAGGCCATCGTCTACGTCGGCGCCTTCGGCGCGGCCTACGCCGGCTGGTTCTGGCTGGCCCGCATGGCGGGCGTCCGCGGCTGGTTCGCCCACGCCGCCGGGATCGTCTACGTCACCGCGCCCTACGTCCTGACCAACTTGTACCAGCGACAAGATCTGGCGGAGACGGTGGCCACCGCGGCGATGCCGCTGATGGTCGCCTCAGCGCTCAGCGTCGGTCGCGCCGACCGTCTACGCGCCGGCCCGGCGGCCGCGCTCGCCGCATCGACGATCGCCTTCACCGGCAGCCACAACGTCACGCTGCTGTGGGGCACGATCGTCCTGGTGTTGGGCGCGACGATCATCGCCGTGGTCGTGCCGCCGGCGCGCGGGCTGATCTCCGGCCGCGGCGCGCTACGCATCCTCGCGATCGTGCTGCCGGCCACCGCGGTCAACGCCTGGTTCCTACTACCCGACCTCGCCTACTCGCACGACACGGCGATCGCCCAGCGGCTGGCGGACGCGCAGCGCCGCCTGCGGGCCTCCAACGACGACCTCTCGCTGGGTCACCTCCTGACGCCGACGCGCCCGGACACCGCGGCCGGCGGCGGGCTCACGCTGCCGGTCCTCGCGCTCGGGTGGGCGCTGCTGGCCACGGCAACCCTCCGGTCGCGCCGGGGCACGCCGTGGCCGCGCCTGCTCGTCGTACTGACGATCGGCGCCCTGGGCATCGCGGCGTTGATCAGCCAGGCGCGCATCATGGCCGACCTGCCGAGCCCGTTCGTGCTCCTCCAGCTCGGTGAGCGCCTGGACACCTTCGCGCTGTTCGGGGTCTGCGGTGCGCTGATCGCCGCGCTGGCGCTCGCCGGCCGCCCGGCGCCATGGCTCGCCGGTCTGCTGGCGCTCGTGCTCGCCATCGGCCTGGCCCAAGCGGTCAACCAGATCAACCACGTCATACGGTTCCCGAAGGCTACGCCCCCGACGTTGGACAGCTGGTCGGCGTACGGCCTGGGCGACTACGCGGACGGCACCGCGACGATCGTGCGGCCGCCGGCCAACCAGGCCGCGGTGGCCCTCTCGCACGCCATGGCAGAGGGCGATGAGGCCGAGATCACCGCCACCGGAAACCCCGGCGACATGATCCTCGTCAACGTCATGGCCCCGATCTCCATGGTGCGGGTCGAAGGCGCGGACGTCCTCGGCCGCTGGATGGTCCCGCCCGACAACCCAGGCTGGCAGCAGCGCTGGTATCTCGCGTTGCGGATCCCCCGGGACGCGACCGGTCAGAGCCACACGATCGTGGTCCGCGCCGCGCGTTCGACCCCGATCGTCGCCGGACGGGTGATCTCGATCCTCGGGATCGTCGGACTGCTGGCCATCGCCCTGCTGCTCACGTGGCGGCGTCTACGGCGTCCCGCACCGCGCGCGCCGCGACCTCGCCGGCGACCAGCAGCGGCTCTCTGGAGCGCCACGCCCGCGCCAGCACGAACGCGCCCTCCAGCCCGGCGATCATCGCGATCGCCAACTCGCGGGCGCGCTCGTCCGGCACGCCGGCGGCGGCGAAGCGCGGCGCGAGGCCGTCGATCCACGCCGTGAAGACGTCGGCGGTGGCACGGCGCAGCGGCTCGGACGTCGAGGCGACTTCCAGGGCGACGGTCGCGATCGGGCACGCGTCGCGCCAGCCGGTCTCCTCCAGGTGCTCGGCCGCGCCCGCGAAGAAGTCGCGCACGCCGGCGACGACGTCGGGCGCCGGGTCGAAGACCGCGGGCCCGAGCATCCCGTACATCTTGCCCGACCAGCGGATGACCTCCTCGCCGAGCTGCTCCTTGCCGCCCGGGAAGTGGTGGTACAGGGAGCCGAACGGCGCCTGCGCGGCGGCGACGATCTCCTTGACCCCGGTGCCGGTGTAGCCCTTGACGCGCAGCAGCTCCGCGCCGGCCTCGACGATCCGCTGTCGCGTGGGGTTCGACATCCGTGTCGAGCGTAGCGTACGATCCCGCTAGAGCGATCTACCTAATCCGGAGGACGACCGATGTCGGGATGGACGAAGGTGGCGGCGGGCGCGATCGGCGCGGCGGCCGCCCGCGCGGCGTACACGGGCGCCACGCGCGCGCTGCTGCGACGCAACGTCAAGGCGCTGATGGCCGGCGACCCCGGGCCGCTGCTGGCGCTCTACCACCCCGACGCGGTGCTGACGTTCCCCGGCGAGCACTCGTGGGCGCGCGCCTACCGCGGCCGCGACGAGATCGCGGGCTTCCTGCGTCGCTTCCTGGACGCGGGCCTGCGCGGCGAGCTGGGCGCGATCTTCCTCGACGGCCCGCCGTGGGCGACCCGCGTCGCGATCGAGTTCGTCGACCACGCCCACGACCCGCGCACCGGCGAGCGGATCTACGAGAACCGCGCGGTGATCGTCCTGCGCACGCGCTGGGGCCGCGTCGTGGCCGAGGAGGTCTACGAGGACACCCAGAAGGTCGCGGCCTTCGACGAGCGCCTCGCCGAGATCGACGCGGTGACGGGGTGACCGGCCCGGAGGTCGTCAAGGCCGCGCACATCGCCTCGGCCTTCGCCGCCTACGGGCTGCCGCTCGCCTACCCGTTGCTCATCCCCTACCTGCGCCGCCACCACCCGGGCACGCTGCCCGGCGTCCACGACGCCCAGCACCGCTTCAGCGTCTGGCTGACCGGGCCGTTCACGGGCCTGCTGCTGGTCTTCGGCGTCTACCTGGCGACCAAGGAGCACCAGTGGGACCGGGCCTACGTGCAGGCGGGCCTCACGGCGATCGCGATCATCGGCGCCGCCGGCGGGCTGATCGTCCGCGACACCGCCAAGCTCGCGACCCTCGCGGCCGCCGGCTTCGGCGCCGAGTACGACCGCGTCTACCGCCGCTACCTGGTCACCGAGACCGCCCTTGGCGCGCTCGTGATCCTGATGATCTTCCTGATGACCGTTAGGCCCTAACATGTTCGGCCGCCCTAACTTCGGGCGCTCGAACCCATGGCTTTCACCCGACGCGCATTCCTCGCCACCGGCGGCGCGACCGCCGCGGCCGCCGCCGCGGCCGGCGTCGGCTACGCGGCTGGCCAGGACACCGGCGACGACGGCAGGCCCGGGTCCGGGTCGCACGTCGTCGACTTCCACGGCGACCACCAGGCCGGCATCGCCACGCCCGCCCAGGACCGCCTGCACTTCGCCGCCTTCGACGTCACCGAGGGCGTCACCGCCGCCGAGCTGCGCGACCTGCTGAAGCAGTGGACGCAGGCCTCGGCGACGATGGCCGGCGGCAGGCCGATCGGCACCGGCGCCGCGGGCGCGCCGCTGGCCCCGCCCGACGACACGGGCGAGGCGCTGGACCTCACGCCCGCCAACCTGACCGTCACCTTCGGCTTCGGCGCCTCGCTGTTCGACGACCGCTTCGGCCTGGCCGCCAAGCGGCCCAAGAAGCTCACGCGGCTGCCCGACCTGCCCGGCGACGCGCTGGACCACGACCGCTCCGACGGCGACCTCTGCGTCCAGGCCTGCGCCGACGACCCCCAGGTCGCCTTCCACGCGATCCGCAACCTCGCGCGCATCGGCCGCGGCCTGGTCACCGTCCGCTGGTCGCAGCTCGGCTTCGGGCGCACGTCGACGACCTCGCGCGCGCAGGCGACGCCGCGCAACCTGCTGGGCTTCAAGGACGGCACCGCGAACATCAAGCTCGAGGACCGCGCCGCGCTGGACCGGTACGTCTGGGTCGGCGGCGACCGCCCCGACGAGCCCGCGTGGCTGAAGGACGGGTCCTACCTGGTGGCGCGCCGCATCCGCATGCTGATCGAGGTCTGGGACCGCGCGTCGCTGAAGGACCAGGAGCAGACGATCGGGCGCACGAAGGTCATCGGCGCGCCGCTGGGCGGCAACGACGAGTTCCAGGCCTTCGAGCCGCGCGCGCTGCCGCTGGACTCCCACGTCCGCCTCGCCCACCCGGACACCAACGGCGGCATCCAGATCCTGCGCCGCGGCTACTCGTTCACCGACGGCCTCGAGTCCCTCGGCCAGCTCGACGCCGGCCTGTTCTTCCTGGCCTACATGCGCGACCCCAGCGCGTTCGTCGCGCTGCAGAACCGCCTCGGCGCCCACGACTCGCTCAACGAGTACATAAAGCACGTCGGCTCCGGCCTCTGGGCGATCCCGGGCGGGATCAAGCCCGGCGGCTACGCCGGACAGTCGCTCTTGGAGAGCTAGGCGGCCCTCAGAACGCCCCGCGCCGTGTGAACACGGCGGGCACGGTCTTCATCAGGATCGAGAGGTCGAGGAAGACCGACCAGCGCTCGAGGTAGAGGAAGTCGAGGCGGACGAGGTCGTCGAAGTCGAGGTCCGAGCGGCCGGAGACCTGCCAGAGGCCGGTGATGCCCGGCAGCACGAGGTAGCGCTTCTTGTGCCACTCCTCGAGGCGGTCGAAGTCGCGCTGGGGCAGCGGGCGCGGCCCGACCAGCGACATGTCGCCGCGCAGGACGTTGATGAGCTGCGGCAGCTCGTCGATCGAGAAGCGGCGCAGCACGCGGCCGACCTTCGTCACGCGCGGGTCGTGGCGCATCTTGAACAGCGCGCCGCTGGCCTCGTTGTGCTCCTCCAGCTCGGCCTGGCGACGGTCGGCGTCGGCGTACATCGTGCGGAACTTCAGGCACGGGAACGGCGCGCCGCCGATGCCCGGACGCCACGACTGGTAGAAGACCGGCCCGCGCGAGGTGAACTTCACCAGCGCCGCGCACAGCGCCAGCAGCGGCGACAGCAGCGCCAGCAGGAGGCTCGCCACCGCGAGGTCGAACGAGCGCTTGACCGCGAAGTCGATGCCGTCGAAGACCGGCGGCTTGAGCTCGAACAGCGGGACCGACTGGCCCGGCACGAACTCCGCGCGGTGGATGAGGATCTCCATCGTCGACGGCGCGATCCGCACCACGACGCCGCGCTGGTGGCAGGTGTCGACGAGCTCCAGCGCCCGCTGCTGCGGGAACGCGGGGTCGGCGATGATGACCTCGTCGACCTTGTGGCCCTCGACGATGTCGCCGATGTCCTCCAGCCCGCCGAGCGACCGCAGCCCGTTGTCGGGGCGCGGCGTCAGCGACACGAACCCGACGACGTTGACCGGCGCGTTGCCGCCCGCCGCCAGCAGGGCGTGCGCGACGTCCTCGATCTGCTCGCCGGTGCCGACCAGCACCGCGCGGCGCTTGTAGCCGGCGCTGCGCAGCATCCAGCCGGTGGCCTGCTCGTAGGCGTAGCGCGCCGTGGAGACGTAGGCCACCGCGAAGAACAGCGTGCCGTAGAAGATGTAGTAGGAGGAGAACTCCTCGCCGTTGACCACGGCGAAGATCAGCGCGACGAGCGTCGTCTGGAACAGCGACGCGACGATCCGCGTCAACCCGGGGCGCTGCGCGCGCTCCGCGTACAGGCCCGACCGCGCGAACAGCAGCGACGCGACCAAGAACGCGAACGGCACGTAGTCCTTGGCCTGCTCCCAGGAGACGTGCGGCTCCCAGGCGTCGCGCGCGACGGCCTTCAGGCACAGCGCGGTGAAGATCGCCAGGACGATCGCGCCGAGGTCCAGCGCCAGCAGCGAGACGACCCGCGCCCCGCGCCGCAGCGTCGACCACCGCAGCAGGAACGAGAGCAGCGGCGGCCGCTTGGCGCGCATGTCCCGATCGGGCAGCACGTCGAAGGCCGGGAGCTCCAGGCCGCCTCCGAGCTTCGCGGGGTTGACATCGGGCATCTGCCGTTCCTCAACGGACGAGGGTGGCAGATGTCGCGGGTTCGGCATGCGAAATACGTTTCAAGGCGCGCCAAGAAGCGGGATCGGCCCGCTCCGACGGCCGTTAGACGCTAGCGTGCGGCGCCGACGAGCACGTCGACGCCCGATTCGTCGAGCGTCCGCTGCAGGCCTTCGCGGAGCTGCACCTCGGGCTCCCAGCCCAGGATCTCCTTGGCCAGCGCGATCTCCGGCTGGCGGATCTGCGGGTCGTCGGTCGGCAGCGCCTCGTGGACGATCTCCGACGAGGAGCCCGTGAGCTCGATGACCGTCTCGGCCAGCTCCAGCAGCGTGAACTCGTTGGGGTTGCCGACGTTGACCGGGTCGTGGTAGCCGGACTCGGCCAGCGCGATCATGCCGCGGATCAGGTCGTCGACGTAGGTGAACGAGCGGGTCTGCTTGCCCTCGCCGAAGACCGTGATCGGCTTGCCCGACAGCGCCTGGCGCAGGAACGTCGGGATCGCGCGGCCGTCGTGCGGGCGCATGCGCGTGCCGTAGGTGTTGAAGATGCGGATGATCGCCGTGTCCACGCCCTGCTGGCGGTGGTAGGCCATCGTCAGCGCCTCGGCGTAGCGCTTGGCCTCGTCGTAGACGCCGCGCGGGCCGATCGGGTTGACGTGGCCCCAGTAGCTCTCGGGCTGCGGGTGGACCTGCGGGTCGCCGTAGACCTCGGAGGTCGAGGCCAGCAGGAAGCGCGCGCGGTGCGCCTTGGCCAGGCCGAGCGAGTGGTGCGTGCCGTGCGAGCCGACCTTCAGCGTCGCCAGCGGCAGGCGCAGGTAGTCGATCGGCGAGGCGGGCGAGGCGAGGTGGTAGACGAAGTCGACGGGCTCGTCGACGAAGTACGGCGACACGATGTCGGTGTGCAGCAGCGTGAACTCGGGGACCCGGATGTGCTCGATGTTCCGCAGCGTGCCGGTCTCGAGGTTGTCCACGCAGATGACGCGGTTGCCTCGGCGCAGCAGCTCGTCGCACAGGTGCGAGCCCAGGAAGCCGGCGCCGCCGGTGACCAGACAGGTAGCCATGCGTGAGAGCCTAGCCGCCGGTCGTCGGGCCGGGCCTCTAGGCCGCGAAGTCCACGTGCACGTGGCGCCCGCGCTCCAGCAGCACGACGCGCCCGGCCTCGCGCAGCGCGAACAGGGCGGCGCGCTCGTCGGGCGTCAGGTCGACGTCGTGGGGCGGCCGCGTCCCGGCCTCGGCGTAGCGGCGCTCCAGCGCGAGCGCCTCGGCGTCCAGCGGCGGCGGCGCGATCGCCGCGTCGTCGCGCGGCTCCTCGCCGCGCTCCAGCGCGACGAGGCGGACGAGCGCGTCGTTGGTCGGCCCGTGGCGGCGCGCGGCGCCGTCCAGGACGGTGGCCTCGCCGAGCAGCTCGTCGTCGCCCAGGCGGCGGACCTCGACGACGTCGCCGCGCACGGGCGCCGGGTCCAGCGCCTCGACGCAGCGCAGCTGGTGGAAGCGCCCGCCCAGCCAGCCGACGCGCGCCTCGGCCTCGGCCACGCCGTGGACGACCAGCACGTGCCCGCCGTGCTCCAGGCGCGCGTCGATCGCGACGTCCAGGACGCGGCCGCCGAGCGGCCGCTCGGCCTCGGGATCCGCCGGAGCGTCCGGGGTCTCCGGCGCGCCCGGCACCGCGCCCTCCGCCCACGCGCCCTCCTCGCGCTTCCAGATCGGCGCCTCGGCCTTGATGCGGTCGATGATCTCGCGAGCGCCCGCGAACGCCTCGGGCCGGTGCGGTGCGCTGGCGGCCACGACCACCGACGCCTCGCCCAACGCCACGCGCCCGTACCGGTGGTCGGCCGCCGCGCGGCAGAGCCCGTGGCGCTCGATCGCCTCGGCGACGATCGCGTCGATCCTCTCGGCGGCCATCTCCGCGTAGGCCTCGTAGTCCAGGAACGCGACGTCGCGCGTGGTCCCGCTGAACGTCACGATCGCCCCCGCCCGCGGATCGCGCACGCGCTCGGCCACCGCGTCCAGCGACAGCGGACCGTCGACGACCGCGCCGCCGCTGACCGGCGGGACGACCGCCAGCTCGTCGCCCGGCGCCAGCTCCACGTCCGGATCGGCGTACTCGCGGTTGACGGCGAGCACCAGCGACGTGCCGGGCGCCAGGTGCTGGACGGCGGCCAGCGCGTCGGCGACGCGCGCGCCCTCGGGCAGGTCGAGCACCAGCTCGTCCCTCCCGGCCCGCTCCCGCAGGCCCGCGAACAACCGGACGCTGACCTTCACCAGCGAAACAGTACGGGCCTTCGCGCGTAAGCGACGGGCGCCTGCCCCGTTGCGCGAGCATGCGAACGCCACGATCCGCCGCGCTGGGCGCGGCCGCCGCCCTCGCCCTGCTCGCCCCCGCGGCCCCGGCCGTCGCGGGCATCTGGTCGCCGATCGCCTCCGGCACGACCGCCGACATCACCGCCGTCGACGACGTCCGTCAGGACGTCCTGCTCTACGGCACCGCCTCCGGGCAGCTGCTCGAGAACGGCGCCGTCCGCGCCACGTTCGCGGGCCGCTCGATCAACGACATCGCGCTCAACCCGTCCGGGTCGATCGGCCTGGCGGCCGCGTCCAACGGCCTGCTGCTGCGGACCACCAACCACGGCGACAGCTGGACGACGATGACGCTGCCCACGACCTACGCCCAGCCGACGCCGTGCGCGTCGACCGGGCCCAAGAGCCTCCCGATCACGGGCAACCTCAACGCGGTCGCCTGGGCGAGCGACACGGTGGCCTACGTCGTGGCCGCCGACCAAGGCGTCGTGCTGAAGACCGTCGACGGCGGGGCGACCTGGGCCGACGCCGGCCGCCAGAACGACGGCAGCTGCCGCGTGAACACCCACGGGAAGCTCCTCACCGACGTCGCCACCGTCCCCGGCTCCGGCGTCGCCTGGTTCGTCGACGACTCGTTCGGCGCGACGTCCGTCACCACGGACGCCCTGGCGACGCCCGCCCCGCGCCGTGCCACCGCCAGCGCCGTCAACTGCTTCGACCACCGCCCGCGGCTGGCGCTCGACGTCGACAACCCCAACCGCGCGTTCATGGTCGACCGCTGCGACGGCGCGCTCCAGCTCGGCACGACGACCGACGGCGGCACCAGCTGGGACCTGTCGCACCGCTACTTCGCCGGCGACCCCGACGCGCTGCGCGGCCTCAACGACGTGGCGATCGCCGGCGGCTCGGCGATGGCCGTCGGCAACGACGGCGCGATCCTGATCGCCAACGACACGCGCGACGTCTACTTCCAGCGCGCCGACGGCGCGCTCTCCACCACCGACTGGCTGTCGGTGTCCAAGCGCGAGGGCGCGCACGCGGTCGTCGGCGGCGCCGGCGGCGCGCTGATCCAGACCGACCGGGCCGCGCAGATCCCGGACGTCGTCCCGCCCGCGGGCACGGTGACCGGGCCGACGACCGCGACGGCGGGCGTCCCGGTCACGCTCACGCTCGTCGCGGGCGACGACGCGGGCGGCAGCGGCCTCGCGCCGGCGGCCACCGTGTGGACGGCGCCCGGCGTGCCCGCCCCCGCCTTCGTGCCCAACGCCGTCGGCGGCGCGGCGACGTTCACCTTCTCCGCGGCCGGCGTCTACCCCGTCACGGCCACCTTCGAGGACCTGGCGGGCAACCGCGCGACCGCCGGGACGACGGTGACCGTGAGCGCGCCGATCAAGGGCCCGGCCCCGACCCCGACCCCGAACCCGACGCCGGCCACGTCCACCCGGACGACGACGGCCTCGGTCCCCGGCGCGAAGCTCTCGCTCGGCGTGCCGCGCGCGTGCGTGGCCCCCGGGGCGACGTTCCGGGTCACGCTCACCTGGAAGAAGCAGAAGCGCAAGGGCAACCGCTTCGTCAAGGTGCGCCGCGCCGACTTCTACGTCGGCGCCAAGCGGGTCAAGGTCGACACCAAGGCGCCGTTCACGCAGACGCTGACGATCACGGCCGGGACGAAGTCCGGCTCAACGGTCACGGTCCGTGCCCGGGCCTACGTCAAGGTCTCCAAGGGCAGGTCGCCGACGAAGTCGATCACGACCACGGTCAAGGTCTGCTGAGCCCACCCAGCCGGGGGTCGTGGCACCCGATCGGGCTACCGGTCCGTAAAGTTCGGGGCATGGCCACGACCCCTGCTGAGGAGCGCCTCACCGTCGCGCCGATCGTCGGCCCCGACGATCCGAGGCACTTCACCGACTCCGGCATCGAGATCAAGCCCCTCTACACGGCGGCCGACGTCCCGGCCGACCTGGAGCTGGGCGAGCCCGGCGAGTTCCCGTACATCCGCGGCCCGCACCGCGAGATGTACCGCAAGCAGTTCTGGACGATGCGCCAGTACGCGGGCTACGCGTCGGCCAAGGAGTCCAACGAGCGCTACCGCTACCTGCTGTCCAAGGGCGGCACGGGCCTGTCGATGGCCTTCGACCTGCCGACGCAGCTCGGCCTCGACAGCGACAACCCGCGCTGCCTGGGCGAGGTCGGCCGCACCGGCGTCGCGATCGACACGATCGACGACATGCGCACCGCGTTCGACGGCATCCCGCTGGACCAGGTGTCGACGTCGATGACGATCAACGCGCCGGCCGCCTGCCTGATGCTGCTGTACGAGCTGGTCGGCGAGGAGCAGGGCGTCGAGTCCAAGCTGCTGCGCGGCACCACGCAGAACGACGTGCTCAAGGAGTACATCGCGCGCGGCAACTACATCTACCCGCCCGGCCCGACGATGCGCCTCACGACGGACCTGTTCGCCTACTGCAAGGAGAACATCCCGAAGTGGAACACGGTGTCGATCTCCGGCTACCACTTCCGCGAGAAGGGCTGCTCGGCCGTCCAGGAGGTCGCGTTCACGCTGTCCTCCGGCATCGCCTACGTGCAGGCCGCGGTCGACGCGGGCCTGGCCGTCGACGACTTCGCCCCGCGCCTGGCCTTCTTCTTCAACGGCCACAACAACGTCTTCCAGGAGGTCGCGAAGTTCCGCGCCGCCCGGCGGATGTGGGCGCACATCATGCGCGACCGCTTCGGGGCCCAGAACCCCAAGTCCATGATGCTGCGCTTCCACACGCAGACCGGCGGCGTGACGCTGACCGCCCAGCAGCCGGAGAACAACATCGCGCGCGTGGCGCTGCAGGGCTTCGCCGCGGTCTGCGGCGGCACGCAGTCGCTGCACACCAACGGCTACGACGAGGCGCTGGCGCTCCCGACCGAGCGCGCCGCCAAGATCGCGGTCCGCACCCAGCAGGTCATCGCCCACGAGTCGGGCGCGACCGACACGGTGGACCCGTTCGCGGGCTCCTACTTCATCGAGGCGCTGACCGAGGAGATCGAGTCGCGCGCGACCGAGCTGATCGCCAAGGTCGACGAGCTGGGCGGCAGCGTCAACGCGATCGAGTTCATCACCGGCGAGATCGACGAGTCGGCCTGGGGCTACCAGGAGCGCTACCGCCTCGGCCAGGACATCGTCGTCGGCGTCAACAAGTACGAGGAGGACGAGATCGAGGTCCCGGACCTCCTCCGCGTGGACCCCGAGTCCGAGAACCAGCAGGTCGCGCGCCTCAAGGCGTTCAAGGAGAACCGCGACCAGCAGCAGGTCGACGCCCAGCTGGAGCGCCTGCGCAACGCGGCCCAGGGCACCGACAACGTCCTGCCCTACATCAAGGACGCCCTGCGCGACCGCGCCTCGCTCGGCGAGGTCTGCGGCGCCATGCAGGACGTCTTCGGCAAGTACCAGCCGAAGTTCTGACGGGGCGGCGCGCCCCGCGCGCCGCCCAGGTTCCCGACACGGACGGTGTGCTTCCGGGTACACCGTCCGTCGGAGAGAGCTGTGGAAGGACCAGGACGGAGCCTGCCTGATTGGGTCTGGGACGCGCAGGACGAGGGCGCGGTGCTCCTGGACGCCCACCGGCGGGTCGTCGCGGCCAACCGGGCCGGGCGAGCGCTGCTGGGCGTCCGGGCCGGCGACGTCGTGGCCCAGCCGGCGAACGCGCCGTCGCACGTGCGCGTCCGCGAGCGCGCCGGCCCGGACGGCGACACGCTGGTCACGCTGACCGACGTCTCGCGCGAGATCCGGGCGCGCGAGCGGGTCGAGCTGATCGCCGAGTCCGTCGAGGAGTTCCTGTTCCGCCGCCGGCTGGCGCCCGACGGCACGGCGCCGGTGATCTACGCCAGCCCGGGCGTCGAGCGCCTGATCGGCGGGACCGTCCCGCCCGGCGAGAGCGTCGAGCAGGCGTGGACCGCCGCGATCCACCCCGAGGACTGGCCGCGCGTCGAGGCCGGGATGCGCGGGACGCTGCGCGGCGAGCCCAGCGCGCTGGAGTACCGGATGGTCGGCCTGGACGGGCAGGTGCGATGGGTGCGCTCGCGCACGCGCATCCGCGTCGAGCGCGACACGACCTACGTCGACGGCGTCGTCGCCGACGTCACCGCCGAGCACCAGTTCGCCGAGGACATGGCGCGCTTCCGTGGCGTGGTCGAGGCGTCCGGCTCGGCGATCGCGCTGCTGGACCCCGACTGGCGCGTGCGCTGGATGAACTCCGCGGGCCTGGCGATGACCGGCCTGACGGCCGAGACGATGGTCGGCGTCCCCTACCTGGAGCTCGTCGGCGACGAGGCGCGGGTCGACCACCTCAACGCGGAGCGCCCGACCGTCGAGCGCGACGGGCGCTGGTCGGGCGCCAGCGTCCTGCTGTCGATCGACCGCACGCGGCGCCCGCTGCCGGTCGAGGCGACCACCTACCGGATCCTGCACCCGACGACCGGCCGACCGCTCGGCCTGGCCTGCATCCGCCGCGACGTCAGCGACACGCGGCGGCTGGCGCGCGAGCACGAGGCGATCGGCAACGTCGCGACCGCGATCGCGGCCGGCCTCGGGCGCGACGAGCTCTACGAGGCCGTCTGCCGCGAGGCCGCGCACCTGCTGGGCGCCGACGCGGGCGGGATCGCGATGCTCGGCGCCGGTCCCGGCGCGCGCATGGTCGGCACGTGGCGCGCGCCCGGCTCCGACGACCGCCTGGAGCTGGCGATCGCCCGCCTCGCCCCCGGCCTGCGCGCCGACGGCGCGGGCGGCGACGCGTGGGCGCTGGATCTCGGCGACGGCCACCACGGGCTCGGCGCCGCGGTCGTCGCCGAGGGCCGGCCGTGGGGGCTGATCGTCGCCTGCCGCGTCGGCGGGCCGTTCTCGGCCGAGGACGAGCGCGCGCTGAGCCGGCTCGGCGGCCTGGTCGGGCTCGGCGTCGGCGTCGCGAGCTCGCGCGAGTGGCTCGTGCGCCAGGCGACGACCGACGGCCTCACCGGCCTGGTCAACCACCGCGCGTTCCACGATGCGCTGCGCGCCGAGGCCCAGCGCTGCACGCGCTACGGCCATCCGCTGTCGGTGGCCGTGCTCGACCTCGACGGCTTCAAGGGCGTCAACGACCGCCATGGCCATCAGGTCGGCGACGAGCTGCTGGTCGCCGTCGCGCGCGGCCTGGAGCGGATGACGCGCGCGACCGAGGTCGTCGCCCGGCTCGGCGGCGACGAGTTCGCGATCCTGCTGCCGGAGACGACCGCCGAGGGCGCGCGGGCGACCGCCGAGCGCGTCCGGGCCGCCGTCGCGGCGCTCCCCGGCGCCGTCGCCCACGGCGTCACCGCGTCGGCGGGCGTCGCCGATCTCGAGCGGACGGGCTCGACCGAGGAGCTGCTGCGCGCGGCCGATCGCGACCTCTACCGCGCCAAGGGCCTTCGCCTGACCGACATGTAGGCTCAGGCCATGCTCGCGATCACGTTCTACGGCGTCGTGCTGGCCGTGCACATCATGGCGGTCGTCGTCGCGTTCGGGTTCGCGTTCGCGTTCCCCGCGTTCATGCCGTGGGCACGCCGCACGCACCCCGAGGCGATGCCGGTCATCCACGAGCTCACCGGTCGCCTGGGGCGCTTCGTGATGGCGCCGGCGATGGTGCTCGTGCTGGCCGCCGGGGTCTACCTGGCCTCCAAGGCCGACGTGTGGTCGGAGACCTGGGTGTCGGTGCCGCTGCTGATCCTGATCGTCATCGGCGCGCTGAGCGGCATGGTCTTCGCGCCCAGCGATCGCAAGCTGGCCGAGCTGGCCCGGCGCGACCTCGCCGCCGGCGGCGAGCTGTCGGCCGAGTACGACGCGCTCTTCCGCCGCGTCGCGTTCTTCGGGCTGATCCTGATCGCGCTCGTCCTGATCGCGATCTTCTTCATGGCCGCCAAGCCGTAGGACTAGCCGATCGCCGGTCGCGCGCGCCGGCCATCGGGTGTAGAAGCGACGCTCCAGAACCTTTCCCGAGGGGGTCCGTCGTGCCCGGCCGTCGTCTTGTCGTGTCGTTGGTCCTCGCGCTCGCCGCGTGCGCTCCGGCGTCGGCGGCCGTCGTCTCGCCGAGCGGGACGTTCACGTCGGTGGGCGTGGGGCGCGCGTTCGTGTGCGCGGTGCGCGCGAGCGACGCGTCGCTGTTCTGCTGGGGCAACGACGCCTACGGGCAGGCGACGCCGCCGTCCGGCACGTTCACCGCGGTCAGCGCCGGCGACGAGCACGCGTGCGCGATCCGGACCGACCAGACGCTCGTCTGCTGGGGCTACCAGGTGCCCGGGAAGGCGACGCCGCCGCCCGGGACGTTCACCGCGATCAGCGCCGGCTACCTGGACTCGTGCGCGATCCGGACCGACCAGACGCTCGCGTGCTGGGGCTACGACGACGTGCCCGGCCAGGTCGCGGCGAGCACGCCGACCGGGACGTTCACGGCGGTCAACGAGCGCGGCAACAACGAGGCGTGCGGGGTGCGCACCGACCAGACGCTCGCCTGCTGGGGCAGCAACGCGGTCGGGCAGTCCGCGCCGCCGCCGGGGACGTTCGTGTCGGTCGGCTCGACCGACGGGTTCGGGTGCGCCGTCGCGACGACGGCGTCGATCGCGTGCTGGGGCATGGCCAAGTACGTGGCGACCCAGCCGAGCACCAGCGACTGGGCCACGGTCAGCGCGGGCGGGGAGTACGCGTGCGGGCTCCACGTCGACCAGACGCTCGGATGCTTCGGCCTCGACGGCAGCGGCGTCCAGTCGCCGCCGGCGGGCCGGTTCACCAGCGTCGTCGCCGGGACGTTCTTCGCGTGCGCGATCGCCGTCGACCGGTCGCTGACCTGCTGGGGCCTGGCGCCGGCGCTGCCCACGGCGCCGCCGCCCGACGACGGCGGCACGCCGCCCGCGCCGACCCACACGACCACCACGACGACACCCCCGCCGCCCCAGACCACACCGACGCCGACGCCGTCCCACACCGGCACGACGCCGACGCCGACGCCCGGGCCCGCCGCCGGCCACGCCGCGCCGGCCATCACCGCCGCCCAGGCCTTCACGCTGCCCTCCGCCAAGCGCTGCGTCTCGCGCCGCCGCTTCACCATCCACATCAAGAAGATCCGCGGCGTGACGTTCGTCGGCGCGGTCGTCAAGGTCGCGGGCAAGCGCGTGAGGACGATCGCGCGCAAGCGGATCTCCGCGCCCGTCAACCTGACCGGCCTGCCGAAGGGGACGTTCCGCGTGTCGATCACCGCGCGGACGTCCGACGGACGCGCGGTCACCGGGACGCGCGCCTACCACACGTGCGCGCCGCGGCGGGCGCCGTCGTCGTCGTCGTCGAAGCCGAGGTTGTAGCCCTACGGCGAGACGAGGTAGTAGCCGACCATCCCCGCCTGCATGTGGGTCATCACGTGGCAGTGGTAGAGCCAGCGGCCGGGGTCCTGCTCGCGGAAGCGGATCCGCACACCCTGTGAGGGCAGCAGCCCGGGCGCGTCGCCGAAGCCGTCGGACGCGGTGACGTCGTGCCAGCGGTGGCCGTGGATGTGGAACGTGTGGAACTCGCTGCCGAGCGTCAGCACGTTGAACGCGACGTCCTGGCCGACGCGCGCCGTCGGCGTCGGCGTGTTGCCCGCGTAGGCGCGGCCGTTGATCGCGCTGAACGCCTTGCGCGCCTTGATGTCGGCGGGCATGTACATGTGGAAGAAGATCGTGTGCTCGACGTCCGGCGGCGGCTCGTCGCGCGGGCGGACGACGATCGCGCCGAAGAGGCCCAGGTTGGTGGACATCATCTCCATCGGCCCGTGGTCGTGGTAGGGCCAGACGCCGATCGAGTCGTCGCCCGCGGTCCACTCGTAGGTGTACGACGCGCCGGGCTTCACCGCGCCGGACGGGCGCGTGTAGATCCCCATGTACGTGCCGTCGTCGTTGGGCGCGTAGTGCACCCCGTGCGGGTGCATCGTGTGCGGCATCTTGTACTTGGTGTCCTCGTTGCGGAAGTGGATCCGCAGCGTGTCGCCGGGGCCGGCGCGCAGCACGGGGCCGGGGATCCCGGCGTTGTCGCCGATGCCCGCGGGCGGCAGCGGCTGCTCCCAGTTGGGCGTGCAGGCGACGTAGGCCAAGGCGTCGTACTTGACGTTCTTGACCTTGCCGTCCTTCCAGGCGTCGTGCCCGGTCGGGACGATCGACCAGCGCACGTTGCGCGCCGCGATCCAGTACTCGCGCACGCCGGGCGGCGAGGGCGCGGCCTGCGCGGCGCGGGCCCGGGCCGGCGCCTTGGCGGTCGCCGCCGTCGGCCCGCCGCCACCCGCCGCGACCGCCACCGAGCCCATCCCCAGGCGGCAGAGGAGGTCGCGGCGCGACAGGCTCACTTGGCGGCCTTCTTGACGACGACCGTCATCGTCATGACCGCCTGGTGCTGGCTGCAGTACAGCTTGTAGGTGCCGGCCTTCTTGAAGGTGTAGGAGTAGCTCCCGGCGCCCTGGGTCGGGGAGTGGAAGTCGGTGGGGCCGGAGTCCACGTAGACGTCGTGGAGGTTGAAGCCGCTGGAGTGCCAGACCCACTTGACCTTGTCGCCGGCGTGGAGCGTCAGCTTGGTGGGGTCGTAGTAGTCGTCGTTGACGCCGACCTGGTGGGTCTTGGCCTTGGGCTTGGTCTTGTGGGGCTGGGCGACGGCCGCGGGAACGACCGCGGCCGCGGCCGCCGCCAAGATGGCGGCGCCCGCGGCACCCCTGCGCGCGGCCTTGCTGCTCATTGCGTGACCGTGATCTTCCCTCGCATGAACGTGTGGATCGCGCAGAAGAACGAGTAGGTCCCGGGCTTGGAGAACGAGACCTTCACGCTCTGCGGGAACGGCGTCTTGCTGTCGCCGTCCAGCACCCCCGAGTTGACGAACCCGTCACCGTGGTTGGTGCCGTCGATGACGACCGGCTGCCCCGGAGGATCGCTCGGGAGCGCCCACTTCGGGTCGAACGCGAGCGTCGGCGGCCCGGTCTTGCCGGTGCCCGGCAGCGGGCCGATGAACGTCGCGTCGGCGGCCTTGATCGCGGCCTTGATGTCGTTGGAGAACGTGAACGTGTGGTCCTCGGACGTGCCCGCGGACATCGTCAGCGTGATCGGCGTGTTGACCTTCGTCGTCAGCGCGGCGGGCGTGAAGCGGAGCAGGACCGCGGTCTTCTTGTCCGGGCCGGCGATGACCGTGTCGGCCGGCGCCTTCTCCTTGTTCAGCTGCTTGAGCGCCGCGATGCCCTTGGCGAGCTGCGCGGCGACACGCTGCTCGTCGGCCTTGGCCGAGGGAACGGCCTTGCTCTTGGGGACGACCGTGACCGTGCCCTTCATGCCCGGGTGCAGCACGCAGTAGTACGTGTAGGTCCCGGCCTTGGGGAACTTGACGACGAACGGCTTGGGCGCCTCGCCCGTCGGGAACCCGGAGCCCACCGGCTGGGTGCCGTCATAGGCCTTGCCGGAGCCCGAGCCGAGGCCGACGATCGCCGGGATGACCGGCGTGCCCTGGCCGTTGAACCAGAACGGCTTGCCCGCGGCGTCGTTGACGCCGGTGATCGGGATCGACGGGTCCAGCGACGCCAGCGGCGGCGGTGCCTCGCCCTTCTTGGGGAAGTTGACGAGGTGGAAGCTGTACGGCTGGAACTTCACCGAGTCGCCGGCGTGGACCGAGATCCCCGACGGGAAGAACTGGTTGAGGTCGCCGTCCTTCGGGACGCCCGGAGGCGCCTTCTTCAACGGCGGGCCGAGCGCGACCGTCTTGGTCGCCGCCGATGCCGCTGCCGGCAGGGCGAGACCACAGGTGGCCAGGGCCGCGAGCGCGATCCTGAGACTTCGATGCTGCACGATGACGACTCCCCAAGGTTTTGCGGGTGGGCAGAACTGCGACTGGACCTGAGAACCAGCTCCCGCGCTGGGCGCCGCGGGAAGAACGTAAGCGACGGTGAAGAGTCGGTGAAGGTGGTAGACCGCACATCGGGCAACCCCCTAAGGGAACCCTCAAGGTGCGGCTACCCGTACCTCGGGCGAACCGTTGCAGGCGGTGTGCGATGGGAAGGGAGGCGCAGCCAGGGCGCGAACTCCAGCCCCGATGCCCGAGCCACGCGCCCAGCGCACCCTCGTGAAGTCCCCGCCCGAGATCTGGTCCGAGATCAGCGACGTCAGCATGCTGGCGCGCCACCTCGGCGAGTTCGGCGAGATCCGCATCGCAAGCCTGGAGGCCGAGACCACCGTCGTCTGGGAGGGCGACACCGCACGCGGCACGGTGGAGCTCGAGCCTTCCGGCTGGGGCACGAAGGTGACGATCGCCGCCGAGGCGGTCGCGATCGAGGTGGACGTCGAGGTCGAGGTGGAGGTCGAGTACGAGGTGGAGCCGGAGCCCGCTCCGGAGCCCGAGCCCGTCGCGGAGGCCCCGCGGCAAGGGTTCTTGGCACGCCTGTTCGGCCGCCGGGCCAAGGCCGCGCGGCCGGAGCCGATCGTCGTCCCCGAGCCGGTCGCGCCGATCATGGCCACGCGGATCGAGAAGCGCGTCGAGAAGCGGAGCGAGTCGCTGGCCGACGAGCGCGTGGAGGCGGTCCTGGTCGGCGTGCTGGACGACCTCGGCTCCGCGCATCACCGCCCGTTCTCGCGCGGCTGAACGCACCCGATCGGGCCGGCGAACTAGAGTTCGCCGCCGCCCATGACCCAGCGCGAGAAGAACCCCGAGACCTTCGAAGAGAAGCTCGCCCAGCTCAACGAGCTGCGCGAGGCGGCGATGCACTCGTCGCCCGAGGCCGAGGAGAAGCAGCACGCACGCGGCAAGATGACCGCGCGCGAGCGCATCGAGAAGCTGCTCGACCCCGGCTCCTTCCAGGAGCTGGACACGTTCGTACGCCACCGCACGATCGACTTCGACATGCAGAAGACGCGCCCGTGGGGCGACGCCGTCGTCACCGGCCACGGGACGATCGACGGCCGCCGCGTGTGCGTCTTCAGCCAGGACTTCACGGTCTTCGGCGGCTCGCTCGGCGAGGTCATGGCCGAGAAGATGTGCAAGATCATGGACCTGGCGGCCAAGATCGGCTGCCCGGTGATCGGCATCAACGACTCCGGCGGCGCCCGCATCCAGGAGGGCGTCGTCTCGCTCGGCGCCTACGGCGACGTCTTCACCCGCAACGTCAAGTGCTCGGGCGTCATCCCGCAGATCTCGCTGATCATGGGCCCGTGCGCGGGCGGCGCGGTGTACTCGCCGGCGATCACCGACTTCATCTTCATGGTGAAGGAGTCGTCGCACATGTTCATCACCGGCCCCGACGTCATCAAGACGGTCACGGGCGAGGAGGTGGACTTCGAGTCGCTCGGCGGCGCGATGACGCACAACACCAAGTCGGGCGTCGCGCACCTCGCGGCCGACGACGAGGAGCAGCTGCTCGAGGACACGCGGTACCTGATGTCCTTCCTGCCGCAGAACAACCTCGAGACGCCGCCGCGGGTCCACCCGACCGACGACCCGGACCGCCAGGACCCCGAGCTGGACACGGTCGTCCCGGACAACCCCAACAAGCCGTACGACATGCGGAACGTCATCCGCCTGGTCGTCGACGACGGCGAGTTCTTCGAGATCCACGAGCACTACGCCAAGAACATCGTCTGCGGCTTCGCGCGCCTGGACGGCTTCGCGGTCGGCGTCGTCGGCAACCAGCCGGCGCACATGGCGGGCGTGCTCGACATCGACGCGTCGGCCAAGGCCGCGCGCTTCGTCCGCACCTGCGACGCCTACAACATCCCGCTGATCACGCTCACCGACGTCCCGGGCTTCCTGCCCGGCACCTCGCAGGAGTGGGGCGGCATCATCCGCCACGGCGCCAAGCTGCTGTACGCCTACACCGAGGCGACGGTCCCGAAGATCACGGTCATCACCCGCAAGGCCTACGGCGGCGCCTACGACGTCATGGCCTCCAAGCACCTGCTGGCCGACTTCAACTTCGCCTGGCCCCAGGCCGAGGTCGCCGTCATGGGCCCCGAGGGCGCGGTCAACATCATCTACCGCCGCGACCTCGCGTCCTCCCCGACGCCCGACGAGCGCCGCAAGAAGCTCATGGACGACTACAAGGCGCGGTTCGCGAACCCGTACTCCGCCGCCGAGCGCGGGTACATCGACGACGTGATCCTGCCGCACGAGACCCGGCCCAAGCTCATCAACGCGCTGCACACGCTGCAGACCAAGCGCGAGCCGGGGCCGAAGCGCAAGCACGGCAACATCCCGCTGTAGGCCCTTGCGCCGGTGGGTTGCGCCACGCTACTCACAGGAGTAGCGTGGCGGCCCATGCCGGATCGCTCAGAGGTCGTCATCGCCGGGGGCTCGATCGCCGGCTGCACGCTGGCCGCGCTGCTCGGCCGCCAGGGCATCGGCGTCACGGTGCTGGAGAAGAGCCCGAAGCCCGAGCACTACAAGGTCACGTGCACGCACTTCGTCCAGGCGGGCGGAACGCCGGTCTTCGAGCGGCTCGGGATCGCCGAGACGATGGAGGCCGCCGGCGCGGTCCGCAACGGGCTGGAGCTGTGGACCGAGGACAGCGGGTTCTTCGTCATGCCGGACGAGGCCTACGGCTACTCGATCCGGCGCGAGAAGCTCGACCCGATGCTGCGCGAGCTGGCCGCGCGCACGCCGAACGTCACGGTCCGCCAGGGCGTGACGGTCACCGGCGTCGCACGCGACGCGACCGGGCGCCCGTCCGGCCTGCGCGGTCGCACCACCGACGGCGAGACGGTCGCGATCGACGCCGACGTCGTGGTCGGCGCCGACGGCCGCGGCAGCACGCTCGCGCGGCTGGCCGACGTCCCGGGCCGCGTCCTGCCCCACGGGCGGATCGGCTACATGGCCTACTACCGGGACCTGGAGCTGACCGGGGCGAGCCCGACGCACGCGCAGATGTGGCTCGGGGCCGACACCTACTACTGCTTCCCCAACGACGACGGGCTGACGGTCGCCGCCGCGTTCGTGCGCCGCGAGCGGCTGGCGACGTTCAAGGCCGACCCCGAGGCGGCGCTGCGAGCCGCGTTCGCGCGCCTGCCCGGCGCGCCCGACTTCGCGCGCGCCACGCGCGTCTCGCCGATGATCGGCAAGCTCGACATGCCCAACGTCGTGCGGCCCGCGGCGCGGCCCGGCGTCGCGTTCGTCGGCGACGCCGCCCAGGCCAGCGACCCGCTGTGGGGCGTCGGCTGCGGCTTCGCGCTGATGAGCGCGCAGTGGCTGGCCGACGAGCTGGCCGGGCCGCTGACCGCCGGCACCGACCCCGATCCGGCGCTGGAGCGCTACCGCCGCCAGCACCGCCGGATGCTGCGCGGCCACCACATGATGATGTGCGACTTCTCGACCGGCCGCGACTTCAACGTGTTCGAGCGCACGCTGTACCGCGCCGCGGTCCGCGACGGCCGGACCGCGGGCCTGATGGCCGAGGTCGCCGCGCGCTCGCGGCCGCTGGACCGGACGTTCACCCCGCGGCGCTTCGCCCGCGCGATGGCGATGGGAGCCACCCGATGACCGCCACGATCCGCACGACCTCGGTCACCGTCGACGGCGTCCGCTCCCCCGTCCTGGAGGCCGGCCCGGCCGACGCCGCCGAGGCGGTCGTCTTCGTCCACGGCAACCCCGGCGTCGCCGAGGACTGGCGGGCGCTGCTGGAGCCCGCCGGCGCCTTCGCCCGCGCCGTCGCGATCACGATGCCCGGCTACGGCGACGCCGACAAGCCGCGCGACCTGCCCTACACGGTGCCCGGCTACGCTCGCCACCTCGCGGGCGCGCTGGACGCGCTCGGCGTCACGCGCGTCCACCTCGTCCTGCACGACTTCGGCGGGCCGTGGGGCCTGCAGTGGGCGGTCGACCACCCGGAGCGCCACGCGTCGACGACGCTCGTCAACACGGGCGTCATCCTGCGCGAGAAGTGGCACGCGCTGGCGCGCGTCTGGCGCACGCCCGGCCTCGGCGAGCTGTTCTTCATGACCTCGACGCGCGGCGGCACGCGGCAGTTCATGCGGCGGACGAACCCGCCGACCTTCCCCGCGTCGTTCGGCGACCACCTCTACGACCTCTACCAGGACCAGGGCACGCGCCGGGCCGTGCTGCGGCTGTACCGCAACACGCCGATCGGCCCGCACGTCGAGGCGGTCGCGCCGAGGCTGCGCGAGCACCCGCGGCCGACGCTCGTCGTCTGGGGCGCCAAGGACCCGTACCTGAAGGTGCGGCTCGCCGAGCGCCAGCGCGAGGTCTTCCGCGACGCGCGCGTGGAGATCCTGCCCGCCAGCGGGCACTGGCCGCTGGCCGACGCGCCGGACGCGGTGGCCGCCGTCGTCCTGCCGTTCCTGGCCCGGCAGGCCGCGGCGCCGACGCGCGAGCCGGCCGCCACGTAGGCTGCCGGCGATGCTCTGCCAGGTCCGCACCTACACCGTCAAGCCGGGCGCGATGGACGAGTTCGTCGCGCTGTGGCGCGACCACGTCGTCCCCGCCCGCGAGGCCCACGGGTTCACCGTGCTCGGCGCGTGGCGCGACGACGCCGGGGCGACGTTCACGTGGGTCGTCGGCCACGAGGCGCCCGACGGCTGGGAGGCGGTCGACGAGGCCTATTACAACTCGCCCGAGCGCGCCGGCCTGCCGCGCAACCCCGGCGACTACCTCGACGACGTCCAGACGCGGGTCATGCGCCCGGTCTGAGCGCCGAGAACATTCACACGAGCATCACCTCGCGCGGATAGGTTCCGCGCATGCAGACCCGTCGTCAGCTCATCGCGCGCGCCGGTGGCGCCGCCGCCACCGTCCTCGTCCCCACCGGGCTGGCCGGCACGCTGGCCTACGCCAAGCCGTTTCGCGGAGGCCACTTCCCGGACGGCGTGGTCGCCGGAGATCCCACGCCCAAGGGGATCAGCCTGTGGACGCGCTTCGACCCGGCGGGCGGCGGCGGCTCGGGGACGATCGAGCTGGAGGTCGCCAAGGACAGGTCCTTCCGCCACGTCGTCGCGCGCAAAAGCATCAAGACGGGCGCGACGTCCAACCACGCCGTCAAGGCGCGGGTCGGCGGGCTGAAGGCCCACGAGCAGTACTACTACCGGTTCTCCTCCCGGACGGCCGACAGCGCGGTCGGCCGCTTCCGGACCGCGCTGCCCGCGGACTCCAAGGAGCCCGTCAAGTTCGCGTTCTTCTCCTGCCAGGACTACACCCACGGCTACTACAACGCCCTGGACGCCATGGCCGACGGCGACTACGACTTCGTGGTCTGCCTCGGGGACTACATCTACGCCGAGTCCTACCACTCGGTCAAGGGCACCAAGACGGCGGTCCGCGACGACAACATCGGGCGCGAGAACCCGCAGAACCCCGACATCGTGCGCGAGGCGGTGACGCTGGCCGACTACCGCGCCAAGTACCAGCTCTACCGCACCGATCCGCTGCTGCGCGCGGTCCACTCGAAGTTCCCGATGGTGATGCTGTGGGACGACCACGAGGTCCAGGACAACTACGCGGGCGAGCCCGCCGACGGCGGCCTGCCGCCCGGCAAGCACTTCAGCCAGGCCCGCAAGAAGGCCGCGCGCCGTGCCTTCTTCGAGAACATGCCCGCGTTCGCCAACGGCGAGCGGCTGTACCGCAAGCTGTCGTTCGGCTCCAACGTCGACCTGGTGATCATGGACCAGCGCAGCTACCGCGCCAACCAGCCCTGCGACGACGCGGTCGTCGCGCCCTGCGCCGACTACGACCAGCCGCGCGACTTCCTCGGCCGGCCGCAGATGAACTGGGTCAAGTCCACGCTCAGCGCGTCCAAGGCCAAGTGGAAGGTCATGGCCAACGAGGTGACGATCATGCCGACGCGCGTGCTCGGCGGCGCGAACTACACCTACGACAACTGGCTCGGCTACCCGCAGGAGCGCGAGGAGCTGCTGACCCACATCCGCGACAAGAAGATCGGCGACGTGGTGTTCGTCACCGGCGACATCCACACGTTCATCGCGGGCGACGTGCGCACGGGCGACGGCGCGGCGGGCGACACGGTCGCGACCGAGCTGGTCGGCGGGTCGATCACCTCGCAGTCGCTGGGCGAGACGAACCTGGACGCGGGCGGCGGCAACGTCATCAAGGGCAACGACAGCCACCCGGCGACGCCCGCGGCGCTGATCGACGCGCTGCGCGACATCAACCCGCAGGTCGACAACGCGGACTTCGACCACCACGGCTTCGGCGCGGTGACCGCGACGTCGACCGGCTTCACCTGCGAGATGGTGCGGATGCAGACCATCAAGAAGCGCTCGACGGCCAAGCTGCCGGGCGCGGACTGGACCTACAAGGTGGCGCCGGGCTCCCCGAGCATCAAGGGCCAGCACGGCCCTGCGCAATGACTCGCGCAGGACGCTCGCAATGCGGGCGCGAACTCGCCAGGGGCTCCTTCGCGCGGCTGGGGTGTCCTAAAGCGTCACCGTCTGCGCCGCCACGCGGCCGTCGCGCCAGGCGGCGACGGCCGCCGCGGCGATCGCCAGGTCCTGGATCGCCAGCCCGGTGGAGTCGAACATCGTCACCGCCTCCGGCCCCGGCCGGCCGGGCGCCTCGCCCGCCAGCACGGCCCCGAGGTCGGTGACCCGGTCGCGCTCGACCAGGCCCTCCTCGACCGCGCCGGTCAGCTCGCCGCCGTGCGAGGCCTGCGCCCACTCGTCGCAGAACAGCGCGCACGAGGCGACGGCGCCGATCGTCGCCTCGGCCTTGCCCGGGCCGTCGGCGCCGAGCATGTTGTAGTGCTGGCCGGGATGCAGGTCGCCGGCGTCCAGCACGACCTCCGCGCCCGGCGTCACGCAGCAGACGACGTCGGCGTCCAGCGCCTCCTCGCGCGTCCCGGCGCGCCAGCCCAGCTCGCTCGCCAGCGCCTCGGCGGCCTCGGGCCGCGGGTCGAAGCAGACGCCGGGGCCGTAGCCGTCGGCCGCCAGGCAGCGGGCCGCCCAGGCACCGTGCAGGCCGCAGCCGACGAGGCCCACCGACGCCGCGCCCTCGCGCCCCAGCGCCCGCGCGGCCACCGGGGCGACCGCGCCCGTGCGCAGCGCGGTGACCGAGCGCGCGTCGAGCATCGCGACCGGCTGAGAGGTCCGCGCGTCGGAGACCAGCAGCACGCCCATCACCGTCGGCAGCCCGGCGGCCGGGTTGCGCGGGAACGACGAGATCCACTTCAGGATCGCCAGCCCGTCGCCGAGCGCGGGCATCGCGCGGAAGTCCCCGTGCGGCGACGCGTCCAGGTAGACCTTGGCCGGCATCACCCACTCGCCGCGGCGGTGGCGCAGGAACGCCTCGCGCGTGGCGTCGATCGCGGCCCGCGGCGAGACCGCCGCCAGCACCGCGTCATGGTCGAGGACGGCGACTTCCGGCATGGGGCAAGCCTAGTGCTGAGTAGAGTTAGCACCAGTTCCGGGACATTCGCGCCCCATTAGCGTTCTCCATGGAGATGCTGATGTCCACCACCACCGAATTGCTCCCGTTCGACCTGCCGCTCGCCCGCGAGGCGTTCGGCACCGTCGCCCAACTGCACGCCGACGCCACCCGGCGCGCCGCCGACCGTCTCACCGCCGACGACCTCGCCGAGCTCGAGCGGCTGACCGACGCCTCGCTCGCCGCCCTGCGCGAGGGCCGGATCGCCGACGCGATCGACCACGACACCGCCTTCCACCGCCGCTTCTTCGAGGTCGCCGACGACCCCGACCTGACGATCGCGGCCGAGCTGCTCGTGCCGCGCCTGCGCCGGATGGACCTGTGGCTGTTCACGCGCGCGGCCTTCGACCCGACCGAGAGCTCGCACCCGGCGATCCTCGCCGCGCTGCGCGCCGGGGACGCCGAGGCCGCCGCCGAGCTGGTCGAGGCGTCGTTCCTCGACGCGGGCGAGCAGCTCGCGGCGATCGTGGAGCGCGAGCCGGTCCCTCGGCGCTAGGGTTCGCCCGTGCCCAACCGCCGCCCGCAGCTGGAGATCGTCGCGCCCTCGGCCTCCCCGGAGGAGGCGGCGGCGGTTGTCGCCGCGCTGGAGCGGTTCATGCGCGACTTCGCGCCGGTGGTCGTGGCCGAGCAGCCCAAGCCGTCGCCGTGGCTGCGCACGGCGCTGCTGGAGGGCGTGGGCCGCGAGCCCGACGGGCCGTCGCCGTGGGGCGACCCCGTGCCCTGGGGCAACTAAGCTCGGCCGAGCGCCCGCGCGCCAACTCCGCGCGCTCCTGTCGAATCGGCGGACCCCGTCCGTCGACCATGCGAACCGACCCTCACCGACAGGAGGCCACGCGCCATGCAGTACCTGCTGCTCATCTACATGCCGACCGACGCCGAGCCCGACCCGGCGATGCACCCGGTCTGGATGGAGTACACCCGGCAGCTCCAGGAGTCCGGGGCGATGGTCGCCGGCGACGCGCTCCAGGGCCTGGAGACCGCGACGACCGTCCGCGTCCGCGACGGCGAGACGCTCGTCACCGACGGCCCGTTCGCCGAGACCAAGGAGATGCTCGGCGGCTACTACCTGATCGACGTGCCCGACCTCGACGCCGCGCTCGGCTGGGCGGCGCGGATCCCGAGCGTCGGCGCCGGCTCGGTCGAGGTCCGGCCGGTCATGACGTTCGACCGCGAGACCGTGGAGTCGACCTCGTGAAGTTCATGTTCCTGCTGTACTCGCCGCCGGAGGTCCGCGCGTCGCCCGAGATGCGCGCGTCGTTCGACCAGTGGGTGGCCTACGGGCAGTCGCTGCACGACGCGGGCGTGCACGTCGGCGACAACCCGCTGCAGGGCCTGGAGACCGCGACGACCGTCCGCGTCCGCGACGGCGAGACGCTGATCTCCGACGGGCCCTTCGCCGAGACCAAGGAGATGCTCGGCGGCTACTACCTCGTGGACCTCCCCAGCCACGAGGCCGCGGTCGAGTGGGCGGCGCGCGTCCCCAACGCGCCGTACGGCTCGATCGAGATCCGCCCGGTCATGGAGCTCCCGGACGCGCCGTGACCGCGCGCGAGGACGACGACGCCGTCGGCCGGGCCTTCCGCGAGGAGGGCCCGGCGATCCTCGCCACGCTGATCGGCCAGGTCGGCGACTTCGGCCTGGCCGAGGACGCGCTGCAGGACGCGTTCGCCGCGGCGGTGGCGACGTGGGGGCGCGACGGCGTGCCGGAGCGTCCGGGCGCGTGGATCACCACGACCGCGCGGCGCAAGGCGATCGACCGGCTGCGGCGCGAGCGCGCGCTGGCCGACCGCGTCCGGCGGCTGGCGCACCTCAGCGACGCGTGGACGGACGCCGAGGACGACGTCGATCCGGACGACGAGCCCGAGCCGCCCGCGATCGCCGACGACCGCCTGCGGCTGATCTTCACCTGCTGCCATCCGGCGCTGGCGCCGGCGGCGCGCGTCGCGCTGACCGTGAAGTCGCTCGGCGGGCTGACGACGGCCGAGGTCGCGCACGCGTTCCTGGTGAGCGAGGCGACCATGTACCAGCGGTTGACCCGCGCCAAGCGCAAGATCGCGGCCGCCGGGATCCCCTACCGCGTGCCGCCGCCCGAGCTGCTGCCCGAGCGCCTGAGCGGCGTGCTGAGCGTCGTCTACCTGGTGTTCAACGAGGGCTACGCCGCGTCCTCGGGCGATCGGCTGGTGCGCGGCGAGCTGTGCGGCGAGGCGATCCGGCTCGGCCGGCTGCTGGTGAAGCTGATGCCCGACGACCCCGAGGTGCTCGGGCTGCTGTCGCTGATGCTGCTGCAGGACGCCCGCCGCGACGCCCGCGTCGACCCCGCCACCGGCGCCTTCGTCGCGCTCGACGCCCAGGACCGCACGCGCTACGACCGCGGCCGCATCGCCGAGGGCACCCGCGCGCTGGACCAGGCGCTCGCGCTCCGCCGGGCCGGGCCCTACCAGCTGCAGGCGGCCATCGCCGCGCTGCACACCACCGCCGCCGACGCGCGCCAGACCGACTGGGTCGAGATCGCCGCGCTCTACGCCGAGCTGGACCGCCACACGCCCTCGCCGGTCATCCGGATCAACCGCGCCGCCGCCCTCGCCTTCGCCGGCGCGCCCGAGGCCGGCCTGCAGCTCATCGGTCCGCTGCTGGACGACGACCGCCTCCGCGGCTACGCGCCGCTGCACGCCGCCCACGCCGAGCTGCTGCGCCGCACCGGCGCGCCCGACGCGGCCGCCGAGGCCTACGACCGCGCCATCGCCGCGACCGCCAACGCGGTCGAGCGGGCCGAGCTGGAACGCCGCCGGGCGCGGGTCTGACCGGTTTCCGCACCGAATCCGTGCGCAAACCCCTTGCCGACAGGGCAGAGCCAAAAGGTGGATTTGCGATCGGGTTTTGGTACCTTGCCGCCCATGGAGCCCACCACCGTCGGCCGCAAGGGGACCCTCTCGAACCCCGAGGTCTACGAGAACGTCCCCGGTCACATCATCCCGGCGATCGCGCAGGAGTTCGAAGACTTCACCAACGAAGCCGAGAAGTTCCTCGCCGGCGAGACGCCCGAGAACGAGTACATCGGCTTCCGCCTGAAGCAGGGCGTCTACGGCCAGCGCCAGCCCGATGTCCAGATGATCCGGGTCAAGCTGCCCTTCGGCGGCATCACGCCCGACCAGATGGACGCGTTCGCCACCGTCATCGAGAAGTACGTGCCGCTCAACAAGGGGCACATCACGACGCGGCAGAACATCCAGATGCACCACGTGCCGCTGCGCGACGCCGCCAAGCTGATCCAGGAGCTGTCGGCCGCCAACCTGTCCTCCCGCGAGGGCTGCGGCAACACGGTGCGCAACGTCACGGGCGACCCGTGGGCCGGGATCCTCGACGGCGAGGTCTTCGACCCGACCGCCTACGCCGGCGCCTACGTCCGCTACTTCGTGCGCCACCCCACGACGCAGCTGATGCCGCGCAAGATCAAGACCGCGTTCGACGGCACGCCCGCCAAGGACCGCTCGATCACCGGCATCCACGACATCGCGTTCCTGTCGGCGATCGACGCCGACGGCAACAAGGGCTTCCAGGTCGTGGTCGGCGGCGGCACGTCGATCATGCCGCGCATCGCGCCGGTGCTCTACGACTTCGTCCTGGCCGACAACGGCGACTACCTCAAGATCGCCGAGGCGGTCTTCCGGATCTTCGACCGCCAGGACTGGCTGCGCGTCAACCGCGCCCGCGCCCGCATCAAGGTCTTCGTCGACAAGTTCGGCATCGACGAGCTGCGCAACCAGGTCGAGGAGGAGTTGAAGGGCGACTGGGTCGCCGAGCGCGACTTCTCGATCGAGCACCGCCTCTTCCTCCACGACGAGGAGGCCGACGCCCCGGCCATGCCGGAGTCCTACGGCACGCCGACCGACGAGGACCGCGCCGCCTTCGAGCGCTTCCGCGAGTCCAACGTCATCCCGCAGCGCCAGGCCGGCTTCAACGCGGTGGAGATCAAGGTCTACCGCGGCGACCTCACGCCCGACCAGTTCCGCGCGATCGGCCAGATCATGCGCGAGTTCAGCGGCGGCGCCGCGCGCATGACGATCAGCCAGAACGTCGTGCTGCGCTGGGTCCGCGACGAGGCCGTCTACGACCTCTGGAACCGCCTCAAGGACATCAACCTGGGCGACGCGGGCGCCGAGGAGATCACCGACAACGTCTCGTGCCCCGGCACGGACTCCTGCAAGCTCGGCATCACCTCCTCGATGGGCCTCAACGCGGCCATCAACCGCAAGCTGCTGGAGATGGAGATCACCGACCCGCTCACGCGCAAGGTGCACATCAAGAACTCCGGCTGCCCCAACGGCTGCGGCCAGCACCACATCGCCGACATCGGGTTCTACGGCGCGTCGATCAAGGTCGGCGAGCACACGATCCCGGCCTACGTCGCGCACGTCGGCGGCGTCTACGAGGAGGGCGAGGTCATCTACGGCCAGCGCCTCAAGGTGCGCCTGCCCGCCAAGCGCGTCCCCGACGCCGTCGAGCGCTGGCTGCGCATGTACGAGAACGAGCGCGAGGAGGGCGAGACCTTCAAGGCCTACTCCGAGCGCGTCGGCACGACCCGCTTCGAGGACGAGGTCAAGGGCGACCTCGCGATGCCGGTCGAGTTCGGCCTCGACACCATGAACATGTTCATGGACTGGGACCGCAACCAGCCGTACGTGGTGCAGCGGGGCGAGGGCGAGTGCGCGGTCTGAGCGACCAGCTCACCGAGACGCTGAAGGCCGCTTCCCAGCACGAGCGGCTCGTCTTCCTGTGCTCCTTCCAGAAGGAGGAGTCGGTGATCCTCGACGAGCTGCTCGCGGTGGCGCCGCACACCCGTGTCGTGACGATCGACACGGGCGTGCTGTTCCCCGAGACGCTGACCACCTGGAAGGCGTTCGAGGACCACTACCGGGTCCACATCGACGTCGAGGACGCGGCCAACGCCGAGCGCCCCTGGACCGGCCCCGAGCACTGCTGCACGCCGCTGAAGGTCGCGGCGCTGGAGCACGCGCTGGAGGGCGCCGACGCGTGGGTCACCGGCATCCGCCGCGAGCAGGCCGACACGCGCGCGCACACCGAGCTGATCGAGCCCGACGCCAAACGTCCGGGCGTCATGAAGTACAACCCGCTCGCGTTCTGGACCGAGAAGGACGTCTGGACCCGCATCGTCGAGCGCGGCCTGCCCTACCACCCGCTGCACGACCAGGACTACGCGTCGATCGGCTGCGCGACCTGCACGCAGCCGGGCTCCGGCCGTGAGGGCCGCTGGGCGGGCACCGACAAGACCGAGTGCGGTCTCCACGTCGTCTGAAGGCCTGACGCCGCGATGGACCCCGTTGTCATCGTCTTCGGCCTCGGCGTCGGGATCCTCATCGGCATGACGGGGATCGGCGGCGGGTCGTTGATGACCCCGCTGCTGATCCTCTTCGCCGGCATCCACCCGACGGTGGCGATCGGCACCGACCTCGCCTACGGCGCGGTCACCAAGACGCTCGGCGGCTGGCGGCACCTGCGCAAGGGCACCGTCGACCTCGGCGTGTCGAAGTGGCTGGCGTTCGGCTCGGTGCCGGGCTCGGTCCTCGGCGTGGTCGTGCTGGAGCTGTGGCTGAAGCACTCGCCGTCGATCCTGCTGGCCGGCGTGGCGATCGCGTTGTTGGTGGTCTCGCTGTCGATGCTCTTCCGCGCGCTGTTCCTGCGCGCGGCGATCGAGCGCGAGCGCGAGACGGTCTTCCTCGACACTCGCACCAAGGTCCGCGCGACCGCCCTCGGCGCCGTGCTCGGCTTCCTGCTCGGGCTGACGTCGGTCGGCTCCGGCGCGCTGATCGGCCTCGCGCTGATCCTCGTCTTCCGCCTCACGCCGCACCGCGTCGTCGGCACCGACGTCTTCCACGCCGCGATCGTGCTGTGGGCCGCCGGCCTCGCGCAGCTGGTCGCCGGCAACGTCGACTTCGCCCTGATGGGCACCATCTTGATCGGCTCGCTCCCGGGCGTGCTGATCGGCAGCGCGCTGGTCGACAAGGTCCCCGCCGTGGTCCTGCGCCCGGCGCTCGGGTGCGTGCTCCTGGGCTCGGCGCTCGGCGTGCTGACCAAGGCCGGCGTTGACCTGCCGACGTGGACGATCGTCGGCGTCCCCTGCATCGTCGGCGTCGTCGCGGCGCTGATCCACCGCGCGCGGCCGATCGCGCCGCGCGCCCCTTCCGAAGCACCCAAGACGGAGGTCGCTCCCGCATGAGCACCCGCACCCTGTCCCATCTCCAGGCGCTGGAGTCCGAGGCCATCCACGTGATGCGCGAGGTCGCCGCCGAGCGCGAGAAGCCCGTGCTGCTGTTCAGCGGCGGCAAGGACTCGATCGTCCTCGTGCGGCTGGCCGAGAAGGCGTTCCGGCCCGGGAAGTTCCCGTTCCCGCTGATGCACATCGACACGGGGCACAACTTCCCCGAGGTGATCGAGTTCCGCGACAGGATGGTCGAGCGCCTCGGCGAGCGGCTGATCGTCGCCTCGGTGCAGGAGTCGATCGACCAGGGCCGCGCGGTCGAGGAGACCGGGCCGCGGGCGTCGCGCAACCGCCTCCAGACGGTGACGTTGTTGGATGCCCTGGCCGAGCACGGCTTCGACGCGGCGTTCGGCGGCGCGCGCCGCGACGAGGAGCGGGCGCGGGCGAAGGAGCGGATCCTGAGCTTCCGCGACGACTTCGGCGGCTGGGACCCCAAGGCCCAGCGGCCCGAGCTGTGGAACATCTACAACACGCAGGTGCGCCGCGGCGAGAACGTCCGCGCGTTCCCGCTGAGCAACTGGACCGAGCTGGACGTCTGGCAGTACATCCTGCAGGAGGAGATCGAGGTGCCCTCGATCTACCTCGCCCACGAGCGCGAGGTCTTCAAGCGCGACGGCATGCTGTACGCCGAGTCGGAGTTCATCACGCGCGACGAGCGCGACTCCGAGCCGTTCACCGAGAGCGTCCGCTACCGCACGGTCGGCGACATGTCGTGCACGGGCGCGGTCGCGTCGAAGGCCTCCACGCTGGACGCCGTCGTCGCCGAGATCGCGGCCACCAACATCACCGAGCGTGGCGAGACCCGCGCCGACGACCGCGTGTCGGAGTCGGCGATGGAGGACCGCAAGGTCGCCGGCTACTTCTAGGACTTGATCGACGCACCCATGAGCACGCTTCTCCGACTGGCCACCGCCGGCTCCGTGGACGACGGCAAGTCCACGCTGATCGGCCGCCTCCTGCACGACTCCAAGGCGATCCTCGCCGACCAGTACGCCGACCTCAACGGCCGCGACGGCGAGCTGGACCTGTCGCGCCTGACCGACGGCCTGCGCGCCGAGCGCGAGCAGGGCATCACGATCGACGTCGCCTACCGCTACTTCGCGACGCCCGCGCGCGACTTCATCCTGGCCGACACGCCCGGCCACGTGCAGTACACGCGCAACATGGTCACCGGCGCGTCGACGGCCGACGTCGCGATCGTCCTGGTCGACGCGCGCCACGGCGTGGTCGAGCAGACCAAGCGCCACGCGTTCATCGCGTCGCTGCTCGGGATCCCGCACCTGGTGGTCGCGGTCAACAAGATGGACCTGGTCGAGTACTCCGAGGAGCGCTTCGACGAGATCGTCCGCGACTTCTGCGCCTTCCGCGAGAAGCTCACTGCCCGCGACGTGACCTACATCCCGATCAGCGCGCTGGTCGGCGACAACGTGGTCGACCCGTCCGAGCGCATGGCCTGGTACGCCGGGCAGCCGTTGTTGCAGCACCTGGAGGCCATCGACCCGGCCGACGACCGCAACCTGGAGGACCTGCGCTTCCCGGTCCAGCTGGTGATCCGCTCCGAGGGCAACGACTACCGCGGCTACGCGGGCCAGGTCGCCTCGGGCGTCATCCGGCCGGGCGACCGCGTGCGCGTGCTGCCGAGCGGCGTCGAGTCGACGGTGGCGGCGGTCGAGACGCTCGACGGGCCGATGGAGGAGGCGTTCCCGCCGCAGTCGGTGACCGTGCGGCTGGAGGACGACGTGGACGCCTCGCGCGGCGACGTGATCGTCCACGCGTCCGACGAGACCTCGGTGCGCCGCGAGCTGGTCGCCGACGTCTGCTGGTTCTCCGAGCGGCCGCTGCGCCCCGGCGCGCGGTACTTGTTGAAGCACCTGACGCACACGGCCGAGGCGATCGTCGACGGCATCGACGACGTCGTCGACGTCGAGACGCTCGGCCGCGGTCCGGCGCCGGAGGAGCTGGCGCTCAACGACATCGGGCGCGTGCGCCTGCGGACCCGCCGGCCGCTGCTGGCCGACCCCTACGCCCGCAACCGCTCGACGGGCGCGTTCATCCTGATCGACTCCGCGTCCAACGACACGGTCGCCGGTGGCATGATCACCGGCTGAGTGCCGGACGACCGCCCGCTTCCCGACCGACCCGCGTCGCGCGCCGAGCTGGAGGCGCCGTATCGCCATCCGTTCCGGCACGTGACGGTCCAGGTCTGGCGCGCGCAGCCGACGCTGCGACGCTGGACGTATCTCGCGCCGGTCCTGCTGGCGGTCGGCGCCGCGGGCGTCGCCGCCGGCGAGCCGCTGCTCGGGCTGCTCGGCGGCGTCGGCTCGATGCTGAGCTCGTTCGTGGTCATCGCCTGGCTCTGGATGGCCGTGCGCGAGTCGTGGCGGCTGCGACGGTCCTGGGCCCAGAGATCCGAGCTGCGCGCGGTCCGCGAGCGACGGCCGCAGGCGGGCACCGAGGATCCCGAGGTGGCCCACGACCAGTTCGCCGTCACCGCCGAGGACGACGGCTGGCTGCTGACCTGGCGCTTCCGGCCGCTGCGGATCGGCGAGCGGCCCGACGAGCACGAGATCGAGGTCCCGGGTCGTCCGCGCTTCGCCGCGTCGGTGATCGCCGACCGGGCCTTCGATCCCCAGGACGCGGCGCGGGCCGCCGAGCAGCTCGTCGCCGCCCAGGAGGCCGCGGCGGCCAAGGAGGCGCGCGCCGCGTCCGCCGCCCACGGCGGGATCCTGGACGCCGAGCAGCGCGCCGAGTGGGCCCAGGAGGCGCGCACCACCGCGGCGGCGCTGCGCCGCGCGACCGGGCAGGACCGACGGCGCTGATCGGCTAGCGCCTCGCCGTACGCCGTCGTCTGTCGCGCGAGCGCGAGCGCGAGCGCGGGGCGCGCCGCGCCGCTCAGCCCAGGCCCAGCGCGGCCCGCGCCTCGGCGTAGAGGCCGGGCAACTGCTCGGCGACCAGCGCGGCGGCGGCTTCGGCGTCGGCCACGGGCTCGGTCCGCCAGCGCAGCGCGGCACGCGCCAGGCGCGTGGCCGGGCGATCCTCGGCGACGTACCAGGCGACGGCCTCGTCGTTGCTGCCCGCCAGGCCGGCGGCCGCGGTCGCCAGGAAGCGGACCGGGAACAGGACGGTCTTGGTCAGCGGGCGGCGGCCGGCGGCGACCAGCGCGACGGGGTCGGGCGGCGGGCCGGCGCGCCGAACGTCGCCCAGTCGCCCCAGAACAGCGACAGGCGCCCGCCCAGCGCGGCACGGGCCTGGCGCACGGCCTCGTCGAGCACGGCGCGTCCGTCGCGATCCATCACGCGCAGCGTGCCACGAAGCGAGCGCGTCCGCGCCCGCAGAGAGGTGGCGGCGGGAGCGCTCTGACCCGCTCCCGCCGCCTGGCCCAGGTGGTGTCCCTCAGGCCATCTCACGCCTCGCGGCGCAAGTCGTGACCCGGAAAGCCGTCGTCCGGGCAGCCTTCCCAACACCGTGACGCGCGAATCGTCGCGGTGCCGTCATGCACCACACGGCCGTCGGAACGGCATTTGAAATAGCCTTCCGCGCCGCATGTTCTCCAAGGTTTTGGTCGCCAACCGGGGCGAGATCGCCATCCGCGTCATGCGGACGCTGGAAGAGATGGGGATCGCGTCCGTCGCCGTCTACTCGGAGCTCGATCGGGACGCGCTGCACGTCAAGCGCGCCGACGAGGCCTACCTGCTCGGTGGGCCAACCGCCGCCGAGAGCTACCTCAAGATCGACAAGATCATCGAGGTATGCAAGGAGTCCGGCGCCGAAGCCGTACATCCGGGCTACGGCTTCCTCGCCGAGAACGCCGCGTTCGCGCGTGCCTGCGAGGAGGCCGGGATCGTCTTCATCGGCCCGCCCGCGTCGGCCATCGACGCGATGGGCTCCAAGACGAAGGCCCGCGAGCTGATGCAGGCGGCCGGCGTGCCGATCGTGCCGGGCACGACCGAGCCGGTCGACACGCTCGAGGACGCGATGCGCATCGCCAAGGACGAGATCGGCTTCCCGGTCGCCGTCAAGGCGGCGTCGGGCGGCGGCGGCAAGGGCTTCCGCGTCGCGCTGACCGAGGACAAGCTCAAGGACGCCTTCGAGGGCGCCTCCCGCGAGGGCGAGAAGTTCTTCTCCGACGGCACGGTCTACCTCGAGCGCTACCTGCCCGACCCGCGCCACGTCGAGGTCCAGATCCTCGCCGACCGGCACGGCAACGTCATCCACCTCGGCGAGCGTGACTGCTCGGTCCAGCGCCGCCACCAGAAGCTCATCGAGGAGGCGCCGGCCCCGGCCGTCGACGAGGCGCTGCGCGAGAAGATCGGCAAGATCGGCACCGACGCGGCGCGCGCGGTCGACTACGTCGGCGCGGGCACGATCGAGGGCATGCTCCAGGACGGCGAGTACTTCTTCCTGGAGATGAACACGCGCGTCCAGGTCGAGCACTGCGTGACCGAGATGGTCACCGGCATCGACATCGTGCGCGAGGGCATCCTCGCCGCGGCGGGCGAGCCGCTGACGGTCTCCCAGGAGGACGTCGAGCTGCGCGGCCACGCGATCGAGTGCCGCATCAACGCCGAGGACGCGTCCAAGAACTTCGCTCCCGCGCCGGGCAAGATCGGCGACTACAAGGAGCCGACCGGGCCGGGCGTCCGCGTCGACTCGGGCGTCGGCCCCAGCGGCGAGGTCAGCCCGATGTACGACCCGATGGTCGCCAAGCTGATCGTCTGGGACAAGGACCGCGAGCACGCCACCAAGCGCATGCTGCGCGCCCTGAACGAGTACGAGATCGGCGAGCTGCGCACGCTCATCCCGTTCCACAAGGCCTTGCTGGCCACCGACCAGTGGGGCAACGCCGAGACCTGCCGCGACCTCGTCGAGGACAAGGACTGGCTGAAGACGCTCGCGTTCCCGCCGCCGGTCCTGTCGGGCGACGACGAGGACGAGAAGGTCGAGCAGACCTACACCGTCGAGGTCTCCGGCCGGAAGTTCGACGTCAAGGTCATCGGGCCGCCGCCGGTCGGCGGCGTCGTCGTCAACGGCGCGGGCCCCGCCGCCGCGGGCGGCGCGGCCGGCCCGAAGAAGCGCGGCGAGCGCAAGTCCTCGGGCGGCGGTGGCGCCGACGAGTTGGTCTCGCCGCTGCAGGGCAACATGTGGAAGGTGCTGGTCAAGCAGGGCGACGCGGTCGAGGAGGGCCAGCTGCTCTGCATCATCGAGGCGATGAAGATGGAGAACGAGATCACCGCCCACAAGGCGGGCACGATCGCCGCGCTGCCCATCAAGGAGGGCGAGCCGATCCAGGCCGGCGCCCCGATCGCCACGATCACGTCGCCGGCGGCCGCCGAGTAGGCCACCATGCTTGCCGCCGCGACCATCCTGGGCAGCGGCGGCTTCGTGCCCACGGGGCGGCGCGAGACCTCCTCGCTGCTGCTCCGGGGCGCCGGGACGGGCGCGACGCCCGTCGTCGTCGACGCGGGCACCGGCCTGCGGCGCCTGGTCACCGACCGCGAGCGCTGGCTCGGCGACGCGCGGCGGCTGGACATCCTGCTGTCGCACTTCCACATCGACCACGTCTGCGGGCTGGCCTACCTGACCGAGCTGGCCGACGTGGAGGTCGTCATCCACGGGCCGGGCGCGGCGCTGTACGAGACGCCGACCGCGGAGATCCTCGCGCGGATGTTCTTCTCGCCGCCGCTGATGCCCGTCACGCTCGACGTCCTCGGCGTGCGCGTCGAGGAGCTGGCGCCCGGCGAGGTCCGGGCCGGCGGGCTGGACGTCCGGGCGCGCCGCCAGGACCACCACCCCAACCCGACGCTGGGCTTCCGGATCGGCGACGAGCTGGCCTGGTGCACCGACACCGAGGCCGACCCGGGGACCGCGGCGTTCGCCCGCGGCGCCCGCGTCCTCGCGCACGACGCCTGGGGCCCGCCCGCCGCGCCCGGGCACTCGACGCCCGAGGAGGCCGGCGCGCTGGCCCGCGACGCGGGCGCCGAGCGGCTCGTGCTGATCCACGTCCCGCCGCGCGCCGACGAGGACGACCTGCGCGCCCGCGCGGCCACCGCGCACGACCACGTCACGGTCGCGCGCGACGAGCTGGACCTGCTCGCGCTCTGAGCTAGGCTGGCACGCACCATGGCGGACCTCGAGCCCCTCCGCGCCGGCCTGGAGCAGGCCGTGCCCTTCAACCAGCACTTGGGGCTGGTGATCGAGGAGGTGGCGCTCGGCCGCGGCGTGGTCCGGCTCCCGGACGACGAGCAGCTCCGCAACCACACCGGCTCGCAGCACGCCAGCGCGCTCTTTGCCGCCGGCCAGGCCGCGTCGGCCGCCGCGATCGCCGCGGCGTTCGTCGACCAGCTGCCGCACCTGGAGCTGCTCCCCCAGGACTCGCAGATCAACTACAACAAGGTCTCCCGCGGCCCGATCCTCGCCACCGGCGTGCTCGGGTCCGATCCGGAGGCCCTGCTGGACGAGCTGTCCCGCGCGGGCTGCGTGGAGTTCACCGTCGACGTGTCGCTCGTCGACGGCGCCAAGGACACGGTCGCCACGCTCACCGTCCGCTGGCTCGTCCGTCACGCACAGGAGAAGTAGATGCCCGCACACGCTTGGCTCGCCGGCCCTCACGAGGCCGAGATCGTCGCACGCCTGCTCGTCGCGTTCCGCGACCACCTCGGCTACGACTGGCCCTCCGACAACGCCTTCCTCGCCGGCGTCGAGCGCCTCATGGACGACCGCGACACCGACTACGTCCTGGCCGCCGCCGACGAGGACTCCCCGCCGTCCGGCGTCACCCAGCTGCGCTACCGCCAGGGCATCTGGCGCGCCGGCGGCGACTGCCTGGTCGAGGACGTGTACGTCGACGAGTCGGCCCGCGGCCGCGGCGTCGCCCGCGCGCTGCTGGACTTCGCGACCGAGCGCGCGCGGGAGCGCGGCTGCCGCCGCATGGAGCTGGACGTCAACGAGGCCAACGCCCCGGCCCTGGCGCTCTACGAGTCCTTCGGCTTCACCGCCGGCTCGCCCCGCGACCTCTACATGCGCCGCCACCTCGACGCGGGCAAGGACGCCTGAGCCACCGCGACCACGAACCTTGCCTTAGCCAAGCTATTAGATAGACTTCAGGCTCCAAGTCTTCCTTAGCTCGATCCTTAGGCAAGGTTCGTGAACCTCACGCTCACCGCCATCGACGACCGCGCCGGGACGTTCGTCCCGGTCATCACCGGGCCCGACGGCTACGCGGCGTTCCATCCGCGCCCGCTCCCGCCCGCGCCGCCGCTGGAGATCGACCACGCGATCCGGGAGCGGCTGGACCGCGCCAACCACGCGCTCGGCCGCCTCGACGGGATGACGGTGCTGCTGCCCGATCCCGACACGCTGCTCTACACCTACGTCCGCAAGGAGGCCGTCCTCTCCTCGCAGATCGAGGGCACGCAGTCGTCGCTGTCGGACCTGCTGCTGTTCGAGAACGACGCGGTCCCCGGCGTGCCGGTCGAGGACCTCGAGGAGACCTCCAACTACATCGCCGCGATGCGCCACGGCCTGGACTCGACGCTGCCGATCTCCGGTCGCCTGCTGCGCGAGATCCACACCATCTTGATGCACGCCTCGCGCGGCGGCGACAAGGCGCCCGGCGAGTTCCGCCGGATCCAGAACTGGCTCGGCGGGACGCGGCCGCAGGACGCGCGGTTCGTCCCGCCGCCGGCCAACGTCGTGCCCGAGGCGATCGCCGACCTGGAGCGCTTCGTCCACGACGACGACGTCCCGATGCCGGTGCTGGTGAAGGCCGCGCTCGCCCACGCGCAGTTCGAGACGATCCACCCGTTCCTCGACGGCAACGGGCGCGTCGGGCGCCTGCTGATCACGCTGCTGCTGTGCGCCGAGGGCCTGCTGAGCCGCCCGCTGCTGTACCTGAGCCTCTACTTCAAGCGCCATCGCGACCTCTACTACGACCGGCTCCAGCGCGTGCGCACCCACGGCGAGTGGGAGGCGTGGCTGGCGTTCTTCCTCCAGGGCGTGATCGACGTCGCGCACGAGGCGACGCGGACGACCCTCGACGTCGTGCACATGGTCGAGCGCGACCGCCAGGCCGTCGGCGAGCTGGGGCGCGCGGCCGGGACCGCGTCGCAGCTCTACGAGCTGGCGGCGCGGCGTGTCGTGCTCACCCCGAAGCTCGCGCGCGCGAGGACCGGCCTGTCGAGCCCGACGGTGCAGGCCGGCCTGCGGCGGCTGGAGGAGATGGGGATCCTCCAGGAGATCACCGGCCGCCGGCGCGGCACGGTGTACGCCTACCAGGAGTACCTGATGGTCTTGAACGCCGGGACCGAGCGGCCCTAGCCGCCGGCGCGCGCGTCCGTCGGCGCGAAGGCCATCAGCTCGACGCGGTGCCCGCCGGGCGAGCGGACGTAGGCGCGCGCCGCGCCCCAATGGGGCGTCCGCGGCTCCACCGCGAAGCCCGCGTCGCGCAGCGCCGCGGCGGTCTCCTCCAACGCGGGCGCCACGATGGCGACGTGGCCCCGCGGCGGCGCCACCGGGTCGGGCGCGTGGAGCAGGTGGATCTGCGACACGCCGTCGGGCGCCTGCACCCAGGTGGCGCGGTCGCGCAGCGACGACGGCGGCTCGACGACCGAGAACCCCAACAACGCCCAGAAGGCGACCTCGGCCTCGACGGCGTCGCGGCGCGTCTCCAGCGAGACGTGCTGCAGGCCGCCGAGGGCCGGGGTCATGCCGTGACCCGAGAGACGTTCTCGGCGTGGATCTTCTTCTGGGCGCGGTCGCGCCGGGCCAGCGGCAGCGGGGCGTCGGCGCCCGCCTCGCCCAGCGCCTCCAGGTAGGCGACGTCCTCGCGCAGGATCGCCAGCGCGCGCTGCGCATCCAGGTGCTCGCCGTGGCCGGGCACGATCCAGTCGGCCTGCTCGACGTAGGGCGCAAGGCGCGCCAGCGTCGCCAGGTACGCGTCGCGCGAGCCCTTCTCCGAGATCCACGGGATCTCGACCGGCGACAGGTAGTCGCCCACGCACAGCACGCGGTGCGCCGGCGACCAGATCGCCATGCCGTCCTGCGTGTGGCCGTCGGCGGGGATCAGCTCCAGCTCGGAGTCCCCGAGGTCGAGCTTGCCCGGCACCGGCAGCGCCTGGACCTGCCCGAGCGACAGCGGGCGGGGCCGGTGCACGTAGTCGTCCTCGTCGGCCTCGCGCAGCTGTCGCGCCGCCACGCCCGGCTCGGCGCGCAGCCGCGCCGCCGTGGTCTCGGCGACGCCGACCGCCGCCTCCGGGAAGACCAGCCGCGCCAGGACGTGGTCCCAGTCGCCGTGGGTCACCAGCAGCCCGCTCAGCCCCCATCCGGCCTGCGCCAGCAGCCCCGGCAGCAGCTCCAGCTCGCTCGGGTAGATGACCGAGTCCACCAGGAACGTCTCGTCGCCGTGGTGCAGCAGCGTGCACGACGTCTGCCACTTCACGCTGCGCGCGACGATGACCTCGGGATGAAGGGCGACGGCCTGCATAGGCCATCGACCCTAGCGAGCTGCCGGAGCCCTACAGCCCCAGCAGCTTCGCCGCTTCGAGCAGCGTCTTGACCTCGGCCGTCGGCTTCTTGGCGCCGGTGGGGATCTCCTCCTTGCGGCGGTTGACCCAGATCGTCGGCACCTTCAGCTTGGTCGCCGGCTCGATGTCGGCGTGCAGGCCGGACGCGATGTGCACCCAGCCCTTCTTGCCGCCGATGCGCCGCGCGAACTCGTTGAAGTGCGCGGGATCGGGCTTGTAGGAGCGCACCTGCTGCGCGGTCACGACGAGGTCGACGTCGGCCGGGATGTGACGGCGCGTCAGCCCCAGCAGCTTGTCGTCGATGTTCGAGATCAGGCCGGTCTCGTACTTGCCGAGGAACTTCTTGAGCTGCGGGTTGGCCTCCTTGAAGGCGCCCCAGCGCACGACCGAGTCCGGCAGGAAGCCCGACCGCGACGGCTCCAGCGGCCAGCCGATCTCCTTGGCGATCTTGACCGCCGCCTGGCGCAGGACCTCGGCGTACAGCTCGTAGGAACCGCCCTGGATCTCCTGCGTCACCTGCAGGAACAGGTCGACCACCTGCTGGCGGTCGATCGGGAAGCCGTCCTTCTTCGCCTCGCGCTCGAAGGCGTCTGCCACCCCCGATTCCCAATCGATCAACGTGCCGTAGACGTCGAAGGTGACCCACTGGATGTTCTTCGGGAGTGCCATGCGGCTGGGCATTGTGCCATTTCTGCACGAACGAGCGAGGCGCGACCGTTCGGGCAGGAAGCATCAGCGCGGGCTCCTGCAATAGCGTCCGGCCCTCCTATGGACCTGCTCGAATACCAGGGCAAGCAGCTTTTCGCCCGACATGGAATCCCCGTCCCTGACGGACGCCCGGCGCGAACGGTCGACGAGGCCGTCTCCGCCGCGAAGGAGGTCGGCTTCCCGTGCGCCGTGAAGGCGCAGGTGAAGATCGGCGGCCGCGGCAAGGCCGGCGGCATCAAGATCGCCAAGGACGAGGACGAGGCGCGCGCCGCCGCCGACGCCATCCTCGGCATGGACATCAAGGGCTTCACGGTCCACGAGCTGTGGATCGAGGGCGCCTCGCAGATCGAGAGCGAGTACTACGCCTCGATCGTCTTCGATCGTGGCGCGAAGGCGCCCCTGGTCATGCTGTCGACGCAGGGCGGCATGGACATCGAGGAGGTCGCCGAGACCAACCCGAGCGCGATCGCGACGCTGCACGTCGACCCGCTGCTCGGCTTCCAGGACTTCCACGGCCGTCGCCTGGCCTTCGACGCGGGCGTCGACGCCGACCTCGTCCGCCCCGTCGGCGCGTTCCTGCACAAGCTCTACGGCACGTTCGTCTCCGAGGAGGCGATGCTGGTCGAGGTCAACCCGCTGATCGTCACGCCGGAGCGCTCGGTCGCCGCGCTGGACGCCAAGGTCACGCTGGACGACAACGCGCTCTTCCGCCACCCGGACAACGCGGAGCTGCGCGACCCGTCCGACGAGGACCCGCAGGAGCAGATGGCCAAGGAGCGCGGGCTGACGTTCGTCAAGCTCGACGGCGACATCGGCATCCTCGGCAACGGCGCCGGCCTGGTCATGTCCACGCTGGACGTCGTCGCCCAGTTCGGCGGCGCGCCCGCCAACTTCCTGGACGCCGGCGGCGGATCCAAGGCGGAGGCGATCACCTCGGCCGTGGAAGTGATCCTGAGCAACGAGAACGTCAAGGCCGTGTTGTTCAACATCTTCGGCGGCATCACGCGCTGCGACGAGGTCGCCAACGGCCTCATCGAGGCCTTCAAGCAGCTCGACCCGCAGGTCCCGTTCGTGGTCCGCCTCGACGGCACCAACGACGTGCAGGGTCGCGAGATCCTGGCGGCGGCCTCGCTGCCGAACGTGCACACCGCAGCCACGATGGACGAGGCGGCCCAGAAGGTCGTCGCGCTCGCGAAGGGGGAGGAGGTCTGACATGGCCGTCCTGATCGACAACGACACCAAGCTGGTCGTCTCCGGCATCACCGGCCGCGAGGGCACGTTCCACGCGACCAACAACAAGAACTACGGGACGAACGTCGTCGCGGGCGTCACGCCGGGCAAGGCCGGGCAGTCCGTCGAGGGCATCCCGGTGTTCAACACGTTCCGCGACTCCGTGCGGGAGACCGGCGCGAACGTCGCGATGGTCTTCGTGCCGCCGCGCTTCGCCGCCGACTCGATCCTCGAGGCCGCCGACGCCGGCATCCCGCTGGTGATCTGCATCACCGAGGGCATCCCGGCCCACGACGAGCTGCGCGTGTACACGCACCTGCAGCGCACGGGCACGCGCCTGGTCGGCCCGAACTGCCCGGGCATCCTGTCGCCGGGCAAGGCGAACGTCGGCATCATCCCGGCGTCGTTCTTCAAGCCGGGCAACGTCGGCGTCGTCAGCCGCTCGGGAACGCTCACCTACCAGATCGGCAACACGCTGGCCCAGGCCGGCTTCGGCAACTCGTCGATCGTCGGCATCGGCGGCGACCCGGTCCCGGGCACGTCGTTCATCGACGTCATCGAGCTGTTCGAGCAGGACGACGAGACCGAGCTGATCGTGCTGTCGGGCGAGATCGGCGGCGACGCCGAGGAGCGCGCGGCCGACTACATCGCCGAGAACGTGTCCAAGCCGGTCGTGGCCTACATCGCGGGCTTCACGGCGCCTCCGGGCAAGACCATGGGCCACGCGGGCGCGATCGTCTCGGGCTCGAAGGGCACCGCCGCCGCCAAGGCCGAGGCGCTGGAGGCCAAGGGCGTCCGCGTCGGCCGCACGCCCACGCAGGTCGCCGAGCTGGCCATCGAGATCCTCGGCAAGTAGTCCGTCGTCGTTGGCGTCGCTCTCCCATCGCAAGTACGCTCGCGAGCAGTGGAGAGCGACGTGACAACGACGCTGAGCGAGCTGGAGCGCAAGCTCAAGGAGCTCGAGCGCGAGCTGGAGTCCGTCGGCCGCGGCGGCGAGCTGGACGCCGAGCCCGCGCAGGCGGGCTGGACGCCGCCGCCGGACCCGTCGGCCGGACCGCCGCCGCCCGGGGCGACGCCGCTGACCGCGGTCTGGCACGGCGGCGCGACGCCGCCGAGCGGCCCACCGCCGGTCGCCGACGAGCCCGTGCGGGTCGTCCCGCCGCCGGCGCCGCGCATCGTCGCCCAGCCCCATGCGGCCGCTTCGCCGCCTCCGCCCCCACCGCCGCCGCCCGCGTCCGCCGCGGAGCCCGGCGGCCTGCACGAGCAGCTCGACGAGCTGATCGCCTTCCGCGACCGCCTCGTGCGCACGACCGACGAGCTCGTCGGCGAGCTGTCGCGCGTCCTGGACGAGCTCGGCGTCGTCGCGCCGCCGCCCCCGCCGCCGGACCCGGCGCTGACGCCGCTGAGCGGCGACGTCGTCGTCGAGGCCGCGGCGTTCGACCTCGCGACGCTCGCCTCGCTGGAGCAGGCGCTGCGCGCCGTCGGCGGGGCCGCCCACGCGCACGTCCGCGCCCTCGACGACGGCGTCGCGTACCTCGACGTCCGCCTCAGCGCCCCGCTGCCGCTGGGCGCCGCGCTGCGTGCCGCCTGGCCCGTGCCGTTCGCCGTCACCGGCGCCGGCGACGGCCGCCTGGCCATCGCCCCGGCGTAGGTCGCCTCCGGCCGGAGCACCGATCGTGGCCGACGACGACGAACCCACTCGCATCCCGTCCGCCGAGGAGCTCGCGGCGTCGCTGGCCTCGCGCGTCCGCCAGATCCTCGCCGCCGCGGAGGCCGACGCGGCCGACATCCGCGCGGCCGCCGACGCCGACGCGGAGGCGCGCGCCGCGCAGGTCCGCCTCGTCGCCGAGCAGGACGCCGAGCGGCTCCTGCGGCGGGCCGAGCGCGACGCCACCGACTACCTCGACGACGCCCGCCGCCGCGTCGACGCCTTCGCCTCGGGCCGCGCGCGCCGCATCGCCGCGGTCGCCGACCGCCTGCTCGCCCACGCCGAGGCGCTCGCCGACCGGGCGGGCCGCGCCGGCCGCCTGGACCACGGGGTCGAGGACGTCCTGGAGGCGCTGGCCGCCGCCGCGGAGGCCATCGCCGCCGAGGCCGCCCGCGACGCGATCGAGCTGCCCGGCGCCCGCGAGCGCCGCGCCGAGGTCACGCGTCTGACGACCCGTCCGCGCGCCGTGCCGGACCCGCCGGAGGAGCCCGAGCCGCCGGCGCCGACGCCGGCCGCCCCGCCCGTCGCCGCCGTCCCCGATCCGCCGGACCCCGACGACGCCGCGCGCGCCCAGGTCCAGGCGATCGCCGACACGCTGCCGCGTCGTCCCGGCCCCGCGCCCCAGCGGCACGCGCCGCCCCGGGCGGTGCCGCCGGACGAGCCGCCCGACGACGTCGCCTAGCCCACGCTGATCCCGCCGCGGCCCGCGTCCTTGGCCGCGTAGAGCGCCGCGTCGGCGCGCGCGGCCACCGCCGCGGCGTCCTCGCCCGCCCGCCACGCCACCAGACCCGCGGACGCCCCGACGCCCGCCTCGCCGCCCGGCGTCACGCCCTGCAGGCGCTCGACGATCGCCCGCGCGCAATCCAGGTCGCAGTCGGGCAGCAGCACCGCGAACTCGTCGCCGCCCAACCGCGACAGGAGGTCGGCGCCGCGCAGCACGCCGCGCCACGCGGCCGTCGCCTCGCGCAGCAGCTCGTCGCCCGCCTGATGGCCGTAGGTGTCGTTGTAGGGCTTGAAGCGGTCGAGGTCGATCGCCGCCACGCACAGCGGCCGGCCGTGGCGCTCGGCGCGCGCCAGCTCGATCGCCAGGCGCTCGTCCCACAGCCGCCGGTTGGCCAGACCGGTGAGCGGATCAGTGCGCGCGAGGTCGCGCAGCTGCTCCCGCGCCTCGCGGGCCTCGGTCACGTCGACCAGCGTCGCCAGCCACCCGGCCGGGCCGCCCCACGGGTCGCGCAGCAGCGCGCCGGTCACGTGCGCCCAGCGCGCGCCGAAGCCGACCTCCAGCGAGAAGTCGTCGCGCGCGATGTCCGCGAAGGCCGCGGTGGCCTCGGGCCCGAAGACGTCGCGCCACCCGTCGCCCAGCAGCGCGCCGACGTCGCGCCCGGTGATGTCGGTCACCCAGTCGTTGGCGAACACGCAGCGGCCGGCCTCGTCGATCTCGAGGATCCCGACCGGCGCCAGGTGCGTGAGCGTGCGCCAGCGGTCCTCCTTGGCGCGCAGCAGGTCCTCGCTGCGCTCCTGGGCGCGGCGGCGCTCGATCGCGAAGCGGATCGCGCGGACGAAGCGCGACGGCGGCGACTCCTGGCCCTTGACCAGGTAGTCCTGCGCGCCGGCGCGGATCGCGGCGACCGCGAGCTCGTCGTCGTCGTGGCCGCTGAGCACGATCACCGGCACGCCGCCGGCCGCGTTGATGACCATCGCGACGGCCTCCAGCCCGTTGGCGTCGGGCAGGCCGAGGTCGAGCAGGACGCAGTCGGCGTCGCGCTCCAGCAGGTCGGCGACGGCCGTCCCGACGCGCTCGTGGTGGCGCACCTCGACGCCGCCGGGAACGGCGTCGGCCAGGATCAGCTCGACGAGCCGGGCATAGGGGATGGCGTCCTCGACCAGGACCACGGAAGCGGCGGGCACGGTCATGAGACGTACCGCTAGCATCGGACGCGATGCCTGACACGATCTCCTTCGCCCGTGGCGCACCGTCGCTGGACATCGTCGACGTGGAGGGCCTGAAGGCCGCGGCGACCCGCGCCTTCGAGCGCGATCCCGCCGGCACGACGGCCTACGGCACCGCCGTCGGCTACGCCCCGCTGCGCGAGTGGATCGCCAACAAGCACGGCGTCGACACGTCGCAGGTGATCGTCACCAACGGCTCGATGCAGGCCGACGCGTTCCTCTTCGAGACGCTCGTCAAGCCGGGTGACTCGGTCGTCGTCGAGAAGCCGACCTACGACCGCACGCTGCTGAACCTGCGCGGTCGCGGCGCGGACGTCCGCATGGTCTCGCTGGAGACCGACGGCATCGACGTCGGCGAACTGGAGACGCTGCTGCGCGACGAGGGCGTCCGCCCCACGCTGGCGCACATCATCCCCAACTTCCAGAACCCCGCCGGCTACACGATCTCGCAGGCCAAGCGCGAGGCCCTGCTGCGCCTGGCGGGCGAGTTCGGGTTCGTGATCTTCGAGGACGACCCCTACGTCGACATCCGCTTCAGCGGCGAGTCGCTGCCGACGATGCTCTCGCAGGACACGACCGGCAGCGTCGTCTACGCCTCGTCGTTCTCCAAGACGGTCTGCCCGGGCATCCGCGTCGGCTACCTGGTCGGCCCGGCCGAGCGGATCGCCGAGATCCAGCGCCTGGCGACCAACACCTACATCTCGCCCAACATGGTGGCCCAGTCGCTGGTGTACGAGTTCTGCTCGTCGGGCGACATCGACAAGTCGATCGCCACGGTCAAGGCCGCGCTGGCCGCGCGCGTCAAGCGCCTGACCGACGCGCTGTCGCGCGAGCTGCCCGAGGCGAAGTTCCAGGCGCCCGAAGGCGGCTACTTCATGTGGGTGGAGCTGCCCGAGGGCGTCGAGATCGACCGCGTCTTCGACGAGGCCAACGCCCGCGGCGTGGCGATCGTCAAGGGCACCGACTTCCTCCTGGAGGGCGGCGAGAACACGCTGCGCCTCGCCTACTCCGGCGTCACGGAGGACCAGATCGACGAGGGCGTCAAGCGCCTGGCCGAGGCGGTCAAGGCCGCCTCGGGAGCCCCGGCGAGCGCCTGAGGCTCAGCGACCGTAGCGCTGCTCGCCGAGCACGAGCTGCGCGGGCAGCGCGACGCGCGGCGGCGGCGAGGGGTCGGCCACGACGCTGACGGTCTCGGCGACCGAGCGCGTCAGCGCCAGGCGCTCGCCGGCGGCCGTCTCGACGACGACCTCCTCGGCGCCGCCGGGCGCGACGACCGTGCCCTCCAGGCCCGGGTCCAGGCCCACGCCCTTGAGGTAGTGCAGCAGGTCCTCGGCCTCGTTCTCGAAGCGGATGATCGTGACCTTCGCGCCCTCGGCGACGTCGGCCAGCGGGACGCTCGTGATGCGGGAGCCGACGTCGATCGGGTGGCCGTGCGGGCAGGTCTTCGCGTCGCCGATCGCGGCCAGCATGCGCTCCTCGAGGACCGGCGACATCGCGTGCTCCAGCCGCTCGGCCTCCTCGTGGACCTCGTCCCACGGGATCCCCAGGACGTCGGTCAGGAAGCGCTCGATCAGCCGGTGGCGGCGGACGATCGCCTCGGCGTGCTCGCGGCCGGAGTCGGTGAAGCTGATGACCTTGTCGGTCCCGCGGGTGATGTAGCCGTCGCGCTCCAGGCGGCCGACCATCTCGTGGACCGTCGGGGGCGAGAGCTGCATCGCCCGCGCGATGTTGGCGCCGGTCATCGGCAGCCCGGCCTCGTAGAGCCAGAAGAGGGTCTCCAGGTACTCCTGCTCGGCGACGGTGGCCTTCTCCGTGGGCATGCTGTGATCCAGCTTACCCCGGCCGCTGGGCGCCCGGCTTGTGGCGCCGGGGCGGCGTCGTCTTCAGCTCCTGCGCCATCGCGGTCATGCGGTCCTCGGCCAGCGACATGAACTCGCGAGCGGCCGGGGAGAGGCGCGCGCCGCGCCGGTTGATGAAGGCGAACGTGTCGTAGAGCGGCTCGGCGAACGGGACCCAGCCGAGGCGCTTCGGGACCCGGCGGCCGAGGTTGAGCAGGATGCCGCGGGCGATCAGCGTGTCGCCCAGGCCGCGCGCGGTCAGCTCGATCGCGGTCTCGGGGTCCTCGACGTCGATCTGCGGCTCGATCGTCACACCCTCGCGCTGGGCCAGCTCGAACAGCTGGCGGCGCGTCGGGTCCTCCAGGCCGTAGGAGGTGTCGGTGAGGATCAGCGGCGCGACGGCGAGGTCGCGGATCGTCACCGGCTTGCGCACGCGCGCGGCGACCGCCGACACGTACACGATCTCGTCGCGCATGATCGGCCGGACGTCGAGGCCCGCGTCGTCGACCGGCAGCGCGACCAGGCCGGCCTCCAGGTCGCCGTCGCGCACGGCCTCCGCGACCTCTGAGGAGTTCTGACCGACCATCCGGACGCGGACCTTCGGGTGACGGCGCCGGAACGCGGCGACGATCTGCGTGCCCGGGTACCAGCGCGCGGTGCCGAACGTCCCGAACGCCGCGATGCCGCCCTGCAGCTCGCGCTGCTGGACGACCGCCTGGCGCCCCTCGGCGACCGCCGCCAGCGCGGCCTCCGCGTGGGGGCGCAGCGCGTGGGCGGCCTCGGTCGGCTTGATGCCGCGGCCGACGCGCGTGAACAGCGCGACGCCCAGCTCGGCCTCCAGGCGCCGGACCTGCTCGCTCAGCGAGGGCTGGGCGAGCAGCAGGCGCTCGGCGGCGGCGCTGAACGAGCCGGCGTCGAGGGCGGCGAGGAAGTACTCCAGCTGCTGCAGCGTCATGGCAAGGTTGTGACCTCAAGGGGCATCCTATGGAAGTCAGAGGTAACAGAGGCTAGAGGAACCAGAACGTGTGTCCGATCATGGGGACATGATCTCCGTCCTCGCTGTGCTGGGCCTCTTCGGCGTCAACGCCGGGTTGTCGGGCAAGTTCGGGCGCGACTCGCGTCGCCCGAGCGACCGCAACTGGTAGCGCCCTCCCCTCCCCACCTCCCCCTCTTCCCCTACATGTCGTTCTCTCCCCATCACCGCGGGATGCTCCTGTGCGCCCTGTCGGCGGTCGCGTTCGGCGCGATGGCCGTCTTCGCCAAGGAGGCCTACGCGTCGGGCATGACCGTCGTCACGCTCCTGTCGCTGCGCTTCCTGCTGGCGGCCGCCGCCTTCTGGGCGATCGCGGCCGCGCGCGGCGCGCGCCTTCCCGACCGTCGCACGATCGTCAGCGGCCTCGCGCTGGGCGCGGTCGGCTACGCCGCCCAGGGCGGCTGCTACTTCGGCGCGCTGACCCGGCTGGACGCCGGGCTCACCTCGCTGTTGACCTACATCTACCCGATCCTCGTGTTCGCGGGCGCGTTCGCGCTCGGGCGCGAGCAGGCGACGTCGCGCCGCGTGGGCGCCCTCGGCCTGGCCACCGCGGGCACCGTGCTGGTCCTCGCCGGCGGCTCGGTCGGCGCGATCGACGGCCTCGGCGTCGCGCTGGCGCTCGGCTGCGCGGTCGTCTACGCGGCCTACATCTTGATGAGCGACCGGATGGTCGGCAGCGTCGACCCGTTCGTGCTGGCCGGCCTGATCACCACCGGCGCGGCGGTGTCGATGACGACCGTCGGCGCCGCCAGCGGCTCGCTGTCGTTCGGCTTCGACCCCAGCGGCTGGCTGTGGGTGCTGGCGCTCGCGTGGGGTTCGACGGTGCTGGGCATCGCGGCGTTCCTGTCGGGGATGCGCGCCGTGGGCCCGGCGACGGCCTCGATCGTCTCGACCGTCGAGCCGGCCGTGACGGTCGGCCTGGCGATGGCGCTGTACGGCGAGTCGCTGGGCCCGTCGCAGATCGCCGGCGGCGTGCTGGTGCTCGGCGCGGTCGTCGTCCTGCAGTTGCGGCCGGCGGGTAGCGTTGACGCCGATGCCGCTGCCGATCACGCCCCCGCTGTCGCCCCAGCTCGCGCGCTCGCGCACGAGCCTGCCTGAGGGCGACGGCTGGGCCTACGAGCCGAAGTTCGACGGCTTCCGGGCCGTCGTCTTCGCCGACGGCGAAGAGAAGATCATCAAGTCGCGCAACGGCAAGGACCTCGACCGCTACTTCCCGGAGGTGGTCGCGGCCCTGCCGGACGGGCGCTACGTGCTCGACGGCGAGATCGTCGCGTCGTCCTTCGACACGCTCGGCCAGCGGATCCACCCGGCGAAGTCGCGGATCGAGCGGCTGTCGGTCGAGACGCCCGCGCGGCTGATCGCGTTCGACCTGTTGGCCTTGGGGGATGACGCGCTCGTGGCGCTGCCGTACCGCGAGCGCCGGGCCGCGCTCGAGGCCGCCGGCCTGCCGGGCGTCGAGCTGGCGCCCGTGGTCTGGACCGGGGACGAGGCGCGTGGTTGGTTGGAGACCGAGGAGGGCGTGATCGCCAAGGAGGCCGAGGCCCCGTACGCGGCGGGCGAGCGCACCGGGATGGTGAAGATCAAGCGCGTGAGGACGGTCGACGCCGTCGTCGTCGGCTGGCGCCCCGGCAAGCTCGAAGGCACGCTCGGCGCGATCATCTTGGGGTTGTACGACGAGGACGGCGACCTGCGCGTCATCGGCCACTCGTCCGGCTTCAGCGCCAAGGAGAAGCGCGAGCTGCCCGCGCGGCTCGCGCCCTTCGAGACCGGCGAGCGCGGCACCGGCGAGCCGTCGCGCTGGTCCGCCGGCCGCGACCTCGCCTGGGTCGGCCTCCGCCCCGAGCTCGTCGTCGAGGTCACCTTCGACCACGTCTCCGACGGCCGCATCCGCCACGGCGCCAAGGTCCAGCGCTGGCGCGAGGACAAGCGCCCGTCGGAGTGCACGGTCGACCAGCTCGACACCTGAGACCAACGGCGCCTTCGTGTTCCTATCCGACACGAAGACGCCGTTGGTCGAGAAGGCGACCGAGCTCGCGGGCGACCACCCGCGGCGTGCGCAGGACCTCGCCGGCGGGAAAGCGCGCGACACGCCAGCCCGCCGCGAGCGCACGGCGGTCGCGAGCCCGGTCGGCGGCGAAGGCGGCACGACCGCGGTGGAAGGCCCAACCGTCGACCTCGACGACGAGGCCATGCTCCGGCCAGCGGAAGTCGACCTCGACGCCGCCGCTGTGATGGTTGACCTGCGGACGCGGAAGGTCGTGGTCGAGGCAGAGCTGCAGCAGCTTCGCCTCGACGTCGCTGCGCGTGAACGTGATCCCGTGGACCGCCATGTCATCGAGGACCGTGCGCAGCGCCGTGGCCCCGGCCCGCCGCGGGGACGCCGCCAGCGCCCGGTCGATCGCACCGGCGTCGAGGAGCTCCAGACGATCCGCCGCCTCCACCGCCCGCCGGAGCAGGTGCGGACGGACCACGGCGGCGAGGTCGAGCAGCGTCCAGGCGACGGTCGTCACCGGGATGCCGTGCTCCACGGTCCGGAACGCCTCGGGCGCGATCACGGAGCGGTGGGTTCTGACGCTCCCGTCCGGCGTGCGCCGGCCGCCGGAGCGGATCGTGACGTGGATCGCCGCGCCTCCGGGCGGCCGCAGCCCCCACAGAGCCGCCGCGCTTCCGTGGCTGAGCAGCGCTCCTTCTCCGCACGCCAGGACCGCGGCCAACCAGCGTCCCTCCTGCGTGAGGCGCGCATGGCCGACGGCGTAGACCCCGCGGCGCAGGTCGACCAAGCGCCCGCTCTCTCGCCAGCGACGGACACGTTCGGCGTCGAGGCCGGCGGCGAGCATCTGCCGGCGAGCGACCACACCATGTTGACGCTCGGCGAGCGCCCGGACCAGACGGACGGCGTCTTCGTGTTCCATGCCGACACGTAGGCGCCGTCGGTGCGGAACTCGCCCCCCGAGGCGGCGCCGGCGACCCCGGGTAGAGTCCGGCGCCGTGTCCGCTCCGCCGGTTCTCGTCGCCCCCGACTCGTTCAAGGGCACCCTGCGCGCGTCGCGGGTCGCCGCGGCGATCGGCGCCGGGCTGGAGCGCGGAGGGCTCGTCCCGCCGGATCTGTGCCCGGTCGCCGATGGCGGCGAGGGGACGTTGGAGGTGCTGCTGACCGCGCTGGGTGGCGAGACGGCGGGCGCCCCCGCCACCGACCCGCTCGGGCGACCGATCGCGTCCGCGGGGTTCGCGCTGATCGAGGACGGTGGGACCGCGATCGTCGAGGTCGCCGAGGCGTCGGGGCTGCACCGCGTCGCCGACGACGAGCGCGATGCCTACAACTCGACCACGCGCGGCACCGGCGAGCTGATCGTCGCGGCGTGCGCCGCGGGCGCGGAGGTCGTGCTGGTCGCCGCGGGCGGCAGCGCGACGACCGACGGCGGCGCGGGCGCGATCGAGGCGATCGAGGAGGCGGGCGGCCTGCGGGGCACGGCGCTCGTCGTCCTCTCCGACGTCCGCGCCCCGTTCGAGCAGGCGCCGAGCGTGTTCGGCCCGCAGAAGGGCGCGGACGCGCGAACGGTCGAGCGCCTGGCCAAGCGGCTCGCGAAGCAGGCGGCGACCATGCCCAAGGATCCCCGCGGCGTCCCGATGACCGGCGCCGCCGGCGGCCTCGCCGGCGGCCTGTGGGCGACGTACGGCGCCAAGCTCGAGCCCGGCGCCGCGTTCGTCCTGCGGGCCCTGGACTTCGACCGCCGCATGCGCGCCGCCCACGCCGTGATCGTCGGCGAGGGCCGCCTCGACGAGACGACGCTCCAGGGCAAGATCGCCGGCGAGATCGCGACGCGGGCGCGACAGGCCGGCGTCCCCTCCCACGCGATCGTCGGGCAGCACGCGCTCGACCCCTTCGGCGCGCGCATCCTCGACCTTCAGGTCATCGCCGAGGCGTCGACGACGGCCGAGATCGAAGCGGCGGCGGAGCGGCTGGGCCGAGCGATCGCCGAGCGCCGGGTCTAGTCGAGCGCCGGCATCGCGAACCCGCGCCCGGCGGGCTCGGCGATCAGCGCGGTCATCGCCGCGGCCTCCATCGGCCGCGCGAAGTGGTAGCCCTGCCCCAGCCCGCAGCCCAGCTCGTGCAGGACCGCGGCCTGCGCGCCCGCCTCGATGCCCTCGGCGATGCACGCGAGCTTCAAAGACGTCGCCAGCTCGACGATCGCCCGCGCCAGCGCGCGGCCCTCGTCGTCGCCGGCGTCGAGGCCGTCGACGAACGGCTTGGCCATCTTGAGGATGTCGATCGGGAACCGCCGCAGGTAGCGCAGCGACGAGTAGCCGGTCCCGAAGTCGTCGACCGCCAGCCGGACGCCGAGCGCCTTCAGCGCGGTCAGCCGCGCGATCGTCGCCTCGGTGTCCTGCATCAGCACGGTCTCGGTGATCTCCAGCACCAGCGCGGAGGCCGGCAGCCCGGAGTCGGCCAGCGCCGCGGCGACGTCGGCGACGATGTTGGGGTCCTCGAGCTGGCGTCCGCTCAAGTTCACCGACATGATCCGCGGCGCCCCCGAGGCGGCCGGGAACTCCTCCAGCCACCGCGCCGCCTGGCGGCACGCGGCGCGCAGGATCTGCCGGCCCAGCGCCACGATCGACCCGTTCTCCTCGGCCAGCGGGATGAACTGCGGCGGCGGGACGAGACCACGCGACGGGTGCGTCCAGCGCGCCAGCGCCTCGAAGCCCGCCAGCGTCTGGCCGTCCAGCGCGATCACCGGCTGGTAGTGCACGTCGATCTCGTCGCGCTCGATCGCGCGCAGCAGCTCGCCCTCCAGCTCCAGGCGCTCCAGCACCTCGGCCTGCATGGCCTCCTCGAAGACGCGCGCGCGGCCCTTGCCCTCGGCCTTGGCGCGGTACATCGCGACGTCGGCCTGGCGCAGCAGCTCCGGCGCGCCCGCGCGGCCCACGGCGATGCCGACCGACGCCTTCACGAACACCTCGCGCCCCTGGACGACCACCGGCGCGCTCAGCGCCGCGCCGATCCGATCGGCGACCAGCACGGCCTCCTCGACGCCCGCCAGGTCCTCCAACAACACCGCGAACTCGTCGCCGCCCAGCCGCGCCGCGGTGTCGGCGCTGCGCAGCGACTCGTCGACCCGCCGCGCCACGGCGACCAGCAGCTCGTCGCCCGCCGCGTGGCCGAGCGAGTCGTTGACGGTCTTGAAGCGGTCGAGGTCCAGGAAGATCACGCCGCACGCCGTGCCGCGCCGGCGCCCCTGGGTCAGCGCGTGCCGCAGGCGATCCGTGAACAGCGCGCGGTTCGGCAGACCGGTCAGCGCATCGTGCAGCGCTTGGTGCAACATGGTGTCCACGCGCCGCGCGTCGGTCAGCGCCAGCGACGCGTGCTCGGCGAAGGACGACAACATGTCCTGCTCGGCCCGCGAGAACACGCGGCCCGCCTTGAAGGACGACAGGACCAGCGCCCCGCTCACGCGCCCGTCCTCGTGGACCGGCGCGGCCATCGCGGCCGACATCCCGGACGCCACGAACGCGGGCAGCGCGTCCGGCGCCGACAGGTAGTCCTCGACGACGATCAGCCGGTCCTCGGCGACCGCGCGCCCCGCGACGCCAACGCCGACCGGTCGCCGCCGCATCCCGCGGTCGACGAGCCCGTCCGCGTACCCGCGCGAGGCCGCGACCACGAGCCAGCTCGGGTCCTCCTCGTCGCGCAGCACCAGCGCCGGGGCGTCGTCGCCCAGCAGCTCGCCCGCCGCGCCGACGATCGTCTCCAGCACGCCCTGCAGCGGCTCGCGCCGGGAGATCGCGCGCTGGATCCGCGCCATCGCCTCCAGCACGCGCTGGCGCTTGCGCAAGGTGTCCAACAACCGCACGTTCTCGGCGGCGGCCAGGTCGGCCCGCGTGCGCAGCGCGCGCTCGCCGGCGATCGTCTCCAGCAGCCGCATCGTCAGCCCCAGGCCGCGCGCCATCGCGCGCAGCAGCGTGCGCTCCTCGCCGGTGAACGGCTCGCCCGTGCGGGCGAGCACCAGCCGCGGCGCGTAGCCGTCGTCGCTCAGCGGCGCGCTGACCGCCGGGCACGACCCCGCGCCCGGCACCGGCAGCACGTCGCCGTACGCGCCCGGCGCGATCTCGGCCAGGCGCCGCTCGGGCACCTCGAAGCGCGGCCAGCCGACCGACGCGACGACGGTCCCGCGCGGGTCCAGCAGCGCGGCGCACTCGGCCTCCAACGCCTCGGCGGCGCGCTCGACGCCCTCGCGGGCGGCCTCGCGCTCGTCGGCGCACTCCGACACCACGCCGAGGAACTCGGCGAGCTGCTGCGGGCCCCAGCCGGCGAACGCCTCGTTCATGCGAGCGCCAGGACCACGAGGGTCTGCTGGTGGACGCCCGCGGTGCCGCGCGTGCGCGCGATCTCGCCGAAGGTGTACCAGCCGGTCAGGGCGGCGTCGCCGGCGTGGGCCGCCATCCGGGCGACCTCGTCGCGCGCGCCGTCGTCGCCGAGGATCATCAGGCGCGCGTTGCAGTCGAAGGCCACGACCGCCAGCGGCGGATCGTCGCCGAGCGCGCCGAGCGCCTCGCCGCAGGCGGCGTCGGTCGCGTCGATCACGCCGTCGGCGTCGCTGTCCATCAGCCAGACCAGCGCGCCCGCGGGGACGACGCCGCGCAGCGACCCGTCCTCGGCGCCGTCGTCGTCGACCCAGCGCGCGTGCGCCTCGCCGACCCGGCGCCGCATCCCGAGCGGGTGCGTCAGCGTCGCCGCGACCGTGACCGGCACGTCCGGATCGCCGCCCAGGCGCTCGCGGTAGACCGTGGCCGCCGGGCGGCCGTCGAGCTCCAGCACGCGGCCCGCCGCCACGCGCGTGACCAGCATCGGCTCGCCGACGGGGTGCCATCCGTGGCGGACGCCGACGCCGATCGGCGCGTCGCTGCCGATCGCCACGCCGACCACGGCGCCCTTGAGGACCGCGTTCCCGTACAACAGCTCCGGCTCGCCGCCGTCGTCCGGCGCGCGGTGGCCGGCCAGGCCGCCGACGAGCGGCACGCCCGCGCCGGCGACCGAGTAGGCGCCGCGCACGATGTCGGGCTGGGTCTCGTTGGAGCCGTCGCTGAGCAGCAGCAGGACGCGATGCGGCGCGTCGGCGACGTCGCCGACGCAGGCGGCCGCGCGGGCGCCCGCGGCGCGCGGGTCGGCGGCCGCGCTGACCGCGGTCGCCGAGAAGGAGAAGCCGTCGCCGCCGAGCGCCAGCGCCTGCACGCTGCCTTGCACCGGACCGGCCGCGTCGAGCTCGCCGGCCGTGGTCGTGCCCACGACCGGGACGCCCGGGGCCGCCTCGGCGATGCCGTCGGCGACCGCGCGCAGGTCGTGGTCGGAGGAGGCGAAGACGATCAGCAGGCGCGCGTCGTCGTGCGCGGCCAGGGCGGAGCGCGCGGCTTCGCGCCCCGCGGATGCCGCGTCCGGATGTGCCGAGCGACCGACGACTGCCCAACGGCAGCGACGGGCGCGCTCGAGCCGCCCTGCCTCAGCGCGCTCCATATGCCTGGGTCATCGGCCGGACGGCGCGGCCTTTGAGGACGGTCGGAACGCCCGAACCCTTACTCTCGCGTCCGTGCCCGACCGTCCGCGGCCGACCCTCTCGCTGCCCACGCCCGGCGCGCGCCGCGCCGTGGTCGTCGGCGCGGGGTCGTTCGGCACCGCGATCGCCGTCCTGCTGGCGCGCGGCGGCGTGCGCACGACGCTCCAGGCGCGCACCGCGACCCAGGCCGAGCGTCTGAACGCCGACCGCGAGAACCAGGCCTACCTGCCGGGCGTGAAGCTCCCCGCCGCGCTGAAGGTCGAGGCCGTCGGCGCCGGGTTGGCGCGCGCGGACTACGTCCTGCTGGCGGTCCCCTCGCGCGGGCTGGACGCGGTCATCGCCGGGCTGCCGGCCGCCGGCCTGCCCAAGCGCGCCGCGGTCGTCTCGCTGGCCAAGGGCCTGGTGCCGCCGCTGGGCACGCCGCCCACGATCCTCCTGGCCACGGGTTTCGGCGCGCACCGCGTCGCCTGCGTCGGCGGGCCCGCGCACGCGGCGGAGATGGTCCACGAGGGCGCGGGCCTGGTCGCCGCGTCGGCCGACGAGCAGCTGGCGCTGTCGCTGTCCTCGTTCTTCCAGAAGGCCGGCGTGGTCTGCGAGGCCTCCAACGACCCCGTCGGCGTCGAGCTGGCGGGCGCGGCCAAGAACGCGGCCGCGCTGGCGGCGGGCGCGACCGAGCGCCAGGGCCTCAACGCAGCGGGCGCCGCGGCCGGCCACATCTTCGCCGAGGTCTGGCGCTTCGCCGAGGGCCTCGGCGCGCGGCCGGAGTCGCTGATCGGCCTGGCTGGGACCGGCGACCTCGTCGCCACCGCGCTGGCGCCGCAGTCGCGCAACCGGCGCGCGGGCGAGCTGCTGGCCGACGGCGTCCCCGCGCACGAGATCCCGGAGCGCATCGGCCAGGCGGTCGAGGCGATGGAGAGCGTGGGGCTGCTGGCGCAGGCGCTGCGCCACGCGGGCGTCGAGGCGCCGGTGACCACCGGCCTCTCGCGGCTGATCGGCGGCGAGCTGCCGCTGGACGAGTGGGTCGCGCTGGTGCGCACGACGGTCCCGCCGCCCGCGCGCTGGCGGCCGCCGCGCGTCGAGCGCGGGTTCTGGCAGCGCCTGTGGGCGCGCCGACGCCCCGGCGCGGCGGGCCCGGAGGCCGATGGCACCTGAGCGCGAGAGCGACGGCGGCGGCCTCGCGCGATGGGGGCCGGCGATCCTGCTGGCCACGCTGCTGACGCTGACCGCCGTCGCCGTCTACGCGACGGCGGTCCGGCTGCACGACCGCCAGCGCGACGAGCTCAGCGAGGACGCGCGCGACACCACCGCGGCGATCGGCCGCCGCATGGACGACTACGAGCAGATCCTGCGCGGCGCGGCGGGCCTGTACAACGCGTCGGCCGACGTCAGCTACCGCGACTTCCACAACTACTTCGCCGACCAGGACGTCATGCGCCGCTTCCCGGGCGTGCAGGTGATCGGCTTCGCCAGCTACGTCCCGCGCGCGGGGCTGGCCGCGCACACGCGCGAGGTCAACCGCCAGACCGCCGCCAGCGGGCTGGACTATCCGCGCTTCGAGGCCCACCCCGAGCCGTCGGCCGACACCCAGGAGCTGCTGGTCATCGACCACCTCGAGCCGCCGCCGGGCAACAGCGCCGCGTTCGGGCTGGACTTCCTCTCGGAGGCCAACCGCCGCCGCGCCGCGCTGCTGGCGCGCCGGACCGGCGAGCCGGCCGCGACCGCGCCGATCAGCCTCATCCAGTCGCGCGGCTCGTCGCTGGGCATCGACCTGATGGTCCCGGTCTACGGCAGCCCGCCGTCCCAGACCGGGGCGCCGCGCCAGTGGACCGGCGTCGTCTACGCCGCGTTCCGCCTCGACAACCTGCTGCGCGGCGTGCTCGGCCCGTCGGCCGCGGGCACCGAGTTGGAGGTCTACGACGTCGGCCCGTCGGCGACCACGCCCGCCGACGCGCCCATCACTCGCGACGCGGTCGCCTTCGACCTCCGGCCGGGGCGCGCGCAGGCCGCGCTGACCGGTGGCGGCGCGCACACGCGGATCCGCTCGCTGGCGGTCGCCGGCCGGCGCTGGGCGATCGTCTACCACCGCTCGGGCACGACGCTGTCGGCCGGCGAGCGCGCGGTGCCGTGGGTGATCGGCATCGCGGGCGTGCTCGTGTCGCTGCTGGCCGCCGCGCTGCTGGCGTCGATGGCCTCGGCGCGGCGGCGCGCCGTCCGCCTGGCCGACGCGATGACGGTCGAGCTGCGCGAGCGCGAAGCCCAGCTGCGCGAGTCCAACGCCGAGCTCGAGCACTTCGCCTACCTCGCCTCGCACGACCTGCAGGAGCCGCTGCGGACGATCACGTCCTACGTCGGACTGCTGGAGAGCCGCGTCGGCGACCAGCTCGACGACCGCGCGCGGTCGTGGCTGGGGTTCGTCAGCGAGGGCGCCGGGCGCATGTCGCAGCTGATCGCCGACCTGCTGGAGTACTCGCGCACGGGCCGCGGCCGCGACGACACCGAGACCGTCGACCTCGAGCAGGCCTGGGACCTGGCGGTCGCCAACCTCCAGCACGCGATCGCCGACGCCGGCGCGACCGTGCGGCGCGAGCCGCTGCCCGCGGTCCGCGCGCACCCGCGCGAGATGACCTCCATGTTGCAGAACCTGATCGGCAACGGGTTGAAGTACCGCCGCGACGGCGTGGCGCCCGTCGTACGTGCGTCCGCCCGACGCGACGGCGACGGCCGCTGGGAGATCGCGATCGCCGACAACGGCATCGGGATCGAGCCGCGCTTCCATGATCGAGTGTTCGGGCTCTTCCAGCGACTGCACACCGCCGAGGAGTACCCTGGCACCGGGATGGGCCTGGCCATCGTCAAGAAGATCGCCGAGAGCAACGGCGGCAGCATCCGGGTCGAGTCCGAGCCGGGCGCCGGCGCCACCTTCATCGTCACGCTGCAAGGGGAAGAGGGATGACCCGCGCGTCGGGGCCGCGACGGCTCCTGGTGGTCGAGGACTCGGAGTCCGACGTCGAGCTGCTGCGCGAGGCGCTGGCCGACAGCGACCCCGCGGTCGCGCTGGACGTCGTGCGCCACGGCGAGGACGCGCTGGCGTTCCTGCGCCGCGAAGGGTCGTTCAGCGGTGCCGCCCGTCCCGACCTGGTGGTGTTGGACCTCAACCTCCCGCGCATGGGCGGCTTCGAGGTCCTGCGCGCGATGCGCGAGGACGTCGACCCGCGTCTGCGGCGCCTGCCGGTGATCGTGTTCACGACCTCCCAGACGGTCACCGACGTCGAGCGCGCCTACGACCTGCACGCGTCGAGCTTCGTCACCAAGCCCACGGCCTTCGACCACTACCTCGAGACCGTGCGCGCCTTCCGCGAGTTCTGGCTGCGGGTGGCGACGCTGCCCACGAGCGCCTAGTGGCCCCGGCGGCCGCCGCCGAGCCCTGGCGCGCGCTCCTGGAGGAGGGTCGCGAGGACGAGCGCCTGGTCCGGCAGGCCTTCGAGGGCGCGCGGCGTCCGGTGTTCGCGCCGCTGCCCGACGACCTGCATCCGACCTTGTTGAAGGGGTTGCAGGGCGCGGGCGTCGAGTCGCTGTACCGCCATCAGGCGATCGCGTGGGAGACCTTCCCGGAGGCGCCGTTCGTCGTGACGACCGGCACCGCGTCGGGCAAGTCCATGTGCTTCAACCTACCGACGCTGGACGTGCTGTGCACCGACGCCAAGGCGCGCGCGCTGTACCTGTACCCGACCAAGGCGCTGGCCCAGGACCAGGCGCGGGCGATCGCGTCGTTCCGGCTCGGGCGCTCCGTGCGCCCGGCGATCTACGACGGGGACACCAAGCGCGAGGAGCGCACCGCGATCCGCAAGCGCTCCAACCTGATCCTCACCAACCCCGACATGTTGCACATGGGGATCCTCCCCAACCACGCGGCGTGGGGGGACTTCTTCTCCAACTTGGCCGTCGTCGTGATCGACGAGGCGCACGTCTACCGCGGGGTCTTCGGCTCGCACGTCGGCAACGTGCTGCGACGGCTGCGGCGGGTCTGCGCGGCCTACGGCGTGGCGCCGCGGTTCCTGCTGGCCAGCGCCACGATCGCCAACCCGGTCGAGCTGGCCGAGGGCCTGACCGGGCTGGAGGACATCGCGCACATCGACGAGGACGGCTCGCCGGGCGCGGCGCGGCAGATCGCGATGTGGAACCCGCCGCTGACCGACGAGGCGCTGCAGACGCGGCGCTCCGCCCTGGGCGAGGCCGCGGACATGGTGCGCGACCTGGTGGTCAACGGCTCGCGAACGATCTGCTTCGTCAAGTCGCGCAAGGGCGTCGAGCTGGTGGCCAAGCTCGTCGCCGACCAGCTGGCCGACGCGCATCCGGCGCTGCGCGATCGCGTCGCGCCCTACCGCGCGGGCTACACGCCGCAGCAGCGGCGGGAGCTGGAGGCGCGGCTGGTGTCCGGGGACCTCCTGGCGGTCGTCACCACCGACGCGCTGGAGCTGGGCATCGACATCGGCGCGCTGGACGCCGCGGTCGTCGTGACGTTCCCGGGGACCGTGGCCTCGTTGAAGCAGATGTGGGGCCGCGCCGGCCGCCGCGGCCGGGGCTTCGCCGTGTACATCGCCGGCGAGGACGCGTTGGACCAGTTCTTCTGCCGCCACCCCGACGAGTTCCTGGAGCGGCCGGTCGAGGCGGCGATCGTCAACTACGAGAACGAGCAGATCCACGACCCGCACCTGCTGTGCGCGGCGCACGAGTTCCCGATCGCGCCCGAGCGCGACGCCGAGACGCTCGGGCCGCGCGTGCGCGCGCACTGCGAGCATCTCGAAGGCCTCGGCGAGCTGGTCCAGCGCCAGGGCCAGTTCTGGCTGAAGCGGCCCGAGGACTACCCGGCCGGCCGCGTGTCGCTGCGCTCCGGCTCGCCGGACGCGTTCGGGGTCGTGGACCTCTCCAGCGGCGAGCTGCTGGGATCGGTCGACAGCGCCCGCGCGTTCTCGACCGTGCACGACGGCGCGGTCTACCTGCACCTCGGGCGCTCCTACGCGGTCCGCGAGCTGGACGTCCACGGGCGGCGCGCGCTGGTCGAGCCGTTCAACGGCGACTACTACACGCAGCCCAAGAAGGAGACCGACACCTACATCGAGCGCCTGCTGGACCGGCGCGAGACGATGGGCGTGACGTTGTCCTTCGGGATGGTCAGCGTGAGCGAGACCGTGATCGCCTACCAGCGCAAGCGGCTGCCCGACCACGAGCCGATCGATCTCAATGGCCTCGACCTGCCCGAGACGACGTTCACCACGCAGGCGCTGTGGTACGAGCCGGACGCCTCGCTGCTGGAGGAGGAGTTCCCGCTGGAGATCCTGCTCGGGACCCTGCACGCGGTCGAGCACGCCCAGATCGCCGTGCTCCCGCTGCTGGCGATGTGCGACCGCTGGGACATCGGCGGATTGTCCACCAACATCCACCCGCAGACCGGCGGGCCGACGATCTTCATCTACGACGGCCACCCCGGCGGCGTGGGCATCACCCACCAGGGGTTCATCGGCTTCGAGCGGCTGGTGGCCGACGCCTACCGGCTGATCAGCGAGTGCCGCTGCGAGCGCGGCTGCCCGTCCTGCGTGCAGTCGCCGAAGTGCGGCAACCTCAACGATCCGCTGGCCAAGGACGGGGCGGCAGAGATGTTGCGGCGCATGCTGGATCGCTGAGGAACCTGCAGCCGAGCGCGCGAAACCTGCGCAAGAACCGGTGCACGCCGGCAGATCGTTCGGGACCGGTCGACCGTCTGTGGTGTGCGCGGTCCCTCCCGACGCCACCTCCCGCTCTTCCTGCTCGCCTGCGCGCTGGCCCTTCCGGCCGGTGGACTCGCGGCGTCCTCGCCCTCCGTGGGCGCGGCGGAGGCCGCGACCGGCCCGCGCTCCGGCGGCGCCGAGTTCGGCCAGCCCAACGGCCGACCGAGCGCCACGCACCCGATCGCGACGACGTTCCGCATCGGGCGCCACACGATCACCGAGGGCAGCGCGCCCCGGCTCGCCGTGCGCATCGACCAGCGCGGTGTCAGCAGGGTGACGGCGCGCGTGGCCTTCCGGCCGCTGAAGGGGTCGGGCGGCACCGCCGTGTCGATCCCGCTGGGCGCCGTGCGCACCGGCCGGCTGCTGCATCCGACGTGGCCGTCGGGCGTGGCGCTGAAGCCCGGGCGCTACGAGGTCTCGCTGCACGCCGCGGGCCCCGCGGGCGGCCAGCTGCTGCGCCGCGCGTCGGCGTCGGGCAAGGCGCCGCTGACGGTCAAGGCCAAGCCGGCGCCGGTGGCGCCCGCGCCGGCGCCGTCGACGCCCGCGCCCGCGCCCGCCACGTCGCCCGCCGCCGACCCCGGCGTCACCGCCGACGGCGTCTTCCCGGTCGCCGGCGCCCACACCTACGGCGGCGCCGACGCCCGCTTCGGCTCCGGCCGCACCGGCCACGAGCACCAGGGCCAGGACGTCCTGGCCGCCGAGGGCACGCCCGTGCTCGCGCCGCTGGCCGGGACGATCATCGCCCGCGACTACCAGGCCTCGGGCGCCGGCTTCTACGTCGCGATGGACGCCGTCGACGGCCGCTCGTTCTTCTTCGCCCACTGCCAGCAGGACACGTTCGCGGTCACGGTCGGCCAGGCCGTCGCCGCCGGCCAGCAGCTCTGCCGCGTCGGCCACACCGGCGACGCGACCGGCCCGCACCTGCACTTCGAGATCTGGATCGGAGGCTGGCGCCGCGACGCTTCCAGCCATCCCGTCGATCCGCTCGCGCAGCTCCAGGCATGGGACAAGTAGACACCCTGTGAAGTAACGTCTTCCCACGTCCCTCGCGCCGAACCCGATGGTCGGGCTCGGCGTGTGATTGAAGGAGGAGGGTCCACGTGCTTTCACGGCGCGCCATTCTGGCGACGGCGGCAGCAGCCGCTGCGCTGGTCTCAGCCGTGCCGGCCTCGGCCGACACGGAGCTCAACATCGTCCCCCATGGCAACGAGGCGCCCGGCGTCCCGTGGGCCACGGCCCCCGGCATCCTGCCCGCGGACACGCAGGCGGCGATGTACGACCGCATCACCCCACTGTTCCGCGACATCACCGACGACGTGCTCAAGCCGAGCACCGACGGGACCGGGTACTACAAGTCGGCGGCGCTGCTGCCCGAGAACGACCCGTCGTTCGTGACGTCCGACACGGTCAGCGGCACCTCGCCGAGCGCCGGGCCGGTCAGCGCGCGCATCAAGCGCGACCGCTACGGCGTCCCGCACATCTACAGCGACACCGACGCGGGCGCGATCTTCGGCGCCGGCTACGCCGTGGCGACCGACCAGTCGCTGCTGCTCAACCAGGCGCGCTACAACGGCGTCGCGGGCCTGATCGACATGCCGGGCGTCCCGGCCATCAACCTGGTCCTCGGGTTGTACAACTACACGCCCAACGCGAAGGTCACCAAGCAGGCCGAGGCGATGCAGACCAAGGCCATCGAGAAGCAGGGCGCGCAGGGCAAGCAGCTGCTGAACGACATCGACACCTACCTGGCGGGCATCAACGCGCGCATGCAGGTGTCGCAGCCGACGTCCAAGCCGTTCGCGCGGATCGACATCTACGCCTTGAACGCGATCAAGTCCCAGTTCCTGGGTCAGGGCGGCGGCTCCGAGGTCAGCAACGCGCTGTTCCTCGACCAGCTGCGCCAGAAGCTCGGCGCCAAGAAGGGCGACGAGGCCTACGAGGACCTGCGGGCGCGCAACGACCCGGAGGCGACCTACACGACGTCCAAGAAGGCGGCGGTCGACACCAACGTGTCGGTGTCCAAGCCCAAGGGCATGGTCCGCCTGAAGTCCGGGTCGTTCAAGAACTCGTTCATCAAGCTGCCGGGCCAGTCGGCCAAGGCGTCGGCCGCCCGCGCCGCGGCGGTCAGCGCCGGCAAGCGCCACGAGGCCTCCAACATCCTGATCGTCTCGGGGTCGAAGTCGGCCACGGGCAAGCCGCTGTTCGTCGGCGGCCCGCAGATCGGCTACAACTACCCCGGCCTGACGATGGAGATGCAGCTGACGTCGCCGTCGATCAACGTCGAGGGCGTCACGTCCGCGCCGTTCCCGGGCTACATGCTGATCGGCCACGGCGTCGGCTACGCGTGGTCGCTGACCTCGGCGGGCGCCGACATCATCGACACCTACGCCGAGAAGCTCTGCGGCGGCTCGAAGACCAAGTACGTGTACAAGGGCAAGTGCCGCTCGATGGAGAAGATCGAGGCCGGCACGATCGAGAAGGGCGGCAAGACGACGAAGGCCGTCTTCTACCGCACGATCCACGGGCCGGTCGAGGGCTACGCCACCAACCGCTCGACGGGCAAGAAGGTGGCGCTGACGACCAAGCGCTCGTCCTACGGGCGTGAGACGGTCGACCAGCTGTTCAACCAGCAGATGACGTTCTCGCGCGTCCACAGCGCGAAGGACTTCATCAACGCCGCCGCCAAGTCGCCGCAGACGTTCAACTCGTTCTACGCGAGCGCGACCGAGTCGGCGTTCTACACCTCCGGCGCGCTGCCGATCCGCCCCAAGGGCGTCAACGACGACCTCCCGGTCGACGGCACGGGCAAGTACGAGTGGAAGGGCGAGCTCGCGAAGTCCAAGCACCCGCAGGTGGTCGACCCGTCGTCGGGCTACATCGTCAACTGGAACAACAAGCCGGCCAAGGACTTCCCGGCCGGTGACGACCGCTTCGGCAACGAGGGCGGGATCCAGCGTGTCGACATGCTCAACTCGGAGCTGGCGCGCTACCCGAAGGCGACGCTGGCCAACGTGCTGGCGGCGGCCAACGCGGCGGCGACCGAGGACGTCCGGATCACGCAGTTCTGGCCGGTGCTGAAGGCGATGCTGGCCAAGGGGAAGGCGCCCGACGCGCTGTCCTCGGCGCTGGTCGCGCAGCTGGACGACTGGTACGCGGCCGGCGGCTCGCGGGCCGACCGCAACGGCGACGGCAACATCGACGCCCCGGGCGCGATCATCCTGGACACGGCGTGGAAGGCCATCACGAACGCCGGCCTGTGCGACCGCCTCGGCTCGACGCTGTGCAAGTCGCTGGAGGGTCAGATCTCCCGCTTCGACCAGCCGCCCGGAGGCCAGTACAGCGGGTGGCACCAGTACATGGGCAAGGACTTCCGGACCATGTTGAAGCGGAAGGTCGTCGGCAAGTACCACCTGAAGTACTGCGGCGACGGTTCGGTGTCGCGCTGCTCGTCGGAGCTGTGGAAGGCGCTCAGCGCCGCGGGCAAGACGCTGGCGAGCAAGCAGGGCGACGATCCGTCGAAGTGGACGGAGCCGGTGACGAAGGTCGGCTTCACGCCGCTGCCGCTCTACACGATGCAGTACACCAACAAGCCGACGGGCATCCACCAGGTGATGGCCTTCGGCCAGTAGGTGACGTGACGCTCCTCCCTCGCGCGTGCCGCGCGCGGGAGGGGCGGCTCGTCAGTTGAGCGCGAGGGTGGCGTCGAGGTCGGCGCCGCCCCGCTCGACCCTCAGCCCGCCGTCGACGTCGCCGAAGCCGTCGAGCACGAGGCGGGCGAGGTCCGGCAGGTTGAAGCGGCGGACCAGCTCGTCCTGGACCGCCTTGGCGCCGAGGTGGAGGTTGAGGGCGCCGGTCGTCGTGGCGGTCGCCGGCCGCCGGCTCGCGATCGCGCGCAGCGACGCCTTCATGTCGTTCGTCACGACGAGGACGTCGTCGTCCAGCACCGCGAGCTTGGCGATGCCCTTGCCGTCCCGGGTGATCACGTACGCGTCGCCGTCGCGCTTGACGTTCAGCTTCACGTTGGCGAGGCGCAGCGCGAAGTCCGGCACCGCCGCCAGGCGGTTGAGCGCGGTCTCGAGGTCCCCGCCGGTCGTGGTCTCGGTGCGCAGCGCGAACTTGCCCGGCGACTCCGGCGTGATCGTCGCCGTGCCCGTCAGCCCGTTGATGATGTGGTCGACGTCGATGCGGCCGAAGGTGTGCAGCGGGCCCTTGACGGAGTCGAGGGTGGTGAGCGCGCTCTCGACGCCGGCGAGGAACGGCAGGTCGAGCGCGTTCTTGTTGTCGTCGATGAAGCGGATCGCCTGGGCGGGGTCGCGGAGGGCGGCGTGGATCTGGCGGGCCCCGGGGGCCGGCCGCGGCGGCTGGGCGCCGGGCGCGAGCGGGAGCCGGCCGTCGGTCAGGGCCGTGGGATCGGTCGCGAGGTGCACGCGCAGGCGGACGCCCGGCTTCTCGAGCGACACCGCGAGGCTGCCGTCGCGCAGCGCGTCGACCCACGGGACGTTCTTGGCGCGCGGCGCGAGGAGCGGCCGCGCCGGGCCGGCGGCGCGAATCAGCGCGGGCACGCGCGCCAGCGGGCCCAGGCGCTCGTCGAAGGTGCGCGGCGTCAGGCCGGCCTGGGCGTCGCGGGTGGCGAACGCCTTCCGCACCGCCGCCGCATCCGCGCCCAGGACCACCTCCACGCCGCGGCGGCCGAACGTCGCGGTGCCGTCCGGAAGCGCGTAGCCGCTGACGCCGGGCGCCGGCGCCGACGTCGTGTTCAGGCGCCCGTCGTCGACCGCCCGGCGGAACACCGCCTCGACGTCGTCGGCGTTCGTCCCGATCGTGGCCGCGGTGACGCCCGCGCGCGCCAGCGCCGGGAGGTTCAGCGCGAGCCCCTGGATCGTGGCGGACAGGCCCTTGATCGCGTTGGCGGGTCCGAACGCGATCAGCGGCCCGCCGAGCAGCGACGAGAGATCCCGGCCCGCGTCCAGCCCGACGCCGCGAACCGAGGCGCTGACGCCATCCGCCGCGAACCGCGCCGCCACGAACGTCCGGGCGAGCGTCCTGAGCCGGGCGCCCTGTTGCGAGCCCCGCTGCACGTCGAACTCGACCACGACCTCCGAGCTGGTCGGCGCGAACGCCAACGCCGCCGCCCGGCGATCGCCGACATCGGCGGTGCGACCGCCATGGCTCCCACCTCGCAGCAGCAGCGCGGCCACGACGACCCCGACGACGACCGCCACCCCACACCCAACGACCACCCACCGCCTCACGGCGGCGACCCTACCCATCGCGGTACCCTTCCGCGTCACGGCGAGTTAGCTCAGTTGGTAGAGCACACGACTGAAAATCGTGGTGTCCCCGGTTCGAGTCCGGGACTCGCCATCGTCCGGGAGCCCTGCGTTTGCAGGGCTTTCGTCGTTCTGGCGGAGGGTTGCGGTGGCGGCCTTCGGGGCGGGGTGCAAACGGATCTGCAAACAGCAGGTCGCCGGAGGCGGCGCGCTGCCGCGCCGTCCGTGGTCGATGGACGACCTCTCGATCCCGCTTCCGGCCGACGTGCTCGACCTCCTGGTCGAGCGCACGGCCGCTTGCCTGCGTGCTTCGGCGTTCGTCGCCGAGCCGTGGGTCGGGGTCGACACAGCCGCCGCGCACCTCGCGTGCAAGCGCCAGCGCATCTACGACCTGGTGAGCCGCCGGACCATCCCGCACCGCAAGGAGGGATCCCGGCTGCTGTTCAAGCTCTCGCACCTCGACGCCTGGATTGAAGGCGGCGGCGCCAAGTGAGCGCGCCCGTCCTCCGGCTCGTCTCGGTCCCGACCACGGGAGCCGAGATGGCAGCGAAGAAGTCATCGCTGGAGAAGACCAAGACGCCCGGCGTCTACCGCCGGGGCAAGAAGTACGTGTACGCCTACCGGATCCGCGGCGTGCAGCGCTGGAAGACCGTCGACACCTACGACGAAGCCCGACGCTGCAAGCTCGCCGCCGAAGTCGACATTGAACGAGGCGAACTCCGCGACCTGTCGCGCGTCTCCTTCGGCGACTACGCCCGAGAGTGGATCATCAACTACCAGGGCCGCACGTCGAACGGCTTCCGTGGGTCGACACGTCGCGCCTACGCGCAAGTGCTCGAGGCACGGGTCATCCCCTATTTCGACAGCCGCGTTCGCCTCCGCCTCGCCGAGATCGAGCCGCGCGACGTCAAGGCGTTCGTCCGTTGGATGAACGAGCAAGAGGACCCGCGCCGCCCCGGCCGACTGCTCGGCAAGTCCTGGATCCGCCAGCACATCGCCGTCCTCCGAGCGCTCCTCGGGGACGCGATGGAAGAGGGCGTCATCCGCCACAACCCCGCGGCCAGCGTCCGCGTCACCGTGCCGGAAGGCGACGGCACCGCCCGCCCACGCGCAATCGAGAAGCGCGCCATGACGATCGACGAGCTGCGGCGCGTCGTGGCAGAGGTCCCGCCGCGCTGGCAGCTGTTGTTCGAGTTCATGGCTCACACCGGCCTGCGCATCGGGGAGGTCAGCGAACTGCGCTGGGGTCGCGACGTCATCCTCACCGGCCGCCCCTACGTGAAGTTGCGTTGGCAATTCGCCGACAACCGCGTCTGCGAACCGAAGACCCGCTACGGCAAGCGCGACATTCCGCTCTCCCCTGGCCTGGTCCGCAAGCTCACCGCGATCCAGCCGGTGGACTCCGACGGCCAGCTGGTCTTCGTCTCAAACGCGCGGAACACGCCTCGACCGCCACAACCTGCAGGCGAAGGTCCTCGCGCCCGCCGCACGCCGGGCCGGCGTACCGTGGGTCACGCTGCACACGTTTCGCCACACCTGTGCCTCGCTCCTCTTCGCACCCGTCGAGCACGGCGGCGGAGGCAAGAACGCCAAGCAGGTCCAGGAATGGCTCGGCCACCACTCGCCCGCCTACACGTTGAAGGAGTACGTGCATCTCATCGACGCAGGCGTGGGCGATGCGACCTTCTTCGACGCGGTGCTAGGCGGCTAGCTATCGCGCTAGCACCTTGACAACGCAGCCGTCCCATCAGCTAGCATCACGGCTCAACATCCTTAACAAATCGCCCCCGCGCCGCTACCAACGACCGGGGGCACGGCCCAAGGAGCCTTAACCTCCATGAGCACCCAGCAGCGTAACCACGCCTGCCTTGTTCCCGTCGACCCGTCCACCGTCGACGTCCTCCGCCGCCAGACCCTCGTGGTCCTGGAGGCCAACCACTACTTCTTCGAGGAGCTTCTGAACTTCGGCCCCGAAGCCCAGATCGCGCTCTCGCAGATCTACCGCGACGCCTTCGCCGTCCTCGACGCCATCGGCTGGTCCCAGGACCCCGCCGCCGGCCACCTCGACGTCCCCCTCACCGACGGCCACATCGACCAACTCCGCCGCTGCAGCTACGACCTCCGCGTCACCAACATCAACCGCAGCGACCAGTTCGACACGGCCACCGCCCAAGAAGCCGCCGCCATCCGCGACGACCTCGCCGCCAACCTCGCCGCCGTCCACACTCTCGATCACCTCTTCTCCGACTACACCCGAGCCACCTCCGACTAACCCATCCCCCGCTCCACCCAGGGCCTCCGCTGCCGCTCGCCCAGCCCTTCAGGAACTCAGGCCCTCCGTGAGGCCGACCACCCGCTCTCACGATCGCTACGAAGTACATCGTGTGAGTGGGTGGTCGGGCTCGCGGAGGGCCTAAGAAACCGTCGATTTGCAGGGCGAGCGGCAGCGCTATCCCTTCAACGGCTGAAGGGGGTGGTGAAGGGCGAGAGAGCCACTGCCGCCGAGCCACACCGCAACGGACGGCGTCGCCTCCACGCCCTTCCCCTCGATGCCCCGGACCACGCCCTCCGGCCGATCACGCGAGAGCTGGGCGCTACAGCCTCTGGCCCCGAAGACTCCCGCAGCCCCTCAGAACAGATCCGAGCGCCACGTTAAGCTAGGCACATGGCTGTGCTGTCCGATCCCACCCGCTCCGAGCCACTCGCCCGTTCTGGCTGTGAGTTCTGTGATCGCATCGCAACCTCACAGGAAGTGTCGCTAGTCGCCGATCGAGACTTCCTCACCTGGGCGTCGGTCGGCGCACTCGTCGAGGGCCATGTCCTAGTACTTCCACGGGCCCACGCGCTCAGCGCAGCGCGCTTGGACGACGACGACCTGTCAGAACTCGTTCGCTACACCGATCAGGTGTCTGAGCAGTTGCGTCGACACTACGGCCCAATCTGCGTCTTCGAGCATGGTCCGAACGAACCGGGGACGGCCGTCGGCTGCTCCATCGATCATGTACACCTTCACCTCGTTCCGTGGTCATCCTCGTTGGTTGACCTCGCGAGGGCACATCATCCGGACCTACTTTGGCGTGACTTCGCGCGTGACGACTTGCGAGATGGACTGCGTCCCGCTCCCGACGAGTCGTACCTTCTTGTCCAAGACGCTGACGGACGGGGGGCCATCGGAGTTGGCGCCACGATCCCCAGCCAGGCGCTTCGCCGGATCATCGCCGCCGAACTCGGCCGAGCGGAGGAATGGGATTGGAAGAGCTACCCACAGGCCAGGAATCAGACAAGGACCGTCATGACACTGGCGCAGATGACTCATCCGTCGGAAACGTCGGGTCGCGGCGCGGGGGCGAATTCGCCTCGGTAGCTGGGACCTCTGACGATCGAGCGCTGTTCGACTGGGAGTCGCGCTGGCCGAAGCGCGCGCGTTGGCATATTCGGTTCGAGTTGTTGTACCTCGTGGCTCTCTTCGCGGCAAGCCCGGTCGGGCTGTTCTGTCTCAGCGCCGGCAAGCTCGATGAACCTCTGGACCTGACGACCGAGGAGAGCCGATCGCTCGCCCTGTACGGCGCCGCCTGGTTTGGCGGCCTTCTCGGGGGTTGCCTGTTCTCAATGAAGTGGCTCTACCACTCGGTAGCCCGAGGCAAGTGGCATCTCGACAGGCGTCCGTGGCGGTTTCTCACGCCTCTGGTTTCCGCCGGACTCGCCTTTGGCACCATGGCGCTCTTCATCTCAGGCGCGCTGCCTATTTTCAGCGACCAGATCACCGGGACACTCTCAGGGGTGGCGGGTGTGAGCTTCTTGGTGGGCTACTTCTCAGACGACACGGTCGCCGCGCTCGCAGCGGCTGCGTCCAAGCTCCTTCGGGGCGCAGAGGAGCAATCAGATGGCAGCGACAGTCGGAACTAAGGCCGAAGGGCTTGCGGACCTTCCGGCGGCATGGACGCCGGACTTCGTCGTCATCACCTCGGAGATGGCCACCCAGTTGACGCAGGACATGGTTAGTGCCGAAGTTGTTGCATCCCGCCTGAAGAACTGCAGCGCAACCTCAGCGCTTGAACGCTTGTTCCTTGATGCCTCGGAAGGCGTCATCGTCCGGAGTAGTTCGACCGACGAGGGAATGGACGAAAGAGGCCTATTCAAGTCCCGGCACGTGAAGTTCGCAGGCTTTGTAACCGTCGCTGAAGCAGCTATTGAAGTGTGGAACCACGCGGCCGCGACACGTGTCGCGGATCCGATCCCGCTTGTGGTGCAGCGGTACGTACAGCCTCGCCTGCTGGGGCATTTGTCGAACGAAGTCCGGCTCCGCGCCGATCGCCGCGACTGGGTTGTCGAGTTTCAGGGGGAGGCCACAGCCGCTCGCGTGACCGGAATGCGCGCCCGGAAGAGCGACCGGATTCCGCTGGACAGGGTCGATGCAAGCTGCGACACGTCGGAGCAGCTCTCCGGCGTGCTTCGCAAGGTGGCCGGCACCTTCACGCGCCCTGGATCTCGTCATCACCTGGAGTGGGTCTGGGACGGTGCCCGCCTTTGGCTGGTGCAACACGACTTGATGCGAGAGCTGCGCTCGGAGGAGCCACGTGCGATCGGCTGGGCAAAGGAGTTCCCGGCTCTGGAGTGCTTCCGGCCTGCAACCGGATCGGACGTTTCGTTCCCAAAGGTGCGGTGCATCGCCGACTACACCGCCGCCGGACTTCCCCACCAAGATCTGCGGCTCCTTGCCGACCCAGATCTGTTTGCTGGACTGGCGGACTCTCCAGCACCTGAGGCGCTGCTACGCGACCTCGCTCTACTCGCCGATAGAAGGGCCGTAATCAGGACCGACGTCCGACGCGGAGAAGACCGCGACTTCGATGTCCTGCGAGCCCGTACCGACGCGGGGTACAGCAGTGAGCAGCTACTGGACTTTATCCGCTCCACCCTTGAAGGGCTGGCGGCCTTGGACATTAAGTTGGAGGACATCGTCTTCCTAGTCCATCCCTTCGTCCCGGCCGACGCATCAGCTTGGAGTCTGGCGGCCCCCAGTACGAGCCAGGTCCAGATCGACGCAACCTACGGACTACCGGACGGACTCCTCTACTACCCGCATGACTCGTATGTCGTTGACGCCCGCGGCGGCACCGTACGCCGACAGGTCCGATGCAAGAGCCAGATCCTCGTGTCAGGGGAGGACGGGGTCTGGCGTGACCAACCGCTCGGCAGCCCCTGGGACTGGCGCCCGGCACTGAGCGACGACGAGGCGCGCACAATCGCCTCCATGTCTAAGCGTCTCGCGGACCACTTGGGTCAACCAGTGGAGATCATGTTCTTCGTTCGCACCCACATCGTCGATCAAGGCCGCACGATCTTGCCGTGGGTCCATCGTGACGGGAGCCACCGGCCAGCGAGGCCCGCCGCCACCGGCTCGTTCTTTCCATCTCAGGAGGCGCTAGTCCGAAACGTCCGAGACCTCCAGACTCTCTCGGCGGAAATGAAGGAGGCCAACTCATCGGGCGATCGCGTTCTTATTCATCTTCGCCCCGAGGCGGACGTTCTGCACGACGCTGGCTTTCTCGAGCAGCTAGTCAACGTTTGCAGGTCAAGCAGCTGCACTATCGAACTCGAAGGCAGCACGTTGTCGCACATCTACTATGAGCTGGTCCGAAATGGACTCAACGTGCAGGCGCAAGATCTCATCTCCACGTCGGGTGGAGAGCCGGTGTCCTTCGGCAAGTTGGTCCGGGACCTGATCCCGGAAAACATCGCTGCCCGCGGCGAACACGTGGTGCGTTACCAGGCGACCGGCGACGAACTCCAACTGCTCTTGCGCGCCAAGGTAGTCGAGGAAGCGCTTGAGATCGCGCGTTCGGGCTCCAGCGACGAGTTACTAGAAGAGATCGGCGACGCGCTAGATGTGCTCGCTTCGCTCTGCACCCTCGCCGGAACAGATCTCGCAAGCGTCAGTGACCGAGCAGAACAGAAGCGGCGTACCCGTGGAGGATTCAACGCGGGACAGGTGCTGGTCGAGACCCGCGAGCCCACACTCGAAGAAGCCACAGCAGGCGACGGCCCCCGGTACGCCATCACCGAAGAAGTTCGACGTGAGGTCGAGCGACATCATTCGGAGGCACCGGAGATCGTGGTAGCAGGAGACAACGAGGTCCGGATCCCCTACGAACTCCAATTACAGCCGGGAACTGGAACGAGAATCCTCGTTGAGGGTGTTGAAATTGAGTTTGAGCTTCGCAACGACGGCGCAGTCATTCGCCGAGCCGTGCCGGCTTTGGAGCATCCAGATCAGTTGGACCTGGGCATCTGACGCCTCGGCTGCAAATATCGCGCAAACAAGCCCGACCGAAACGAGCCGAAACGGCCAGTCGGGTGCGTGAGCAGAATCACCGCAGATGCAGGCCAATCACCCACTCAGCCGATTCACCACTAAGACCTTCAGCGCAGCTGAAAATCGTGGTGTCCCCGGTTCGAGTCCGGGACTCGCCATCTTGCAAAGGCGCCGCAAAGCGGCGTCTTTTTCTTTGCCGTCGCCGCGCCGAAATTGGGCGTCTACGCGCCATCGGCGCGTTCCATGGCCTACTCATGGCCTATTGGGACCGTTTCACGGCCCCGCTGGCGCTCAGGCCAGGGGTCAGGGCGGGCGCATACGATCCCTTGCGTGACTCCGACGACCCTCGCCTACGTCACCCCGGCGGTCCTCCGCTGAGCACGGGAGTCGATCGGCTACGACCTCACAGACGCCGCTCACCGGTTGCACCTCCCGGCGTGGCAGCTGGAGGCCGCCAAGGAGGATGTAGACCTCCTCACCCTTCGGCAGGCCGAGAACGCGGCCAAGCTCTACGAGCGACCGCTCGCCGCCCTCTACCGGCCCGAACCACCGACCGAGGAGCTGGACCGGCTCCGGCGAGCACGGGACCGCGTGCGCCACCGCTATCGACTGGGCGGGGAGCAACATCGACGCCACCGCCGCGCAGCGGGCGGCAGACCGTCTCTATGGCGCGCTCGACGCCGCGATCGGGCGTCGCGGCATCGCCGCCGCGACGCGCGATCGACAGCCGCGCTAGTCGCGGCTGTACAGGCGCCGGATGACGGCCAGGCGCTTGCGCCAGGGCGTCGATCCGCCCAAGGCCCGCAGCAGGCTGCGCTCCTGGCGCGGCGGCTGAGGTCCACGCGCAGGTGTCCAGGCCGTAGTCGGCGGCGCGGCGCAGGATGGGCAGGACGTCGTCGGGGATCTCGAACGAGGTCGAGCAGGTACGGTCCGTCGTGTCCATGGAGTCTTGTCTCCTTGGGCCATGCCCCCGGCCGTTGACGCGGCGCGGGGTTGCTCCTATGTCAAGTCGTGGCGGTCTGGGTGTGGTGCCAGATGGTGCGGGCGAGGTGGCGTTTGAGGGAGC